>Ga0307375_10000010_pt1 | contig 283957 bp, 245 predicted proteins | sample TR1MG_FD_202531 | JGI IMG/M metagenome (GOLD analysis project Ga0307375, IMG submission 202531) | Soil microbial communities from Risofladan, Vaasa, Finland - TR-1 | ecosystem: Environmental > Terrestrial > Soil > Coastal area > Acid sulfate soil | place: Finland: Risofladan, Vaasa...
CCACGGTCTGGGCCAGTTTCAGCGCCAGATTGGTGTTGCGGTAGCCATCCTTGTCCCGGTTCTGGTTGACATAGCCCGGGTTGCCGTTGGCATAGGCGGAAATGCCGTCACTCTCGGTCTGCCCCGCTTGCAGGCTGAAGCGGGTATTCCCGATCTCGCCGCCGTAGCCGCCGCTCAGGTTCCGCGTGTTGAAGCTGCCGAAACCGGCGGAGAAGTTCGCCCTGGGCGCGCCTTGACCGCTTTTGGTGAAAATCTGGATCACCCCGCCTATGGCATCGGAGCCATACAAATGGCTGGCCGGGCCGCGCAGGATTTCGATGCGCTCGATCTGGTCGGGGGGAATGTTTTCCAGTGCCGTCGCCCCGGTGGTGGCGGAGCCGAGGCGCATGCCGTCCACCAGCACCAGGGTGTGGCCGGCGTTGGCACCGCGCAGGTAAACCGAAGTGGTGGTGCCGGGGCCACCGTTACTGGAAATTTCCACGCCGGGCTGGGTTTGCAGCAATTCCGCCAGACTGGACTGGCCGGCCTGGCGAATCTGTTCCGCGGTCATTACCGTGACGTCGCCCAGCGAAGCGCGAAGGGTTTGGGGAGTGCGTGTGGCGGTCACCACCACGTCGTCGAGGCGATAGGCAGGAATTTCCTCGGCGGATGCCGCGGGCGCCAGAATGGCTAGAGAGATCAAGCTGAGCTTAAAAGGGGATTTCATTATGTTTTCCATCGTTCGGCAGCGACCCCGCATACCGTGGTTTGAGAACAATGGAAACACCGCGAGAATGGCGAAAAAAGCCATTTTGGCTTAACCGCAACCCCGCGGCATTTCCGTATCAGTTCCAGGCCGGTCTCCGGGCTCGTGAAAAAACGCACCGCCTTCCCATGGCTTAAGCCACAGTGGCATGGTTGATGCGTTCGCGCTCACTTACCGTTGCGGGGGCAGCACAGGCTTTGCCCATTGCTGGGCTCACCTGTTTCCCGTTTAACCTGTCCGCCGGAAGGCGGAACAGGCACCTAAAACCATAGGTTTCAGTGCAGGCTCATATTTGCCGAAGGCCAATGTGATGCCGGAACTAAAACTCAGGCGGACATTCTACCAAAAGCACTTCCGCCCGTCTTGAATTTCTCTATAGCCTTGCGGAAGAGGGTTGGGGGCTATCCATTCAACCCAGATTGTTCATTAGGCTCAATTTAACGTCATTTTTCCAGCATCCGTTCGCCCTGAGCCTGTCGAAGGGCTTACTCACAGTGCATGTGGTTCGACAAGCTCACCACGAACGGCCTAATGAACAATCTGGGTTCAATGATGCGCACCATTGCGCCAATTCATTCGCCGGCAAAACCTCTACTTTTTCAGCAATCGGATAGCCTGTTTCAACCGGGGCAACGACATACGCTTGTTCGAGCTGCAAATCCTTCATCGCGGACCAAAAACCTTTTGACAAAGAGGGCGCGCTGGAAAGTTTGATCTCAAATCCTATTCTTCTCTCACCACGTTCCGCCACGACATCCATTTCCGCACCGGTCGCGGTACGATAAAAAGATAACTGCCACTGCGGTGACAATAACTGCGCAATCTGCTCCAACACCCATCCTTCCCACGATGGCCCAACGACGGGATGTCCGGCGAGTTCATCCAGGCTGCGAATTCCGAGTAGCGCGTGCAGCAACCCGCTGTCGCGCAGATAGATTTTCGGAGATTTCACCAAACGCTTGCCTAAATTGACATGCAGTGGGGGCAACCGCCTGACCATATAGGTCGCCTCAAGAATTTCCAGATAATGCTGCACGGTCGGTGCCGAAACCCCGAAACCGGAGGCAAGTCGCGATGCATTCCACATCTGCCCATGCAGATGAGCAAGCATCCGCCAGAAGCGATGCAACGTCGGGCCGGGAATCCGGATGCCGAAAGCGGGTATATCACGTTCCAAATGCGTGAGTATGAAAGACTCGCGCCACGCGAGAGAGGTCTCATCCGACTCGGCCAACCAGCTTAACGGATACCCGCCACGCAGCCAGAAATCGGCCAGCCCGGCATGTCCTGGCTTAATTTCGCTGACATCGAAAGGCGCCAACTCATGAAAAGAAATTCGACCTGCCAAGGATTCTGAAGTCTGCCTTAACAACTGCGGCGAAGCCGAACCCAACAACAGAAATCGTCCAGGGCGACGGTTTTCATCGATCAACGCGCGCAAAACGGGAAACAAGTCAGGCTGCCGTTGAATCTCATCAAGCACAACAAGTTGATCCACGTGGCGAGACAAAAACAATTCCGGATCAGCCAACTTGGCCAGATCAGAAGGCCTCTCGAGATCCAGATACAGGCTATTTACATGGCTTGATCCGACAGAATGCGCCAGCGTGGTTTTACCTGCCTGTCGAGGCCCCAAAAGAGCGACGGCAGGGAATTGAACCAACGCTTTTTCAATATTCGGAAGAATTCTGCGGCTTATCATTGCTGCATATTAAAAGGCTATCTTTCTAAATGCAATATTTATTCGACGCGGGCATCACCGAATACCTTGGATTCGAAGATGAAGGAAAGTCGAAAAACTTGTCCCCAATCCTCATCCAATGGGAATTTCCCCTGAATTTTGCTATTGTTCGCCCATGTTGAAGGACGCCATCGACCTATCCACCCTGAGCCGCGTGCTAGTCATCAAGCTGCGCCACCACGGCGACGTGCTGCTCACCTCGCCGGTTTTCAGCGTGCTGAAGAACCACGCGCCGCACCTGGAAATCGACGCGCTGGTTTATCAGGACACCGCGGAGATGCTGAGCCTCCACCCCGCCATCAGCCAGCTACACACCATCGACCGGAAATGGAAATCCGCCGGCATCCTGGCCCAGGCCAAAGCCGAGTGGCAACTACTGTCGGCACTAAGGGCAAGGCACTATGACTTGGTCATTCATTTAACCGAGCATAACCGCGGAGCCTGGCTCAAACGTCTAACCAACGCGAAATACGGCGTAGCGAAGCGACAGCCCGGCAAAGGCCGCGCATGGGAAAACACCTTCAGCCATTTCTTTTCCTCGGTTCGCCGCGGAAATTCCCGCCATACCGTGGAAACCCACCTCGACGCCCTGCGCCGCATCGGCATCTACCCCAGTGCAGGAGAACGCGGGCTGACTCTGAAGCCGGGTGGCGAAGCTGAAAACTTCATAGAAGGACTGCTCGCTGAACATCAGTTGAAGGGAAAAGATTTCATCCACCTTCACCCCACCTCGCGCTGGTTGTTCAAATGCTGGCCGGCGGAACAGATGGCGGCCCTGATTGCGTCCTTGCAGGCACAGGGACATCGCATCGTCATCACCGCCGCACCGGCAACGGAGGAGCTGGCGATGGCCAAAAGCATCCTGGCCGGCTTGCCGCAACCCGTCGTGGACTTATCCGGCCGACTTTCCCTGAAACAATTGGCGGCGCTGACTGCACGCGCCAGGTTGTTCATCGGCGTGGATTCCGCCCCGATGCATATCGCCGCCGCCATGGGAACGCCGACTGTCGCGCTGTTCGGCCCAAGCGGGGAGATCGAATGGGGGCCCTGGCAGGTGCCGAACCGCATCCTCACATCCGCCCACGCCTGCCGCCCTTGCGGCAACGACGGCTGCGGCGGCGGCAAAATGAGCGAATGCCTGTCCGCGATTTCTGTCGGCCAAGTGCTCGACGCCATCCACGAGGTGATGGGTGATGAGTGATGCGCAACGGGAAAGCGATCCTCATCACCCATCACCCATCACCCATCGCCAGCCCTTGCGCATCGCACTGATCCGCCAGCGCTACACCGATTTCGGCGGCGCCGAGCGCTTCGTGGCCAACGCGGTGGAAGCGCTGCGCCAAGAGGGGGCACAGCTCACCTTAGTCACCCGCCAATGGAAGCCGGACGGCAACGGCCAACCCCTGATCTGCAATCCTTTTTATCTGGGCAGCGTCTGGCGCGACTGGGGCTTCGCGCGCTGCGTCTGCAACACGCTCAAGAAACATTCCTTCGACCTGGTGCAATCGCATGAACGCATCGCCTGTTGCGATGTGTACCGCGCCGGCGACGGGGTGCACCGCGAGTGGCTAAAACAGCGCCGCCGGTCGATGGGCTTCCTCGGCAGGCTTGGCATCGCGCTCAACCCTTACCACCACTACACCATGGCCGCGGAACGCAGGTTGTTCGCCAGCCCCGGACTCAAGGCGGTGATCTGCAACTCGCGCATGGTGAAAGAGGAAATCCGGTACCATTTCGGCGTGCCCGAAGACAAGCTGCACGTGATTTACAGCGGCGTGGACACTGCGGCATACCATCCCGGGCTAAGCGCGTTGCACCGGGAAAGCGTCCGCACGCGATACGCTATTCCCCAGGAAGCACCGCTATTCCTGTTTGTCGGATCCGGTTTCGAGCGCAAGGGGGTCGAAACGCTGCTTGCCGCTTTCGCCAAGCTACCGGACACGCCCTATCTCATGGTGGTCGGCAAAGACAAACATCAAGATCGATTTCAGCGCCTTGCCATCCGCTTGGCCGTCCAGGATCGCGTCCGCTTCACCGGCGGCCAGACCGACGCCAAACCTTTCTACGGCGCGGCCGACGCATTTGTCCTGCCGACACGCTACGACCCCTTCCCCAATGCCGCGCTGGAAGCTTTTGCCAGCGGCCTGCCGGTCATCACCAGCACCAAGTCCGGTGCAGCGGAATTAATCGAAAACGGCAAAAATGGCTACGTCTGCGAGGCACTCGATGAAGCCTGCCTTGCCCAATCCATGAGGGCAGTATTGGGACCTGGACTGGCAGATCGGCAGGCGGCCGCCCGCGCAACCGTCGAAGCCCTGGATGTCCGGGCCACCACCCCGCAGCTGCTTCAGCTTTACCTTCGGCTTGCTGTATAATCCACTGTTTTTTAAGCCCCGTTCGAACCTCACGCCCACCCCATGAGCAGTAAGCAACTCTATTTGCGCCTGTTGCGCTACATCCTGCCCTACTGGCGAGTATTCACACTTTCCATTCTGAGCACCATCGCGGTCGCTGCCACTGAACCCGCACTGCCGGCGCTACTGAAGCCCATGCTGGACGGCAGCTTCGTCAGTCGCGACCAGACGCTCATCAAGCTGGTTCCCCTGTTGCTAGTCGGTCTGTTTCTGCTGCGCGGGATATTCACCTTTATCAGCAACTACACCGTCAACTGGGTATCGACCCGGCTGGTGATGGATTTGCGCAACCTGATGTTCCACAAGCTCATCACCCTGCCCACCCCGTATTACGACAACGCCTCCTCCGGATCGGTCATCGCCAATGTCGCCTTCAATGTGAACCAGGTTACCGCCGCCGGCACCAACGTAATCACCGTGCTGGTGCGGGATTCCTTCACCATCCTGGGGTTGCTGGGATGGATGCTCTATATCAACTGGAAGCTGACCTTGATTGCCCTCGTCATGGGCCCGCTCATCGCCCTGACTGTCCGTCTATTCAGTGGCAGACTGAGAAAGATGAGCCGTAGCCTGCAAAACTCCATGGGGGACATCACGCACGTGCTGGATGAGACCCTGGACGGACACAAAGTCGTCAAGATTTTCGGCGGCCAGGACTATGAAGGACGACGCTTCCACGAGGCCGCCAATCGCAACCGCCTGTTCAGCATGAAATACACTATCGCCGCAGGTGCCAACGTCCCCCTGGTCCAACTGCTTGCCGCCATTGCACTGGCGCTCATCGTCTACATCGCCACCCTGCAATCCAGTGCCAACCAGACCACGGTGGGTGGGTTCGTATCCTTCATCACCGCCATGCTGATGCTGCTCGCTCCGATCAAACGCCTCACCGGCGTCAGCGAATCCCTGCAAAGGGGCTTGGCAGCTGCGGAAATCGTATTTGACCTGCTCGACCGCGAATCCGAACCGGACAATGGCACCCAGGAAATCGCGCGGGCCAAGGGCGCACTCGAACTCCAGAACATTTGTCTGCGTTATGAGGAAAACACCGCCTGGGTGCTCAAGGACATCTCGCTCAAAATCGCGCCGGGCGAAACGGTTGCCCTGGTAGGCCAGTCCGGCAGCGGCAAGACCTCCCTGGTCAACCTGATACCCCGGTTTTACCACCCGACCAGTGGGCAGATTTTGCTGGATGGCTACGACATCGAAACCATTCGCCTCGCCAATCTGAGAGACAATATCGCCTTTGTCAGCCAGGACGTAGTGCTATTCAACGACACCATCGCCGCCAACATCGCTTATGGTCGCCAAGCGAAGGCGAGTGAAGCGGATATCATTGCCGCCGCTGAAGCAGCCCATGCCATGGAATTCATCCGGGAAATGCCGGAAGGACTACAAACTTGGGTTGGCGAAAATGGCGTCAAGCTCTCAGGGGGACAACGCCAGCGCATCGCGATCGCCCGGGCAATTCTCAAGAACGCGCCGATCCTGATTCTGGACGAGGCCACGTCCGCCCTCGACACCCAATCCGAACGCCATGTGCAAGCTGCTCTGGAAAACCTGATGCAGAACCGCACCACCATCGTCATCGCACACCGCCTGTCCACCATCGAAAAAGCCGACCGCATCGTCGTCATGCAAAAGGGGAGCATCGTTGAAATCGGCCCGCACCGCGAACTGCTGGACATGAACGGCGTCTACGCCAACCTCTATCGCATCCAGTTCGCCCTGGACAGCACACGGCCTTCTCCGGACATTTGACCATGCGTATCGTACACACCGAGGCCTCGCGCGGCTGGGGCGGCCAGGAAATCCGCATCCTTACCGAGGCGGCGGGCATGATGCAGCGCGGACACCACGTCACCCTGCTCTGTCCGGCCGAAGCAAAGATTCATGCCGAGGCCGAGGCCCGTGGCATCGCCGTGACCGCGCTGCCGATCGGCCGGAAAAACCTGCGCGGCCTGCTCGCCATGCGCCGCTGGCTGAAGGCCAACGCGGTGGACGTGATCAACACGCACAGCTCGACGGATACCTGGCTGGTTGCGCTGGCCTCTCTGTTCCTGAAAAACCCGGCACCGCTGGTGCGCACCCGCCACATCTCGGCGCCCATTCCCGACAATGCCCCGACGCGCTGGCTTTACCGCCGGGCCACGCGGCATATCGTCACCACCGGCGAACGGCTGCGCCATCAGCTGATCCAGCGCAACGGCTACCCGCCGCAGCAAATCACCTCCGTTCCCACCGGCGTAGACACCGCCCGCTTCGCACCGGGCGACAGAGCCCAGGCGCGGGATAACCTCGGGCTGGCGCCGGCAGGCATTATCGTCGGCATCGTCGCCACCCTGCGCAGCTGGAAAGGGCACCGCTACCTGATCGAAGCCTTCTCCCGCCTGCCCAACCGCAACGCCCGCCTGCTGATCGTCGGCGACGGGCCGCAACATGCCGCGCTGCAGAAGCAAGTCGCCGCCCTCGGCCTCGGCGAGCGCGTCGTCATGCCCGGCAACCAGCGCGACGTGCTGCCCTGGCTGCAGGCAATGGACATTTTCGCGCTCCCCTCCTACGCCAACGAAGGCGTGCCCCAGTCCATCCTGCAGGCGATGCTGTGCGGACTGCCGGTCGTCACCACGCCGGTGGGCAGCATCCTCGAAGCGGTGCAAGACGAGCAGAACGGGCTGATCGTCGAGCCGAAAAACGCCGCGGCGCTGCAGCAGGCCATCGAACGCCTGCTGCTGGAGCCGGAGCTGCGCCGCACGCTGGGCGAGCGCGCCCGCGCGCACGGACTGGAAAAATTCGGCATCCAGGCCATGCTGGACAAAATGGAGGCTATCTTCCGAGACGCGGCTCGCGATGTCTAGCCGGCTTCCCGCCCGCCTGCTGGTGCTGGCCCTGGCGGCCTGGAACAGCTTGGCCGCGCCGGGGCGGCGCCAGCCGCCCGATGCACCGCGCCGTATCCTCATCGCCCACCACCTGCTGCTGGGCGACACCCTGATGCTGACGCCGCTGCTGGCAAAACTGCGGGCACGTTACCCTGCAGCGGAAATTATCATGGCCACTCCCAAGGCGATTGCCCCGCTCTACCGGAACCACCCCTACGGCGTCATCGCCCTACCCTACGACCCGCGCGACGGTACCACCCTCAGGGCCTTGCTCAAAGCGGGCGGGTTCGACCTCGCCATCGTCCCCGGCGACAACCGCTACAGCTGGCTGGCACGGGCCGCCGGCGCGCGCTGGATTATCGCTTTTTCCGGCGACCGCCCGGCCTACAAAAACTGGCCGGTTGACCGTTTCGTTCCGTATCCCGACCAACCCGCTGCCTGGGGCGATATGGTTTCCGGGCTGATAGACGGCTCGCCACCGGCACCCTACAAACCTGAAGATTGGCCAGCGCCGGACTTCCGCCCTTTCGCTTTACCACCGCAGCCATATTGCATCCTGCACGTAGGGGCAAGCACTGTGCTCAAGCTGTGGAGTCCGGAAAAGTGGCGCGCTCTGGCCGAGTTCCTGACAAAATGTGGGCTCCAAATTGTCTGGAGCGGCGGCCCAGGCGAACAAAGCGTCGTCGATAAAATCGATCCGGACAAAAAGCATCTTTCGTTTGCCGGCCAGCTTGACTTGGCTCAACTATGGCACCTGTTGGCCCACGCCAGACTGCTGGTCTGTCCTGACACGGGCGCGGCCCACCTCGGCCGCATCGTCGGAATCCCAACGGTGACGCTGTTTGGGCCGGGTTCGCCAGTCCTCTGCGGCGCAGGCGAGTTCTGGAGAAATAGTCCATACCGTGCCGTCACGGTTGATAATTTCCCATGCCGGGATCAACGCGTAATTTTCAAACGAACCATCGGCTGGGTGAGGCGGTGCGGTCGCGGCCAGCGTGAATGTGTCAATGTCGGAGCGTGCATGGACGGCATTCAGGTGGCTGACGTACGCCGGGCCATCGAAGAACTGGGAATACGCGACGAGTAGATGAATAAGGTCTGCTACCAAATCAACCTGCAGCAAGGCTTCGGTGGAAAAAGAAGCTCTAGGCCTCAACATCGTCGAGGCTGAACATTGCGGCACTCCAGTGCTTGCGATACACTCACCGCCTTTCACGGAAACCGTGACGGAAGGAGAAACCGGGTTGTTTTACACCGACCCCAGACAAGACCAGGGCAAGGATTTTGCGCGGCTGCTGGACGAGCTGACCGCAGGCCGCCCGCGGCCTAAGACCGAGCCCGTCAGCCTGCGCCCGGCCAAATTCTCCTTTCTCGAATTCAAACAGCGCGTTGCCTCGGCGATGGAATTTGCCTCCCGAGCCGCGCATGCGCACAGAATCGAATGCAGCAAACCATGAGTACCACCAACCCCCGCGTCCTGATCAGCTACTTCTTCGACAAGGAAACCATTCCATTAGGCGCCTCCTGCGCGGCGGGTTTCCGAGAACTGGGCTGGGACGTGTACTGCTTCAACAGCCAGGCAGAAAGCCCGGTGGATCGCTATTTCCTGAAATGGGTCAACAAACTCATCCGGCTGTTCGGCTTGCGCTCGGTAGACATCTCCCGCCACACCCCATGGGGCAACCATAATTACCGCCAACTGCAACTGGAAAAGGCCGTTGCCGCGTTCCGTCCCAACCTGCTGCTGGTGATCCGCGGCAACAGTTTCGACGCCGAAGTGATCCAACGCCTGAAAAGCCGCTACAGCATCCGGCACACGGTCGGCTGGTGGGTAAAGGATCCGCGCGCCACCAATGAGATGCTTGAAGACTCACGAATCTACGACCACTACTTCTGCATCCACCACTTCGGCTACGGCGAGAGGGACAACATCCACTACCTGCCTGCGTTGGGGGTGGACAGAGCCTTGTACCGCCCACTTTCCCAGGAGAAAAACTACCGCCACGAGGTGGTGTTCGTTGGCGGCTGGAGCCCGCGACGCCAGGAAGCAATGGAAAAACTGCTCGACCTGCCGGTGGAAATCTACGGCCCGGGTTGGCTCAAGCGGCGCAACCGGTTCAATCCGCAGTTGCGGGAAAAAGTGAAGGCAAGCCGCATCTGGGGCGAAGACCTGATCGCCCTTTACAACGAGACCAAAATCGTGCTCAATATCTCTTCCTGGGATCCTGGTCTCACCGGCCTCAACCTGAGGGTATTCGACGTGCCCGCCACCGGAGCATTCCTGCTCACCGACCATTCCGAGGAACTGGCACAACACTTCGAACTCGGGCGAGAATTGGAAACCTTTTCGAGTCCCGATGAACTGCGAGAAAAAATTCTCTACTATCTCAGCCACGATCAGGAGCGGGAAAAACTCGCTCACGCCAGCTACCAGAAGGTACTGGGCTTCGAAAGCTACACCGACAAGATGCGCAACCTGTTAATGCGGCTTGAAACATGAACTCACTGTGCAGTTACCGCGCAATCAAAATCAATATACCAAATAAGACGGCGAGATAATCTTGGTTCAGGACACTACCTTACTTAAAAAAATTTGTACCCCCCTGAAATGGGAACTGCCAAAAACGTCCGTTGGATCCGGTTTGGCGTGCGCGGCGTTCCTGCTGCTAGCCGTCTACATCTGGATTCTTCCGATCGACCATACCACGGCGCTGCGCAATCTCATGTTTTTTTCCCTGATTTTCCTGACCATGTGGGCGGCCTGGAAACGTGAACTCAGACCTCGCTTTCCGGTTGCCTGGGCGTGGGGGCTTTATGGCGTAGTCGCTGTACTCTCCCTTTTCTATGCCATTGATCCCGGCTATTCGCTGTTTGAAATCAAGACAGAACTGATCTACGGAATTTTGGTCTTCATCTTGGGCGCGACCTGGATACGCAACGAAATCTCATTCAGCCGGCTAATGGTGTTGCTTGTGCTAGGCAACGCATTCCTGGTGGGCTATGCAATCTTCCAGGGGGTAGTGCTCTTTAGGGATATGCCGCCCGCCCCCCGCGGCTCTCTCAATAGCGGCTTCGGCACCTTCAGCACTTATCTGGTGACAGTCATTCCCTTCGTAGTCGCTTACGCCTTCCTGCACTTCCGGAACCACTCGTTTCGTTGGTTCTTGGCCATCCTATTAGTAGCGAACCTTGTGGCACTCTACTACACCATCAGTCGGGCCGCCGTGCTTGCCCTCATAATCGAGATCGCAATTGCCGCCGTCGTGGTGGCTTCGTACTATGCCAGCCGCTTATCTCGGCGGCGCCAGCTGATGCTGGGCGGGTTGTTAGTCCTTGCCATCTTGAGTCTCGCGACACTGTTCAATATTCAAATGGCACGACGCACGCCGGCACACCTTCAAAATGCACCGGCTGCAGAGGCCCCTCAAGACGTTCGTATCACCCTTTTATGGCCAGCGGCCATCGAAAACATTCGCACCTCCCCTTGGTCAGGAGGAGGATTCGGCCGAAACGCATACAAGTTACGCAATCCTGATGTTGCAAAAACAAGCACGTTACACTGGCATGCGCACAACGTATTTCTGAACAAGGGTGTCCAAATGGGGCTGCCTGGAATAATTGCTTTCACGCTCCTGCTCGCCACTCTTGCGTGGACAATCAAGCCCACTCGCCAACTCATGGACAGCCAACCTGCCCTGGCGGTTTATTCCGGCGCGGGCATCGCCATGATTGGAGGCATCATCGCAAAGAATCTTACCGACGACTATTTCATCCGGGACAACGCACTGATGTTCTGGTTGCTAACTGGGGCACTGGCAGGGGTCATAAGCAACTGGAATGAAACCAGGCAAAATAGTGGCACCTGACGTTTGGTGACTGTCGTTCCGGCAAGTGCGATTTCTGGCAATAACAGCACCTTTTTTCTGTGCCATTTGTATTTTGTGGTTTAGTAACAATCGAGCTTGGGATGAGTGCAAATTGGAATTTAGAGGCCCTTAGGTAAACGCCGATTAAATCCGTTCGCCCTGAGCCCGTCGAAGGGTATTCTATGTAAATCATAATGTTAGAAACGGCTTCGACAAGCCCGAACGGAACGAATAAATCAGCACTTCCTTAGTACAATCTATGCCTAATGACATGAAAATCCTCGTCATCCGCCGTGACAACATCGGCGACCTGGTCTGCAACACGCCGTTGATTCATGCCCTGCGCCAGCATTTTCCCAAAGCCACTATTTGCGCGCTAGTGAACAGCTACAACGCACCAGTGCTCGCCAATAACCCGGATATCGATGCGGTGTTTGCCTACACCAAGGCCAAACACCGACCACCCGGGACCAGCATCGCAAAAGTTTACTGGGATCGGCTGCGGCTCTTCGCGCAACTCAGACGAATGCACTTCGACTATGCAATCCTTGCGGCGCCGCGATTCCAGCCTCGCCTCCTGCGGTTGGCGCACTTCGCAGGTGCTCGGCGCGTCGTCGGCTTCATCGAACCTGACACACCCAGTACAGCCCACATCGACATCGGCGTACCTTACGGGCCAATCCACCCACCCCATGAAGTGGAAGATGTGTTCAGGCTGCTGTCGCCGCTCGGCATCACCGGGCAACCGCCGCCGACTCAAGTGCACCCCCAGGCAAACGAGCTCGCTCGCGCAAAGGAAGCACTGCACCGCGCTATTCCGCTTCAACCACCGCTACTTATCGGCGTGCACATCAGCGCCCGAAAACCCAGCCAGCGCTGGCCGACACAAAACTTTGCCGCACTCATAAAGCGTCTGCATAAAGAACATAACGCCGGCTTCATGCTTTTCTGGTCACCTGGGGACACCAGCAACCCGCTGCATCCTGGGGACGACGCCAAAGCACGCGAAATTATCGTCGCGACAAAGGGAATACCCTTATTGGCTTACCCTACTCAAGAATTGGGGCAACTGATTGCGGGGCTATCTTTGTGCGATATGGTTATCTGCAGCGATGGCGGAGCCATGCACCTGGCAGCCGGTTTAGGCAAGCCCATTCTGTGTTTTTTTGGAAAATCGGATGCAACCCGCTGGCATCCCTGGGGAGTGCCTCACCGAATACGTCAGCCCACGAGTCAGAATGTCAGCGATATCAGCGTAGAAGATGCGATGACAGATTTTGCCCATTTGTTGGGCGATGTCTTATTACAAGCGCCAGAGTTATAAAAATCTGGGGCCGTGACCTAGCCATTCACTTAACGTTTTGATAAAGTGTACATAATTGCTTACAATACTATAATGAGTCAATGACTTATGAGGGCGTTTTTTGCAGCAAAAATTTCCTGCGCTTCCAGCTACGCAGGCACTATACCCCTCACCAAGTTTTCCGGCATTCCGCTCAGCCTGAAAAATAAGCGACAATCGGCTCACAATCAGCTCATATTTTTGAAATCTGCGAATTTCACCCCCATTCGGCCACTGATTTCACGCTGATTCGGCCACCCTAACGATCATGGCAACAGGCGCCACCCCTGATGATGAAACCGTTCGCCCTGAGCCTGTCGAAGGGCCGTTCATGGTTCGACAAGCTCACCACGAACGGAATTGTTTCACGCAGATGTTCCACGTTTCACGTTAAAGCGCAAAACGCGCCAAAACGCCTTATCCGGTTTTTAGCTCAGAGAGTAGTTCCGGGTGATGATCCAGCAGGCGGAACAGATTGACCACCGCCGCTACCGGCTTGGCCTGCCCGCGCTCGTAACGGGAAAAGGCATTCTTGCCGCCCCCGGCCAGCCGGGCGGCCTCAAGCTGGGTGAGCTTCAGCTTTTTGCGGATGCGGATAAGCTCCGCCGCCTCGATAGCATCCACCCGGTCACGAAAAGCCAGCCAGGCGGCCTCTTCCGCCGCATCGAATTCGACAAAACCATCCGCGCAGTGGTCGCAGAACGCCCCTCGGGTTTCCGAGCTAAAGGGGTGCCCCTTGTATTCCTGCGTAATGGTTTTGACACCATCGTGCAATGTCCCCGCCCCGCACAGGTGGCAGGGCTTGCCATTCCATTTGCTTGCCATCTCACAACTCCTTGAACGACACCACGAAGTATTCGCCTGCCCGCTGGAACTTGATGTAGAGCGCACTGCCGTTCCACTGCCCGTGATACACGTCTTGCCAGACGCGATGATCGGCGTGGGTGGTCATGCTCTTGTAAAAGTCCTTGCGGGTCAGCCCCTGCACCACGGCCAAGGCATCCGCCTGACTCAAACCCACCGCCCGGATGCCGCCACGGGCGGAAACAGTCAGGCTCATCTCCTGCACCGTTGTCATCTGCGCCTGAATTTCGGCTAGCGAGTAGTGGGGCGCGTGCTTTTCCATGGGTGAATTATCCCCCAATAGGGGAATTCGTGCAAGCGTACCTTACGTTGCTTTCCGCTTCTTCTCCCGCTCCTTCAATACGCATTCTTGTTGATAAACCCCTTGAACACCGTCAACAGAATAATCCGCAGATCGAACCACAACGACCAGTTTTCAATGTAGTAGAGGTCATATTCAACCCGCTTGCGCATTTTCTCCAGCGTATCCGTCTCCCCGCGCCAGCCATTGATCTGGGCCCAGCCAGTAATTCCCGGCTTCACCTTATGCCTGAGCATATAGTCGTCAACCAGCTCCTTGTACTGCTCATTGTGCTCGATTGCATGCGGGCGAGGACCCACGATAGACATCGTGCCCTGCAGCACATTGAAGAATTGCGGCAACTCATCCAGACTGGTCCTGCGCAGAAAAGCACCGAAGGGGGTCACACGAGTATCACCCTTGGATGCCTGGGTGAGATGGCAGCTCTCCTCCTGATGTACCACCATGCTCCGGATTTTAAGCGTGAATCGCCGACAAGGCATCAGGATTAGCCTCGACAATTTTGAGCAACGCACGCGCCGGGCCAGCAGGTCGCACACGCTTTTGCTCCCAGTTCTGCAGCGTCTTGGGCTTGACTCCAATCAGGTAAGCAAAACGACTCTGCGACAAACCGGTGCGCTCCCGAATTGCTTTGACGTCCGGTTCAGGAAACTCCTGCAGGCGAACACCCGCGACAGTCTCGCCACGCATGTGACGGCCCATGCCCCGAACGCTCTCAAGCAACTCATCAAACTGTTTGTCATTCATTTCGCACCTCCGCATCAATCACAGCCGCCAAGCGATGCAACTGCTCCTGAGTCAGGTCAGCGGCCACATTCTTCGCATAGGCATAAACCAGGTAACACTGCTCCTTGCTGACCCAGTGGTAGTAGATCACCCGCGCACCACCCCGCTTGCCTCGCCCTGGCAGCGGAACACGCAACTTGCGCAGACCTCTGCCACCGGGGATCAAGTCCCCGGCAGCAGGATTCTCGAGCAGCGTATTCTGCATTTCGGCCAAGTCCCCATCCGAAAACAGAGCGCTCGCACACCGGATGAAGATGGGTAATTCAACAAATACCATGGGTGCATTATCCGCTAGAAGCGGATAGTTGTGCAACTGTTTGTCTGTGCCTGCTTCGCTCGTGGCCGTAGTAGCGCGCCAAAATCCCGAGCGCCGCCAGCAGGATGTTAATCAACGTACAAAACTGACCGCGCAATAAAGGGTCTGTCCCGAATGGCACTTACTTAAGCCAAATGTAGGGTGGGTTAGCGTTTTTCTCGTAACCCACCAAGCGTTGCGTAGCAACACAACGCATTTTTAATCACCAAGCCTGGATGTGGCGAATCTGACCGTGGAAGACACGTTGAACGGCTTCATGAAACTCAATACGCGTTCTTGCCGATAAACCCCTTGAATACCGTCAGCAAAATAATCCGCAAATCAAACCACAACGACCAGTTTTCAATGTAATAGAGGTCATACTCAACCCGCTTGCGCATTTTCTCCAGCGTATCGGTCTCCCCGCGCCAGCCATTGATCTGGGCCCAGCCAGTAATTCCCGGCTTCACCTTATGCCTGCGCATATAGTCGTCAACCAGGTCCTTGAATTGCTCATTGTGCTCGATTGCATGCGGGCGAGGACCCACGATAGACATCGTACCCTGCAGCACATTGAAGAATTGCGGCAACTCATCCAGACTGGTCCTGCGCAGAAACGCACCAAAGGGGGTCACACGGGCATCGCCCTTGAATGCCTGGGTGAGCTGGCCGCTCCCCTCCTGATGTACCACCATGCTCCGGAACTTACACACCTTGAAAAGCTGTCCATCCCAACCCAGCCGCTTCTGCCTGAACAGCACCGGGCCCGGCGAACTAAGCTTTACTCCCAGCGCAATCAGCAGCATTAGGGGACTTATCAGAAGCAGAATAAGCAATGCAAGCAATCGGTCCTCCAGCGCCTTTACCAACCGGTTCACCCCCACCATCGGCGTGACGGAGAGATTCATCACCGGAAACCCAGCCACCTCAGTCACGGAATGGTTCAGCAGCCGGAAGCCGAAAATGTCAGGGATAAAACGGATATCCACCGCGCTATGGCGCAACTCGTGGAGCAATGACTCTACTTTGTCCTCCTCCTTGAGTGGCAGGGCAATCCACACCTGGTCGATGCGCTCCTCTGCCACGTAACCTGCAACGTCCGCCAAGCCGCCCAGAATCGGCACACCCGGCTTGGCATGAGCCATCGCGGTTTCGGCGTTGAAAAATCCCGCCACCTGCAAGCCAATCCAGGGAGATGCCAGCAAGCGCCTAGCCACCTCCTCGCCTAAACCTTCGCCCCCCACGATCACAATGCGCCGCTGGTTAAAGCCATGGCTGCGCAGCCAGCGCAAACCCACGCGCAATAGAATTCGGCCACTGATCAGAACAACCCAGCCCAGTAATGCCCAGATTCCAATCCAACCCCGGGAAAAACGAATCCCCATCTTTGTGGTGAAAGCAAAGGCAAAGAGCAGAAACAGCGCCAGCGCCCAAGCCAGCGTCGTCGCCCTCACCTCGTCGAAAATCGACGCGCCGCGCCACGCCTGATAGAGATCGAAACGGGGAAAGATCAATGCGGCCAACAACACCACGACACCAGCCACGATGGAATATGAATCCGGCAAAACCCAACTACCGAGATAGAGGCGGTGGGCAGCCCAGGCGGCGAGGATAATTCCCGCCCAATCGAGGGCGTGCAGCGCCGCGTTCAGCACACTAGAGTGTTCCTTAAGCAAGCCCCGATAACTCAAAACACTTTCCTCTCAAACCCTGGCATGGGTACCCACAACCGACTCATACTTCGCGAGCTACCCGCTTCATATCCGCATTCACCATCGTGGTGATCATCTCCTCCAAGCTAATCTTGGCCTCCCAGCCAAGCTTCGCCTTGGCTTTTGCCGGATTTCCCAAGAGCACTTCCACTTCCGCCGGGCGATAGAATTTGGGGTCGATCACCACAAAATCCTCATAATTCAGACCCACGTGAGAAAAAGCGATTTTGCACATATCGCGCACAGTCGTCGTGCGGCCCGTGGCCACCACGTAGTCATCCGGCACATCCTGCTGGAGCATCAACCACATCGCTTCGACATAATCGGCCGCATGACCCCAATCGCGCTTGGCATCGATATTGCCGAGCCGCAGCTCCTTCTGCTTGCCCTGCTTGATTCGGGCCACCGCGTCCGTCACTTTGCGCGTCACAAATTCGATCCCGCGCAAGGGCGACTCATGGTTGAACAGAATGCCGCTGGAACAGTGCATGTCAAAGCTCTCGCGATAATTGACCGTCATCCAGTGCGCATACAATTTCGCCACACCGTAGGGACTCCGCGGATAAAATGGCGTCGCTTCACTCTGCATCGACTCCTGAATTTTGCCGAACATTTCGCTTGTGGAAGCTTGATAGAAACGCGCCTTCTGATTCGTCAAGCGAATTGCTTCCATCATGTTGAGAGCCCCCAATCCTGTGACGTAACCGGTAAGAATGGGTTGCTCCCAGGACGTCGCCACGAAACTCTGAGCGCCCAGGTTGTAAACTTCAGTCGCCTGCGATTTATTCATGGCGCGGATCATTGAAGACAAATCGGTCAAATCCCCCTCGATCAGCTCCACCCGATCAAGTACATCCAACTCCCGCAACCGCCAAAGCGTATCGCTTGCGCGCCGGGCGTGTAACCCAAAAACTTCATAGCCTTTGTCCAGCAGCAGCCTGGCAATGTAAGCGCCATCCTGACCGGTAATCCCTGTAATCAATGCGTTTTTTGTCATAATAATTTTTTCTCCCAATCAGTTAATATATCTTTCAAGCTTTGTTCGAACGGGATTTCCGGCTGCCATCCAGTGGCATCGTGCAACTTGGCGAATGAGCCGAAAACTCGGCGCTGCTCGGATTGCCGCACCCGATCGGCATCCTGAACAATTTCTGCCTCGACGTCCGCAAGCCTCAAAAGTGCCTCCAAAATGGAACGAACGGAGCGCTCCTGCCTAGAGCAGACGTTGTACGCTTCGCCATTCCCGCCACGCTCCAGCAGCAGTGCGTAGGCACGCACCACATCGCGCACATCGGTAAAATCACGTGTCACATCGATATCGCCAACTCGGATCGGCGGGGGGCGCAGGCCACCTTTTATTTCCATCACCTGATGAGCAAAATCGGAAATGACAAAACGTTCACTTTGCCCCGGCCCGATATGATTGAAAGGTCGAACCATCACCACCTCGAACGGCTCCGTCTGGCTCCACTGATAGCACAACGCCTCCGCCGCCACCTTGCTCACCGCGTAAGGGTTTCTTGGCCTCAACGGCGCATCTTCGACAACTGGCAAGCTTGTCGGATCAACCAGCCCATACGTGTCGCTGGACCCCACATACAGCATACGCCCCCTAAAACCGTTCTCCTTGAGGGCGGCAAGCAGGTTGAGCGTCCCCAGGAAATTGACCTCATAAGTATGCAAGGGGTTTTTGAAAGATTCTGGGACAAAACTCTGCGCAGCCAAGTGAATCACCGCATCGGGCGCTATCGCCGCAACCCCTTGCGCCACCTGTTCAGCATTTCGCAAATCTATGGAAGCCCCATGGCCATCCTGAAAATGATCGCAGGCGATCTGCTGCTGCACGTATGTGCCGACAAACCCATTTGCACCCGTTAACAATATCCGCATCTCGCTGAAATCCAAATTCAATTTTGTATGCGCCTTGCCTGAAAATCGGCCCAGGCCTGCTCAACAAAGCCTCGAAACTCCTGCGGGAACCGCTCTGGCGCAAGCGGCATCGCACATTGACGCGGCAGGCAACCAGAGCAATCCGATCCCGCTCTTGCTCGAACTGGTGAACCGCCTGCTGAATCGCCACAGCCAATTGATAGGAACACTACTTCAAAGCTTAGTAGACTTAATGTTTGTGATCATCCAGTTTTGCATATCTACCAATCCATTTTGTAAGCTCGTTTGAGGGCGCCAAGAAAGCTCTCTTTCAATACGCGAACAATCGAGCACAATTTCAGGCACATCAAAATTTCTGCTTTCCAACCAATTCACGTTCGCCTTTTTGCCGGTAACTTCCTGCAACGCAACGATTAACTGCTTAATACTTAAGCCTGTACCACTGCCCACATTGCACATGCCGACGTATTGAGACTCGGCTGCAGCCAAACATGCACGCGCGACATCCGAAACGTGCACAAAATCGCGCACAATAGAACCATCGCCCCAAACGTTTATGCGCTCACCTTTAAGTATCTTGTACATAAAGACAGCCGCAGCACCCTGCTTGCGATGGGGATCCTGTCTTGTACCATATGGGTTGGACACTCTTAAGACAACGTATTCCAGACCATGTAGCAAATGAAACAGGTGCAAATAATTCTCGATTGCTAGCTTCGTAATTCCATAAGAACACAGCGGCAATGTAGGGTGAGTTTCTGGTACAGGAGATGCCTGCGGAACACCGTACACAGTACCCCCTGACGAAATAAAGACGACCTTGCGGACATGGTGCTTAATGCACATCTCAAACAATGCGATGGACTCAACAAGATTCGTCTGTACATCAAATATTGGGTCATCGTTAGAGCTTTGTGGTGCCGTACTAGAGACCAAATGTATGACTACATCGATGCCACCCGCTAATACCTCTTCTAGTTCACCGCGATTACCAAAGTCCGCCTGACAGAACTGCACGTCAGGAAGTGGTGAACGGAAACGCTCGGGGTAACGATCAAATACAACCACTTCATGGCCTGATGCGATGAGCTCGTCAACCACATGTGAACCTATAAAACCACAACCCCCTAATATCAAAATACGCATCGATGTCCTAATTTATATTTATATGCAATGGGATAGATCATAGGCATTCAAAATTTCGCTATGCATCCGCTTGATTGAGAAACGCACCGAAGCCATGGATCTGGCTGCTTGCCCCATTCGGATACGCAATTCTGCATCGCGAATTAGCAACCTGGTTTTTTCGATTAACTCGTCATCGCTTTTACAAATGAAGCCGGTTACACCATCAATAATCACGTCACGACACCCAACAACATCAGGCACCACTGCGGGAAGGCCGATAGCTTGAGCATCTAGTAGTGTCAGGGGCATACCCTCCCATAAAGAAGTCATTACAAACACATCAGCCGCATACATTTCACGCCACAAACTATCCCTATCCACCCATCCAGTAACTCGAACTTTCGCATGAGTAGCATCCCCTTCAAGCCGGATTCTTAATTCACCATCACCTATCCAGTAAAACTCTGCGTTTTCTAAGAAAAGTGAAGTGGAGAGTTTCCAGAAACGCCAAGGCGCTTTCTGGTAGCAAAGCCTGCCTGCTGACATTACTCGTATCCGAGTTTCATGAGCTCTCTTAGGCCAAGTAAACTCTGGCACATCTGTGCAGTTTTCAACAACGCTGACGCGTCGATGGCCTACGAGTGTATTGGCCAATCTACCCTCTGAAGCGCAAGAGGCGATTATCTTGCCACCGAAAAAACCGCCAATAACTTCCAAAGCAAAAAACATCGCACGCTTAGGTAGAGAGACATCCTGCCTGAGAAAAGAAAAACCGTGCGGGGAATAATACAAAGATTTATTCAGACCTACAAATCGAGCCGCGACCCTACCCAAAGCACCAACTTTTGAAGAATGCAAGTGTATAACATCCGGCTGCATGGTCCTCAGCAACTTTGCAATATCCTGAAAAGCCCTGAAATCGGCCTTGATTGAAATATTGGTAGCCATGGGTATAACAACACGAGAAATAGGCGATGGGAACAACTGGTCGAGCATTTCCGATTCAGGAGTGTCTCGCCGGGAAGAATGCACCAAAGTGACATCAAGGCCGGCCTCAACTTGCGCTTTGATCAGTTGATGTAGGAGATAAAGAACACCTCCACCCAAGGATTCAGTCACATGAACTACACGGAAAGCACCGGAAGCGGCACTTCTCTTACTCTGTGATTGAATATTCCCTTGAATCATACTGACCTGAACAGGGCTGAATGAGAATTGCGATTGTACAAATGATTGGCCTTGACCGAAGAGCGTTTATTGGCAAACCCCAGCGCGGACCCCATAATCAGTGCTACAAGGAGACGTTTTCCTGTGCTTGGAGGGGCGATAGAAAACTGGACGACGGCTATAGCCAACATACCAAGAATAACCCGTATTCGCGTTTCGTCCAGTTGAGTTCTTAGGCTTTTAACCGCATTCCAATAATAAAACCATGTAAAAAGCCATAGAAGAGTAAGTATCGCTCCTTCATCTCGCCAAAGAGATAAAAAGAAAAAATGTGGATCGACGCCTTTAATATTGCTATAGATTTGGAAATCAAAAACTCTTGTAGCTGCACCAGCAAGCTGGTCAAACTCCCCCCTAGGGCCTGTGAACAGGTACTCAAAAAAATGACTAATGGCGGCGAATATCATGGATGATCTTTCGATATTGCTCGGTGTAGCAGGGACCAAATTGACCTCAGATTGCATGCTGTAGTAACTGATAAGTGCAATTATCAAATAAATAAAGGGAACCCATTGTCCGAACTTAATAAATATTCTCGAAACTTTTACCGAGCTCACAAGAATAATTACGAGTAGTGCACTGATGGCAGCGGCTCGCGCACCGATAATAAATGCGCAAAAGATTTCGAAGCCAGCTACAAAGTACAACATCATTAGATTGATATAATTGTCGCGTCTATACAAAAACAGTGCGCACGCGATCAACGTGAAAGGAATTGTTAGAAGTTGGTTAGCATTCGTTCCAACATGCTTTGAAAGATACTCTCCACTAGCAACATCATCCAAGAGAAACCCCACGAGTGCTAACACAGCCAGCAATAACATACCTTGGCGAGGGTACTTGGAGGAAAGATAAAAACAACACACAAATAAAGTTGTTTTGAAGCTGAGCCAGCGACCACCATCAGCATCGCCCAGCACAAACCAAATTGCCGATATTACTGTGAGCAGCACGACATAAATATCAGCTTTTGAAAACAAGCATTTTTTTGAAAATGCGCAATAAAGGAAAAAATTCCAGCCGCAAAAAGCCAGTAATAATTCGATTGCAACTAAGTATAGAGATGTAGCCTCCATGTCTATTATCCGTAGAACAAACTATGGGACGGTATAAAATCGAACAAGATCCTTGTCGCTTAATACGATCTTGCTTTTACGGCCCATAAAATAAAAACCGGATGCAGAATCGTATGCAGCAGGTGCGCGCTTAAATAGATAATCAAAATATTTCAGATAAAAAGCCGTAAGGCGCCCCAACATGGCGAGATACATTTGAGCGCGTGTCGATCTACCAAAGCTGCGAAGAAAATACTGCCAAGACCAGGCTAAGGCCATCCCAGGGCCACCAATTATTCCCGCATGAATCTCCTCGAAATTTCGGAAAAGTCTTCTGTGTCCACGATAAGTAAAGCGCATGAAATCATACTTGCCACCATGCACTTGTTGCATAAATGGAGTCTCCGCGTAGATTAGACCATCATCGCGCAACACTCTGTAAAACTCACTGACGCAACGAAAAGGATCAACAACGTGTTCCAATACCGCCTGCGCGATGACGACATCGAAACATCCATCAACAAACGGCAGGTCGTGCCCATCGCAAATCATGGTAACCCTTGGGCCGAAGGACACATCGGTTTCCACCAGCTCAAGCGCAGAATTCTCACTGAGCATTTCAAATCCCTGACCAGCGACACTGCCCCCAATGACCAGAATACGAGCGGATGACATTTCTGTAAGCGCCAATTCACTCAGCTTTTTATAGTTCTGTTTCGCGGCTAGGTTATGGCTGATCGAAGGAACATTCTGATTGAGCCATTCGACAAGCCGCCCTCTTTTCTGAAAGAACGTTGTTTTATTTACTGCAAAATCGGCAAAAGAAAAGACACTGGACTCTTCATTGATCAATACAGGGATGCTTTCTACCAGCGGGTATGTTTTGTGGCACAAGGGGTTGCTGCAAACAATAACATTGTCTTGACGTTCGACGCAGCCAAGACATGTAGGACACCGAACAATGTCCCATGGAATGGCTCTATTGGGAACAGTCATTTGTTCTTTATGCATGATTGGAATCCATAATTTCGATAAATCTATTCCTAATTCGCTGGGCAGCACTATGCCAAGTAAATTTATTCACGTAGCTCTCGTCGGGCAAAACAGGGCTATCTAAATAGTCCTTAATTGGAAAAGCAAAGTGAATTAGCTCAACATCATTTGGCAGCACGAATGCCCACGGCGGCGCAAACTCAGGTAGCGCACCACCATCTGAAACAATCATTTTTTTTCTAAAGAGGCTGGCTTCAACCACCGGCAAACCTAAACCTTCATATTTGGATAGAAATACAAGCGCATCCATTCGTTGGTAAAGCAAGGCAAGTGTGGCATCATCCACTTGCCCCGCGATCTGGATATCGGTTCGCGAGCCTATGTAGCGCTCCACATCAAAGTCGTGGTTCTTGGTGGATCCGACTAACAATAGCTTGCCTGAATACGATGCTTTATCCTTAAGCAGAATGAACAGATCAATTATTCGCTTGATATTTTTGTGTGGGCGTCTGTCGCCAACATAGAGGAGAAATTTATCTGGCACCGTGAATGTTGGTGAAAAATTTGAATTGATAGGTAGGTTTCTAACTATCGGCCCCGCGAGTGAAACACCAACCTTGTCAGAAAAACGACGGCCTACCACTGCAAGATAATCTTTTCGGCTGGTCTCTGACAAGGCAAAAACAAACTTTGCTTTCCTTACAACCGCACGCAACATCAAGTTGAAATAGGCTATTTTCAGCCTTGGATTTTTGGTTATATAGCCACGAACTTTGAGTGGAAATAAATCATGAATCATGATTACGGATGGAATCCGAATCCCAAAGGGCAGATCGAAATGGGGATAAAAATAAAGATCTCCGCCAAGACGATTTATAAAACGTGCAAGACAAAAATGCTGACCAAGTGATACCGGTCTGCATGGCACGGATAAAACTCGACAAATATCGTTTTTCTCATATTGCCTGAGTTTGAGGTAATAAAAATTCTCTTCTACAGTCGCCGGATTCTCCCAAATAATCACCGTATATTTGATACCGTCATCACGGCTCATATCGAGCAACGCAAACAAGAGTTCACCGGTAAATCTACCGAGACCGGTATATTGATAAGCCATCACTCTGCCATCGAAAATTACATGCATGTCCCTACCCGGCTCAGATTTCAACGGCGGCAATTACCGCAATACTGTTTGTGCCCAATCGCAGATCGATTGACAAGGGATACAGCAGAACCCTCATAATCAATCTAAGCAAACTTGCGTATCCTTGCAGCATCAGCAAGACCATCTTTCCAAAAAACCCAAAAGAGCATAGTTTATTTGATCTCAAAAATTCGTCCCTATACGACAACAGTTGTAAGCTGTTCATGTCGCAAAGGGCTGTAATTTTCCCCTTTGTGAGGCTAGTCACATGAGTAAAATCACCGTTCTGATAGGCCAAGCCGAAAGGTGAGGCGCCTTCTGGAAATCTCAAAATCAGCTTACCGCCTTTGTTAAGGTGGTTTTTTGCCCAAGAAAATAATGCATTCAGTTCCATGTGTGTCATGTGCTCGGCAACATCAAAGGCGACGATCAAATCGAATTTCTCAAGCTGCAATTCTGGGATGTCCCAAATGAGCCCCGTAAAGGCTTTGTATCCAGATTTGATTGCCCTTTCCACTAAATGCGCATTGATCTCTACACCAATTACTCTGTGATCATGCGCACGCAGATACCCCAACAGCTCACCATTGCCAAATCCAATCTCAAGAACGCTGTTTTTGAAACTCAGGACTTTATTTCTGTTAAAAAATTGGTCGAAATAAAAACTGGATCCAGGGTCAACTTGGGCAAATTTCTCAAAATCCCATTGTTTCCACCTAATGTAATTTTCTCCACCCGTGTCTGACATTTCACTTTACCGTGCTAAACAATAGAATTAATTAATGAGGATATAAATATGAAGAAAAACTTTGGCGACCTAGAGGATTGGTTTTTGTGATGCTACATGTTTCTTATAGTGCGCATTTACAGCGAGTGGTAGTAACCAAGATGAGGTCAATGCAAAAGATAAAGTGTTCCCGAGAATTATGCCATAAAGACCTAACGATTGAGCGAGATACCATTGAGATACAACGGACAAGAATGCCTGAATAGGCCCAGCTATCCAAAGCGGTTTTAATTCACTCATGCTTTGAAGAATCATCGCAAATGTATCTGTCCAAACCCGTAGCAGTTGATATATCCCCAACAGGAGTATAAACATCACAGGGATGACAATAGTCTCGTTAGGTGCAAGTACTTGGACCGCCATAGGCATTAGCCAAACTAAGAGGAGTGAACATATCAGCGTGAATCCCAAGCCGATTTCTAAATATTTACGGGTGAGCCGCCTGACTACAACCCAATTTCCCTGCGCAATCGCTTCAGAAAATACTGGCCAAAGTGCGGTTAATGCTGAAATATAGATAAATAATATGAACCAAGAAATTCTTGTACTTAAATTATAGACAACGATATCCGCTGGTTTCAGGAACTGTGAAATAACGAGATAATCAATTTGCAAAGACAGTGATGTCATCAGCGTTAACAGCCAGAAATTGGTTGCTCGTTTAAGTATTTTGATAGCGATTTCGAATGTCGCTTCTTTGATGCCGTCTCTAAAACGCCTCCAGACTTGAACAACAAGCACTCCTAGCGGAAGTACGGCAGAGGGTGCTAGAAACGCCACTAAGCTATACAGAAGCTTGTCCGTCAACGTGCTAGAATTTACTGCAACAATGCCTACATAACCAACTACGGAGCTAATTGCTGGCAGGACGTTCGAAAAATAGCCCCTTTGTTCCGCATACCAGATTTTGTAGCTTATTCCACCCAAGGCTGCGCAAATAAATAGGGCTCCGGTAATGAAAAAAAGGCGCGTTTTTTCAATTGTAGTTAATAGGGGAAATTGCTTAAGGTATATTGGTGCGATATAAGGGCTAGAAAAATACAATGCAATAATCGTTAAAATGAGCAAAATTGCCGCCATGGCAACCGCAAGAATGATGTAATCATCATACTGCTCTGTTTTGGAGCGACGTTCGGAAATGTGGTTTTGTAGACTTAAGCCGATTCCAAAATCAGCGAGCATGAACCAACCCATCAGGGCAGCTAGAAGTGCATATGCGGCATATTGTTCTATGCCAAGTCCGCTCATAAGTACGCGAATGCTTGCCAATTGAACAAATGCCATTACGATGCGGCTTGCCCAGGCACTGGCGGCGACAAGCAGATGACGTGGGACAATCGGCTTGATCATCGTGGGGCTGTGCTTTCTTGGTCGCGGGAAAGCGCGGTTACCCAAGCAACTATTTTCCTCCCCCCTTCACTGCCACAATATTGGCTTTTGGCCTGGCAGATGTTTCTTCACTAATGCGCGTACCCAGGCCACCCGCCAATATCACTGCTTTCATCGCTCGTTAATCCCTCGGTTTGCGTGCCTGAATTGCATTGAGAACAAATGCGGCAAATATCCCGGCCATCAATCCTAATACACCGCTCAAAACCACGATCAGTCCCTTTTTGGGCGCCACCGGTTTTTCGCTTACATAAGTGCTGTCAATTCGCGCGGTTGGGTATGTACGCAACGGGCTCAGTTGTTCCTCGTAAGACAGCTTGAGCTGTTCCAGGTTACGCAGTTCGCCGTCCCTTTGGACCAGAATGTTGGCCTGTATGATGCTTTCCATGAATCGGCCGCCGGAATCCGTTTTCGATTTATTTGGCTGCGTGTTCTTTAAGCTTTCGCGCTCTTCCCGCGACTCATTAATTTGTTGCTTTAACCGCTCCATTTGCTGCGTCAAACGCTGAATAGTGGGTTGGGCAAGCTCTTCGTGGAGTTTTGACAAACGACCAATGGTCGCCTCGGCATTGCGCTTTGCCTCTTCCCTGGAGTAGCCGCGCACCTTTATTTCGATCAAGTCGGTGTTTGGCAGAATTTGGACTTTTATGGAGTCGCGATACAACTTCCCCTTCGAATTTTCTTCATCTTTCGGGATGCCCATACTGACCAGCACCTCACCCTGGAAAGGCTTTTGCTTGATCCGCTCGACCACACGCGCCACCGGTTCGATGAGTTGCTGCCCGACCTGTCCGATCTGTCCGATCTGTCCGACCAGGGTAGCCTCCCAAACCGGAGGTATCAAAGCCGAAACGGCTGCCGCCGCAATCAGCGCCAATACAGGTATGCCAATCACCCACTTTTTTTGCCGCACCAATACCTGCCAAATTTCCAGCAGGCTAATTTCATCCGGTGATATTTGATTGTCGGTTTGATTTGTCATGTCATCGGCCATTGAATAAGTCGACGCTATGCGCGCCCATATACATCGTCAAAACGCACGATATCGTCTTCGCCGAGATATTCGCCGCTTTGTACTTCGATCATGATGAGATCCGTCAGCCCCGGATTTTCCAGGCGGTGCTTGTGCCCGGCGGGAATATACGTTGATTCGTTGGTTCTGACCAGCATGTTTTTGTCATTATTGACGATGCTGGCCGTGCCGCTCACCACGACCCAGTGCTCGCTGCGGTGGTAATGCATTTGCAGCGAAAGGGCAGCGCCGGGCTTGACGACGATGCGCTTGATCTTGAAATGCTTGCCCTCTTCCAGCACGGTGTAGGTTCCCCATGGGCGCGCGACGGTGCGGTGCAGCTTGTGGCTGTCGTGGTTCATGAGCTTGAGCTGCTGCACCACTTTCTTGACGTCCTGGGCGCGCGCCCGGTCGGCCACGAGCAGGGCATCCGGGGTGTCGATAATCAGCAAATTATCGAGGCCGATTGCGGCGACCATGCGCCCCTCGCTTTGAATGAAGCTGTTGCCCACATCGACCAGCACCGCCTCGCCGACGACGCGGTTGCCCGCATCGTCCGGGATGGTGAGGTCGCTGATGGCGTTCCACGAGCCGATATCGCTCCAGCCGAAGCGGCCGGGCACGACCATGACCACGGCCGATTTTTCCATTACGGCGTAATCGATGGAGTTTTCCGGGATGGCAGCGAAGCTTTCCGGATCGATTTCCATCATTGGCATGTTGGCCGGGGTTTTATTGCGGGTTGCCTCCCAGCAAGGCAAGGCGTGTTCGTAGATAGCGGGGGCATGAATTTTGAACTGCTCCAGTACGGTTCCGGCCTTGAAGCAGAACATCCCGGAATTCCATAGGTAGCGGCCGGAGTCGACGTATTCCTGGGCGGCTTCGTAGGAGGGTTTTTCCACGAAGCGCTTGACGACTTGGCCGTCCGCCTCGATGTAGCCAAACCCTGTTTCCGGCGCGTCGGGAACGATGCCGAAGGTCACAAGGTTGCCCTGCTCCGCTAGGCCGGCGGCCTGTTTCACGGCAGCGGCAAAAGCCGCCTGATCGTCGATCAGATGGTCTGCCGGCAATACCAGCATCAAAGCATCGCCGCCATGCGCCTCGGCAACGCTCATTGCGCCCAGGACAATCGCCGCGGCGGTATTGCGCCCGAAAGGTTCGAGCAGGAAAGTATCCGTCACTCCCGGGAAGCCCTTCTTGGCGGATTGATATTCGTCCCGGCTTTTAAAGTAATGTTCGCGGTTGGTGATGGTCAGCACTTCACCGACGCCATCCAGCGCGGCGGCACGCGCAAAGGTCTTCTGCAACAGGCTTTGCCCGTCGGGAAGCTTCATGAACGGCTTGGGGTGGGATTCGCGGGAAACCGGCCACAATCGGGTGCCGGCCCCACCAGAAAGAATTATGGGTATAAGCATAGTGCGCTATTGTACTTGGTGAGGGCTTCAATCCAAAATTAATGTGTTGTCATTATTTAATCGGCATTTATGCATGGAAAACCACTTGATGCCTTCGACTAGACACCTAGAAGTTCACTCATAGCTCGCACATTGCCGTGCAAGGAGGTAAGCGCTTCACCAAAACTCAGGTGTGGCATATATTCACATACCAGCTGCGCCACCTCCCTTGCCTGCGCAAGGTCGCGCGGCTTCTTGACCGGCTCGCGGGTAGGCTGCTGGGAAAGCCATGCCTTGTGCAGCGCGAAAGCTCTCGGGTCCGGAACGCGGAATGGCACTGGTTGTCCGTCCTCATCCACGGCCACAGTTTCAAGTTTGGGCGAGTTGATGAGCCACTGCAAACCCGGTACTTCAGAAGCCACCAGATCATCTTCACCAAAAGTTACGGGCTCAGACTCGCGCATTGAACGTGGCCCAACGACGAGATCAACCATGAATTGTCCCGCATTGGCGGCCCGAAAGCCTCGCTTGCGAATAGGCTCAAACGTGCGGTCGGCCTTTTTCAACAGCCCCAGCAATCCTTCTCCATCGAGACGGCTGGAAACGAGCGTGATCTTTTTGCGCGCGTCATAGAGCAGATCAACATCACCGGAAGCAAGCAATTCGAGCAAGAACTGTACGCCACCGGCAGCTTCATAGCCATATAGGGCTTGTGTGCCCAGCACGGTGAAGGCGTTACCCAAGTCGTGCTCTTCCAGCTCACGCAGGATGCGCGCGACCACGCGGGGCACACGCGCAAGCCGCAGAGCTTTGTTCAGGCGCGCCTGCTCGTCAAGCTGTTGCCGAATCGCCGCCAGGCGTTCTTGTGCCCGTGCCTTGCCCTCCTGAAATGCGGCAAGAATCTGTTCGGTTTCCGGTGTGCGCCGCCCCAGGAGCTTGCCGTTGCCTCTTCGATCCCGTTCCCGGAAGAGATATTCGACACCACGGATAGTTTTCCAGCGCATGCCATAGGCGTGAGTGCGCGCATGGCGATAGGCCGCGATATAGTTTTCGTAAAGCTGCTGGCTGTTTACCAGATGCAGGCGCTGCTGGTTGGATAGGGGTTGCATGGATGTTTCCGTCCTAAATCATGGGAATAACTATATGACGGAAATATCGCATATTATCAATATAATATCAATATGTTTCCGTCAAAAAACAGGAAATGTTATTTTTGACGGAAACATATGCTATAGATATTTTAAGAAAAAACGGGGCCTTGTCAGGCCATGCAAAGCGCCAAGGAATCTTCCCGTAGCGGCAACTTCATGCCGAAAGCTCGGATAGCTTGTCATTCGACAAATAAGGAATATAAAGGCCGGGGTGAGGGCTGGTAATAGCAGGCTTTCTTTTCCAGCCTTGGGGTGGGATTCGCGGGAAACCGGCCACAAACGGGCGCCAACTCCGCCGGAGAGGATAATGGGTATGAGCATAGTGCGCTACTGTGCTTGGAGAGGGTTTAAATCCAAAATTAATGTGTTGTCATTATTTAATCGGCATTTATGCACGGAAAACCACTTGATGCCTTCGACTAGACACCTGGCCCGGAGTGAGAAATGCCACGCGGTGCCAGTAGCCTCGCACTGGATAAGCATGTTTTCCGTGGCAGGGTCGCCATGGGCGCGCCGCAAATTTTCCTCGCGGGTCAGCCGGCTTAACAGGGGCATGGGTCAGGCAAACGGGTTGACGATGCGCAAACGGCCCTCAATCTCTTGGCTATTCTGCATATCTTCGGAGTAGAGGGTATCGCAGCCCGCTTCCAGCGCCGTGGCGACAATTAAGACTGTCATACCAGGAAAAGCCGTACCGCTCCCGGATATCGAGGGCGGTATGGATGGTGGTCAACGAGATAATTTCCACCCGGCACATCGCCTCAAGGGAGGTGATGAGCTTGCGGATTTCCGACACCGAGAGCGCTAGGCGCTTGGAAGCAACGCTGGCGGTTTCGGAAAGCACTTGCGTGGAGATGTAGGGAGTCCCGACAAATAAGGGGGCGGCAAGGGGTGCTTTGGTAGAGGCTGGCCCGAGTGCGTAGATGACAATATTGGTGTCGATAAAGGACTTACCTGGCATTGGCTTCTTCCCGGTCAAATTTGTAGCCGCTGATGTCCACCTTGAAGCTGCGGAAGAAAGTTTCGATTTCCTCGGCTGTTTTGGGGACTGACGCAAGCTCCGGGGGCAACCGCCTCACTTTGAGGAAGGCGATGAAATCCAGTACCTCAGCCTGCTTTTCAGGAGGCAGCGCTTCAGCTTCACGTGCAATGATGTCGGAATACCCCATGATGCGTCTCCTTGGTCCATCCTGATTTTTAAAATACAACTTTGCTTGTATTTTGGCACGTCTCGCTGAATAAGCAAAACAGATATGCCGCGCAATAACAGCTGCCACCGCTCAGCGGCGGGGCAAGGTTGTCCAGCTCGTAGCCCCGCGAAAATGCCGGTCCCATGCTTCGTTCATCCTGGATTGTTCATTAAGATCGAAACAGCGTCATTCCCGCGTAGCGGGACAGAACTGAGGCTTTGTCCGTTTTGCGGAGTGTTTGTCTCGCTGGATTCCCGCCCTCGCGGGAATGACGGAGCTAATGGATAATCTGGGTTCATCCCAATTATTTTTGCTGGCGGCGTTAAGTCGACTTGTTTCGGCAAGGTGATCAGAAGTTGAGCACTCCGGTCTTTCTGTCATTGTGCTATTTTGCATCATGCCCAGCCCCGCCGCTCGATTTCGGCACACATTTTGTTGGCTGTGGTTATGAGTGCTGGCACAAAATCATGACCGCTTTGCAGGGCGCTGCTGAGTACGACTGGGTCTTCAACGTATTCGTGAACCATCTGGTTTCTGAGGCTGCGCATGGTCATCCATTCGTCGGCAGACTTAAGCAGCCCCAAGCGTTCGGCCCGGTCAAGATTGTCGATGGCGGCGGATGGTTTTTCACCCAGGGCGGCCAAGAGTAACGGCAACAGTTTGTCACCCACGGTGTCTTGTAGGCGGCCAAACCTGCCCACAAAGGCTTCCACCCGCTCTGCCAGATCGGGGTCTTCTTCGAGCCGGGTTGCTTGCTCTAGAGTAAACAAGCTTCCAAACAGACGCTGGTCTGTGGTGGTGAGGTGTTTGCATTCTTTGCTCACGACTCGAGCTAAAAATTGCAGACGCAGTTCTATTTTCGGTTCCACTATCATAGCAATTCCCCTTCTTTGAATGCCATGTCATGAATGGGCAGGCGCATGAGGTTGGGTGCGATGAGCAGTACGTCCACTTTGCGTCCGTGCATGGCCCGCGACACTTGAGCGGACATCTGCGCGGCCATGAGTGCGGGGTTGTCTACGGGTTCCGGCAATTCAAGCATGAGATCAAGATCTCCACCGTGCGCAGCATCATCCAGCCTGGAGCCAAAAACTCGCACGCGGGACTGGCTTCCCGCAACTTGGCGAGCAAGTTGGCGAATAGCCTGGATTTGGTAGTCAGTCAGGCGCATGCTTTTTGAACTTCCCCCGAAAATTTCGAAATAGCGATTGAAGACAATTGAGCAATTGGAGTTAGGCCCAATACTGTTCACTTTAGCCGTTCGTGGTGAGCCTGTCGAACCACCACAATTGCCCTTCGACAAGCTCAGGGCGAACGGTCGGGAGAGTCTAAGTGAACAGCATTGGAGTTAGACCCCATTTTTCCCTTTGGTCTTTGACCGGCGTAGCAATTGAATTCATTACCGCTTCGCGGCTACTTTGCGGCTGCTTTATAGACTGCATTGCGCGGGAAACCGGCCACAAACGGGCGCCAACTCCGCCGGAGAGGATAATGGGTATGAGCATGCCTAGAGTTGCCTAAAGTTTTAACCTATAGTTATTGCATACATTGCTTATCTGGAATTAAATTAATCATAGCATCTTGCGGATTCAAATGACCGGAATGGCTCCAGGCAAGTGCATGTATGTGGAAATCCTGGCTTGCAACTCTCCTCGTTTCAGCATAAGTGGGTAAATATGAAAACATCAAAAAGAATTATTTCCGTCGTCGGCCTCGGCTATGTCGGCTTGCCGGTTGCGGTGGCATTCGGCAAGCACGCAAGGACCATCGGCTTTGACATCAACCCCAGGCGCGTGCAGGCGCTCAAGGACGGCCACGACCATACCGGCGAAGTGGACGACGCCGACCTGAATGCCACCGATATTCTCTACACTGACAAAATTGAAGATCTGAAACTGGCTGACTTCCACATTGTCGCCGTCCCGACGCCGGTGGATGACGCCCATCAGCCGGACTTGACGCCGGTGCTCAAGGCGTCCGAAACGGTCGGCAAGGCGCTTAAAAAAGGCGACATCGTCGTTTACGAATCCACGGTCTATCCCGGCGCCACCGAGGAGGACTGCGTCCCCATTCTGGAACGCCTGTCGGGGCTGAAATGCGGTGTCGACTTCAAGGTCGGCTACAGCCCGGAACGGATCAACCCCGGCGACAAGGAACACACCTTCACCAAAATCAAGAAAGTGGTTTCCGGCCAGGACGAGGAAACACTGGAAATCGTCGCCCAGGTTTATGAGTCGGTGGTGACTGCCGGCGTGCACCGGACGGGTTCAATCAAGGCGGCGGAAGCCGCCAAGGTGATCGAAAACACCCAGCGGGATTTGAATATCGCCCTGATGAATGAGCTAGCCTTGATCTTCGACCGGATGGGGATAGACACCAACGAAGTACTGGAAGCCGCCGGCACCAAGTGGAATTTTCTCAAATTCAGGCCAGGCCTGGTGGGAGGGCATTGCATCGGCGTCGATCCCTATTATCTGACCCACAAGGCCGAGAAAATCGGCTATATCCCGCAGGTGATTCTGGCCGGGCGGCGGATCAACGATGGCATGGGCCGGTTTGTCGCCCAGCGGGCCATCAAGGAAATGATCCGGGCGGGGCATAACATATTGGGTGGCACGGTGACCTTGCTCGGGCTCACGTTCAAGGAAGACTGCCCCGACCTGCGCAACTCCCGCGTCATCGACATCTACCGGGAGCTGCAGGATTACGGCATCACGGTGCAGGTGCATGATGCGCTTGCGGATGAGGAAGAAGCGATCAGGGAATATGGCATCAGCCTGGTGAAAATGGACGAACTCCAGCCCGCCAATGCCGTCATCGCCGCAGTCTCCCACCGCGCTTATCGTGAAATGGGCGTGGAGCAGATAAAAAGCCTGATGGGCAAGAACCCGGTCCTGATCGACGTGAAGGCCATGTACGACCCGCAGGCCATACGCGCCGCGGATATTCGTCTATGGCGGCTATAGGGAAACCATGAACAATACCTACCCGGAATTGAAAACGCACCTCCTGAAAACCCCGCAAACCTGGCTGGTTACCGGCGTGGCCGGGTTTATCGGTTCCAATCTTCTCGAAACGCTGCTGAAGCTGGATCAGAAGGTGGTGGGGCTGGATAATTTCTCCACCGGCTACCGGCACAACCTCGACGAAGTGGAGAAGTCCGTTTCGATGCGGCAATGGCAGAATTTCCGCTTTATCGATGGCGACATCCGCAACCCCGAAGATTGCCGGGCGGCATGCGCCAGCGCGGATGTTGTGCTGCACCAGGCGGCCCTGGGCTCGGTGCCGAGATCCATCGAGGACCCCTTGCTGACTAACGAGGTCAACGTCACCGGCTTTCTGAACATGCTGATCGCCGCCCGCGATGCGGGCATCAAGCGCTTCGTTTACGCCGCTTCCAGCTCGACTTACGGCGATCACCCCGGCCTCCCCAAGGTGGAAGATCAGATCGGCGGGCCGCTTTCCCCCTATGCGGTCACCAAATACGTGAACGAGCTCTATGCCGATGTGTTCGGGCGCTGTTATGGGGTAAGCGCCATCGGCCTGCGCTATTTCAACATTTTCGGCCGCCGCCAGGACCCCGATGGCGCCTACGCCGCCGTGATTCCGAAATGGTTCGCCGACATGCTGCGCCGGGAAACCGTCTATATCAACGGGGACGGCGAAACCAGCCGGGATTTTTGCTACGTGGAGAATGCGGTTCAGGCCAACCTGCTCGCCGCCTGCACGGAAAATGCGGCGGCAATCGGGCAAGTCTACAACGTCGCCTTTTCCGAGCGCACCACCTTGAACGAGCTCTTCAACCTGATTCGAGAGCGGGTCGCCGTTTCCTGCCCGGAGGCCTCGAGCGCCACGCCGGTCTATCGCGATTTCAGGGCAGGCGACGTGCGGCATTCCCTGGCGGATATCAGCAAGGCGAGAAACCTGCTGGGCTACTCACCCACCCATTCCATCCAGCAGGGGCTGAATGAAGCCGCGGCCTGGTACATCGCCCAGGGTTTGCATTTGGCCGAAGCCTGAGCCTCTCATGCGGCGCCGCCGGATTCAGACGACGCATTCATTTCCTGGCAGTCATGTAGGTTGGGTTAGGCGCGGTTTTTTGCGCCGTAACCCAACAAACCCAAACATTCACCAGAAGTAGGTGACTCTAGGCAACACCGGTGTTTAGAAGGAAGATTGGGTTTGTTGGGTTACGCGATAAAGCCGCTAACCCAACCTACATTCATCTGCGTAATCTTTGGAGAGTGACTCCATGTTCAAGTTGTTTTTGCTCGATCACTTAGCCGAAGCATGAGCTTCTCATGCGGCGCCGCCGGATTCAGGCGACGCATTCATTTCCTGGCAGCACAGCGTCAGCGCCGCATCCCACGCGGGGAGGGCCAGCCCGAAAACCTGCTGCATTTTTTTATTGTTCAACCCGGAATTAGAGGGCCTTGGCGCCGGCAACGGGTAATCGGCGCCGGGAATGGCCACCAGCCTGGGCAGAGGCTTGATGGCGGCCAACCCGGGATGTTCCAGAATCGCTCGGGCAAATCCATGCCAGGAAGTCTGGCCGGCTGCCGTCAAATGGTAAAGGCCGCTTACTTCAGCAATGCGTAATGGGTTATGAGCAATAGGCATCAATATCTGTGCGAGAATTTGCGCCGTGGCCTCTGCGATCATGCGGCTCCAGGTGGGTGCGCCGACCTGGTCGTCCACGATCTTCAATTCGTCCCGCTCCTTTGCCAAGCGCAAGATAGTCAGCAGGAAGTTCTTGCCTCGCAGGCCGTATACCCAGCTGGTGCGAAAAATCAGATGGGGAATGCCCGCCGCCTGAACCGCCTGCTCCCCGGCGAGCTTAGTTTTGCCATAGACGTTGAGTGGGTTGGGTGCGTCCTCTTCGGTATAGGGCGAGGCTTTGGTACCGTCGAACACGTAGTCGGTGGAATAGTGAATCATGGCGGCGCCGAGCCGTTTGGCCTCTTCCGCCATGATGCCGGGCGCAATACCGTTGATCGCCATGGCCAGGTCGGGTTCGCTCTCCGCCTTGTCGACGGCGGTATAAGCGGCGGCGTTGACGATCAAGTCCGGTCGAATCGCTCTGATGGCACCGCGGATCGAGTCAGGGTTGGCCAGATCCATGCCCCGCCGGTCGACGGCGACCACCTCGCCCAAGGTGGCCAGGGTCCGCTGCAATTCCCAGCCGACTTGGCCGTTTTTGCCCGTTAGAAGAATTTTCATGTCAATCCAGCGATGCCCATGTAGTGGCTGGCGAACGATCCCACTCGGCAAGCGCTTCAGCGAGCGTTTCCACGTGGCGATCCGCCTCCCAGATCGCCGCCTTGATCTTGTCCGTCGCACTCATACTTGTGCCACCTTCAAGCCATCACGTTTCGCCATAGCCACCACCGCCCGCGAGTCTTGCTGGCCCCGTGTGGCAATCACGACGTCGATGCGCTGCTCATCAAGTGCTCGATAAATACGGGATACGAAACGGGTGCGGCGCTGCACTAGCTCCGCTGGCGACATGGCCTCCGGCGTTTCAACCAGGAGATCGATGTCACCGCCGCGCGCCGCGTCCTGCAACCGCGAGCCGAAGAGAAACACCGCCGTTCCGGGGGCGAAAGCATCGCGGGCGGCTTGCACGATGGCATCCAGTTCTTTTGGCTGCAATCTCATATCTTTGCTTTCAATTTGCTGTCATCTTATCAAAAACTTCCGCCGCAGAATAAAGCCACCCCTTGGCGATCTTTCGCCGAACGTTGCCCCCTCCCCGACTTGGCCATTCTGGCCAGTTAGAAGGATTTTCACGTCACCCTTCCGTCAGGTGCTCGCCGTTTTCAGTGCCGAGCATAGTCCCATCAGCGCCGGGATAAAACTTGGCAGGGAGTCGTAAACAGTCAAGGCATCCTTGGCCTTGTAAGTATGGGACATCCTGTTGCGGGCCTCCAGCATTTCAAGCCAAACCTCTTCGCTATCGATCCAGCCGTTTGCAAAGGCCTGCTTCAGACAAGCCTTGGGAGACAGGCATTCCGGCAGGCCAGCATCCCGAGATGCGGCTTTGACCGCCTTCCAGGCAAGTTCGAAGGTAAACTCGAAATACTGGATGCATCCAGCTCTTAGCAGATCGCTGTTCGCGGGTTGGGACAATGCTGAACGCAACTGGATCAGCGCATTCTCAAAATCCGCCAGAATCCACATCTTATTCATATAGAAACTCAATCTGCTTCATGGCGCGTTCTCTAAATTCCGGGCTGACACGATTGAAGTCCACCCAATCGATCTTGTAGAGCGTAGGCAACGCGTCGAGCATATCTTCGATCGCGAAGTAATCGCGCAGGGGCAAGGGTTCCCCCCCAAACACACCTACGTCGAAGTCTGAACGGGGGCCGGCATCCCCCATGGCGCGGGAGCCAAAGAGAAATACTTTATGGCCATGCAATAATGGCCCGGCTTTTTGTAATTGCCGTCTTAGCATTGCCTTGATTTCCAGTTCGCGTTCTTTATCTGCATGCAACATGGCACCATTCCCCTGTAGGATTTTTTCAACCCAGATTGTTCATTAGGTCTGATATCGCAATGTTTGCCAGAATCCGTTCACCCTGAGCCCTTCGACTGCGCTCAGGAGAGCCTTGTCGAAGGGCTTGTTTACAGTGCATGTGGTTCGACAAGCTCACCACGAACGGCCTAATGGACAATTCGGGTTCAATATTATCAAAAAACTTCCGCAGCAGAAAAAGCCTCTCCCCGGCGATCTTTACCCGAGAGTTGCACCTCTCCCGACAAAGGCCACTGTATACCCAAGTCCGGATCATTCCAGGCAATGCAGCGCTCATGCTCGGGCGCCCAGTAATCAGTGGTTTTATACAAGAATTCGGCGTAGTCGGACAATACCAGAAAGCCGTGCGCAAATCCGGGCGGGACCCAGGCCATGCGCTTGTTATCCGCCGACAGGTTGAACCCCGCCCATTTCCCGAAGGTGGGCGAATTCTTGCGGATATCCACCGCAACGTCGAACACCTCACCCGCAATCACTCGCACCAGCTTGCCCTGAGGCTGTTTGATCTGGTAATGCAGGCCGCGCAGCACGTTTTTTGCCGAGCGGGAATGGTTGTCCTGGACGAAATGCGCGGTAACCCCCGCCACCTCCGCCAGTACTTTTTCATTGTAGCTCTCGAAAAAAAAGCCGCGCTCGTCGCCATACACTTTGGGTTCGAGGATCAATACGTCGGGAATGGTGCTCCGAATAACCTTCATCAGAATAGTCTTTCATGCAGCAACCCCTGCAAATACCGCCCATAGCCATTTTTGCTCAATGGTATAGCCAGTGCTTCCAGTTGTTCCGCTGAAATATAGCCCATGCGGTAAGCGATCTCTTCCGGGCAGGCGATCTTGAGGCCTTGGCGCTTTTCAATTGTCTCGATGAACTGGGATGCCTCCAGGAGGGATTCGTGCGTACCGGTATCGAGCCAGGCCATGCCGCGGCCCATGACCGCCACTTCCAGCCGCCCTTGGCTCAGGTATAGCCTGTTGACGTCGGTAATCTCCAGTTCGCCTCGGACGGAGGGCTTGAGCGACCGCGCTATTTCCACCACTCGATTATCATAGAAATACAGGCCGGTCACCGCATAGCGGGATTTCGGCTTGAGGGGCTTTTCCTCGATGGAAAGAGCCTGACCGGCTTGATCGAATTCCACCACACCATAGCGCTCGGGGTCGTGCACCGGGTAGGCGAATACCGTCGCCCCGCTGTCCTTTTGCGCCGCGGCCCGCAAATCTTGCGCCAATTCGTGGCCGTAAAAGATATTGTCGCCCAGCACCAGGGCACACGGATCATTGCCGATGAAATCCGCGCCGATAATGAACGCCTGGGCAATGCCCTCCGGCTCGGGCTGCACCGCATAGCGGATGTTGAGGCCCCAGCGCGACCCGTCACCCAGCAATTGCTCGAAACGCGGCGTATCCTGGGGTGTGGAAATGATCAGGATGTCGCGTATCCCGGCCAGCATCAGCGTGGACAGGGGATAATAAATCATCGGTTTGTCGTAAACCGGCAGCAACTGCTTGGAAACCACCAGGGTCACTGGATGCAGGCGCGTGCCGGAGCCGCCGGCGAGGATGATTCCTTTTGTTTGGCGAGTGGCGAATGGCGAGTGGCGAGTGGCAGTCATGGTTTGGTCACATCCGTTTTCAATTTCTTGCTTAATCCATTCAGCAGCCTTCCGACCCGATCAACCAGATCGTTCAATTGATGATCGACAGCCAGATAACCCAGCATCGCTGCAATATGTACTTGCGTATCGAGTTCGCTCAAAGAGCCCCGGGCAATGCTTAGAAAATGCAGATATTCCTTGTCTCCCTCTCTTGCAGCACCCTCGGCAATGTTTGAGGGAATAGACACCGCAGCGCGCCGCATTTGGCTTACCAGCCCGAATATCTCTTCTTTCGGGAAACCGGCAGTGACCGAGTAGGTTTCTTTCACCAGCAGCATCGCTTGCCGCCAAATCTCCAACCGTTGATGTGGCTTGGGGTTTGCCACTCGCAACTCGCCACTAGCCATAATGCCGCCCCACCCACCCCCGATACTCTCCACTCACCACATTCGCGATCCATGGCTGGTGATCGAGATACCAGCGCACCGTCTTGCGGATACCGGTCTCGAAGGTTTCCATCGGCTTCCAGCCCAGCTCGCGCTCGATTTTGCGCGCATCGATGGCATAGTGGCGGTCGTGGCCGGGGCGGTCTTTTACGTAGGTAATGAGGGATGAGTAATGGGTGATGCCGGGATTTGGCTTCAGTTCGTCGAGAATGGCGCACACGGTGTACACCACGTCGAGGTTGGTTTTCTCGTTCCAGCCGCCGATGTTATAGGTTTCGCCCAACCGACCACCGCTCAGCACGGCACGGATCGCAGTGCAGTGGTCGCCGACATACAGCCAGTCGCGTACGTTCAGTCCGTCACCGTAAATCGGCAACGGTTTGCCGTTCAGGGCATTGAGGATGATCAGGGGAATCAGCTTCTCGGGGAACTGGAATGCGCCGTAATTGTTCGAGCAGTTGGTGGTCAGCGTCGGCAGCCCGTAGGTGTGATGGTAGGCCCGCACCAGATGATCGGACGCCGCCTTGGAGGCGGAGTAGGGGCTATTCGGCGCATATGCCGTGGTTTCAGTGAACGGCGGATCGTTTGGGCCGAGCGAGCCGTACACCTCGTCAGTGGAAACGTGAAGGAAGCGGAATGCGGCTTTTTCTTCACCTTGCAGCCCCTGCCAGTAAGCCCGCACTTCTTCCAGCAGGCTGAAGGTGCCGTTGATGTTGGTCTGGATGAATTCGCCAGGGCCGTGGATGGATCGGTCGACGTGGCTTTCCGCAGCGAAATGGATGATGGCGCGAGGCTGGTGTTGGCTCAGCAGCTTGGCCACCAGCTTCCCGTCGTTGATATCGCCCTGGGCAAAGACGTGACGAGGGTCGTCTTTCAGGCTGGCGAGGTTTTCCAGGTTGCCGGCATAGGTCAGTTTATCCAGGTTGACGACGGCTTCACCGGTAGATGCAATCCAGTCCAGAATGAAATTCGAGCCGATAAAGCCCGCGCCGCCTGTGACCAGTATCATTTTGAACGCGCCCCGTAATAATCCTTGAACCAGGCAGCAAACTTCGCCACCCCCACACTCAACGGCGTATGCGGTGCAAAGCCTACTGCCTGGCTCAGTTCCTCGATATCCGCATAAGTGGCGACCACATCGCCATCCTGCATCGGCAGCATGTTCTTGACGGCCTTCTTGCCGACGGCGCTTTCGATGGTTTCGATGAATGTCATCAACTCCACCGGCTCGTGGTTGCCGATATTGTAGATCCGGAAAGGCGCGTCGCTGCTGGCGGCATCGGGCGCTTCCCGGTCGAACGACGGATTGGGTTCCGCAACTTTATCCAGCACCCGCACCACCCCTTCGACGATGTCGTCGATATAGGTGAAATCGCGCTGCATTTTGCCCTGGTTGAATACGTCGATCGGCCGATCTTCGAGAATCGCGCTGGCGAACAGGGAAGGCGACATGTCCGGCCTGCCCCACGGCCCGTAGACGGTGAAAAACCGCAGCCCGGTGGTCGGCAGGCGGTACAGGTGGCTGTAGGTGTGGGCCATCAGTTCGTTGGATTTTTTGGTGGCGGCGTAGAGGCTGACCGGGTGATCGACGTTGTCGTGCACGCTAAACGGCATATGCGTATTGGCGCCATAGACGCTGGAGCTGCTGGCATAGACCAAGTGCTCCACACCGTTATGGCGGCAGCCTTCGAGCACGTTCAAGAAACCCACGATGTTGGTGTTGACATAGGCATGGGGATTCTTTATCGAATAGCGCACGCCGGGCTGTGCAGCGAGGTTGACGACGCGCTGAAATTTCTCCGTGGAGAAAAGCGCTTCCATTGCAGTGCGCTCTGCCATGTCCAGCCTGACGAAGCGGAAGCCCGGGAGCGGCATGAGCTGCTTCAGGCGATCTTCCTTCAACTGGACATCGTAGTAATCGTTGAGGTTGTCGATACCGACCACTTCGAAACCCTGTGCCAGCAAACGCTGGGCAACATGCATGCCGATAAAGCCGGCCACGCCGGTAATTAAAACTTTCAAAATTTTCCCTTTTTGTTCAATTCATGCAGTTTCGCGTATTTCACGAAACTGTTGAAACATCCTATCGAGATATGCACCAACCCTGGTATGCCGTCGAGAAAGCCGAGCCGGAGGAAATAGAACTTCACGAACCTGAGCAGCGGGCTGGCCACCAAGCGTCCGAACGAAGCCTGTTTTCCTCGCCGGCCAAGCTCTTCCGCTTGCAGACTGGTATAGCGATTCTGTTTTTCCAGGTAGGCGGCGAGACTTTCCTGCGACTCATGCAACAAATCGCCCTGCAAGCTGCCCACCGTTGAAGCGGTAAGCACTTTTTCGTGCACCTCGTCCTCGCTCCAGTTGGCAACGCGTCGATCAAACAGGCGCAGGCTCCAGTCGGGATAGCCCTCGCCATGCCTGAGCCAGCGGCCCATGAAGCGATTGCAGCGCGGCATCCGATAAGCCTGAAAGCGCGGCGCCTGCAGCGCCTTCACGATGCTCGCGCGTAGCGGGTCGCTGACCCGCTCGTCCGCATCCAGACACAGCACCCAGTCATGGCTTGCCTGTTCGACCGCGAATTGTTTTTGCCGGCCAAACCCGAGCCAGTCCTGATGCAGCACCCGAGCATTGTATTTTAACGCGATTTCCCGTGTATCGTCCCGGCTGCCGGAATCCACCACCACGATTTCATCGGCGAAAACGGCACTTTTCAGGCAAGCCTCGATCTGGCTTGCCGCATTCAGGGCAATGATGACCACCGACAAGGGGGTTTTCTGCTGCATCCGCATTATCTGCCGAAATAAACCTAAAGAACTCAGTTGAACCGCAGAGACGCGGAGACGCCGAGGAAAAACAATGAGTGATGATATTGTACGACCTCACCCATTTGGAGAGACAGAAAATTGTTGTGACTCATTTATTCCTCTGCGCCTCTGCGCCTCTGCGGTTAAGCAATTGCCGTCTAGGATAAAGCCATTATTCTAGGCTAAAATGCACCGATGCCGAAGATATTGCTCGTCAAAACCTCCTCGATGGGGGATGTCATCCACAACCTGCCGGTCGTCAGCGACATTCGTACCCATTTCCCGGAAGCCGAAATCGACTGGGTGGTAGAAGAATCCTTCGCCGGCATTCCTGCCCTGCACCCGGGCGTGGGGGAAATCATTCCCGTCGCCGTGCGACGCTGGCGCAAGAACCTGTTCAGCCGCACCGTGCACGCCGAAATCTCGACTTTCGTCACCCACCTGCGCAGCAAGGTTTATGACGTAGTGCTCGACACTCAGGGGCTGATCAAAAGCGCGATCATTACCCGACTTGCCCAAGGCGCCCGCTGCGGCTTCGACCGGCAAAGCGCCCGCGAACCGCTGGCCGCGCTGTTCTATGACAAAACGCTGCGGGTCGAAAAAAACCAGCACGCGGTGGTGCGCAATCGCCTGCTGGCCGGCAGCGCCTTCGGCTATTCCCCCGATGAGCCGGTGAACTATGGCATCGCGGCGCCGTCCCTGGCCCTGCCCTGGTTGCCCACAACGCCCTTCGTCGTACTGCTGCACGCCACCAGCCGCGACGACAAGCTCTGGCCCGAAGCCGACTGGATAGCACTGGGCGCTTACCTTGCCGGCAAGGGAATTGCCTGCGTATTGCCTTGGGGAAGTGCGGCCGAACAGCAACGCAGCCAGCGACTGGCGGGAGAAATCCCCCTTAGCGTCGCCCCTCCTGCGCTCACCCTAGGGCAAGCTGCAACGCTGCTTTCACACTCCATCGCGGCAGTCGGGGTGGACACCGGTCTGGTCCATCTGGCGGCGGCATTGAATGTACCGACCATCGCCATTTACTGTGCCTCCGACCCCGGACTTACCGGACTCTACACCAGCGGCCAGGCCATCAATCTGGGTAGGTCGGGTATGCCGCCCGACGCGGCAAGCGTGATCGACGCCCTGAATGGAATTGCCGCATTATGATGCGCCGTCTTTATACCCTGCTGCTCTGCCTGCTCCTGCCCTACATCCTGTTCCACCTGCTGTGGCGATCCCGGCGCCAGCCCGAATACCTGCGCCATATCGGTGAGCGTTTTGGTTTTTATCGCGGCAAGCCAGCCGCCCCGCTGATCTGGCTGCACGCTGTATCGGTGGGAGAAACCCGCGCTGCAGTGCCGCTGGTTGCCCAATTGCAAGTGCGCTACCCGGCGCACCGTATCCTGCTCACCCACATGACACCCACTGGCCGGGAAACCGGCAGACAGTTGTTCGGCGATCAGGTGCTGCAATGCTACCTGCCCTATGATTTTCCGTTTGCGGCAAAACGCTTTCTCCGCCACTTCAAGCCCGAAATCGGACTGCTGATGGAAACCGAAATCTGGTTCAATCTGGTGCAGACCTGCACGAAAGCCAGGGTGCCGCTATTGCTGGTCAACGCACGGATGTCGGAAATATCGGCACGCAAATATGGCCGGTTCAAGACTCTCAGCCGCGACAGCCTGCAAGCACTGTCGGCGATTGCCGCCCAGACCGAGGCGGATGCACGCCGATTGGTCGAATTGGGCGCACCTTCGGTGAAAATTACCGGCAACCTCAAGTTCGATGTGGCCATACCGCAGAGCGCAATCGACCTGGGAAAAAACCTGCGGGAACGGTTCGGGGCTACACGCCCGGTGTTTCTTGCCGCCAGCACGCGGGAGGGCGAGGAAGTGCTGATTATGGAAGCACTGGCCAAAATCGACATCCCCAACCTGCTCATCATCATCGTGCCGCGCCATCCGCAGCGCTTCGACCTGGTGGCGGAACTGCTGGCGCAGCGCGACGTCCGTTTTCAGCGCCGCTCTGACAACCTGCCCGTCGCACCGGAAACCCAAGTGGTGCTGGGCGACAGCATGGGGGAGATGTTCGCCTATTACGCCGCCTGCGATATCGCTTTCATCGGCGGCAGCCTGCTGTCGCTCGGCGGCCAGAATCTGATCGAGGCAGCGGCGATGGGCAAGCCAGTATTGATCGGCCCACACACTTTCAACTTTGCGGAAGTTTCCGAACTTGCCGTTCAGGCTGGCGCTGCGTTACGCGTGGCTAATGCCGAAGAATTGGTGCTAACGGTTGGGGATTTGCTGAAGGCGCCGGAGAAAATCAAAACCATGTCAGTTGCAGCGCTGGCTTTTTCCGACAGGCATCGCGGAGCGACGGAACGGCTGATGGCGTTGATAGATGAAGTGCTGAGTGCGTAGCCTGGATAAGCGAAGCGCAATCCGGGGAATGTTTCATCCTAGAAAAAGCTTTTACCACGAATTTACACGAATTAAGCACGAATGCTCTCGAATAATCAGTTGGTTAGCCTTGACAAACTAATTCACCTGTTTGGTGCCAAAAGTAGGTGCCTCTAGGCAACACGATGATTGTCTCTAAATTCGAGTTTATTCGTGAACATTCGTGTCATTCGTGGTTAATCGCCGTTTTTAGTGCGTAGCCTGGATAAGCGACGCAATCCGGGGAATGTTTCATACGGCGGAAGGCGCTACGCTTTTCCGCCCTACACCTCAGAACTCAGGACTTTACTGTCCCAGCCAGCGGTTGACCTGTTCGACATCCTCGTCACGCAGGGTTCCCACGGCGGATTTGAGCTTGATCTGGCTGAGGATGTAGTTGTAGCGTGCCTGGGACAAATCGCGCTTGGCAGAAAAGAGCTGCTGCTGGGCATTGAGCACGTCCACGTTGGTGCGCACCCCCACTTCCTGTCCCAGCCGGGTGGAATCGAGCGAGCTCTGGCTCGACACCAGCGCCTGCTCCAGTGCCTTGACCTGGGCCAAGCCGCTGGTCACGCCAAGAAAAGCCTGACGGGTCTGCAATGCGGCCTGTCGATTGCCCAGCTCCAGATCCTGGCGGGATTTTTCCTGGTTGGCCAATGCCTCCCTCACCCGCGAGTTCACCGCTCCCCCCTGGTAGATCGGCAGGTTGAGCTGGAGGCCGATCGCCGAGCTCTTGATCTCGCCGCCGACTCCAAAACTCAGGCTGGCGTTGGTGCTGTCCCGATAGGACGCCACCAGGTCAAGGGTGGGATAGTGGCCGGCACGATTTCTTTCAACTTCCTGGTTGGCAATTTCGAGTGCGGCGCGCTGGATAGCGATCTGCGGACTTTGCTGTTCGGCCTGCTCGACCCATTTGGTCATGTCGTTGGGTTCGGGCAGGACAAGGGGAAGCTGGTCATTCAGCGCATTGAGATGCCCTGGAATCTTGCCGAGGACCAGTTGCAAAGCGCGATTCTTGATTTCGAGATCGTTCTGCGCGGCAATTTCCTGGGCCGTCGTGAGGTCGTATCGCGCCTGCGCCTCGTGAGTGTCGGTAATGGTGACGGTGCCAACCTCGAAGTTGCGCTTGGCCATTTCCAGTTGCTCGCCGATGGCGGTCTTCTGGGCGCCGGCCAGGGCAACATTGTCCTGGGCAAGCAGAACGTCGAAATAGGCCTGAGCAACACGGGTGATCAGGTCCTGCCGGGCAATGGCAAACTGCGCTTCGGCCTGAACAACCTGGCTTTTGGATTGCTCATACTGGGCGAAATTCTGCTTGCGGTAGATAGGCTGGCTGAGGGAAAGGCTGTAGCTGTGGGAATTGAAGTCGGTGGTGGTGCCGCCGCGGTCCACCCGGTTGCCGGTGGTATCCGCGTTCAGGCTCGCTGTGGGGAGCAGCAATGCCAGGCCCTGAGGGAGCTTTTCCTGGCCTGCTTCTAAAGCGGCACGCGCCGAGGCGTATGCCGCATCCTGCTGCTGCGCCTCGCGATACACCTCCATCAGGTTGGCGGCAAAGGCAGGGCTGGAGAGCAGCACAAGAAGCGCGAGAGGCAAGGATTTCATCCTGATGCCCGGCAAGCTGGGTGTCACGCGAGACTTCATTTCTATTCCTCAGTACAACGACGACAGCGGCCAACACACACTGACCGACCGATCGGTCAACAGCATGACGGCGAAAAAACCTTTATTAAAATACGAAGCGCTGGGGCTGCATCGCATTCTTAAGGGGCGGAACACTGGTTTCAAACAAATTGGTCGTGCGATACACGCCTTCGGCAACGCAGGTGATCAGTTGGGCCTCCATCACCGGCGACTCACCAACCACGGCAAACAACCTGCCGCCAACTTTCAGATCCGCCTGAAACGCCTCCGGCAACACCGGAACCGAGCCGGTCAGCACAATCACGTCATAGAGCCCGCCCTGTTTCCATCCGCGGGCAGCATCCCCTACCTCCAGGGTAACATTTTTGATGCCATGCTCCCTCAGTATAGCCGCGGCTCGCGACGAGAATTCAGGGATAATTTCCACGCTGCGCACGTAACCCTTGTGTGCCATGCGCGCCAGCAAGGCGGTCATGTAGCCGCTACCGGTGCCCACTTCCAGCACTTGGTCCGTGGCTTTCACCCCGACTTCCTGCAGCATCCTTGCCTCAAACTTGGGCGACAGCATCGCTTCACCGTGGCCCAAGGGAATTTCCATATCGGAAAAAGCCAGCTCGCGGTATTGTTCGGGAACAAAATCCTCGCGCCGAACCTGGCGCAGCAAGTCCAGCACATCCTGATCCAGCACATCCCAAGGGCGAATCTGCTGCTCCACCATATTAAAACGGGCCTGCTCCATGTCCATGACCATTCCCCTCTGAAATTAAGGTTATGCTAATACTTGCAATTATTCCACATTTCCATTAGTTTCACACACTTTGCTAGGGGTCCGCGCTTCATCAACCTGAAGCCGGTGAGAGATACCCTCTGAACCTGATACGGGTAATACCGTCGTAGGAAAGCATTGCCACCACAATGCTCCTCGCGATTTTCCAAGGAGTAACATCATGAACGCCAATCCCACATTCCTGAGCCAGACCGCCCGCGTTGACGAGGCTGCGGTTCAACCCTTCGCCAATTCCCGCAAGGTGTACGTGCAAGGGTCTCGCCCCGACATCCGCGTGCCGATGCGCGAAATCAGCCTGTCCGACACGCCGGCCAGCATGGGCGCGGAAAAAAACCCGCCGGTTTATGTTTACGACACCTCCGGCCCCTACACCGATCCGGCAGTCAGAATCGACATCCGCCAAGGGTTGCCTGCCATCCGTGCACCCTGGTTCGAAGCACGGGGCGACACTGAAAACCTGCCCGGGTTGACTTCAACTTATGGACAGAAACGCCTGGATGATCCTGCCTTGGCGGAAATGCGCTTCAACCTGCACCGCACTCCGCGCCGCGCCAAAGCCGGCATGAATGTCAGCCAGATGCACTACGCCCGCAAGGGCATCATTACCCCGGAAATGGAATTTGTCGCCATTCGCGAGAACCAGCGCCGCGACAACCTTTCCGACCTGATCACCCGTCAGCACCCCGGCGAAAGCTTCGGCGCCTCTATCCCCAAGATCATCACACCGGAATTCGTGCGCGACGAAATCGCCCGCGGCCGCGCCATCATCCCGGCCAACATCAACCACCCCGAACTCGAGCCGGTGATTCTCGGCCGCAACTTCCTCACCAAGATCAACGCCAACATCGGCAACTCGGCGCTGGCCTCGTCGATCCACGACGAAGTGGAAAAAATGGTGTGGGGCATCCGCTGGGGTGCAGACACGGTGATGGACCTTTCCACCGGCAAGAACATCCACGAAACGCGCGAATGGATCATCCGCAACAGCCCGGTACCCATCGGCACGGTGCCGATCTACCAGGCGCTGGAAAAGGTCGACGGCAAGGCCGAGGAACTGACCTGGGAACTCTTCCGCGACACCCTGATCGAGCAGGCCGAGCAAGGCGTGGACTACTTCACCATCCACGCCGGTGTGCTGCTCGCCTACGTGCCGATGACGGCCAAGCGCATGACCGGCATCGTCTCGCGCGGCGGCTCCATCCTCGCCAAATGGTGTCTGGCGCACCACAAGGAAAACTTCCTCTACACCCATTTCGAGGATATCTGCGAGATCATGAAGGCCTACGACGTCAGCTTCAGCCTCGGCGATGGCCTCCGTCCAGGTTCTTTGTATGATGCCAACGACGAAGCCCAGTTCGCTGAACTCAGGACCCTCGGCGAACTGACCCATATCGCCTGGAAGCACGATGTGCAAACCATGATCGAAGGTCCCGGCCACGTGCCGATGCATATGATCAAGGAAAACATGGACCAGCAGCTGAAACACTGCGACGAAGCGCCATTTTATACTCTGGGCCCGCTGGTCACCGACATCGCCCCCGGCTACGACCACATCACCTCCGGCATCGGCGCTGCCATGATTGGCTGGTACGGCTGCGCCATGCTGTGCTACGTCACGCCCAAGGAACACCTCGGCCTGCCGGATAAGGAGGACGTGCGCGTCGGCATCATCACCTACAAGATCGCCGCTCACGCCGCCGACTTGGCCAAGGGCCACCCCGGCGCACAAATTCGTGACAATGCCCTGTCCAAGGCGCGCTTCGAGTTCCGCTGGGAAGACCAGTTCAACCTCGGCCTTGACCCTGAGAAGGCGCGCGAATTTCACGATGAGACCCTGCCCAAGGACTCGGCCAAGGTCGCGCACTTCTGCTCGATGTGCGGCCCACAGTTCTGCTCGATGAAAATATCCCAGGACGTACGCGACTATGCGGCCGCTCAAGGCGTATCCGAAAACGAGGCCCTGGAAAAAGGCATGCAGGAAAAGGCGGTAGAATTCGTGAAAACCGGCGCCAAACTCTACCAGAAAGCCTGATAAATGGATTTGCCGCTTCTGCTCAAAGCCCTGACCCTCGGCATCGTCGAGGGCCTCACCGAGTTTCTGCCGGTTTCCAGCACCGGCCACCTGATCCTGGTGGGCGACCTGCTCGATTTCAACGACGACAAGGGCAAGATGTTCGAAATCGTCATCCAGTTCGCGGCGATACTTGCGGTGTGCTGGGAATTCCGCGCCCGGCTGGGTAACGTCGTCTCGGGCCTGCGGGCGGGCAAGGAGGATGCGCAGCGCTTCGTACTCAACCTGGCTGTCGCCTTTATGCCCGCAGCAGTGCTCGGCCTGCTGTTCGCCAGCAATATCAAACAATACCTGTTCAAGCCGGTGCCGGTAGCGCTGGCATTCATCGTCGGGGGGCTGCTGATTTTGTGGGCGGAACGGCGCAAGCATGTCATCCGCGTTGAGCGGGTGGATAACATGGGCTGGCGCGATGCGCTGAAGGTCGGACTGGCGCAGTCGCTGGCGCTGATTCCCGGCACCTCGCGCTCCGGTGCAACCATCATTGGGGGATTGTTTTTCGGGCTGTCACGTCAGGCGGCCACGGAGTTTTCCTTCTTCCTGGCCATTCCCACCCTGTTCGCGGCCACGGCTTACGAGTTGGTCAAATACCGCCACCTGCTTAATGCAGATGACCTGGGGATGTTTGCGGTGGGCGGCGTGGCGTCGTTTGTCAGCGCTTTTTTCGCGGTGCGGGGATTGCTGCGCTACATCAGCCGCCACGACTTTTCCGCCTTCGCCTGGTACCGCATCGGCTTCGGCATCATCGTGCTTCTAACCGCCTACACCGGAGCGGTCAGCTGGTCAGTCAGCTAATTCCATATCTAAATCAATAGTGGAATCGTAGGGTGCGTCCCACGCACCAATGATTGTGGTGCGTGGGACGCACCCTACATAATTATTGGCATTCTGAAATAGAATTCGGATAATTCCAGGCAGAATTCAAACGAATTATTCGTAGCCTCGACGGAGCGCAGCGGAATCGGGGAAATCCCGGATTCCGCCCTGCTCCATCCGGCTACATGATTGGGAATATGCGCTTCTACGGCTTCTTGATAAAACCAGCCTTGAGGAAACCGGCGATGTGGCCGAGCAACTCATCTTCCTGGAAAGGTTTGCCCAGGTAGGCGTTGACGCCCAGCTCCATCGCGTAGTTGCGGTGCTTTTCCGCAGTGCGCGAGGTGATGATGATGATGGGAATATGCGCGGTTTGCGGGTCGCTGCGCACGTTCTTGGTCAATTCGAAGCCGTCCATGCGCGGCATTTCGATATCCACCAGCATGACGTCCGGCACAATCTCCTGCAGGTGCTGCAGGGCGTCCACACCATCCCTGGCAGTCACCACCTGGTAACCTTCCTTCGCCAGCAGGCGGGCTGTGATCTTGCGCACCGTCAGGGAATCGTCGACCACCATGATGGTCGGTGCGACGGTTTCCACTCTCGGCACCGTGGGCGCCGCTGCGCTGGCGGCGGGAACCTGCATGGCGATGCGCTGCACCAGCGGAGCGGGGTTGATAATCAGCGCGACCTGGCCATTGCCCAGCACCGTCGCCCCGGCAATACCGGGTACACGGGCAAGCTGCGGCCCGATATTCTTGATCACGATTTCCTGGTTGCCCAGAATCTCATCCACTTGCACCGCGACACGCTGGTTGCCGCTCCTGAGCAGCAGCGTCATGGCGTAGCGGTGCGTCTCCGGCACTTGCTCCAGGTCGCCCAGGAGCCGCGGCAGATAGAATAGCGGATAGCGGTTATTCTGCCACTCGATCTCGCCTTTCTGCCGAATCTCCTCCAGCCCGGCTGATTTGAACTCCTTTACCTGCTCCACCATCGCTGATGGCAGGGCATAAATTTTTTCGCCGGTACGCACCAACACGGCCTGTGCTACGGCAAGGGTAAGCGGTAAATAGATGTTAAAGATTACCCCGCCATGCTCTCCTGGAGCAGCCTCGACACGTCCGCCGAGACCGGTGATCTCGCTGCGCACCGCATCCAGACCCACACCTCGCCCGGCAACCTGGGTCACCTCCTGAGCCGTTGAAAATCCGGGCTCGAAGACCATGTCGACCAGACGCGCGGGAGAAATATCGCTGTCTGCCGGGAGCCGGCCCATTTGGACTGCACGTCGACGAATCGCTTTCAGATTGAATCCGGCCCCGTCATCCCCCAAGGCCAACACGATTTCGTTGCCTTCCTGGCGCGCCTCGATGCGAATAGCCCCGGTTTCCGGCTTGCCGGCCCGAATCCTGTCTGCCGCGCTTTCCACGCCGTGAGCCAGGGAATTGCGCAGCAGATGTTCGAACGGTGCCGTCATTTTTTCCAGCACGCTTCGGTCCAGCTCCACCTCGCCGCCCTTGATCTCCAGGCTCGCCTTTTTGTCCAGTTCCCGGGCGGTTTGCCGCACGATGCGATGGAGCCGATCGGCAATGCTGGACAGCGGCACCATGCGGATGTGCATCAGCTCCTGCTGCAATTCACGGTTCTGCCGTGCCTGCTGCAGCAGCGCCGCATCGGCTTCGCCCAAACTTTTCAGCAGGCTCTGCTGCACCGTGGCGACGTCGTTGACGCTCTCGGCCAGGAAGCGGGTCAACTCCTGAAAACGGGTAAATCGGTCGAACTCAAGCGGATCGAATGCCTCGGCGACGCCGCCGGTCTGATTTGCCTGGGATTGCATCCGGCTTTCTGCCTGGATTTCAATCTCGCGCACCTGGTTGCGCAGGCGGATGACGTTTTCCGTCAACTCCAGCAGCGACTGCTTGAAGCCCTGCATCTCGCCTTCGACACGGGAGCGCGCGATACTGATCTCACCCGCCTCGTTGACCAGCCGGTCCAGAACATCGGCACGCACTCGCAAATGTTGCGCGCCGGGTTTTGCCGCCGATGCCGGCGGCTGGATATCCGGTTGACCCGCTGCGACTTCCTTGGCAATTGGAGCCTCTGGACCGGCCTGAAGGCGATCCAGCATGTCGCCGATTTTGTCAAAATAGGCGAACAGCTCATCGAACAAGGAGGCAGCCGGAGCCCCTGCCTCCGTTGAATCAACCACCCGGGTTTCCATGTTGTGTACCAGGTCGCCCAGCTGCAACGCACCGGCCATACGGGCGCTGCCCTTGAAGGTATGCAGCGATCTCTGCAGATCCTGCGGCGCCTGCTGGTCCGCAGGTTTAGCCAGCCAGGCACGTACCTGAGTGCCCACCAGCGGATACAGGTCCTGCGCTTCCTCCAGAAACAGGGGCAGGATATCCAAATCGATGTCATCGCGAGATGTCGGCATCGGCACCTCAAACGCCGCTGTCCGAACCGCTTCGGCTCGCCTCTCCACCTCGGGGAATGAGGCTGTCGGCCTCACCACTTCAGCTACTGCGCGCTCCGCCAGCGCCGATGATGCAGCCTTTTCGCCGTCCGCACGCGCTTTTTTGACCAACGCCTGCAGCGAGCGCGCCACCTGCTTTGCCGGTTTCGGCATTTTTTGTTCTTCGATCGCCCGCACCATCTTGTTCAGCGCGATAACTGCGTCACCGGTCACTTTGACCTGCTTACCGTTAGCCGGCTGCGGGTGCTCCAGCATTTCCTTGAGCCATTCCTCCAGTTCAAAACTGAGCTCGGCCGGCGCCGGGAGTCCCACCGTGCGGGAAATGCCGCACAGGGTATGGGCAGCGCGCATGAAGTCTTCCCTGATTGGCAGATCCGGCTGATCTTCCAGACGCGCCAGTTCTTCCTGCAGCACCGCAACCCGCTGCTTGGCTTCGCTCATGAAAATATCGAAAAGCGCGCTCGACAGGGTGACATCGCCAATCACAATCTCGGTTTCCGGCAACGGTTCTGGCGCTATCTCTTCCGCACCCAGCCCAGGGGCCACAGAAGTAAGCTCATCAATGGCAGGCGCCTCGATTTCAACTCCAGCCGCCGGCGCTATGGCCTCGAAGGTCGGCTGGCTGATTTCTTCATCCGGCTCCGTGGCTTCCAGCAGGGTCTCTTCAGCAGGCAGCACCTCAGCCGCTAGCTGTTCCTCGGCAGGCGCAACCATTTCGGTCGCTACCTCTTCGATGAAATCAAAATCCATAACCGGCAAACCGATTTCCTCGACCGGCTCGACGCCATCCGCCACCGCCTCTTCAAGCGGTAGCTCGAAGGCGAGCGGCTCTTCCATGCCAGGCGCACCGATTTCAGCAGCCACCTCCTCAATGACTTCGAAGCTGGGCAGGCTGATTTCTTCGATTTCCTCAGCAGACTCCTCCGCGGGCGCGAGTTCCTCCTCGATGGGAGCGGGGGTTGCACTGGCCTGCGGCGCAACCTCGGCCATTTCCTCACCGCTCCTTAACTGCTCCGCCGCAGCGATCAGGGCATCGGCCTCGACAGCCACCGCGCCTTTGCTTTGCAGTTGCCCCACCCATTGCTCGAACGCTGCGCACGCCTGCTCGATAAAATTCAGCAGGGCGGGAGTGGCGGCCCTCTCATCCTGCAGCCATTTGTTTATCACCTGCTCGACCACCCATGCGACCTCCCCCAGATCTGTCAGGCCGACCATGCGTCCACTGCCTTTAAGGGTGTGAAAGCCGCGCCGGATCGTGGTTAGCGCCTCGCGATCGCCAGGCTGCTCATGGCTGGCCTGCAGATTCTCGCTGACGGTGGCCAATACCTCGGCCGCCTCTTCCAGGTAAGTCTCGAGCAATTCGGCGTCGATCGCTTCCGCGGAGGCCTTCAGCAATCGTTCGGTTTCTTGCGAGGGCGCCACGGGCACCTTGGTCTCGGCCAAGGCGGCAACCGCGCCCGCCAGTCCGGCAGCGGGCGCTTCCGGCTCTTCATCGAGCAGACGCCTCGCGGTTGTGGCTTGTTCCTTCAGCTCCGAATCGGCCACCAGTTCGGCGTCCTGAGCCAGACCGGACAGCGATTTTTCCAACTTCTGACGCGCCGCCAAATCTTCGGGGTTAGCCTGCCACTCCTGGAAGTTTTCCTGCGCCAGATGTTTTTGTGAATCCAGACTGGCTTCGATGCTTTCTTCCGCAAGTGTTTCCTCGACCTCTTCTTGCGGAACAGCCGTTTTTTCCTCCGGCTCGCCCGTCAGACGAGACAGGGTCCGGCTAATAATATTTTCCGCATCCGCGCGACCATGCTGGACTTCTTCGATGTAGAAACCCAGGCTGCTCAAGCCTTCAGCCACCCCCTCCAGCTCCTCTGGGCTCGGCTCGTAAGCCGGATCGGCAAAGCGCTGGATACTGGAATGGCAGATGCCAAGCAGCTTGTCCGCCTTTCCAAGGTCGAGGATGGTCAGGGCACCGGAAATCTGCTTCAGGGCAGATTCGAGAGAGGGAATGCCCTCCCGCTTGGTCGTATCCCTGAAGAACGCATCCAGCACTTCCTCAATCCGCCGCAGATTGGCCTGAATTTCATGCGCTACCTGAGCCAACAGGAGTTTTCTCTGGGCTTTGCGGCTGATGTCGCCAAGGTGGGGGATTCCCGCTGCATCAATTTCTTCCGGACGGCCATTTAAAACGGCCGACATACGCTGGGTCTGAATTTCCAGCTGCTTTGCCAATTCATCGTTGAACTGGACAAAGTTTTCCAGCACATTCTCCGCCAGCAGCAGAGCCGTGGCCACTTCTATCGCTAGCATTTCCCCGGCACCATCCTGCTCCGGATGAACTACTGCGAGCGCTTGCGTCTGCGCGAGCAGGCCATGCAAAGGGCGGTTATCCAGCGCCCGGCTTTTTTCCACCAGCCGGCTCAAGGGCTCCTGCAAATTCTTCAGGCTTTCTTTATGGCCCGTGGTGAATTTCAACCACAACTCCTTGACCGGCGCCAGCAACTCCTTCAGTTCCCGAAGCAGGGGTTGGAGCCGAGCCGAGTCGACCTCGACAGCAGTGGCCGCCTGCGGCAAACAGCTATCCAGATCGAACACATGCTTGACCTGCTTGATCCGCTCGCTCACCGGCTGGCTGCATGCCACCCGGTATAGCAAATCGCGCAGCAGGTGTTCCGCCACCTTGGGCGAGGATTCGACAAGCTTGCGAATCTGCTGATCAATCTTGCCCAGCAACCGCTTGGCTTCGGCGTCGGGACTCAACCCCTTGTTGAGCAAACCTTCTATCAGCGCCCCCGCGGACCACCAGAAGGTGCGTTGCGCCGGCAAGCTCTGAGCTCGCTCGATGGCCAGCAATGCCACGCGCATCTCCTCCATCCCCGCCGGGTCGTCCGGCGTGCGAAGAAATTTAAGCAACCCCCTCTGAAAGCGCGCGCGCTCAGCCTTGGCCAGCACTTGCAGTTCGGCCTCGCTGACTGGCTTCGCATTGGCGTCCTTCGGTGCGCGCGCGGACAAATCCGGGAAAAACAAGTCGCTTTCGGCGAAACCCGAGGCATTACGTGCCTGGCGCAAACTTTTATAGACGGGGTAGAGCCTGAGCGGCACATCCGGCTCGCCATCAAGCAGACCGGAGAGATATTTGGAGAGCGCAGCAATGGCCTGGTTAACGACTTCGCTATTGGCGGCGGAGGAAGCAACCTCCTGCTTCTCCAGAGCGGCCACCAGTTTTTCGATTTCACTGCTAACTCGCGCGGCCCCATCCAGGCCGACCATCATGATGGCCCCGTTCACCTGATGCAGGTGGGTCAGGCAATAGCGTAGCGGGGAAAGATCGCCGGGGTTGCCAAAGAAACCCGCCAGGTTCTGCCTGGCTTGGTCCAGCGCCTGGTCGATTTCGCCTTTGACCCAGGTCAGTGGGCCGATGTCCAACTCGGTGGCCATACTCTTCGGTTACCTATGCAAGTTTGAAGCCCGCCACCGAGCCTTTCAGCTCGGTAGCCAGTTCGGTCAACTGACCCACGGAAGCGGCGGTCTGCCTGGTACCGTCCGTGGTCTGGTTGGTAATGTCCTGAATATCCTGCATGTTCGTTGCCACTTTGCCAACGGCCTCCGCCTGTGCCTGGGTCGCCCTGGAAATGGTGTCGATCAGATCCGCCAGGCTGCGCGTAACCCGCTCGATCTCGGACAGGGCCTGGCCCGCCGCATCCGACAACTTGGCGCCTTCCACCACACCCTGGGTACTCTGCTCCATGGCTGCCACCGCATCGTGGGTATCGGTCTGAATGGTCTTCACGATCGCGCCGATCTGCTTGGTTGCCTCGCCCGAACGCTCCGCCAACCGCTGCACCTCTTCCGCCACCACCGTGAAGCCGCGTCCCGCCTCACCGGCGGAAGCAGCCTGAATCGCCGCGTTCAGCGCCAGAATGTTGGTTTGTTCGGTAATGTCGGAAATCAGTTCCACGATCTCGCTAATCTCCTGGGAGCTTTCACCCAGCCGCTTGATCCGTTTCGCTGTTTCCTGAATCTGGCCGCGAATCTCGTTCATGCCGGCAATCGAGTTCTGCACCGCCACGGCACCCTTGTCCGCAGCCTGCAGGGATTGCTGCGCCACTTTCGCCGACTCGGCGGCGTTGGCCGACACCTCGTTAATGGAGTCTGCCATCTGCAACACCGCCGTACTGGTTTCCTCAATTTCACGCGACTGCTTTTCCGAAGCCTGCAGCAGATGCTCGGAGGTGCCCTGCGCCTCCTGTGAAGCCCGTGCCACTTGTTCTGTTGCCTTGTTTACCCCCACCACCAGCGAGCGCAACTCGTCGATCGCGTAGTTGATCGAGTCGGCAATAGCGCCGGTGATATCCTCGGTCACTCGCGCCCTCACTGTCAGGTCGCCTTCCGCCAGATCGCCCATTTCATTGAGCAGCCGCAGAATCGCCTCCTGGTTCCGTTTGTTTTCCTGCTCGCTGATGGCCGCCTTCCGCTTGGCGTCATCCAGCAACACCTTGGCGAACAGCACGGCGAACGATAATGCAAGACTACCGAAAATGACGGTCAGCAACGCTTCCAGCAAGCCACTGCTGGCATTCCTGTTGTAACTCTCAGTCAGCTTTTTGGAGAAGTCCAGCATCTTGTCGCCGTCCTTGAACAGGAAGCGCTGGGCCTCCTTGGCCGCCGCCAGTCCCTGGACGTTTTGCAGTGTCTGATCGACATGCTTGGCGAAATCCTTGAAGGTTGCGTCGATATCACCCAGCATTTCGCGCGCATCCGGGTCTTTGACCGGGCTCAGCAACATGCCGCCGCTCCCGTTTTCCAGGCCGGCCATGATATTGCGGAAGATGGCGAGGCTTCTGCCTTGCAGAAAGGGTTCGTCGAGATCGGCATCGCTTCCCGACAGCAACAGAACGTTGGCATTTTTCGCAACCCGCTGGGTCAGCATCCCCAACTGTCGGGCGGCGGAAACCTCCCGCACGCCCGCGCCTGACTGAATCAGCTGGCCGGCCAGCAGCTCGGTAAGTTCGAGCAAGGCCGTGTTGCTGGTGTTAACCCCGGCAACGTTATTGCTCAGGTTGATCAGGTTTTTTTCCTGGGAAGCAATCTGCCCGACATCCTTGCGCATCTTGCTCCATAGCGTATTGATCTCTTTCAGCGCCGGCTGAACGACGGCCGGCGAGGCGGGTACGCCGGCGCCGCCCTGCAACAGGGTTTTAATGTGGGCGGAAAATTGATGCTCGGCTTCTTTCAACTGGGCAAAAGCGATTGGGCTACCCTGCGCCGCTTGCTGTGCACCCTTCGCTATCCGTTGTGACAACATCTGCATTTCTGTCGAAATGCTCGTATGCTGTTTCAGGATATACAGGTTCGCGCCGTACCAGATCAGCGGAGAAAAGGAGAAAAGCACAGCAATGGCCCACGCGCCACCCAGTATCTTCAACTGCTGTTTCAAAGGTTTTTCGCCGATAAGCGGCAGTGGCTGCCCCGAATCACCGGCCATCTTCTGGAGCCCTTTCAGCACCAGGGCAGTATTCAGCCCCGACTTCGTGGTTGGTCCGGTCGGAGCAGCCTGTCCGGGCTTTCCCTTGAAAAGATTGAAACTTGGCAACTTGAATCCCATGCTTAAATCTCCATCCCTAGTTTTATTTGCCACTCACAGAATGATCATTCATAGCGCCGCCGAACAACCCTTATGACAGGCCCACGTTCAAGAACTGGGCGTGCCTGGTCAACACCTGCATGTTCAGTTCCTGCCACCGCTGTCCGGTTTCATCATGGTATTCGGCAGCAACCCAGGGCGGAGCCTCCCCTTGTATTTCCACCCGTTGCATTTTCTCGGGATTGCGCAATCCCAGCATGCGACTGACGACGATTCCGCAATTGACAGAAAATTTCTGATGAACCAGAAGCAGGCGGCAATCCACGCCGAATTGCGTTGGCACGCCACCGAGAAAATGGGAAAAATCAACGATGCCATAGAGATTGCCGCGAAAATTCGCCACGCCGCAAAACCATGCCTGCGCCAGGGGAACGGACGTCAACTTTGGAATAGGCAACGCCTCGCTGATATCGGAAAGATTGACCAGCCAGAATTGCGAGCCAATCTGGACACCCAGCTTGGAGGGGCTGGCCGTATCGCTAGATGCCAAGCTCTGCAGCTTGGCCATCACGCTCTCCTGAAATTCTCGCAGGCTGATTTTTCTTGCCATCTGCTACCCTTGTAAGCCGTAGGAGCCTGTCGGACTCATGATGAATCGGCTGCAAACCCGCCTGGGCGGTCCATATTTCGCCGCTTTTTTGGTCAATAGAACGACTATTGACCTGCAAAACCAGCAAAATCTGTCCTCACCCAGCCGAGTTTTCGCTTCGATCCCCATAAATCCAACAGGCTCCCAAGCAACGTACGGAGACATGGAGATCAACCGAGCGCCGTAATTTTTTTCAGCAGCTCGTCCTGATTCACCGGTTTGACGATGTAATCCTTGGCGCCCTGCCGCATTCCCCATACCTTATCGGTTTCCTGCCCCTTGGTGGTACACATGATGACAGGAATATCCTTGGTTTCATCATCCTTGGAGATTGCCCGTGTCGCCTGGAAGCCATTCAGGCCCGGCATCACCACATCCATGATGATCAAGTCGGGCTTTTCCTGCTTGGCTTTGGTGATTGCCTCCTCGCCACTTTCGGCGGTAACCACCTGATACCCCTGTTTACTCAGCAAGCCACCAAGGAAAAATCTTTCGGTAGGTGAATCGTCCACGACCATAATCTTATTGATAGCCATTTGCTCCCTCTCTAGCTGACACTGCGTTGGGCCATGTACTGACCCACGGTTTTAAGCAGACTTTCCTTGGTAAAAGGTTTGGTCAAATATTCATCGGATCCCACCATCCTGCCGCGAGCGCGGTCGAACAAACCATCTTTGCTGGATAGCATGATAACGGGAGTGGCTTTGAATTTTGGGTTTTTCTTGATCAGCGCACAAGTCTGGTAGCCATCCAGGCGCGGCATCATGATGTCAACGAAAATGACATCGGGTTGATGATCGGCAATCTTGGATAGAGCGTCAAACCCATCTTCTGCGAGGATAACCTCACACCCGGCCTTCACCAGAAAAATCTCGGCGCTGCGGCGTATGGTGTTGCTGTCATCAATCACCATCACCTTGGCGCCCGCAATGGTTTGTGTTTCTCCGCTCACTCGTATCCTCCAGGCTTTTCTTTACAGGCAAATCCACCCTGTCCCGGAATGGTATCAGCCTTTGAGGCTATCTTGATAGACACTATTTTCGACCATTGTATAATAAATTCTTTTCAGGCAAAGCGCCTTGTCATAACTCCTTCGGCAAAATGCCGGGAATCTCCCCATCAATTTAGGTTAAGATACTGTCTTTCGATCAACCCCTACCCTCGTAGGCACCACCCGATTTTTTCCGGCATGACAACGTCCGTACTCATGGCAAACACTCGTGAAACACCCCCGATCGTCCTGACTTTTGCCGCTTCCGATCCGAGTGGCGGCGCCGGCCTGCAGGCTGACATCCTGACCTTATCCAGCATGGGATGCCATCCCCTGTCGGTGGTCACCGCCATCACGGTGCAAGACACTCTGGGCGTGGAGGACGTGATGGCCATGGATGCCGAATGGGTTGCCGACCAGGCGCGCTGCGTACTGGAAGACATGCCGGTGGGGGTATTCAAGGTTGGCCTGATCGGTAGCGTGGAAAATGTTGCCGCCATCGCCGAGGTGGTCGCTGATTACCCGGATATACCGCTGATCCTGGATCCGGTGATCGCCTCCGGCCGGGGAGACGAGCTGGCTGGCGACGACATACTCACTGCCTTGCAGGAAATGCTCATCCCCCAGACCACCTTGCTCACGCCCAACAGCCTGGAAGCAAGGCGTATCGCACAGCTCGATGACGACGAGGGCGACGCCGAACCCGATCTCGCCGAATGCGCCCGGCGCATCATCGAGATGGGCTGCGAATTCGTGCTGATCACCGGCACCCATGAAAATACCCCCCAGGTGGTGAACACGCTCTACGGCGAAAGCGGCGTGTTGCGCAGCGACAGCTGGCCGCGCCTGCCAGGCAGCTACCACGGTTCGGGTTGCACCCTGGCTTCGGCGATCGCCGCCTCGATCGCCCACGGCCTGGATATTCCGGAAGCGGTGAAGGAAGCACAGGAATTCACCTGGCAAGCCTTGAAAGCCGGTTTCCGCCCGGGCATGGGGCAACACATTCCCGACCGTCTTTTCTGGGCACGCGAGGAAGAAGATGCCGCCCGCGGTTAGCGGCCTTTATGCCATCACCCCGGAATGCGCCGACACCGAAAGTCTGGTGCGCCAGGTCAGGCAAGCCTTGTCAGGCGGTGCTCACCTGGTGCAATACCGCAGCAAGGGGGGCGATGTCGCATTGCACCACGAGCAGGCCAGCGAATTGCTGGCGCTGTGCAGGCAGTTCCATGTGCCGCTGATCATCAATGACGACATTCGCCTCACCGACCTGACCGGTGCGGACGGAGTGCATCTGGGCAAGGACGACGGCGGCGTGCGTGAAGCCCGGCTGATCCTCGGCCCGGATAAAATCATCGGCGTGTCTTGCTATAACGACTTGCAACGGGCACTCGATGCCGAAGCCCATGGCGCGAATTATGTCGCCTTCGGCAGTTTCTTCCCGTCGCCGACCAAACCCGGCGCGGCTGCCGCATCGTTAACTCTGTTGCACGAAGCGAAGCGCAGCCTGAACATCCCTGTCGTCGCCATCGGCGGCATCAGCGCGGATAACGTCACCTCCCTGATCGAAGCCGGCGCCGACGCCGTGGCGGTAATCTCCGCGCTATTCGACAGCGACGATATCGGGGCAACCGCCAGCCGCTTTGCCGTGTTATTCGAAAAATCAATCCCCCATACATTGCACTAAGGTAATGACCATGACCTCACGCAACCAGCAGCTTTTCGAGAAATCACTCCAGTTCATCCCCGGCGGCGTCAATTCTCCGGTGCGGGCTTTCGGTTCGGTCGGCGGCACCCCGCTGTTTTTCAAGCGCGGCGCAGGCGCCACCGTCTGGGACGAAGACGGCCAGGCGTATATCGATTACGTCGGTTCCTGGGGACCGATGATCCTCGGCCACGCCCACCCCGAGGTGGTCAAGGCGGTGCAGGAAACCGCCGCCAATGGCTTGAGTTTCGGCGCGCCCACCGCGCTTGAGCTGGAAATGGCCGAGACTTTGTGCTCACTGCTGCCCAGCATGGATCAGGTGCGCCTGGTCAGCTCCGGCACCGAGGCCACCATGAGCGCCATCCGCCTGGCGCGGGGCCACACCGGCCGCTCCAAGATCATCAAGTTCGAAGGCTGTTACCACGGCCACGCCGACTCGCTGCTGGTCAAGGCCGGCTCTGGCGCACTCACCTTCGGCCAACCCAGCTCCAGCGGGGTGCCGGCAGAAACCGCGGCGCATACCCTGGTACTGGCCTACAACGACAGCGCAGCACTGGCGGAAACCTTCAGGAAAATCGGCAACGAAATTGCTGCGGTGATCGTCGAGCCGGTTGCCGGCAACATGAACCTGGTCGCGCCCAAGCCCGAGTTCCTCAAGGCGCTGCGCGAACTGTGCACCCAACATGGTAGCGTGCTGATCTTCGACGAAGTGATGACCGGCTTCCGCGTCGGGCCGAAGTGCGCCCAGGGACTGTTCGGCATCGTTCCCGACCTGACCACGCTCGGCAAGGTGATCGGTGGCGGCATGCCAGTCGGGGCGTTCGGCGGCCGTCGTGACATCATGCAGAAGCTCGCTCCGCTCGGCCCCGTCTACCAGGCCGGCACCCTGTCCGGCAACCCGGTGGCGGTGGCGGCCGGGCTGACTACGCTCAGGCTGGTGCAGGCACAGGGCTTCTACGACAAACTGGCCGCAGCAACCCGCAAGCTGATCGATGGCTTGACCGCAGCGGCCAATAAGCATGGGGTGACTTTTTCGGCTCAGTCCGTTGGTGGCATGTTCGGCGTCTACTTCCGCGCCACGCCCCCGACCAGCTATGCCGAAGTGATGGAATGCGACAAGACCGCCTTCAACCATTTCTTCCACGCCATGCTGGGAAAAGGCATCTACCTTGCACCTTCCGCATTCGAGGCAGGATTCGTTTCCGCTGCTCACACCGACGTGGAAATCGGGAAAACCTTGCAGGCCGCAGACGAAGTTTTTGGGGAAATGTCCCGGCGGTGACAGTTCAGGCTTTCTGATCGCCTCTATGCATGGCCGCTCTGCTTATAAATCGGTGCAGCAGCGGCCATCGCCAGACACCAGGCGGCAAACGCCACCCACACCATGATGCGGGAAATTCACGGCAAGGGTTGAAAGTCTGCCCTCCAGCCCGAGCCGGAGACCGGCTTAGAGGCACTTGCCGAGCTGAACAACCCTGCTCCAGAGTAGGGTATGGAATCAGGCAGAGGGTTAGCCGGATTGTGACATAACCCCCTTGAATTCAAACTCTGCACGCCACACATAGCCTATCTGACTATAGTATTTTACCCTCGAACTCCGATACAATTAAACTTAGTCTAAATTGAGGAATGCACCATGCGTCCGGCCCAACTTTCCACCATCCTGGATCGCGAATTTCTGAGCGCCCGGGAAGGGCATCACACCCCCGTCATGCTATGGGGGCCACCGGGCGTGGGCAAATCCCAGATCATCGCCCAGGTTGCTGCACGCCACGGGGTGCCGATGATCGACATCCGCCTGTCGCAAATGGAGCCCTCCGACCTGCGCGGCATCCCGTTTAGAATCGATGATCGCGTTGAATGGGCCATCCCCTCGATGCTGCCCGATGCCAAAAGGCACGGCCTGCAAGGCATCCTGTTTCTGGATGAAATCACCTCGGCACCGCCCAGCGTTTCCGCCGCTGCCTATCAACTGATTCTCGACCGCCGCCTGGGTGCCTACCAGATCCCGGAAGGCTGGGCCATCTTCGCCGCCGGCAACCGCCAGGGCGATCGCGGCGTCACCTATACCATGCCGGCGCCGCTGGCCAACCGTTTTTCCCATTTCGAGGTCGAGGCCAATCTCGACGACTGGGTCGCCTGGGCCTACGCCAACCACATCGATGAACGCCTGATCGGTTTTCTGCGCTTCCGTCCCGAATTGCTGTTCGATTTCAACCCGGCGCACAACCCGGTTGCCTTCCCCAGCCCGCGTTCCTGGGAATTTGCCCACCGCGCCCTGCAAAAATTCGGTGACCACCCCGAGCTATTGCTGCCCACTCTGCAAGCTTGCGTCGGACCGGCAGCCGGACTCGAACTCAACGCCTTCATCGAGAACCTCGACCGCATGCCGGACCTGGATGCGATCCTGCGTGGCGAGGAAGTCGCCGTGCCGCGCGAAGTGGACCTGCAATACGCCGTCGCCTCGGCCCTGGTGGGGCGCGCCATTCGCGCCAAGGGCAGCGCCGATGCCCGCGCTATTCATGGCCACATCCTCGACTACGCCAGCCGTTTTCCGCTCAAGGAAATGGGCATCATGCTGGTGTCAGACATGCACCGCGCCATCGGCCAGCCTTTGTTCGCCGTGCCGCAGTTCGCCAAGTGGGCGAACGCGGTGGCCGATTTGATGCTGTACGAGATGTGATTTTGAAAAAAACCATTCACCACGAATTACACGAATGTTCACGAATTAACACGAATGAAACACCCCTCAACATCGGTTCATTCGTGTTAATTCGTGGCCTTTATTCGTGTAATTCGTGGTTATTGCTTTTCCCTCGTGGTTAACCATTCATGGCAGAAATCGAAACCAAGCTGGCTGCCGCCCGCACCCGGCTGATCCTGGACAAACCCTTTCTCGGCGCCCTCGCCCTGCGCCTGCCGATGGTCGCCGCCAACCCGAAGTGGTGCCGCACTACCGCCACGGATGCCCGCAACTTCTACTATAACCCGGAATACATCGCAGCACTGAGCCTGGACGAGACCCAGTTCGTACTGGCGCACGAAGCGCTGCACTGCGCGCTGTCCCACTTCGCGCGGCGCCAGCATCGCATCAAGCAGCGCTGGGATGTCGCCTGCGACTTCGCCATCAATCCCCTGCTGATCAAGGATGGCCTCAAGGCACCGCCCGGCGCCCTGGTTCTGGATCTTTACGAGGGCATGACCGCCGAAGAGATCTACCCCTGCATAGCCGAGAACAACACCGATGAACCGATGGATCAACACATCTATGACGGCGAGGACATAGACCCGACCAGCAGCGGCCAGCAAAAGGGGGACGAGCAGCGCGAAGGCGGCCAGGGTCAGCAATCCGATCAGCAGAACCAGTCCCAGTCCGGCGGCAGTTCGCAGGGCCAACAGAAGGACGACCAATCTGGCGGCGCCCCTCAACCCAAGCCGCTGACTGCGGCGGAACGTGAAGGCCTTGCCTCACAGTGGCAGCAGCGCCTAGCAGGAGCTGCCCAGCAGGCGCAGCAGGCCGGCAAACTGGGCGGACTGCTGGCGCGCATGGTGGGCGAACTGATGCAGCCAAAGCTGCCCTGGCGCATGCTGCTGGCCCGCTACATGACCCAGGTTGCCCGGGATGATTACAGCTATATGCGTCCTTCGCGCCGCGAGGGGCAGATGATCCTGCCCTCCCTGAGGAGCACCCAGGCTGATATCGTGGTCGTGCTCGACACCAGCGGCTCGGTCAACAGCGAGGAGTTGAACGAGTTTCTGGCCGAGATCGACACGCTCAAAGGCCAGTTGCGTGCCCGGGTCACCCTGCATGCCTGCGACACCGCCCTGGCCGAAGGAGGTCCGTGGGTCTTCGAACCCTGGGAGGAATTCAAGCTGCCCAGGGAATTTCAGGGTGGGGGTGGCACCGACTTCCGGCCGGTATTCGAATGGGTCGAGCAACAGGGGCGAACGCCCGACATGTTGCTGTATTTTACCGACGCCGAGGGCGACTTCCCCCGATCAGAACCTCATTACCCCGTCATCTGGCTGGTCAAAGGCAAGGCGCCGGTGCCATGGGGACAACGCATTCAGTTGAATTGAAAAACTTTACCGCGGAGGCGCAGAGGCGCAGAGAAAAAACCATATGTTAAGGCTTAAAGCATCATCACCAGTCGGGTGAAGCAGCAGTTTTCAGTAAAAACATGGTTCCTCTGCGCCTCCGCGCCTCTGCGGTTCAATTGAGTTTTTAAGGTTTATCTATGTCCGAACTGACACCCGAAGACGCCCTGCGTCTCAACGTACTGCTCGCCGGAGAAATCCAGGCCATCCGCATCGATGAAGCCAACATGACGGTGCTCGGCCTGTCCCCGCGCGGCGAAGCTGCGGTCAAATTGCATCCGGTCGGGCGCAGCGACCAGTACCTGCGCCGGGTGCGCGAACTGCTCGCGGGCCACGCCATCGGCTCGCCGGGCGGCTATCCGGTCTATATCCAGCGCTGGACGCGCATGGGGCAGGCGCGCGACAAGGGACTGGACCGCCTGCTGCTGCTCGGCGAACCCGAGGCGGTAGTGTCAGTCGCCTATTCCAACGGCCTCACCGACGAACTGGCGCGTTGCGCCTGGTGGGCCATGCCGACCGCCGACAACGCCCGGCGCATGCTGGAGAGGGAATGCGTCGTACAAGGGCAAATGGGCAAAATTCTGGCGGATTACCTGATCGAACATCTGCCCTTCGAAAACGAACCCCATATCATCATCGACACCGTGCGGATCGTGCTCCAGCCCGGGTTGACCGATGCTGCTGCCCGACAGCGCCTGTGGAAGAAGGCGGCCTACGACAATGCCTACTACATCGGCTTTCTCGAGCGAATGCCGGACGATCTGCCGGAACAGCGCACGCCACGCTCCGATTGGGAGGCCCAGCGGGCAAAACTGACACCGCTAATCGAGCAGGGCAATACTTACGCCCGCCAGCTGGAACGACTGCTATCCGGGTCGGGGCAAGCCTTCCTCCAGACTAGCGAGGAAGTGTTGCGTCGCCCGGAAAACCAGGATGTAGTCGTCGCCCTGTTGAACGCGGTGGCAGCCTATTTCTCAGCGGTGCGGCCGGAGTTCGGCCACCATGAAAGCTCGGTCGAGGCTGCCCTTGCCCATGCCGAAGCACTCTGCGCCGGTCACGAACAGCTGGTGAAAATACGGGAACTGCTCAACACGGTGCCGGAGTTGGCAGAAGAAATACGGGCGATGGTTGCACTGGCCGGCATGGGCGCAGAAGTAGCGACACCGGTGCTGGCGCTTACCACCGCCTCCGGCACCTTGATGCGCAAAAAGCTGGAACCCGTGATCAACCCCATCCTGCAGCTGTTTGCCGCACTCCGAGGCCAGCCTTTCACAGCCACCACCCCGAGGCGGCGGCGCTAATTCCGGGAATAAATCACTGCCTGGCGGCGCTGCGCTCCGGCATGGACAGCCGGGACATATAATCCACCACCGCTTCCATGTCCGCATCGGTGTAATTCTGCACCACCTTCACCATCTTGGGGTTGGCGTTCCTGCGCTTGCCGTCGCGGATATTCGCGATCTGGCGCAGCATGTACTTGTAATGCTGCCCCGCCAGGACAGGGTAAAACTTCTTCTCGTTGCCCTCGCCGTTTTCGCCGTGGCAAACTTGGCAGTCGTTCTTGTACAGCTCCTTGCCGCGCGCCAGGCTGGTGCCCGGACCCTTGCCGTTGTCGTGCGGAATTTTCATGTTCTGCAGGTAAATGGCGACGTCGGCGATTTCCTGCACGTCGATGATATGCTTGCCGGCGAACGGGAACATCTTCGGGTTTTCTCTGCGGCCATCGCGCACGTCGGCCATCTGCTTGATCAGCACGGTGGCGTGCTGGCCCGCCAGCTGCGGATAGGTGCCGTCCGGCAGCCCGGCGCCGTTCGGCTTGTGGCAGCCCTGGCAAACACGGTAGGCATTGCGGCCGCGCTCGGTATCACCCTTCAATTTGAGAATTTCGGCCTTTTCGCCGGCCGGTTCATTCCAGATATAGTCCTTGGATTCGATCCCCGGCGCCTTGGGCTGCTGGGGCACGCCGGCCAGAGCAGGGACTGACTGTGCCACAGTCAAAGCCAGCGCGAGGAAGCAAAGTTTTTTCATTATTGATTTCCTTGTATACCATTCCGCACGGGCTCTTGTCCTATACGACCCGAAGGGGGTGTTCCAGCCTATTTTAATTGGACGCCAGCAAGATATTCCGCCACGGCCTTCATTTCCTGCTCCGTCATTTTAGCCGTGACGGACTGCATCGCCAGCCCCTTGTCGTTATCGCGCTCGCCGGTATTGAAACGCTTCAGCTGCAAAAAAGTGTACTCGGTATGCTGTCCGGCGAGGTGGGGGAAAAAACCATAACCGGAGGCATCCGGCTCGTGGCAGCCGGCACAGGCCGGCACGCCGGCATCCGGGTTGCCGTCCATGTAAATCTTTTTCCCCTGGGCCACCAGGGCAGGGTTCTTGACCACGCCGGGCTTGGCTTTCTGGCCTGCATAATAGAGAGAAAGGTTGGCCATGTCATCGGGCGTCAGGTTCGCCACCATGCCAGCCATGATCTCGTTTTTGCGCTTGCCCGCCTTGAAATCCTTGAGCTGCTTGAGGAGGTACTCGGGCTGCTTGCCCGCCAGCTTGGGAAATTCAGGGTTGGTCGGCTCGGTGCCGTTGCCATCGACGCCATGGCAGGCCAGGCAGACTTGGGAGGCGATCTGCTTGCCCTTTTCCGGGTCACCCTTGAGGGGGGCCGCTGCCGCGACGCAGGAGACTGCCGCCCCCGCCAGCATTGCTGTCATCACCACGAATTGCTTCACGCTTCATCTCCTTGATACATGGCACTCCGGCCTGCCGCATATTCGCGGTTTGCTTGATTTCCAAGGCAAACGATTAAATATGTAGATTCAATGCACGTACTTTAACGTGCGTGCAGACAAAGCATGTTGACATATGTCAACCAAGTTACTTTTGTTTCCTATAATGTCCCGTAGGAATGCAAGCCGGAAAGAAACATGTTTACGCCGAGAAACGCAAACGCCGTGACCACCAGCCCCACCACTGCCCACCATGCCAGCAGCGCGCCGCGCAAGCCTTTCACCAGCCGCATATGGAGCCAGGCAGCGTAATTCAGCCAGACGATCAGCGCCCAGGTTTCCTTCGGGTCCCACGACCAGTAGCCGCCCCAGGCTTCCGCCGCCCACATCGCGCCGAGAATGGTGGCGATGGTGAAGAAAGCGAAACCGATCGCGATCGCCTTGTACATCACATCGTCGAGCACTTCCAGCGCCGGCAGGCGGCTCGCCAGCAGGCCTTTGTGCACCAGCAGGTAAGCCACCCCCACCATGGCAGCCAAGGCGAATGCCCCGTAGCCGACGAAGTTGGCGGGCACATGGATTTTCATCCAGTAGGATTGCAGAGCCGGCACCAAGGGCTGAATGTGATGCGCTTCGCGGCCAAAGGTGTACCACAGCAGGAAGGCGACCGCGGCGCTGATGACCGGCAGCACGAAAGCGCCGAGCTGGCGGTTCTGATAGTACTGCTCGTAGTACAGGTAAAGCAGCGCGGTGATGATGGAAAACAGAATGAACACTTCATACAGGTTGCTGAGCGGGATGTGGCCGACATCGGCGCCGATCAGGTAGGACTCGTACCAGCGCACCATCAGGCCGATCAGCCCCATCGCTGCGGCGCTCCAGGTAATGCCGGCGGAAACGCGGTTGGCGAAGTCGGAGCGCGTCGCCAGGCCGAGCCAGTAGCCTGCCGTGGCCATGACGAACAGCGCGCTCATCCACATGATGGCGGACTGGCTGGCGAACAGGTATTTCAGCCAGAACGACTGGCCGGCGCGGGCCAGTTCGCCGTGATACTGGCTGACGCCGAACAGGGAGAGCGCCGCGACCACGGGCAACAGAACGCGTATCGGCTTCCAGAACCAGCCCAGGCCGATGAACGAGGCGGCCGTCAGGAACAGGATGCCTTGCTCGTAGGCGTCCATATCGCTGCCGTACAGGCTGTAGGCATAGACGCTGCCTGCCACCAGGGCCGCGGAATAAACCCAGTCGAACCCGCTCAGGCCACGGAAAAAAGCGGGGCGCCGATAACCCCCTTGTATCGCTTCCATCGTTATCCTTTCAGCAACTCGGCCAGGTTTTGCTTGTGCCGGTTGAATTCATTCTCGAAATCCAGGGTCTTGCGGTTGCTCGACATGGCAAACAGCACTTCACCCGGTTGCCCCTGATGCTCCGGTTTGACCAGCAGCCAGATGCGGCGTTCCCGGATATAGAACATCGCGAATACGCCCAGGATCAGCAGCACCGAGCCGGTATAGACGATGTTTTTGCCGGGTGAACGGGTCAATTGCAGGCCGCTGGCCTGTACTTCCTCATAGCCGGTCAGTTGCAGGTAGACGGGCCCGCCATAGGCGTAACTGTCATTGATCGCATTCAGGCTGTCGCGCACGAATTGCAGCGTTTGCGCGTTGACCGGTGCGGGCTTAAGTCCAGCCCGCTCGCGCGACATCTGATAGGCCCCGAGCAGGGCGTGCTCCAGCACCTTGAGATAGGTTGCGGCCGCCTTTTCCTGCTCGGCCTTCGCCACCGAGCTCTCGATGAGTTTGGCGAGCGCATCGAAACCACCATGGGCGAATAGGTCCACCACTTTCACCGTGCTCTCCGTCAGCTTCGCACGCAACGCCTCGTTGCCCGCCTCCTCCCGCATCGCCTCCGCCGCAAACCGGCGCGCGATTTGTGGGTAAAGCGACGGGTCGAACAGCATTGCGCGCAAACGCATATACCCCTCGATCCCGTCATTTTCATCCACCGGGAAGCGCAGGTAACGGAACGGCTCGTTGGGCGCACTACGCACCCCGCTCACCAGATAGCGGACACCGTCGATCGCCAGCGGCTGCATGTAGTTGTGGTACTCCCGGGCTTGGCCCTGGGCATCGCGAATTTTGTACTGGTAGCTGGGTCCGACGTTGTGCACCCGCTTCCTGGGCGCCGAAGAGGCCGCCTCGCCGAGCACGCGAGAGGCCTTCTGCCAGAAATCCGGCGACCTCCCTTCAGGCGCCGGCTCTTCGCCGGTGTCCTGGACATTGAACACCTTGAACTCGGTAATTTCGACGGAATACTGCGCCTCGCCGTTGGCAAGACTGGAGCTCTGACTCACCACGCCGTTGAAGGGAAAGGGGGTGGCGGTCGGCGCAAACAGGTTCCAGCCATTCATGGAAAGCTTCGAGCCGCCATCGCCGAAGCTCGCCTGATAGATGGCGACGCCTTTGTAGATGATGGGGTGATTCACCGACACGGTGCCCTCGAACGCCTTATCGGAATCCCGGTCGGCAATGACGATGTCGCTTTCGAAGGATTTCGGCTGGCCGGTAGCGTAGTGTTCGATACGGAATTTCTTGAGGCGGATGCGGAAGGGCAAATCCTGCACCAGATAGCCGTCGGCAACATTCAGGTAAACGACGTCCGCCGCCCCCCCTTCCGGAATCGAAATGCTGCCGCGAAACGAGAGATTGGCCGGGGAAAGGCGGCTGAGCGCGGGAACCCGGTCAACCGGCAGATCGCGGGTTTCGATTTTCTTGTAGCCCAGCAGCTCTTGCACCTTGAGCGGGATGTTTCCGTCGATCAGGCCGCCGAGGCAAATAATCACGATGGCGCCGTGGGTCAGGATGTAGCCCAGGCGATTGTAGCTGCCGGCCTTGGCGGCGATCAGCACGGACTGTGCGTCTTCGACACCGAGCTTGAAACGGTAGCCCTGGCCGGACAAATACCCGGTCAAGCGCTGCCGCATTGCGGCGGGCGCCATTTCCGCCGGGAACGTAGCCTGATGGACGAAACCGCGCAGTGAAGATTCGGCGGCATGCTCCCGGAAGGAGCGGATTTCGTGCAGCATGCGCGGCACCTGCCGGTAGATGCAGGCGCTGACGGAAAGCACCAGAAAGGTCAGGATGCCGAGGAACCAGCTGGCATGATAGACGTCGTACAGCCCCAGCACCGCGAAGGCTTTGAACCAGAAGGGGCCCAGCTCGATCAGGTAATTCGAATAGGGCTCATTCTGCTTCAACACCGTGCCGATGACCGAGGCAATCGCCAGCACGGTCAGCAGGCTGATGGCGAACCGCATTGAACTCAACAGCTCATAAACGGCTCTGGAAAACGGTGTGCGCATTGCTTGCATGGGTATTCTCAACTGACAAAAAAGGGTGACTTGCGCCACCCTTTCTCTTATTGCCGTCTGATTTTGATCAGAGAATCAATTTAGTGCAGCCCGGTAATATATTCCGCCACGGCTTTCATGTCCTTGTCGGACATTTTCATGGCGACCATCTGCATCATATTGCCAGGGTCGTTGGCGCGCTCGCCGGTGCGGAAATTCTTCAGCTGGGTTTCGATATATTCGCCATGCTGGCCGGCCAAGCGAGGGAACATCGTCGGGATGCCGGAACCAGCAGGGCCGTGGCAGCCGCTACAGGCCGGCACGCCCATCGCAGCCACACCACCACGATAGATTTTTTCACCTTGCGTTGCCAGCGCCTTGTCCTTGGCGGCGGCCGGCGCCTGCTTTTGCCCGCCAAAATAGGCCGCCAGGTTCTTCATGTCTTCCGGAGTAAGGGCCGCGACCATCCCCGTCATGATTGGATTCTTGCGTTCGCCCGATTTGAAGTTAGCCAGCTGCTTGTTAAGGTAATCAGGATGCTGGGATGCCAGTTTCGGATTGGCCGCAACCGGGCTATTGCCATCCGCACCATGACACGCAATGCAGACTGTATTGACGATCTGCTGAGCCTTCGCCGGGTCAGCCTTGGCTACCGTTTCCGCGTTTACCCCTGATGCGGCCATCAACCCGACAACCGCTGCCATCACCATGGCTTGTTTCATTGCTTGCTCCTTAAAAACCGTTGTATGGATTTACTAAAAATAACTTGGCATTCTATATCAAATTTGCCTTATCATGCCAGACTGAAAAAGGAACAACATGGCATTATTTCAAGAAGCACAGTTTTTTATCTCGGCGGACAAGCTCACCGACCTGCCGCCGCCCAGCGGCATCGAGATTGCCTTTGCGGGCCGCTCCAACTCGGGGAAATCCAGCGCAATCAACACTCTGGCCAACCGCAACCGCCTCGCATTTGTCAGCAAAACGCCGGGGCGCACCCAGTTGATCAATTTTTTCAGCCTCGGTAACGACCGCTTTCTGGTCGACCTTCCCGGCTACGGCTACGCCAAGGTGCCCGAGGCCATGCGCGTGCATTGGCAGAGCGTGCTGAGCCGCTACCTGATGGAGCGGGAATCTCTATACGGGCTGGTGCTGATTATGGATGCCCGCCACCCGCTCACCCCGCTGGATCACCAAATGCTCAACTGGTTTATCCCCACCTGCAAACCGGTGCATGTCCTGCTCACCAAGGCGGACAAGCTCAGCAAGCAGCAAGCCACGACCACTCTGCGCGCCGTTCGGGCGGAACTCGAGCGCACTTACCCAAACTGCACGGTTCAACTTTTTTCCAGCTTGAAACGGACCGGCCTCGACGAAGCGGAAGCGATGATAGGAAAATGGCTGTCCGCCTCCCAGGAGGATGCGGGGGCCGTTGTTGCGCATTGACGCAATCTGGCGACATTGATAATCTTTGGGGAAAAAAAACCCCCGGGTAAAGGGGAGTAAACCCGGGGGGACAAAACGCCTTAAAGGGGATTAAGGCACCCGCTCAGGGAGGAAAAGCGGGGGACGAAAGGGTTATCGTCCACTTGCTCAGAGTGGAATGGCTTGAATAAAGTTCCGCGCTTAACCCGGGTGTTTCATAGATTCGCGTGATGATCGCGCAGGATTTTGTTTTGTAGGGGGATTTTGTGAAAGAGTGGCGTAGTTATTCATACGCCCGACTGAACAAAATTTCCCTACGAAGCAAAAGACCAGCGAGGGCGCGCGAATTTATGAAACATCCGGGTTGACATAGATTTCAGCATTTTCGATGCAACACATAGTGAGTCCGCGCGATCCGCGGACTCCATCCTAAGAATAGGACTGGTATGCACGCTTTGGGCAAATATCCTCATAAACGCATGCGACGCATGCGGCACGACGAGTTTTCCCGTCGTATGATGCGCGAAACCCTGCTGACGCCGGCCGACCTTATTTACCCGGTGTTTGTCCTGGACGGCAATAGCCGCAGCGAGAAGGTTGCCTCCATGCCTGGGGTGATCCGGCAAACCCTGGACAAGCTTCTTCATCAGGCGGAAGAATGCGTCAAGCTCGGCATCCCGGCTCTGGCGATTTTCCCGGTGATCGATCTGCCCCTCAAAAGTCTGGATGCGGCTGAAGCACATAATCCAGAAGGCCTGGTACCCCGCGTGGTGCGCGCCCTGAAACAGCGTTTTCCGGAGTTAGGCATTATCACCGACATTGCGCTCGACCCCTACACCAGCCATGGCCAGGACGGGCTGATCGACGGCAACGGCTACGTTTTGAATGACGAGACCGTGGCTGTATTGGCAAAGCAGGCGCTCACTCACGCCGAGGCCGGCGCCGATGTGGTCGCCCCATCGGATATGATGGATGGACGCATCGGCGCGATACGCAACGCGCTCGATGCTCATAATCATATCCATACCCGGATTCTGGCTTATTCCGCCAAATACGCCTCGAGCTTTTACGGGCCGTTCCGCGACGCGGTCGGCTCCGCCGCCAATCTGGGGACGGGCAACAAATATACCTACCAGATGGATCCGGCCAACAGCGATGAAGCCCTGTGGGAAATCGGACTGGACCTCGAAGAAGGGGCCGATATGGTGATGATCAAGCCCGGCATGCCCTATCTCGACATCGTTCGACGCATCAAGGACACCTACCAGGCACCCACTTTTGTTTACCAGGTTAGCGGCGAATATGCCATGCTCAAAGCGGCCGCCCAGAATGGCTGGCTAGATGAGAAGGCCTGCGTGCTGGAGGCCTTGCTGGGATTCAAGCGCGCCGGCGCGGACGGGATCCTGACCTACTTTGCACTGGATGCGGCGAACTGGCTCAAGGAAAGCTAAATGGAGTGATGGTCGAAAGGTTTTCATCACCCATCACCCTACGAATTATTGCCGGTCCAGTTCCATGGCCCTTCTCTCCCGCTCCACTTTGATAATGTAACGCTGAATCATGGACTGCATATTGGCCGACAAGTTGACGAACTGACAGCCTGCCCGCCTGGTTTTCAACCCGTTTCTTAAAGTCACTTCGAACACGTTCCGTATTTCCAGGGTCGCCACAATATTGCCGATCTCGGGCAAAACCAGGCTGCATCCATTGAATATCATTCCCGGTTCAACGACAGCATCTGCCGGCGGGAGAACCACGCTCACTCCGCCGATGCTGATGTCTGCAACCACCATTTCAACCTTGCGCTGGCCTTCCATTAAGATGATACATTTCAACGGGTTGGCTATAGGCGTCGTCACCCGATAATATTCCCGCCGCTGCAGCTTGATCAATGACTTGGGAAGCTCGATCCTGAACACATCCCGGCCTTCGCGCCGGGCCTTTTCTATCCAGCGGCCGACAAACTGAACCTTGACCTTGTCATGGGCCGTAACGAAAATAATTTTTTCACTATCGAGAATTTTTTTGTTGAACACTTCGTTAGCGCCCAAATCCAGAAAAACAAGCTCCTCGTCCGGGTCTATGGCGATGATGGATGTCAGTATGAAACTTTCGCCGCGATTAAAATAAGCGCTTACCAGCTCGGTCTTTTCCATCGCTGCGCGAAGTATGTAGACAATCTCTTTCTTCCAGCTAACCGTAAAACTGCTGGCGTCGTCTTCGTCGGCAACCGATAAGCCCCGGGACGAATTTGGGGTGGGATTCACCATGTCGCCCCACTAGAAACTGCAGAAAGAATGTCATTTTGACACCCCGCAAGGATTGCCCATAAATTTATATGGCAAGAGTGCGGGCAGGAAGGCAATGAAGGTGTCATAAAATTTTAGCTCTAAGCTTTTAGAAAAACAAAAACGCAAAATCCTTTTACTATGCGCAGCAGGCAAAAGTGCACTTGAAAGTATAAGGGCATTATCCCTCTTCAAGCAATGCCTCGACCTGCCTGGCATGCGCGCGCGCATTTTTTTCAGCATGGCCGTGCGGAATTTGGCGTATGTCCTTCGTGGCAAAAACCGTAACATTAATTTCTGCGGGGCCCTCCCGCAAGGTAAAGACAGGAAGGGAGCGCTCTTCACCCCCGAAATGGAGATGTTTTTCGCCGCTTTTATAGGACATCTGCCTGGCCAGTAGAAACAATTCCACCTCCTTGGCGCTATCCGTGAACAACTGCAGGTTAATGTCCGAGTGGCGGGTCGCCGTGCCATTCAAAACCGAACCGGTAAGATAAGGATGGAACGGCTCCAGCAGGCGCATCGCCTTCAATGCCTGCTGCCGCAACTGACGCAAACGCACACTTTGCTCATCCCGCTGGTAAAGAGCCTGATAATCCCTTAAGGCTCGCTCCACTTCGTCATTATCAGGCAGGTTGTGGGTGTCCGGCGCACCTATCTGGCGAGCGGCCTTGTGCTTGGCCAAGGCATAATTCTGAAGACCGTCCTCCGCAAGAATGCGAGCCGCTTGGTGCGCAATTCGCTCACGCATTCGGAGATTCGCCGCTTTTTCTCTCTCCCGATACAGCTGGGCGGGCTTTTCTCCCAAGTCTTTAGGTAGGGTCATCCGGTCTTGGCAATTCAGAACAATTGATCCTTAACCTCTTCTGCAGACTTTCCGCCACCGCCAAAGAAGCCTTCGAATAAGCCGGTTTGCTCGGCCGGAATATTTTCCTGATAAAAATATTCTAAAATTCCCTCACTCCCTGCGGGAACACGGCGTCCGCTTTGTGGGTTGATCTTGACTGTCGCCACACCTTCCGGCACCACCAGATCTGTTTCCGGCACGCCTTTCAGCGCCTTGCCCATATAACCCATCCAGATCGGCAACGCCGCCTGCGCACCTGTTTCGGCTCCGCCCATGGAACGAGGCTGATCAAAGCCGATCCAGGCAATTGCCACCAGGCCCGGGCTGAAACCCGTGAACCAGGCATCCACCTGATCATTGGTGGTTCCGGTCTTTCCGGCGAGATCCTGACGCTTCAGTTGCATGGCGCGCGCACCGGTACCAAAACGTACCACATCGCGCATCATGGAAGTCATGATAAACGCATTACGCGCATCGATCGCGCGCTCAGCATCATCGCCAGCACGCTTGGGTTTGGCCTGCACCAGCAGAGTCCCGCGTGCATCGACAATCCGGTCGATCAAATAAGGCTGCGTACGGTAGCCCCCGTTGGCAAACACCGAGTAAGCCGCGGCCATTTGCATAGGGGTTACCGATCCCGCCCCTAGTGCCATAGTCAGGTAGGGCGGGTGCTTCTCTGGCGAAAAGCCGAAACGGGCGATGTAATCCTGTGCATACGATGGGCCGATAGACTGCAACACCCGGATAGAAACCAGGTTCTTCGACTTGGTCAGGGCGGTGCGCAATCGAATCGGGCCGGCATAATCACCCTCGAAATTTTTCGGCTCCCAGACCTGGCCACCGGTTTGGGCAGCATCCACAACGATGGGGGCATCATTGATGACGGTTGCGGCGGTCAAGCCTTTTTCCAGCGCCGCCGAGTAGATAAACGGCTTGAAGCTCGAACCCGGCTGACGCCACGCCTGTGTGACGTGGTTGAATTTACTGCGGTTGAAATCGAACCCTCCGACCAGAGCGTGAATCGCACCGTCCTGAGGCACCACCGAGACCAGCGCCGATTCGACTTGCGGCAGTTGTAAAATCTGCCACCCCACCTTGTCATCCTTCTGGACGCGAATCAGCGCCCCTCGGCGCAGCCGTGTTTTCGGGCTGGCATTGTCACTCAGGGTTTTAAGCACGAATTTCAGGCCTTCGTTGCTAATCTGGACAGTTTCACCCCCCTTGATGTAGCACTTTACCCGCTTCAAACCCGCCTCCAGAACGATCGCCGGCACCAGGCCGTTACTTTCATCCGCATCCGCCAAAGCGTCTTCCAGCAGTTCATCAAGATTTGCCGTTCTAACCGGCAGCTCAACAAAACCCTCCGGCCCACGGTAGCCATGGCGGCGGTCATAATCCAGCACGCCCTGGCGCAACGCCTGATAGGCGGCCTCCTGGTCCGCCTTGCGCAGCGTGGTGTAAACTTTCATACCGCTGCTGTAAATCGCCTCCTGATAGCGCTCGAACATCGCCTGCCTGACCATTTCCGCCGCATAATCCGCCTTGACCTCTGTATTATGCACTTCACGCTTCACCGCCAGAGGCTGCGCCAGAGCGGCCTGATATTCCGTATCGGTAATGTATTTGAGATCATGCATGCGGCGCAGGACATACTGCTGCCGAATTTTTGCCCGCTTCGGGTTAACCACAGGGTTGTAGCGCGAGGGCGCCTTGGGGAGTCCCGCCAGCATCGCAACCTCTGCCACGGTCAATCGTTCAAGCGGGCGCCCGAAGTAGGTCTGGGCAGCAGCGGCGAAACCATAGGCGCGCTGCCCCAGATAAATCTGGTTAACATAAAGTTCGAGGATTTGGTCCTTGGATAAATAGTGTTCGATTTTCAGCGCAAGCAGCGCCTCGCTGAATTTGCGAGTCAGCGTTTTCTCTCCGGACAGGAAAAAATTTCGCGCCACCTGCATCGTAATCGTGCTCGCGCCTTCCCGGGCGCCGCCAGCGGTCAGATTCGCCAGGGCTGCGCGCACCACCCCCATGTAATCCACCCCGCCATGACTATAGAACCTGTCGTCCTCTGCAGCCAGAATCGCTAGCCGCATCGGCTTGGGCACGTCCCCAATCTTGATCAGCGCACGCCGCTCCTCGCCAAACTCGCCAATCAACGCGCCCTCCGCGGTATAAACGCGCAGCGGGATTTTGGGCCGGTAATCGGTCAGCACCTCCAGCGAAGGGAGGTCAGGGTAGGCCAGAATTCCCGCCAGCATGATCGCAGCAGAAAAAATAAGGCCTAAGGCCGAGAAGGCCAACAGCGGATATCGCCACCAACGTGAGTTCATCAAACGCTTTCTAACTTTAATTTAATATCAGAGCCAATTGACATAAATTACTTAAGGGGAGGATTATAGGCGCACTGGCTCGACAAAAGAAACGCCAAAAAAATACTTTACACGCTCAGCACTTGTTGCTAGCATTTAATGTAAATTATACGCATACGCACATAACCGGCCAATATTGAAAAGGAAATTCGTTGCAGCTCGACTTCAATTTGAATCTCGATTTCCTGCAGGCAAAATCTCCGCCTCTCATCGGCGTTGATATCAGCACTTCATCCATCAAGATGGTCGAACTCAGCGATGCCGGTAAAGGCTTGTACCGTATCGAGCGCTATGCGATCGAGCCCCTGGCAAAAGATGCGGTTGCAGACGGCAACATCGCAAACCTCGAAGCGGTTTCGGAAGCCATTAAACACGCCTGGCGCCAAATGGGAACGCGGACCAAAAACGTTTCTCTGGCTTTACCTGCGGCGGCCGTCATCACCAAAAAAATCATTGTTGCTGCCGGACTGAGTGAAAATGAACTCGAGATGCAGGTGGAAAGCGAAGCCAACCAGTATATTCCTTTCGCTCTGGACGAGGTCAACCTGGATTTTCAAGTGTTGGGCCCCGTTCCAAACAATCCGGAGGAAGCCGAGGTTTTAATCGCGGCATCACGCAAGGAAAAAGTTGAGGATAGGGTCGCCGCTATCGAAGCAGCCGGACTAAAAGCGCTGGTCATGGATGTGGAATCTTACGCGACCCAAACCGCCTATGAGCTGATCGCCCCGCAACTGCCTAATGCCGGACAGGATCAGACCATTGCCCTCATCGACATCGGCTCCGCCATGATGCATGTCAACGTGCTGCTCAACAACCAGTCGGTTTACATGCGCGAGCAAACTTTCGGCGGAAATCAGCTGACCCAGGAAATCCAGCGCCGTTATAGCCTGTCGGCGGAAGAAGCCGAAATTGCGAAACGCAACGGCGGCCTGCCGGAAAACTATGGGACCGAAGTACTTCAACCCTTTTTAGACTCGCTCGCGCTGGAAGTGGCGAAAGCACTGCAGTTTTTCTTCTCTTCAACCCAGTTCAACCGGGTTGACCATATTCTGCTGGCGGGTGGATGCGCCATGACCCCTGGCGCGGACGAAGCCGTTTCGCAACGCACCCAGGTCCGCACCTCCGTTGCCAATCCTTTTGCCAACATGGCGATCTCTTCGCGCGTCAAACCCCGCCAATTGGCGCAGGACGCACCGATATTACTGATTGCCTGCGGCCTTGCCATGCGAAGGTTCGATCAATGATCCGCATCAACCTGTTACCCCATCGCGAGCAAAAACGAGCCGCACGCCAGCGCGAGCTTGCCTTTATGGCAGGCGCCGCTTCGGTACTGGGCTTGCTGATTGTATTTATGGTTCATACCATACTGGGCACCCAGATAGAAAATCAGGGGGCACGAAATAACTTTCTGGAAACGGAAATCAAGAAACTCGATGACCAGATTGCAGAAATCAAAGTCCTGAAAGAACAAACGCAAGCCATGCTGGCTCGCAAGCAAGTGGTGGAAACCCTGCAGAGCAATCGCTCGTCAGTCGTCTATCTGCTTGACCAACTAGTACGCCAATTACCTGACGGGGTGTATCTCAAAGCAGTCAAACAAAGTGGCAATAACATTAGCCTGCAAGGGTATGCGCAATCCAACGCAAGAGTAGCCACATTGATGCGCAGCCTGGAAGCCTCCCCCTGGCTGCAGACCCCAAATTTGATCGAGGTCAAAGCCGCCACAATAAACAACCTGCGTGCCAGCGAATTTTCCTTGAACGTCAAACTTGTCCCGCCAGCGGCCGCCGCCGACAAGGACAAGGTGGAGGGCAGCGCCAAGCCCAAGGATAAAAAAGCATGAATCTGGACGATTTCAAAAAACTCCATCCGAAAGACATTGGCAACTGGCCAATAGTTCCGAAAGCGCTTGCGCTATGCGGACTGTTCATACTAATCCTTTTCGCCGGATACTGGTTCGACTGGCAAAACCAGCTTGCCGACCTGGATATCGCCAAAGAAAAAGAATCGCAACTACGCGAAACCTTTATCTCGAAGAAAAAACAGGCTGTCAATCTGGATACATACCGCCGACAGCTCAAAGATCTGGAACAGGCTTTCGGCGCGCTGATCAAACAACTGCCCAACAAGGCTGAAATGGATGCGCTCCTGACGGACATCAACCAAGCCGGCCTGGGACGCGGACTGGAATTTGAACTGTTTCGACCCGCAGATAATGAAACCTTATCCGGGTTTTACGCTGAGCGACCCATTTCCATACGCGTAACCGGCAATTATCATGACCTCGGAGCCTTTGCCAGCGATGTTTCACGCCTACCGCGCATCGTCACCCTAAATGAAATCAATATCACCCCCAGCGGCCAGACATTGACCATGAGCGCCGTTGCAAAAACCTACCGCTACCTTGATGAAAACGAACTCGCAGCGCAGAAAGCTGCGCAGAGAAAATCTGCCAAGGAGGCCAAGAAGTGAGGCCCACCCACCTTTTTTTAATTCTAGCCAGTCTTGGCCTTTCGGCCTGCAGCGGGGATGGCTTGGATGATTTGAAGCGATTCATCAACGAGTCCGGGGAAGGATTGCGTGGCAAGATTGAACCCTTGCCGGAAATCAAGCCTTATGAATCTTTCGCCTACACTGCTTTCGACTTGCCTGACCCTTTCAAGCCACGCAAATTACAACCAGGTCAAGGCGGCGGACTCCAGCCTGATCTCAAGCGCAACAAAGAAGAACTAGAAAAATATCCGCTTGAGAACCTGAAGATGGTCGGCTTTCTGGAACAAAACAAGGTCAGATATGGCTTGATAAGAACCTCTGACGGCACTCTGCACAGGGTCAAAATTGGTGAGCACATGGGGCAAAATTTCGGCATGATCACTAAAATTACGGAGAACGAAATTGTCATGACAGAAATCGTTCAGGACAGCACCGGGAATTGGGTCGAGCAAAACACCCGCATTAATCTGGCCAGCGCGCCAGGCCAAAAGTAAAACAAAAGTAAAAGAGGCCGCCATGAACACTATTAAATCGACATTTCGTTTTTCTCTCCAGGCCGCCTGCCTGATCACGCTGTTCCTTGCCAGCAGCCACGCGGCTGTCGAGCCTCGTGGCGCCAATCCGGAAACTACCCAGATGCCGCAAAACAGCATCGAAAGCGTGGATTATTCTGCCCTTCAAAGTGGCAAATTATTGATCACCCTGAAGCTGAAGCACGCCCTGAAAAATCCGCCTGCCGGGTTTGCCGTCAACAATCCGCCGCGAATTGCGCTGGATCTTCCGGATACGGCCAACGCATTGGGGAAAAGCAATATCGATGTCGGTGAAGGCGTATTGCGTAACCTGAATATTGTTCAGTCAGGTAGCCGCACCCGGCTGGTCTTCAATCTGGCTAGGCCCGCCGGCTATGAAACCAAGATTGCCGGAAACACCCTTTTGATCACTCTGCAGGGTACCGAAGCCACCGGAGTGACCTCAAATATGAGCGCGAAATTTGCCGAAGCTCTCCCCGGCACACAAAAACATTCTCTGCAGGACGTCGACTTCCGCCGCGGCAAAGGCGGTGAAGGCCGGGTCGTTGTCGACCTTTCCGATGCAAATACCGGTATTGATATCCGCACCGAAGGCAAATCCATCGTAGTGGAATTTATCAATGCCACCCTCCCACGCAACTTGGAGCGCAAGCTCGATGTTGTGGATTTCGGCACGCCGGTGCAAACAGTCAGTACCTTTGCTCATGGTAACAATGCCCGCATTGTGATCGAACCCAAGGGGCTGTGGGAACACTCCGCATATCAAACCGACCGCCAGTTCATTCTGGACATCAAACCGATTATTGAAGATCCTAGCAAACTGGTGCAAGGAACAAAGACCGGCTACAGCGGTGAGAAGCTTTCCCTCGACTTCCAAAATATTGAAACCCGCACGTTGCTTGCGGTCCTTGCAGATTTTGCCGGAATGAATGTCGTTATCAGCGATTCCGTCAGAAGCTCCACCACCCTTCGCCTGAAGGACGTTCCCTGGGACCAGGCCCTGGATATTACCCTTAAGCAATCGGGATTAAGCATGCGCAAATCCGGCAATGTCATCATGATTGCCCCCAGCGAGGAGCTTGCTACCAAAGAAAAACTGGATCTGGAAGCAAGGCAACAGATTTCTGAACTGGAACCGGTGCGGACGGAAACCTTCCAGCTTAAATACACTAAGGCCGAGTCCTTCCAGAAGATCCTTACAGACGACAAACAGAAAATCCTTTCTAAACGCGGCAGCGCCGTCTGGGATCCGCGTACCAACATGCTCTTTGTCCAGGACACCCCGGCCAAGCTGGAAGAAGTCCGGAAATTGATCAACCGGATCGATATTGCGGTCAGGCAAGTAATGATTGAAGCGCGCATTGTTGAGGCAAACGACACTTTCAGCCGAGCACTGGGGGCTCGCCTCGGCTTTCACGATATGGGGGGGCAAGGCTTTCCGCTAACCGGGGATGCACGCGCAGTCATCGGGGGCAATCTGAATGACACTGGGTTCCACACCGGTCAAAGTTCAACAACTCCTGCCTGGCCCAACGACTCCATGAATGTCAGCCTGCCCGCAAAAAGCGCCGCTGGCACAGCCGGGGTCTTGTCCCTGCTCCTGTTTAAATCGAATGCGACCCGCTTTCTGAATCTTGAACTGTCAGCGCTGCAAGCGGATGGCAAGGGGAAGATCATTTCCAACCCGCGCGTGCTCACGTCCGACCAGTCAGAGGCTCTCATCGAGGATGGCACCGACATCCCCTACGTGGTAACCACCGCCAACATGTCCACCACGACATTCAAGAAGGCCGTGCTGAGCCTGAAAGTGAAGCCGCAAATCACGCCTGACGACAATATCATCATGGACCTGAAGGTCAGCAAGGACAGCCGAGGTGAAAACACCGTCGCAGGCCCGGCTATCAATACCAAGCAGATTACCACTCAGGTGCTGGTGGAGAATGGCGGGACAGTGGTAATCGGCGGCATCTTCAACCAGGAGGAAGCCAGCACGGTGACTAAGGTGCCACTGCTCGGCGATATTCCAGTTCTCGGCTTTATGTTCAGAAACACCGACAAACGTAATGACAAGAGAGAACTACTGGTTTTTGTCACCCCCAAGATTCTCAAGGAAAGCCTCAACCTGAGATAGGGCCTCGAATGGGCTTGTTGGAACGTTAGCTGCACCAAGCTCCCTTTTTTCCGCTAAAATGCCTGTCACGATGACAACCCTTAAAGGGAACGAGTGACAGGCAATATTTTTTTAATCGGGCTGATGGGCGCAGGCAAAACCACCGTAGGCAAGCTGATCGCCAGGCACCTCAACAGGCCCTTTGTCGACTCCGACCATGAAATCGAAAAGCGCACCGGGGTCAATATTCCCCTGATTTTCGAGTTGGAAGGAGAAGCGGGTTTCCGTACCCGTGAAGCGGCGGTTATCGAGGAGCTTACCGGACAAAAAAACATCGTGCTGGCGACCGGGGGCGGCGCGATATTGAGCCGCCGAAACCGGGACAACCTCCGCCGCAACGGCACGGTGATCTACCTGCGCGCAAAGGTGGAGGACCTGTGGCAACGCACCCGTCACGACAAAAACCGTCCCCTGCTGCAAACCGCCGAACCTCTGGCAAAACTAAAAGAGCTTTTTACGCAGCGCGACCCCTTGTACTGTGAAATCGCGGACATCATTGTGGACTCGGGAGCACAAAGCGTCCATGCACTGGTTCACCAGATCGAAGAACAGCTGAAACAGCTCGAATCAAAACAAGCGCCTCTCACCATTGCCCCTTCCCCCTCGCAGGGGGAAGGTTGGGATGGGGGTAAAAAGTCTCGATAAAGATGCTGTATCAATAAAATCACCCTCTCACCCCCATCCTAGCCTTCCCCCTAAAAGGGGGAAGGAACTGGATCGGTGGTTATTTTGACATTATTGTTTCAACTTAAGCCGTTACCACAACCCATGCAAACCCTTACCGTAGACTTGAACGAGCGCGCTTACCCGATTCACATCGGCACCGCCCTGCTGACGCGCCCCGAATTGATTCTGCCTCATCTGGCCCGCAAGCAGGTTGCCATCGTCACCAACACTACGGTAGCGCCGCTGTATCTGGATGCATTGAGTAAACCGCTGGCGGCGGAAGGTGTGGATATCGTGACTATCATCCTGCCCGATGGGGAGGAATACAAAAACTCGGATACGCTAAACCTGATCTACGACGCCCTCCTGACGCGACATTGCGAGCGTAAGACCACCCTGATCGCCTTGGGTGGGGGCGTCATCGGCGATCTCACCGGCTTTGCCGCCGCCACCTACCTGCGTGGTGTACCTTTCATCCAGATTCCAACCACATTGCTGGCACAGGTGGATTCCTCGGTGGGCGGGAAAACCGGGATCAACCACCCGCTGGGGAAAAACATGATCGGCGCCTTCTACCAGCCCAAGCTGGTACTGGCCGACACTTCCACCCTGAGCACCCTGGCCGACCGCCAACTCTCCGCCGGCCTGGCCGAAGTGATCAAATACGGCCTGATCCGCGACCTGCCTTTTTTCGAGTGGCTGGAGCAAAACATTGACAAGCTGCTGGCGCGCGACCCTGAGGCGCTGGCTTATGCCATCAAGCGCTCCTGCGAGAACAAGGCGGAAGTGGTCATCGCCGATGAACACGAAGGCGGCGTCCGCGCCCTGCTCAATCTGGGGCATACTTTCGGTCACGCCATAGAAGCCGGTATGGGTTACGGTAACTGGCTCCACGGCGAGGCCGTTGCCGCCGGCACTATGCTCGCGGCAACCTTGTCACAGCGACTGGGCTGGATCAGCGAAGCCGAGGTGTGCCGCATCCGTACGCTGTTCGAACGCGCCAGGCTGCCCGTCAGCGCACCCGATCTCGGGGTGGATGCCTATCTGGAGCACATGGCGATAGACAAGAAAGTGGAAAACGGCAAAATGCGCTTCGTGCTGCTAAAAACGATAGGCACAGCGGTGATCACCGCCGATGTCACGGAACAGGTGTTGCGGGAAACCCTGCTTGAAACCACCCGCCATGCCTGAGGGCCTCGCCCCCTACGCGGCCTTGTCGGAAACCTCGCGAGGCCGCCGCTTCCCTGAATCGGTGCCCGGCGGGCGCAGCGAATTTCAGCGCGACCGTGACCGCATCATTCACTCCACCGCCTTTCGCCGGCTCGAATACAAGACCCAGGTGTTCGTCAATCACGAAGGCGACCTGTTTCGCACGCGACTGACACACAGCCTGGAAGTGGCGCAAATCGGACGAACCATCGCCCGCAATCTGCGCCTCGACGAGGATCTGGTGGAAGCTATCGCGCTGGCCCACGATCTCGGTCATACGCCTTTCGGCCACGCCGGTCAGGATGAACTCAACGGCTGCATGAAGGACTACGACGGCTTCGAGCACAACCTCCAGTCCCTGCGCGTAGTGGATATGCTGGAGGAGCGCTATGCTGAATTCGACGGCCTTAATCTGACCTTCGAAACCCGCGAGGGCATCCTCAAGCACTGCTCTCCCCACAACGCCGAAGCCCTGGGCCAGGTGGGCGAACGCTTCCTGCACGACAAACGCCCATCACTGGAAGCCCAGGTGACCAATCTCGCCGACGAGATCGCCTACAACAATCACGATGTCGACGACGGCCTGCGCTCCGGCCTGATCACTTTGGAACAGTTGGCCGAGGTCAGCCTTTTCGCCCGCCACCTCAAAATAGTGCGCGAACTTTATCCCGACCTGGCCGACCGGCGCCTGATCCATGAAACTGTGCGCCGCATGATCAATACCCTGGCACTGGACCTGATCAGCCAAAGCACGGAAAACATCACTGCCGCCGCCCCCAGATCCATTGGCGACGTGCGTGAAGCACCGCCCCTGATCGCCTTCAGCCCAACGATACGGGAGGAGCAACAGGAATTGAAGCGCTTCCTGCACGCCCAGCTTTATCGCCACTACCGCGTCATGCGCATGAGCAGCAAGGCGCGGCGCATCATCCGCGAACTGTTCCAGGCTTTTCTCGACGACGCTCGCCTCCTGCCGCCGCAATACCAGGAAAAAGCCCAACAGGACAAGCCTCGCGCCATTGCCGACTACATCGCCGGCATGACTGACCGCTACGCCATCCGGGAGTACCGGCGCCTGTTCACAGTGGAAGAAACCTGAAGAGCGATTCTAGCCCGGATATTTCGTAAAATTGCACGCGCCCTCGCTAGTCTTTTGTTTCATTTTGAGTTTTGTTCACCCGCATGGAGTGTCCCCGCCGGGCTCTCGCCGCTACGCGCCGACCACGGCGAGACAGTCGGGCGTATGCATAACTAGCCCCTCTTTCACAAAACGAAGTTTCAGTGAAGGCTAACCTTCAGGTTATGCCGTAACTAACATCCCCATACAAAACCAAAACCTGCGCGATCATCACGCGAATTTATGAAATATCCGGGCATAGAAAATGCCACGCCATCATTGCATGGGGGCAAAGGGGCTCTGCATGCTGTTCAGATAACTTGACAATGCTGGAGGCGTTATCTAGTCTGAAGTTGTAATTTGGTATTCCAAGCAGGTATCAGGCCTCCTTACAAAAGGTAATCCAAATGAACTCTCCACAACACACCAATACTGCGAGATGGCTGGCTTGCTTTGCTTTCGCATTTTCCATTCTTACCCTTGGCGGTTGCGCCGGCACTGCACATCAGCCCATCTCCGCAACAGACATCCCTCCCCCCGCGCATGACTACCTGGTCGGCCCCGGGGACAGCGTGAATATCATCGTGTGGCGCAACCCGGAAGTCTCAATGACAGTGCCGGTCCGTCCGGATGGCAAAATCACGACCCCGCTGGTGGAGGACCTGCCGGCCAGCGGCAAGACCTCAAGCCAACTGGCGCGAGACATCGAGAAAGCCCTGGCCAAATACATCCAGGAGCCGGTTGTAACGGTCATAGTTACCGGATTTGTCGGGCCATATGACGAGCAAATCCGGGTCATCGGCCAGGCAGCAAGACCGCAGGCACTACCTTACCGCAAGGACATGAGTCTGATGGATGTTCTGATTGCAGTGGGAGGAATCACTGATTTTGCAGCCGGCAACCAGGCCAGCATCATACGCAGCATCAGCGGAACACAGCAGCAGTTCGCCGTCCGGCTGAACGACCTGATCAAGGACGGCGACATGTCAGCCAATGTTCCCATGCGTCCGGGAGATGTTCTGGTTATACCTGAAAGCTTTTTTTAACTCCCCGGCCCCCATTTTCCTGGCCTTCTCTTTTAGCGCGCCTCGCTCGCCAGGGCAGAGATAATTAAAAAATGCTAATGGATTGGGCGGAAATGAATGAAATTCCGCCATCGGGCTTCCAGGCCTGATGACGGCACAAAGGCCACGGACAGATGTTTTGCTTTTGCTGAATAGCCGGGGTAAAAACAAGGAGAGTTCAAGATGCAAGAACTGATGGCCCAGTTGCTTTCCCATTTGAAGGGGATATGGAAATATCGCTGGTATGCGGTAATAGCCGCCTGGATCGTTGCCTTGGCCGGGTGGATTACGGTGTACAAGTTACCTGACCGTTATGAGGCCTCGGCAAGGATTTACGTGGATACCCAGAGCATCTTGAAGCCGTTGATGTCGGGAATGACAACCACGCCCAACCTGGAACAGCAAGTCTCAATCATGAGCCGTACCCTGTTCAGTCGCCCGAACGTGGAAAGGGTCCTGCGCATGGTTGATCTGGACATCAAGACAAGCACGGCGAAGGATCGGGAGCAGCAGATCAAGGGGCTGATGGACGAGATCAAGATAGCTACGGCCGGCCGGGATAACCTCTATACCATTTTGTACAGCAACGAAAACCCCAAACTCGCGAAAGACGTGGTCCAGTCATTTTTGACCATCTTTGTCGAGGGCAGCCTCGGGGACAAGAAGCAGGACTCGGCGTCGGCAGTTCACTTCATCGAACAGCAGATCAAGGATTATGAGGAGAAGCTGGTCGCCACCGAAAATGCTCTGAAGGAGTTCAAGCGGAAGAACGTTGGGCTGCTGCCCCGTGAAGGCGGGGATTATTTTGCGAAGCTGGCTGAAACCTCGGAGAGTCTCAATCAGGCAAGACTGGAGTTGCGGGAAGCCGAGAATGCGCGCGATGCCATCAAGAACCAGATGACTGACGAAGAACCCGTCCTGATGGCAGGTCAGGACCCGGCTGCCGCGGCTTCAAACCCGGAAGCGGTCTCGAATCCGGAAATAGACGCTCGCATCCAGGCCCTGAACAAGAATCTGGATGCACTTCGCCTGAACTTTACCGAACAGCACCCGGACATCGTTGCTGCCAAGCGTCTGATTGCTCAGCTTGAGGAACGCAAGAAGGAAGAGGCCAAGCTGAGAAAGCACAGCGCCGACCCCGGGAAAAATTATAGCCCCATGCTGCAACAGCTCAATGTTGCGCTAGCGGAGGCCGAAGCCAGGACGGCTTCCATGAGGGCTCGCGTGGCAGAATATTCTGCCCGCTATAATCACCTGAAGGCCCAGATCAATGCAATACCCCAGGTGGAAGCGGAATTTACCCAGCTTAACCGCGACTATCTGGTCAACAAGGGCAACTACGAAAAACTGCTTGAACGCCGGGAAAGCGCAAAAATGTCTGGCGAAATGGCCACTACAACTGAGATGATGACATTCAAGATCATTGATCCGCCGATGGTTCCGCAAATCCCCACCTCTCCGAACCGTTTTAGACTGGTCTCCCTGGCGTTTCTGGGCGCCTTGCTGGCCGGAATCGGGACTGCGTTCCTGATGAGCCAAATCCGGCCCACCTTCCAGAGCCAGGGCGCCCTGCGGGAGATAAGCGGCTTCCCGGTATTGGGCACGGTGAGCATGATTTGGACGGACCAGGAAATGATCAAGCGAAAAAAGGGAGTTTATGCCTTCGGCCTCTCTTTGCTATTTTTGTTGGGTTTATATGGCGCGTTGTTGGCGAAGGCACTCAAAAACATGCCGCCGTTTTGAATTCAACCATTCTAGCCACAGGACTAGTCCGGAGATTCAGCACAAAGCGTCCAAAACAACAGGATTGGCGACTAGGGAATGGACACCATCGGGAGGCGGCGTGAGCATTATTGAAAAAGCAGCAGGCAAGCTCGACCAGATCGAAAAAGGGGAAAAGCCCCCCCCGCATGAGGCCACGGCGAAGCACCCATCGGGAGGCGGCGTGAGCATTATTGAAAAGGCAGCAGGCAAGCTCGACCAGATCGAAAGGGGGGGAGCATCCTCTTCAGTGGAAATGGCGCCGGAGATGCCAAAACATCCAGACCAAACGGTCGCCAGTGGGGGCGGAGAGGGCGAAGCCGGGATCGACCCGACTCTTTCGTCAGGAGGACAGGTGTCAAAACAGGGCATGATCAATCTGGCGAAATTACGCCGGTTGGGCATGATCATTCCTGATGGGGAAAGAACACAAATCGCCGAGGAATTCCGCTTGATCAAGCGCCCATTGATCAAGAATGCCTTCAACCAGGGCGCCGAGCCGGTCAACAACGCCAATCTGATCATGGTCACCAGCGCCCTTGCCGGGGAAGGAAAAACCTTCTGCGCCGCCAACCTGGCGATGAGCATCGCGATGGAAATGGATCACACGGTTCTTCTGGTGGATGCCGATGTGGCCCGGCCCGCGATACCCGATTACCTCGGATTGGAGACCGGGCGCGGCTTGATGGATGTGCTTCTCGACGACAAGCTTGATCTGGCTGACGTCCTGATCAGAACCAATGTCGAAAATCTCGCCATCCTTCCAGCCGGAAGCAGGCACAAGCGTGCAACCGAACTGCTGGCGAGCCAGGCCATGAGCGACCTGCTCAGGGAAATTGCACGTCGTTACCCCGACCGCATTGTCATATTCGACTCCCCTCCTTTGCTGCTTGCCAGCGAGGCGCATGTGCTGGCAAGCCAAATGGGGCAGATTGTCCTGGTGGTGGCGGCTGAAAGCACAACCCAGCAAGCGATCAAGGAAGCGCTCCGGCAAATTGAAACATGCGATGTCGTTAATCTGATTTACAACAAGGCCAGGGCATTCACCGGCGGGGAGTATTATGGTCACTATGGCTAAAGCGCCTGAATGCGGCACCTGCCATAGGCTTTCGTTTCCTGCAATCTGCTCCATCACCACGGCAATGCTGCTTGTGTACTCTCATGCAGGCGCTGCAGAATGGAAATTTACCCCCAGTCTCGCCCTGATAGAGACCTATACCGACAATGTGGCATTGGCGCCACCAGGGCATGAGAAGAGCGAATTCATTACCCAGATCAATCCCGGCATATCCTTGATGGGCACCAGCCCCCGGTTGAAGCTCAACGCCAATTACGTAATGCAGAATCTTGTGTACGCGGAGGATAGCAGCCGAGACACGATGAATCACATATTGAACGCCGACGCCAATGCGGAACTGGTTGACAACTTGTTATTTCTGGATGGGCGAGCCGCGATCAGCCAGCAAAACATTTCCCTGTTGGGTCCGCAGGCGGCTGACAACACCAATATCACCGGAAACCGCACCGAGGTAAGGACCTATACCGTCAGCCCCTATCTGCGCCATAGCTTCAGCAACTATGCCTCAACCGAGATTCGCTATGCTCATGACGAAGTCAGCACTGGCGGCAGCGGGTTGTTGAATACCCAGACGGACCGCATCCAGCTCGGCCTGAATAGCGGATCGGCCTTTAGAACTTTGGGCTGGGGCTTGAACTACAGCAATGGAAAAACCAGCTATGGAAATACCGCCAACACCAGCATCCAAGACATCGACACGGAAGTCCTTTCCGGCAGTCTTCGCTACTCGGTCACCCCGAAATTCAGACTGACAGCCACCGGAGGCTACGAAAAAAATAACTATATCTCGGTCGGGGCAAAGCCCGAAGGTTCCTTCTGGTCCGCCGGCTTTTCCTGGGCGCCCAGCGCAAGGACAAGCATCGATGCCAGCGCGGGGCGAAGATTCTTTGGTGACACCTATTCGCTCGCGGCCAGCCATCGCACTCGCCTGACCGCTTGGAGCCTGAATTACAGCGAGGACATTACCTCTACCCAATCCCAGTTCCTGATCCCCGTCACGATAGACACCGCTAGTTTCTTGAACCAGTTATGGGCCGCCACGATACCCGATCCAGTCATCCGGCAGCAAACTGTTGACGCCTTCATACAGGGCAACGCGCTTCCCCCGGCCCTAGCGCAATCCGTAAATTACTTTACCAACCGCTTCTTTCTGCAAAAACGCCTGCAGGCATCTGTTGCGGTGACGGGTACAAAAAACACGCTCGTACTCAGCCTGTTCAGCGTGTCGCGCGACGCGCAGACCGCACAAGCCCAAGACAGCGCCTTGTTTGGCAGTTCCATCCTGGCGCTGACCGACAGAACCAAACAGGTGGGCGGCACCGCTTTCTGGAACTGGCGGATAGACCCACGCACCAGCGCCAACATTAACGCTGTGTATGCAAGAAACACCTACCCCTCTCTGGGCAGAACAGACAATGACAAGACCATCCGGCTCAGCCTGACCAGACAGTTCCAGCCCAAGCTCAGCGGCTCGGTTGAATTGCGGCGGCTGCAGCGGGACTCCAGCCAGGACGGCGGCGATTATAGGGAGAACGCCCTGATCGCCTCCCTATTCATGAGATTCTAGCGGGCTCTCGGCATGTATGAATCGTTCTACGGCTTAAGCGCCAAGCCATTCCAGCTGAAGCCCGACCCGAATTTCTTCTTCGGCAGCAAAGGCCATAAGCGCGCCATGGCCTACCTGGAATACGGTCTGGCCCAAGGGGAGGGCTTCATCGTCATCACCGGCGAAGTCGGGGCGGGCAAGACCACCCTGGTGCGCAACCTTTTCCGCAAGATGGAAACGGAAAAGATATTGGCGGCGCAACTGGTGAGCACCCACCTCGGTTCGGATGACACTCTGCGCATGGCTGCGGCCGCCTTCGGCCTCCCCTTCAAGGACGCGAGCAAGGCCGACCTTCTGACTGATCTCGAGGGGTTCCTTCGGCTGTGCGACCGCCAGGGGAAACGTGCCCTCCTGGTGGTGGACGAGGCGCAGAACCTTGCTCCCAGCGCGGTGGAAGAATTGAGGATGCTTTCCAACTTCCAGACCGTCGACAAATCCTTGCTGCAAACCTTCCTGCTCGGTCAACCTGAGTTCAGGAAAACCCTAAATGGCAGTGAGATGGAACAATTGCGGCAAAGGGTGATAGCCACTTATCATCTGGGGCCGATGGATGCCTCGGAAACCAGGTCGTATATCGAGCACCGGCTGAGCACTGTTGGCTGGCGCGGCGACCCTTCCTTCGGTGAGGACGCCTTTGCTGCCATTTACGACTACACGACCGGCATTCCCAGAAAGATCAATACCCTGTGTGACCGCCTGTTGCTGATGGGCTGCCTGGAAGAACTGCACGATTTTGGCAGCTCAGAGATCAACGAAGTCATTCGCGATATTCAGCAGGAGTTTGATCTTCCCGTCTCGGGAGCCGACGCCCAAATCACTTCCGCCACCGTGCCGGACAAAGCGGAAACCCGCATCCGCCTGGAAAACATGGATGAAAGGCTTGCCAAAATGGAGAACTCCGTCATCTCGGTGCTGGAACTGCTCAAACAGATTCTCTCCTTGCCCAGAGTAAATAAGGAACTTTCGAAAAGAAGATAGTCAATGCAAATACCCACGTCAGGAGTCCAAACTCTGGGCAGCATCCTTTGCGTCGTGGGTGCGCGCCCGAACTTCATGAAAATGGCCCCGATCATGGCCGCACTGGGGGATCTCAGGCCACTGCCGGCCTTGAGTCTGGTTCACACCGGCCAGCATTATGACGCAGCCATGAACCACCAGTATTTCGAGGCGCTCGGCATCCCGCAACCGGATATCAATCTGGGGGTGGGTTCCGGGAGTCACGCAATTCAAACCGCAGAGGTCATGCGCCGCTTCGAGCCAGTGCTGGATGCCAAGCCGCCTTCCGCTGTACTGGTGGTCGGCGACGTGAACTCCACCCTGGCCTGCGCCTTGGTGGCGGCAAAGAAGGGGGTCCCCGTGATTCACGTCGAGGCTGGCCTGCGCAGCTTCGACCGTGCCATGCCGGAGGAAATCAACCGGATATTGACCGACCAGATATCCGACCTGCTCTTTATCACCGAAGTTAGCGGACGCGCAAACCTGTTGCGGGAGGGGATAGCCGAATCGCGCATCCACTTTGTCGGCAACGTCATGATCGACACCCTGCGCCGCAACCTGGAAAGGGCCGTCCCTCTGTCCCAAATCCTGAAAGACGCTGGCCGAGAGGATTTCCTGGGCGGCGATGCCGGCTATGCCGTCCTCACCCTGCACCGACCCTCCAACGTGGACGATCCCGCCATCCTGCGCACCCTGCTGGAGACCGTCCTGAAAATCAGCCGCAGGTTGCCGGTCATCTTCCCGATGCATCCGCGCACTCGCACCATGATCGAAAGGTCTGGCCTGGAAGAGGTGCTGGACGTTCCCGAACTGCTGCTGCTACCGCCCATGGGTTATCTGGAAATGCTGGGATTGATGAAGGATGCCCGTGCCATGCTGACCGACTCGGGCGGCATCCAGGAGGAAACCACGGCCCTTGGCGTCCCGTGCATCACGCTGAGGAACAACACGGAAAGGCCGATCACGGTGGAACAGGGAACCAACACCATCGCCGGCCAGGACCCGGAAAGGATACTGGCAGCTTTCGAGGATATCCTGCACAGCGGCGGCAAGGCAGGCAGGGTCCCTGAATTCTGGGATGGCCAAGCCTCGACACGCATCGCGGAGGCAATTCGCGGATGGCTGGAGAATGGTTCGCGGAGCTGACCGTCATGCAGAAACCTTCCGGGAAGTCCCCGACGGCTCCAGCGTTGATCCGCAATGCGATGACCATCGACGTGGAAGATTACTTCCAGGTCTCGGCCTTTGCTCCCCACATCCTGCGCGAGCACTGGGACAGCTTGCCGTGCCGGGTGGAGCGCAACATCGACATCGCACTGGCATTGCTGAATGAAGGTCGCGCGCACGCCACCTTCTTCACTCTGGGCTGGATCGCCGAGCGCTACCCCGCCTTGGTGCGGCGCATCGTAGACAACGGCCATGAACTCGCCAGCCACGGCTATGGTCATCACCGCGTCAATGAGCAAAGCCGGCACGACTTCGGCAAGGACATCGCACACGCCAAGAAACTGCTGGAGGACATCTCCGGCAGCCCGGTTATCGGCTATCGCGCCCCGAGCTTTTCCATCGGCGCTGACAATCTGTGGGCGCACGACGTGCTGCTGGAGGCGGGTTATCAATACAGCTCCAGCATTTATCCGATCCGGCACGACCATTACGGCATGCCCGAGGCGCCGCGCTTTGCCCACTACCCGCGCGGCGAGGGCGGCGTGCTGGAACTCCCCCCCACCACTGTGGCGCTGCTGGGCCGCAACCTGCCGGCGGCCGGCGGCGGTTATTTCAGACTACTACCCTATAAAGCGTCGCGCTGGCTCATACGCCGTGTCAACCGTCAGGAAGGCAAGCCCTGCATTTTCTACTTCCACCCGTGGGAGCTTGATCCAGACCAGCCTCGCCAACTGGGCATCTCGTCAAAAACGCACTTCCGCCATTACGTCAATCTGACACGCATGGAATCCCGCATTCAGGCGCTGTTACGGGATTTTCACTGGGACCGCATGGATCGCGTGTTCATGAAAGCAGAAACATGAACGGAAGCGCGGCGACCCCAACCGCACTGCAGGTGCGCGTGATGACGCCGGGCGACACCGCACGCTGGGATCAGTTCGTTTTCGGCTGCCCCGCAGCCACATTTTTCCACCGCGCCGGCTGGAAAGAAGTGATAGAGCGCGCCTTCGGCCACCACACCCACTTCCTGCTGGCCGAGGAGAACGGCGCCATCCAGGGCGTGCTGCCGCTGGCAGAAATCGACAGCAGACTATTCGGGCATTCATTATCTTCACTGCCGTTTTGCGCATACGGCGGCATCATCGCCAGCACGGAGCCGGCACGCCAGGCGCTGGACGAGGCGGCGCAAATGCTGGCCGCAAGTCTCAACGTGGACTTCCTTGAATACCGCAACATGGTGCCTTTTCACACCGAATGGCCGGGCAAGGACCTGTACGTCACCTTCCGCAAGACCATAGCTCCGGACGTGGAAGCCAACATGCTCGCCATTCCGCGCAAACAGCGCGCAATGGTGCGCAAGGGCATCCAGGCCGAGCTTGCCAGCGAAATCGATGACGGCGTGGAGCGGTTTTTTTCCGTGTTCGCGGACAATGTCCACCGTCATGGCACACCCGCGCTGCCCAAACGCTATTTCGCGCTGCTGCAAGAAATATTCGGCAACGATTGCGAAGTGCTGTCGGTGGTCAAGGACGGGCAGGTCTTGAGCAGTGTGTTGAGCTTTTATTTCCGCGACGAGGTACTCCCCTACTACGCCGGTGACACGTTGGCAGCACGCGATGTTGCAGCCAACGATTTCAAGTACTGGGAGCTGATGCGGCGCGCCTGCGAGCGCGGCATCAAGGTGTTCGACTATGGCCGCAGCAAGCGCGGCACCGGGCCATTCGACTTCAAGAAGAACTGGGGCTTCGAACCACAGCCGCTCTACTACGAATACCAACTGCACCGGGCCAGAGCGGTACCGGATCACAACCCGCTTAATCCTAAATATCAGTTTTTTATCAAGGCATGGCAAAAGCTTCCGCTGTCGCTGGCCAACCTGATCGGTCCCCATATTGTGAAGAATCTGGGTTAGGATAATGCCTGAAGAATTGCTGTATCTTACCCACCGCCTACCCTATCCGCCCAACAAGGGTGACAAGATACGTTCCTTCCATTTGCTCAGCCATTTGAGCCGGCACTACCGGGTGCATCTAGGTACTTTTGTGGATGACGAGGCTGACTGGCGGCACGTGGATACCACTAAATCGTTTTGCGGGGAAAGCCACTTCGCCAGGCTCAACCCATTCGCTGCGCGTTTGCGCAGCCTGTCTGGTCTGCTAACCGGCCAAGCGCTGACACTGCCTTATTACCGTAATCCCGGATTGCAACATTGGGTTAACGATCTACTTGCCAACCATCCAGTCAAGCGCGTCCTGGTTTTTTCATCGGCCATGGCCCAGTACGTAAGACAGGCCGATGGAATGCGCCGCGTCATCGATTTTGTCGATGTCGACTCCGACAAATGGAACCAGTATGCCGAAAGCAAACGCTGGCCGCTGTCGTGGCTCTACCGGCGAGAAGGAAAACTGTTGCGGCGCTATGAGCGTGAGGTAGCAAAGGAATTCGACGCATCGTTGTTCGTTTCCCGCGAGGAGGCGGAGCTGTTCAAGCAATTTGCCCCTGAAAGTGCAAACAAAACAGGCTATTTCGGCAACGGCGTAGACACCGACTACTTTTCGCCTGAGCGCGAATATCCCAATCCTTACCCGGAAGGTGAACACCCCCTGGTATTCACGGGTGCCATGGACTACTGGCCGAATGTGGACGCCGTGCGCTGGTTTGCCCAAGAAATTTTTCCCGCCGTGCATGCAGCATTTCCCCGAACCCGTTTTTGCATCGTCGGTTCCCGCCCGACTGCAGTGGTTCGTGAATTGGCACGATTGCCCGGGGTCACGGTAACCGGCACAGTAGCGGATATCCGGCCATACCTTGCTCACGCTCGGCTTGCGGTGGCGCCATTGCGTATGGCGAGAGGATTGCAGAACAAAGTGCTGGAAGCCATGGCCATGGCAAAAACCGTGGTTGCATCTCCCCAAGCAGCAGAGGGAATTCAGGCTGTTCAAGGCCATGAGTTGCATGTTGCCACCAACGCCCGGGGATTTGGACGGAAGATCCTGACGCTGCTGGCAGAAACGACGTGCGACCAGATGGGTAAAGCTGCGCGGGCTAGAATTCTGGCTGATTACGACTGGGATAGCAGTTTGGCGCAGGTGGATGCATTACTCGCAGAAACGCCAGCAACATGGGCATCACAGGAAACAAACCGCACCACCTCCCTCAAGGAAAAACAACCATGAAAGGAACTGACCCCCAAGCGATAACCACCGCCTCTGCTGCCCACATTGCCGGGCCTGTATTGTTGCCATGGAGGACGGCAACAATCCTGACGCTCGCCACCCTTACGGTCATTCTTGCCATATACCAGCAAACCGTGTTGTCCACCGTTGCCATCTGGCAACGATCCGAGACGTTTGCGCACGGTTTTCTGATATTCCCCATCAGCATCTATCTCATATGGACGAAGCGCAAGTCACTCGCCGAAATCACGCCTCGCCCGGATTCCCGCGGCTTGCTGGTCATGGCAGGATTGGGGTTCGGCTGGCTTTTTTCTGATGCCGGAAGCGTGCTGGTCTTCGCCCAGTACTGCCTGGTAGCCATGATCCCGGTGGCAGTATGGACACTTCTCGGGGCGCCGGTTGCACGTGCAATCGCATTCCCCCTCGGCTTCCTGTTTTTTGCAGTCCCGGCCGGAGAGTTCCTGATTCCCCACATGATGAATTTCACTGCCGACTTTGTCGTAGCTGCTCTGCAATTAACCGGCATTCCGGTTTATCGCGAGGGCACCTTTTTCGCGATACCCAGCGGACAGTGGTCAGTAGTGGAAGGCTGCAGCGGACTTCGCTATCTCATCGCCTCGTTCACCTTGGGCAGCCTGTATGCCTATTTGACCTACCGCAGCACGAAACGCAGACTGATTTTTGCCGCCCTGTCGTTGATTGTCCCGGTGATCGCAAACGGGATGCGCGCCTACATGATCGTGATGATCGCCCATTTGAGCGACATGAAGCTGGCACTGGGCGTTGACCATCTCATTTATGGCTGGATGTTTTTCGGTGTCGTCATGCTGCTGCTTTTCTGGATTGGCGCCCTCTGGCGAGAGGATCAGGAAGATCACCAGCCCGGCGAGGTCAGATCGACGATGGGTGCGGCTAGCACATCCATGCCGAGCCGCACGTTTGTCGTAGCGAGCATTGTAATCATCACCGTTGCCGCCCTGTGGCCTGCCTACGCAGCATATCTGGATAGCCGCCCGGTCAAAACCAGGGGACTATTGATCGAATTGCCCGATTCAATGAACGGGTGGGTCAAGCAAAATGCGACCCTTTCCGACTGGCAACCTCATTACATTGGGCCCGATGCACACACCCTGCAGACTTACCAGAAGGACGGCATGGCCGTCAGCCTGTATGTGGGCTACTACCGGACTCAACGCCAGGGTGCCGCACTGATCACTTCCCAAAACTACATGGTCACTCAAAAGCATCCGATATGGAGCAACGTAGGTGAAGCACATCGCGTGATTTCTCTGCGCAGCAGAAATGAAACCATCCAGCAGACTTTGCTGCGTGCACCCAACAAGCGCTTGCTGGTCTGGAGCTGGAACAGCCTGGCGGGCACTTATACCGTCAACCCCTATCTGGCAAAACTGCTTCTGGCAAAGGCCCGGATGCTTGGGCAGCAAGACGATGGTGCAGCAATCATTATCGATTCGCCCTATGAAGACACCCCGGAATCAGCGGCTTTGGCGCTGAAGGCATTTATTCAGGACATGCTTCCAGCCATCCAGGAAAGCATCGCCCATGTATCACGCCAATAAGCGGCAACATCATGGCAAAGCGTGAACCCCCTCTGATCGCCCATATCGTCCATCATTTCAGGGTCGGGGGCATGGAAAATGGCATGGTCAATCTGATCAACCACATGCCGAAGGAAAGTTTCCGGCATGTGGTGATCTGCCTGGATGACTATACTGATTTCAGGGGGCGCATCCGGCGAAACGATGTAGATTTTTATGCCTTAGCCAAACCTGCCGGTCGGGATGTCTCATGGTATTTCCATTTATGGCGGTTGTTGCGGGCGCTTTCCCCGGACATTGTGCACACCCGCAACCTGTCTGCGATTGAGGGCCAGTTTGTCGCAGCGGCTGCCGGCATTCGCGCCAGAATCCATGGGGAACATGGCCGCGATGTGTTCGATTTGCATGGTAAAAATCGTAAATACAATTTGCTGCGCAAATTGGCGCGCCCTTTGGTGGGGCACTATATCGCCGTAAGCAGGGATCTGGAGCAATGGCTGATACACACTGTCGGAGTCGCCCCGCAACGAGTGAGCCAGATTTACAACGGTGTTGACAGCACCCGTTTCCACCCACGGGATGGGGCGCGCGATATAGGCCCAGCCGGATTCGCGGCGGAGGCCGCCTTGGTGATAGGCAGTGTAGGCAGGATGGCAGAGGTGAAAGATTATCCCAATCTGGTGCGCGCATTCATCAGATTGCTGGAAATTGAACCCTCTGCTCGCCAACGTGCACGGCTGGTGATTATTGGCGAAGGGGTCTCTCGCGAAACTTGCCTGAACCTGCTCAAGGAAGCCAACGCAATGCAACTCGCATGGCTTCCCGGCGAACGCACGGATGTGGCAGAACTCATGCGCAATATGGATTTGTTTGTGCTGCCCTCGTTGGGGGAAGGCATTTCAAACACTATTCTGGAAGCGATGTCCTGCGGATTGCCGATTGTTGCGACACGGGTCGGGGGAAATCCGGAACTGGTGGAAGAAGCGCATACCGGCACACTGGTGCCCGTATCGGATCCCGAATATCTGGCGCAAACTTTGCTGAAGTATTTTCGAAATGAAAGCCTGCTCAAAGCACAAGGGCAGACCAGCCGGAAAAGGGTCGAAGCGCATTTCAGCATGCAGGCCATGGTACGGGGATATCTCTCGGTCTATGAGAAGCTCGGCCTGCCGATGAAAATGCAGCAACCCATTAAATGCAAATAACGAGGTTACGTCATGTGCGGCATCGTTGGCATTTTTGATTTGAGAGCGCAGCGCGAAATCGACCCGCAAGTGCTGGCGCGCATGAACCAGACCCAGCTTCACCGCGGGCCAGATGAAGGTGGGCTGCATACCGAGCCCGGCGTAGGTTTGGGTCACCGGCGCCTTTCCATCATCGATTTGTCGAGTGGCCATCAACCCCTGTTCAACGAAGATGGCAGCGTAGTAGTTGCCTTCAACGGTGAAATCTACAATTACGTAGACCTGATGCCGGAATTGCAGCAACTTGGCCATACCTTCCGCACCCACTGCGACACCGAAGTCATCGTCCATGCATGGGAAGAATGGGGCGAAGCCTGCGTGGAACGTTTCCGCGGCATGTTTGCCTTTGCCCTTTGGGACCGCAACAAGGAAACATTGTTTCTCGCCCGCGACCGCCTGGGCATAAAACCACTCTATTACGGCACATTGCCAGACGGCACGTTCCTGTTCGGATCGGAACTCAAATCGTTGCTGGCTTACCCCGATTTCCCGCGCGAGATAGATGATTGCGCAGTGGAAGAATACTTTGCCTATGGCTACGTACCGGAACCGCGCACCATTTTTAATGGCGCCAGAAAGCTGCCCCCCGCACATACCCTGACGCTCAGGCGGGGGCAGGCCATGCCTCTTCCCCAGGAATACTGGGATGTGCCCTTTACCCCCCACGGGCCCATCTCAGAGCAGGAAGCACAGGAAGAACTCGTCGCCCGTTTGCGTGAAGCGGTGCGCATCCGGCTGGTGGCCGAAGTGCCGCTGGGTGCTTTTCTCTCCGGAGGCGTGGACTCGAGCGCCATCGTCGCCATGATGGCGGGGTTGACGAACGAACCCGTAAACACCTGTTCCATTTCTTTTGGTGACCCCGCTTTCAACGAGGCCGCCTTCGCGCAAAAAGTGGCGGATCGATACCATACCCGCCACTACGTGGAGCAGGTGGAATCAGACGACTACGATCTGATCGACACATTGGCAGGGCTCTACGATGAACCGTTTGCCGACAGCTCCGCCATACCCACCTATCGGGTATGCGAACTGGCGAAGAAGCGCGTAACGGTGGCGCTCTCGGGAGACGGGGGGGACGAGAATCTCGCCGGTTACCGGCGCTATCGCTACCACCTGTACGAAGAACGCATGCGCGCCCTGCTGCCACTGGGCATACGCAAGCCTTTGTTCGGCTTGCTCGGCTCGCTATATCCCAAGGCCGACTGGGCACCGAAAGTACTTCGTGCCCAATCCACCTTTGAGGCGCTCGCACGCGACCCGGTCGAGGGTTACTTCCACAGCGTGTCCGTCATGGGCGACAAGTTAAGGGACAAGCTTTTCAGCAACCCTTTCAAACTACGCCTGCAAGGACACCGCGCCGTTGATGTAATGCGCCGCCATGCAGACCGCGCGCCCACCGATGACCCGCTTTCCCGCGTGCAATATCTGGACATCAAGACCTATCTGGCAGGGGATATCCTCACCAAGGTGGACCGGGCCAGCATGGCTCACGCCCTGGAGGTGAGGGTCCCAATTTTGGACCACAAGCTGGTGGAGTGGATGTCGGGCTTGCCTTCCTCCTACAAGCTGCATGGGCAAGAGGGCAAGTACATTTTCAAGAAGGCGCTGGAATCCTACCTTCCGGACGACATCCTTTACCGGCCCAAAATGGGGTTTTCTGTTCCCCTCGCAAGCTGGTTCCGCGGGCCGCTCAGGCAACGGGTGCGGAATGCCATTTTGGGCGAGACGCTGGCCTCCACCGGAATCTTTGACATGGCTTTCCTGCGGGAAATGGTGGATCAGCATCAATCCGGTTTGCGGGACTATAGCGCATCACTGTGGACAATTCTGATGTTTGAAGCATTTCTTCGAAACGTGTTTCATGTGCAGGCCCCATCCTGCGAGATGGCTGCGCACAGAGAAGCAAGGAGCACATAGCCATGTATGGGCAACATCCCCTTGCAGACGCCAAACGCATCATCCACGCCATACTAACGGATCAGATCGCCCACTTCGCACCCAGGCTATATATCAGGCTCACGGGACAGACTGGCAGGGGTGCCTCGCAAGAATCGGCGAGGCAGATTGCGGATTATTTCAGAAGTTGTTTTGACGAATATTTCCAGATGCTTGGAATAGAACCAGAACAAATTGAGAGTTACCTTGCGGGCAAGCGCATCCTTGAATACGGGCCGGGAAACGTTCCCGGTGTTGCATTACTGATGATCGCGCATGGCGCCGACAGTGTAGTGTGCGTCGACCGCTTCCCCATGGTGTCAATCTCAGCGATAAATGCCGAGGTGCTTTGTCATCTGATGGAGGGCCTGGACGAAGAAGCAAAAGAGCGCGCTGCTTCCTGCTTTCGGCGACAGGGGTATCCGGCCTCAGGCTTACGTGAACAACGCATCCGCTACCTGGTTAAACCGAGCGGCCTGTCCGGCCTCAGAGATACTGCCGACCTCGTCATCTCCAGAGCGGTGTTGGAACATGTCAACGACCTCCACGCCACCTTCACCGACATGCACAACGCACTTTGCGATACTGGCGTAGCGATCCATCAGGTGGATCTCAAGAGTCACGGCCTGCACCGCAGCAATCCGCTGGATTTTCTGACTTGGCCGACTCACTGGTGGTCGTGGATGTACGGGCACAAGGGCATGCCCAACCGGTGGCGGGTAAACCGCTACCGTGAAGCCCTGTTGGAAAACGGCTTGCGAACGATATTACTGAAACCGACTGTTTTGGCCGATCAGCGCGACATCGAGGAAGTACGCCCTTATCTGGCCACGCCAATTCGCACCATTTCAGATGAGGATTTATCCTGGCTAGGTTTTTGGCTGGTTTGCGACAAAACAACTCAACAACAAGGTGAATGATGCGCATCCTTCACATCCTGGATCATTCCATCCCACTTCACAGCGGCTACACCTTCCGGACGCTGGCTATCCTGCGTGAACAACGTGCCTTGGGATGGGAAACGCATCACATCACCAGCGCCAAACAGGAAAATTGCAAGGTGCTCGAAGAGGACGTGGACGGCTTGCATTTCTATCGAACCCCGCCTGCAAAGGGGGGGCTCTCCACTTTGCCTCTTTTCAACCAGATCAGCATCATCAATACCCTTGCCACGCGGCTAGCCGAGATAGTGCCGCTTATTCGCCCGGATATTTTGCATGCCCACTCACCCGCTTTAAATGCCATTGCGGCGTTGCGTGTCGGAAGCAAGCATGGCATCCCCGTCGTCTATGAGGTCCGGGCATTTTGGGAAGACGCCGCGGTGGATCACGGCACCAGCAAGGAATGGGGGATGCGCTACCGTCTTACCCGAGGACTGGAAACCCACGCTTTCAAACGTGTCGATGCAGTTACCACGATCTGCGAAGGCTTGCGCCGCGACATTGTGGCGCGCGGCATCCCTGAGCAAAAAGTCACCGTCATTCCGAATGCGGTGGATATTGAAAGATTTTCCGTAGGCGGCACCGGCGATGCAACCCTCAAACAGCAGCTAGGGCTGATTGGCCACCGAATCATCGGCTTCATCGGCTCATTCTACGCCTACGAGGGCCTGGACCTGCTGTTACAGGCCTTTCCCACTATTCTCAAGGCCGTACCCGATGCACGTCTGTTGCTGGTTGGGGGCGGCCCACAGGATGACAACCTTAAACGTCTCGCAGCCGAGCTGGGCATTCAGGGCAAAGTCGTCTTCACCGGCCGTGTGCCCCACGACCAGGTGCAACGTTATTATGATCTGGTGGATATCCTGGCTTATCCACGCCATTCCATGCGACTGACCGAATTGGTTACCCCCTTGAAGCCCCTGGAGGCCATGGCTCAGGGCAGGCTGCTGGTCGCCTCCGATGTGGGTGGCCACAAGGAACTCATCCAGGATGGTAAAACCGGCATTCTGTTCAAAGCGGAAGACCCTCTGGCCCTGGCCAGCGCAGTGTTGCAACTTCTTGCCGAAGAATCAAGATGGCCCGGTCTGCGCAATGCCGCCCGGCACTTTGTAGAAACTGAGCGCAACTGGCCAAAATCCGTGTCAAATTACGTCGCCCTATATAGTCGGCTTACTGGACAAGGCGCAGACCATGCCTGACAGGCCCCACATCGTGGTCTTTACCACCCTGTTTCCCAATGCTGCGCAACCTGGGTCCGGCGTTTTTATTCGCGAGCGCATGTTCCGGGTTGCCAAGGCGCTGCCGCTCATGGTGGTTGCACCCACACCCTGGTTTCCATTTCAGGGATGCATCCGCTTCTTTCGGCCCCATTTTCGTCCTGCACCGCCCTACAGAGAAATTCAGGATGGAATCGAAGTGCTGCACCCGCGTTTTTTCTCGATACCCGGCATATTCAAATCACTGGATGGATTTTTTCTCGCGCTGAGCACGTTTACCTTAATGCGCCGACTTCATCATGAACAGCATTGCGACATCATAGACAGCCACTTTGCCTATCCTGAGGGATACGCGGCGAGTTTATTGGGCAGGTGGCTCGGGCTTCCATTTACCGTCACGCTGCGAGGCACTGAATCACGCCTTGCCAAAAAAGCCGCATTCCGGAAACGCATGGCCTTGGCCCTGCAATCCGCGGCAAAAGTTTTCTCGGTATCCGACTCCCTGCGCCAGGTAGCCCTTTCTCTGGGCATTCCCGAATCCAAAGCGCAAGTGGTGGGAAATGGTGTGGATAGCAAGAAATTCCATGCCATCGACAAAACTACCGCCCGTATCAAACTTGGCTTACCTCCTGATGCGCCCATACTCATTTCAATAGGCGGCCTGGTCGAAAGAAAAGGGTTCCATCGCGTCATTGACTGCCTCCCTGCACTACTTGAGGATTTTCCAGCGCTGCATTATCTGATCGTGGGCGGCCCCGGCCCGGAAGGGGACATGGAAGCGCAATTACGCGCCCAAGTTTCTATGTTGGGTCTGGATAAACAGGTAATTTTCACTGGCCCAATAAAATCGGAGGCATTGAAGGAACCCCTTTCCGCAGCGGACGTGTTTGTGCTTTCTACCCGAAATGAAGGCTGGGCCAACGTTTTTCTCGAAGCGATGGCCTGCGGCCTGCCGGTAATCACGACTGACGTAGGCGGCAACGCGGAAGTCGTTGGCAAACCGGAACTGGGCACAATAGTTCCATTTGGTGACCAAACGGCTCTGGAGCAAGCACTCGCGTCAGCCCTTGAACGCAAGTGGGATAGCCCCAAAATTATCGCCCATGCCGGCGAAAATGCATGGGGTTCCCGTGTTGCTATACTGGTAGAAGCATTCCAGGATATTGCTCGACACAACAATACCGGCAGGCCAATAAGGTCTCCTCGCTCACAACAAAAGGAATCGGAAACGTGCCGCTAGATTTCTATACCCGAATGGTGTCCGCTTGCTTGTTTCCCCTGCACGAAAAGTTGAAGCATCATGATACGGTGCAGATTCGCAAGGAAATGGAGCGCACCCAGTGGTTATCTCCGGAACGTTTGGAAATATTACGGGTTGAGCGGCTGCGGGAATTCCTTTCCAAGGTTGGCAAGCACGTGCCTTATTATCGGAACCTGTTCCGCGAAAGGGCATTCGATCCTTCAACCGTCCGCGGCATTTCCGATCTTGCCCGGCTGCCATTTCTGACCAAGGAAATCATCCGCGCCAATAAAGACCCGCTGAAATCCGAGGTTGCGCAGGGCCTTTCCCGCTTCAACACGGGTGGATCGAGTGGCGAGCCGCTCATTTTCTTTCTTGGCAATGAACGGGTCAGTCACGATGTGGCAGCTAAATGGCGGGCAACCCGCTGGTGGGATGTCGACATCGGTGACCCGGAAATCGTTGTGTGGGGCTCGCCCATTGAATTGGGCACCCAGGACAGGGTGCGCCAGATTCGCGATAGCCTGTTGCGCACAAAGCTGTTGCCTGCATTTGAAATGTCCGAAGCAAAGCTCGACAGCTTTGTTGCAGAAATTCGCGCAATGCGCCCCAAAATGCTCTTCGGCTATCCTTCAGCACTAGCCCATATAGCCCATCATGCCGAAACCCGCAGCCAGCGCATGGATGGCCTCGATATCCGTGTCGCATTCGTGACCTCGGAAAAACTCTACGACCATCAGCGTGAACAAATCTCCCGGGTCTTCGGCTGCCGGGTTGCAAACGGCTACGGGGGACGGGATGCGGGCTTCATCGCCCACACATGTCCTTCTGGCGGGATGCATATCACGGCCGAAGACATCATTGTGGAAATCGTGGACGATGCCGGCAATCCGGTGCCTCATGGCCAGGCCGGAGAAATTGTCACGACGCATCTGGCAACGAAAGATTTCCCATTTGTCCGCTATCGTACAGGCGATGTAGGGGTGCTGGACGATCGACCTTGCCCTTGTGGCCGAGGGCTGCCGCTGCTCAAGGAGATTCAGGGAAGAGCCACGGACTTCCTGGTTGCGCAGGACGGAACGGTGATGCACGGCCTGGCGCTGGTTTATGTTTTGCGCGACTTGCCCGGGGTGCGCCAGTTTAAAATTGTCCAGGAAAGCCTGCAGCGCACTCGCATCCTGATGGCCACGGATGCGGGATTTCATGAGGAATCGACAGGAATAATCGTCGCAGGAGTCAAGCAGCGATTGGGACAAGCGGTTCAGGTGGAAATCGAACGAGTCGACATCATTCCGAAAGAAGCGTCGGGCAAATACCGTTATGTTGTGAGTCGCGTCAACCCGGCACTAGCACCCGTTCCGGAAATGTCAGGAGCATAACCATGCCGATCAGGGATATCTTCGTCACTTTTGTCGTATTCGTTTGTTTGCCTTTCATCCTGGCGAACCCCTATATCGGAATTTATGTTTGGTCATGGATGAGTTACATGAATCCGCACCGACTGAGCTGGGGGTTCGCGTTTAGTTTTCCCTTTGCGTACATCATTGCGCTTACCACGCTCGCCGGGATGCTGTTTTCCAGGGAACCCAAACCGTTACCCCAGACCCGGGAAACCCTGTTACTGCTTGCATTGATCCTATGGATGTTGGTCACAACTGTTTTTGCATTCCATCAGGAACTCGCCTGGACCCAAATGGAAAAAATCGCAAAAATCCAGCTGATGATTTTTCTCACCCTCATCCTTATTACGACTCGTGAACGACTGCAGACATTAGTCTGGGTGATCGCCCTGTCGTTAGCGTTCTATGGCGTGAAGGGAGGGATTTTTACCATCATCCATGGCGGGATTTACGCCGTCAGGGGTCCGTTGCAATCCTTCATTGGCGGGGATAACGAAATCGGCCTGGCGCTGATCATGACCATTCCCCTTCTACGCTATTTGCAGCTTACAACAAAGAGCAAATGGATACGTCTCGGCTTGACAGCCGCAATGATATTGAGTGCTATCGCGGTGATCGGAAGTCAGTCCCGCGGGGCGATGCTTGGCGCGGCCGTGATGGGGGGCTTTCTATGGCTAAAGAGCCGCAACAAGTTTTTCACGGGGTCGGTCATAGCCGTTTCGGCTATGGTGATTCTGGCTATCATGCCGGAGCAGTGGTTTGAACGAATGTCCACCATCAAAACTTACGAACAGGATGATTCGGCACAAGGCCGCATCAATGCATGGAAAATGGCCTTCAACCTGGCCAGTGACCGGCCCCTCGTAGGCGGCGGATTCGAAACCTTTCAATGGGATACCTTCAGAATCTACGCACCGGATCCCGAAAACGTCCATGCTGCGCACAGTATTTATTTTCAAATGCTGGGAGAACATGGATTTGTCGGGTTGGCCTTGTTCCTGGCGCTTGGCATTGCCACATGGCGGGCTGGCGCCTGGATAATCAAAACCGCAAAACGGGATGAAGACAAAAAATGGGCCGCAGATCTTGCCGCCATGACACAGGTAAGTATGGTGGGATTTGCTTCGGCGGGCGCATTTCTTGGCTTGGCGAATTTTGATCTTTATTACCACATGCTCTGCTTGATCATTATCAGCAAGGTCATTTTGCTCAAAGAACAGGCCCAACAAGGTCAACTGGCGCCACATCCGGTCGGAAGGAATGCCTCATTCAAGCGCCGCGTGCAGCAGGTCGAGAATGGTTGAGTTTTTTCACGAGGCTGACATTGAGTGATTTCTGGCTAAAAGTCGATAAAACGCTACGCTATCATGGCCGCAATGCCCTTCATGCGTTACGCGGCGCATGGTGGGCTGCCCGCCGCATGCAAGCCAACCGGCCCGTTTTCATCATCGGGTGTAGCCGGGCGGGAACGACGCTGGCATACAAGACGTTTTCAGAATCTGCTGAACTCGGAACGCTGCAGCGCGAAACCCATGATTTCTGGGTGGGCCTGCACCCCTTGGGCAACAAGCACTGGGACACCCATGCCTTGGATGCTCTAGATGCAAGCCAACAGAACCGTGACACAGCCACCCGCTACTTCTATGCCCACACCGGAAAAACGCGCTTTGTAGATAAAAACAACCAGAGCGGCCTGTGCGTGCCCTATTTGCACGCCTTGTTTCCTGATGCCCATTTCGTTTTTGTGAAACGCAGCCCGGGGGACAACATCAATTCCCTGATCGAGGGCTGGGGCAAACCCGAAGAATTCGCCACCTGGTCCAGCGAACTGAAGGAAAAAGTCGCAGTAGACAACGGGCGCTACACACAATGGTGTTTTTTTCTGTCCAATGGCTGGCGCGATTATCTCGACAAATCCATTGAGGAGGTCTGCGCTTTTCAATACCGCGCCATCAACGGGGCAATCCTTGCGGCCAAAGAACGGATTCCCTCCCAACAGTGGACTGAGGTGTTTTACGAAGACCTGGTACGTGACCCGGTTACCGGGTTTCGACAAGCTTTCGAGCAGTGTGGTCTGGCGTTTACGCACGATCTCGAACAACACTGCGCAAACGTCTTGTCTACACCTTATAACGCCTTCTCCGAAATTCGACTGGATAAATGGAAAGACGGGCGCAACCGGGACCGCATCGAGCGCGTGCTGCCGAAAGTGGCCGCAGTGGCGTGGGCGATGGGGTACACGCACTGAACATGATGACGCTGCTGTGGCTGCTGCCGCTGGTCTGGGCGCTGCTGCTGGCGTTGTATGCCAGGCGGCTGATCGCCCTGTGGCTTGAGACGGTATGGCGCTACCCGGTGCTGGTGATCGAAAGCGACGACTGGGGCGCGGGCGCGCTGCCCCAGGCAGCAGCGCTGGATGCTCTGCGTACGCTGCTCAACCACCACTGCGATCACACCGGGCGGCACCCGGTGATGACGCTGGGCATTGTACTGGCCATCGCCGACACCGAGGCGATACGCGCTGCTGCTGGCCGCGAGTATCTGCGTATCGCATTGGACGACGCGCGCCTGGCGCCAGTGCTGGCCGCGTTGCGCGCGGGCATTGTTGAGGGCGTGTTCTCCCCCCAGTTGCATGGCATGGAACACTACTGGCCCGCTGCCGTCATGGCCGCCACCCAAACCGACAAGCGGGTGGCAGCATGGCTGGCGGGCGACGCCCTGCCGCACACCGAAGACTTGCCCTCGCGGCTGCAAAGCCGCTGGACTGATGCTACCGTGTTGCCCTCGCGGCCGCTCTCAATCCCGGAAATCAACGAAGCCGCTGCCGCTGAAACCGGTGCGTTCCAGCGCATTTTCGGCATGACGGCGCAGGTTGCCGTGCCCACTACCTTTGTGTGGAACGATGCGGTCGAACGCGCCTGGTCGGCGCATGGCGTGCGCTGCATCATCACCCCCGGCACGCGTCACGAATACCTCGATGCGCAAGGCCGCCCGGCGGGTGATGGACGGCGCATACTGAACGGCGAACGCGGCCAGGGCAACGTGCTATACGTGGTGCGCGACCAGTATTTCGAGCCTGCGCTCGGCCACCGCGCTGAACAAGGACTGGTTGCGCTGGCGCGGCAAACCAACTGCGCTCGTCCGACGCTGCTGGAAACCCACCGCTTCAATTTTCTCGGAGAATCTGCCAACGCTGCCTTGCGAGAGTTGGATAACTTGTTGGGTAAAGCCTGCGCTGCTTATCCCGCGCTGCGCTTCCTGTCCACCCAGGAAATCGCCGAGGCGATGGCGCGCAAGGATACGGAATTGACCGAAACCCGCCTGCACCCGCGTCTGCGCGCGTGGCTGGCGCGCATCCATGCACTGCCACGCTTTGCCAAGCTGGCACGCCTCACCGGACTGGTATTGCCGTTGCGGTTGCTGGGAAAATGGGCGGCATGAGTAACCCGCGATTTTCCGTCATCATCCCCGCTTACAATGCGGCGGCGACACTGGCGCGCGCACTGGATTCGGTGCTGGCGCAGACCTGGCCAGCGCACGAGATCATTGTCGTGGACGACGGCTCCTGCGATGCCACAGCCGCGGTAGCGGCTGCGTATGGCGATAAAGTTCGCTATCTGTATCAGCTCAATGCAGGCGTATCGGCCGCGCGTAACGCCGGGGCACAGGCAGCCAGCGGCGACTGGTTGGCTTTTCTCGATGCCGACGACTGGTATTATCCCAACCGCTTGAAATGGCATGCCGACTGGATTGCGCGTGATTCGGAACTGGATTTTCTGACCGGAGATTACGAATATCGCGACCCGGCGGGCAAGCTGATCGGCACGTCGATGGCTGCCAGACAGTCCGGGCAACGTATGCTGCTAAAAGCGGCGGGGGCACGCGAGGTGGTGATGCAAGGACGCGAATTCGAGGCTTTTGTGGCCGATCATTTTGGCGATACCCACACGCTGAGTGTGCCGCTGACCACGTTTCTGGCGCTGGGTGGGTATCCGCCGGGCTTCAAAGTGTGCGAGGACGTGCACTTGCTCACCCGTCTGGTAGCATGTAGCCGTCGCGTTGGCGTCGTTTGCGCGCCGCTGGCGGTTTATCTTATTCACCCGACCAGCGCCACCCGCGTGGATCCGGTGCGCGCGCAGTTTGAAAACGTCCGCACCCTGATCGCCCTGGGCGAACAGGCCGCCAGCCTGCCCGCCGTGGTGCGCCGTGGGTACACCACGCGACTGCGCCAGGCACGCCTGAATATGGGCTATGCGCTCAGTAAAACAGGCAACCGCGTGGGCGCCGTGCGGGCGGTATTGCCATCACTCTTGGAAGCGCCGGGTTTCGCCAGCGTGCGCAATTTGTTGTCCATTCTTAAAGGCTGAACATGCCGCGTTACCTGGTGCTCACCGAATTATTCCTGCCCACCAAGGGCGGTACCGCCGTTTGGTTTGCCGAGGTGTACCGGCGCCTGTCGGGCAAGGAAACCCACATTGTGACTGCCGATGTGCCCGGTGCCGCGGAGGTAGATGCCAGCCATCCCAACAGCGTGCACCGCATCAACATGCGCCGCGTGGCATGGCTACGGCCTGAATCGCTGGGCATGTACGTCAATCTGTTTGCCAAATCCTTGTGGTTGGCGCTCACACACCGTTTTGACGCGATCCACGCAGGGCGCGCTCTGCCAGAAGGCCTGAGCGCCTGGGCGGTGGCGCGTCTGACATTCCACCCGGTAGTGATCTACGCCCACGGTGAAGAGCTCACCACCTGGGGGCGCGGCGGCAAATACAAAGCCATGCGTTTCGCGCTGCGCCATGCTGACCGGGTTATCGCCAACAGCGAATTCACCCGCAATGAACTCATCAAAATGGATGTAAATCCGACCCGCATCGCACTCATCTATCCTGGTGTAGACGTAGCGCGCTTCCGCCCCGGCCTGGCATGTGCAGACCTGCGCCAGTCAGTCAATGTAACCAGTGATGGCAAGCTGATCTTGTCGGTAGGGCGGCTGTCGCGGCGCAAAGGTTTCGACCGGATAATCCAGGCCCTACCTGCGTTGATCCATACCGGGCTAAACGTACAGTATGCGGTAATCGGCATCGGCGAAGATCAGGAGTATTTGCTCAATCTCGCGCGTGCACACGGCGTGGCTGAGCGCGTACATTTGTTGGGGCACGTCAGCGCCGATGACCTGCCGCGCTGGTACAATGCTTGTGACATATTCGCCATGCCCAACCGTGAAATCCATGGTGATACGGAGGGATTTGGCATGGTGTTTCTGGAAGCCGCTGCGTGCGGCAAGCCTTCCCTGGCGGGTATCGCCGGCGGAACGGGTGCAGCAGTACTCGATGAAGAAACCGGGCTGCGTCTAGATGGTACTGATGGACAAAAAATCCACGCGGCATTAGTCCGTCTGCTGGGAGATACGATTCTTGCCGCACAGCTTGGAAAAAACGGGCTAACCCGCGCCGTGAAGGAATTCAGTTGGGATAGTGTTGCGGCAAAAACCCTGGCACTCAATGCTACCCACAGCTAGCCCGCGACATAACATTTGCACAGCAAAATTTATTAGTTACCACTCCGTGAGGATTATCATGATTTCATACCGGAAAATTATATACATTTTCGCTTTTTCTTTATTGTACCCATCCATCGCTTCGGCCGTAGAGTCATATTATATTACCCCTGCCGAGATGGCCAAACTTCCTCGTTATTGCTATTTAAAACAAGTATACGGTGAGGATAAAAACCACCCAGAAGAACAAGCCATCTACGATATGCTGGGTGTAGATTATGTTCATATGCATCATTATTGCTGGGGACTTAACTACGCTAACCGTGCGGATAGCGACTGGAATGATAAAGTTGCGCGATCCTATCGGTTGCAGTTGGCAGCCAATAATTTTAACTACGTGCTTGCCGCTGCAACTCCCGGTTTTTTCATGCGCCCAGAAATTCATTTGCGGCTGGGAAAGGTCCTTCTCCGCGCAGGAAAATCGGCTGAAGCGGCGCAAAATTTCCAAAAAGCGATCCAGATCAAACCGGACTATGTGCCCGCCTACTTGGCCTTGAGCGATTATTACAAGGGAATCGGCAGCCCGGCCAAAGCCCTCAGCCTGTTGGAAGATGGATTGAAACAGGTGCCATCGTCGCCCAGTCTCGCGCGACTTTACCGGAAGCTCGGCGGCAAAGGCCCGCTTCCCGAGGGAAGCCCCCCGGTGGCTGAGACAACTCAGCCGCAAACCCAACCACCTGCGCCAGTGGAAACAGAAAAAAAAGCGGTGGGAGCGGCAGACGTTACCGCCCCCGAAACTTCCAAACCGGAACCAGCATCTCCCAGCGAGAAGCCTCCTGAAAAAATTGGCAGTCCATCCAACCCGTGGTGTCGTTTCTGTACCGACGATGAGGTCGCACCTGCCGGAAAGTAATCCAGAGCACCGAGATTCCCTATTGATCCGGCAAACTTTTCGTAAATGAATCCGCCTCTCTCTTAGCCCCCGGCAACCCCTCTTGGTCCTTCCGGTTCATTTGCTGCATTCAATTACACTGGCAGTCAGTCACGTTGAAACGTGAAACTGCAGGTCGGCATTCATGCCGACATTTCGGGCTGAAGCCCGACTTACCTAGCCTTGCGATCCTTGCTGACTGACTACCAGGCATAGCCCAGCAATAAATCTTCAAACTCCCGCACTGGTCGTGTAGTGAAGTCATGCTCCACTCGGATACGGCCGGCTTCACCCAGTTGCGCACGCAGGACCGGGTCGGCCACTAGCCGGGACACCCTGTCAGCCAGCGCTTCTACGGCTGCGGCTTCTACCAGATAGCCGTTCACGCCATCTTCCACCACCTCGGGGATGCCGCCCACGCGTGTAGCCACCACCGGCTTGCGGCAGGCACCCGCTTCCAGGTTGATAAGCCCCAGCGGCTCCTGCCAGCGCGACGGCACCACCACAATATCTGCCGTGTGATAGATGTTTTCCACTTCCTTCACGTAGCCGACGTAGCGGATACGGGCATCGCCACCTGCCAGGTCTTTCAAATCCTGCTCTGAATAGGAGCCGAAAAATTTCTTTGGGTCGCGGCACTCGCCGGCAATCAGAAAACGTGTGTCTGGATTCGGAATTCGGCGGGCCATAGCGATGAAATCCTGCACACCCTTGATATCACGAATCTGCCCCAGAAAAGCCACCACGGTATCGCTCTCGGATAGGCCAAGTTCTTCCCGCAGGCTGTGCCCGGCATCAAAGCGATCCAAGCTGATTGGGTTGTAGATCACGGGTTTGTACAGTTTTGTCGGCAACGATTGCTCAGCAGTGTAGCGCGATACGGCTATGGCTGCTTGGCACCAAGCCATGGCTGGGGCCGGCTGGTCGTTGATTACATGATAATGGGCGAGGATGGGAATGCCCAATAATCGAGCTGCCAGCAGTTCAGCCGGGCGCCAGAAGTTGGAACTGTTGACGTGAATTACCGCCACATGCTCACGCCGAAAAAAGCGCCAGGCCCGGAAAAAGCTGCGCAGATAGGCCATGGGTTTGCCCGGCTCGGTGAAGGGGCCCCATACAAGATAACGTAAATTGCGTTGTGTTAATTCATCCTCAATGGGGCCGGGGCATGGCAACAGCAGCAAGGGTGTCAGCCTGTCACGATCCATCAGGCGCAGATTGGTAAACAGTACCCGGCTGGCGCCCCCCCAGTCTCCGGCGCTCATGGTGAAGAAGCAAACAACAGGTTTCTTGCTCATTTACTTAGGACTCTCGGTTGTGCGACACGTATCCTTAACACCGAAGGGATAGCCAAGTCGGTGTACCGTCTCGCAAGAAGGGGATTCAGGGGAATGGTGTCTGAACACCACTGGATGCCAAGAATAAAATCGTGTCTGTAGTGGCTGAGGAACATCAGTAAAGGCTCACTGTTTGACGACGTGGTATTTCCAGGTGCATTTTGGATGCTGCTGAACCGCTTCAGGCTTGTTTTGGAAAAATTCATCAATGGCTTTGGTGGCACCCGGCCAGCGTGCATCGCCATATTCGTCGAACATGATGATGCCGCCCGGCTGAACCTTGTCGTAGAGGGTTTCCAAAGAGAGTTTGTAGGACTCGTAAAGATCGCAGTCGAGATGCAGCAAGGCGATACGGCCTTCGTAATTGGGCAGAGTCTTGTCGAACCAGCCCTTTATAAGGCGTATGCGTTCGCGGATGACCTCTTCGCCCAAACGTCCGTCGCGCAACACTTTGAGCACGGTGTCGGGCGGGTTGGCCCAAAACCCCTTGCCCTTGATGGGTGTGGTTTCGTCTTTCTCGACCGGATCGGGAAAACCCTCGAAGGAATCGAAGCCATAGTATGTCCGTGGTGTTCCGATATAGTCACTGAACAAGGTAAACAGCAAAGCCCCATGCCCGATCGAAACGCCGCATTCGACGATATCCCCCTCCACTTTTTGCACCTTGTCTACCATGTCCTTGAAGTAAAAGTAGCGATCCAGTGCGCCTCGATAAATGCGTGGCAGAAAGGGTGAGTGGTTGTAGTCGGCAGGTATGCTCTCCTCTAGCGGATCGATTTTCTCGATTTTGTAGCCCAAGGCGCGCAGGGTTCGCTTGATGGCTGATTTGAACGGCATTTGGATTCCCCTTTGTCAAAAATTCAAAGATTGGGTTGTGTGTCAGACATGCTGTCGATCCACTGACGCAAGTCCTGCCAAAGCGTGGCGGCTATCTCCGCATGCTGATCGATCAGATTTTGTTTGCACATGGGGTCTGCCACGACGTCGAAGAGTTGCAGGATATGGCCATTGATGAGCGGCTGGTAGGTGAGTTTCCAGCGACCTCTGCGGATCATGCGATCCTTGGCATCCATAATGCGAGCCTTATATTCCGGCTTGATGGTCATAGTCCCGGAGGTGGTGTCAGGCACTTCCAGCAGATCAAACAAGCTCGGATATCGCAGGTGCCCTTCCGGCATGCCCGGCAAATCCGTAAGCCACATACCCGTTTCAGCAAAAGCAGGGAGATCAGGTACAGAGTCCTTCCCGTCGAGGAAAGGTTCAAGCGACTCACCGTCCATGCCAGGCGGCTTCGCGATGCCCGTCAGATCCAGCAGGGTCGGCGCCACGTCAACGGACCGCACGGTCTTCTCCACGATGCCACCCCCCGGCCGACGCGGATCAACAATGACCAGCGGCACCTTGGGACTAAAGTCGCCGACCACACTGTTTCCCTGGCCCCAAGTTTCGTGTTCAAAGAACTCCATGCCATGGTCGCTATAAATGACCACGATGGTGTTTTGCTTGAGCCCGCACGCCTCGATATGAGCCAGAATCCGGGCCACCTCGTCATCGAAGCATTTAACACAACCATCGTAGAGATTCAGGATCTGATCCAGATCGAACTCTTTCCTGCTGTCACCCTGGCGCCGGATGATCTCAAAGGGGTCCGTCAGCCGCGCCATTACAAACTTGGATTCTCCGCTATATTCTGGATCTGAAAAAAGCGTGTAGTAAGGATATTCGGAACCGAAGGGGGGATGGGTGGTGGCCATGAAAACATTGAGAAAGAACGGGCTATTTCCGGTTGAAAGATCAGTAATTTGGGCGCAAGCATCCCGCCCCACTTCACGGGTAAGGGGCACCCCCGCCAAATAATACAGTTCCGGCAGGAAGCGCTTCCCAAACCGATTATGGGTAAACAGGGACAGGAATAAGCGCAAGTCTTTCGGGCCCTGGCGAATGAGATATTTTATATTCCACTGATCTTTAGGCAGATCAAGCCGCTGAAAACCCAGGTTAAACTTGCCCATGTCGCCTGCCGACCAATCACCCACCACCGCCGTCTGATACCCGGCCTCTGCCAGAATAGCAGGCAGGCACTGCACCGGCAGCGATAGTTCGTCATCGCCGACAAAGTTGTCGCGGATACCGTGACGATGCGGCCAAGTGCCCGTCAGCAGGGAAAGCAAACTGGGGGCCGTGCGGGCACAAGGGACGTAGCAGCTGGTAAACTGCACCCCGCGCTTTGCGAGCGCATCGATGTGGGGTGTGAGTGAACGGTAGTAGCCCGCTGCCCCAAGCCGGTCGGCGCGCAGCGTGTCCGATCCTATCATGATGACATTCGGGCGGTCCGGGACTTCTCCATCAGACCCCGGATGGGTTGGAACCGCCTCCCGCCGGGGAGCCATCTTCCGTGTGCCGACTGTAACCGCTGTGCCCAGAATGATTAAACCTGCCAGAGCCAACCAGCGTTCTTGTTCCAACATTCGTGCAACACAAGCCAGGGCGGCGGCACTGCCCAGCAACACCAGCATCACCTGGGCAATCCGCAACTTCGCAGGCGAAAGCCTGCGCCAGAGCGGGTAGAACCTGCTCAGTCGGTAGTGGGAGGAAGCCGCGATGGTGGCTGGCAGGTACAGCAGATGCCGGGCAAACTGTAGGCAGGTAATAACGACAATACCGAGCACTGCCGATGCCGTCGCCCATTGGGCAGAAAACGGATGCCCAAAATAAACACTGTGGCACCCGTAGATAGCCACCCCCGCGCCCGCCATCAGACCGCTCAAGGCGAAGCCCCAAGACCCCAATCGCAGCAATGCAAGGAGAGAATAGCCGGAGTAGTGCCTTAGGATTTCCTCACGTATTTCTGGGCCCGTGCGGGAAAAATCAGTCACCGACTTAACCAGCAGCAACAATGTGAAAAATGCCGCGAGGCCGGCGGAGCTTAGCACACCCTGCCAAATTGCCGAGGCCGGGAGCGCAGCCAGAGCCGCCATGGCCGCTACTCCCATGGCCGCCGCAACAGGAGCCACACCAGGGGCAATGCTGCCCAAATCGGCGCCCACCTCCGCGCCGGGCACAGCCGTGGGTTTCTGCGACATGCCGCGGATTTCCCCCAAGGTGGCGGCAAGCCGCACCAGATAGAAGCGGGTCCGCGGCCAGCTCAGAGACAACACAGCGGCCCCCATGTAGTCGGCCAGCTTCCTCCACATATAGCGGGGAACGGCGCTACCCCCATGATGCACGCGTGCTACCGAGCGGGAGCGCTGATAACTTTTTTGCAGGATGTACTGGAACTTGAAGCGCTCCAAATCCACGTAATGGTACTGGACGACGTCAGGGACGTATTGCAACTTCACTCCCGCCGTAAGTACCCGCAACACAAAATCGCTGTCTTCTCCACCGCCAAGGTCATGCCCTTTCGGACCGAGTTCTGTCGAAAAGCCACCCACCTTCTCAAGCGCCTCGCGGCGCAAAAACAGGTTGCCGCCTCCCGGAAAAGGGCCGCTCAAGTCTATGGGTTTGGGATGGTCTCCCCCGTCATAACGCGGCACCGGCAGCGGATAAATCCGGTACGGCCCTTCGTCATGCACCCAGGCGGGTTCAGTGCCGTCCCAGTCGGGCAGGATGCGGCCGCAATACAGCCCTGCATCCGGCCAGATCTGTGCGGCCTGCTCGATAGCGAGCAGGTAATTTTCATCGACCCGATGGTCATCATCGACAAAAGCGACAAGCTCGGTTTCGATTTCGGGAATGGCGCGATTGAGTGCATGCGACTTGCCTGGCGTGGGGACATCAATCACGCGCAGCGGCAGCCGGCCCTTGTCGGCCTGTTGCGATTGATATGCCTGCATGCGCGCCAGCGTATCGTCGGTGCAGGCATTGGCTGCCACAAGAATCTGCACTGGAATGGCTGGCCGTTTTGCCGCATTGAGTGAAGCCAGCACCCGTTCCAGTAAATCGGCCCGGTTGTGGGTGCAGATCAGAACAGTCAGTTGGCTCATGACCGGTAGCGGAAACCAACAAGACACCCCATGGCATGGGTCGCATTCATCGCCTGCCGCAATGCGCCGGGTTGCCCGGTGAGATACATACCCAGTACTTTGAGGCTTTGTTGCACACACTGGGTGACAAGAAAGGGGGGGATTCCGAACAGGATACGCGGATAGGCAGGTAATTCGTGACGGCCCACGCGCAAGCCGGCGCGGTAATGCAGCTTGAGAAAATAGCTGCGTTTCAGCCTCCAGGGTTCGATGAAATGCCACACGGCCATGTCTGGGCGGTAGCGGATTTTGGTGCCGCGTGCGAGCAGAGTGCGGAACAGGATGGCATCTTCGCCCCCTCCCATGCCAGACCCTTCCCGGTTGTAGCGTTTGTCAAAGCGCAGAGCGGGATGGTCACGAAACAGGCGCATGTCGTAGGCAATGTTTGCTGTCCAGACGGGGGTGCGGTCATCGGTAATCCAGAATGGCGTATCGCCGTGTTTAACCTCGGCCAGGAAACCGAGCAAGTCGTCCTCTAGCCAAGTGGGACGGCCATGGGGAGTAAAATCCACCTCCACGCGCCCGCCAACGCATTCAGCTCCCTCGTTGACGATAGCGTCATGGGCCGCATTCAGCAAGCCCGCCTGAGGGAGTTCGTCATCATCCATAAACACCAAAATATCGCTCTCCAGCGCCTCCTCGATAGCCCGGTTGCGGGCCGGGACGATACCCTGCTCGGTCTCGGTGACGAAGCGCAGGGAAACGCCAGGCCGGGCGGCCAAGTTTTCCAAAATAGCGAGGGTGTTGTCCTTGCTGTTGTTGTTGACGGCCAGGATTTCAAAGGGGATCGGGCAATCCTGGGCGCGCATGGCGGCCACCAGGTTTTCCAGGCGGTCGGAGCGGTTGTAGGTGCAGAAGGCAAAAGTCAGTTTCATCCCCGGTTCTCCGGGTTTCGCGAGGTTTTGCCCGAACTGTTGTCCAGGATCTTGAGCAGCGATTCGTGTATTGGCATCGGCAGCAGTGCGGGCAGCATATAGAACCAGTCCCTGGCACGGCCGTACCCGGAACGCATGACGCGGCGGAAGATAGTGCGCGCGGCCGGCAGGTCGCGTTTCCAGTAGTTCTCGTAGCCCTGTTTCAGCAAATTACCATAGAGCAGATCACGGCGGCGGACGCGGCCCAGTTGCGCGGCGAAATCCGGATGCCGGGCCAGATAAGCCTGCTGGGCGTCGAGCAGTTGCAGCGCCGCGCGGGCGAGGTTGCCGGAGGCCTGGTTACCGCCGTGAAAATGGTAGTGAGCCAGCACTTCGGGGACGCGAACGATGGCTGTGGTACCGGCGACCTCCAGCCAGAGCGCATAGTCCTCGGCATTTTTCAGGTTCGGATCGAACCCCCCTGCGGCGATGATGGCTTCGCGCTTGGTCAGCGCAGCATGGATGGGCCAGCGACAACCGGCAAGCAAGGTCTCGCGTTTGGCCGGGGTTTCGTAATCGGGAGGCGTGAAAGGCTCGCCGCGCAGCCCCGGCAGTCCCATATTTTTCCAGCCGCAGTAGGCCAGCACGGCATCCGGCCGCTTTTCCAAGGCGGCCAACATTTTTTCCAGGAAACTCGGAGCCCAGGTGTCGTCTGCATCCAGGAACGCCACGTATTTGCCGCGCGCTTGCCTCAGACCGGCATTACGGGTGGCGCTGACGCCCTGATTGACTTGGGTATGGACGCGCACGCGCCGATCCGTCCGGGTTTGCAGCCAGTCCAACGTGCCGTCGCTGGAACCGTCGTCCACTGCGATTAATTCCCAATCGGTAAAAGTCTGCGACAGCACGCTGCCCACGCTTTGTGGCAGGTACGCCGCTGCATTGTAGCAGGGCATGATGATGGAGACGCTGGGCGGCATAAACTACCCCTTCCCCATAAAGATAGAGAGTCTGCGCAGGATGGCCTTTGTACCCCGTGCCAGCGGGTTGAGTCCTTCTGCTTGCGTGAGCCGAAGGTTCATGTCGTGAGTATCGACGCCCGTTTGCCCGATATGGGTCAGCACATTGATCAGCAATTCAATCTGTAGCGTCCGGGTGGATTCCGCCATCCGGGGGCGAGAAACCAGTTTCTCGAACAATGCCATCCATTTGGCGTTGAGAATCCGCTCGTCGTAGTGTTCTGCAATCCATGGGCGAGCACGCACCCCCATTTCTCTGCCAGCGTCAGGATTGTCCAGAACCCAGCTGACGCGCTGGGCCAGCGTCTCCACATCGCCTACATCGCACAGAAAGCCAGTATCTCCGTCCCGTATGTAATCTTCCGGTCCGCCGCAACGGGTGGAAATCGCCGGCACTTCAACCAGCATCGCCTCGGCGCATGTGCGGGCGAACCCCTCGAAATTAGTACTGGTAAGCAGGAAGGCATCCGCACCGCGATAGATTTCGTTGATGCGATCCAGCTCCACGCTGCCGAGGAAATGGACCCGATTTTCCATGCCCAGATCGTGACACAATTTTGTCAGTTCATCGCGGTATGGTTGGACGGCGGCTTTCCCGACATGAAGAAAATGCACATCCATGTAGGCAGGTTGTTCCACGACGCGAGCCGCTGTCCTGACAAAGGTAACCAGGTCCTTCTCCGGGCTGATGCGGCCGACCGTGAGCACGATTCTGCTGTCAGGCGGGATGCCCGCCAGGGTCACAAGTATGCTTTTTGCTTCCGCCCGCGGGGCGAGCGAATGCGGGATGGCAAGGCCTGACTCAATCAGCTCTAGTTTGTCCGGAGGGATTGCCGCTGGAAAACTGCGTAACACCACTCCACTATTGCCGATAACCACATCCGACAGATCAGCCATCAGCTGGGCCAATGCCCCTTCCGATAGAGGGAAACACTTCAGCACATCGAGATCTGCGGCGAATTGAACCCTTTGTGCCCAGACATGGGGAATGCCTGCGATTGCAGCCGCCAGCCCGCCCTCGAAGGTATATTCCGCATTGGTATAGACAAGGTCGATTTCTCGCTCTCGAATTGCGGATACCAAGGCCATGACCCGTTCGCGTAAGCCGGCCAAATGGTAGTAGAAATGACTGGGTGTGGGATACCACCAATTGTTGGCCCGGTAATCCACGACCTGCACGCCGAGCCGCTCTAGCGTATCCTGGTATTCGTTGTTGTCGGGCACGGCCAGATGTGCGCGAAAGCGCGTCTTGTCCAGACCGGCGACAACCCCCAAGAGAGAAATATTGCAGCCCGCGCTACGCCTGGGATCCGGGTTCAGGAAGAGAATGTCGAGTTTCTCGATCATGGTTTGCGAGCCAGTCTGAATTCAGTGCGGCGTTCGCGGAAATAATCACGGGCTGCCAGCGAGACCTCATCCCGATACTTCATGGCATGTGTGACGATGCGGTTTTGTCGCAACAATTCTTCCGGTGGCATCGGCAGCCCGACGTCCCAGATGCCGAAGGGTTGACCTGGCCCACCAAATTCACCTGCCTTATATCCCGCCGCATAGGTGAGCATGGCGATCAAACTATCCTCGGCCACATGTCGCCCACGCACGCTTGAAGGACGGTAACCATCGGTACCCAGGAACCAGCCACGCTTGATGATGCTGTCCAGGCACGCGCGGGATAAGGCATAGGCACCGCCTTGCACCCCATCTCCAACTTGATAGCCATTCTGGATGGCCAACTGATAAGGCTTGCCGAGATCCTTTCTCACTCGCAACATGCGCTCTCGCCAGTGGCTCAAGTCGCGTTGTTCGCCATTCCAGTCCGTCTGATAGGTGCCCAGAAGGCCCTGTTCCGGATTGGCTCTGAAAGCGCTGCTCAGGGCACCTTCCAATCCGGGGCCGATGATTAAGGCGTCCGGGTCGATTTTGAGATAGATCGGGCTCTCGAACAGCCGATGCGCTTCATGAAACGCACGCCGCAAAGTGAGGTCGTTTCCCCACAGATACATCCGTTCGGGATTGCGGATAACCCAGCATCCGGCTTTGAGCAGACGCTCATGAGTGCCATCCTCGGTCGCATCGTCGGCGACCACCACTTCATAGTCGCAAGCCAGATAGGTGCTGCAACTGTCCAAGAGATCCGCGATACCGAGCCCCTCGCCGTCTGATGCGGCAAACACGATCACCATGTCGCACTTGCGACGCGCCGCAGGGAAGGCAGGGGAAGGTGGCCGGAACAGATGCATGAACTCAGCTCCTGCTTGATGGTCTGCGGACGAGCAGACGTGCGACCCGCCGCAGTAGACCGGCACATGCTTCCAGGGCGAGCCAGAGGCCCAAACCGCTTTGGCTTGCCGGAAAATGTGCGGAAACGGGGTGGAAAAGGCGAGCGCCGCCGGGTGTCAAGGCTTCGCCGGCGATGGTCGCAGCGGGAATATCAAGTTTTGCGGTGGTCAATACACAGCGACGTCCAGGTGGGTGGGCACCGAACCATGACACCCGTAGGTCAGGGAAGTCGCGTATTGGCGTGCCGAAGACCGTCGCGTAGGCGGGCAGCTTGTATTCGAGAAAACCAAGTTCCGGTCGCGGCATCACGGCGTAGCTGTCCAGAAAGCTGCGCGGCAGGGCGGCGGTGAAGAACTGGCAGGCCTGCTGCGGGCCGTTATAGCCGTAATGCTGGACGAGCCAGGCCTTGAATTGCAGGTAGTCGTCATAGACTTCCGTGTCGGGCCGGGTCCAGTAGAAGCGCGATTCGATCTCGTCCAGTGGACGCAAGCCGGGGAGGTAGATCTCATCGCGGTAGAGCGGTTTGAAAATGTGTTGCACGGGCGCTAGGGCGAGCATATCCCACTGCATGATGATGAGCGTGTCCCAATCCAGCCGTTGTCCATGTTCGAGGTGCCAGAGACTGATCATCCTGTCGCCGTGACGCCATTTCCATTCCCCGTCGCGGTTGACGTGAAATGCCCAGTTGTCATCAAGCCAAGGCGCGAGGCGTCGTTCAAAATCACCGAACTCTGCAGGTTCCCCGCCATACAGGCCGAATATTGGCATGTCAGGATTAAGCCGGCGCAGCAGGTGCACGCGCTCCAGGCAGATGTCCGGTTCCTTGTAGTACCAGAACAGGATCGCGAGCTTGGGGATGTTGTCTTGCATGATCCGGCCTTATAGTCGTGCGCGATTGCGCAGTCGTTTCAGAGTATGGTTTGCCAGCGTATGCCAGGAAACGTCATTGCTGCCGAAGTACAGCTTGCGTGCCAGACTACCCACCGTGTCCGTATTGAACATGGTCAGGCGGCGCAATTGGCAAGCGTCGCCATCACGCAACGCCCAGCCGGTACGGGTGGTGCAGGCGGCACGATAGCCGGCGGCGCGCACCGCGTTTACACTGCGCGCATCCCAGGCGCCATAGGGATAAGCGAAACTGGATATTTCGCTGCCCAGGACGTCTTCCAGGACCTCCTTGGAGTTGCTCAGTTCGCCACGCAGGACGTTGTCGTCCGCTTCCGTCAGGCGGACATGGTTGGCCGTATGCGACCCGATCTCCATGCCGGTAGCCTGTATGGCACGCAGTTCGGCGGCATTCAGCAGGCGGCCGGCAGGTCGGCCATCGTCGGGCCAGGCTGGTTCCCGGGCGATGGAACCGGAGACCATGAACCAGGTGGCACGCATGCCGCGTTTTTGCAGTTCTTCCCAGGCGACGAGGTTGTCCACGTAACCGTCATCGAAGGTGATGACGGCAGTGCGGCCTGCCCATTTTTCCGGTGCAGCGACAAGTTCTGCCATGGTGGGGGTGGCCCAACCCGCCTCTGCGAGGAAATCGAGTTGGCTCCGGAAGCGCTGTATGGAAACGGCCCAGGGCCAATCCGGAGTGCCGTTCCGCGGCGAGACGGAGTGGTACATCAGCATGACCGGGCCGTGCTGGCCGGCGTGGCGGTGGATGAGCCGCGAAAGGGGATCAATCCACATTATTGGCAACAATTGAGGCGGGTTCACGCTGGTACAACTTATGGTTGGCGTCTGAAATCGCGGCCACTTCGTGGAAGCCCTGGGAGACAAAGAAGTCCACCACCTCGGCTACGGCCGCCACACCGATGACGTGGGGATGCAGCTCGATACAGACCTTGCTGATGCCGTCCAGGCGGGCGTAACGGATGAAGTCGCTTTCGCCTCCCTCGATATCGATTATCAGGAAACTCGGCCGGATGCGCTGTACTTCGTCATTGAAGCTCCTCATCGGCACCTGGATGGATCTTGCACGTGAATGCCGTTTAACTATGGAGGAACTCCAGAAATTTTTCATCAGATAGAACGTAATTTCCCCGTCTGCCTCGCCTAGCAGGCAGATTTCTAGATGAGGCGATACATCATTGAGGATGTAGTTTTTCTGGATGATTGGCTCCAGTGCCGGATTGGCTTCAAAAGTATAGATTCTTTCGCTGCCCACATTTTTGGCGCACAGCGCGGAGATAAAACCCAAGCCGGTGCCCAGTTCCAGAACGATGTCGTTCGGTTTCAGGGCATGTTGAACTATTCGCGCCTCAGGTTTCTCATAACTGTCGGACTCGAAGGATTCCAATACGGGGACAGAAAGGAATGGCGTACGGCGCAGTTGTATACCCTCCCTTTCGAAAATGGGTTGACGCCAAGCTCGCAGTCGCAGAGAAAAACGCTGGAGCACATCTTCTGGGCGGTTGCGCCGCATCCATGCAATGAAACGTTCACGACTGCCCCAGTATTCGTGCTTGATTCGTTCAACTATCGCGGCCATGCTTGCCTCGGCAGAATAGTGGCGAGAATGAAAACAGTGGGCATTGATCTGGCCTCCGCCTGCTAGAGGATCGCGCAGCGCATGGTGCGAACCCTCTTTTAACACAACAATTCCCTTGCGCCATGTGCATCTCCTGACATCCAAGTTTCAGGTGCATTTGTCCCTTGTCCAGGAGTGAGCAAATTAATGGGAAACGTCCCGAGGATGTTGATACAAGAGCCTACTTCGCGACGGTAATAGATTATTTTATTTTGCATCATTGTCTTTTCGCCAATTGTTCCATTTCCACTTTACATAATTTGCCAAGCTTGATTGATTTAGAGTGCGCCGATAGTGGCTGACGCGGGTGGCAAGCATAAACAAGGCATTGGTGCCCATGAACTTGCGCGAATATAGGGAGCGACTGCGATTAGTCCATAAAAACTTATAAGGCTCAGAGCCATAACCAAAATCGATTTCGTGCAGATCGTTGTCCAGGCAATATTCTATTAGCAGTGCAAGATGGACAAGACCGGGAGAATGCTTTTGCACTTGGGTCGCATACGTTGGCTTTAACCAAAGCAACGAGCCTCTATGAACAAAGCCGAAATGCCAGTGCCATATTTCATTTCCGACCATGAGCCGGCTGAAGTGCAGTTTGCCGAGTTGCTGTGCGATGTTAGCAAGGTCTTTAAAAAACATTTGCATGTTAAGGTTTTGAAAACAATGAGGCCGTCCATCCGTGCCCCATTGATTTTCATAGGTGACGAACATTTGCTCCAAGGCGCCGGTCACCTCGGTACCCGTGATCATCTCCAGGGACACGGGCCCAAGATTCTCTGCCTGCCGGAGTCTCCTGCGGACATTTCCGCGATGTGACGACCCACAGTTCTGTAAGACATGCTCCAGGGTTTGTCCGGGCTCAAAAGGTAGGTAGGGGGCGATTGAATCTGGTTTTTCGGGGTCTGCAATCGTGCCCGCGTGCGTCTCAAATAATCGATAGGCAGCTAACTGCCCTAACTTTGGGAATACTGCTTTGGCGGATTGGTACAATGCAGACCAATAAGCATCCCAATCTTTTGCATGCATAGCTTCGCCGAGGGGCAACGGGTCTTGATAATCAAAACCAAATAAGCCTCCAGCAGGTTCAATAACGGTTCGCATCAGGCCGGATAGACGCGCTTCTCTCGCATAAAGCAAATACAAGATTTCGTGATTGGCGTTGTCGATCGCGTAAATGAGATATGGTTTGCATCCCTCGGCGACGGCAATGATGCGCTCCCAGCTAGAGGCGAATTGTCTGCCCTGCCAAATATCACCGTATGCCTCGAAAGCCGCATCCCAGCGCGTGGCAAGTGCTGAGTCCGCTGCATCTGCGCCACCTTCAATCCATTCGATATGCCAGCTCATAGCGGTTCAGACACCCTCGTTGATCACCCATTTCGCAAGCATAAGAAAGCAACGTAAATAAATCATTTGGAACAGAACTTATTTCATAGCACCTGAAAATATGGCTTGCCAAGCTGCGCGCTCGGTTCTAAGCGGTCGCAATTCACGACTCGTGAGTCTTGACGGCTCCGTTTTTTCCGATTTTGAGTATAGTCATAACAGCGCCTACCCATTTCTTGGATTCTTGGCGCAGGTCTTCGAAAGGCGAGAAAACACCTGATAGGACGAAGGTCGTTGCGGCCGTTATGCCGTAAATGAGTATTATTGGTATGGGGGCTTTGATCATGCCGTGGCTCCCAGTATCCAGCAGGTATAACACCAAAAATATGATGCACCCTTGGTAGGCGGCTGGCAGAGCGGCACGAGGGATGTCGGCAAGCCTGATGTTGACCGCTTTACTGGCAGTCAGGCTCATGTGGAAGGATACTGCGGCATAAGACACAACCATTGCCCAGGCGACGCCAGTAATGCCGTATCGTATGCCGATAGCCAGTGCAGCAATGACAGTGGCAAAGGATGTTAGTGAGACAAATAGCTCCTGGCGTAATTTATTGAGCGCGGTCAGCACTGCGCCAGCGGGGTGGCTAATGGACATGAAAAATCCAGCGATCACGAGAATGGACATCGGTGCAGCTGTGCCAGCCCACTTCGCTCCGTACAAAACGTGGATGATTTCATCAGCTAGCCAATACAGCAAGACATACGCCGGGAAGGTATAGATACAGATCAATTTGATGCTGCGCAGATAAAGATACTTGACCAAATCGGCATTGTCGGCTGATTTGGCAATGGAACGAAAGAGAGGGTCATAGACTGAGCCGCTGATGGCGATGAACGGAATGTGGCTGAGGCTATCGGCCTTGTTGTAGAGTCCGACTGATGTGGTGCCTAATGATCGTGAAAGGACGAAATTGCTGGATTGGCTTCGCAGGTAGATCACAATGTCGTTGGCTGACACCATGAAGCCGTAGCGGGCAATATCCCGCCCCCGACGTAAATCCAGCGACCAACCAGGTCGCCACTTGGCCAGAGGCGCGAGTAGGAGGACACTGGCGGCAGATCCGACGATGCCGCCGATAATCAGGCTCCAAACTCCATAGCCGGTATAGGCCATGCCGATGCTGACCGCACTCGAGAGCAACAGCGTGGTGATCCTGACGCCGGTTTGAGCCTTGAAGCGCATGTTCCGGAAGAGGATATTGCTGGGCAGATTCACAAAGGGGCGAAAGATGAAAGACAGCGCTGAGACGCGCAACAGGTCGGAATACAAGGGCGTATCGTACCACCTGGCGAACCATGGGGCGGAGAAGAAAAAGCTGGCGTAGATCAGGCATCCGATGATGATCTGCAAGGTGAAGGCGATGTCATAATCCTGTTTCGTTGCCTCCTTGGCGCGTACCAGTGCCTGCCCCATGCCGCCTCCCGAGACGAACCCGGCGAGCCCGGTAAAAACCGAGATGGTCACCAGCATGCCGAAATCTGCGGGTGCGAGCAGACGCGCCAGCACGATGCCGAAAATAAAAGTAAGTGCCTGGCTACCCATATTCCCGATGAACAGCCAGGCGGCACCGTGGCGAATGCTTTGGCCTAGGCTCATGAGTTGGCGTGCTTGCGCAGATAGAAGGCGGCACGCCCGCCCCTTCCTTCAAGGTTGACCTGGCCGGCCAGTTCGCGAAATTGATTCATTTGTTCTTCCGTGAAGATGTTGTCGAGTGGGTTAATCCAAAAAGAATTGGGCGCAGTGAGCGGGATACCCGCGAGATATTGTTCGCTTCCTGCAAATTCGAATTCGGTGGAATCGTGTTGGGTACGCACGACATCGAATCCGGTCTTGATTGCAAGCTGCGCCAGGCTGGCCTGGGTATGCAGATAGAGGTGACGGGGGGCATCCAACTCAACCCAATGCACGCCATAGCGTTCCCACACCAGGCTATCCACGAGAGGAATACGAATAATGCAGGTGCCGCCACGAGCAAGCAGGCGGTGGGCATTTTGCAAGGTTGCGCGCTGGTCGGGGATGTGCTCCAGCGAATGATGGAAAGAGATCACATCAAATTCGCCCGGCACCTGATCAAGCGGGGCTTGCTGGTAGTGAATGCCATTGCGCTTACCCGCATTGGAAAGATAGGGGTCGGCCCCGTTAAGACAAGTAAAGCCGCAACGCGAGAGTGTGCCAAGCCATTCGGAATGCTCGCCGCAGCCCACGTCCAAAAACCGGGTGTTGTACCGGATGCCGGGAATGTGTTTGAGATAGAGCAGGGCTTCGGTTGCGCCATAAGGCAAGCCACCCAAACGCCAAGTCAGGCGCTCCCACATTGCGCCCTTGCCGGTCAGCCGGTAGCGCATTTTTTGGCGGTTGAGCAAGCGCTTGGGCAGACTGGGCCGAACGAGGGGTTCATTGGACAGGGAATAGTAGTTCGTCGGGTAAAAACGCGCGAGGTCGACCGGTATCGAAACGATTTGCAGGCAACCGCAATCTTGGCATTTGAAATAGTCGAACGTATCACCCCAGCCAAACATGCGCTCCTGGGGTTGGTAGTGCGGATGGTCGGCGATGCTGTCACAGATTCGGCAGATGTTCACGGTTTGCTTTCTGATCCAGAACAGATAACCCACTGTTTTCTGCCTCATTCTTGGGGAGGGTCAATGGGGTCAGACATCAATTCTCTCGGATCCAGCAGGTTCAGCGCATTGACGACATTATTTTCATAATACCTGGCGGGGTTTTGCACCGGCTCGCCCACCTGGATAAAGAAACCGAAGTGCATCACCCGTCGATCTTGCGTTCGCTAAACGACTTGTCGAGAAGCGCGCGGTCAGCCAGATTGCCAAGAACGAATTCAGCGCCCGGCACCGCGTCCCGATGGCCGATGGAGAGGTTGTCCAGCGTCGTTACCCCATATTCGCGACCGAGCAGCCTTTTGACCATGTGGGAACCCATGCCGCCCGCGCCACAGACGACCAATATTGTTTCTTCTTTTTGCGCCATCTGTCTCAATCTTGACCAACCCTCACCCATAAACCATAGCAGGAATAAAACCGGTCCGCAGTGTTTCCCCTGGAACCCCGAACGGCATCCGCCGCAACATCGGCAGCGCGCCCGGCTCCCGCCCACAGCTAAGCGATTTAGCCGTCTTCTACTGCTGACGGAAAGGCGGCCTGCGGGCTGACATATTCTGGCGTGGAAATCGTGTCGCATGGAATTGAACGCTTTGACGCCATTCTCCAGATCATGACGCGCAGTTTGGATATAGCGCAATTTGACGTATTGTGTCGCCATGGGAATTGCTTGATACACCGGCCTGCGGGTCGACTTGCTAGCCGGGCAGACTGTCGATGATCAAACCACTGCTTGCTTTGATTTCCACCATACTACTGACTAACACGGCGGTAGGCGGCACGGCATACACTGCAACGCCAGATACCTATGTGGCCCGGCTTCGCGAGCTTGCGCCAGGTGATCGGCTGACTCTGTCCCCGGGCATTTATGAACGCGGGCTTCCCATTCACAATCTGAACGGGACCGCGCAAGCTCCCATCGTGGTCGCCGGTCCTGACGGCGCGCTGCCGGCCATTCTCCTGGCGCACGCGGGGCGCAACACCGTCAGCATTGTGAACTCCAGCCATGTAACCGTGCGGAACCTGACACTCGATGGAGCGGGCCTGCCTGTGGACGGCGTGAAATGCGAAGGTCACGCACAGTGGGCGCATCATATAACCCTGGCGAATCTGGATATCCGTGGCCATGGCAATAACCAGCAGACAGTGGGCATCTCCACCAAATGCCCGGCATGGGGCTGGGTGATTCGGGAAAACCGGATTGTGGGCGCCGGCACGGGCATCTATTTGGGCAACTCTGATGGCAACGCCCCTTTTGTGGGTGGACTGATCGAGCACAACGTGATTCTGGATACGATCGGTTACAACCTGCAGATCAAACACCAGAACCGGCGCCCGGAACCGCCGGGGATGCCGCAGGAACGCAGCGCAACCATCATTCGCGACAATGTGTTCAGCAAGGAACAGGGCGCATCGAATGGCCCCATGGCCAGGCCGAACGTGCTGGTAGGGCACTTTCCGCTGGTCGGCCCCGGTGCCAATGACCTCTATCTTGTCCATGGCAATTTCTTCTACCAGAACCCTGGCGAGTCACTCTTTCAGGGCGAGGGGAATATCGCCTTGTACAACAACCTGTTCGTGAATCACGCGGGCGACGCGGTCCGGATTCAACCTCACAACGACACGCCACGAACAATCAGCGTGTTCTACAATACAATTGTTGCGTCTAAAAATGGCATTGTTCTTCTGAGACGCGAAGGCGACCCTGAGTATGGCCAGTTCGTGGCGGGCAATGCGGTGTTTGGCGGGCCGCCGCTATCGCTTCCCGTGGGTTCATCATCGGCAAACGTGGCCGAACACTACGAAGTGGCGGGAAGCTACCTCAACGCGCCTTTTGATCCCCCGGAAAAGCTGGACCTGTATCCGCGTCCGGGCCGGCTGAAGAAAATACGAATGGAGACCCGCTCGCTGCATGGCTATGAAGGTTGGGATCGTGATTTCAACGGCAACAGTCGGAAAGACCCGTTCGCCGGCGCCTACGCAGGCGAAGGCCGCAACCCTGGCTGGCCGCTCGGCAGAAACCGGAAACCGTGAAAATGTGCCCCCTCCCTTACCCGGATGACCGCCGTGCCTGAAATGCCAAGCGCCCGGAGGCCGCATTCGGTCTGGCCTACTCAGCCCCATCGCAGGCCCGACCCTGACGAGGTGGATGGCACTGGGGCGCGCCACTTCCTGCTGCTACTCGCATTCGCGTATACGGCCTTTGTCATTTACGGCAGCCTGGTTCCACTGCATTTCCACCCACACTCCTGGGATGAAGCCTGGGCGATTTTTCGTGACATTCGCACCCTTAACCTGGGAATTGGATCTCGCGCCGACTGGGTGGCAAACATTCTGCTGTTCGTGCCTTTGGCTTTTGTGTGGCTCGGCACACTGTGGCACGCAAAAAGCGTAGGCTGGCGTACCGTGGCAACACTATTCGTACTACTTGCCTGCACCGGCCTGAGCGTGGCGATCGAATTTACCCAGATTTTCTTCCCGCCCCGCACCGTTTCGCTGAACGATATTTACGCAGAAACCCTCGGTACCTTTATCGGCATCTCTCTTTGGCGGGCAATCGGGGCGCCTGTGACCCGATGGTATTTGGGCTGGCGAGCCGCCGAAGGGCCAATGGATCTCGCCCAACGGCTGCTCTACGGCTACCTGTTTCTGTTGTTCGGCTACAATCTCCTGCCGCTGGATCTGACCATCAGCCCGGTGGAGATCTATCACAAGTGGCATGAAGGACGAATTGTCCTCATCCCTTTCGCTAACGGGCAGGCCGAGCTTGCGCAACGATTCTACGGCTTGCTCACGGATGTGTTGATTTGGATTCCGGCAGGTGTACTGGCAAGCCTTAGCGCCAGATACCAGACCAAACAAATCTGGCTCCGGCTCACTGCCGCCGCGGCTTTGATCGAGTTCCTCCAGATTTTCGTGTACACCCGCGTCACCGATACAACGGATATTCTCACCGGCAGTTTGGGCTCGGCGGTCGGGATTTGGCTGGCGATTCGATGGCGAACCGGGGTACCCGCCGCAGAACAGGCAAAAGCAGCGGGTAACACAGGCCGATTAATCGCCGTGATACTCCTCTGGCTGGCCCTGATTTTTGCCGTATTCTGGTATCCCTTCGATTTTCGGGCTGACGGTACGTTCTTACGCAGCCGGCTTGCCGAGGCAACAACCCGGGTGCCATTTGCCATCTATTACTTCGGCACTGAATATCGGGCAGTAACTGAAGTATTGCACAAGATGGGTTTATTTTTTCCACTGGGCATACTGCTCGCTTTGCTTGCGGGCCAATTCCGTTCCGGGCCGCCCTCTCTCTGGAAAATGGCCGCCTTGGCCGGGGTGGGAGTCGTTGCCGGCTCAGTGGAGGTGGGCCAGTTATTCCTGCCCGGAAAATTCGCCGACCTGACCGACTGGGTATTGGAGATGGCGGGGGGTTGGGCGGGATGTGCACTCGCGTGGCGAATCCTGTCCATGCACCCCATGCGCGCTGCGCCTGTCATATCGGCACCTCGCCATAGTCCATGGTTGTTTGCAGGGGGACTTGTGCTGGCGCTGGCGTTGCTGCTCCTGGCTGCAACGTATATCCCTGCTATACCCTACAACGTACGCAAACTGATCGCACAAGGGCATCCCATTTTGTCTGCGCTAGCCCTCGCGGGTGCTATTGCATGGATATTTGGCTTCCCGGCCTGGGCAGCCAGGCACATGACAACAGGCTCGCGCCGGCCCGCATACCTGCTACCATTCCTGCTGCTTCACGGCATCGTCGCCTGGGTTCTGTTGCGCACGGCAGTGCCTCTCGAAATGATTCATAAAATCGTCGGCTCGCCCATTCTTGACTGGCCTTGGGAATGGGAATCGATCGGGCGTTTTATCGGCCTGTTCGCGCTCTGGTCTGTGATTTCATTCGGGGCAGGATTTATCGCCTTGCGGTCCTGGATGCCCAAAGCGGGCGGCTTTCTCTGGGTGTGGGCAGTCGCGACGATTGCATTGTTGCCGGTTGTATATGTCGTGGTAATTCGGCAAGCGGCAACAGACAATCTTACCGAGCTTCTTGCCGGGGGCGGAACGCCAATGGCGTTTCTGTGGGTCGCCGCCGGTTTGTTCATGCTTGCACTGGCGGGCGCTCAACTGGCCTGTGCGCTCGGCTCCGGCATGCGCGTAGGGGCCATGCAGGGGGCGCTATGGAGCGTAGCCTCGTTTCCTTTGACCTACCTCGCCCTGCACGCGGGTTTTGAATCCTACATCATCAAATACGGCCAGGTGTTTTCCGCTTTTCAGTTTCTCTTGAGCCAGGACAGGGCTCACTATGCAGCGCCCATGGAACTGCTACTGCGCTATGGGTTCGCACACGGGATATTGCTTTTCGTCATTGCTGCCAGCCAGGCACCGTTCCTGGGTCAGAACAGGAAAGCCCTCGCAACAAAAGGCCAACTATCTGATTAACTAGCCCGTCTTGGGCTGGATGGTTGCCACCACCAATTCGGCCGCCTGATCGGGTGGCATCGAAGTGGTGTCGAGATGGATTTCAGGCGTTTGCGGCGCCTCGTAAGGCGAGTCGATCCCGGTAAAGTTTCTCAATTCACCACTTCTGGCCTTGCGATAAAGTCCTTTCGGATCGCGCTCCTCGGCAATCGAAAGCGGGACGTCTACAAATATCTCGAAAAATTCGTCTTCTTCGAGCAGTTCCCGCGCCAGGCGGCGCTCCGAACGAAAGGGGGAAATGAATGCGGCCAGGACGATCAGGCCGGCATCCACCATCAATTTGCCGACTTCCGCCACGCGGCGGATATTTTCCACCCGGTCTACTTCGGTGAAGCCAAGATCCTTGTTCAAACCGTGACGCACGTTGTCGCCATCGAGCAGGTAGGTGTGGCAGCCCATGGCGTGCAGCCTCTTTTCCACCAGATTGGCGATGGTGGATTTCCCCGAGCCGGAAAGTCCGGTGAACCACAGCATGCAGGGCTTTTGTCCCTTGCTCGCCGCACGGGTTGCCTTGTCCACGTCGACATGCTGCATGTGGATGTTCTGTGCACGGTACAGGGCGAAGTGCAGTAGTCCCATCCCGACGGTGTGGTTGCTCACGCGGTCGATAAGGATGAAACCGCCGGTATCCCGATTGACTTTATAGGGATCGAAGGCGATCGGTCGGTCAACGCTGAGGTTGCACACGCCGACGGCGTTGCACCCCAGATTTTTTGCCGCCAGATGTTCCGATGAGCCAACGTTCACCTGGTATTTGATGTCGGTGACGGTGGCGGCAACCGTCTGAGCCCCGATTTTGAGCAGATAGGCCCGACCCGGGAGCATGGGGGCATCGTGCATCCAGATAATCGTGGATTCGAACTGGTCGGCCACATTTGCCGGTGCATCGGCTGCAGAAATGGCCTCTGCGCGCGATATCTCGATCTCCAGCGTTTCCAGACAACCCGTCAGAGTGGCGCCGGAGTGCCACGGCATGGAGTTGCCGGGCGCGCTGATGTTGTCGCCGTGCAACGCCGAGAGGGGAATGGCGGTGATGTGTTCCAGCCCGATCTGGCGAGCGAAGCCGCGGTAGTCGTCAACGACGCGCTGAAACACTATTTCCGAATAGCCCACAAGATCCATCTTGTTGATGGCCAGGACGACCCTGCGGATGCCCAGCAGCGATATCAGGTGGCTATGCTGGCGGCTCCGGGTGTACATGCCTTTGCTTGCGTCGATGAGGATGACCGCCACGTCGGCGGAGAAGAGGCGGCAGGCTGCATCGATCTGTTCGTGATCCGCGGACCATTCTTCCGCCAGCAGGGCGGAATCAGGGTTGTGGGCGCCCCGGGTTTCCTTCTCTTTCGCGCTGGCGTCCAGTATGGCCAGTTGACCCTCGAACAGCATTTTGGATGGGTAGGGCAGCCGCCCGGTCAGGGTCCTCTTGCCGGAGCCGGCGCTGCCACAGATAATGAAGCGCAAATCTCTCTTGCGCTGCTGGCTGCGCGAAAGTGCATTGATGACGGTGGAGTCCGGGGCGTGAGCCATATGGAAAGTGGAATCTCGGGATAATTTGGGCGGATTGCAAGCCTGAAGCGCAACGCTATTATGAAATATAGCCGCTCCCGGAAAACTTTTTAGGGCGGGGTTGAATCCGGGGTATTTTCGGAAGCAGATCACTAGCGCTGCCTGAACCACTGTTCCAGCATCATCAGCACCCAGACCATGGTGCCGTGATAGCCGGCATGCTCGTCCAGATGTTGCCCAAGCAGCTTGTCGATGAAATCGGCGCGCACGATGTTGCGCGATTTCAGTCCATTCAGGCTGTCAGCGGCCAGTTCCTGCAGTGGCTTGTGATCCTGGAGCCAGACGCCGAAAGGCAGGCCGAAGCCGTGCTTTTGCTTGGTGATGATCTCGTCCGGCAGGAAATCGCGCAGCGCCTCCTTGAAAAAATAACGCAGCTTTGTCCCCCGGAGCTTCAGCTCCGGCGCCAGCCGCGCCGAGAAAGCCACCATTTCGTCGTTGAGAAACGGGAAAGCCCCTTCCATCCCAGCCAGTTCGCAGGCCTTGACCACCTTGGGCAGATCGTTGTCGGCGAGGGTGAATTTCAGGTCGAGGGCGAGCATGTGGTTGATCAGGCTTTGGGCATGGGCCTGGCGATAGGTTTCGTTCAAGCGGGAGAGGGGCTGCCCCGGATCAACGGTAGCCAGAAACTCCCGGGTAAAAACCTCCCCATGGCCGTAACGATCCAGCAGGTTGTAGGTTTCCGTGCGCGCCGGCATCGGCACCGAGGCCTGCTCGATATAGCTGCGGGCCTTGCGCACCAGCGGCACTCTCTGGCCGCCGGGCATGCCGAAGACGGCGGGTTCCAGTACCCCCTTGCGCAATAACGAGGGGATACGTTCATAGAGGGAAAAGATATATTGCTTCGCATAACGCTCGTTACCGCCGAACAGCTCGTCGCCCCCGTCACCGCCCAAGATCCTGTTCAGACCGTCCGCCCTCGCCATGCGTGCGCAATAAAAGGCGGGCACGGCAGAAGCGTTGCCGAAGGGCTGATCGAAGATTCCTGCAATCTGCGGAATGGCCGCCACCACATCGTCCGGAGTGACATAGTACTCGTGATGATCGGTGGAAAAATGCCGCGCCGCGATGCGGGCATACTCCATCTCGTCATAGCCATCGGCTTCGAAGCCGATGGAGTAGGTGCGGGCCGGCCGGTCACCAGCCTCCCCCAGGATACCCGCGATCGTGGAGCTGTCCGTCCCGCCGCTGAGGAAGGCGCCAACCTCCTGATCTGACGCGGCCTCGCGCACGCTGGAGCGCAACAGCCGCAAAAATTCCTGCTTGAGCTCGTCAAAGGGGCGCTTTTCCCCTTCCAGGAACCGCATTTCCCAGTGTTTTTTTGTTTCCGCCCGGCCTTTCCTGAAAACCAGGTATTCGCCCGGCAGGAGGCGCTTTTGCCCCGTGTAGATCGTGTCGGGGCCGGGCACCATATGAAAATAGAGGTAATTGTAGAGGCTCTGCGGGTCGATCTCCGGTCTTGCCAACGGGTGAAGGATGACGGCATCCGCCGATGAACCGAACACCAGCCTATTCCCAGAAAGCGTGTAGGAAAGCGGCTGGGTCCCCATGCGATCGACGGCCAGAACCGCCTCCCCGGCAGCTTCATCCAGGATGCAAAGGGCATACGCGCCCTCCAGAATCGGGAGGACCGTCCCTCTCCCTTCCCGCCAGCCGTCCGCCAGCGCTTTGGCCACACCCTCGTCCTGCGCAAGCTGGGCCAGACGGGAATCCGTAAACCTGACCCGGCCCCATACCGCGACCAAAAGTCCTTCCTTTTGATAGAGGTGGACACTGTCGCCGCAAGCGGCGACAGCCAGGGCGCTGTTCCCTTCCACCAGCGCCTGGACGCCGCTGCCGTCAAAACGCGCCAGCGGCCCGGCCATTCGCTCGACAATCTGCCGGTTCTCGGCAATTGTGGCGCCATAACCTATCCAGCCACACAGACCACTCACAACAATTTCCTTGTTTTTTCTAACATCGCTGCCCCTTTATTCTTCGGCCCTTAAACCCATGGCTGTTCAATGATTATGGTAACAGGCGAAAAAATGGGATGCTTCGCGGCAGGTGGGTTACTTGAGCCCAAGGCGGTTCATCAGGTCATACAGGGTGGGGCGGCTGACACCCAGCAAATCGGCCGCCTTGGCAATATTGCCATTCACTCTCGCCAGCACCTTCACCAAGGCCTTGTATTCCGCCTCTTCCCGCACCTGGCGCAGATTGAGATGCTCTTCCGCCTTGGTTGAGGCCTGCAGCCCGAGATCCTCCCCACTGATTTGGGAGCCCTCCGCCATGATGACGGCACGCTTGATGCAGTTTTCCATTTCCCGCACATTGCCTGGCCATGAATAGCTTTCTATCGTGGCCAGCGCCTCCTGGCTGAAGTTGAGCAAGGAACGCCCCTCCTGAACGCTGAACTTGTTCTTGAAGTGATGCGCCAACAATGCGGCATCGCCCATCCGCTCCCGTAGCGGTGGAATCGTGACAACGATCTCGCTCAACCGGTAATAGAGGTCTTCGCGGAAGTCTCCCGCCACGATCATTTCCTTTAGGTTCTGATGTGTCGCACAGACAATGCGCACATCCACAGGGATCTCTTCGCGCCCCCCTATCCGTTCTATCACCCTTTCCTGCAGGAAGCGCAAAATTTTTGCCTGCAGGGCCATGGGCAGGTCACCCACCTCATCGAGAAAAAAGGTCCCCCCATTGGCGAACTCGATTTTGCCCAGGGTCTGCTTGGCAGCCCCGGTAAAGGCCCCCTTCTCGTAGCCGAACAGCTCACTTTCCAGAAGGCTTTCCGGGATCGCCGCACAGTTGATCGCCATGAAGCGTTTCCCTTGCCGCGGGCTCAACTGGTGCAGGGCCTTTGCCAGCAGTTCCTTGCCGGTTCCGCTTTCGCCCAATAGCATTACTGTGGCGTCGGAGGGCGCGACCTTTTCCACGTTGCGGCATATCTTGAGCATGCCCGGATCCCTGCTGATGATGCCCGACAGGGGGGAATCCATTTGGACTTGCTGCATCCGGCGGTTTTCCTGCTGCAGCGCATGCAGGATAAAGGCCCGTTCGATCACCAGGCCGAGCATCTCTGGGTCAAAAGGTTTTTGGTGAAAATCGTAAGCGCCCAGGCCGATGGCCTTCACCGCATTGGCATGATCCTGGTTGCCGGTAAGGACGATCAGCTTGGTGTCCGGTGCGAGTGCGAGTATTTGCTGCAGCGTGGCCAAGCCCTCTGAGGCGCCATCGGGATCCGGAGGAAGTCCAAGGTCCATGGTGACAACCGCCGGTTGATGACGGCGAACCTGCGCGAGTGCGCTTTCACGATCCCCTGCCACCAAAACTTCGTAAGCATCGAAGCTCCAGCGCAGCTGCTTCTGCAGGCCGGGATCGTCTTCAATAATCAGCAGGGGAGGTTTGCCCCGATTCACCGGATTCTCTTTCACACTATGCGGCTCTCTCGACCGCCTGATCCTGGCGGTGAAGCGGCAGGATCACGCGGAAAGTGGTGCCGCCCGGCTGGCTGCTGGCGACTTCCAGCTGGCCCCCGAGTTCGTGAATATATTCCCGGCTTTCAAACACGCCTATCCCCATGCCCGCCGGCTTGGTGGACTCGAAAGGCTTGAACAGCCGCTCGCGGATGAACTCCTCGCTCATGCCATGCCCGCTGTCTTTGACCTCTATGATCGCGGCGTCATCCTGCCTGGCCATGTGCACCATGACTTGGCCGTCCCTGGGAGTAGCCTCAATGGCATTCTGGATAAGATGCCCGATCACCCGCTCCAGGCGCGCCCAGTTGGCGAAGACCACCAGGCCGGGGTCCAGAATCTCGAGCACCGGCTTCGGCGCGGCGGCTGACTTGGCCGCCACCGCCTGCTGCAGCAGCTTTTCAATGGGAAGCGGAGCGGGCTTCTCATCAGAAGTGCCGCTGCTCAATTTCTGAAGGAGCCGCTTCATTTTCTGTACCGAGAAATCCACCGTGTCGATCATGTCTTTTTGGAATTCCGGATTGTTTTTGTGTTTTTCAGCATTGGGAAGCAGCAGTGACAACTGGGAAACCAAGTTTTTCAGGTCGTGCACTACAAAAGTGGACATGCGATTGAATGATTCAAACTGTCGCGCCACCAGAAGCGCATTGGCCGCTTCCTGTTGCGCGAGATAGCTTGCCGCCTGGCGACCGGCGATCTTGAGCAGATCGTTAACCTCCCAGTTCAACCTGATTCTGCTCCTGGGCTGTGCCAGCACCACAAAACCAAACAATCCTCCGTGCTGGATCAGCGGAACCACCAGCCATGCCTTTGGAATGGCGCGCAGCCATTGAGGCATGGTGATTGCAGCGTATTTTCCAGGATGGGTGTCGCACTCCTGCAAATCTATCACCCATTGCTGATTTTCGAGAAACCGGCAAAAGGGGCTGTTCACTGGCTCGATCCCACCAGCCAGCGGCATGTTCCAGTGCGCCACAGGCTCGCAACTACCGGACTCGCGGCTGATCCACAAGGCCCCCCCGGGGCTTTCCACCAGTTCCGCGACAGCCTGGATGGCGCGCTCTCCCAGACCGTGCCCACCTTCGGAGAGGGTGCGGATAAAACGCAGCCATTCCTCCCGATAGTCGTAGTTGTAGCTGAAAAAATGCTTGCTGATGAAGACCTTGAGCCAGGAACGCAAAGTGCCCGAGAACAGCGCAACCAGGAGCAAGGCCACGGCACCGAACAGGAAAGCGACCTGCAGTACCGTGCCCCAGTTTCCCCCAAAAAATCGGATGTAGTAGCCGGCAGCCGCCATGACCAGCAAGTACATGGCGGCCCCTAACAGCGTCGCGGAATGGAACAGGATGCGGCGCGAAACCGAGATTCCCAATGACCATTGAGGATTGCGCGCTGCCGACACGGCCACCAGGGGAACGATCAGGGCATTGACTATCCCTCGTGCAGTCCAGATCTCCGGGCTCACCTGTCTGAACAACAGGGCATCGCTGTAAAGATAGAAATCGTAAGCGAACACCCCGCCTATCCCCAGGCAGGCGAATTTTATCCCCCAGCGTTGCTTGGCAGGCGTGTTCCTGTAGAGCTGCTCCACCAAGATCATGCCAATCACCGCCATTGCCCCGCGTCCGACGATACTGGCCATAAAGCCGATCGTCCCAAAGGGAGAGGGGCCAAGGCCTCCATAGGAGTAGATGGCGGCAAGAAAGAGCAAAAGGTAAAACCCTGCAACAGCCGCCACAGCTGGCCTGACCCTGGAGGTAGAGGAAGCTTCCGTCTGCCCGAAGGGTCCCAGCAGCATTACCAGAAAAGCGGTCCAGCCTGCATTCCGAAGAATTTCCAGGATATCCGTCAGGAGCGATACCGGGCGTCCCAAGGTGGCCTGATAGGCGACCGTCGCCGCCCAAAGCGCGGAAAACAGGCATGCGACAGTGAGCACCATCCCGTGCAGACGTCCGCGCCAGCTGGTCAACAGGAGGCCGGATAAGAAAAAATAGGCCGCCGCGGCGGCAGCATAGCTGAGTGCCGCAATGCTTGTTGTCAACATGGGGTTGGGTGCCATGAGCTCACCGTCCCCCCTTGCCCAACAAGACTACCTGGACTGTATCGATCAGGATGATGATATCCAGGAACAGGCTGTTGTTTTTCACATAGTACAGGTCATACTGCAGCTTTTCGACGGCATCCTCCACCGAGGAGCCGTACTGGTAGCGTACCTGGGCCCATCCGGTTATCCCCGGCTTGATGCTGTGCCTCGTGTTGTAATAGGGGATCTTGACGCTGAGCTGGTCAACAAAATAGGGTCTTTCCGGGCGGGGACCCACAAAGCTCATTTCCCCTTTCAACACGTTGAATATCTGGGGGAGCTCGTCTATCCTCAATTTCCGGATAATTCTGCCCACCCTTGTTGTCCGTGGGTCATTCGCTGCCGCCCATTGCGGTTTTCCCTCTTTCTCAGCATCATTTCTCATGCTGCGAAACTTCAGGACCATAAACGTTCCCCCCCCTTTCCCCACCCTTTCCTGCCGAAAAAGGATAGGCGCACCATCTTCGATGAAAATGCAGAGGGCTGTAACCAGCATGACGGGAAAGGTGGCCACCAGAAGGATCAGGCTTGCGGTCAGGTCGAAAACTCGCTTGACGGCCGTTCTCAAGACTCCCTGCTCAAATCCCCCGCCAAAGACCAGCCAGCTCGGGTAAAGGGAATCAACCCGGATCTGGCCCCGCTCGCGTTCATAAAACTTGGCGGCATCGCTCACCTTGACCCCATTCAGTTTGCATTCCAGAAGCTCCTGGATTGGGAAGCCGCCGTTGCGCCGGTCTCCAACCGCGACAATGACCTCGCTCACGCTGTATTTATTCACCATGGACACCAAGGGCCCTTCCGCAGACAAAACGGAGTGGTAGGGCACCTGGTGTTTCTCGCCCGGCATCGGCACAAAACCAACGATCTTGAATTTATGGCAACCGGGATCGTTCTCGATCAGATCGTGGCATTCCTTGGCCCTGGCGCCTGTACCCAGCACCATGACCCGGGACTCCAAAACCCCCAGGCTGGACCACTTGAAAAAAACGGCCCGCGTCAGAAGCATCCCGGCCATGGCAAGAAGCATCACTATCCCCAGGATGCCACGACCGAAATAAAGGTCAGGCGCCAAGTAGAAAACCAGACTGATGAGACCCAACCCCAGGACAAGGGAAGGCATCAGGCGGAGTAAAGTGGCTTTGGAGTCCGGCCTTGAATCCAGTTGATACATCCCCATCGCCGCCATACTCAAGGCCATGACAACAGCAAAGGTACTTGCCTTGGGAAATAGGGGCGTGAGAGAGGCGGAAAAGAACTGGGCCTCTTCAAGAAAACGGATTCTTGTCCCCAGGTAAACCGAGGCCATCAGCACGAGCACTTCCACGACGAAAAGAAAGACTGCCGTTATGGAAATGTAATGATTGTAAATTCGAGTCATCTCCGGTATCCCTCTTCACGGCAATTTCCGCCGCAGCAGATCGCGGATGTAATTTCCGGGAATGGCGTAGGTTATGCCGCTCGGATGAGTGAGGGCGGCTTCCTTCATTCCCTTTACAAACACCATGTTGATGATGCCGTAGACCAGCCCGGTTTCAGGATCGTAGAGGGGGCTTCCGCTGCTGCCGGGATAGGCCGTGCCGTCGAGCTGAAACACGGTATAGGCGGACCGATGCAACTGGCCGATCATCTTTGCGTCGAGTCCCCGGGCGTTCCGCGCTGGCAACACGATAGGCGTGATCGAGGAAACCATGGCGCGGTGAGTCACCGGATAAAAACCCAGAATCATGCCGATCGGAAACCCGGTGAAAGCCAATGTCTGTCCCTCCCGGGCTGCGCCAGAATCCCCGAGCTCCATGGCAGACAGAGCCGGCCCGCTGATCCTTAGCAGAACCAGATCGTGCTCCTTGTCGAGGGCGACCGGAGCTGCCATCCTGAGTTCCGGCTCTTTGCCTTTGCCGGTGATCACGACAAGCGACTCCTTGTTCGCGATATCCAGCATTTCTGGGACGACGTGGAAGTTGGTGACCACGTGGAGACCGTCTTCCAGCACAAAGCCCGTGCCCAGAAAATTCACTGGCGGGGTACGCGTCTTTTGAAAAGTCCCTACCCCCACAACGGCTGGCTTGATACGTTCGATGGTTTGGACGAGCTCGGCGCCCCAAAGCGGGGAAACAAACAGCAACCCCAGCCCCACAAGGACAATGCTTCTGACGCGCCCCAGGAGAAAGCCCGGGAAAGCACGGCAGCCATTCAATCGCGTGTTGATATTCATATCCATCCCGCTACGAACCCTTGCCGCAAAGATCAGGCAAATAATTACGTGACCCTCTCCATTTACATAATAGATAGGCTAAGCCCTCAAAGCCCATTTTTATGACATATCTATCGTCAACTTCACTATAGACCATAAAAAAATGGTCCATGGCGCTCACTGAACACTACCTTTTTGCAATAGCGCCAGCTTCCGGATGAGACAGAAACGCCGTGTTTCGAGCAGTCCGCAGGTGTTTGTGGGCTATCAAAAATTCCACTTAGGTCTTGGCCCATTAGTGAAGACTGATGCACTGCTGATAGCGATAACAGGACCAAAAATCGCGTTTATCGGAGGTGCAGCCCCTGGGCTGACTCAATGCCGGCCTTAATATGCGTTCAACAGTGGCGCTAGCAGCCTGTCGGACTTGAAGAACAGCTTGCCAGCCTTGGAGATGTCAGCTTGGGAAGGCGCACACCCTTCACGAAAATCCACGTGCTGAGGGCGATGCTTTTGAAGATGGGGAATTGTTCCAGAAGCAGTGAGCGCATCGTTTCAACAACTTAAGAAGTATCGTGCCAAACTCAAACCCGGGCACCAGTTACTGGTTTATTGATGATAGTTAACTGGCAACGCCACAAATGATGACGTCTCCGCCAGGTTGAGCAAGAAGGGGTGGGTGGATTTCCCGTAAAGGACCGTAACTTTTCGCACGTAGTTCCTCGTTTCGGGATAGGGCGGAATCCCGCGATGCCTTTCCACCGCCCGCTCCCCGGCATTGTAAGCCGCGGCCACCAGCGGCACATTGCCCTTGAAGAATGCCAGCAGCCATTGCAGGTAGGCCAGCCCACCCCTGATGTTTTGCGCCGGATCGAAGGCATTTTTGACGCGGAAGCGACGGGCCGTTTCGGGGATGAGTTGCATCAGACCTTGTGCATTTTTAGGCGATATTGCTCGCACGTTGAAACCGGATTCTACCGATATAATCGCCAAAACCAGCTTGGGATCTACCGAGTAGCGGGGCGACAATTGTTGCACCAGGTCGACGATGGGGCCTTTCGGATAAGCCGTTGCATCCACCTGCTCCGGGTTTTCTCCCGCGTTTCCCGTTTCCGGCGCGGATTCCTCGGGCAACATACAGCGTGGCAGCGGTGTCGCGGCAGAAGAGCGGGTATAGCGGACCATTTCCAGCGCGTGGCCATGCCCCTGTTCGGCCGCCATGGCGAACAAATGTGCGGCCAGCCCATCGTCCCGGGAAACGCCGCGGCCATTGGCATACATCCATCCGAGGGCGAACTGGGCATCGGCAAAGCCAAGGCGGGCGGCACGACAATACAAGTCTGCGGCCTTGGCAAAATCCCGCGCCACGCCTTCGGCGTGTTCGTACTTTAGCGCCAGAGCGACCAGCGCTTCAGGATTGTCCAAACTTGCTTCCGGCGCCGCCGGAAGTGAGCGCGGATTGCTGTCGGCGCCTACGCTACCGACACACAAGGCCCACGCTGCCAGCACCACCAAGAACTTGCCTGGAAAAGTCATTGCACCTCACCACATACTTTTTGTTCAAGACTGGTGGATACAACCCGCAAGTTTCGCGCCAAAACATGATTTACTTTTAATTACAACAGATTAACAGACGGCGCTCGGCGCTTGACTGCGGAGTATGTAAAAAAAACCGACAAACCTTGGGCCTTGGCATCATCAACCCAGACACCAAATATCCCTGCCATTCCGGACGCGGGCGCACCCTGGAATCCCGCAAACATCCAAGTAAACGCTTCTCTTCGCGGAATTCCAAATGGGTAACCGCTATAATGACGGCCCGGATTAATCCGGGCATGTAGTAACTCACTCACTTGCATCTGTTGTAATAGATTCCGACAACCCCGACGGCGACATGCTTGACTACCCTTAGGGCAGGGTCTATTAATAAACAATAGAAAGCTTACGAGTCTTTCTCCATTTCGGTCTGAATCCAAACGGTCGGTTTTGTCAAACCTTGCGGCAAAAGAGATACCACAAGACCGAGTCGCCCAGCCAAACCCTTGCTGATAGCAGAGAGAGGAAAATACGCATGCATCATTTCGGCAGCAATAAGCGGGTAAATAGATGGGTGATGCTTTCGACAGTTGCCGTGCTAATCGGGGGAGGAACAACTGCCTGTGGCAAGTTCGAAACCACCCAGGCGCTGGTCTCTGAAGCCAAGCAATATCAGCAAAAGGGGGACAGCCAGGCCGCCATTATTCAGCTTAAGAACGCCCTGCAGAAAAACCCGGACGATGCCGAAGCACGCTATCTTTTAGGCATGATTTATCAGGAAAACGGCGATCCCGTTTCGGCCGAGAAAGAGCTACGCAAGGCCCTGGCGCTAGGCATGGGCCGTGACAAGGTGATGCCGGGTCTGGGGAAGGTCTTGCTGATGCAAGGGCAATTCCAGAAAGTTCTGGATGAAACAGGCCTGGCTGCCGCCAAGGGGCCGGCCTCCCCCGAAATACTGGGCGTGCGCGGAAATGCCTACCTCGCTCTGGGCAAATACCAGGATGCCAAGTTATCATTCGAGCAGGCGCTCCAGGCCAGGGCTGACTTTGCCGATGCCCTGCTCGGGATGGCCCGTCTCGCCATCGTGGACAAAGACATCGATGCTGCTACGCGCATCGCCGATCTCGCGGTGGACAAAAACCCGAAAAATATCGACGCTTGGCTTTTCAAGGGCGATCTGCTGCGGGCCCAAGGGAAGATCGAACCTGCCCTGGACGCCTACGGCGAGGCCCTGAAGATCACGCCGGACAACACTCCGGCGCGCCTGAGCAGGGCGTCCGTGGAACTTGCCGCCGAAAAATTTGACGCGGCCCGTGCCGATATCGCGGCGGCGCGCAAGAAGGCGCCAAAGAACCTGATGGTCTACTACTTGCAGGCGCTGCTCGATTTCCGTCAGGGGAAAAATGCCGCAGCGCTCGATTCCCTTCAGCAGATACTGAGCGCCGCACCCAACCATATGCCCAGTGTGCTGCTTGCCGGCGCAGTCCAATTTTCCTTGGGCTCGCTGCCACAGGCCGAACAGCATCTGAAAGCATATCTGGAGAAAGACCCAAACAACCTCTATGCGCGCAAACTGCTGGTCGCAACCCGGCTGAAAAGTCGCCAGACCAAAGCCGCGCTAGACGTGCTCCAGCGTGCGCTGAAGGAGGCGCCGCAAGACGCACAGTTGCTGGCTTTGGCGGGCGAAGCCTACATGCAGGCCAAGGATTTCACGAAGGCGACGGAATACTTTGAAAAAGCCAGCGCCATCGCACCCAAGAACCCCAAACTGCATACCTCGCTGGGCCTGAGCAGGCTGGCTCAGGGGGAAAACGAACGCGCCATTACTGAACTGGAAACCGCTGCGACCCTGGATACCCAATCATCCCAGGCGGATGTACTGCTGATCATGACCTACCTTGGCCGGCAGGAAAACGACAAGGCCATGGCTGCATTGAAAAACATGGAGAAGGCGCAGCCCAACAATCCCCTCACCCACAACCTGAAGGGCGCAGTCTACCTGGCAAAAAAGGACAAGATTAGCGCCCGGGCAAGCTTCGAAAAAGCCCTTTCCCTGCAGCCTGCCTATTTCCCGGCTACGATGAACCTTGCACAACTCGATTTGCAGGAGAAAAACCCGGCATCTGCCCAAAAACGCTTTGAGGCCATCCTGGAAAAGGACAAGGGCAACCTTCAGGCCATGATTGCGCTTGCGCAACTCGCCATCATCCAAGGGCAGGGCAAAGAGGTGGAATCCTGGCTGCAACGGGCCAACAAGGAGCATCCCGAGGCCTTGCAGCCGATCACGCTGCTGGTTGGGCATTATCTGAAAACAGGGGAAAAGAAAAAGGCGCTCGATCTGGCGCAAAAAATGCAAGCCAGCCATCCTCAGAGTCCGGAACTGCTGGACCTTCTGGCTCAGACCTACCTTGCCGGCGACAACAAGGAAAAAGCCCTGGAGTCCTATGAAAGACTTGCGGCGTTGATGCCAGGATCCGCCCTCGCCCAATACCGCATTGCTGCCGTTCACAAGGCCATGCAGAACGAACGGGCGGCTTACGGCGGCTTGAAGAAGGCGCTCGCCCTGCAGCCGGACTATCTGGATGCCCAGTTGGCTTTGGCAAGTATGGAGTTGCGCAAGGGCAATCATGATGAAGCCCTTAAAATAGCCCGGCAAATCCAGAAACAGCGGGAAGAATCCCCGGTGGGCTACTTGCTCGAAGGCGACTCGTTCATGGCGCAAACCAAGCCCGGGCTTGCTGTTAAGGCCTATGAACAGGGATTGGCCATTAGCAAGAACAGTTTATTGATGATGAAGCTGCATGCCGCCCTCAGCCAGTCCGGAAAAGTCAAGGAGGCGGAAACACGCATCCTGCAATGGCTGAAGGAACATCCCGCCGATACTTCAATCCGCATGTATCTTGCACATAGCTACCTCGGGGCCAAAAAGAGCAAGGCGGCCATCGAGCAATATCAGTCCGTCTTGCTGCAGGAGCCAAAAAATTCCTTGGCGCTGAACAATCTGGCCTGGTTGTATCAACAGGAAAAAGACCCCCGCGCCCTTAACTATGCCGAACAGGCCTATCAAGTGGGACCGAACAACCCGTCGATCCTGGATACCCTGGGATGGATGCTGGTGGAGCAAGGCAACACCACCCGCGGCTTGCCACTCTTGCAAAAGGCCACCAGCCTGGCGCCGGAAGCAGCTGAAATCCACTACCATTTTGTGCTTGGACTGGTGAAATCCGGCGACAAGGCCAAGGCGCGCAAGGAGCTTGAGCAACTTCTGGCCAAGGGGAAAACGTTTTCCAGGATTGAGGAAGCAAGGGGTTTGTTGAAGCAGCTATAGTCGGCGGAGACATGTGACGCCAAGCGCTGTAAGGCAGTGGCCCCCGTTGCGCCGAGCATGGTTCAGGTAACGGCAGGAATCTCTCTGAGAGAGGTGGGCAGGATGGCCAAAATTCCCCATGACAGGGACAAAACGAAAACCGGCAATGCCATTGCCGAGGTACGTTATGTCCCCGCAGAGCCGGATCCACCTTTCCCGGAGGAAGAGGCGGCACGCTCCAATATCCGTGATATTGCTGTAGCTCACAAGACCTTCAGAATCCGTCTTGCCGACACGGACGAAGGCCGCAACGCCGCAAACATGCTCATCGACCGGATGTATTCGTGGAGGGGCTACACCACATCCCACCAAACGCCGAAAAGTCCCAACCTGATAACCTTGATGGCCATGGAAAACCACTCCGTGATCGGAACGATTTCCATCTCTCTCGATTCCCCCATAGGAATTCTGGCCGACGAAACCTATGAGGACGAAATCAATATTTTAAGGAGCAGGGGCTGCAGGATTTGCGAATTCACCAAGCTCGCCTTCGACCCCGCCGTCCGTTCAAAACAAGTTCTCGCTTCGCTCTTTCATGTTGCTTTCATCTACGCCTGGCACATTCGGAATTGCACTGACCTGCTCATCGAGGTCAATCCGAGGCACCGCCGTTTTTATAAAAGAATGCTGGGCTTCAAACGGTACGGGCAAATAAAGACCAACCCGCGCGTCAACGCGCCGGCGGTTTTGCTATGGCTTGATCTTGGTTATGCGGAACAACAGATCCAGAAATTCGGCGGGTCAAGTAACCACCCCGGATCCGAAAAGTCTTTGTATCCGTATTTTTTTTCCCATCACGAGGAGGAGGGTATTGTCCACAGGCTATTGAACCTGAACGGAGATTCCCGTGAAATGGTTCAATGAAAATCCCTGGATTCCTGCAAACCCTTTATCCCTCTCTCTCCCAGAGGCGAATCTATGCACAATGCGTTTCGTTGTGTTTTCCGGCTACTGGTCGTACCAGAAATCCGCAACTAAACTCATACAATCTTGTCAACGCAGAGCATGTTTAATATTCGCAAATTTCTTTTTGGCGTCAAGAAGCGTCGTAGAAAGCCGCACGAATGGGATAAAACCATTGTCGCCTTCTCGCCCTACTGGCTCAAAGACCTCGCCATACCGGCACCCCGGGACGTTACGAACCTGCAGGATGACAAGATCGAAGAGCAGGCTTTCAAGGTTCGTCTCGCTAACAACGAAGACCGCCGTAAATCAGCCAGCCTGCTCATCCAGAAAATGTATGACTGGCGTGGCTATGAAGCCGACGCCATAAGCCATGATCCCAACAAGATAACCCTGGTGGCCTACCAGGATGACAAAGTGGTGGGCACCATGTCCTTGGGCATGGACTCCCCCCAAGGTATGGCGGTAGACCAACTTTACAAGCAGGAGGCAGATCAACTGCGCGCAGAAGGAAGAAAGCTCTGCGACATCACCCGGCTTGCCGTGGATCGTGATATCAAGACAAAAAGTGTATTGGCCGCCTTGTTTCATATGTCGTTCATTTATGGGCACAACATTCACCACGCTACGGATTTTCTGATTGAAGTGAATCCGCGCCATGTGCTTTTCTATCAACGCATGATGGGATTTGAACCCTTTGGTGAAGAAAGGACATGCCCCCGGGTCAATGCGCCAGCCGTACTGATGAGACTGGATACCAGCCACGCGGATCAACAGATAAACCGCTACGGCGGGATGGGGGCGACCGCCAAGGGCGTGAAGTCGATCTATCCCTATTTTTTCTCACGTGAAGATGAATTGGGTATCACACAGCGCCTGCTTAGGGGAGAATGACCCCTGATGGGCTCTCTGGTTTGATCGCATGCAATCCTTTACCTATGATGAAGCTTTTTCCCGCAACATCGGCTGGCTGACCCGGCAGGAGCAGCAGCAGTTGCGCCAAAAACGGGTGGCGATTGCCGGCCTGGGTGGCGTGGGGGGGACGCACCTGCTGACGCTTTGTCGGCTGGGCATAGGCAAATTCCATCTGGCCGAGTTCGATACCTTCGATCTGGTTAATTTCAATCGTCAGGCTGGAGCGACGGTCAGCACCCTGGGTCTGGGCAAGCTGGAGGTCATGATCCGCCAGGCGCTCGACATCAATCCCGATCTCGACATCACTGGCTTTGCCGACGGCGTGACAAGCGACAACCTGGATGCCTTTCTGGATGGCGTGGATATCTACGTCGATGGCCTGGATTTCTTCGCTTTTCAGGCTCGCCAGCAGGTCTTTGCCGCTTGTGAGACAAAAAATATCCCCGCCGTCACCGCCGCGCCGTTGGGCATGGGCGCGGCGGTGCTCAATTTTTTGCCCGGCGGCATGAGTTTTAATAATTATTTTCGCCTGGACGACGGCCCTGAGGCGGAAAAACCCCTGCGTTTCCTCATGGGGCTTGCGCCTGTCCGCCTGCAAATGGGCTACCTGGCCGACCCCTCCGCAGTTGATCTGGCCAATCGCAAGGGCCCGTCCACCATCATGGCCTGCCAGCTTTGCGCTGGCGTGGCGGCGACCGAAGCCCTGAAAATTCTCCTCGGCCGCGGCCCGGTTCGGACGGCCCCCAAGGGCTATCACTTCGACGCCTACCGCAACAAGCTGGCGCTGACCTGGCGGCCCGGCGGCAACCGCAACCCCTTGCAGCGTCTCGCCATTGCCCTCGCCAAACGCAAACTCGGACTATAAATGCACCCGATTCCCCCACCCATCTCAGATATTCTCGAATTCGCCCGCTGGGCGCCCTCCGGCGACAACACCCAGCCCTGGCGTTTCGAAGTGATCGACGACCATCATCTGGTCGTCCATGCCTTCGATACCCGCGACCATTGCGTCTATGACCTCGACGGCCACCCCAGCCAGATCGCCCACGGCGCACTGCTGGAAACCCTCGCCATCGCTGCCAGCGCGCACGGCCTGCGCGCTGAATTCAGGCGCCGCCCCGGTTCGCCGGATACTCACCCCGGCTATCTTGTGGACTTGATCCCGGACAGTGCCTTGACGACCGATCCCCTGCTGCCCCATATCCGGCAGCGTTCCGTACAGCGTCGGCCGATGCGCACCACCCCCCTCACCGCATCGCAGAAACAGGCGCTTCAAGATGCTGTCGGAAAATTTTACACCGTGCGCTGGTTCGAGAACGGGCCACAACGCTGGCGCCTGGCCAAACTGATGTTCGACAATGCAAAGCTCAGGCTAACCCTGCCCGAAGCCTACCCGGTTCATCGCGACATCATCGAGTGGAACGCGAGTTTCAGCGAGGATAAGGTGCCGGATCAGGCGCTGGGGCTGGATACCATGACGCTCAAGCTGATGCGCTGGGTCATGGCGAGTTGGCAGCGTGTCGATTTTTTTAACACTTATCTGGCCGGCCATCTGACTCCGCGGATCGAAATGGATCTCCTGCCCGGCCTGTTCTGTGCCGCGCACTTTGCCATCCTCGCCAGCAAGGCGCCGGAGACGATCGAGGATTACGTGGCCGCAGGCCGTGCGGTGCAGCGCTTCTGGCTCACTGCCACAAGTCTGGGCCTGCAACTGCAACCGGAGATGACCCCGCTGATTTTCGGTCGCTACGTGCGCGAAGGCAGGGCGTTCAGCCGTCTGCCCGGTGGCATGGAAACAGCTGCAAACCTGGGCGACCGGCTTTCCCGGCTGTTGCAGAACTATGCAGTGGGACAAGCCGTCTTTCTCGGACGAATCGGCAACGGGCGGTCAGCAGCCAGCCGATCCCTGCGCCAGTCCGTTGGGCGGTTGATGCGCGCGGGATAAAGTCAAAAACTGTAGCGCACCTCGGTGTAAACCCGGTCTTTGTCGTCGAACGCACCGAACAGGCCGGTTGCCGGCCCTTCAAAAATATCGACAGCGGCTGCCAGCCGCCAGTTGCCATCCAGTTTCCAGGTAAGTTTGAGTCGCCGCAATTGTTCGGCTTGTTGATGAGTCTGGCGGGGATGCTGGAGTGGTCTTTGCTAAGCCAGAAACATAGCGTCTGAATGTCGAAAATTTTTACTGTCTCGCTTGAAAACTTTCCAGACGAGCTCCTGCCGCCCACACCGATAACTTTTAACATGCTGAAGTTAATGCATATTTTATATACTTTGTTCTCTGCTGGCATGGGTAATGCTTAATGATTTGGTAAGGGCAGTACGATAGGGATTAGAGAAGTATATGAATCGAGTCTGACCCCATTTATTTTTCTTCTCAATTGTTGCTTGGATAGTAGGAGAGCGTCATGAAACTGAAATCCACAAAAAATTTCTTCGCCGGAATCGCACTGGCCAGCATGGCGGCCGTGAGCGGAACCGCGGCCGCGTTCGATCTTAACAATTGTAACGGCACCGGACTCGCCTGCCCTTGGGTGACCTACGGCGACGGCAATTCCTACTCGCTGGCGCTCAATGCCTATATTTACGATGCGGCTCAAGGCGGCGGCACCGGGCCGAGCAATCCGTTTTTTGTACAGTCCTCTCCCGGCCAAATCTCGAGCCTGATCGTAAACGCGACCGGCAGCAGCGGCAACCCCATCGTCACGAACTTCCCCAATATGGACAATGCTTACCCCACGCCCAGCGGGGTGAACGGCACCACTTTCTTCAGCATGAACAAGACCGCCTACGGCCAGCCTCTAACCGGCAATCCCCCAGCTTATCCGGCGGACCCCGGCGGCGCCGGGCAATTCACGGGCGACTTAGCCAACAGCTGGGACACCAAAGTCTCCGCCTTGCAGGCTTTCCTGGGTGCCGGCAACACGCCGATTTTCTTCTTCAACAACAACCAGACCAGCAGCGGCGCCACCACCAACCAGGATATTGCTGTCTGGGCGCAGATCACCCTGACCGACAGCACGGGTGCCAATGCTGCGAAGATCTTCGACTTTACCAACACTCTCAACCCATTTGCGGAGCCCTCGCTCGTTCCTCTGGATCCTAGATTTATGGGTAATCCAGGTGCCTACAGCTCGACGGGTTCAGGGCCAGTCGCAGGTGACAACACGAGCACCGACTACGTGTTCTCTGGCGGGAGGCTCTGCATACTGCCTGGTACCCCCTATCCCGTCTTGATGGAAAACCTAGCAGATGGGTCTTGCCCGGCTGGCACGATTACTATCAACAACAACCTGGGTGCCAATCAGGCCGCTTATGCGGTGGTGTTCCCGGAGTTGAACGCTTTCCTGCTTGCGGGGGGGTATGACTCCATGCACGTCGACCTGCGCTTTGGCTGCGATCCTAACACCGCGGCAGGCAGTTGCATTGGACGCGACGCCAACAACGGTTACGAGCAGCTGTTCATCGCTAGTGCCGCTGGGGTAACCGTCCCGGAACCTGCGACCCTTGCTCTGCTGGGTCTGGGCTTGATGGGATTAGCCCTGTCGCGCAGAAAAGCACGTCCGGTTGCCTGAAGCCACACTCCACTTAAAGCGGCGCTTGGCGCCGCTTTTTCTTTGGTGCGCCCAAAGCACGGCACGGCGCACGCCCAAGCGGGATATCCCAACGGCCGCCTCACAACCCCACAATTTCACTGCTCAAGGCAATGGCAGGGTCCTGCTGTTTCATCTCCGCAACTAGAAACTGTAGCGCACCTCGGTATAGATGCGGTCCTGGTTATCGTACTGGCCAAACAGGCCAGTGGCTGGCCCGGAGAAAATATCTGCGCCGGCCCTCAGTTGCCAGTTGCCATCCAGACGCCATGTTACCTTGAACTGGGCAGACCAGTCGTCCCGGTTAAGACTATGAATCAACAGTAGCTCAGGCTTTATCCTGGGATGCAGTGCCTGGGTGCTTAAGAGGAGCGAGACACCGTTTTCGGTCTTGTCCGGCACGATGCCTGCATCGTGGTTGGGAAACCAGCGCTGAAAGAATTGCACGTTGAAGCGGGTTTCCTGCGGGAAACTCCATTCCAGCCCGACGATGGTATCGAGGATGTTTTGCTTGACCAGCCCGTCCGCATCGGTGGCGCTGGTGGTGCTGAACAACTTGTCTTTGGTATAGACCGCCTCGGCCTTGAGCACCATCGGCCCCAGATCCTTGCCTAGAGTGGCGCCTAATTGGTGAATGCGCTCATGGATGGGCTGATAGGTGATGACGGGGGTGGGGAGCAGCGCGGTCTGGCGCGAGAAGGCTGCCGACGGGTCGTTGGCGGTGTAGTAGAAACCCGAGACGTCCCAGCCGCCCTTGAGCCAGGAAAGCCGCGCGCCGTAAGCCGCGTCACTCAGGCCGACAGGTTGTTTTTCCGAGGCAATGACCGTTTGAAAACCGGCGACGGCAGGCGGATTGAACGGGTAAAACTCGGCTCCGGGCTTGCCGATGTTGTCATACGTCATGTAGGGTATCCACACCCCTTCGGCGTGAAAATCCCCCTGAAAATACTCAGCTCGCGCCGCCCATTGCGGGATACGGATGATGTCGAAATCCGGCAGCACGAGCTGGCGCATATCCTTGGCCGACACCACGTCAGCAAAAAACAGCCCGACCATTTCGCCCCAGATGACATGCTGTCGACCCAAACGAAAATCCCAGTCGCCCGCCGAAAAATCCATATAGGCTTCACGGATCATGGCCTCGAAACGCTGGTCTTTGCGCACCGCTTCGGGGTAGGTGTCGGTGAGATCGTAGATCGGGTCGTAATTGATGCGCCCGCCCAACTTCCACGCCGCCCCACCCGCCGTGCGGCCTTGGGTAGCAAGGTCGAGGGTGTTGTTGAATCTGGACCAATGCTTTTTGTCGGCATAGGTGTAAGCCAGGTCATTCTGATAAAAACCGGTCAGGCGCGGTTCGGAGGGTGGGGGCTGGCTTGGCGGCACGGGTTCAGGCGCGGCAGGTGCGCTGATGTCTTGCGGCGCTACGGCCGGTTTGTCCTGGGGGGCGGGAGCAGGGCTGCCGAAGAGGTCGTCGATGGATTCCACATCCCGGCTGGTTTTGTTCTTTTCTGCTGCGCCCGCCGGGACGGCGGTTATCAGCAGGCCCAGCAGCAAGGTTCCCAGAACTCCTGGCTGCTGACCCGGCCGTCGGTTTTTGGGGCAAAAATGTGCTCCCACGGTGTTCTCCCTATTCCATTATCTGGCCATCGGCCAGTTCAATCACCCGGTCGGCCATCTCCATGACCCGCGCATCGTGGGTGGAGAAAATGAAGGTCGTGCCTTCTTCCTGATTGAGATCCTTCATCAGCCTAAGAATCCCTTCGCCGGTCTTGTGATCGAGGTTGGCGGTCGGTTCGTCTGCCAGGACAATGCTTGGGCGGGTGGCGAGGGCGCGCGCGATCGCCACCCGCTGGCGTTGACCGCCGCTCAATTCATTGGGGCGGTGGTGCGCATAGGGTTCCAGGCCAACCACATTCAGATAATGCCGGACGCGTTCCTGACGCGTTTTCTTGGCCACATCACGCTGTTGCAACAAGGGATATTCGACATTTTCCCATGCTGATAATACCGGCAGCAGATTGAAGGTCTGGAAGACAAAGCCCAGCGTGTTTAGTCGCAGATCAGCCAGTTCATCGGGCGTTTTGCCGCTGATGTCCTGCCCTTCGATCAGGATGCTTCCCGAGGTCGGTGTGTCAATACAGCCAATCAGATTGAGCAGGGTTGACTTGCCGCTACCCGACGGCCCGGCCAGCGCCATGAACTCGCCTTTACGGATCGTGAGCGAAATGTTGCGCAATGCCGTAACGATTTGCTTTCCAAGCGCATATTCTTTGCCGACTGCTCGAACCTCGACAATCACCGCCGCAGGTTCAGCAGCGTTTCCTTCATCGGCAACAAACTCCAGTTGAAAGTTGTGAATGGCGAGCTTGTCGCCGCTTTGCAATTGGGCACGCTGGATTTTCTCTCCGTTCAGGAAGACACCTCTTCTGCTCCCCAAATCTTCCACGTAATAGAGGCCGTCGACCAAAGTAATGCGCGCATGTTTGCGGCTGACCCCCGGGTCTGACAGTTGTATCTCGCATTCCGAGGCGCGGCCAATCTTGAGATCAGCCGTGTAGAGTCGAATATTCCGCAGGATCTGCTGATCCTGCCTTATCAGGAGGCTAGCCACGACCCCACCTTCCAGTTGTCCAGGAACAAAACTGGCGAGGACAAAACACAGATTTTTGCTTGTTGCCCGGCATGCACATGACCTCGCTTAACTCTATCATATAATATTGGATAATCTTGACTTATTCGGTTTGGGTTGACAGGACACCACTTATGGCTATACCTCCATCTTATCCACGCGACGTTCACGTTAAGCGCTATCGGCTGATGCCTTTCTGGACAATATTCGCCGTCGCGCTGCTGTTGTCGATTTTCAGGCCGACGCTGGCTGCCGACAACACAGGCGGAGACCCTCTTGCGCGTGAAATACTGACGCGCGCAGATCGTATCCGCTTCCCTGCCGAGGGCTTCCAGGTCGACGTGACCATCACGACAACCGAACCCGATGTCGCTGAAGACGTACGCGCTTACCGGATACTCTCCAAAGGCAACAACCAGACCCTGGTGCAGACAACGGCGCCAGTGGTTGACCGCGGTCAGATTCTGCTGATGCGGGATCGCGACCTGTGGGCTTTCCTGCCTAACCTGTCACAGCCGATTCGCTTGCCGCTCTCGCAGAAACTGACCGGTCAGGTTGCGAACGGGGACCTGGCTCGCGCCAATTTCGCGGGTGATTACGAACCCAGGCTTCTGCGCACAGAGAAAATCGACGGCGTGTCCTATCACGTTTTGCAACTGGATGCAGTCGATAGCGGAGTCACTTATCACCAGGTGCTCTATTGGGTGAACGCAAAAAACAGTCGGCCTTATAAAGCCGAGTTCTATGCGCTCTCAGGCCGCCTCCTGAAAACCGGCCACTACCAGGAGTTTCGTGCACTGGGCGGGGAAACGCGACCGACCCGATTGGTGATAGAAGATGCCTTGCGTCACGGTCGACGTTCGGTACTCGAATACCGCGACATGGTCATGCGCGACCTGCCTGACAAGGTATTCACCAAGGATTACCTGAAGAAGCTCAGTCACTGAAGCGGCATTTCAAATATTATGGCGCAGTGCGTCCACTACCGGCAGGCGTGAGGCGCGGCGAGCCGGAAGCACGGCAGCCGCAACCGCCGCCAGTGCCCCAGTCAGGGCCGCCACCACGAGCACCCACGGCACCAGTCGAATCGTAGCGGTGTAGCCGACGTTCGAGCCGGGCGGCGGCGGCATGGGAATGCCGATGCCCGATATCAAGCCCGCAAGCGCGCCCCCCACGACCACGCCGAGCAGGCTGCCGAGCAAGCCCAGCAGCGCATTTTCGAGCAGCACGAGTTTGAAGATTTGGCGCCGGCGCAACCCCATGGCGAGCAAGGTTCCGAACTCGCCGGTGCGTTCGTAGACCACCATGTTGATGGTGCTGGCCACGCTCAAAACCAGCATGACAAGAATGATGGACTGCAACGCCCCGAACTGGCGCCGGTACAGCGCCTCGGTCTTTTGATAAAAATCGGCCAACTCATACCAGGGCTTCACGACATAGCCGAGCGGCTCCAGCCTGGCTCTGATGGCTGCTGTCACCGCATCTGTTGCGGCGGTGTCGTCCAGCAACACGACAGCGCTATGTACCGACTTGGTAAACAGCAGTTCCTGGGCGGCTGACAATGGAATGCGTACGGCTCGATCGTCGTAATCCCTGGAGAAAGTACGGAACACGCCGACGACTTCATACTCAAGGGTGTTCAGCGCACCTTCCGGCGTATTCACCATCAAGGTCACGAAGCTGCCGGGGCGCAGATGCAGGGCGGCGGCGACACCTTCCCCGATCACCGCGCCGAATGCGTCCGCCTCCCGCAACAGGCGGCCGGCAACGATGGTGGTGGCGGTTCCCAGTCGCGCCTCCTTGCCCGGTTCAACGCCTTCGCCGATGATGGGCAAATCGGCGCGGCCGTTGTTGGCCAGCCCGGAAAAATTCACGCGGGTCATTACAGCCTGCACATGCGGAATGGGCTGTACTGCGTCCACCACGACCTTTGGCTGCGCGATCATATAACGCGACGGCTCGCGCCGACCATACTCGATATAGCCGCGCCGCATAATCTGCACATGCCCGATGCGCGAGTGGATTGTCGCCTCGCGCAACTGCACAAACACATCCTCGACAAAGCCGCCGCTGATAATGATGGCGGCCACCCCGGTGATAATTGCCGCCAGCGTCAGCGCAGTGCGCAGACGATTGCGGAAGATGTTGCGGAAGGCGAGCTTGAACATGTGGCTTTCGCGGACCTCAAATATTGTGACGCAATGCGTTGATGATTTGCAGGCGCGAAGCTTTCCATGCTGGATACAACCCCGCCAGCGCAGTAGTGATGAATGCAATCAGAAATGCATTCATCAAAACGTGCAAGGTAATCCGGATTTCCCCGGTGTAGCCCTCTTCCATGCCGGGGGGCGGCGGCATGGGGATACCCATCGCGGAAATCAATTCGGCCAGCCCATAACCGGCGACTAACCCCAGGGATGCACCGGCCAGTCCGAGCAGCAGCCCCTCGATGGCGAACAGGTAAAGGATTTTTTTGCGCTTGAAGCCGATGGCCAGCAGCGTTCCGATCTCGCCGGTACGCTCAAGCACATTCATCACCAGCATGTTGGAAATGCTGAGCACGATAATGCAGCCAATGATCAGCCGCAGCACGTTCATCTGCTGCGAGAACAGCGCCACCGTCTTGTTGTAGAAATCTGCCTGCTGGTACCAGGGCACGAACTCCAGCTTGTTAGCCGGTGCGGGGAAGCGGGCGCGGAACTGCTCCAGAAAGTGATCCGTTTGCTCGGTGTCATTGAGCAGCACCAGCCAGGCGTGGGCACCGTTAACGCGCAGCAGTGACTGCGCCAGGCCGATGGGCAGACGCAAGGCGGCATCATCGTAGGCCTGGTTGGCGCTGACGAATATACCGGCCACTTTCGCCTCGACGGCGTTGATCCCGCCGCCTGCAGCATTGGCCAGCAGCGCCACGGTGGCGCCCGGTCTCACGTCGAGATTGCGCGCCAGGCCGTGCCCAAGGATCACCTCTTTCGCGGTCGCGCCGGAGAGATTCCGTCCTTCCACGATACGCAGAGCCTTGCTCAACTCCGCCTCCTTTTGCGGGTCGACGCCATCCGCCACAAATGACACCGTTGTCTCGCCATGGCTGATAAGCCCGGTCACCGCCAGCCGCGGTGCCGCCAGCTTGACTCCTGGCGTAGCCTCGACCGCCTTTCGTTCCGGCGAGTTTTCCGGCAATACATAAGCGTAAGGATTGGCTGCGCCCGCGCTGAGGTATCCCGGTCGCATGACCTGAATGTGGCCTAATTGGGACTGGATGGTGCCTTCGCGCATGGCCCAGAAAATCCACTGGATGAAGCCGTCGGCGAGCACCAGGGAGGTGACACCGACTGCCACCGTAAGCAGGGCTGTCAGCGCCCGCCGCCGATTGCGTGCGAGGTTGCGCGCGGCGATCAGCAGGTTAGCCATGGCACTCCAATGCTTCAGAATTTACAACTGGATAATCCATCAATTGCCGGAATAGCGTCATTGCAAGAGCTCGCTGCTCTCATGATGACATTTGAATTATAGTTGCAATATCACACATCTGGGAGAACTCCCATTAATTTCATTGCATGAACCATAATACAATAACATTTTTATGTTATGCGATTGCTTTCCTGGTGTGAGTGTAATGCAAATTCAAAAACAGGCCGGTCGTTCTTCTTGTTGCTGAAGTGGTCACCCTTGCGCGGATTGCGACGCTAGCGAAGGGGCTCGATCCGTCTTCGGATGAAATGGTTGTCGCCTCAAATCCTCGCTACACCGATTTGGAAGCATCGCTTGGCTGTGCGTTCCATCCCATTCGATCCATTCCTGCCGCCGAATTCGCGCAAGCCCTCGCCCGGGATAAGCCACTGCATAGTATCGAGACGCTCACCCGCTACGTTGAAGACGATTGGGAACTGCTCAACAGCGTCAAACCCAACTGGCTGTCGGAGGCTTCAGACTACGCTGTCCGTGAGCGCTTCTCGCAGCGCAGGGGCATGTAGACGCTCCTGCGTACGATCCCGCAGCACACACTCAAATCCCTTGTCGAAAAATTTTACGCCGTTCCATGACTGGCGCTTACACGCTAACCACAAGATCGGAGGTGTTGAGGGCATTGGCCCCTTTACAGGAGAAAAACTCCACACAGCAGGTGTAAAAGATGGACGCGCTACTGGCCAACTGCCGTACGCCCAAGGAAAGAAAGGCGCTCGCTTGGAAAGCCGGCCTCACCGAATCCCAGGTACTCAAATTCGCAAATATGGCTGATCTCTACCGTATTAGCGGTGTTGGCTCCGAGTTCGCCGAGTTGCTTGAGGTGACTGGTATCTATACGGTTCAAGAATTGGCGCAACGTAATGCCGCAAATCTCGCGCAAGCGATGATCGACGTGAATGAGAAGAAAAAATTCACTCGTCGGGTTCCTTCTGAAGCTGAGGTATCTAAATGGATTCAGCAAGCAAAATCACTTCCTCTGATGCTTGAATATTGATTTGCGTGACCCTTCCGGTTGCCGAAGTAAAAATTCCTGTCGGGAATTTTTACAGCCTTCTTTGTGTATCAATGGAAAAACCCGATTTCAGAGCGGCTGTTTTTTTACAAGTATCAGATAAATATAGACTTAACATTCATTCATCGGGGTTTGGCATGATGCTTGCTCTGTTCCTTATCAGATACTAAGAGATTTCAAAAATCCGTTTTTCTTTTAATGGGACGTTTGAGAAGGAGTACGACATGAAAACATTAAAGAGGATGACCAGCGCTACAGTAGCTGGCTTGCTAATGATCGGCGGGGCCTGCGCAGTTCAGGCATCAACCCTGGATACGACCACGGCCGGGCCGCCGAATGACGGTACCCTGCAAAACTTCAGCGGCATCGACTGGAACGCCAACGGCGCAGGCTGGATTCAAGACTATGGTCTGACGACCGGCGTCAATACCACGGGGGATACGGATCAATTTACCTTTACTTACCAGGCGTTTGCGGGGACCATCGGCACCACCAGTCCGACCCCCAATCTTTATGTCGCCTCGCCCGGCACGGCGACGGGAACCTATGAACTCACCACCTACGCCGTATTGACCGAGACGGCCACCTGCACGAATGCCGACTGCTCCAGCATCTCGATCGTTCTGAACAACGGGAGCTGGCAGATCCTGTTCGATACCACTCCCGATGCGAATCAGGCACTCGGAACCGGCTTCACGGACGGCGTGCAGATTCTGGCAGGGGATTTCGTCAGCGGGCTGTCCTCCTTTATCTCCGTGGGAAGCCTCGGTACTGGCGGGGGCTTCCTGACCGGGACTGTCACGTCGACCAACAGCGCTTACGTGAAACCTGACCTGCTCGGCACCACGGTTCAGGCCTCGCTGCAGTTCCCGGGGCAAAGCTCGCCGACCTACACCCGGCCGGCAGCGTTCAACGGGACGGCCACCGGTGCCGATACGGGGACAAGCTTCGTCCTGCAGACCGACACTTCCCAGAACTTCACCACCGTGCCGGAACCTGCGATGCTGTCGTTGCTCGGAATCGGGTTGATGGGGATGGGCTGGGTGGGACGTCGCCAAAAACGTTCCTCCTGATTTTCAAAAAAACTGAAATTGTTTGACGAAAGCCTCCCGGAATAGCGGGAGGCTTTTTTACTCTTTCTTGAGAGATTCACTGTCGAGAATGGCGTTGCCTGGCATGTAAGCGCAGCGTCGCTTTGGCTAGTGTGGGGGTTTGAATGGCGGATTGCATTGTATGCAACGTCTGCGATGGGCGTGGCCGGATAGAGGATGCGCGGGAGTCACGCAATGTGGCGTGCAACGTGCGTGCATATCGGCACGAGACTTTTCTGGTCTGGCGTTGTCCCGTGTGCGCTTCGCTGCACTGCAAACAGGCGGTGGATTTGGATTACTACTATCGCAATTATCCGGTGAAAGCGCACCGTTTGGACTTTTGGGCTCGGGCGGCATATGCAAATTATTTGCATCGGTTGAGCCGGCCCGGAATCAATCCCAGTCAAAGCGTGCTTGATTATGGGTGCGGACCAGGCCTGTTCGTTCAATTTCTCAGGCAGCGTGGGTTCCGGGATGTGTCCGGTTATGATGCCCATGTGCCGGAGTTTTCGAGCCCCGCCCCCTTGCAGCGCGCTTACGACTGCATTATTGCCCAGGATGTCATTGAGCACGTCGAAAATCCTCGCGAATGGTTGGGATGGCTTGTTGGACGGATGAAGCCGGGGGGGCTGATGTGTATAGGCACCCCGAACGCATCCGCGATTGACCTGAGCAAGCCTGAAATTTTCGCGCTTTCTCTTCATCAGCCCTACCACAGACATCTTTTATCCAAGCAAACTTTACTCGCAATGGCTGAGAAGGTTGGGTTGAGCCCGATTGCTCATTATGACCGCTTTTATTACGACACATTGTATCCAACCGTGAACTACCGGTTTCTGCGTGAGTATGTGAGACGCGCCGGAAACGACCTGGACGCTGCATTTGAGGACCCGAAAATAGGATTGGTGCTGTCTTCGCCGATGTTGTGGTTTTACGCGGTCTTCGGATATTTTTTCCCGCCACGGTCCGAGATGATGATCGTTTTTCGAGGCCGAGTTTAAGTTGTTCGCCGGGAGACACTGGCAATATGGGATAGCGGGCTTTGTGTCGACTTGGTGATTCAGACAGAAGCCGGTGCGCCCATATCCCTTTCGGCATTTTCCAGATGGTCGCAGACAGTATGGAAAAAGCGGGCCGCCGGGGCGCCTACCATTATGCGCCGGTCGAAACTCATGGTCAGCATCATGGTTCTGCGCACCACGACTTCTCCGTCGATCGCGAGCGGGCGCTGTTTGACCAGGCCGAACGAAAAACCGATCGGCCATGGCCATGCTCCCACCATGATGTCTACGCCGTACTTGGCTGGCGAGGAAATCATCACGGCGCCGCCGCGGTGCTCGATCCATAAGGAAGGCGACCAGCGGGGCATGGAAAGCAACCGCTTGGCCAGCCAGACGGGAAGCTTTTCGACAATCCAATTGAACTGCCGCCAGCGTTCGGACGTTTCCGGCGTGGCTTGGGCGAGCGCCTGCAGCTCCCGTGTGATGGCGATTAGACCAAGTTTGTCGGTATGGCGAATGGTGCCGGCATAAACCGCTTGCTCTACCTCGGGACTGTCTTTTTCGACCGCTACGGTCATGTGAACGTCATTCAACTGAACGATCCGTTTCCAGAAAGGTAGTTCGATTGCAATTCGATTGGCGTAGGGTTGCTCGCGCAGTGCCAGGGAAACGGCCTTGGCCACGAAGGCGGTGTAGGAGGGTTTCATACCGACAACTCGCATATTCTCCATGCGCAGGCGTTCCACGGAAGACATATCGATTTCGGAAAGCATGGCAACCTTGTCGTCGCCCCGATTTTCTACATTCAGTCCACCCAATACTTCAAAAAATTTGTTCTTGTCGAGTATCTTGAAGCCGCTCATAATTTTTCTCCCTTGTTTTGTTGAACCTGGAAAAAATCAGCAGCGTGCACCGCGCGCACCCGTTTTGGGTCTAAGGCCCGCCACCAGTTCGGAAAACCGCCGCCCAGAGTCGTAGCGGGCAAAAATGCCGGCGAGTCCCCGGGCGGAGTCGCGGAACGCCGGGTTTCCCAAAAGCGTCGTCGCCGCACGGCGGATGTCGGCAGGCATGGCGCGGTCAGCCCTCAGGCAGAGCCCGGCACCGTGCGCTTCGACCGCCTGCATGTTGAGAAACTGATCCAGGTTGCTCGCGATGCCGAGTACCGGCACGCCGGCGGCAAGGGCCTGCTGGCTGGTAGGGCTGCCGCCGTTGCAGATAACCAGTTGAGCCCGCGCCGCGGCGGCTTCGCCCGGCAGGTAATTCGCGGTGAAGACGTTTTCGGGGTGAGTTCTCAGCGCCACTCCGGCCGTTGCGACCATCGCCGTTACCGGAAGGTCCGCCAGGGCATCGATGATCGGGGGGAGCGCCCGGTGCAGGCCGGAACTGCCCAAAGTGACGTAAAGCAGGGGGCGGTCGCCGGGAATCTCTTCCCACCAGTCCGGCAGGGGAACATTCGGCGACCACAGCAGCGGCCCCAGAAAATGGTGGTGGGCGGGCAGGAAGGGCAAGTCCAGGAACTCGGGCACATCCGCATAAAGGGTGTGGTCGGCATCGGTGTAGACGCGTCGCAGGTCGGACCCTAGGGAGGGCAGGCCATGTTCGCGGCGCAGCCGGTTCAGCGGCCGCGCATGGAGGGCGAATACGATGGGCCGCACCAGGCGAAACAGCGCCTGGGCAGCCGAAACCCCCAGCAGCTGCGCCAGCGGGTGAGTCGGAAGAGGAAACCGCTGGCGGGCATAAGGGCTCCAGTAGCTGTTGGTGATGGAGAAATAAGGCACGCCGGCGAGGCGCGCGCTGACCGACAGGGAAAGACGAAAGTCGCCCACCACCAAGTGCGGACGCACGGCAGAGATAAGCTCAAGATCATCCCGAACATAGCGGCGCAGGGTAGGCAGATCGTAGATCGGCGTGCCATTTGCAAGGGCGGTGAAAAAGCGGCTGCTTTCGATGCTTTCAAGCGGTCGCAAGGGGAAGGGCAAGGCCCCGAGCAGGGCGTTGAAGCGTGGATCGGATGCAAAAAACACCGCATGGCGTGCCGGGTCCAGCGCCATGGCCAAGGCGAGAGGCCGGGCGACATGGGCGAGCGACACCGCCTCGGCGATGAAAAGGATGCGGAGCTTGTCCTCCCCGGCAGTATTCAACAATTTCCTTTCTGGAAACGCTACGCATTCACTGAGCTAGGCTCAAATTTTCGTTTCTGGGCGAAGCGCTATTTCAAGAATAGGCGGTCAAGGGGAATTCGCAAGGGGCGCTCGCAACCTCGACTCGACGAGGGTCTGGCGGAAGCCATCGCGCTGGCCCACGATCTCGGCCATACGCCATTCGGCCACGCCGGGCAGGATGAACTCAACGGCTGCATGAAGGACTACGGCGGCTTCGAGCACAACCTCCAGTCCCTGCGCGTAGTGGATATGCCGGAACAGCGCTACGCTGAATTCGACGGCCTTAATCTGACCTTCGAAACCCGCGAGGGCATCCTCAAGCACTGCTCCCCGCAAAACGCCGTCACGTTCAGCGAAGTGGGCGCTCGCCTCCTGCCTTCGCAATACCAGGAAAAAGCCCAGCAGGACAAGCCTCGCGCCATTCCCGACTATATTACCGGCTTGACCGACCACTACGCCATTCGGGAGTCCCGGCGCCTGCTCGCCATTGAAGAAGGTTAGGCCGGCCCCGCCGGTCCAACTCTAATGCCCATTGCCGCAACAAGCCGTTACCGGTAAAATCGAGCACTTTTCACTTGATTTTTCAGGGTTGGCAATGGATAGACAAGGCTGGTTGGACGGCACCCTGTACCGTCCGCATTTTGAGCAGGACAGTTGCGGTTTTGGCCTGATGGCCCAAATGGACGACAAGCCCAGTCACTGGCTGGTCGAAACCGCGATCAATTCACTGGCTCGCTTGACGCACCGTGGCGCAGTCGCCGCCGACGGCAAGTCCGGCGACGGCTGCGGCCTGCTATTCAAGAAACCCGACGCTTTTCTGCGCGCAGTCGCCGCCGAGAACGGCTTTGCCTTGAGCGAGCCGTACGCCGCAGGACTGGTTTTCCTGGACAGCGAGATCGCTCGCGGGGAATCCGCCCAGACCCTGCTCAAAGCAGAACTCGAAGGCCAAGGGCTGACCGTCGCCGGTTTCCGCTCCGTGCCGACCAACGCTGCGGCTTGCGGCAAGTATGCGCTCGCTACCCTGCCGCGGATTGAACAGATCTTCGTCAACTGCCCGCAGGGCATGGATGCGGAAGCGTTCGAGCGGCGCCTCTACATTGCGCGCCGGCGCACCGAAAAAGCGCTGCTTGAAGTCGCGGACAAAGCCTTCTACATCCCCACCCTGTCGTCGAAGGTGATGTCCTATAAAGGTCTGGTGACCCCGGACAACCTGGCAGTATTCTACCCGGACCTGCAGGATGAGCGCTTTGCTTCCAGCCTGGCTGTTTACCATCTGCGCTTTTCCACCAACACCTGGCCGGAATGGCGTTTGGCACAACCGTTCCGCTATCTCGCCCACAACGGCGAAATCAACTCTCTGCAAGGCAACCGCAACTGGGCGCGGGCACGCGAACAAAAATTCGCCTCGCCCTTCATCCCGAACATGGACGACGTGCGTCCGATGGTTTCCGTAAACGGCTCCGACTCCTACAGCATGGACAACATGCTGGAAGGTCTGGTGATGGGCGGCGCCGGGCTGTTCCGCTCGCTGCGCATGATGATCCCGCCGGCCTGGCAGAACGTCGACAGCATGGACCCCGACCTGCGCGCTTTCTACGAATACAACTCGATGCACATGGAGCCGTGGGACGGCCCGGCCGGCGTGGTGCTCACCGATGGCCGCTACGGCGTGTGCATCCTCGACCGCAATGGCCTGCGTCCGGCGCGTTATGTGGTCACCAAGGATCGCCACCTGACCATCGCGTCAGAAGTCGGCGTGTGGGATTACAAGCCTGAAGACGTGGTACAGAAAGGCCGGGTCAAGCCGGGCCAGATGATCGCCGCCGACCTCGAAACCGGGCGCCTGCTGCTGTCGGAAGACATCGATGCCGAACTCAAAGCCGCCCACCCCTATCGCCAGTGGCTGAAGGAAAACTCGCGCTACCTCGAAATCGGCCTCGGCGAAGGAGAAGCCTTGCCGGCCTTCGACTCCGACGCGATGCTCGCCCACCAGAAGCTGTTTAACGTCAGCTTCGAGGAACGCGACCAGATCATCCGCGTGCTGGCCGAGGAAGGCCAGGAGGCGACCGGATCGATGGGCGACGATACCCCGATGGCGGTGCTGTCGAAGATGGTGCGCTCGCCTTTCGACTTCCTGCGCCAGCAATTCGCCCAGGTGACCAACCCGCCGATCGACCCGATCCGCGAAAGCATCGTGATGTCGCTCAATACCTGCTTCGGGCCGGAACGCAACCTGTTCGATGAAACACCGGAGCATGCGCGGCGCCTCGAAGTGCGCTCACCGGTGCTGTCGCACGAGAAATTCAAGCGCCTCACCAGCCTGAGCGAAGTGGAATACCGCAGCATCACGCTGAATTTGAACTACGATTCGGCCCACACCAACCTGCGCGGCGCGCTGGACGACCTCGCCAAACAGGCGATCGAAGCGGTGCGCGACGGCAACGTCATCCTGGTGCTGTCCGACCGCGCCATTGATAAAGGCCACCTGCCGATCCACGCCCTGTTCGCCACCGGCTGCGTCCACCATGCCCTGATCGGTGCGGGGCTGCGCTGCAACTCCAACATCGTGGTGGAAACCGGCGCCGCCAGAGATCCGCACCATTTCGCCTGCCTGATCGGCTATGGCGCCACCGCGGTCTACCCCTACCTGGCCTATCAGGTTATCCATGACCTGATCGACAACAAGGAGCTGGCCCTGCCCTTCGATAGGGCCGCGCAGAATTACCGCAAAGGCATCCACAAGGGCCTGCTCAAGATCATTTCGAAGATGGGCATTTCCACCATCGCCAGCTACCGGGGCGCGCAGCTGTTCGAAGCCGTCGGCCTGGGCGAGGAAGTCATCGACCTGTGCCTGCCCGGCACGGTAAGCCGGATCAGCGGCGCAAATTTCGACGATTTCGAAGCGGATCAGGAAGAGCTTTCCTGGTATGCCTTCAATCCGATGAAACCCATCTCTCAGGGCGGGCTGCTGAAATTCATTTTCGGTGGCGAATTCCACGCCTACAACCCGGATGTGGTGATGCAACTGCAAAAGGCGGTGCAGGGCGGCGATTACGAGGAATACCGCAAGTACGCCCAGCTGGTCAACGAGCGGCCAGCCGCAATGCTGCGCGACCTGATGCGGCTCAAGACCGACGCCCCGGCCATCCCGCTGGAAAAAGTGGAGCCGGTGGAAAAAATCCTCAAGCGCTTCGACTCCGCCGGAATGAGCCTCGGCGCCCTTTCCCCCGAAGCCCACGAAGCGCTGGCGGAAGCCATGAACCGCCTCGGCGGCCGCTCCAACTCGGGCGAAGGCGGCGAAGACCCGAAGCGCTACGGCACCGTCAGGATGTCCAAGATCAAGCAGGTTGCCTCCGGCCGTTTCGGCGTGACCCCGCATTACCTGGTCAACGCCGAAGTGCTGCAGATCAAGATCGCTCAGGGTGCAAAACCCGGCGAAGGCGGGCAGCTGCCCGGCCACAAAGTATCCGAAATGATCGCCAAGCTGCGCTGTTCCAAGCCCGGCATCACCCTGATTTCGCCGCCGCCGCACCACGACATTTACTCCATCGAGGATCTGGCGCAGCTGATTTTCGACCTCAAGCAGGTCAATCCGCAGGCGCTGGTTTCCGTCAAGCTGGTGGCAGAGCCGGGCGTGGGGACGATCGCAGCGGGCGTGGCCAAGGCCTATGCCGATCTGATCACCATCTCCGGCTACGACGGCGGCACCGGGGCAAGCCCGCTGACTTCCGTCAAATATGCCGGCTCCCCATGGGAACTGGGATTAAGCGAGGCCCAACAAGTGCTGCGTGCCAACGGCCTTAGAGGCCGGGTACGGGTGCAGACTGACGGCGGCCTGAAGACTGGCCTGGACGTAGTGAAGGCCGCCATTCTCGGCGCCGAGAGCTTCGGCTTCGGCACCGGTCCGATGGTCGCCCTGGGCTGTAAATTCCTGCGCATTTGCCACCTCAACAACTGCGCCACCGGCATCGCCACCCAGGACGCCCGGTTGCGCAGCAAGCACTTCATCGGCCTGCCGGAGATGGTGATGAACTACTTCACCTTCGTCGCGCGCGAAACCCGGGAATGGATGGCCAAGCTGGGCGTTTCCTCGATGGAGGAGCTGATCGGCCGGATGGACCTGCTTGAAGTTCTGCCCGGCGAAACCCCGCGCCAGCACAGGCTTAACCTCGCCGCCCTGCTGAGCCAGGGCGGCATCCCCGACAGCGAACCGCGTTTCTGCATCGAATCCTCCAACCCGTCTTTCGACAAGGGCGAGCTGGCCGAACAAATGGTGGCGGACGCGGTCGAATCGATCAAGGCAAAACGGCCGCTGGAACTGTCCTACCCTGTCGGCAATATCCACCGCTCCATCGGCGCGCGGCTATCAGGCGAAATCGCACGCCAGCACGGTGCCGAGGGATTACCGGACAACAGCCTGACCATCCGCCTGCATGGCAGCGCCGGCCAAAGTTTCGGCGTATGGAACGCCAAGGGCCTGCAGCTAGTGCTGGAAGGCGATGCCAACGATTATGTCGGCAAAGGCATGGCCGGCGGCCAAATTGTGATCTATCCGCCGCGGAACGCCAGCTACAAGTCTCACCAGGCCACCATCATCGGCAACACCTGTTTGTATGGCGCCACCGGCGGCCGGCTGTTCGCCGCGGGCATGGCTGGCGAGCGGTTTGCCGTACGCAACTCCGGCGCCTTCGCGGTGGTGGAAGGCCTCGGCGACCATGGCTGCGAATACATGACCGGCGGCCACATCATCGTGCTCGGTGATACCGGCCTGAACTTCGGCGCCGGCATGACCGGGGGCTTCGCCCTGGTTTACGATGAAAACGACCAGTTCGTGCACCGCTACAACCATGAACTGATCGACATTCACCGCGTCAACAACGAAGCCACCGGCCAGTATCGCCAATGGCTGCGCGCCCAGATCGAGGAGCATGTGAAGCTCACGCAAAGCGCGCGCGGTCGCGAATTGCTCGACAGCTTCGACGACGCGGTCAACCGCTTCTGGCTGGTCAAGCCCAAGGCGGCACAACTGGATAGCCTGCTGCACCCCTGATTAGCTACGGGAACCAATATGTCTGACGATGTCTTTCAATTTCTGAATCTTGCTCGCCGCGATGGCGACAAGAAACCCGCGGAAATCCGTAAAACCGAATACCGCGAGATCTATGCCCCGTTCGATGCCGTGCAGGCTGCCGAACAGGCAGGCCGCTGCCTGTCCTGCGGCAACCCCTACTGCGAATGGAAGTGCCCGGTGCACAACTACATTCCCAACTGGCTCAAGCTAGTGAAGGAAGGCAACCTGTTCGAAGCAGCGGAAATGTCGCACAGGACCAACTCGCTGCCGGAAATCTGTGGCCGCGTCTGCCCGCAAGACCGCTTGTGCGAAGGGGCGTGCACCCTGAATACCGGCTTCGGTGCCGTAACTATCGGCCAAGTGGAAAAATACATTTCCGACGAAGCCTTCAAGCAGGGCTGGCGCCCGGACATGCGCAAGGTGGTGCAATCCAGCAAGCGCGTCGCAGTCATCGGCGCCGGGCCGGCGGGCCTGGCCTGCGCCGACGTGCTGGTCAGGCACGGGGTAAAACCGGTGGTGTTCGACCGCTACGAGGAAATCGGCGGCCTGCTCACCTTCGGCATTCCCGAATTCAAGATGGAAAAAACAGTAATCCAGAACCGCCGCCGCATTTTCGAGGAAATGGGCGTGGAATTCCGCCTCGCCACCGAAATCGGCAAGGACGTCCCGTTCCAGCAACTGCTCGACGAGTTCGATGCGGTATTCCTCGGCATGGGCACTTACAGCTACATGAAAGGCGGCTTCCCCGGCGAGGACCTGCCCGGCGTGCTGGAAGCCCTGCCCTTCCTGATTTCCAATGCGCGCAACTGCCTCGGCCTGACCAAACCGGACGAAATTTTCCATTCCATGCAGGGCAAACGCGTCGTCGTGCTGGGCGGCGGCGACACCGCCATGGACTGCAATCGCACCTCGATCCGCCAAGGCGCGGCCAGCGTCACCTGCGCCTACCGTCGCGACGAAGCCAACATGCCCGGTTCCAAGCGCGAAGTGGCGAACGCCAAGGAAGAAGGCGTCGTTTTTCTGTGGAATCGCCAACCGGTCGAAATCGTCGGCAACGGCAAGGTCGAGGGCGTCAAGCTGGTCACCACCCAGCTCGGCGCACCCGATGCGCGCGGCCGCCGCACCCCGGAAGTGATTCCCGGCAGCGAGGAAATCATTCCCTGCGACCACGTCATCGTCGCCTTCGGCTTCCGCCCCAGCCCGCAGCCCTGGTTCGCCGACCACGGCATCACCACCGACCCGCAAGGCAAGGTAGTCGCCAAGGGCAACCCGTGCCTGTTCCAGACCGCCAACCCGAAAGTTTTTGCCGGCGGCGACATGGTGCGCGGCTCCGACCTGGTTGTGACCGCCGTGCACGAGGGCCGGCAGGCGGCGGAAGGCATTTTGAATTACCTGGGTATCATTTAATAATTTTTAACCGCGGAGGCGCAGAGGCGCTGAGTGATCACTCTTCGTCCTCTCTGCGCCTCTGCGTCTCTGCGGTGAAATAAGAAATGACAAAACTCAAAAACGACACCTTCCTGCGCGCCCTGCTGCGCCAGCCGACCGAATACACCCCGGTATGGATGATGCGCCAGGCCGGCCGCTACCTGCCGGAATACAACCAGACGCGCAGCCGGGCCGGCGATTTCATGTCGCTGTGCAAAAACCCCGACCTCGCCACCGAAGTCACCCTGCAGCCGCTGGCGCGCTTTCCGCTCGACGCCGCCATCCTGTTCTCGGACATTCTCACCATACCGGACGCCATGGGCCTGGGGCTGTATTTCAGCACCGGCGAGGGGCCGAAATTCGAGCGCCCGTTGCGCGACGAATGGGAAATCCGCGACCTGGCCGTACCCGATCCGAACGTGCACCTGCGCTATGTGATGGACGCCGTCAGCCAGATCCGCAGGACGCTCAACAATGAAGTGCCGCTGATCGGCTTTGCCGGCAGCCCGTTCACGCTGGCCTGCTACATGGTCGAAGGCGGCAGCAGCTCGGATTTTGCCTTGGTCAAGACCATGCTCTACCAGCGCCCGGAGCTGCTGCATCACATCCTCGACATCAACGCCCGCGCCGTGACCAGCTATCTCAACGCGCAGATCGAAGCCGGCGCCCAGGCGGTGATGATTTTCGACTCCTGGGGAGGGGCTCTGTCCCACGCCGCTTACCACGAATTCTCCCTGCCCTACATGGAGCAGATCGTCAGCGGACTGATCCGCGAACATAACGGCGCCACCATCCCCAACATCATCTTCACCAAGGGCGGCGGACTGTGGCTGGAAAGCATCGCCGCCATCGGCTGCAACGCAGTCGGGCTGGACTGGACCATCGACATCGGCCAGGCCCGTGCCCGCGTCGGCGACAAGGCGGCGCTGCAAGGCAACCTCGACCCGGCGGTATTGTTCAGCAACCCCGACGCGATCCGCACCGAAGTGGGCAAAGTCCTGCACAGCTACGGCAAGGGCAGCGGCCACGTCTTCAACCTGGGCCATGGCATTTCCCAGTTCACCCAGCCGGAGAATGCCGCCGCCATGGTCGAAGCGGTGCACGAACTGAGCAAGCCGTACCACGAGTAGCCACCCAAAAAATACCGCGTCTGGCATGAAGATTCTTCGTGTCGCCCTGGATGTCCCGCTCGACACCCTGTTTGACTACTCCGCCGCCGGTCAGGGCGAGATCGCCATCGGCGACCGGGTTCTGGTTTCGTTCGGCCGGCGCCAGATGGTCGGCGTGGTCGCAGAAATTGCCGACCATTCCGACCTGTCGCCGGGACGCATCAAGCCGGTGCTTCAGATTTTCCGCGATACGCCGCCCCTTTCCGAAGAAATCTTCCGGCTGCTGCGCTTCTGCGCCGATTACTATCACCACCCTTTGGGCGAGGTCGTTCTCAATGCCCTGCCCGTCCCCCTGCGCCAGACCAGGCCGGTTGCGCGTGCCAAACCGACCGGCTACCGCCTGACCGAGGCGGGGCTCGCGCTTGAAACCGACGCCTTGCCCGCCCGTGCAACCGTCAAGCGCAAGCTGCTGCAAAGCCTGAAGCAAGCCGGCACGCTTGCGCGCAGCGACATCGCCGTTCTTTCCCCGAGTGCCCTGCTGGCCATCAAGGAATTTATCGCGCAGGGGTGGGCGGCGGAAAGCGATGAAGTTGCCGATTCAGCGCCCACGCCGGTCAGGACAGACGAGTTGCCGCCGCTGACGCCGCCGCAGGAACAGGCGGTCGCCGCCATTATATCCGGCCAGGACCGGTTCCAGGTCTGGCTGCTGTACGGCATCACCGGCAGCGGCAAAACGGAAGTCTATTTGCGGGTCATCGAGCAGGTTTTGCAGCAAGGCGGGCAGGCGTTGGTGCTAGTGCCGGAAATCAACCTTACGCCGCAGCTGGAGTCACGCTTCCGCGCCCGCTTCCCAGAGGCCTGCCAGGTCAGCCTGCACAGCCGCCTCTCCGCCGGGGAGCGGCTGCGCCATTGGTCGCTGGCGCAGTCCGGCCGCGCCCAGATCGTGCTCGGCACCCGCCTGGCCCTGTTCACGCCGATGCCGAAACTGAAGCTGATCGTGGTGGACGAGGAGCACGACGGCTCGTTCAAGCAGCAGGACGGGCTGCGCTATTCAGCGCGCGACATGGCCGTTGCACGCGGCAAACAGGCCGGCACGCCGGTGATTCTCGGCTCGGCCACACCCGCGCTGGAGACCTGGTACAACGCCAGCATCGGCCGCTACCAAATGCTGGAACTGCCGGCACGAGCCATCTCGGATGCTGCGCTGCCGGCCATCCACTGCATCGATATCAGCCACGCCAAGCTGGTCGATGGCCTGTCCGATCCCTTGATCGATGCGCTGCGCCTGCGCCTGGAGCGCGGCGAGCAAAGCCTGGTTTTCATCAACCGCCGCGGCTATGCCCCGGTGATGCGCTGCGGCCAGTGCGGCTGGGTCTCCACCTGCCACCGCTGTTCCAGCCGGCTGGTTGTTCACCTGCGCGAGAAGCGCCTGCGCTGCCATCATTGCGGCCACGAATCGCGCATCCCCCCCACCTGCCCGGATTGCGGCAATGCCGACCTGGCGCCCCTCGGCCAAGGCACGCAACGGCTGGAAGATACCCTGGGCAGCCTGTTTCCCACCGCCCGCATCCTGCGCGTCGACCGCGACAGCACCCGGCGCAAGCAGGCTTTGCCCGAAATGCTGGAGCGCATCCACGCGGCCGAGGTGGATATCGTGATCGGCACCCAACTGCTGGCGAAAGGCCACGACTTCAAGAAGCTCACCCTGGTCGGCGTGGTGAATGCGGACGGCGCCCTTTACAGCGCCGATTTCCGTGCCTCGGAGCGTCTCTTCGCGCAACTGATGCAGGTCGCGGGGCGCGCCGGGCGCGACACCCTCCCCGGCGTAGTGCTGATCCAGACCCAATTTCCCACCCATCCCCTGTTCCAGGCGCTGATCCGGCACGACTACCCAGGATTTGCGGCAACCCTGCTGACCGAGCGCAAGCAGGCGGAATTTCCCCCCTATTGCCACCAGGCCCTGCTGCGCGCCGAAGCGCCGCAAATCGAAACCGCCCTGGCGTTCCTGCGCAAGGCGCAGGCGGTAGCTACCAGCGATTTCGACGTCAGCCTGTTCGATCCGGTGCCGGCCCAGATGGCTCGCCTGGCTGGCATGGAGCGCGCCCACCTGCTGGTCCAGGCCGCATCCCGGGGTGCTTTGCAGGCTTTTCTCAGCGCCTGGAACAAGGCGCTGTTCGGCTTGGGCGGGAGCGTCCGCTGGTCTCTGGATATCGACCCTCTGGAGTTTTAGTGCAGCATGAGCGAATAGCCGTTAAAATGGCGGTTTTACGCACGAGTTGCCGCCTTGAAACATCACCTTTCCGAACTTTTTGCTCAGGCCCTGAAGGAAGTCGCGCCGGAACACGCCGGCACCGCTTTTGAAATCACTCGCCCCAAACAGGTGCAACACGGCGATTTCGCCTGCAATCTGGCGCTGCAACTAGCGCGTCCATTGCGCGGCAACCCGCGGGAAATCGCGACGCGACTGCTCAACGCTCTGCCCGCCTCGCCTTTTGTAGAAAAAACCGAAATTGCCGGCGCCGGCTTCATCAACCTGTTTTTGACCCCGGATGCCAAGCAGCAGGTCATCAAGCACGTCCTGGCGCAGGGGACGAATTTTGGCTGCAGCACCCTGGGGCAAGGACACAAAATCCAGGTCGAATTCGTTTCCGCCAACCCCACCGGTCCGCTGCATGTCGGCCACGGCCGCGGCGCGGCGTTTGGTATGAGCCTCGCGAATGTGCTTGGCGCTGCCGGCTATAAAGTTATCCGCGAGTATTACGTCAACGACGCCGGCCGGCAGATGGATATCCTGGCGCTCTCCACCTGGCTGCGCTATCTGGAACTGAACGGCGTGCACGTCGCCTTCCCCGCCAACGCCTATCAGGGTGGCTACGTTCGCGACATGGCACGCCTGATCCAGGAGGCCCACGGCGATCGTTACCTGCACCAGCCGGGCCCCATTCTGGATAGCGTCCCCGCCCATGAGGAAGATGCCGAGGGCCATCTAGACGCCCTGATCGCCAATGCCAAAAAGCTGCTGGGCGAGGGTTACGCCTACATCCACAACTTTGCCCTGACCGAGCAACTAGAGGATTGCCGCAACGACCTGACCGAGTTCGGCGTCACCTTCGACTCCTGGTTTTCGGAAAAGTCACTATTCGACACCGGGCTGGTGGATCGCGCCGTCGCCACCCTGGAAAAACATGGCCATATTTACCTGCAGGATGGCGCGAAGTGGTTCCGCTCCACCCACTTCGGCGACGAGAAAGACCGCGTGGTACAGCGCGAGAATGGCCTTTACACCTATTTCGCCTCCGACATCGCCTATCACCTGAACAAATACGAACGCGGCTTCGACCGCATCGTTAATGTCTGGGGTGCGGACCACCATGGCTACATTTCCCGCGTCAAAGGCGCTCTGACCGCACTGGATCAAGACGCTGAACGCCTGACTATTGCTCTGGTTCAGTTCGCCGTGCTCTGGCGCGGCGCGGAAAAACTACCGATGTCCACGCGCAGCGGCAATTTCGTCACCTTGCGCGAGCTGCGCGAGGAAGTCGGCAACGATGCCGCGCGGTTTTTTTACGTGCTGCGCAAAAGCGACCAGCACCTCGACTTCGACCTGGAGCTGGCCAAATCGCAGAGCAACGAGAATCCAGTGTATTACATCCAGTATGCTCATGCCCGAATCTGCAGCGTGCTGGAGCAATGGGGGGGTGTTTCAGCAGAGCTGGCCGATGCGGAAACCGGCGTCCTGAACGGCAAGCATGAGCTTGCCCTGATGAACCTGTTGAACGACTATTCGGGTATTGTAGAAAGCGCGGCCAGGGAACTTTCCCCCCACCTGATCGCCTATTACCTCAAGGATCTGGCTGGCGAGTTTCACAGTTATTATAATGCGGAGCAGTTTTTGGTCCCGGACAACACTCTGCGACTAGCCCGTCTGGCGCTGATTACCGCCGTCCGGCAGGTGTTGCGTAATGGGTTGGCGCTGCTTGGCGTCGCCAGCCCGGAAAAAATGTAGATTTGGTAAACTATGAGCCGTGATTACAAAAAACCCGACCGTTCTTCCTCCAGAAAAGGGGGTAGCCCTTTATTTACGGGTGTCCTGATCGGGCTGGCCGTTGGTCTCGCCGTAGCGATCGGTGTTGCCCTGTACATCAACTTCAGCCCCAAGCCATTCGTCAGCCGAGACAAACAGCCGGAGGAAGCCACCAAGGCAGCGACGAAAAATGGCGGTGCCGCCCAAAAGGCTGCGCCAGCCGAAATGGCCGGCAAAAATGGCAAGCCCGCCGACAAACCACGGTTTGATTTTTATACCATCCTGCCTGGGAGCGAGGAACCGGTATCGGAACAGGAAATCAAGCAGGCAAAAAAGCAGGAAGGCGCCACAAAGGATAGCTACTTTCTTCAGGTCGGCTCATTTCAGGCAGCAGCCGAAGCCGACAACATGAAGGCGCGCCTTGCCCTCCTCGGCTTGGAGGCGGTCATCCAAACTGCTGACATCCCCGACAAGGGAGTCTGGCACCGGGTACGCATTGGACCTTTTACCAACATCGAGGACATGAACCGCTCTCGCACCTTGCTCGCGCAGAACGACATCCCATCCAGCCTGGTCAAGGTTAAAGAGCCATCGACACGTTAACTTACTGAAACACCTTATTAATCTGGAGTAGACAATATGCGTTTTACCCCCTTCTTGCGTGCCTTTTCCCTGCGTATTTACCTGGCCATTGCTTTGTCCCTTGTCGGGTTCACTGCAAAAGCAGATATCCCTCCCGGCAAGGAATATGAATTACTTTCCCCGCCACAAGCGGTTGAAACCGGGAAAAAGATCGAGGTTCTGGAAATTTTTTCCTACGCCTGCCCGCATTGTTTCGACCTCGAGCCGGATATCAACAAATGGGCGAAGCAGCTCCCCAAGGATGTCGAGTTCCGCCGCTTGCCGGCGATTTTCCGCGATTCCTGGATACCTTTTGCCAAGGTGTTTTATACCTTCGAAGCCATGGGGCTGACCGAGAGGCTGCATGGCGAATTTTTCAATGCCATTCACGTCCGTCACGTTCGCTTCGATGACGACAATGCGCTGTTTGACTGGGTTGAAAAACAGGGCATCCCCCGGAAGAGCTTTAGCGATATCTATTCCTCCTTCTCCATCCAAAGCAAGGTATTGCGTGCCAAGCAGCTTACCCAGGCCTATGGTATTAGTGGAGTTCCCGCGGTTATTGTGGATGGCAAATATCGCACATCCGTATCGAACACTGGCAGCCATGCCGGCTTGCTGTCGGCTCTCGACGAGCTGATCAAGCAGGCACGGCAGGAGCGCGCCCGCAGGTAGTCTCTTACTGCCAAAATAATGTCAATATCCGGCAAGAATTTGGGGTTGAAATGAGCCATACGGTAATGGGTAATGAGGAATGGGTAATGAAAACCATCGATCATCACTCATCCCCCATTACTCATCACTCCATTTTGGTTCCGGCTCGTCCGGCTTAGGAAATACTTGCCATGAGCATCTCCGTCATTCTGATCGACGACCACCCGCTGTTTCGCAAGGGGTTGTCGCACCTGCTCGAGGCACGTGAAGAAGGAATCACTGTTGCCGGACAATTTGCAGAGATAGGCGGCGTCCTTGGCTGGCTGCGGGACGGAGGACGCGCGGAAGTTGCCTTGCTGGATCGTAACTTGCGTGACGAGGATGGCCTGACCCTGGTTCCCGAACTGAAGCGATACGGCATCAAGGTGATCATGCTGACCGTTGCGGATGAAGCCCACGAAATCCGGGAGGCCATAGAGCGCGGTGTTGACGGCTACGTATCTAAAACCAGCGAACCGGCTCAGATTCTCCAGGCAATATCTGCTGTCGCGCGGGGTTCTGGCTTGCATCATTCTCCCGTCATGGATGAAGCCATGCAGGGAAAGCTGGCATCGGATGCCAGCAGCAAGCTTACAACCCGCGAACTGGAAATCGTCGGCTTGGTTGCACGCGGCATGAGCAACAAAGCTATTGGCGATGAACTGGGCCTTTCGGACAACACCGTACGCAACCACCTGGGTAGCATCCTGGAAAAGCTTGGGCTCGACAACCGCGTGCAGGTCGCCACCTTTGCCCTGAAACAGGGTATCGGCAGAAAGTCCGGCGCAGCCTAGGCAACACCAGACCGTCTACAAAATGCCTTGCGTGAGGGAAATCACGATCCGGCTTGACGACGTTTACCCACAAATTCCGGAATAGAATGCATATCGCTACTGAATAAAGCCTTTTTCAAGCAATTCCGCAGTCAACGCAAAATAGTCTTTTGCCCCTTGGCTGTGAGGTGCAAAATCAAACACGCTCTTGCCGTGCTCCGGGCTTTCCGCCAGGCTGACGTTTTCTGCGATGCGGGTTTCGCACAAGGCGTCGCCGTAACGCGCCTTCAACTGCTCATAAACGTGATGGGAAAACTTTCTGCGAGAATCGAAGCGGGTCACCACTACCCTTCGTTCGATACTGCGTTTCAGCCCTTTCTCCAGAACGTTCAATGCTGCATCCAGCCGCCCTACCCCCTGCATGGAAAGATAATCGGCTGACACCGGGATTAACACCCGGTCGGCAGCAAAAATCGCATTCAAAGACAACACGCCAAGCATCGGGCAACAGTCGATCAAAATCGGACTATCCTCCCATGCCAGGCTTTCCTGCAGGCCGTCGCGCAGGCGCGATGCGATGCTGGTGCTTTTTCCATATAGCGCATCGATTTTCGACAATTCCAGATGGCCTGGAATCAGCCGCATTCCGTCAGCGACCTCTCGCACCAGGCTCGACAATGGGGTTTCCTCGCGGTAAAACGCCGCGACGGTCTCATCCCTGTTGTCTGCGCGGACTCCGCATGAAAGTGTCAGATGCGCCTGGGGATCGAGATCAATCGCGATCGGCCGTTTTTCCAGATGAGCCAGGGCGGCTGACAGATTCAGGGTGGTGGTGGTTTTACCCACCCCGCCTTTCTGGTTGAAGACCGCTATCACAGCCATGTTCTTGCCCCCATTATTCCACTGTGACCGATTTGGCCAGATTCCTTGGCTTGTCCACGTCCGTTCCTTTTTGCAAGGCGGCATGGTAGGCCAGCAACTGTAGCGGCACCGTGTGCAGGATCGGGCTCAGCAGTCCGGCATGCTCCGGCAGCTTAATCAGGTGGACGCCTTCCTGTGCTTGCATCTGGCTATCCTGGTCAGCAAGCACGTACAGCTCGCCGCCGCGAGCGCGGACTTCCTGCAGGTTGGATTTCAGTTTCTCCAGCAAGGCATCATTGGGGGCGATCGCGACTACCGGCATGTCGCTGTCAACCAGCGCCAGCGGGCCGTGCTTTAGCTCGCCCGCCGGATAGGCTTCGGCATGGATGTAGGAGATTTCCTTCAGCTTCAGCGCGCCTTCCATGGCGATCGGATAATGCAGTCCGCGCCCAAGAAACAGGGCGTGCTGCTTGAACGCCATGCGCTCCGCCCAAAGTTCGATCTGCGGCTCGAGCAGCAGCACCTGGTTGACCATCGCAGGCAGGTGGCGCAGCGCCTCGAGGTGCGCCTTTTCCTGCGCGGCGCTGATGCGGCCACGCAGCTTGCCCAGCACCAGCGCCAGCAAAAGTAATGCGGCCATTTGGGTGGTGAAGGCTTTGGTGGAGGCAACGCCAATTTCAGGGCCCGCACGAGTCAGAAAGCGCAGCCCCGATTCTCGTACCAGCGCGCTTTCAGGCGCATTACAAATGGACAGGCTATGAGTGTGGCCGAGGGATTTGGCATGCTTTAGCGCCGCCAGGGTGTCCGCCGTTTCGCCCGACTGGGAAATGGTCACGATCAGCGCATTGGGATTGGCAACGCTGTCGCGGTATCGGTATTCGCTTGCCACTTCTGCACTGCATGGAATTCCCGCAAAACTCTCAAGCCAGTAGCGTGCCACCATCGCGGCGTGAAAACTGGTGCCGCAGGCAATAATGGTGACACTGTCGATCGCGCTGAGCACTTTGCTCGCTTGATCACCGAATATTGTCGGGTTGAGGTCGCCATAGCTCAGTGCCTCTTCCAGAGTTTCCGCCAAGGCGCGAGGCTGCTCGAAAATTTCTTTCTGCATGTAGTGCCGGTAACCGCCCAGTTCCGCCCGGTCCGCGCTGAGTTCGCTGATTTGCACCTGCCTGGATACCGGCTTGCCGCTCCGGTCAACAATTCTGAAGTCGAGCAGGCCGATATCAGCCACATCACCCTCTTCCAGGTAAACCACTCTTTGCGTAACCGGGAGTAATGCCGAAACATCGGAAGCGATGAAGTGCTCCTCGATGCCAACACCGATCAACAGCGGACTGCCCTCACGCGCACACACCATGCGATTCGGCTCATCGGCACAGATCACGCCAATCGCGTAGGACCCCTTGAGTTCGGTGATGGCCTTGCGGGTAGCCTGGAACAGGTCTTTTTCCTGGCGGAAATGGAAATGAATCAAATGGACGATGACTTCGGTGTCGGTATCGGAAGTGAATTGGTACCCGATTTCGCTTAACCGCTGGCGCAGCGCTTCGTGGTTTTCGATAATACCGTTGTGCACAACGGCAAGCGATTCCTCGCTGACATGGGGGTGGGCGTTGCGTTCGCTGGGTATGCCATGAGTCGCCCAGCGAGTATGTGCAATGCCGAGGCTGCCATGCGTTTTCCGGTTTTTGATTTCCGCTTCCAGCTCGGCCACACGCCCGGGCTTCCTCACCCGAATGAGCCCGCCATCGACCGCCACGGCCAGGCCGGCCGAATCGTAGCCGCGATATTCCAGCCGCCTCAAGCCTTCCAGCAAGATAGGCACGACATTGCGCTGTGCTACAGCTCCGATGATTCCGCACATATCAAAACTCCGTGAGGGAGAAGGATTACTTTTTTTGCGGCCGTTTCCAGCCTGGGATTGTAACCTGCTTTGGCCGCGACAGCGTGAGTTGCTCCGCCGGTGCATCCCTGGTGATCGTCGCTCCCGCGCCGATAGTCGCACCCTTTCCGACGGTGACCGGGGCTACCAGCTGGGTGTCTGAACCGATAAACGCATCATCCTCGATGACCGTCCGGTGCTTGTTGGCGCCATCGTAGTTGCAGGTAATGGTGCCGGCACCGATATTCACGTTTTTCCCTACCGTGGTATCACCTACATAGCTCAGGTGGTTGATCTTGCTGCCGCGGTCAACCTGGCTGTTCTTCAGCTCGACGAAATTGCCAATATGCACTGCTTCCGCCAGTTCGGTACCAGGACGGATACGGGCAAACGGTCCGATACGTCCATTGTCACCAATTCGCGCCTCTTCAATCAGGCAGAATGGCGCAATCCGGGTTCCCTCGCCTACACTGACATCACGCAGTACGCAGTTGGCTGCGACACTGACATTATCCCCCAAAACCACTCTGCCTTCAAAAACACAATTGACGTCGATGCTGACATCCCGGCCGCAGACCAATTCGCCGCGCACGTCGATGCGCTTTGGATCCATCAGCCGCACGCCTCGCTCCATCAGCCGGGTGGCAACTTCATGTTGGTGCAAACGTTCCAGGTGTGCCAACTGAGCTGCGCTGTTCACTCCCATCACCTCCCAGTGGTGGGCAGGGTGGCAAGCATTCACTCTCACGCCATCGGCCACAGCCATGGCGATAACGTCGGTCAAATAGTACTCTCCCTGGGCGTTGTCGTTGCGCAAAGCACTAAGCCATTTTTTCATCTGCGCATTGGGTAGCGCCATGATGCCCGTATTCACTTCGTGTAGGGCGCGCTCGGCCTCGTTGGCATCTTTGTGCTCTACGATGGATTTCACCTGGCCTTGCGTATCGCGCACGATGCGGCCGTACCCCTCCGGATCTGGCAACGATACCGTCAGCAAGCCAACCGAGTCACCATTCATCGCGTCCAGCAGCATGCGTAACGTACCGACGGAGATCAGCGGCACGTCGCCATACAGGATCAGGGTGGCCCCGTTATCATCCAACCCCGCTGCGGCAAGCTGCAATGCATGGCCGGTTCCAAGTTGCTGCACCTGATTGACCCAGGCGATATCACTGCCAGCGAATGCCTGCGGCACAGCCTCACCACCATGCCCATAAACCACCAGCAATTTAGCGGGGCCAAGTTCTCGCGCGGCGTTGATTACATGACCAAGTAATGGACGGCCTGCAAGCGGGTGCAGTACCTTGGGGCGGGCGGAGTGCATACGCGAACCTTTTCCAGCCGCCAATATAACAATGTTCAGTTTGGATATCATGAGGTTGTATCGCCCTAATTAAAAATGGCAGCCTAAAGGCTGCCATTTCACACATTACCGACCCACCCGCACCATCATTACTTTTGCTTGCGCAGTCGTTGAATTGCATGCAGCTGCGCGACGGCCTCGGCCAACTCGGCCTGTGCCTTAGCATAGTCGATCGCCGCTGAGCGATCGCGCATGGCCTCCTCAGCTCGTTGCTTGGCTTCCAGGGCCTTGACCTCATCCAGATCTCTGCCACGTACCGCGGTGTCGGCAAGGATGGTCACCACCAGTGGTTGAACCTCGAGCAAGCCGCCGGAAACGTAGATCAATTCCTCTTCGTCGCGATCAGGCAGCTTGAGGCGAACCGAGCCCGCCTTGATCTTGGTAATCAGCGGCGCGTGGCGGGGGTAAATACCCACTTCGCCCATTGTGGCTGGGACTACGAGGAATTCTACCACTCCGGAGAAAAGCGAGTGTTCCGCACTGACCACGTCCACATGCATTGTCATTGCCATGGTTGATTCGCCTTAAATGGTTTTTGCTTTTTCCACGACTTCGTCGATGGTGCCAACCATGTAGAAGGCCTGCTCCGGCAAGTGATCGTAATCGCCGTTGACGATGCCCTTGAAGCCCGCAAGCGTATCCTTGAGTGACACAAACTTGCCGGGGGAACCGGTAAACACCTCGGCAACGAAGAACGGCTGGGACAGGAAGCGCTGGATCTTGCGCGCCCGGGATACCGCCAGCTTGTCTTCCGGAGCAAGCTCATCCATGCCCAGAATCGCAATGATGTCGCGCAATTCCTTGTAGCGCTGCAGCGTGGACTGCACACCACGGGCGACATTGTAGTGCTCCTCGCCCACCACCAGCGGATCAAGCTGACGGGAGGTGGAATCAAGAGGATCCACCGCGGGATAGATGCCCAGTTCCGCCACTTGCCGCGACAACACCACGGTTGCATCCAGGTGGGCAAAGGTAGTGGCCGGCGACGGATCGGTCAAGTCATCTGCAGGTACATACACTGCCTGGATGGAGGTAATCGAGCCCTTCTTGGTCGAGGTAATGCGCTCCTGCAAGCGGCCCATTTCCTCTGCCAGGGTAGGCTGGTAGCCCACCGCAGAAGGCATCCGGCCCAGCAGCGCAGACACTTCCGTGCCGGCCAGGGTAAAGCGGTAAATATTGTCGACGAACAGCAGCACATCGCGGCCTTCGTCGCGGAAGAATTCTGCCATGGTAAGACCTGTCAAGGCTACGCGCAGACGGTTACCAGGCGGTTCGTTCATCTGGCCGTAAACCAGTGACACCTTATCCAGCACGCCGCCTTCTTTCATTTCATGGTAGAAGTCGTTGCCCTCGCGGGTGCGCTCGCCGACGCCGGCGAAAACCGAATAGCCGCTGTGCTCGACCGCGATGTTGCGGATCAGCTCCATCATGTTCACGGTCTTGCCCACGCCAGCGCCGCCGAACAGGCCAACCTTGCCGCCCTTGGCGAACGGACAAATCAGGTCGATCACCTTGATACCGGTTTCGAGCAGTTCGGTGGAAGGAGACAGCTCGTCGAAGGCCGGGGCCTTGCGATGAATAGCCCAGCTTTGTTCATTGCCGATCGGGCCTAACTCGTCGATCGGGTTGCCCAGCACGTCCATGATGCGGCCCAGGGTCTTGGTACCCACCGGCACGGAAATCGGCGCGCCGGTATTGGTTACTCCCATACCGCGACGCAAGCCGTCCGTGGTGCCCATAGCAATGGTACGCACCACGCCATCGCCCAGTTGCTGCTGCACTTCCAGCGTCAGGTCCACGTCAGCCAGTTTCAGCGCATCGTAAACCTTGGGCAGAGATTCGCGCGGAAACTCTACGTCCACCACCGCACCGATAATCTGCACGATTTTACCTTGGCTCATCATCACTTCCTTAATAAATACAATTCATTCGATTAAACTGCAGCGGCGCCCGCAACGATCTCCGACAATTCCTTGGTGATGGCAGCCTGACGGGTTTTGTTATAGATCAGCTTGAGCTCGTCAATCACGTTCCCGGCATTGTCCGAGGCAGCCTTCATCGCCACCATCCGGGAGCTCTGCTCAGAGGCAATATTTTCTGCCACCGCCTGATAAATCAGGGTCTCGATATAGCGCACCAGCAGCTCGTCAATGACCTGCTTTGCATCTGGCTCATAAATATAGTCCCAGTGCCCGCTCGCGCTACCCAACGCTTCGCCGCTAATGGGCAGGAGCTGCTCCATAACCGGCTCCTGCTTCATGGTATTGACGAAGCGGGTGAAACAGATATGCAGCGCGTCGATGCGGCCATCATTGTAGGCATCCAGCATCAATTTAACCGGCCCAATCAGCTTCTCCATGTGCGGCGTATCGCCCAGATGTGTCGCCTGTGACAGCACACTGGCGCCGATGCGCTGCATGAAACCCAGGGCCTTGTTGCCAATGGCGCAAACTTCGACGCCCTGCTTGCCGCCTTCCCATTCCTTCATCCTGGCCAGAACCATGCGCAGAACATTGGTGTTCAGGCCACCGCACAGCCCCTTGTCCGAGGTCACCACGATCACCCCGATACGGCTCGGGTTCTCGCGCTTCACCAGAAAAGGATGCTTGTATTCCGGGTTGGCATGGCTCAAGTGTGCCGCCACATTGCGGATTTTCTCCGCATAGGGTCTGGCCGCACGCATCCGGTCCTGCGCCTTGCGCATTTTGGAAGCCGCCACCATTTCCATGGCTCGGGTGATCTTCTGGGTATTCTGGACACTCTTGATCTTGGTCCGAATTTCTTTACCACCAGCCATCAGTCAACTCCGCTGTGAATTCGCCTGCGCTCAGTAAACGGCACTGGCTTTGAAATCATCGATCGCCGCGCTCAGCGCCTTTTCAGCCTCAGCGTCCATTTCCTTGGTTTCTTCGATCTTGTCGCGCAGCGCTTTGTACTTGCTCTTGATGAACGCGTGCAAAGCCGCCTCAAAGGCCAGCGCCTTTTTCACGTCGACATCGTCGAGGTAGCCCTTGTTCACGGCAAACAACGTGAGCGCCATGTCTGCCACAGTCATCGGGGCAAACTGGGCCTGCTTCATCAGCTCGGTAACCATTTTGCCGCGTTCCAGTTGCTTGCGGGTTGCCTCGTCAAGATCGGAAGCAAACTGGGCAAAGGCAGCCAACTCGCGGTACTGTGCCAGCGCCATCCGAATGCCGCCGCCCAGCTTTTTGATCACCTTGGTCTGCGCCGCGCCGCCGACGCGGGACACGGAAAGACCCGCGTTGATAGCGGGGCGTATGCCGGCGTTGAACAAATCGGTTTCCAGGAAGATCTGGCCGTCAGTAATCGAAATCACGTTGGTCGGCACGAACGCCGAGACGTCGCCGGCCTGGGTTTCAATAATCGGCAACGCAGTGAGCGAGCCCGTCTTGCCCTTTACCCCTGAACGCTTTTCCACATCATCCGCATTGATACGCGCAGCGCGCTCGAGCAGACGGGAGTGCAAGTAGAACACGTCACCCGGGTAAGCTTCGCGGCCCGGCGGGCGGCGCAGCAACAGGGAAATCTGGCGGTAGGCCCAGGCCTGCTTGGTGAGATCGTCATAAATGATCAGGGCATCCTGACCACGGTCGCGAAAGTATTCGCCCATCGAGCAGCCCGAATAGGGTGCGATGTACTGCATTGCCGCCGAGTCTGAGGCGGTTGCGGCCACCACAATGGTGTGGCCCATGGCGCCGTGCTCTTCCAGCTTGCGCACCACGTTGATAATGCTCGACGCTTTCTGGCCGATAGCCACGTAGATGCAGATTACCCCGGTGCCCTTCTGGTTGATGATGGCATCCACGGCCACGGCGGTTTTACCGGTTTGACGGTCGCCGATGATCAGTTCGCGCTGGCCGCGGCCGATCGGCACCATGGCGTCGATCGACTTGAGACCGGTTTGTACCGGCTGGGACACGGACTGGCGAGCGATAACACCGGGAGCAATTTTTTCGATCGGGGATTTTTCAGTCGTGTTGATCGGCCCCTTACCGTCGATCGGCTGACCCAATGAGTTTACCACGCGGCCCATCAGCGCTTCGCCAACCGGCACCTCCAGGATGCGGCCGGTACACTTGACGGTGTCACCTTCAGTAATGTGCTCGTACTCGCCCAGCACCACGGCGCCGACCGAGTCGCGCTCAAGGTTGAGCGCGAGGCCGAAGGTGTTGCCGGGAAACTCCAGCATCTCACCCTGCATTGCGTCGCTCAGGCCATGAACGCGGACGATGCCGTCGGTCACCGACACTACCGTTCCCTGGTTACGTGCCTCGGCCGTCGTAGCCAGGTTTTCGATTTTGCTCTTGATCAGTGAACTGATCTCTGAGGGATTCAACTGCATGATCTCTCCTAACTTTTGAGCGTAAACGCCATGTTTTGTAATTGGCCGCGCACCGACGCGTCAATCACGACGTCTCCAGCCACAATTCTGATACCGCCGATAAGTTCGGGGTCCAGGGTTACGGTCGCTTCAACTTTGCGCTTGTATTTGGATTCCAGACGACGCACTAAATCTTCTTTCTCTTCGTCGCTCAGGGGATAGGCACTGAAAATCTCGGTGTCCATGACTCCGCCGTGCAATGCCCGAAGCTGCTCGAACTGCTCGCGGATTACTGGCAACAAAGTCAGCCGACCATTCTCCAGCAGCAGTTTCACCATGTTAACACCTTGTGCATCGATCCTCTTTTCGCACACTGCGAGAAACACGTTACTCTGCTGCTCCGCCGTCAGCCTGGGGTTGCCGATCACCGCCTGCATCTGCGGGTCGGCCACAACCGTTGCCGCGAACTCCAGCATCTGCGACCACGTGTCGAGTGTGCCACCCTGCTCGGCGATGCGGTAAACCGCTTCGGCGTAGGGCCTGGCTATGGTAGTGACTTCTGCCATGATGTCCCTATAGCTCGCTCTTGATCGAAGTCAGCAGCTCGGCATGAGCCTTGGCATCGATCTCGCGACGCAGAATTTTCTCCGCGCCGGCTATCGCCAGATCGGCTACCTGCTGGCGCAAACTTTCCTTGGCCCGATGGACTTCCTGCTCCATTTCAGCTTTGGCTCCAGCAACGAGACGATCGCCTTCTTCCTTCGCATGCTCCTTGGCTTCCTCGATGATCTGGGTTGCGCGCTTCTCTGCCTGGGCGATCACATCAGCCGCTTTCTGCTTGGCCTCATGCATGCCCTCAGTAGCGCGGCGGGAGGCCAGCTGCAACTCATGCTTTCCGCGTTCACCGGCGGCCAATCCATCGGCGATCAACTGCTTGCGAGCAGTCAACACTTGCATGATGGGCGGCCATACGAACCTCATGCAGAACCAGACGAACATGATGAACATGATCGTTTGCCCGAGAAGGGTTGCATTGATATTCATGCATGAACCTTTCTTGTATTAAGAATTACAATCCGCCTTAGCCCGCAACCGCAAACAGGACGTACATTGCGATACCAACGGCAATCATCGGCACCGCATCAACCAGACCCATGACCACGAAGAACTGGGTACGCAACATCGGAATCAGCTCGGGCTGACGTGCGGCGCCCTCAAGGAAGCGTCCGCCCAGAATGCCGATACCGACAGCCGCACCAAGTGCGCCCAGACCCATCATGATCGCGCCAGCGATGAAAAGCAGTGCATGTTCCATTGTGTATCTCCTGGTTAATTTAAAAATAAGGGGTTCGAATTGCTTAATGGTGTTCCTGATGAGCCATATCCAAGTAAACCACGGTTAGCGTCATGAAAATGAACGCTTGTAGCGTCACGATCAGAATGTGGAAAATTGCCCACCCCAGAGAAAGCACGACCTGCGAACCGAACAGCAGCGTGCTGCCAAAAGTGACGCTCGCCCAGGAGGCGCCCATGAGCGCGATCAGGATGAAGATCATTTCACCCGCGTACATGTTGCCAAACAACCGCAGAGCCAGAGAGATCGGCTTGGCGATCAGGTTCACGCCCTCCAGGAAGATGTTGGCAGGTAAACCATATTTACCGAAGGGTTGCAGCGTTAATTCGCCCACAAATCCGCCCAGGCCTTTCATCTTGATGCTGTAATACACCACCAGCACAAATACCCCGATAGACATGCCGAACGTGGCATTGGGATCGGTCGTGGGAACAACCTTGAGGAACGGAATACCGGCCGCATGGGCGATTAAGGGCAGATAATCAATTGGCAGTAGATCCATCAGATTCATTAACAGGATCCAGGCGAAAATAGTCAGGGCGAGCGGCGCCACCATGCTATTTCTGGCGGTAAACGAACCGCGCACGCTGGTATCAATGAACTCAATGATCCACTCGACGAAATTCTGTAGACCATTAGGCACGCCCGCCGAGGCTTTTTGCGCTGCACGCGCAAAAATGAACAAAAACAATGCGCCAAGGACAAAGGAGACGATAGTGGTATCCAGGTTAATGGCCCAGAAACCCATTTCCTTAGCCTGCTCGGCACTGCGCGCAATACCCCAGGAACCATCTGACAGCTTGCCAAAAGTCAGATTCTGCAAGTGGTGCCGGATATACTCTGAGGATGTGAGTGTTTCTGCAGACATTTATTATTTCTCTATTCCACTGAATATTGTCGAAAATACCAGGGTCAACTGCCCCAGAACAAAACCGATCAGCAAAGGCATCGGCATCAGTTTCAACCATCCTAATCCCGCCACTATCAGCAGCGCGACCATCAAAAAACGTTCCATGCTGAAACGTACCAGCCAGGCCAACTCCTGACGTGCGTCTTGCACTGGCCGCTGCGCACCGGCACGCATGCACCAGGCCAGAAACAGCGTATTTGCCACAGCCACCGCGCCGCCAAAAAAGGCCGCAACTGCGACATCTCTTCCCAGCCAGAAAAACATCAACGATGCGCCAAAAATTACCGTAACGGCCTGCACACCGACCACCCGGAAAGCTGCGCCCATTTGCAAATCGCCGTCAAAATGAGACGCGATTCTAATCCCTCCTTGACCCGCTCGTCAATTTAAGGGCTTTGCAGAGGCCCGCTATGCCGGAGTGTCTCATAAACATCTAAACATCACATTACATCTAATTTATTACATAGGCAAATAATTATATTCTTATATGCCCATAAGAAATCCTCTGCATCACCTTTCACCCAGTCGACCTATAATATCGTCCAGTTGCTCCAGGCTATCATAATTAATAATCAACTTGCCCCGGCCCTTATTCTGCGTCTTCAGCGTTACTACGGCGCCCAGTTTTTCAGCCAAGTCTTCCTGCAGCCTTAAAATATCCCGGTCGGGCTTGGCCTTGGGCTTTGCGTCCGGTCGTTGCTGACGCTGAACCAGCCTTTCCGCTTCGCGCACAGACAAGCCTTTACCCACAATCTCATTGGCCACGGTAATTTGTCCCACATTAGGCAGACTCAGTAGCGCTCTGGCATGCCCCATGTCGAGTTGGCTGTGCATCAGTAGCTCCTGCACCGGCGGCGCCAGATTGAGCAGACGCAGCAGATTGCTTACCGCGCTACGCGAGCGTCCTACCGCTTCAGCGGCGAGCTGGTGGGTCATATCAAACTCGTTAATCAGGCGCTGGATTCCCGTAGCCTCCTCCAGCGGATTGAGGTTCTCGCGCTGAATATTCTCAATCAGCGACATTGCCAATGCAGCCTCATCCGCCACCACCCGCACCAGCACCGGCACTTCTGTCAAACCGGCGAGGCGGGCTGCGCGCCAGCGCCGCTCGCCGGCAATGATTTCATAGTTGCCAGCAATCAGCGCCCTTGCCAGTATCGGCTGCATGATCCCCTGGGATTTGATGGACTCGGCCAATTCGACCAGTGATTCCTGGTCCATGTGGGTGCGCGGCTGATACTTGCCGGGCTGGAGCTGATCCAGCTTCAGATTTTGCAGCTTATCTTTATTATTTTCTTCGCTGTCGCCAGCCAGCAGCGCGTCAAGGCCGCGCCCCAATCCCTTCATTTTTACCATTGCCCTCTCACTTTCTTACCAGTTCGCCAGCCAGCGCCAAATACGCCTGCGCGCCTTTCGATGTCTTGTCGTGATACAACACCGGCAATCCATAGCTAGGCGCTTCCGCCAGCCTGACATTACGCGGAATCACGGTGCGGTATACCTTATCGCCGAAGTGCCGTTGCAGTTGCTCAGACACTTGCTGCGCCAGGGTATTGCGCGGATCGAACATGGTCCGCAGCAGCCCCTCGATTTCCAGTTGCGGATTAAGGCTGGCACGCACCCGTTTGATGGTCTGCACCAGATCACTCAATCCCTCCAGAGCGTAATATTCGCACTGCATCGGGATCATCACCGCATGCGCAGCGCAAAGACCGTTCACCGTAAGCAGGTTGAGCGCCGGCGGGCAGTCAATCAGCACAAAATCATAGTCTGCCTCAATGTTGGCCAGGGCGTTCTTCAGACGTTTTTCCCGGTGCGGCAAATCCACCAATTCGACCTCCGCACCGGCCAATTCGCGGTTGGCTGGGATCAGGTCAAACTTGCCGCAGGTGTTGGTAACCCGCACCTCCGCGATACTCTTTTCCTCCAGCAGCACATGATATACCGTCTGCGTCAGGGCCATTTTGTCGACACCGCAACCCATGGTGGCGTTGCCCTGTGGGTCAAGGTCGATCAGCAACACACGGCGCTTGGTTGCTGCCAGGCTAGCCGCAAGATTGACCGTGGTGGTGGTTTTCCCCACCCCGCCTTTTTGATTTGTAATTGCGAGTATTTTTGCCATCACCCCACCCTAGCCCATTGCTTCCATTTTGATCGGCCGCAGCAAAACCAGATGCCGTTCGGCATCCAGGCCCGGCACCTTGAGTGGCTCTACGCCCAGTAACGCAACAGTAGCCGGCAGTTGAGTCAATTCCTCATGGGGATAAATCCCCTTCATTGCCAACATCAGCCCCGTATCACTACATAAATGCGACGCCAAGCTGGCAAACTCGGCCAAATCGGAAAAAGCACGGGAAATCACTACGTCGTATTTTTCTTCCGGCCGCCATGCCTCTACCCGTTCACAGACTACCATCGTGTTATTCAGGCCCAACTCCAGACAGGCCTGCCGAAGAAAACTGGTTTTCTTGTGGTTGCTGTCCAACAGGGTAACCTCCAGCGCCGGATTCGCCAGCGCCAAGGGGATTCCCGGCAGACCGGGCCCGGTGCCGACGTCGATGATTCGGCGCCCGACGATGTGCGGCAAAACCGCCAGGCTATCGAGCAGATGCTGGGTGACCATTTTGTCCGGGTCGCGCACGGCCGTCAGGTTATAAACCTTGTTCCATTTCTGCATGAGCGCCATATAGTTCAGCAAGCTCGATCGCGTCACCGGATCTAAATGCAGGCCCATTTCCTCCAGGCCACAGGCTAATTTTTCTTCCAGGCTCATGCGCTTTTCTTTGCGTCACAAATGTTCTGGCTACGCTTCAAGTGCACCAGCAGTACCGATATCGCAGCGGGCGTCACCCCGGAAATACGCCCTGCCTGCCCCAGCGTTTCAGGCTTATGCTGGTTAAGCTTCTGTTGCACCTCGATGGATAGCCCATGCACCTCGCGGTAATCCAACCCCAGCGGCAGGATCATGGCTTCATAATGCTGGTGGCGGGCGACCTCCTCCTGCTGGCGCGCGATGTAACCCTGGTATTTGGCCTGGATCTCGACCTGTTCGGCCACCTTCAAGTCTCCGACCCCTACACCGGCGCCCGGCAGCGTCATCAAGTCGCTGTAGCTGACATCAGGCCGACGCAGCAAGTCCAATAACGAATACTCCCGCTCGATGCCCTTACCCAACACTCTTTCCGCATCTGCCTGAGGCAGCAACTTCGGGTTCACCCAGACGCTTTTCAGGCGCGCCTGTTCGCGCTCGATCGCCTCACGCTTTTCCTCGAAGCACTGCCACCGCGCATCATCAACCACGCCCAGCCGCCGCCCCGCTTCCGTCAATCGCAGGTCGGCGTTGTCCTCGCGCAACATCAGCCGGTATTCGGCACGGCTGGTAAACATGCGGTACGGCTCGACCACGCCACGAGTGATCAGGTCATCCACCATCACTCCGAGATAGGCCTGATCCCGGCTTGGATACCAAGCTTCTTTTCCCTGTGCCGACAACCCGGCATTGATACCCGCCAGGATCCCCTGCGCTGCAGCTTCTTCATAACCGGTGGTGCCATTGATCTGGCCGGCGAAGAACAGCCCCTGTATCGCCTTGGTTTCCAATGAATGTTTCAGCCCAAGCGGGTCGAAAAAATCGTACTCGATCGCGTAACCGGGACGGGTAATGTGCGCGTTTTCAAAACCCCGGATCGAACGCACCAGTTCCACCTGCACATCGAAAGGCAGGCTGGTGGAAATCCCGTTAGGATAAATTTCGTGGGTATTCAAGCCTTCCGGTTCAACGAAAATCTGGTGTGAGTCCTTGCCGGAAAACCGCATGATCTTGTCCTCGATCGACGGACAATAGCGTGGCCCCACTCCCTCGATCACGCCCGTGTACAGTGGTGAGCGGTCCAGCCCGCCACGGATGATGTCGTGAGTACGCAGATTGGTCTGGGTGATCCAGCATGGCAATTGGCGCGGATGCTGTGCAGCATCGCCGAGAAATGAAAATGCCGGAGCTGGGTCGTCGCCGGGTTGTTCCACCATTACCGAATAATCCAGACTGCGACCGTCGATGCGTGGCGGAGTGCCCGTCTTGAAGCGCTTCACCGGCAGTTTAAACTCGCGCAGTCGTTGCGCCAGGGTGATCGAAGGAGGGTCACCGGCGCGCCCGGCCTGGTAATTCGATTGCCCGACATGGACCAGGCCCGCCAGGAAAGTGCCTGCTGTCAACACCACCGCCCTGGACTGAAAGCGCAAACCCAACTGGGTAACCACGCCAACCACGCGATCCTGCTCAAGAATCAAGTCATCCACCGCCTGCTGGAACAGCCACAGGTTGGGTTGATTCTCCAGTCGACCCCGGATCGCCTGCCGATAAAGAACGCGGTCCGCCTGTGCGCGCGTCGCCCGCACCGCCGGCCCCTTGCTCGAATTGAGGATGCGAAACTGGATGCCCGCTTCATCTGTCGCCGCGGCCATGGCCCCACCCAAGGCATCGACCTCCTTCACCAGATGGCCCTTGCCGATGCCGCCGATCGAGGGGTTGCACGACATCTGACCGAGCGTTTCGATGTTATGCGTCAACAACAGCGTTTTCAGGCCCATGCGGGCGCCGGCCAGCGCGGCTTCCGTTCCGGCGTGCCCGCCGCCGATCACGATGACATCAAATTGAGAGGGATAAAGCATGGTCAACCGGGTGTGCGAAATGAGTGCGAATCATAACCCAAAATGGCTATTGTTTCACGTGAAACGCTATTTTCCGATGCAGAAACGGGAAAATATCTCGCCCAGCAAATCGTCCGATGTAAATTCACCGGTTATGCTGGAAAGCGCGTTCTGGGCCAACCGGAGCTCCTCCGCAAAAAACTCGACCCGGCCCTCACACGCCGCCGCCAAGGCCAATCGCTCCTTGGCTTCGCGCAGCGCGCTCAAGTGGCGCGCGCGCGCCATGAATACCCCTTCGCCGCCAGTCTGCCAGCCCACGACTCGCAGCAAATGCTCATGTAGCAAATCGATTCCCGCGCCAGTCTTGGCCGACAGGTATATATCCGCAACTCCGCCCGCAGCAGCCACTCTGGGCTCTTGGCCGAGGAGGTCGACCTTGTTGAATACGCGAAGCAGCGGCAGACCTGACGGCAATTTGGCGATAATTTCCACGTCGGCCGGCACAATTCCTTTCGCCGCATCGATCAGGAGCAACGCCGCGTTGGCTTGCTGAATCGCGCTCCAGGTGCGGGCAATGCCGATTTTCTCTACTTCGTCATCGGTGTCGCGCAGCCCTGCGGTGTCAATGAAGTGCAGCGCCACGCCCTCGATTTCGATGTGCTGACGGATCGCATCACGAGTGGTTCCCGCCACGGGGGTGACGATTGCCACCTCCTCGCCAGCAAGCTGGTTAAGCAAGCTGGACTTGCCCACATTCGGCTGGCCAATGAGGACAATATGCAAGCCCTCACGCAGTAGGCTGCCCTGATTTGCCTGGCGGAATACCGTGTCCAGCTGAGCGTTGATAGCGGCTAGCTGGCTTAGCGCGTTGGACTCCTCGAGAAAATCGATTTCCTCTTCCGGGAAGTCCAGGGTTGCCTCCACCAGCATACGCAGGTTGATCAGCGCATCCACCAACTGGTGGATGGCATGGGAAAACTCTCCGCGCAATGAGCGCATTGCGGTTTTGGCCGCCTCAGCGGTAGCCGCATCGATCAGGTCGGCAACGCTTTCCGCCTGAGCCAGGTCCATCTTGTCATTGAGAAAGGCGCGCCGGGTGAACTCACCCGGCTCGGCTGGGCGCGCACCTAATTCCAGGCAGCGACCCAACAACCGGCGCAACACTGCGTCGCCACCGTGGCCTTGCAGTTCGAGAACATCCTGGCCAGTATAGGAATGGGGGGCGGGGAAATACAGGGCGATACCCTGATCGATCACCTCTCCATCCGCAGCCAGGAAATTGCTCAGCGTAGCGACGCGGGAGCCAGTGATTTTCCCCAGAAGATTCTGGGAAAAACCACGCAGATCTTCGCCGGATATCCGCACCACGCCGATGCCGCCGCGTCCAGGCGCGGTAGCGATAGCGGCAATGACATCAGTGCTTGGCATGCCCCTTGGCAGCGGCTTTTACCTGCTCGACCCCATGCGTGACGTACCATTGCTGGGCAATCGACAGCGTGTTGTTCACCACCCAGTACAGAACCAGGCCGGCGGGGAAGAAAAAGAAGAAAACGCTGAAGGCGATCGGCATGATCATCATCACCTTGGCCTGAATGGGGTCGGGTGGGGTCGGATTAAGCTTGGTCTGGATGAGCATGGTGATCCCCATTACGATCGGCAAGATGTAATAGGGGTCGGGGGCGGACAGGTCGTGGACCCACAGCATGAACGGTGCCTGGCGCATTTCGACGCTATTCAGCAGTGCCCAGTAAAGCGCGATAAATACCGGGATCTGCACTACGACCGGCAGACAACCCCCAAGCGGGTTGACCTTCTCGGTCTTGTATAGCTCCATCATGGCCGTGTGCAACCGCTGACGGTCGTCGCCGTATTGCTCCTTGAGCTTTTGCAGCTTTGGCCCGAGCACGCGCATTTGTGCCATGGAGCGGTAGCTTTTTGCGGACAGCGGATAGAAAGCCAGTTTGATCAGGACAGTCAGCAGGATAATGGCCAGCCCCCAGTTATGAACCAGCTTGTTAAGCCACGCCAAAACCCAGAACAATGGTGCCGAAATCACTGTCAGCACGCCGTAATCAACGGCCAGATTCAGCCCGGGGGCGACCTTGCTTAGGTGATCCTGTTCCTGTGGCCCAGCATAAAGACGCACGGTTATTTTCTTCATGCTTCCCGGCTCAATCGCGCCCACCGGCATAACCACACCTACATCGTAAAGATCATCCCCCAGTTTTTTCGCATAATATTCGCGGGGTTGATCATTGGCAGGCAACCATGCGCTGAGGAAATAAAGTTGGATCATTGCGACCCAGCCATCGTTGCTTTGCTTGGGATAGCTTGCTTTGTCCTTCCCGATGTCCGCAAAGCTGACTTTATGGAATTTTTCCTTCTCGGTATAGATCGCGGGGCCGGTATAAGTCGTGATGAACTTCGGGTCTCCGATCGGAGGCTGGCCATTTCTTACCAACTGGAAATAGGAATGGGGTTCCAGTCGGCTTGCGCTGCCATTGTGGATCTCATAAGCCACATCAACCACGTAGCTACCCTTGCGAAAGGTGAAAACCTTGTCCACCTTGATGCCATTCGTACCCACCCAAGTCAGTCTTACTTGTACTTCATTCGCCCCTTCGGCGAGTTTATACTGGGTTGCCGCCGCAGAAAACAGCGTCTTATGCGTTGGCAAATCGTTGCCTATCAGGCCAGATTGAGCAACGTAGAGGCGCTTCGGGTCGTCTTCCAGCAAGACAAAGTTTTTGCTTTTATCCTGGGTGTCATGGTGCTTCAGCAGTTCCAGCCTGCGTACGTCGCCGCCGAGAGTGTCGATTTCGGCATAAATAAGATCTGTTTGTACCTTTACCCGTTCTCCCGTTTGCAACGGTCCGCCAGAGTCCTTGGCGGGTGCGTCAACAACCCGCGCCGTGGGACTAGGCGCTTGTGCAACCCCCGCTTTTTCGTGCACGATTTGACCAACCGGAGCAGGATGCTGTTCCTTTTGCCAGGTGTCCCATAACATCAGAACGGAAAAGGAAAAAACGATGAAAAGTATCAGACGCTGGGTGTCCATGTTGCCTCAATCATAATTAGGGGATCGGATCATATCCGCCCGGATGCCGTGGGTGACAACGGCAAAGCCTTTTTATTCCAAGCCAGCCGCCTTTGACAGCTCCAAACTTGGCTAATGCCTGGCAAGAATATTCGGAACAAGTCGGGGTAAATCGGCAACGCGGCCCTAGCAAGGGGCTGATCAAGTATTGGTAAACCCTGATCACGCCGATCAATAAACGTTTCATTATCTTCGCGCCAACCTTTTTTGCAGGTTGTCCATTAGTCGCAAGAACTCTTCTTCAACCTGATGGAATGCATTCCCAGTAAAGCTCTTGTGCGCCAGGACAACAATATCCAAGCCGTCAAACAGGTTCTGGTGGCGCCGGAAAATTTCTCGCAGACTGCGCTTGATGTAATTCCTGGTTACCGCATGAGTTGCCGTTTTTTTTCGGATAATTCCGGTAAATCGCGGGTGATTCAGCTCGTTCGGCTTGGCCAATATGCGTAAGTAATCACCATATACCTGGCATTTAAACGAAAAAACGGATGAAATTTCATCCGTTTCTTTTAACCGTTTGCTTTTCTGAAAAGCATGGATAGCGGGCACTGCTTAAGCAACAACTATACGCTGAGTTTCGCCCGCCCCTTGGCGCGCCGTGCTCTGATCACGGCGCGACCGCCGCTGGTTTTCATCCGCGCACGAAAACCATGGGTGCGTTTGCGTTTGACAACAGAAGGTTGATAAGTCCGTTTCATTTTGTTACCCCAAAAACTTGTTTAGCTAAAACGCGCAATTAGACTATCTTTAAGGTGTTTTTGTCAAATGATTTTTATACATCCATCCTGTGGATAAGTTTATTCAAAAAGACTAGAATGCCAAATTGCTGTTGGGTTCATCCGGCCTCTGACGCCTAACCGAAACAACTCCACCGAATATTTTATGGAAGCATTTTGGATTACCCAATGGAAAGTTTTTGGCTTGATTGCGTAAATAGATTTAAAGAGGACTTGCCTCCCCAGCAATTTAATACCTGGATCAAGCCGCTTAAGTTCGACTCATCGGATGGCACCCCTCGCCTGATCGCACCAAACCGCTTTATCCTGCAGTGGATCAAAGATAAGTTCCTGGCTCGCATCGAAGAAATGGCTGAAGCCCATTTTTCCGAACCTCTGTCGCTGGTCCTTTCCCTGCCCGACACCCCAGAAAACAACACGCCACAACCCGCAATAGTTGCAGCGGCATCACCCGTTCGACAAAATTCAAAACCTGATCAATCCCGCCTCAATCCGTTGTTCACTTTTGCCAATTTTGTCACTGGCAAAGCGAACCAGCTTGCCCGGGCCGCCGCCATACAAGTCGCTGAAAATCCTGGTACTGCCTACAACCCTTTGTTTGTCTATGGCGGAGTGGGGCTGGGAAAAACCCATTTAATACAAGCCATCGGCAATCTGGTTCAAGAACAAAACAGCAAGGCAAAAATTAGCTATCTGCACGCAGAGCGTTATGTTTCTGACGTAGTGCGCGCTTACCAGCATAAAGCTTTTGACGATTTCAAGCGGTATTACCATTCTCTGGATTTGTTGTTGATCGATGACATTCAATTCTTTGCTGGCAAGAATCGTACCCAGGAAGAGTTTTTTTACGCTTTTAACGCATTGATCGAAGCTCACAAACAGGTAATCATAACCTGCGATACATTTCCCAGGGAAATTGCGGGGATGGAAGATCGCCTCATATCTCGCTTTGGCTGGGGACTGACCGTTGCTATCGAGCCCCCCGAACTGGAAATGCGCGTTGCAATCTTGTTAAAGAAAGCTCGCGCAGAAGAAATAAAATTGCAAGAAGAAGTCGCTTTTTTCATCGCCAAACAAATCCGCTCCAATGTACGCGAACTGGAAGGCGCCCTAAAGCGCGTTCTCGCTTATTCTCGATTCACCGGACATCCAATCAATCTGGATTTAGCCAAAGAAGCCCTCAAGGATTTGCTTGCTGTTCAAAATCGTCAGGTTTCACTGGATAATATTCAAAAAACCGTTGCGGATTACTATAAAATCAAAGTTGCTGAAATGTTTTCTCCGAAACGTTCCAGAAATGTGGCTCGGCCGCGACAAGTCGCTATGGCGCTCTCAAAAGAGCTAACACAGTTGAGTTATCCGGAAATTGGCGATGCATTCGGTGGGCGTGACCACTCAACCGTAATACATGCTTGCCGAAAAATTACAGAACTAAAAAGCTCCGATCCCACAATTAACAGGGACTTTGAAATATTGTTGCAAATTCTGCGCAGCTAATCATGTGGATTCAATGTGGATAAAGCCTTTATTCTTCATGCCTAAATTTTTTAACCCCATTGTATCCACAAACCTCAGCTTAGTTGCCCACAACCTTGTTGATGCATTATCATATTGATTAATAAATAAAAATATCAACTATACCGATAATTGGTTAGGCTTACTATTAGTCTTAGGAATATATATATGTTATTAATTCAAATAAACAGGGATGCTCTATTAAAACCACTTCAATCCGTAATTGGTATTGTAGAAAGGCGGCATACTCTTCCTATTCTTTCCAATATTCTCATCGAAAAGAATGGGGAAACTCTTTCCGTTGTAGCCACAGACTTGGAAATACAGATTACAGCGACATCCATTTGTCAGGATGAATTCCCGGATTTTTCGATAACGACTTCAGCAAAAAAACTTCAGGATATCTGCCGTGCCTTTCCAGAGGGATCCCAAATTTCGCTGGAAAAAGATGATGCACGACTGCAAATTAAGGTAGGGAAAAGCCGCTTCAACCTTCAGACATTACCAGCAAATGATTTTCCTAAATTAGTTCCCTCCGGAGAAAATCGGTCATACCTAAAAACAACCCAGAAGACCCTGAAAAATCTACTCAATTTTGTTCAGTATGCAATGGCTCAGCAAGATATTCGCTATTACCTGAATGGTTTGTTGCTAGTGGTGGAAAGTAAACTACTCCGGGTTGTGGCGACAGACGGTCATCGACTTGGGATGGCTTGCTCACCTCTGGAAAACACAGAGGACACAGCAGAAAGATCGCCCCAGGAGGTGATACTGCCGCGAAAAACCGTTATAGAGTTGATCAAACTGCTTGGTGATAACGATGAAGAAGTAACGATTGAAATTGGCCAGAACCAAACTCGTTTTTCTTTTTCCAATATAATTTTGGTATCGAAAATAGTAGAAGGAAAGTTTCCAGATTTTAATCGAGTTATCCCTGCTGACTATCAGAACCACATTCAGATTGATCGTATACTCCTGTTACAATCTATGCAGCGCGCATCCATTCTTTCCAACGAAAAATTTCGTGGTGTTAGATTGGTATTAACCCAAAATAGCCTGCGCATAATTTGTAACAACAATGAGCAGGAAGAAGCACAAGAGGAAATCGAAGTTAGCTATTCTGGGGAACCACTGGATATTGGTTTCAACGTCAACTATTTGCTGGACGTATTGACCAATCTAAGCAATAACTCCATTACCATCTCTTTTGGTGATGCCAACAGTAGCGGGTTATTCACCATCCCCGGTAATGAATGTTTCAAGTATGTTGTCATGCCAATGCGCATTTAAATTAAGATTGTTTCACGTGGAACCCATAAATAATGTCTGAATATAATTCCGATAGCATCAAAATACTGAAGGGCCTGGAAGCCGTACGTAAACGGCCTGGCATGTACATTGGAGATACTAGCGACGGTTCAGGGTTGCACCATATGGTATTTGAGGTGGTGGACAACGCCATAGACGAAGCGCTTGCCGGACATTGCAACGAAATAAAAGTCGTTATTCATCCGGATAATTCGATCAGCGTCCACGACAATGGCAGGGGAATTCCCACCGGGATCAAGGAAGACGACGAATTCAAGCGGTCCGCAGCAGAAATTGTTATGACGGAATTACACGCGGGTGGGAAATTCGACAGTAATTCGTATAAGGTTTCCGGGGGGTTGCATGGCGTAGGCGTATCCTGCGTTAACGCCCTTTCAAAATGGCTGAAATTAACTATTCGCCGTGATGGGCAAACGCACTTCATGGAGTTTCGTTGTGGTGTCGCGGTCGAGCCACTAAAACTCATTGGCCAGACTGAAAAACATGGCACCGATGTACATTTTCTAGCAGATGCCGAAATATTCGGTCTAGTCGAATTTCACTATGAGATTCTGGCTAAACGATTGCGCGAACTGTCTTTCCTCAATAATGGCGTACACATTGAACTCGTCGACCAGCGCACAGGAAAAAGCGATAACTTTGCTTTTAGTGGCGGCGTAAAGGGGTTTGTGGAATATGTAAATCGCAGCAAAACCGTCCTGCACCCCAAAGTTTTTTATGCGATCGGCGAAAAAGACGGCATGACCGTGGAAGTGGCGATGCAGTGGAACGATTCCTATCAGGAATCAGTTCAATGTTTTACTAATAACATTCCACAGCGCGACGGGGGAAGTCATTTGACGGGTCTGCGGAACGCGATGACGCGCACATTAAATACGTATATAGAACAAAGCGAGCAGGCAAAAAAAGCCAAGGTAGAAACTGCAGGCGATGATATGCGCGAGGGACTGACCTGCGTACTATCGGTAAAAATCCCCGATCCCAAATTTTCCTCACAGACCAAGGAAAAACTGGTTTCTTCCGAAGTGATGCCAATCGTGCAGGAAATTGTTTCTGCGAAACTGGCAGAATATATGCTGGAAAATCCGAACGACGCCAAAATTATCTGCGGCAAAATTGTCGATGCTGCACGTGCTCGCGAAGCAGCTCGCAAAGCACGTGAAATAACGCGTCGCAAGGGAGTGCTGGATGGCATGGGGCTGCCGGGCAAGTTGGCCGACTGTCAGGAAAAAGACCCGGCACTGTCTGAGCTTTACTTGGTAGAAGGTGATTCTGCTGGTGGCTCGGCGAAACAGGGAAGGGACAGGAAATTCCAGGCGATCCTACCGCTAAAAGGAAAAATTCTTAACGTCGAGCGAGCCCGTTTCGACCGGCTGGTGTCCTCCCAGGAAATCGCGACCCTGATCGTTGCCCTGGGCACAGGCATCGGCAAGGATGAATACTCCGCAGAAAAGCTGCGCTATCACCGCATTATCATCATGACCGACGCGGACGTGGACGGTTCCCATATTCGCACTTTGCTGCTCACCTTCTTCTATCGGCAGATGCCGGAACTGGTGGAACGGGGTCACATCTACATTGCCCAGCCTCCACTGTACAAGGTCAAACATGGTAAACAGGAACGCTACCTGAAGGATGACCATGAATTGAAGCAATACATGCTGCAAATGGCGTTGAGCGAGGCCGAACTGGTTACCGAGGGTGGCAAAGAGCCGATCAGCAAGGCCGCTCTTGAGGAAGTGGCCAAGGAATTCCTGCTGGCCGAAGCGATCGTCGAGCGCTTGAGCCGCATTATCGCAGAACCGATACTCTACGCACTGCTTAAAAACATCGTGCTTGACCTAAGTGACCTAGCATCCGCGAACGAGAGCGCGGAGCAGCTTAAAAAAGCGTTGGCTAACGAGCAGTATACTGTTTCGGCTTACTACGACGAAGCGACGGAAAACTGTCGACTGAAGATCAGCAAGATGGTGCATGGCAATTTACAGATCAGCTATCTGGACCGGGATTTTCAGCAAAGCGGGGACTACGCGCAGCTGTTGAAAACAGCGCAAGTGCTGCATGGTTTGCTGAAAGAAGGGGCAAGTATCAAACGTGGAGAACGATCCCAGCCCGTTAGCGAGTTCAAGGCTGCAATGGACTGGCTGCTGGAAGAAGTGAAACGCGGCTTGGGTATCCAGCGCTACAAGGGTTTGGGCGAAATGAATCCCGGACAGCTTTGGGAAACAACCATGGATCCCCAGGTAAGACGGCTGCTAAGGGTGCAGATTGACGACGTGATCGCCGCCGACGAAATTTTTACCACTTTGATGGGCGACCAGGTTGAACCGCGGCGCGCCTTTATCGAAACAAACGCACTTGGAGCAAGAAACCTCGACATCTGATTCCCGGCCAAGCTGGGACATCTTCAGTGCCGTAGTCGACAATTACGGCGATATCGGCGTCTGTTGGCGGCTCGCCCGTCAACTGGTCGCCGAGCATGACCTAAAGGTTCGTCTCTGGACGGACGACCTGATCAGTTTTCAAAAGATTAACCCAGAAATTGACCCGCGCTTGCCGGTACAAGTATCCCATGGCGTGGAAATAAGGCAATGGGCAGAATCCAACCTGGCCGTTGAGCCGGCGGATGTGGTGATAGAAGCCTTCGCCTGCCGGTTGCCGGCGACCTATGAGACTGCCATGGCGGAGAGCGGACGCAGGCATGCCTGGGTCAACCTGGAGTACCTCAGCGCCGAAGAGTGGGTCGACAGCCATCATGGTCTCCCCTCCCCTCACCCCAGACTGCCGTTAACCAAATTCTTCTTTTTCCCGGGATTTACCCCGAGCACGGGCGGCTTGCTGGTGGAAAAGGGGCTGGCGGACCGCCGAGGACCATTCCAGGCCGACCCCCGACAGCTAAACGATTTCTGGCGGGGGCTGGGTCTCCCCGCGCCGGAATGGGAAGAAATCCGGATTTCCCTGTTCTGCTACGACAACAATTCGGCATTAGCCTTGTTCGCCGCCTGGGCGAAAGCCGCCTCTCCGGTTACGTGCCTGGTTCCGGAGGGGGTGGCAACGAAGCAAATCTCGGCTTTCTTCGGGTCGCCCTACCCCGGAGCAGGGAACCTTTTCAAAAAAGGGAGTCTTATTGTCAGGGTTTTGCCTTTTCTGGAACAGGATAACTATGACAAGCTCTTGTGGGCGTGCAATTTCAACTTTGTCCGAGGTGAAGATTCCTTCGTCCGGGCTCAGTGGGCGGCGCGGCCCATGGCTTGGCAGATCTATCCCCAGGAAGCCGGGGCGCATTGGCCAAAACTGAAGGCATTTCTGGATCGGTATTGCGCCGATTTGCCCCAGGCTACGGCGACAAGCATGTCGGCTTTCCTTGATGCATGGAACCGCGAGGAAGACCGCGGCCCGGACTGGGACGGTCTGTGGAAACATCGCGCCGTGCTGGGAAAGCATGCCCAAGAATGGGCAAACAGACTGATAAAAAAAGAAGATTTGGCAACAAATCTAGTAAACTTTTGTAATAATAAGTTAAAATAATCGGCTTTATTATCCGCCCAACTTTTAATATTCTGCAGGAAGAACCATGAAAACCGCACAAGAAGTCCGCCCAGGCAACGTAATCATGATCGGCAATGAACCTATGGTGGTCCTTAAAGCCGAGTACACCAAATCCGGGCGCAATGCGTCCGTGGTCAAGATGAAAATGAAGAATCTCCTGACCGACTCCCCCAGTGAGGCTATTTACCGGGCTGACGATAAGTTTGAAGTGGTGCAGCTTGAGCGCAAGGAAGTGACCTACTCATACTTCGCTGACCCGATGTATGTCTTCATGGATGCGGATTACAACCAGCACGAAGTCGAACAGGAAAATCTGGGTGATGCCATTCACTACCTTGAAGACAGCATGCCTTGCGAAGTGGTTTTCTACCAGGACAAAGCCATTTCCGTTGAATTGCCGACCACCGTAGTACGTGAAATCGTTTACACCGAACCCGCTGTACGCGGCGATTCTTCCGGTAAAGTCATGAAGCCGGCAAAGGTCGCAACCGGTTTTGAGTTGCCGGTTGCGTTGTTTTGCGAGATTGGTGACAAGATTGAAATTGACACCCGAACCGGCGAGTTCAAACGTCGCATCGCGGCCTGAAATCCAGAAAACAGAAGTCGCGGAGCAATAAAAAGGGGCCTACGGGCCCCTTTTTCATCGTCAATATCCCATTATTCGTCGGCGGCAGCAACCGGCTCGGTGTACCCACATTCCTTTTGTGGACAAACTTTTTCAGTACCGCGACGTTTGGTCGTCTTGATGGTCAGCACCGGCCAGCCACATTTTGGACAGGGCTCGGCGATGGGAGGATTCCAGACGGCATATTTACAATCCGGATAAGTATTGCAGGAAAAAAACAGTTTCCCGTAGCGGCTTTTACGTTCGATCAAGCTGCCTTTTTTGCATTCCGGACAGGTTACCCCCGTATCCTTGGGTTTCTCCAGGGGTTCGAGGAACTTGCACTTGGGATAAGCCGAGCAACCGATGAACTTGCCATATGCGCCGGATTTCACGTGCAGAGGGCTGTCGCACTTCGGGCATAGGCGCCCTTCCACCACTACCGGTTCGTCCGGCTTGACCTCGCCATCCATGCTGCGGGTAAAGTCACATTCAGGATAACCGCTGCAGCCAACAAATTTCCCGCGCTTTCCCAGCCTTACGGACAGAGGTTTGCCACATTTTGGGCAGGCTTCATCGAGCTGCTCATGGGTCAAGTCCTTGCGCTCGATGTTTTTCTTTTCCTCAATCTGCTGGCTAAAGCCCTTCCAGAAATCTGCCAGTACCGGGATCCACTCCTTCTCTCCGGTGGAGATAATATCCAGCTGGTCTTCCAGCTTGGCCGTAAAATCGTAATCGACATAGCGCGTGAAATGCTCGGTCAGGAATTTGTTGACCACCGAGCCTACGTCAGTGGGGAAAAACCGCTTTTTGTCGAGGTTTACGTATTCCCTGGCCTGTAGTGTCGAGATAATGCTGGCGTAAGTAGATGGGCGGCCGATGCCATGCTCTTCCAGATCCTTGACCAAGCTGGCCTCGGTGTAGCGCGGCGGGGGTTGGGTAAAGTGCTGTTCGCCGTAGAGTTTGTCCACCGGGAGCTGATCACCGGCCTCCATCGGTGGGAGCTTGCTTTCGCCTTCCTCCTCCTGGTCATCCGCGCCTTCCAGGTAAACCGCGATAAAACCGGGAAAAACCAGGGTCTGGCCGGAGGCACGAAACAGCGTGCCTTCATCCGCAACGGCCAGATCCAGGCTGACGGTGTCGAACTTGGCCGGACTCATCTGGCAAGCCAGAGCGCGCTTCCAGATCATTTCATAAAGCTTTGCCTGGTCTGCGGTAAGAAAGGCTCGAACGTCATCCGGTGTGCGCAAGATCGAGGTTGGCCGAATGGCTTCGTGCGCCTCCTGGGCATTTTTGGATTTGTTCTTGTATTGGACCGGCGCCTTGGGCAAATAGTCAGGGTCGAACTTGGCAGAGATATAGTCGCGGATTTCCGCAATCGCCTCGTTGGCGAGGATCACCGAGTCGGTACGCATGTAGGTGATCAGACCGACCGCCCCGCCGCCGGTATCCACCCCTTCGTAAAGCTGTTGCGCAACGCGCATGGCGCGGTCGGTGGTGAATCCTAGCTTGCGAACGGCTTCCTGCTGCAAGGTAGAGGTGGTAAATGGCGCGGAAGCTTGGCGCTGTTTGCGCTTTTTGTCGACATTGACAACCGTTGCCTTGTCGCCGCCGCTCTTTTTAAGGTACTCGACGATATCTGCCTGCGCCACTTCCGTGCCGACGCTGAACTGGTTCAGCTTTTCGCCTTTGTACTGGAACAGCTTGGCGGAAAACTTCTGCTTGCCTTTGTGTGAATCGAAATGGATGCTCCAGTATTCCTGGGTCTTGAACGCCTCGATTTCAATTTCACGCTCGCAAATCAGGCGCAGGGCCGGGCTTTGTACCCTGCCGGCAGAAAGTCCGCGACGGATTTTGCGCCATAGCAGCGGAGACAGATTGAAACCGACCAGATAATCCAGCGCCCTCCTCGCCTGTTGGGCATTCACCAGGGGCATGAGGATGTCGCGCGGATTGGCAACCGCCGCCAGCACAGCGGATTCGGTGATCTCATGAAAAACCACGCGCTTGACATTCTTTTTGGCGAGCAGTTTCTTGGATTTCAAAATTTCCGCCAGATGCCACGCAATCGCCTCGCCCTCGCGGTCCGGGTCAGTTGCCAGATAGATGTTGTCGGCAAGCTTGACCGCCTTGGCGATCGCGTCGACGTGCTTGGAATTTCGCTCGATCAGCTGGTACTTCATCTTGAAGTCGTGTTCGGTGTCTACCGCCCCCTGTTTCGGCACGAGGTCGCGCACATGGCCGTAAGAGGCGAGGATTTCAAAATCCTTGCCAAGGTACTTTTTAAGTGTTTTGGCTTTGGAGGGGGATTCGACGATCAGGAGGCTGGAAGACATGCGCTCTCGCTAAAATTAGTGGGTTTGGGCGCGGATGATATCGAAGAACCGGCGGCAAAGGCAAGAACCTGTTGCCCAGTCAATGCATGGTGGGCTGAGTATCGCCGAACAGCAGATCCTCGATGAACATGAAGTCGCTTGCCTGGCCTTGGCTCCAGAGCACGATCAGGACGGTCCATTTAACCTGTTCAAGCGAAACCTCGTGCTCGTTGAGCGCCATGATCCGGTCGATAACCCATTCGCGTTGAACGGGGTTAAGGATGCCGGAAGTTTCGAGAAACAACAGGAAGCCACGGGACTCTGTCCCGATCTTGATTTCCTCTGCATCGGAATAGCATCGCTGCGCGCGAGAGTCCGCCAGATTGGGCAGATAGCTTTCCTGAGTCAGTTTCTCCAGACCATTGACCCAGGCCATGGCCTGATTGATCTCATCCCGGTCGAAGCCAGCCGCGCTGAGCTCACGGGTCAACGTTCCCTCGTCGGGGTAAACGTTGACCTCGAAATAGTTTTCGAATAGATAGACTAAAATATCGAACATTGTGCGGGCTTCAAGTGGTTTTAACGCTGGAATCAGATGGTCAGGGGATTAATTGGTAAAGTCCGCCGGGCAGGCAGGCGATGCGCCCTTCCAATTCCATTTGCAACAGCATGGCGCAAACAGTATCGCTCGTCAAGCCGCTGCGCGAGGTCAGTGCGTCGATCCCGACAGGGTCGAACCCCAAGGCATCCAGCAGCGGATGACGGCCGTTCTCTGGGGAGCCCTCCTCGTCCGTCGTGACAGGATCCTGCTGTGATGGCCACTTTAGTTCATCGAGAATATCGTTGGCGCACTCGACCAGCTTGGCTCCCTGCTTGATCAGGGCATGGCAGCCTTTGGACACGGGGGAGTGAATGGAGCCGGGAATGGCGAAAACCTCCCGTCCTTGCTCAACGGCCAATCGGGCGGTGATCAACGAACCGCTCCGGATTGCCGCCTCGATCACCAGGCAGCCCAGGGAAAGCCCGCAGATAATGCGATTGCGGCGCGGAAAGTTGTGCGCCATTGCGGTTGTGCCGAGCGGAAATTCGGAAACCAGGGTGCCGTGCTGCGCCAGATCGTGAGCCAAGGCGTGGTTGCGAGAGGGGTAAACGATATCCAGACCGGTTCCGACCACGGCGACACTGCTGGACGCGCCATCCAGCCCGCCACGGTGCGCGGCCGCGTCGATGCCCAACGCCATTCCGCTGACGATGCACAGCCCGCTATCGCTCAAATTCCGGGAAAACGATTCGGCATTCATTTTCCCCTGTGGCGTTGCGTTACGGCTGCCGACAACCGCCATGGCCGGCTGATTCAGAAGGTCGAGGCGGCCTTTGACGTAAAGCAGGGGCGGCGGATCGGGGATTTGCAGCAGGGCTTGAGGGTATTCGGCGTCGGCCAGGGTAACGACATGGTTGTGTTCATTGCCGAGCCAGGCGAAGAGAGGGGCAAGCTTATCCGGGTCGACGCCGAGACGGATGCCCTCAACCACGGCTCGGCCGACAACGCCCGATAGGGATGCGTAGGATGCGGCGTAAATCTCTTTCGGTTCGCCGAAGGCGCGCAGCAGTTTGCGGTACGACTCGTCACCCAGTCCCGGGATCAGGCTCAAGCCAACCCAGGAAGCGATATCGTCATCGGGCGCGAGCATCCTCAGGGATTGTCGGTAAATTGCCGTTTACGGTGTGCGTACATCGTCCAGCATTTGCACCGGGCGCGCGCTTTGCATTACCAGGGCATAGGAAATTTTTTCGAAAACGCGAAATACGAACACCAGACCATAGCGCTCGTCGGGCAGCTTAACGGTTTCCGGCGAGGTGTCGTCGTGCGCGCCAGGTGCGATGCTTCGGCCATGACGGTAAAGCGCCAGCACGTGTCCGACCTCGAGGCCGTCCCGGCTTCCTTTGTTCAGGGTGACCATCGAGCCCTTCCCGACTTCTGCGACGCCGCCATAGGCAGAAACTATTCTGCCGAGGATCGTCTTCTCCGGAGCGTGGGGGGCATAAGCACGGGTCGCCTCTTCCTTCATTTCCACCAAACGGTCGCCGATATTGATTTCTTGAGCGGATTTGGTGATATCTATCGTCGCCGGTGCGCCGAACCGGGTGATTCTGGCGTCTCCCAGATAGACTGCTTCATATCCCAGGGTTTCATTGGAATCGGGATCGACTAGCGCGTTGCCTGGGCGGTAAATATGCCAGTTCAGCGCCCCGCCTTCCATGATGGACTGTACATAGGCGGAATTGCCCGCACCGAGGATGACGCGGTCCTCCTCCGTGCCGATAATGTAGGGCGCCTTTTCGAGCTCACCTTCTGCAATGACCAGCGGCTTGCTGAGGAAGGGCCCGATCTCCGCCAGCGGAATGCTGGGAATGGCGCTTGCTTCTGCGGGTTCAACCCGGACGCGCGGACTCAGTTTGATCGTTTCGAGACCCTTGACCAGGCGTAACCTCGGCGAACCGCTGGACATGTCGAGCACGATCATGTCGCCTGGATATATCCAGTGCGGGTTCTTGATCTGCTGCTTGTTCATTTTCCATATTTCCGGCCAGCGCCAGGGCTCCTTGAGAAATTTCCCCGCAATGCCCCAAAGCGTATCGCCCTTGACCACGACGTAGCGATCGGGGTGGCGGTCTTGCAGCGCAATTTCGGTGGCTGTGGAGAGCGAACTTAAGCCGAAAAGCAAAATCAGAGCTAAAATAGGCTTTTTCATGAGCGGGCCTCAAAGGGTGAGTTGTTCCTGGTCTGCATCAATGGAGCACTACAATCCTTGACGAATTCAGGGGTTGGGTTAAATTTTGCATGTAATTGATTAAACAAGCAAGCACTTATGGCCATATTAAATATCATTCATTATCCCGATGAGCGGCTGCATACCGTGGCTACTCCCGTGGTCGATGTGAACGAGGAAATCCGCTGTCTGGCTGCCGACATGGCGGAAACCATGTATGCTGCGCCCGGTATCGGCCTCGCCGCAACCCAGGTAAATGTGCACAAACAGGTCGTTGTGATGGACATTTCCGAGGAGCGGAACCGCTTGCAGGTGTTCATCAACCCGGAAATCATTGCCAGCGAGGGAAAAACAGAGCATGAAGAAGGCTGCCTTTCCGTGCCGGGCATTTACGAAAATGTCACTCGGGCAGAGAGGGTCACCGTGAAAGCGCTGGATGTCGAGGGAAATCCTGTTACGCTGAAAGCGGATGGGTTGCTGGCGATCTGCATTCAGCATGAAGTCGATCATTTGAAAGGCAAGGTATTCGTCGAATACCTGTCGCGGCTGAAGTTGAACCGCATACGCCTGAAGATGAAGAAGCTGATGCGGGAGACCTTATAAGATGCGGCTGATTTTTGCCGGCACGCCGGAATTTGCGGCGGCGGCTCTGGTTGCGCTGATAGAAGCAGGGCATGACATTGCCCTGGTGCTGACTCAACCGGACCGCCCCGCCGGGCGCGGCATGAGACTGACGCCCGGCCCGGTCAAGCAATTGGCGCTGCAGCACGGGCTGAGCGTGCTGCAACCCACGGCGCTGAAGGATGCCGAGGTTCAGGCGCAGCTTGCAACGGTCAATGCCGACGCGATGATCGTTGCGGCCTATGGCTTGTTGCTGCCGCCGGCGGTGCTAACCATCCCCCGTCTCGGCTGCCTGAACATCCACGCCTCGCTGCTGCCGCGTTGGCGTGGCGCGGCGCCGATCCAGCGGGCGATCCTGGCGGGCGATCCGGAAACCGGCATTACCATTATGCAAATGGATAGTGGGCTGGATACCGGCGGCATGCTGCTGCGCGCCGCGCTGCCGATCGCGGACAATGATACGGCGCAAACCCTGCATGACAAATTGGCGGCCCTGGGCGCATCGAGCATCGTCTCCGCGCTAAAGCAGTTGGAGCTCGGGACATTACAAGCCCAACCCCAGGACGACAGCGCAGCAACCTACGCCGCGAAACTATCCAAAGCGGAGGGCTTGATCGACTGGCACAAAAGCGCCGTCGAGCTTGCCCGCGCGGTGCGTGCCTACAATCCTTTTCCGGTGGCGCAGGCCCGGCTTAAGGCTGAAACCTGGCGCATCTGGCAGGCGCAGGCGGCGCAGCGGAGCGAGGGTTCTCCCGGAGAGATACTACAAGCGGACAAGGATGGCATTCTGGTCAGATGCGGTGAAGGCGCTTTGCTGCTGAAGGAGCTTCAGAAAGCCGGCGGCAAGCGGTTGCCGGCGTCGAGTTTTTGGGTGGGAAACCCGGTGAAGCCGGGCGACCGGTTTGAAACTTGAATTTAAGCGGATAAACACCCATTTAACAGCATGCGGTTTAGCAAAAAATTTGAAGCGAGGTTGATAGATATGTTCGGGAACTGGCTTAAAACCACGATCTTGATGGCGGCCATCGTTGCTCTGTTCGGTGCGATCGGCGCGATGCTGGGCGGCGCATCGGGGATGCTGCTGGCACTGTTGTTCGGTGGGGCCATGAATGTCTGGGCCTACTGGAACTCCGCCGACATGGTGCTGCGGATGTATAACGCGCAGGAAGTAGACGAGAGCAGCGCCCCGCATTTCTATCGCATGATTCGCGATCTGGCGCAGCGCGCCGGTTTGCCGATGCCGCGTGTCTACCTCATCAATGAGGCCCAGCCTAACGCTTTTGCCACCGGGCGCGATCCGGAACATGCCGCCGTTGCGGCGACAACCGGTATCCTGCAAATGCTGTCCGAGCGCGAGTTGCGCGGCGTAATGGCCCACGAACTGGCCCACGTCCGGCATCGCGATATCCTGATTTCGACGATCTCGGCGACCATGGCGGGTGCAATTTCCGCCCTGGCGAACTTTGCCATGTTTTTTGGCGGGCGCGACGGGGATGGCCGTCCTGTCAATCCGCTGGCCGGCATCCTCGTCGCCCTGCTCGCGCCAATGGCGGCAGCGTTGATTCAGATGGCCATTTCCCGCTCGCGGGAATTTGAGGCCGACCGGGGTGGCGCGGAGATTAGCGGCGATCCGCGCGCGCTGGCCGATGCCTTGGCCAAGATCGAGCGTTTTGCCCAAGGGTTGCCGCTCTCTCCCGCTGAAGCACATCCCGAAACGGCGCAGATGATGATCATCAACCCGCTTTCCGGTGGCGGCCTGACCGGCCTGTTCCGTACCCACCCCGCCACCGAGGAGCGGATCGCCCGCCTGATGACAATGGCCCAGGCCAGATAAATCTTGAAAAATCTTTTAACCACGAATTTACACGAATGACACACGAATGTTCACGAATAATCATTTGATTAGCCTGATTCACCCGTTTGGGGAGGGGCACGATGATTGTCTCTAAACTATTCGTGTTCATTCGTGAACATTCGTGCCATTCGTGGTTGATCGTCGTTTTTAGCAAACCATTTTGATCGAATCACAATGCCTCGCCAGCACGGCGGTTTCCCAGGTTCTGGCTGGGCGAAATCTCAACCAGGCCTTGCAAGGCCTGCTCTCTCGCCATTCTTCACTCACCTCGCAGCAGCGAGCCGCCGCTCAGGACATGAGCTACGGCACGCTGCGCTTCTACGGCCAGCTGCGCGCCATTCTCGACCTTCTGTTGCAAAAGCCGGTACAGGATGCGGCGGTGCGCGCCCTCCTGCTGGTGGCGCTTTATCAGCTGCAATACAGCAGGTCGGCGGCGCACGCCGTGGTGGATCATGCCGTCAGGGCGGCCGAGGCCCTGAAAAAACCCTGGGCCAAGGGGCTGGTCAACGCAGTGTTGCGCAATTTCCTGCGCCAGCGCATCAGCTTGCTTGAACAGGCGGCGGCCAGCGAGGAAGGGCGTTACTCCCATCCTCAATGGTGGATAGACAAATTGCGCCGGCAGTATCCGGATGACTGGGCAACCCTGCTGGAAACCAACAACCAGCATCCGCCGATGACGCTGCGGGTGAATCGCCGGGCAACATCGACCGCAGCCTATCTCGACTTGCTGCACCAGCAGGGTATCGAAGGGCAGCAAGTCGGAGAAAATGCGATCTTGCTGGAGCAACCGGTTTCCGTTGACAAGTTGCCGGGTTTTGGCGACGGGATGGCGTCAGTGCAGGATGCCGGGGCGCAGTTCGCGGCCCGGCTGCTCGACGTCGCCGACGGGATGCGGGTGCTGGACGCATGTGCCGCACCGGGAGGAAAGGCGGCGCACCTGCTGGAGCTGGCCGGGATCGAATTGACCGCCCTGGATTCGGACCCGGAGCGGCTGAAAAAAATCGAACAGACCTTGCAGCGGCTCAAGCTCGAAGCGCATTGTTTGGTGGGGAATGCCGCCCGGCCGGAGGAGTGGTGGGACGGTAAACCGTTTCAGCGTATTCTGGCGGATGTGCCGTGCAGCGCGTCGGGTGTGGTGCGGCGCCACCCGGACATCAAGTGGCTGCGACGCGAAGCGGACATTGCGGCCTTTGCCGCTCAACAGGCGGAAATCCTCGATGCCCTGTGGCGTGTCCTGGGTCGTGATGGTAAATTGCTGTATGCCACCTGCTCGGTGTTTGCCGAGGAAAACCAACAACAAATCGCTCAATTTCTGGAGCGGCATAAGGATGCCCAATGTTTGCCACTTTCCCTGCCGGCCGCGAAGGACGGGCAGTTAACGCCCAACCCCCAGCATGATGGGTTTTATTATGCGCTATTGCTCAAAGCCTAGGCTTTTTACCGGAGCCAGGGTTTTTCTTCTGGCCCTGCTCCTGGCGACATCTTTTGTCGCCAAGGCGGACGGCATCGAGGTCAAATCCGCCGAGCTGGAGGTGGTGGACGAAATCCTGGTGCTGAATGCCGACCTGGAAATCGGCCTCCGTCCGGCGATTGAAGAGACTTTGAACAAGGGGGTTCCGCTCAATTTTGTCGCCGAATTTGAGATCAAGAAGCCACGCTGGTATTGGCTGGATGAAGTCATAGTCACGACGCAGCAGCATATCCGCTTGAGCTACCATGCGCTGACGCGCCAATATCAACTTACCAACAACGCCAAATACCAGAACTTTTCCTCCCTGAACGAGGCCCTGCACGAACTTGGACGCCTGCAAAAATGGCATGTCGCTGAAAATGCGCTGCTGGCAGAGAAACCGCTGGCAGCCAGCCAGCCTCTGGTGGTGGACAAGGCGCTTGTGGTCGGCAAGCCTTTGGCTGACGGCAAAACACCGCTGCCGGATAAGTCGCCGCTGGTGAAAAAACGGGATGTATATCAAGCCGGCCTGCGCATGAGGCTGGATCTGGCGCAGTTACCCAAACCCTTGCAGGTGAATGCGCTGGCGTCAAAAGACTGGAATCTGGATTCGGAATGGCATCGCTGGAACTTAAATCCCTGATGTTGGCGGACGCGGGGCGGAAGCAATGAAATACGTCCTCTACCTGTGCGTCGGCCTCGGCGCGGTTGCGTTGTACTTGCTGTCCAACGCCAGCGGCGACGCCGCGGCATTTTCCCAATATTACACTCTGCTGCTGGGCCTTAACGGCGCGCTGGCGGCGTGCCTGCTGGTTCTGGTTCTCTACCAGCTGTGGAATCTACGGCGCAAGCTCAAGGCACGGGTATTCGGTTCGAAGCTGACGTTAAGGCTGCTCCTGATGTTTGCCTTGATGGCGGTGCTTCCCGGCGTATTGGTGTACGGGGTTTCGGTACAGTTTTTGGGCAAGAGCATCGAGACCTGGTTCGACGTGCGCGTGGACAATGCCCTGGAAGGGGGGTTGAGCCTGGGCCGCAGCGCGCTCGACAACCTGTTGCGTGACCTCAATAAAAAAGGGGAATACATGGCGCTGGTTCTGGTGGATCAGCCGGTCGACGAGCCTTTGACGCTGCTCAACAATCTGCGTGAACAGGCCGGCGTGCAAGAGGCAGCGCTATTCAGTTCGCGCGGCGCACTGATTGCCTATTCCGGCAGCGAGCGCGCCGGCTTGCAACCTGATCGCCCTGCTCCTTCGTTGTTGCGCCAGGTGCGGCAGCAGCAACCCTATGCGGCAATCGAGTCGATTCCTGGAAAAGGCCTGTATTTGCGAGTGGTTGTTCCGGTCAATGTGCTGGGCCTGAATGAAAACATCCGGGTATTGCAGCTGTTCCAGCCGGTTCCGGAGCGGCTGGCCAAGGACGCGGAGACGGTACAGGCGGTTTACCGTGACTACCAGGAGCTGTCCGTGTCGCGCCTGGGGATGAAACGGATTTATGGCCTGACCCTGACGCTGGCGCTACTGCTGACGCTGCTTTCCTCGATCGCGCTGGCTTTCCTGTTGAGCTCGCGCCTTTCCGCCCCACTCGGCTTGCTGGCGAAGGGGACCCAGGCCGTCGCTTCGGGGGATTTCAGCATCATGCCGGCGGTGCATAGCCGGGACGAGCTGGGTTCCCTGATGCAGTCGTTCAACGACATGACCCGGCAGTTGGCGGAGGCGCGCGCGGTAGTCGAGCTCAACCAGCGCCAACTGGAGACGGCGAAAGCTTACCTGGAAAGCATCCTGGCGCACTTGTCGAGCGGGGTGCTGGCGTTTGACGAAAATCTCAGCCTCAAGACCATCAACCCAGCCGCCGCGGAAATTCTGGGTGTGGATGTGTCCGTCCTAAGCAAACGCCGGTTCTACAAGTGGGCGCTTAATGATGCAGCGCTGAAAGCGCTGGTTGTGGCGGTTGAAACGCAATTTCGCCACAACGAAGCAAAAGAATGGCAAATTCAGATGGAGTATGCTGGCAAGAACGGCAATCAGGTCTTGCTGGTGCGCGGCACACGTTTGCCGGCGGCAGTGGGTAACGACTTCATCGTGGTCTTCGACGATATCACCCATTTGCTCCAGGCTCAGCGTGATGCTGCATGGGGCGAGGTGGCGCGGCGCCTGGCGCACGAAATCAAAAATCCGCTCACACCGATCCAGCTCTCGGCCGAGCGGCTCGAGCACAAGCTTGCGGGAAAATTAAGCGCGCCGGATGCAGAAGTGCTGAAGCGGGCGACGCAAACCATCGTCAACCAGGTAACGGCGTTGAAGAGGATGGTGAACGCTTTTGGCGAATATGCCCGCGCCCCCAGCCTGAATCTGGAGGCGGTGGATCTCAATCAGCTAGTGTACGAAATCCTGGCACTGTACGAGCACTCCGGCGCGCAAATTTCGACCCGTCTCGCACCAGCGTTGCCGCTGGTGACCGGGGATCCAACCCTGCTGCGCCAAGTGGTGCATAATTTGCTGCAAAACGCCCAGGATGCCCTGACCGAAACGGAACAACCCCAAATCACGGTGGAAACCGCCGCAGAAGAAAACTCGGTCAGGCTGACCGTCCGGGATAACGGCTGCGGTTTTCCCGAAGCGCTCATGGCGCGATTATTCGAGCCTTATGTCACGACCAAGCCGAAAGGCACCGGGCTGGGCTTGGCAGTCGTCAAAAAAATCATCGAGGAGCATCACGGCAGGATGAAAATCGAAAATAGTCAGCCCCACGGGGCAAGCGTCTGCATTTATTTACCCTGCGGGGAAGCGGCTTAAATGGCAGCCCACGAAATCCTGGTGGTTGACGATGAGGTCGGCATCCGCGAGCTGCTGAGGGAAATTCTGCATGACGAGGGGTATATTGTCGCGCTGGCGGATAATGCCGGCGCGGCACGCATTTATCGCAGCCAGAAACGCCCCGACCTGGTGCTGCTCGACATCTGGATGCCGGACACCGACGGTATTACACTGCTCAAGGAGTGGGAAAGCAGCGGACTGTTGACCATGCCGGTGATCATGATGTCCGGCCACGGCACCATTGATACTGCGGTGGAGGCGACACGCATCGGTGCCGCGGACTTTCTGGAAAAGCCCATCGCCCTGCAAAAGCTGCTGAGCACTGTAGAGCGCGCGCTCAAGAAGGGCGAGCCGCTGCCGTGCAATGGAGAGGCGCTGGCCGGCCTGGGCACGGGTGCCGCCGTCAGCGAATTGAAGATGCGCCTGGCTCAGGTGGCCAATCAGATCACTCCCCTGCTGTTGACCGGCGAAGCAGGCGCCGGCATGGAATTGTGCGCGCGCTACCTGCATCGATCGAATACCCCCTGGGTTGCGCCGGAAACCTTGGCCGTTCTGGCAGACGACCCGTTGAGCCTGCTGGAGCAGGCGCGCGATGGTCTGCTCTACCTGGATGAGATCGGAAATTTGGGCAAGCTGGAACAGAAGGGCCTTGCGCTGATCCTGAACAGGCTGGAAAAATATGGAGTGCGCCTGGTGTGCGCCACGTCCATGCCCCTGCCCCAGCTTGTCGAGGAGGGTGCGTTCGACGCCCGGCTGTTTCAGGCTATCAATGGTCTGGCGCTGGCGGTGCCCAGCCTGCGCGAACACAGCGAGGATATTCCCGATCTCGCCAGGCAGGTGCTGGCGCGGCTGATCGAAACCGGGCAATCGCCCCAGCGCCATTTCAGCGCCGCTGCGCTGAACCTTCTGCGCGAGGAAAACTGGCCCGGCAATTTGCCGCAGCTCGACAACGCAGTGAAAACGTTGGCGCTGACCGCCCTGTCCAAAGAGATTACGGCCGAGGACGTCAGCCGGGTGCTGGGACAATTCGCTCCCCCCGTTCTGCCCGCCATGGCCCAGTACGCACTGCCCCTCGATCAGCCGTTACGGGAGGCGCGCGACGAGTTCGAGCGGATTTATTTCGAGCATCAGCTCAAGAAGGTCGGCGGCAACATGAGCCGCCTGGCGGAAAGCGTTGGGCTGGAGCGTACCCATCTCTACCGCAAACTGAAGCAACTTGGCATACCCGTAGGCAAGGGAGAAGTCGGGGGCTGACGGGCCCTATTTTGCAGGAAAATGGTTTAAGCCGACCAAAAAAGGAATAGAATTCCGCTCCTTGGAAAGCGGCAAAACAAGCCGCGGCAGCCGGTGGCGAAAGAATAACAAGCGATGAGTACAACCCAGCGATGAGTACAACCGAAAAAGATTCCGGCCATGCCTCAACGGGCACAAGCGGTAAGAGCAAATCCTCCGGCCTGATGCTTGCCGCTATCGGCGTGGTATTCGGGGACATCGGTACCAGCCCGCTTTACACCCTGAAAGAAGTGTTTCACGGCGCTCACGGCATTGCACCCAGCCACGACAATGTACTCGGTGCGCTGTCTCTGGTGCTCTGGGCGCTGCTGATCGTGGTTTCGCTCAAGTACGTGATTTTCATCATGCGTGCCAACAACAATGGCGAGGGCGGCATTATGGCGCTGCTGGCGCTGACGCTCAAAAGCTCGCCCGGCGACACGCGCAGCCGCTGGCTGCTGATGACGATGGGGATTTTCGGCGCCGCGCTGTTCTACGGCGATGGCGTGATCACCCCCGCGATCTCTGTGCTGTCCGCCGTGGAGGGACTGAAGATCGCCACCCCCGCACTTGAGCCCTATGTCATCCCGATCACCCTGGTCGTGCTGGCGGGGTTGTTCCTTTTCCAGCGCAAGGGTACCGCCAGTGTGGGCGCGCTGTTCGGGCCGGTGATGATAGTCTGGTTTGCCACCCTGGCCCTGCTGGGGATCAGCAACATCCTCGACGAACCGGCGGTACTGCAGGCGGTGAGCCCGCTCTACGGCTTCCAGTTCTTTGTGGAACATAAGTGGTATGGCTTTCTGGCCTTGGGCGCGGTGGTGCTGGCGGTAACCGGGGGCGAGGCGCTTTACGCCGACATGGGCCATTTTGGCCGCATGCCGATCAAGACGGCATGGTTCTTCTTCGTGCTGCCAGCGCTGCTGCTCAACTACTTTGGCCAGGGCGCACTGATGATCCACAATCCCGCCGCGGTGGAGAACCCGTTTTATCTGCTCGCACCGCCATGGGCGCTTTACCCGATGGTGGCCCTGGCCACTATGGCCACGGTGATCGCTTCTCAGGCCGTGATTTCGGGTGCCTTCTCCGTCACCCGTCAGGCGATGCAGCTGGGTTACTGTCCACGACTGGAGGTGCAGCATACTTCGGAGCGGGAGATTGGCCAGGTCTATCTGCCGGCGATCAATTGGGCTCTGCTCGTGGCGATCATCGCGCTGGTGCTGGGTTTTCGCTCCTCCAGCAACCTCGCTGCCGCTTATGGCATTGCGGTCACCGGCACCATGGCTATCGACACTATTCTGGCGGTGGTGGTGGCGCGTGCGCTATGGGGATGGGGCTGGTTGACATGCGGGGCGGTAGCCGCCTTTTTCCTGATCATCGACCTGTCATTCTTCAGTGCCAACGCCATGAAGATTCCGCAGGGGGGCTGGTTTCCCCTGGTTGTCGCTATTGCGGTATTCACCCTGCTGTCTACCTGGAAGCGGGGACGGGCGCTGCTGTTCGAACGGCTGCAGACCGGCGCGATCGCGCTGGAGCCTTTTCTTACCGGAATTGCCGCCCACCCGCCACTCCGCGTGCCTGGCACGGCGGTTTTCCTTACAGCCAATCTCGCCGGCGTGCCCCACGCCATGCTGCACAACCTAATACACAACAAGGTGCTGCACGAACGTGTGGCGCTGCTGACGGTCATCACCGAAGACGTGCCCCATGTGCCGGAAATTGATCATGCCGAGGTGCAGTCGCTAGGTAACAATTTTTATCGGGTTATCGTGCGTTATGGCTTTAAGGATGAGCCAGACATCCCTAAGACACTGACGCAATGCAAGGAATGCGGATTGGAGTTCAACATGATGGAAACCTCTTTTTTCATCAGCCGGGAAACCCTGATCGCGACAATAGCGCCGGGCATGGCGCTGTGGCGGGAAAAGTTGTTCATCAGCATGGCGCGCAACGCCGGCAGCGTTTCCAACTACTTCAAGATTCCGACCAACCGGGTAGTGGAGTTGGGAACACAGATCGAGCTGTGATGTTCCCCGGCCTTCTTGTTGCCGCTGCCCTGGGTGTTTGCTGCGCATCGGCGTACGGAGCAGATCGCGGCGTGGATGGATGGGATGCCCCGCCATCACCTTCGGCATCGGGACCAGGGCGCTGACGAAAACCGCACTTACCCTGTTCGCCACGCGCGACGACCGCCTCGATACCGGGCAGCGCGTGACCCACTTGGTGGTTCGCCATCAATTTCGGGTTGCGCAGCGACTCACGCTCGACGTTCCAGAAAAGCGGTCGCACTGCCGATGAGGTGTTTATCGCCGGCAACGGCTTCGCCCTTACCTGTGACTTCCAGCCCTACTTCGTGCGCCTTGTGCGCGATCCCCGCGCCAACTTTACGAACAACGACAGATTAAGCCAGCCTGGCCTCGGATGCGGCTAAACGGCTTGCGCCTTTATTGGTAATTTGATTTCATGCAGCGGGATTATCGCAAGAAGCTCGTTTTATTTGAGGGCCAATCGTTGTAATCGGTTGAAATTCTTTGATTAATGCATTTCGTGGCGTAATATTGGCGGGTAGCGGATTGGCCTGCTTGGCGATGGTGACGTGCGGCAATATCGAAGGGGCAACATGGGAGCGCTGCGGGAAAGTGGGTTGACGCTCAAACTGGCGGATGACGGACGCCGGCTACTGGCATCTTTTCGCCCGGTAAAAGTCCTCGGCGAGGCCGACCTGGGTTTGCTGAGAGGCGAGTTGGCGGAGCAATTCTCCGACCTGTTCATTTTCGAGCAGTTCCTGCTGGAGGCAATCCATAAAATTCGTGCCGGTGAGGCATTCGAAATAACTATCGGCGAGGTGCGGGACGGCGAAGTGCAGGTCCATCTGGACGCCAGCAAAATGGCGGCCTATCTGCACATTTCGCAGCCTTTCGGCGGCGCGCCCGTCACCCGCGAGCAGGTGGGCAGCGCCATTGAGCGGGCCGGTGTGGTTTTCGGGCTCGATCACGAAGCCGTCGAGCAGTCTATTCAAGCCGGCCGCGCCGACAACGTCCTGATCGCGAAAGGCCGTCCGCCTGTGCACGGTGAGGATGGCCGGCTGGAAAGCCTGATTCCCTCCATGAAGGAACGCCGGCCGCGCATCGACGAACACGATCTGGCGGATTACCGCAACCTTGGGGAAGTCCTTGTCGTCCACATGGGCGAAACCCTGGTGCGACGCGTTCCGGCCACTCCCGGCGAAGCGGGGGAAACCCTGCTCGGCCAGGAGATTCCCACCATCCCCGGCAAGGAGGTGATGTTCGCTCCCGGCCTGACCGGGGTGGTGCCCGATACCAGCGACCCCGACGTACTGGTTGCCGCCATTACCGGCCAACCCGTGCAGGTGAAGAACGGCGTGATTGTCGAGCCCACCTACGCCGCGTCCCGCGTCGACCTGTCCACCGGCAACATCGTTTTCGACGGCACGGTCAAGGTGCAGGGCGACGTGCAAGCCGGCATGACCATCCGGGCGACCGGCGACATCCACGTCGCCGGTACGGTGGAGGCGTCGACCCAAGGGGAGGCGACCCTGGAGGCCGGCGGCGATATCGTGGTTCAGGGCGGGGTGATCGGCCGGGTCGATTCCGGCGACGGCGAAAGCTATGTTTCCCGCATCCATTGCAAGGGTTCGTTTACTGCCCGCTTTGTCCAGAATGTCCATATTTTCGCCGAGGGCAGCATCTACGTCGACGATACGGCGATGCAAAGCGAGCTCTCCGCCGCCAACCAGGTCGTGGTGGGAAAAGAAGGCTCAGGCAAGGGGCGCATTATCGGCGGGTTGATCCAGGCAACGTTGCTGGTCAAGGCGCAGGTGATCGGCTCCCCGTCCCTGACCCGAACCGTGGTGGAAGTGGGGTTCCACCCCAAAATGAACGATCGGCTCCGCCTGCTGGTGAGCGAACGGGAAGAATGGGACAAGAAGCTGGAGGATGTGCAAAGGGTGCTGGCATTCTCCAAGCTGAATCCCGGCAGGCTTTCCGAGGAAACCCTGCAAAAAGCCGAAAAAACCCTGGTCGCGGCGCAGGCCCGCATTGCGGAGTTGCAAGACGAACATGAAGTCCTTAACGGGCAGCTCCAGCTAGCGGACAAGGGCCGCGTGGTCGTGGAAAAAATCCTTTTCGAGGGCGTCGAGGTGATGTCCGGAGGGCAGCGCTACAAGGCGGTTGCCGAACGGGGCGCCGGCGTGTTTTGTCTGCGCGAGGGCGAACTGGTGTTCGACGATCTGCCTCGTTAGGGGCCGCGCGGCCTAGTACTCCGGGTTGAAATTCTTGATAATGACCCCGCCCGACTTCTCGTCGTGCTCTACGTCCAGCAGTTTGCGTGCGGCCGCTTCCTCAAGCAGCTTGCTGAACGAGCGAAAGCCGTAGTAGCTTTCATTGAAGCCCGGTTTGCGCCGCTTCAGCGCCTGCTTGACCATCGAACCCCAGATTTTTTCCTCTTCGCCGCGCTCCGCAAACAAGGCCTCTACCGTCTCCATCATCAAGTCCAGGGCTTCCTGTGCCTTGCTGCCGTTTTCCAGAGGTGCGGTTTTAGGTGCGGCCTCCGCGGCATCTTTGGCGGCAGGCTTTTTCTTGATGGTGCGCTTCTTGGCTTTTTCCGCCTTTTCGGCTTTCTCGCGTGCCAGATCGTCGTAGTAGATGAATTCGTCGCAGTTGGCGATCAGCAGATCGGAGGTGGAGTTCTTGACCCCGACCCCGATCACGGTCTTGTTGTTCTCGCGCAGTTTGCTCACCAGGGGCGAAAAATCCGAATCGCCGCTGATGATGACGAAGGTATCCACATGGGACTTGGTGTAGCACAGGTCGAGAGCGTCGACCACCATGCGGATGTCGGCCGAGTTCTTGCCCGACTGGCGCACATGGGGAATCTCGATCAGCTCGAACGAGGCCTCGTGCATGGGGGCCTTGAATTCCTTGTACCGGTCCCAGTCGCAATAAGCTTTTTTCACCACGATGCTGCCCTTGAGCAGCAGGCGTTCCAGAACCTTGCTGATGTCGAACTTTTCGTACTTGGCATCGCGCACGCCCAAAGCGATATTCTCGAAATCGCAGAACAGCGCCATGCTGCGAATTTTTTGTGGGGTAGTCATGACTGGCTCCAGCGGTAATGTGCCCTACGGCAGCAGTGAGCGTTAAAGAATATTAACCTGATCAAGTCTAGCAGAATCGCATAGAATACAGCTAAGTGCGATTGCAGCAACCGAATGACTCGAAGAAACCGAACTGTTGATAGCCCGGACATGATGCCCCCGAAGGAAACATTGCAAGAAAGCATCGCCCACCAGCGAGAATCGCTGGTGGGCATGCTGCAGGAGCCCTTGCGGCGGCTGGCGGCGGAATGCGTTCCGGTATGGGGCGATCGGGAAAAGCTTGATGCGTTGCTGAGGGAAGCGCTAAAAGAATTGCCTTACTGCAAGCATCTCTATGCGCTCGACGCCAACGCAATCCAGATCAGCGATAACGTGAGTCACGAAGGGCTGCTGGAGGGCTTTGGCCGGGATCGGGCCAAGCGGCCCTACCTGCGCGAAATCACGACCAGCACCGACTTTTTCCTTTCGGACGCCTACATCAGCCTGCGCGAGCGGCGCCCATCCCTCACCGCTACCCAGATTGTACGCAACGCAGCAGGCGAAGCACTCGGATTTATCGGCGCCTATTTCGGTCTGCGCGACCTGCCGCTAACGCGCGAACTCTATGAAGAGCCGAGATATTGGCGCCAGATCAAGGGCGACCCCTCCATCCGCGGCACGGTATTCCACCAGACCAGATCGGACAGCGAGATGGACCAGCATGTCGAGACGGTGCTGGGCGTGGTGGCCGAACTCATGCTCTATCACGGAGTGTTTCACGTGATGCTGCACTTCTCCAGCAGCCGCGCCGTCGTCTGGGTGATGGAGGATCCCTTTCGTTACCGTCTGCTGGATATCGAAGCCCTGATCGATCCGGACATCTGTCTTGCCTACCCCCGTACCCCCTACCCAACGGGGGCGCAAGTGCCGCCCGAGCAAGTCCGCGGCGTGCTGGATGCCTTTCGCACGTTACGGCTCATGGACGAGATGTTCTACCTGCGCTCCGGCACGCTGAACATTTTTAACGGCCTCGTCGGCCTGACTTTCTCTTGTGATGGCTCCCATTACATCCCCTACGATGAATTCCTCCGCAAGGATCACGATTTCTGGACGGGGATTACATCAACCTAAATCACCGTGAGCGCCAAAGCGGACTCCACCCAGCCGAAGCCGATTCTTTCTTGCTCAAGACGCAGATTCTTGCGTATTCGGTTGTCTCGCAAATCATTGTAGAGCGCCATTTCCTCAGGATTCAGCCTGGGCAGGTCGCGCAGCGTCTGTTTATCTTCCTCACCCCATAGCGTTTCAAATTCCAGCAAAGTGTTGCGGCCCATCATTAACGACTCCACATGGTCGAACTGGCAGCGGAGCTGATCAAGGATAGCGAAGCCGTGGGTGTCGATATCGCCCCAATAATGAATGCGGCAGCGCGAAAGCCATTCGGCCTTGCGCAACATCTCGAAACCATATCCCGCACCGAAGATGACCAAGCTGTCCTTGACCTGCGGAAAGGCCAAGAAGTTGATCTCGTTCTCGGTGATGAAAACCCGTGAGATTTTGGAATCAAGCCGGGCAAAGCTCTCGGCATCGAGGGTGATGTCCTGTATGAGGTCACCCGGCAATAGGGCGTGTTCTGGATCGAGAACGCGGAAGCGGATGCGCGCCGGTTTGTCACGAAACCCGTACCGCTTTGCGAACTGGCTCACGCCGGTTGCGGATGAATCGATTACCTCAGGCGACATGACGATATCCAGCAACTCGATGAGCACGCCGCGATGGGCTTCGATGAACTTGCTGTGTACGCCCGGGATGTCTACCTGCCTCAGGTACACGTCAGAACGTGGATGGACCTGCAGCCAAACGACGATTTCCAGCAGCCGACCCCACTCGTCGGCCAGCTCCAACGCCCGCAGTGGCCGTTTGGCCAGCCAACCCAGCAATTGCGGCTGGCGCTTGCGTGTTACGTTGGTCAACGCGGTGAGGCGAGTGGCATCCCGCACTTTGCCGATGAGCGCCAAGGCGTCTTCGACGGTATCGATCCATGCCTCCTGGGGGACGGCGTTTGCGCCGAACACCCGGTGCTTGAAGTCCCGCATCTCCACCCGGCAGTGAGGCATCACCCGAAGCTCGCCGATCCAGGCGCGTGCTTCGTCAAAGCGGTCGGCCATCTCGGTCGACGTGGGGCCTTTGAGCACCAAGCGTTTCGGGAATGGCGACTCGCCAGTTACCAGACTGGCCAGTAGTTCCCCACGGTCCCACAGTTTTTGCACCTGGGCACGCAGGTCCGCCGGTCTGGTCCAGCTCATCCGGCCATCCTCGCCTTCTCCGCACGGTATTCCTCGATCGAGAGGTTGCGCAGCATGGACGCGCGGCCTTCCTCGTTGTGGACAAACCCCACGCTGGAGACGAAAGGTTCAATGATGTGGATTTTCTGCAAGGGCGTGACGATCAGGAGCTGCAGGTTGAGCTGGGCAAACAGCCGCAGGCCATATTGCGCGGACTCGTCCGAGCCGCGCCCGAAGGCTTCGTCGATTACCACGAAACGGAAGGTTCGGGATCGCACCGCACCCCATTCGAGGCCGAACTGATAGGCCAAGCTCGCCGCCAGGATGGTGTAGGCCAGCTTCTCCTTTTGGCCTCCCGACTTGCCGCCCGAGTCGGAATAGTGCTCGTGTTCGCTGTCATCCTCGCGCCAGCGCTCGCTGGCGGCAAACACGAACCAGTTGCGCACATCGGTGACCTTGGCGGCCCAGCGACGGTCCTGCTCGGATAACCCCTCGCGTCCGCGAAAGCGCTCGATGATGCGCTTGACCTGCAGGAACTTGGCTTCGGAATATTGGCTATCGTCAGAGCCGGTCAGCGCTCCTTCGGTACAGGCGCGCAGCTCGGTCTGGAAGTCGCGGGTGTCTGCATCCGGCGTTGGCCGTGCTTCCAGCACGATATAGCGGCCGGTGTTGTAGTCGATCTGGGTGAGCGACTCGTTGATGCGCGCGATACGCTCCTTGATCGTTTCTCTCTCCCGGTTCAGCTGCGAATGAAAGTTCGCTACCTCGCGGATGGTGTTCTCGTTCAGCAGTTCCTTGAAGCGCGCTTCGAAGCGCGGCAGATCGTCGGCCTGCAGCTTGTCGAGCATATTGCGGTATTCGAAACCCGCTTCGATGCCGGCATCGACCTCTGAAGTCTCAAGTTTGAATTCCTCTTTGTATGAGGTCATCGCCTTGACGATTCGCTCCCCCAAATTACTGAGTTTCCTGCTTTCGCTGTCAATTTGCTTTTGCAGCCAGTCGCGCAATTCGCGCTCGCGGTTGTCACAGGATTCGACTGTTAGCTGATGCTCGCCCAAAGCCTCGCCGCGTACGGTGTCGAGTTGCTCGAAGTACGCGGAGTGGGTAGCAAAGGCCGGTTCATCTAGTGCCGCTTGCGTCTGAACGCACAAGGCTTCTGCATCGGTCTTTTTCTGTTCGGCTTTGGATCGGTTGTCCTTGTGCTCCTCCAGCTGGGCTTCTGTGCTTTTCAATGCTGCAACGACCTCCGCCAGCCGCTCAGTCAGTTGCTTTAGTACATCGGAGGCGGTTTCCAGCCTCTGCTTCTCATCCGTCAGTTGAGCCACTTCCACGGCAAGGGACTGCCAGTCGAGCTCGTGGAAATCGGCGTACTCGTCGAGTTTCGACAGCGCCGTGAGGCGATCCCTCAGCGTGTTCTGTTCGGCTTGAATCTTGCCGATGCGGCTGCCCAGCTCGCCCAGCCGCGCCTCCAACTGTTTTGCCTGGGCTTCGAGCGCAGCGATTTTTGCCGTGTTGGTCCAGCCCAGCACGTAGCGACTGCGGTCATCAAGCCGGTGACGGTCGTCTTTCTCGTGGCGCTCGCCTGGTGCCTTGATCTGGCCTGCGCGCGTGATGGCGCGCGTCTCGCGGCGGAACTGCTCGTGTGTCGCGCAGCAGGCCACGTCAAAGCGGTGGGCCAGTTCGCGTTCCAGCCAGTTGTAGAAAGGAGAGTCGGGCTTGACGGCCAGCTTGCGCGCCAAGGAATCACGATGCAGGTTGGGCAGATCACCCCGGGCGCTCGGGCGTATCCGGAAATAGACCAGACGTCCCTTCAGGTGCGTCCTATCGACCCAATCCGCTACCGCTGCGTAATGCTCATCGGGCACCAGAATCGACAAGCCGAAGCTGCGCAACAGCCGTTCGGCGGCCCCTTCCCAGTCGCGCTCATCGTCACGCACTTGCAGCAGTTCGCCGGCAAAGGGCATATCCGCTTCGGACAAACCGAGGGCTTTGCATAACGCGGCGCGCATCGCCACCTGTTCGGTGGGGATGTTGCTGAGCCGTGCCTTCAGACTGGCAATCTCGGTGACCAAATGATCGTAATCCTGCTTGCCCTGCCTGAAGTCGAACTCATGCTCTCTTTCTTGGTTCTGAAGCTGGGTCTCTGCCTCCTTTGCCGCATTGGTCAACGCCGTAAAGCGCTGGTGCTGCTCCAGGAAAGCCGGCTCATCCACCGCGGGACTTTCCCCGACTGCGTGCATCAGTTCGGCGTACCGCTGTGCCTTGCGTTCGCGCGCTTGGCGCTCCTGATCCTTGTTGCGTATTTCGACAGCCAGCCGTTCTAGGCGGTCGCCGCCGTTGTCGGCAATGCTGCGCTTGAGTTCGTCCTCCTCGGTACGCTGCGCGTTACGGAGTTCCCCACGGCGCTTGACCTGGGTGTCTTGCCGTTCCCACTCATCGGCCAGGCCCGCGATGCGCTTTTCCAGCAAGCCGAGCTTCAGGCCCGCGAAGTAGGGTCTGAGCGCCTCGCGGCAGGCGCGGAGCTCCTCGGCTTGCGAAACGAGGGAAGAGTGGCGCTCACAGTCTGTGACCAGCGGCGAGAGCAGTTCCACTTGCCGCTTGGCCTTGCACACCGCCTCGTGCGCCCGGTTCAGGTCGTCGAAGTGGCCGATCAAGGCCGCGATGCGTGGTGCAACCTCAAAGGGTTCGAGCATGTGGCTGCGGACGAAGTCGGTCAGGTTGCCCACCGACTTCATCGACACCGTTTGGTGAAACAGCTCCAGCGCCTGTTCGTTCTCAATGCCGAAGCGACGACGGAACCAGGCGCCGTAGGGCGGAAAGCTGTCGAACACTTCCGCGCCCAATCCGCGCAGCTTTTTCCGCAGCGCGGTAATATCCGAGCCGAAGTGGGCGAAGTCCGTCGCAATCGACAAGGCGCGTTCCGCGCAGACGAAGAAGCGTGCGGGTTGCCCTTGCGTATCCTTCATCCAGAAGACCTGTGCCAGGGTCACCGTCTGGTCGTAGCCCGCGTTATGAAAAACCCCCAGGATCACCGAGTAGCTGTTGTGGTCGCGCAACGCCACGGGCTTGGCGGTGCCGCTCACCTCATTGCGCTCGGACTTGTAATGCCCGAGCACGTAGGAGCGTAGCGTGCGCTCCTTGCTGTCGGCGCCGGCGGCCTTGTTGTAGGCGATGCGGTGCGCCGGTACCAGCAGCGTGGTGACCGCATCCACCAACGTCGATTTGCCCGAACCGATGTCGCCGGTAAGCAGGGCGTTCTTGCCGCCAGGATTCAGCGCCCACACGCGGCCATCGAAGGTGCCCCAGTTGAATACTTCCAGGCGCTGCAAACGGAAGCCAGAGAGTGTATCGTCGGCCATGAAATCCAGGCCCAAGGTTTGCGCATCATTCATCGGCAGCCCCTCCCGAGGTCGCGCCAAGCTGAGCCTGATACGCCGCTAGCCGCGCATCAAAGTCCGCCAGCCACTGCGCGTCCACAAAGGCCTTGAGAATGCGCCGCACCTCGAACACGGCAGCTTGTCCCGTGCCCGGCTTCAGCCTGCGCAGGAATCCCAGTTCCACGATCTTGTTGAGATGGGTCTCGATCTGGTCGATCAGCTTGGCCTCATTGCTGCTTTCGGGCAGAAACACCCGGACCAACTCGACGATCTCATCACGGCTGAGCACGAGTCGCGTGTCGCCGCCGCTCGCGTCGAACTCGGCGAGCTTTTTGCGCAGCAGCGCCAGTAGCAAGCTCACAGTAAACGACAGCGGACGCCTCGCCACCAAGCGCGGAAGTTTGGGCGCTGCGTCATCTTCGCTTTCCGGGCGCGAGCGCAGGAAAGTATAGCCCTCGGCCTCGTCAAGCACCAGTTCCAGACCCAGCACCGTCACGTAGTCGCGCACCCGGGCCTGCAGGTTGAGCAAGGAATTCCAAGTGCCGGCGTCCGCTTCCTGATAGATCACGCCTTTGAGCAAAAGGATGACCAGAGCCGATAAGTCATTCGTTGCCACAGCGTTGCCTGGTTCTGGTTTCTGTTCTGCCATCATTACCTCACAAAGATCACGCGCGGCAAACGCGCCTGCTTCACCTGTCCCCGGCCATCCGGCTCTACACGGCTCCAGCCGATGGTCTCCGTCGCCTCTTCATCCACCACCGTCTTGAAGGTGTCGCCCGCGAGTTGCAGGTACGCCACCAGTTCGGCCAAGCCGTGCTGCAGCGGCTGCATCTCGCACAGCTCGCGCAGGGTGATTTGCGAACGGTCCTGCAAGGCGTGGCGGATATGCCTGATCAAAGCGCCCTTGTCGATCACGATCTGCGAGTACAGAGCTGCCGCATCCACTTCGGCGTCGCCTGACTCCAGCGCGATATCGGCGATCAACGGTTTGATGGCTGGGGTGTAGAGCGGCCGTTCCATCGGCAACTCGATATCGGCAGCGGTGTCCGCAATGGTCATCATCTCATCCGGCGGCGGCGATTCCCGCAGCGCCAGCACCTTGGCCTCGATGCCATGCAGGATGTCCATGATGCGGCGGTTCTCCAGCCAAGCCTGGTCGTCCAGAAAGCGCCGCAACTGCTGCGAGAGCTGGGCCACTGTGCGCTGGGTGTGCTCGCCGGCCTCCAGCCAATCGTAATGCACGCGGCGGGTGCGGGCGTCGGGCTTGAGTTCGGCGACCGGGGGCAGGGTCAGTACGCGCTCGAGCAGCGCCGACAGTTCTTCCTGACGGCTGCTGGACATCAGGAAATCCCAAAAGGCGCGAAAGCTGCGGCCCTGGTCGGAGTCGGCAATGGCGTCTCGCTCTCCCATGATTTCTTCCAGCAGCGCGCCTTTTGAGCCCTCCCACAGCGCGATGCGTTCCCGCACGCGCCGATCCAGCCCACGAAAGTTATGCTCCACCTCGCGGAAATCGGTGAGCAGTTCGCGCGCAAGCTGGATGAACTGTTGAAAGCGGTCTTTCAGCGCCGTGTCGTCCAGCAGCGGAATGTCACCGGCCAGAACGCGGGCGATTTCGACGTCGATCTCGTCGCGCCGCTTGTGCAATTCCGCAATGCGCGCTTGCGGGTCGGTTTCGCTGCCTTCGCTCATCTGCTTGAGCAGCTCGAACAGAGTGAGCAAGCGCGACTCGGTGCCCACGAAGTTGCGCTCGGTGAGCGTTCCCAGCCAGGCAATCGCCTTCTCGGTCGCCGGGGTCAGGTCGAAATGCGGTTCGTCCGACCCGTGGGCGTAGAACTTGCGTAGCCAACCTTTCTCGGTGGCAGCCCAGTCGTTGAGGTAGTCGAGCGCGGACTTGGGGAAGGCCTCCGCGCCCAGCTGTTCGCGCAGCGCAAACAGTTCGTCTTCCAGCGCCTCAGCCAAATCTGCCTGTGCCATCACCCGCACATTGGGCGCGATGAACGCGCGCTGCAGAAAACTCGCTACCAGCGGTGCGTGATCCGAGCGTAGCAGCCGCCAAGCCGGGTGGCTCTGGCGCAGCAGGTCTAGGGTGGCGTAGTCGAGGCTCATTAAGGTTTGACCCACTTCGCCCCGCGCCCCTTGCCGGTGGGCGCAATCAAGCCTTCTGTCTTCATCGCGCGCAACACCAGCCGAACCGTGTCGCGGCTCACACCGGGGCAGGCGGCTTCGATTTCAGAGATCGAGAAGGGCAAGTTGCGTTTCAGAATCTCGGCCCGCACCCGGCCACCCTTGGCCCCGCGCCCGCGCTCGATGGTGCCGACATGCCCCTCGAACTCCTTGTAGGCTCTGAGCAGCGCCCCCCAGAAGTAATCGAGCCATGGCGCGATATTGTGCGCGGCTTCGTGCCAACCCTGCGAGCTGGCTTCGAGCGTTTCGTAGTAGCTCTCTTTCGATTCCTCGAAGATGCGCTCCAGGCTGATGTATCGTCCGACGGTGTAGTCGAAGTGATACAGCAGTTGCAAGGTCAGCAGCCGCGCCATGCGCCCGTTGCCGTCCGGGAAGGGGTGGATGCACAGAAAGTCCAGCACGACCAGCGGCACCAGTACCAGAGGGTCGGCCAGATGCTGATCCAGCGCGGTGCGATAGCGCCCAACCAAATCGGTCATCGCCATCGGCGTGAGGTGCGCGGCCACGGGCCGAAAGCGGATACGCGAGCTGCCATCCGGGTGCCGTTCGACGATGTCGTTGTTGGTGGCCTTCCAGTGACCGCCGGGCTGCGGCATGTAGCGGTACAGGATGCTGTGCAATTGGAGAACGGTGCCTTCCGAGAAAGGCATCTGCTCCGCGTTTTCGTGGATCAGTCCCAGCGCATCGCGGTAACCGGCCACCTCTTGCTCCGAGCGGCTCTTGGGAGTGGCGTTCTTGATCACCAGCGACTTCAGGCGATCTTTGGGGACGACAACCCCTTCCAGCCGGTTGGACGATTCCGTCGACTCGATGGCAGCAATCTGGCGGAGGTCGCTCAACACCTCGGGCGACTGCGCCACGTACAGTTGCTGCTTGCCCCGGTATTCGCCCAGGGTCCGCATCGTGGCGATCTGCAAGCCGTTGTAGCGAAGATTTGCCAGGAATTCAGGGGTCAGCGAGTGCATTGGGTGCCAGTCTCTGGAAATAGGGTAATCGTACATTGCATTGGGGTATGCATGCAATTCATTACCCCATTATTTCGTCGGATTACCTCATTTCTTTCGGCCAAACGGGGGAGCACGGAGAGCAGGAAAATAGCGAAAATCGGGACGTATCGGTCGTTGTCGCCCTTCGCACGAACCCCGGAAGCCCATCCGTGCGGGCACCACGTCGGAAAAGAAGAAGCCAGAGTTGAAACTGAACCCATAAAGTTGCACCCAATGGGAATCATATCTTTGCACAAAACCACTAGTTTTTCGGGTTATCGGCTTCAATAATTGGGGATTCAAGGCCCATAATTTTGCAGTTTGTCTAAAAATGATGCATATCGTTGCACTTTGTCAAAGCAATGCTGGATTTACAATGCAAACTCGCTAAGAGTGAAAACCGCCACTTGTTCCAATCCCCTCCCGCGCTCTGAAAGATGGATTACCCTAGCTGTTTATCCACAATCTCGAACAAATCACGCGACAAACCAGTATGGTTGCGCAGAATCTCCAGGGCAGCACGGGCATGTGCCTGGCGACTGGCATCAAACTTTCTCCATCGGTCAAAACAACGGGCGACTCGGGAAGCGACCTGCGGATTGACGGCATCCAGCTTACGCGTCTGCTCGGCAAGAAAGTGGTAGCCGCTGCCATCGGCTGCATGAAAATGCACATGGTTGCTGCTGAAAGCGCGCAGAAGCGCGTAGACCTTGTTCGGGTTGCGCAAGTCGAATGCGGGATGTTCGACTAGCCGCTTGACCTCATTCAGAACGCTTGGGCGACGACTGGTGGCCTGTACTTGAAGCCACTTGTCGACGACCAGCGCTTCGCCTTGCCAACGCTGATAAAAGGCATCCAATGATTGCTGTCGTTCCTCGCCTTCGCTCTGCGCCAAGACCGACAGACTGGCAAATTGGTCGGTCATGTTATCGGCGCTATCGAACTGTTGTCGCGCCAGCGCACGGGTAGACTGGCTATCCGCTTCGCACAGGTAGCCAAGGCAGACGTTGCGCAACGCACGGTGGCCAACATCGATCAGATCAGGACGATAACCCTCTCTCGGCGCAAGACGCTCATAGCAAGCCTGAAATTCCGCGCCGAGATGTTCGGTGAGGAAGCGGCGCAAGCCATTGCGGGCTGCGTGCAGTGCCTTGGGGTCAACCACGTCCAGTTGTTCGGCCAGCGTTGCTTCGCTCGGCAATGACAGAGCTTCAGCGGCAAAGGCGGGATCGGTGTCGGCATCGGCCAGCACCCGCGCCGTCGCTTGGGCGAAGCTGACTGGCCAGATCGGCGTGCCTCCCGCACTGAGTATGGTGGTCGCAGCGATAATCAGGCGATTGGCCAGGCGCTGCCCCGCTTCCCAGCGGTTGAATGGATCACTGTCGTGCGCCATCAGGTGAGCGAGTTCTGCGTCACTGTAAGCATAATCGAGTACGACGGGGGCCGAGTAATCACGCAATAGCGAGGGTACGGGATCGACCAAGACTTCTTCGAAGATGAATTCTTGCGTCTCGCTGCACAGCGACAGCACTAGCTGGCTGACATGGGTGCCGGAATTATCTCCGACCAGACGTATGGGCAGGTCCTGTCCGTCCGGACCAACCAGGCCGATGGCAACTGGAATATGGTAGAGCTGCTTGGCTGATTGACCGGGCGTAGCGGCGCAGGACTGGCTCAATCTCAGTATGTAACGATGATTGGTGGCATCATATCGGCCAGTCGCAGCAACGTGTGGCGTACCGGCCTGCTCGTACCAGTGCATGAACTGGCTGAAATCCGCACCAGATGCATCGGCCATGGCGGCAACGAAGTCATCGCAGGTCACTGCCTGTCCATCGTGACGGGCGAAGTACAGATCCATACCACGACGGAAGGCTTGCTTGCCGATCAGGGTCTGGATCATGCGCACGACCTCAGCACCTTTTTGATACACGGTAGCGGTATAAAAGTTGTTGATTTCGATGTATGAGGCCGGTCGCACGGGGTGAGCCATCGGACCGCTGTCCTCGGGGAACTGGGCCGCACGCAGGCTGCGTACCTCGCGGATACGGGCCACCGAACGGTTATGTACATCGGCGCCGAATTCCTGGTCACGAAAGACGGTCAGCCCTTCCTTGAGCGACAGCTGGAACCAGTCGCGGCAGGTCACCCGGTTGCCGGTCCAGTTGTGGAAATATTCGTGCGCTACCACCCTATCGATATTTTCGTAATCAACATCAGTGGCCACATCCTGCCGAGCCAGCACGTACTTTGTGTTGAAAATGTTCAGCCCCTTGTTTTCCATTGCCCCCATGTTGAAGTCACCGACGGCGACAATCATGTAATGGTCGAGATCACATTCCAGGCCAAAGGTCTGCTCATCCCAGTGCATCGACTTTTTAAGGGCAGACATGGCGTGCACACACTGATCCAGCTTGCCTGGCTCGACGAAGATCGCCAGTTGGACCTCGCGGCCAGACGTGGTTCGATAGCTGTCGCGCAGTACGTCGAGCTTGGCGGCAACCATAGCGAACAGATAGCAAGGCTTAGGGAAGGGGTCTTGCCACTTTGCCCAGTGCCGCCCACCCTCCTCGTTACCACTGGCGACGGGATTGCCGTTGGCTAGCAATTGCGGGAACGCCGCTTTGTCGGCATGCAGGGTAACGGTATAGCGTGACATCACGTCCGGACGATCCTGGAACCAGGTGATGCGGCGAAAGCCCTGCGCTTCGCACTGGGTGAAATACCCGTTAGCCGAGAGGTAGAGGCCGGACAGGCGGGTATTGCCGTCAGGGTGAATGCGCGTCACCGTCTCCAGGCAGAAGGCATCCGGCAAGTCGACCAGAGTCAGATGGCCGGTACTTAAGCGGTAACGGTCAGGTGCCATGGGCACGCCATCGAGGCTTACTGAGATCAACTCCAATTCTTCCCCATCGAGTACCAGCGGGCCATTGGACGTCTTCACTGCCGGGTTGCGACGTACTGACAGCTGCGCTGTCACCAGTGCTTCTCCGCTCTGGAAATTGACGTCAACATCGACCGTGTCAATTAAAAAAGAGGGCTGCGCGTAGTCGGTCAAGTTAATGGTTTGCGGGGTATCTTGAGTCATTAGGGCACACGTTGAGGGAAAATCGTAGTGTGACAGAAAATGATTGTGGATTTATGGGTGAGGCTGTGGACTTCGGCCTGATTTATTGCTGGCGGCCGCTGATCTGCTGAATTAAGATCCATAATATACGTTTTGTACTCGAAACCGAATGTCGTGGAAGTGCCAAGAACGGTCATACGTCAAATGCAGGGAAACAACTGATCCGTGCTGGGAAACGGTCATTGAGAGCTACATAGCTAGACCCCATGGTGCTCAATGGCCTGCCAACGAGGCTATCTCGATGCGGACGCGATTTTGTAGTCATTGTTACGATGAAAGTCCAACTGGAAAATAAAATTCCCAAATAGCATTCTTTTGCAAAAGAATGCTAACCTAGCATTTATCTGCTAATTTGCGCGATAAACAAGACATAGGGGAAACAATGGAGCATCTGTCTGAAATTCTGAGCTTTATTGGCGGCTTGTTCGCGGGCTGGACGTTGAGAATCATCGTGGACAAATCCAAAAACTCCACGACGATCCGGGGCAATGTGGCGGCCGGCGATATCGCCGGTCGCGATATCAATAAGAAATAATAGGCTGAAATGGCAAGCGTGATGACCACAGTCCAAGACAACACAGTCGCGGGCGACGTCGCTGGCAGGGATGTAAATAAAACCTACAATGCCGCGCGTGAGCCTACGGCAATGGCCAAGCTCGTCGAGCAATACCTTGCCGAAACCCTCGCGGATCAAACGCTTTCCACGTGGACGGAAAAACTTGAGCATTTTCTGTCCAACGAAACCAGCTCCGATATACGGGGTCTTGAGGATAAGCTGAACGCCTCGGGGCGAGCCGACTTGCTAAAAGGGGCGCTGATCAAGAAGCAATCGGCCTATAAGGCCATCATGCGTCAACAAGGCTCCAAATCAGCACAGACCATATTCACTTTTTTAATGGCGGAGATTGTCGTCAATTTTGAGCAATCGGTATTACCATTGGTGCAGGCCGAGGCTTCCCGAGAAATCGTGGACGCGGCCATGTTGGAAAAAGTAATATCTCCAGCGTTGCAAATGCTTGAAAGCAACCCACTAATGTTGGACAAGATGGACATTCAAGGGTTGGTTTATTTCTTGGCTGGGAACTGTTACGTCAGGTGGGACGCATGCTGATATACGATCCAGCGCTGGACCCTTACCATAGCGCCATAAGAATATTGGCCATCGCCATGTCGTCAGCCAAGCGACGGATTGAGTTATCAATCGACGCGGCTAGAATCGCGGACTATTTTCTAGTCTATCCATACAAAATGATCGGTTTTAAATTTCCCGCCGAATTTCGGACCATGCGGGCGGCGGTGAAGGAGACGGAAAACCCCTATCGCCACGCGTCTGGAACTCGGGCCGCTTTTGAAAGAATGCGGCCAATATTTTTTGCCGCGCTAAGCGGGCTTGTGGCGGCGGACCTCATCGACGTCGCTGGATTGAAACGCGGGATTCTCGTGCTTACCGAAAGCGACATGCCAGACGATTTGGCGGCGGCGGTCGCAAGGTTTCAGGAGCGGCAAACCGTCGTGGGCAAGTTTGTCCTGTCGGATTTGCTCGCCATGCCCACCAATGGAGATAACGGGCTCAAGCATCGCTCCAGCCTTATAGAACATCGATATGACATTGCATAAGCCTACCATTCTCGTTGATCGCTTGGTCGTTAAAAAAAACGGCAATTCGGTTATGGATATTTCTTTCCATGCGGGGCTGAACGTCATCACCGGCGAAAATAGCTCTGGCAAAACCACGGCTATTCGCTTTATCGCATACGCTCTCGGCTCGGAAAGCATCAGCTTCAACCAAGTGGCCCAGCTGTGCGACGACATCTATTTGGAGATCACCGCCAACGAGGCTGTCGTGACCTTGCGCAGGCACGTGAGCACCCAGCTGATGCAGCCGCTGTCAATATTTTGGGGCGGCATGCAGACTGCAATGGATGTCGGGGCGTCAATGTGGCAACAATACCCATTCAAACGGAGCGAATCGAAGGAGAGCTTCTCCCAAGTGATGTTTCGACTGCTGGAAATGCCTGAGCTCCGTGGCGAGGGAGGTTCGAATATTACGATGCACCAATTGATGCGCTTGGTCTACTCGGACCAAGAGACGCCTTCATCGGATTTATTCCGTCATGATCGGTTTGATCGCGGCATAACTCGTGCGGCCGTGGGCGACTATCTTCTGGGAATCGACTCAACTGAGCTATACGATTTGAAACTGCAGGAGTCCGCAGCCGACAAAGAAGCGTCGGCCATTCGGGCGAGCATCAAAACGATTTACAGTACGTTTGGAAGTTCTGGAACCAATATATCGCTTGATTTCTTGGACAATCAAATTCAAACGCTGGCGAGCGAAGTCACTTTCCTGCAGTCCAGGCTTGAAAATATCAATAGCGAGGCGTCCGCCAAAACCTCTTCTTCAAAGGAAGATAATTCGTTAAGAACGAAGCTGAGCGACGCTCATTCCAAGTTGTCCAAGCTCAAACAGAAAAAAATTGACCTTCAGACCGAGATTGCGGATTCAGAACTTTTTCTTAAAGAGCTTGAAGAACGGATGTTTAGCTTGGAGGAGTCCGCGATAGCCGAGTCCTACTTGGGTACGGCGGTCTTTTCGTTTTGCCCAAGTTGCTTTACCAAACTCGAAGCGGTGGGTGAAAACAAGTCTTCATGCGCGCTGTGCAAGTCTGATATCGCCGAGGATTCAGCGCGGTCGCAATTGGCTCGGATGAGAAACGAGCTGGCTCTGCAACTAAAGGAATCTAGCACGATCCGCATGCAACAATTGGAAGAGCTTGATTCGATCACGCTTGAAATTCCCTCGGCCGAAGCGCAGCTAAAATCCTTAGAGGCTGAATTCAAGCGCAATCAGGCTCATTGGAGATCGCCTAATCAAATTTTGATGCAGTCGATCTCGAAGGAAATTGGCGGCAAAGAGCAAGAGATAAAAAATGCCTTGGAGCTGAAGAAGCTGGCCGACTTGCTTGAAAAATTGACACAAAAGCTTGGCGAGGTGGAGAGCCGATTGGAGTGGACGCGTGGGCGCATCGAGGCGGTGACCCGCCAGCAGACTGGCCGCCGCAGCTCTGCCTATTTGTCCGTCGTGAACAATTTGAAGACGATTCTCAAGGAGGATCTGTTCCGACAGGCAGAGTTTGCGCAGGCTGATGAAATTGACATAGATTTCGCCGCGAACCAGTTGACCATCGACGACCAAAAGCAATTTTCAGCAAGCTCGATGGTATTTTTGCGCCACGGTTTCCATCTGGCGCTGCTCCTCTCCTCGCTTGAGCAGGATTATTTCCGCTACCCACGCCTTCTGATTTTGGACGGCATCGAAGACGGCGGGATGGAGGTCGATAGAAGCTATAATTTCCAAAAAATTATCGCGAGGCATTCTGAGGACTCCGATGTCGTTCATCAAATCATCATGACGACAATGAGCGTCTGCCCTGAATTAGATAACGATACATATATCGTTGGGCCAAAATTTACACACGATGAAAAATCCATAAACATAAAATAACCTTGCCGCCCGCAACGGCCAGCTATGTTTCCATTAGCGGCGCCGCTCTTTTTTTCGACAGTTGGCTTTCAACCTCTACGATTGCCGCAAGCAAACAACATTAATGTGAAAATGGAGAATATATGGGCCAAGCGATAAGCGTGACAATAGGGGAGCACTTCTTCCGAAAAAAGGGCGACCTCACAGAATTTATCCGGGCTCTTGTAGATCGCTATCAGATTGGTGATTTTCTGAATGCTGAAGACACGAAATTTTGTTTAACTCTTTTTGAAAGCCATACCGATTATCCCAAAAAACTTGCTCCTGGAGTGGCTCGCATCCAGTTGCTCATTCAAGAGGAAGGGAGTCGCGGTTTTCAAATTCACAAAACTGATGGGACCTCTGACAACATCAGCTGGACTGACTGCGTCGCCAATAGAAAATAGCCGCGATGGTGGCCGGAAGGCTGGCCGTGATGAAGGCTTAGAGGCTGTTATGAACTGCTCCCGAAGCACGCTACCCTGATAAAAACAAATCCTCAGGGCCGGTTCCAACATTCCAACAATTTGTTGGAATGTTGGAACCGGCCCCGCGCGTGCATATTGGGGTATTGCGCTACACCATTACCCCTTTACTTCGGCTATTACCCCACACGCAGGGCCGTGAGCTTGGCTTCCTGGCCGAATAGCGCGCTCATGGCGGTATCGCCAATCACCACACTTAGCCAATGATGAAGGCCAAGCAGACCGCCATCGCCGCACTTCGCGGGCAAGAAAAAAGCCCGGATACCCTCCGGGCTTTCTAAAATGGTGGACCGAATGAGGATCGAACTCACGACCTCCGCATTGCGAACGCGGCGCTCTCCCAGCTGAGCTATCGGCCCACAGTTGGAACGGGCATATTACCTTATAATCAACGCTATTTAAAAGAGCTGTTGAGGGGATGGAAATGCAAGGCACGCTTCTTTCGCGGATAGGCTGGTTGCTGGTGGCGGTTCTCGGTGCGGCGGCGGTGGGCGGCATTGCCCTCAACCGGGGCGAGAGCATCAACGCGATCTGGTTCATTGCCGCAGCGGCATGCGTTTACGCCATTGCCTACCGCTTTTACAGCGCCTGGCTGGCAGCCAAGGTACTGATACTGGATGAAACCCGCGCGACGCCGGCGGAACGTTTCGACAACGGGCGCGACTTCGTGCCGACCAACAAGTGGGTGGTGTTCGGCCACCATTTCGCCGCCATCGCCGGGCCGGGGCCGCTGATCGGGCCGACGCTGGCGGCGCAGTTCGGCTATCTGCCGGGTACCTTGTGGATACTGGTCGGCGCGGTGCTGGGCGGCTGCGTGCAGGATATGGTCACCATGTTCTTTTCCACCCGCCGCGACGGGCGTAGCCTGGGCCAGATGGCGCGCGACGAACTCGGGCCGGTCGGCGGCGCGGCGGCCCTGGTGGGTACGCTGATGATCATGGTGATCCTGATCGCGGTGCTCGGGCTGGTGGTGGTCAATGCCATGAAGCACAGCCCGTGGGCGACTTCGACGGTGGCGGCGACCATCCCGATTGCGGTGCTGGTCGGTCTTTACATGCGCAACATCCGCCCCGGCCGAGTGCTGGAGGGCTCGTTGCTGGGCCTCGCCCTGCTGCTGCTTGCGGTGGCGGGCGGCGGCTGGATCGACCATAGCGAAACCTTGCGCCCGTTGTTCGACCATGAGGGGCTGACGCTGGCCTGGCTGGTCATCGGCTACGGCTTTCTCGCGGCGATCCTGCCGGTGTGGCTGCTGCTGGCGCCGCGCGATTACCTGTCCACCTTCCTGAAGCTCGGCACGATTTTCCTGCTGGCGATCGCCATCATCATCATGCGGCCGGAGATCAAGATGCCGGCGCTGACCCAGTTCATCGACGGCAGCGGGCCGATTTTCGGCGGCAGCGTTTTTCCCTTCGTCTTCATCACCATCGCCTGCGGCGCGGTGTCCGGCTTCCACGCGCTGATTGCTTCCGGCACCACGCCGAAGCTGCTCGCCAACGAGCGGGACATCCGCATGATCGGCTACGGCGGCATGGTGCTGGAATCCTTTGTCGCGATCATGGCGATGATCGCCGCCACGGTGCTCGACCCCGGCGTGTTCTTCGCCATCAACAGCCCGGCGGGCGTGGTGGGCAAGGAGGCGGCGGACGCGGTGGCGAAAATTTCGTCCTGGGGCTTCCCGGTGACGGTGGAGCAGATGGAATTGCTGGCCAGGGATATGGGTGAAAAAACCCTGTTCGCCCGCACCGGCGGCGCGCCTTCGCTGGCGGTGGGGATGGCGAGTATTTTCGGTAGCGCATTCGGGCAGGGGATGCTGGCGATGTGGTACCACTTCGCCATCATGTTCGAGGCGGTGTTCATCCTTACCACCCTGGACGCCGGCACCCGCGTCGGCCGTTTCATGCTGCAGGACATGCTGGGCAATTTCTCGCCTAAACTGGGAGAGACTTCCTGGTATCCCTCGGTGCTGCTCACCAGTGGAATGGTTGTCGCAGCCTGGGGTTATTTTCTCTACATTGGCGTCATCGACCCGAATGGCGGCGTCAACATCCTGTGGCCGCTGTTCGGCATTTCCAACCAGATGCTGGCGGCAATCGCCCTGTCGGTCGCCACCGGCATCCTGGTCAAGTCCGGCAGGCTTCGCTACGCCTGGGTCACCGGAGTGCCGTTGGCGTGGCTGGCCATGGTGACGACCAGTGCGGCATGGGAGAAGGTGTTCAGCTCCGATGTGCGGGTCGGCTTTTTCGCCGCCGCCAACGACATGGCGGACAAGCTCGCCAGTGGGGCTTTGCCGGCGGCCAAGGCCAAGTTCGCCCCGCAGCTCATCTTTAATCAGCAGCTCGATGCCTGGCTGACGATTTTTTTCGTGGTGGTGCTGTGGGTGGTCATTTTCGACATGCTACGGGTGGCGGCGCGGCACGTGCGCGGCAAGCCGGTGCCGCCGCTCTCCGAATCGGCGCATGAGCCGTCGCGCCTGGTGGAAGACTGGGTGAGGGACTGAGGGAACCATTAGATTCACAGCGAAAGAGGGGTGCGAGATGAAAACCATGTGGAAGATTCTGGGCTTGCTGATGATCTGCGGGCAGGCTGTTGCTGCCGACATAGCCAGTCTGACGACGGGCGAGATGGCGGGTGGCCTGAAAGAAACGCTGACCAAGAGCGCGGTGGCGGCGGTGGGCAAGCTGGGGCAGGAAAACGGTTTTTTGAACAACGAAAAAGTCAAAATTCCCCTGCCGGACAGTCTGGCCAGGGTCGAAGGAGTGATGCGGACCTTTGGCATGGGCAAGCAGGCGGATGAACTGGTGGTGGCGATGAATCGCGCGGCCGAAATGGCAGTGCCGGAAGCGAAGACGCTGCTGATCGAGGCGGTGAAAAAGATGTCCATTCAGGATGCCAGGGCGATCATCAGCGGCGGAGATGATGCCGCCACGGCTTACTTCAGGAAGAATACCGAGGATGCGCTGGGGGTGAAGTTTTTGCCCATGGTGAAAAAGAGCACCCAAAAGGTCGGCCTTGCGCAGCGCTACAATGATTTTGCCGGCAAGGCCGCCAAGTACGGCTTGGTGGAAGAGAAGCAGGCCAATATCGAACAGTATGTGACCCAGAAAACGCTGGACGGCTTATACGCAACGATTGCCGAGGAAGAGCGCGCCATCCGCAAGGACCCTGTCGGTAGCGGCAGCAAGTTGATCGGCAAGATATTCGGCTATGGCCGCTAGTGCGGCAACCCGGATGGGCCGGGCGATGTTAGGGGTTCGCTTGGGCGCGTTGTGGCGCTTCATTCGCCGGGCGTCCGGCGACGACGCCTACGAGTGCTATCTGCGCCATCATGCCGAGGCGCATCCGGGCGAGTCAGTATTAAGTGCCAAGGAGTTTTTCAGGCAGGAACAGGAACGCAAGTGGGAGGGAGTGCGCCGTTGCTGCTAGCGGGACAGGTGATTTTTCGTCCATGACAGGAGATTGGGCAGGCGCGGCGGCGCCAGCAGCCAGCCGATCGCAACGCCGAGCGCATCCGCCATCATGTCGGCAACCTCGAATGAGCGGTAACCGGTGGCGCGCTGGGCATATTCCAGGGCAATGCCCAGCGCCACCATGCCGGCCGCGAGCCAGATCCTTTGGCGCAGGGCGGTGTAGGGCTGGGCGAACCATAACGTCACCAGGCCATAGGCGGCTAAGTGGCCGAGCTTGTCGCCTTGTTCCACGTTCAAATGAGGTGGGGACGGCGTCAGCGAAAGAGCGATGATCGCCAGCACCAGCATCCACCCCGCCGCTTTCCAATAGCCGGCAATCCGGATTGGGTTCAAACGCAGATATCCCGGTAGGCCCGCTCGCTGGCGAAGGCCAGTACCGGGAACACCACCACGAACAGGGGCATGAACAGCAGGATCGAACCGGCCACGCCGAGCGTCAAGGCGATTCCCCAGGCGATCATCACGCTGAAATTGCCGAAAACCACGCGCACGCTGGCGCTGACCGCTTTTGTCAGCTCCAGGCGGCGGTCGTGGATCAGGGGCACTGAAAAGGCGGAAATGGCGAAGATCATGAAAGCCAGCACGGCGCCGGTGACTGAGGAAAACAGCAGGAAGGAAAGCCATCTCCCGCCGCTGCCGAAGGCCGAAAAAAATTCCAGCGCGGATAGTACCGGCACAGTGCCGAAATACAGGCTGTAAACAATGGCGGCATCGGTCAGCCAGATCAGGAACAGGAACATGCAGACCACGGAAAGCACCCACAGCGCCGGAGGGCTATGGCGGAACCCGGCGAAGAAGTCGACCAGGCGGGCATTCCGCCCAGATGCCTGAACCTTTGCGGCATTGAAGAACCCGGCCAAAACAGCCGGGCCGACCAGCATGAAGCCGCCGGCCAGCGGAAAAACCATCGGTGCGATGTCCAGAATCATTACGCCCGCGAGCAAGGCCGCGCCGACCATGGCAAAGATGCCGGCATAGGCGACGCTGGTATTTTGAGTTTGGCGGAACATCCGCCAGCCGTGGGCGACCCAGTTTCGAATATGGGAAAATGAAATCTTGCGATAATTAAGCGGTCGCTCCACGATTTAAGTGCTTTTTCGGTACGCCCAGCGCAGCATCGCCATGCCCGCTACGATCATCGGCAGGGAAAGCCACTGCCCCATGCTGAGATTGAGCGCCAGGAGGCCGAGGAAGTTGTCCGGCTCGCGGGTGAATTCCGCCAGGAAGCGGAAGCTGCCGTAGCCGATCAGGAACAGGCCGGACACTGCGCCGGTCGGGCGCGGCTTGCGCGAGAACAGCCAGAGCAGGGCGAACAGCGCCAGGCCCTCGAGCGCGAACTGGTAAAGCTGGGAGGGGTGGCGCGGAATCGAATCGATCTGGGGAAACACCACGGCCCAGGGCACATCGCTCGGTCGGCCCCACAGCTCGCCGTTGATGAAATTGCCGATGCGCCCCGCGCCCAAGCCGAGCGGCACCAGCGGGGCGATGAAATCGGTGACGGCGAGCCAGCTTTTTCCGGTCCTGCGGGCGAATAGTCCCATCGCGACGAGCACGCCGAGGAAGCCGCCGTGGAAGGCCATGCCGCCCTGCCAGACGGAAAAAATCTCCAGCGGATGGGCAAGGAAATGGGCCGGCTGGTAAAACAGCACGTAACCCAGCCGGCCGCCCAGCACTACGCCCAGCACCCCGTAGAACAGCAGGTCGTCCAGCTCCTTGACGGTCCAGCCCGGCTGCGGGCCGGTCTTGATGCGTTGCCGTCCGAGCAGCAGAAACAGGCCGAAGGCCAGCAAGTACATCAGGCCGTACCAGCGGATGGCGAGCGGGCCGAGATGGAGGGCGACGGGATCGAATTGCGGATGGATCAGCATTGAGGCGGCAGGGAATTCGGTTAAAATGCGGATTATACGTTAATCCTGGAAAAATCAGTTTAACCACGAATGCCAAAAGTAGGCGCCTTTAGGCGACACTAATGTTCACTAATTTACACGAATAAAAACATACGAATACAAAACGGAACTGCTTCGCCGTGATAGTGGGCGCAGGTAAAAACACCATGCCATGACTATTTGTGAACATTCATGTTTTATTCGTGTCATTCGTGGTGAATCGCCGTTTTTAGGTTAATCTCTTTTTTTCCTGCTCGCAAGGATAGTGTTATGCCCGCTTACCGCTCCAAGACCTCCACCCACGGCCGCAACATGGCCGGCGCCCGCGCCCTGTGGCGCGCCACCGGCATGACCGACAGCGATTTCGGCAAGCCCATCATCGCCATCGCCAATTCCTTTACCCAGTTCGTGCCGGGCCACGTCCACCTCAAGGATATGGGGCAGCTGGTGGCGCGCGAGATCGAGAAAGCCGGCGGCGTGGCCAAGGAATTTAACACCATCGCGGTGGATGACGGCATCGCCATGGGCCACGCCGGCATGCTCTACAGCCTGCCCTCGCGCGAACTCATCGCCGACAGCGTCGAATACATGGTCAACGCCCACTGCGCCGATGCGCTGATCTGTATTTCCAACTGCGACAAAATCACCCCCGGGATGCTGATGGCGTCCCTGCGCCTCAACATCCCGACGATCTTCGTTTCCGGCGGGCCGATGGAGGCGGGCAAGGCGGTCATCCACGGCAAGACGCTGCACCTCGATCTGGTGGATGCCATGGTGGCGGCGGTGGATCCCCATTACACCGATGCCGAAACCCTGACCATGGAACGTTCCGCCTGTCCCACCTGCGGTTCCTGCTCCGGCATGTTCACCGCCAACTCGATGAACTGCCTGGTCGAGGCGCTCGGCCTCGGGCTGCCCGGCAACGGCTCGCTGTTGGCCACCCATGCCGACCGCAAGCGTCTGTTCCTCGAAGCGGGCCGGCTGATTGTGGCGCTGGCGAAGTCCTGGTATGAAAAGGACGACGCTTCCGTGCTGCCGCGCAGCATCGCCTCATCCCAGGCGTTCGAGAACGCCATGACGCTGGACATCGCCATGGGCGGTTCGACCAACACCGTGCTGCATCTCCTCGCGGCGGCGCATGAGGGTGGGGTGGAGTTCACCATGCAGGATATCGACCGCCTTTCCCGCAAGGTTCCCCACCTGTGCAAGGTGGCGCCCTCGATCCAGACCTACCACATGGAGGACGTGCACCGTGCTGGCGGCATCATGGGCATTCTGGGTGAACTCGACCGCGCCGGGCTGCTGCACCGCGATCTGCCGACGGTGCATAGCGCCACCCTGGGTTTCGCCCTGGAGCAATGGGACGTAATGCGCACCCAGGACGAGAAGGTGAAAACTTTCTATCGCGCCGCGCCCGGCGGCGTGCCGAGCCAGACCGCCTTCAGTCAGGACAAGCGCTATCCTGATCTCGACATCGACCGCGCAAAAGGCTGCATCCGCGACAAGGCCCACGCCTATTCGCAGGACGGCGGCCTGGCCGTGCTCTATGGCAACATCGCCGTGGACGGCTGCATCGTCAAAACTGCTGGGGTGGACGAAAGCATCCTCAAATTCAATGGCCGCGCACGCATTTTCGAAAGCCAGGATGATGCGGTGGAGGGCATCCTCGCCGACAAGGTCGTCGCCGGCGACGTCGTGGTGATCCGCTACGAAGGGCCGCGCGGCGGGCCGGGCATGCAGGAAATGCTTTACCCCACCAGCTACCTGAAGTCGAAGGGGCTGGGCAAATCCTGCGCCCTGCTCACCGACGGGCGCTTCTCCGGCGGCACCTCCGGCCTGTCAATCGGCCACGCCTCGCCGGAAGCAGCGGAAGGCGGCGCCATCGGCCTGATCGAAGAAGGCGACAGCATCGAGATCGACATCCCGAACCGTACCATCAACCTCAGGATCAGCGACGAGGACTTGGCCCACCGCCGGCTCAGCATGGAAGCTAAAGGTGCACAAGCCTGGAAGCCGGCGAACCGCAACCGCATCGTCTCGGCCGCGCTGCGGGCCTATGCGGCGATGACCACCAGCGCGGCCCGGGGCGCGGTGCGCGACGTGTCACAGGTTGAGCGGCGCTAAGAAACGAATGGCCCATTCCGCCAAGCCTGAAAAGGCCGACCACAAGCTCAGCTTGCGTGAGCTGGTCGAGGCGATGATCGCCGACGGCTTGATTGAAAAGGCGGATACCGCCAACCTGTTGTTGCCGGCGCGAGGTGCTCGGGGCGAGGTTCATCCACTGGTGCAAATCGCCGAGCAGAAATGGAAATCGGCCAAGCCCCCGCACAAGCTGCTTAGCCTCGAGGCCTTGACCGAATGGCTGGCAGACTGGGTCCAGCTGCCCTACTACCACATCGACCCGCTGAAGATCGATGTGACCGCCGTCACCAACATCATGTCGGATACGTATGCGGCGCGCTTCCGCATCCTGCCGGTCGAAGTCACCTCGCGCGAGGTGGTGGTCGCCACGGCCGAGCCTTTCCTGAACGAGTGGGAAAAAGAGCTGGCACCGATCCTGCGCCTCGACATCAAACGTGTCGTCGCCAACCCGCTGGATATTCAACGCTATCTTGCCGAGTTCTACAACCTGGCGCGTTCGGTCAAGAAAGCCTCGCAATCGCAGAGTTCAGCCTTTGGCGGCGGCCTTTCCAACTTCGAGCAGCTGGTGGAGATGGGGCGCACCGGCAACCTCGATGCCAATGACCGGCATGTCGTCCACATTGTCGACTGGCTGCTGCAATACGCGTTCGATCAGCGCGCTTCCGACATCCATCTCGAGCCGCGGCGCGACTACGGCGACGTGCGCTTCCGTATCGACGGTGTAATGCACCACGTTTACCAGATCCCGCTCGCGGTGATGGGCGCGGTGACCAGCCGCCTCAAGGGTCTCGGTCGGATGGACATCGTCGAGAAGCGCCGCCCCCTGGATGGCCGCATCAAGACCCGCTCGCCCGATGGCGACGAAATCGAGTTGCGCCTTTCCACCATGCCGACCGCCTTCGGCGAAAAGATGGTGATGCGTATCTTCAATCCCGACGTGATCGCGCAGAACTTCAAGGAAATGGGTTTCTCCGACGAGGACGTGGTGCGCTGGACCCAGATGACCGGTCAGCCCAACGGCATCATCCTGGTCACCGGACCGACCGGCTCGGGCAAGACCACCACGCTGTATTCCGCCCTGCGCCAGCTGGCGGTGCCGGAAGTCAACGTCTGCACCATCGAAGACCCGATCGAGATGATCGCGCCCCAGCTCAACCAGATGCAGGTGCAGCAAAACATCGGCCTGGATTTCGCCAGCGGCGTGCGCACCCTGATGCGGCAGGATCCGGACATCATCATGGTGGGCGAGATCCGCGACCTGGAAACCGCGGAAATGGCGATCCAGGCGGCGCTGACCGGGCATCTGGTGCTGTCCACCCTGCACACCAACGACGCACCTTCGGCGATTTCCCGCCTGCTCGATCTGGGTGTCCCGCCCTACCTGATCAACGCGACCCTGCTCGGGGTGATGGCGCAACGCCTGGTGCGTACCCTGTGCCCGCACTGCAAGGAGCGCGAAGCGCTCGACGGCGAAGTCTGGGAGTCTATGGTCAAACCGTGGAAGGCCGCCGCGCCGGCGACGGCGAATGCGCCGAAAGGCTGTCTGGAATGCCGCATGACCGGCTACCTCGGCCGCATTGGTTTGTACGAGATGCTGATCATGTCGCCCGGCCTGCGCAAGCTGATCAAGCCGGCCTGCGATGTCGCCGCCCTGCGCGAGCAGGCCTACAAGGAAGGCATGAAGCCGCTCAGGATCAGCGGCGCGCAGAAGGTCGCGAGCGGGCTAACCACGATAGAGGAAGTTTTGAAAGTCGCCCCGCCACCCTCCGGCATGTAATGGTTGACAAAAACAGTCGGTCTTTGTGGTATCCTGAATATTGCCTTTTCAGGAGACTTTCATGGCCAACCATCTTGTTTCCGAATCTAGCCCATACCTGCAGCAGCACGCCGACAATCCGGTAGATTGGTATCCATGGGGAGAGCAAGCGCTCGCACTTTCGCGCGAGCAGGACAAGCCCATTCTGCTCTCGATCGGCTATTCCACCTGCCACTGGTGCCACGTCATGGCGCACGAATCGTTCGAGGACGAGGCCACCGCTGATCTGATCAATCGCGACTATATTGCCATCAAGGTCGACCGCGAAGAGCGGCCGGACCTCGACCAGATCTACCAGAGCGCTCACACCCTGCTTACCGGAAGGAGCGGCGGCTGGCCGCTGACCCTGTTCCTGACCCCGGATCAGACACCCTTCTACGGCGGCACTTATTTCCCCCCGGAGGCGCGCTACAACCGGCCCGGCTTCAAGGACCTGCTGCCGAAGGTGGCACAGGCCTATCGCGAGCACCGGCATGACATTGCCCGGCAAAATATCTCGCTGCGGGAAAGCCTGGCGTCGTCCGCCCCCGCGCCGAAGGCTGGGACGGAGCCTAGCCCCGCGCCCCTGGCAAGTGCGTTATCCCAGCTCGAGAAAAGCTTCGACCCGGTGCACGGCGGTTTCGGCGGCGCGCCCAAATTCCCCCGGCCGAGCGAAATCGCCTTTTGCCTGCGCCGTTATGCCGCCGTAGGGAACGGGCAGGTGCTGGAAATGGCACGCCAGACGCTGCGCAAAATTGCCGACGGCGGCATCAACGACCAGCTCGGCGGCGGCTTCTGCCGCTACAGCGTGGACGAGCGCTGGCTGATCCCGCATTTCGAGAAAATGCTTTACGACAACGGCCCGCTGCTCGAGCTGTATGCCGATGCCTGGCGCTGCGGCGGCGACGAGCGCTTCCTCACGGTGGCGGAAGAGACCGTGGCGTGGCTGGTGCGGGAAATGCGTGCGCCGCAGGGCGGCTTCTATTCCGCGCTGGATGCCGATTCCGAGCACGAGGAAGGCAAATTCTACGTATGGACGCCGCAGGAAGTTGCCGCCGCGCTTGCTGCCGACGAATATGCCGTACTGGCGCGGCACTACGGACTCGACCAGCCGGCCAACTTCGAAGGCAGCCACTGGCATTTCCATGTCGCCCGTCCGCTCGACCAGGTAGCGCGGGAGCTGGGCGTGAAATTGGACGATGCACGGCGTTTGCTGGACAGCGCACGAACCAAGCTGATGAGCCTGCGTGCACAGCGGGTACGGCCGGGGCGGGACGAAAAGGTCCTGACCAGCTGGAACGCCCTGATGATCAAGGGGCTGGCCCATGCCGGCCGCACCTTCGGCCGGGAAGACTGGATCGCCCTGGCGCAGCAGGCCGCGGATTTCATTCGAACCGATTTATGGCGGGATAACCGCCTGCTGGCCTCGTGGAAGGACGGCAAAGCCAACCTGGGCGGCTATCTCGACGACTATGCCTTTCTTCTCGACGCTTTGGTGGAGTTGATGCAGGCCCGTTTCCGCACCACCGACCTGGAGTTTGCGCGCGAGTTGGCGGAAGCGCTGCTGGCCCGGTTCGAGGACCGCGACCAGGGCGGCTTCTATTTCACCGCGCATGACCACGAAACCCTGATTTCCCGGCCCAAATCTGGGTTCGACACTGCCACCCCCTCCGGCAACGGCGTGGCGGCGTTCGCGTTGCAGCGGCTGGGGCACCTGCTCGGTGAAACCCGCTACCTAGCGGCGGCGGAGCGCGCCCTGAAGCTGTTTTATCCGCAGATCGCCGCCCAGCCGACCGGCTTCATGTCCTTTCTCGCGGTGCTGGAGGAATACCTGGAGCCGCCGCAGATCGTCATCCTGCGCGGGCCTGCCGAGCAGCTTGCGGCTTGGCAACAGGCCCTGGCGACGGAATACCGGCCCACGACCATGGTGCTGGCGCTGCCGAGCAAGCTGGAGAACCTGCCCGGCAGCCTCGACAAGCCGGCGACGCCCGTTGTCAACGCATGGGTGTGCCAGGGCGTTAAATGCTTACCAGAAATATCGGATGTAGATATCCTGCTACAGGTTTGCAAAGCTGGAAAAATTGGATAATATGGCGGGTCACTTTTTTCTGAAGTTAAACTAAGGAGTATTAGATGAAAGCAATTCTGGGAATTGCCGCTGCTGCGGCCTTGCTGGTGGCTGGACAAGCAGCAGCTGATGATCAGTTGGCGCTGGCACAAAAGAGCGGTTGCATGGCCTGCCATCAGGTCGCCGTTAAAGTGGTCGGCCCGGCTTACAAGGATGTGGCCAAGAAATACGCCGCTGACAAAGGCGCGGTCGACAAGTTGACCAAGAAAGTCATTGCCGGCGGCAAGGACGTGTGGGGTCCTGTGCCTATGCCTCCTAAGGGTGGCAACGCCGCCGTCAAGGACGAAGACATCAAGAAGATCGTGGCTTGGGTGCTGACCTTGAAGTAATTCGGGCGGTGCATCAAGAAAAAGCCGGCCAAAAGGCCGGCTTTTTTATTGAGCTTTTGCCAGCTTGCTGTGGTGCATCGAGTAAGCGAAGTACACGATCAGCCCGATCACCAGCCAGACCACGAAACGCAGCCATGTCATGGCCGGCAGGAACGCCATCAGCGCCCCGCAGGAAAATGCGCCGAGCAAGGGGAAGAACGGATTCAGCGGGTTCCTGAACGGACGGTGCAGATGGGGCTGGGTGATGCGCAGCACAATCACCCCCAGGCACACCAGCACAAAGGCGGCCAGCGTGCCGATGTTGACCAGTTCGGCCAGTTCGCCCAGCGGAATGAAGCCGGCGATGGTGGCGATAACCAGGCCGCACAGGATAATGACCCGAACCGGAGTATGGGTCTTAATGTGGACGCGGGCGAAGAACGGCGATAGCAGTCCATCGCGCGACATGGCGAAAATCACTCGGGTCAGTCCGTAATAAAGCACCAGCATCACCGTGGTCAGTCCGGCGATCACGCCCGTCGCCACCAGCGCCGAGGCCCAGTTGATGCCAAGTAGATGGAGCGAGTGCGCCACCGGCGAAGGCACGTTGAGCTGTGTGTAGGGCACGATGCCGGTGAGCAGGCCGGAAACGACGATATAAATCAGGGTGCAGAACACCAGCGAGGTAATGATGCCGATCGGCACGTCGCGCTGCGGATTCTTGGCCTCCTCCGTAGCCGTGGAAACGGCATCGAAGCCGACATAAGCGAAAAACACCATCGCTGCGCCAGCGAAAACGCCGACTGGTTTGCCTTCAGGGCTGGTGCCAGACCAGCCGAAGGGCATGAATGGGGTCCAGTTTTCAGGGTGGATGTTGAACAACGCGACCCCGATGAATACCGCGATGGTCAGCAGCTTAACAAACACCATCGCAGTGTTGATTTTCGTGCTCTGGCGCACGCCGATCGCCAGCAGCACCATCAGTATCAGCACGATGCCCGCCGCCGGCAGGTTGACGATGCCGCCCAGACTGGGTGCCTTGGTCAGCACTTCGGGCAGGCCCATGCCAATGGCGGTGAGGGCGTTGTTGAAATAGCCCGACCAGCCGTTGGCCACCGCCGCCGTGGCGACGCCGTATTCGAGAATCAGATCCCAGCCGATGATCCATGCTACCAGTTCGCCGAACGCTGCGTAGCTGTAGCCGTAGGCGCTACCGCAGCCTCCCACTGCAGAGGCAAGTTCGGAATAGGCGAGTGCGGCGAAGGCGCAGGCGAAGCCCGCGACGATGAACGACAGCACTACGGCTGGGCCGGCCTGGGTAGCGGCGGCGATGCCGGTGAGGACAAAGATACCGGTGCCGATAATCGCACCAATGCCGAGGAATGTCAGGTCGAAGGCAGTCAGGCATTTTTTCAGCCCGGTGTCGCCAAAGTCATCCGGCGTTATGGTTTTTGTGCGAAATATCTGCATGTCGTCTCCCTTGTTGATGCGAAGTGTAATTATGTTGGCAATCCCTGGCTACGGTTGCAGCCAGTCTTTCGCCACCAGAAACTCGCGGTACAGCCGTTCCTCATCCGAGCCCTTTTCCGGATGCCAGTCATAGCGCCATTTGACGATGGGCGGCAGCGACATCAGGATGGATTCGGTACGCCCCCCCGATTGCAGGCCGAACAGGGTGCCGCGATCCCACACCAGGTTGAATTCGACATAACGGCCCCGGCGATAGGCCTGGAAATCCCGCTCGCGTTCGCCGTAAGGCGTGGCGCTGCGGCGTTGCAGGATGGGCAGGTAGGCGGCGAGGAAGTGCTCGCCGACGCTTTGTATCAGACCAAAGCTGAAATCGAAATCGCGCTCATGGAAGTCGTCGAAGAAGATCCCGCCTATGCCGCGCGGCTCGTTGCGGTGCTTGAGGTAAAAGTATTCGTCGCACCATTGCTTGAAGCGGGGGTGATATTCCGCGCCGAACGGCGTCAGCGCATCACGGCAGGTGCGGTGGAAATGCACGGTATCCTCGGTGAAGCCGTAATAAGGCGTCAGGTCCATGCCGCCGCCGAACCACCACACCGGCTCACCGTCGGGCGGTTGCGCGCAGAAGAAGCGCAGGTTTAAATGGCTGGTGGGTATGTAAGGATTGCGCGGGTGCAGCACCAGCGACAGTCCCATCGCTTCGAAGCCGCACCCGGCCAGTTCTGGGCGTTTGGCCGTGGCGCTGGCAGGCAGCTTCTGCCCGCGCACGTGGGAGAAATTTACGCCGCCACGCTCGAACACCTTACCCTCCTCGATCACGCAGCTCAAGCCCTCCCCGCCTTCCGGGCGCTGCCAGGCGTCGCGCAGGAAAGTATGGCCATCGGTCTGCTCCAGCATGGTTACGATGCGTTCCTGCAAATCGGTGAGGTAAGTTTTGACGGCGTCGCGGTTCATATGGTGCCCATATTCAGGGTCGGATGATCTTGCCGGTCAGCAGGTGCTGGATAGTGGAGGGGGTTTTGCGGGCGCCGACCCGGCCCGGCAGTACCAGAACACCCTGGCCGAAGGCTTTGACGCAGGCGGCGTGAGTTTTTAACGGCTTCAGCCCGGCGCGGTTGGCGCTGGTCGAAACCAGGGCTGTGCCGAGTACCCGGCACAATTCGGCGGCATCGGGGTGTGCGGTCACTCTCACGGCAATGCTTTCATGCCGGCCGCGTAGCCGGCGTGGCGTGTGGCGGGAAGCGGGCATTAGCCAGGTATGCGGTCCTGGCCAAGTCTGGTCGAGTTGCCTCGATTGTTCCGCCGTGGGCGGCAGCACGTAGCGCCGCAGGCGGCTGAAGCGGTCTGCGATCAGGATCAGGCCTTTGGACTGTGGCCTGCTCTTGAGTTGGAGCAAGCGGCGCACGGCGCGGGCGTTGCGTGGGTCGCAGCCCAGGCCATAGCAGGATTCGGTGGCATAGGCGATGATTCCGTCACCACTAAGGTGGGCGCGCACTTTCCGGATCAGGGCGGCGGAGTAGGGCATTATCCTAAAAACGGCGATTAACCGCGAATGACACGAATGTTCACGAATAAACACGGATAGTTAGAGACAATCATCGTGTCGCCTGGAGGCACATACTTTTGGCACCAAACAGGTGAATCAGGTTATCCACACTAACCAACTGATTATTCGTGAACATTCGTGTTTTATTCGTGTAAATTCGTGGTTAAAAGTTTTTTCTAGGATTAGGGCACCCTTTACTTGAGAGAGGCTTGCAGCTTCCGGTTCTGGGCGGCGATCTGCTCGGCGGTGCGGGCGCGGTCGTCTTTCAGACGTTGAGCCAAGCCGCTGTCCTGCAATGCCAGGATCTGGGCGGCGAGGTAAGCGGCATTTTTGGCGCCGGCCTTGCCGATGGCAACCGAGGCTACCGGTATGCCGCCCGGCATCTGCACGGTGGATAGCAGTGCGTCGAAACCATTGAGAGGCCCGCTTTCCATCGGCACACCGATTACCGGCCGGATGGTGTGAGCGGCCACTGCGCCCGCCAGGTGCGCAGCCAGGCCGGCTGCAGCGATGAACACGGCACAGCCGCGCTGATCGGCATCCGCCACGTATTCCGCCGTGGCCGCCGGAGTGCGGTGAGCGGAGGAAATCCTGACCTCGTACGGCACGCCAAAAGCGGCCAGGGTATCGAGGGTGATTTTCATCACGGGCAGGTCGGAATCCGAGCCCATCAGGATGGCGACGAACGGGATAGTCATGGAGTTTCCTCTAATGTTTAGCTTTAATCGCCCGGTAGCCGATGTCGTGCCGCATCTGGCAACCATCGAACTTGATCAGGTCGGCGATTTCGTAAGCGCGCCGCTGTGCCAGCTGCACCTTGTCGCCCAGCGCGGTGACGCACAGCACGCGGCCGCCGCTGGTGACGACCTTGCCGTCTCTCATGGCGGTGCCGGCATGGAACACGTGGAAGTCGCGCGGGGTTTCTTCCAGCAGGTCGTTGAGCGGCGGCAGTCCGTTGATCACGTCGCCCTTGCGCGGGTCGTCGGGATAGCCGGCGGCGGCCAGGACTACGCCCAGCGCGGCGCGGCGGTCCCACTCCGCTTCGGCCTGGTCGAGCGTGCCGTTGACGGCGTGCTCCACCAAGGTCAGCAAATCGCTCTTCAGACGCAGCATGATCGGCTGGGTTTCCGGGTCGCCCATGCGGCAGTTGAATTCCAGCACCTTGAGATTGCCCTTGGCATCGATCATCAGGCCGGCGTAGAGAAAGCCGGTGAACATCTCTCCTTCCTGCACCATGCCCTGCATCACCGGGTCGATCACTTCGCGCATCACGCGCGCGTGCAGCGCCGGCGTAATGACAGGAGCCGGCGAATAAGCGCCCATGCCGCCGGTGTTGGGGCCCTGATCTCCGTCCAGCAGGCGCTTGTGATCCTGGCTGGTGGCGAGCGGCAGCACGTGCTTGCCGTCGGCCATGACGATGAAGCTGGCTTCCTCGCCGAGCAGGCATTCTTCGATCACCACCCGGGCGCCGGCGCTGCCCAGCTTGTTGCCGGCCAGCATCATGTCTACGGCGGCGTGCGCTTCGTTCAGGTCCAGAGCCACTACCACACCCTTGCCCGCCGCCAGGCCGTCGGCCTTGATCACGATGGGGGTGCCCTGCTGGTCGATGTAGGCGTGGGCCTGGGCGGCATCGGTGAAGGTGGCGTAAGCCGCGGTGGGGATGCCGTGGCGCACCATGAAGGCCTTGGCGAAATCCTTGGAGCTTTCCAGTTGCGCCGCGAATTGGGTCGGGCCGAAGATTTTCAGCCCTTCGGCACGGAAGACGTCGACGATGCCGGCGGCCAGCGGTGCTTCCGGGCCGACCACGGTAAAGGCGACCTTTTCCTGCTTGGCGAATTCGAGCAGCTCGGGAATCGTGCTGAGCGCGACGTTGGTCAGGTCCGGTTCAAGTTCGGTGCCGGCGTTGCCGGGAGCGACGAAGATCCTGGTCGAACGCGGGCTTTGCGCCAATTTCCAGGCGAGCGCATGTTCACGTCCGCCGCTGCCGATGACTAAAATTTTCATGTCTAACCCCAATAACCGCTAAGGCGCAAAGGCGCAAAGTTAGTGCAAAGAGTTTTCAGAACCCTTTGCGCCTTCGCGCCTTTGCGGTTAAAGCTTAATGCCGGAAATGCCGCATCCCGGTGAACACCATCGCCATGCCGTGTTCATCCGCAGCGGCGATCACCTCTTCGTCGCGCATCGATCCGCCGGGCTGGATCACGGCGACGATGCCGGACTGGGCAGCCGAATCGATGCCGTCGCGGAACGGGAAGAACGCGTCCGAGGCCATCACCGAACCGCTGACCTGCAAGCCGGCATGCTCGGCCTTGATGGCGGCTATGCGCGCGGAATTGATCCGGCTCATCTGGCCGGCGCCGACGCCGATGGTCATTTTGCCCTTGGCATAGACGATGGCGTTGGATTTGACGAACTTGGCCACGCGCCAGGCAAACAGCAGGTCGGCCATCTCGGCTTCGGTCGGGGCGCGTTTCGTGACCACCCTGAGTTCGTTATATAGCGCCAGATCGGCACCCTGTACCAGCAGGCCGCCGGTGACGCGCTTGAAATCCAGTCGCTGGGCCGGCTCCTTCGACCACTGGCCGCATTCCAGCAGGCGCACGTTCTTTTTCGCCGCCACGATTTCGCTGGCCGCTGCCGAAACCTTGGGGGCGATGATGACTTCGACGAACTGGCGTTCGACGATGGCCTGCGCGGTTGCGGCATCCAGTTCGCCGTTGACGGCGATGATGCCGCCGAAGGCGGATTCGGGGTCGGTCTTGTAGGCGAGGTCATAGGCTTCGAGCAGGTTGGCACCGTAGGCCACGCCGCAGGGGTTGGCGTGCTTGACGATGACGCAGGCCGGCGCCGCGTCGAACTGCTTGACGCATTCCAGTGCGGCATCGGCATCGCCGATGTTGTTGTAGGACAGCTCTTTGCCCTGCAACTGGCGCGCGGTGGCGATGCTCGCCTCCTTTTCGCCGGGCGCGACGTAGAACGCAGCCTGCTGGTGCGGGTTCTCGCCATAGCGCATGGCCTGGGCCTTGGCGAACTGGAAGTTGAGCCGTTCCGGGAATTGCTGCTTGCCGCCGTCCGGGGTGATGGCGGTGAGGTAGTTGCTGATCGCTCCGTCGTACTCGGCGGTGTGGGAGAAGGCTTTCACCGCCAGCTTGAATTTGGTTTCGCTGCTGAGCGCCCCGCCATTGGCCAGCATTTCGGCGGCGAGCGTTGCGTAGTCGGCCGGGTCGGTCACCACCGCCACGTCGCGGTGGTTCTTGGCGGCAGCGCGCACCATGGTCGGGCCGCCGATGTCGATGTTCTCGATCGCGTCTTCCAGCGAGCAGTCGGGCTTGGCGATGGTGGCGCGGAACGGGTAGAGGTTGACGATGACCAGGTCGATCGGCGGGATGCCGGCGGCGGCGGCGGCCGACACGTGGGCCGGCAGGTCGCGGCGGAACAGGATGCCGCCGTGCACTTTCGGGTGCAAAGTCTTGACCCGGCCGTCGAGCATTTCAGGGAAGCCGGTGTAGTCGCCGACTTCGGTGACCGCCACGCCGGCATCGGCGAGCATTTTCGCGGTGCCGCCGGTGGAGAGGATTTCCACGCCGAACTGGCGCAGGGTCTGGGCGAATTCGAGTACGCCGGTTTTGTCGGAAACGCTGATGAGGGCGCGGCTGATTTTGGTCATGTAAATTTTCCTGGGAAAGCGGTTTAACCACGAATGTCACGAATTTTCACGAATGCACACGAATAAAATCTTGCCCAAAACCATACGTCAATTTGTAAGCATTCGGGTCAATTCGTGATCATTCGTGTAATTCGTGGTTGGCTTTAGAATCGGGGTTCTTACTTGATCCCGTGGGTTTTCATTTTCTTGCGCAGGGTGTTGCGGTTAAGGCCGAGGATTTCGGCGGCGCGGGTCTGGTTGCCTTGGGCGTGGTCGAGGATCACCTGCAGCAGCGGCTTTTCCACGCATCCCACCACCATCTCGTAGATGGCGCAGGGCTTTTCCCCGTCCAGATCCTTGAAGTAGCCATCCAACGCCTTGCGCACGCAGACTGAAATTTCGTTTTCGTTGATCATGCTGCCATCTCGTTTTCCATCATATAAGTATGCCCGGTCGACTCGGCAAAGAAGCGCTCGACGGAGTCAAGCTGCTCGCGGGGGGATTGCAACTGGTTCATGGCATGGCGGAACCCGGCGGAATCCGGCAGGCCCCGGGTATACCAGGCAATGTGCTTGCGTGCCATGCGCACGCCGGTGTGCTCGCCATAAAAGACGTAAAGTTCATGCAGGTGGCTGTTCAGCAAGTTGTGGGTCTCGGCCACATCGGGGTGCGGCAGCAACTCGCCGGTTTTCAGGTAATGAGCGATGTCGCGGAAAATCCATGGCCGGCCCTGCGCCGCACGACCGATCATGACGGCGTCGGCCCGGGTGTAATCGAGCACGAATTTGGCTTTTTGCGGCGTGGTGATATCGCCGTTGGCGATCACCGGAATATGGATTTCAGCCTTGACCGCGGCGATGGTGTCGTACTCGGCGTCGCCGCTGTAGCCGCAGGCGCGGGTGCGGCCATGGATGGCCAGCGCCTGGATGCCGGAGGCCTCGGCGATGCGTGCCACATTGATGGCGTTGCGGTTGTTCTTGTCCCAGCCGGTGCGGATCTTCAGGGTCACCGGCACATCCACCGCTTTCACCACTGCTTCCAGGATGCGCGCCACCAGAGGTTCGTTCTGCAACAGCGCCGAACCGGCCATGACGTTGCAGATCTTCTTCGCCGGGCAGCCCATGTTGATGTCGATGATCTGGGCGCCACGGTCCGCATTGTATTTCGCCGCTTCCGCCAGCATCGCCGGATCGGCGCCGACAATCTGTACTGACACCGGCTCGGATTCGCCCACGTTGTCGGCCCGGCGCTTGGTTTTCTCGCTGCCGTAGAGCAGGGAATTGGAGGCGACCATCTCCGAAACGGCAAGTCCCGCGCCGAAGCTGCGGCACAGCTTACGGAAAGGACGGTCAGTCACCCCTGCCATGGGGGCAACGACCAAATTGCTATTCAGTGAATAGGGGCCGATTTTCATGGCTTATTTTTTGAGCGGGAAGGGCGGTATTGTAATCCCAAACCCGTTGCCGTGAAAGGGATAGCCGCAAGGAAAAAACACATCCCTGATCAGGGTCGGCAAGCCGGTTTCCGCTTACGATCCTGCCCTGATGTGGGGCGTGCCATGCCATGCCTGCGAGATGGGGCTGGCCATGCAGAAGTGGGCGGCGTTAAATTTAGCCGGTATATGCCCGGTTTCGGTGCGGGGGCAAAGTGTGGCGCCATAGCGTGCTATCGTTATGGCCGGTGCAAGCAAAAATATGTGCTTCAATGAATGATGTGCAGCAAAACTTTTGAGAGCATCAATGTTTGAGACAGCGGGCATTGCCCTGGCAACTTTCTTTGCAACGGTCGCTCCGATCGATGTGGCGGCGATGTTCGCCGCCTTGACGGCAACAGCCGCCCCTTCGGAGCGGCGTTCTATCGCTATCCGCGGGATCGTGATCGCCACGGTGATTCTGCTGGTTTTTGCACTGCTCGGGAAGTTTCTGCTGGCCGGGATGGGTATTTCTCTGGCGGCGCTGAGGACGGCTGGCGGCGTTTTGTTGCTGTTGATCAGCATCGACATGGTGTTTGCGCGTACTTCCGGTGCTACATCGACGACGGATGAGGAGGATCGGGAGGCCGAACACAAGCATGACATTGCCGTGTTCCCGCTCGCCACCCCGCTGATTGCCGGACCCGGCGCCATTGGGGCGGCCATTCTGTTGATGGCGAATGCCGAGGGGCAGGTTACGCAGCAGCTGGTCGTCCTGGCGGCCCTCCTCGCTATTATGCTGGTGACCTTCGTTGCCATGCTGACCGCCGGCCAGATCCACCGCTTTCTCGGCGTGACGGGCATGCAGGTGATCAACCGGATTTTCGGCATTCTGCTGTCCGCCCTGGCGGTACAGTTTGTGTTCGACGGCATCGCGCAAAGCGGGCTGCTCGGTAAGTAAGCCGGGTGAGCGGGGTGCGTCCCTCGCACTCAATCAAAAAATGCCAAATTTGGATTTTTGCCTCCTCAACAGTCGTTTTGGTGAGTCTGGGCAAAACTGGGAAATAACGCATATTAAAAGGGTGGCGCTCCCTTCATCGCCAAACCTTACATCTGGACCGCCAAGGCCAACGATATCCTTCAGAAAGTCGTTCGTGCCAATAGCCGATTAAATTCCAATCAGAATGAGGCACTGCACGGGGTTGAATTTAACCTGAAAAAAGTATTCAACCGCCAATGAATTCCTTTGGGTTCTAAGCCGGCGCAAGGGGAAGGAATTGCCTGTGGCGGACTGTCGGAATTCTTTACACATTGGTGGGAGAAGGGCAGTCAGAAAACTTATTTAATTCCTATCATATTGATGATACTGGAGTTATTTAATATGGCATAGGATGTGCTTATTTTCAGTTGAAGACCGAATAGCAATTCAACCTATCCAATAGGGGGCACCCCAGAATCGATCAATACTGCGCTTTGCAGCCTTCATGACTCGATTTAGCCGGGCACTACTGATATTAAATAACGATCAAGGAGAGCATGAGATGAAAACACCAAAAAACTTGTTGGTACTGTCATTGGCAGTGATCGGAGCGCTTTACGGCGCCTCGCCGGCAATGGCGACGCCATATCTGGGTACGGCGCAGAGCTTCTCGGTCTTGGGTGCCACCCCGAGCGTGACCAATACCGGCACGACCACCCTCTGGGGAGATGTGGGTGTCTACCCAGCTGCGTCGATCACTGGCCAGGAGAGCCTAACCGTCAATGGGATTAACGCGTTGCTCAACCCCAGTGCTGTACACTTAGGTGATGCGGCCGCGGCGCAGGCTCAGAGTGACGCCCTCACTGCGTACAATACTCTGAAACTCCTGCCATACGGTCCCAATGACTTGACTGGCTTGGATCTGGCTGGAATGGTGCTCGCGCCCGGCGTCTATCATTTTGATACAACGGCTGCGTTGAACGGAGCCCTCACTCTCGACTTTTCGAGCAACCCCGATGGGGACTTCGTTTTCCAGATAGGGACTGCGCTCACAACTGGAAGCGCCTCTTCTGTTAACGTCATCGGTGGGGATTCAACTAGCGAACTCAGCGGCGTGTATTGGCTGATGGGCGTCACTGGCGGGGCCGGCACCGGGGCCGCAACTCTGGGTTCCAGTACTGTGTTTGCAGGAAATATTATTGCCCTCGACACCGTCAGCTTCGGTTCGACCGCAAAAATTCTGTGCGGTAGGGCCATCTCGCTCAATGCTGCGGTGACGATGATTGGCAACACCATCTCCAATGATTGCATCGCCGAAGACTTCAGCAGCGGGCGCGAGGACTACGGCAGCGTCGGCTTCAGCGGCGGCAGCAGCAACGGTAATGGGACCGTTCCCGAGCCAGCCACGCTGGCGCTGCTGGGACTCGGACTCGCGGGTCTTGGATTTGCTCGTCGTCGTCACGGTTGAGAGCTACAGTCCGCGACGATAACGACCCTGGAATTTTTCTATGCAATGGGGTTCGCAGGGATGGGCGCCTTATGCGAGTTGAATTCGATGTCTTAAGCATCCGTTTCAATTTTGTGGCGTTCCGCCCCGGCCTCGTCGTAGGGGGTATGGTGTTGTTCGAACAGGTGAAGCTGCTGTTCCTGCTCACCCTCGTGCGTGGAGGAAACTGAATCTTTCGCTTCGGCCAGCGGCAACAGCAGAAAATTCCGGATATCCAGCCATTTAACTTCACCGTGCGGTAGCGAGGCGAACAGCCGCTCGGCGGCCTCCTGTGTGAGTTTTTCCTCTTTGCCGAATTCCAGCACGAACACCGCACACCCGTAATGGCCGCCATGCTGTTCAAGGGATTTGCAGGCGGTCTTGCAGGGTCAGCAAGGCGTTATGCAGGCCGAGCTTGGTGGCGGGGTGCAGGGAGTAATCCAGCCAATGCGGTTCGCCGTCCGGCTTGCGGTAATCCGGGAGCTGGGATGACCAGTATCGGACGACGAATTTCATTGTAAAGTACCGGAGAATGATTTGCTTGGCTGCATGTGGTGGCGCTGCTCCGGCACATTTTCCACCATCGTCTGCATCATGTCCATGCGTGTCAACCGCCATGGTGATGGGTCGATTTCAGTGCGCCTGCTCCCAATTCGGTCCGACCCCCATGTCCACTATCAGCGGCACGGCCAGCTGAGCTACCCCGCACATCAGGCCGGGCAATTCGCGCTGGACGGTTTCCAGCTCGGCGTCGGGCACTTCCAGCACCAGTTCGTCGTGCACCTGCATGATGATCAGGCTCTGCATCCGGTGTTTCTCCAGCCAGCCCTGCACCGCGATCATGGCGAGCTTGATCAGGTCGGCGGCGGTGCCCTGCATCGGCGCGTTGATCGCGGCGCGCTCGGCGGCCTGGCGGCGCATGCCGTTGGCGCCGCCGATTTCCGGCAGCCATAGCCTGCGGCCGAACACGGTTTCGACATAGCCCTGCGCCTTGGCGGCTTCGCGGGTGCGCTCCATGTATCGGGCCACGCCGGGGTAGCGGGCGAAGTAGCGTTCCATGTAGGCCTGGGCGGCGTTGCGCTCGATGCCCAACTGCGAGGCCAGGCCGAACGCGGACATGCCGTAGATCAGTCCGAAGTTGATCACCTTGGCGTAGCGGCGTTGCTCGCTGCTGACCTCGGCCGGCGTTACGCCGAAGACTTCCGAGGCGGTGGCGCGGTGGATGTCCTCGCCAGCGGCAAAGGCCCTGAGCAGGCTTTCGTCGCTGGAGAGATGAGCCATGATCCGAAGTTCGATCTGCGAGTAGTCGGCGGCGATGATGTGGCTGCCCGGCGTAGCGATGAAGGCTTCGCGGATGCGCCGCCCTTCCTGAGTGCGCACCGGGATGTTCTGCAGGTTGGGGTCGGAACTGGCCAGCCGTCCGGTCACCGCCACCGCCTGGTTGTAGCTGGTGTGGACGCGGCCGGTTTGCGGGTCGACCATGCGCGGCAGCTTGTCGGTGTAGGTGGACTTGAGCTTGGCCACCCCGCGGTATTCGAGCAGCAATTTCGGCAACGGGTAGTCCAGCGCCAGCTCCTGCAGCACGTCCTCGTCGGTGGAGGGGGCGCCGCTGGGGGTTTTCTTTTTCACCGGCAGCTTGAGCTGGTCGAACAGGATTTCCTGGATCTGCTTCGGGCTGTTGAGGTTGAACGGCTGGCCCGCCAACTGGTGCGCTTCCCTTTCCAGCCGCAGCATGCTGGTGCCGAGCTCGTGGCTTTGCTGGGCGAGCAGTTGGGTATCCAGCAGCACCCCGTTGCGCTCCATGGTGAACAGCACGTCGAGCAGGGGCATTTCGATATTGCGGTAAACGAAGCCCAGCTTGGCATCGGGCTCTATCTGCGGGAACAGGGCCTGGTGCAGTTGCAGGGTGATGTCGGCATCTTCCGCCGCATAGCGGGTGGCGGTTTCGATGTCGACCTGGTCGAAGCCGATCTGCTTTGCGCCCTTGCCGGCGACCTCGGCGTAGGTAATGGTCTTGGCGCCGAGGTGGCGCAGCGCCAGGGAGTCCATGTCGTGCGGCTTGTGGCTTTCGAGCACGTAGGATTGCAGCAGGGTGTCGTGGACGATGCCGTCGAGAATGATGCCGTGGTTGGCGAACACGTGCTTGTCGTACTTGAGGTTCTGCCCGAGCTTGGGCCGGGTCTTGCTTTCCAGCAGGGGCTTGAGCCGGCGCAGCACCGTTTCCCGATCGAGCTGCTGCGCCACGCCGGCGTAACGGTGGGCGAGCGGGATGTAGGCGGCATGGTGCGGCTCCAGCGCCAGGGAGATGCCGACAATTTTTGCCGCCAGCGGGTCGAGGCTGGTGGTTTCGGTGTCGACCGAAATCAGCTCGGCGCGCTCCAGGCGTTCGATCCAGGCCGACAGATGAGCTTCGGTCAATACCGTTTCATAACTCGCTTCCTGCTTCGGTGGCCGTTCGACCGTCTCGCCGGCCTGATTTTGCGTGCCGGCATCGACCGCCTCGCGCAGCCAGGTCTTGAACTCGCAGCGCTCGAACAGCTCAATCAGCTTCGGCGTGTCCTGAGGTTGCGGGCCAAGTTCTTGCAGGGTGACCGGCAGCGCCACGTCGCATTTGATGGTGAGGAGCTCCCTGCCCTTGGGCAGCCAGTCCAGGGTATTGCACAGGTTCTCGCCGACCACGCCGCCGATCTCGTCGGCATGGGCGATCAGGTTGTCGAGCGAGCCGTACTGGGCCAGCCATTTGACCGCGGTCTTCGGCCCGACCTTGTCCACGCCCGGCACGCCGTCCACCGCGTCGCCGACCAGGGCGAGGTAGTCGACGATGCGCGTGGCGGGTACGCCGAACTTGGCGGCGACGCCGGCCTCGTCGAGTTTCTCGTTGCTCATGGTGTTGACCAGGGAAACGTGCGGATTGACCAGCTGCGCCATGTCCTTGTCGCCGGTCGAGATCACGGTGCGGATGCCCTGGCGCCAGGCTATTTCGGCCAGGGTGCCGATGACATCGTCGGCTTCCACCCCGTCCACCATCAACAGCGGCCAGCCCATGGCGCGGATCGCCTCGTGCAGCGGCTCGATCTGGCGCGCCAGGTCGTCCGGCATCGGCGGGCGGTGGGCCTTGTATTGCGGGTAGAGGTCGTCGCGGAAGGTTTTCCCCTTGGCGTCGAACACACAGGCGCTATAATCGGCGCTATAATCCTTGTGCAGGCGGCGCAGCATGTTGAGCACGCCGTAGATCGCCCCGGTCGGCTCGTTGAGGCGGTTGCGCAGATCTGGCAGCGCGTGAAAAGCGCGGTACAGGTAAGATGATCCATCCACCAGCAGCAGCGTTTTAGTTTCCATTTGCGGTTAAACCTTTATGAACGGCTCAGAAAAAATCCCCAAAATGCAGGGCACGGACATTGCCGGGTACGCCTATTCAGCCAGGGAATCCTGGCGCGTGTTCGAGATTATGGCAGAATTCGTCGAGGCGACGGAGCGCCTGAGTTCCATCCGTCCCGCCGTGAGCGTTTTCGGCAGCGCCCGCACCTCCGTCGATCATCATTATTACAAGCTCACCGAGGAAATTTCCCGGCTCTTGTCCGATGCCGGTTTCAGCGTGATTTCCGGCGGCGGCCCGGGCATCATGGAGGCGGCCAACAAGGGCGCCTTTTTCGGCAAATCCCCCAGCGTCGGCCTGAACATCCAGCTGCCATTCGAGCAGCATACCAACCTCTACCAGAACATCAGCCAGACCTTCCGCCATTTTTTCGCGCGCAAGGTGATGTTCGTCAAGTTCGCCACGGCCTACGTCGTGATGCCGGGCGGCTTCGGCACTCTGGACGAGCTGATGGAAGCGCTGACTCTGGTGCAGACCGGCAAGACCCGCAAAATTCCGATCATCCTGGTGCATGAACCTTACTGGCGCGGCCTGGTGGACTGGTTCAGGGATACCCTGGTCAAGGAGGGAACGATCAATGCGGACGACATGGACCTGATCCAGTTGATCGACGAGCCCAAGGACGTGGTGGATGCGATCTTCAAGTACTATGAAACTCGCGGTTTCGAGCCTTCCGCCGCCGAGCGGGAAATGCTGCTCAGCCTGTAATTTCGAATAAGCCCTTTAACCTAAAAACGGCATTTCACCGCAAAGGACGCTAAGGTTCGCAAGGTACCAAAAGTAGGCGCCTCTAGGCGAAACAATGAGTAAATGAATTATTCTGCACCACCCATCTGGTAAGCGGATTAAGTTGTTCAAGCCCTTGAATTTCTTCGCGTCCCTTGCGTCCTTTGCGGTTCAACAGCTTTTTATCGATTCAAATGTATAATGGTCTTCTGTATTTAAGGAAAAAAACATGCGCGCCCTGATCGCCCTATTGCTGATTGCCCTGACCCTGCCTGCCTATGCGGAAGGCGCCAAAACCCTGCCCAAGGACCTGCAGCCGATCCCCGAGCCGCCTGCGGCGCCGGCAGGAATGGAGCTTGACCCGGCTTTGGAGCCGCAGGTGACCATCATCAAGCGCGGCGAGGAAAAGGTCGAGGAATACCGCATCGGCGGCAAGCTGTACATGCTGAAAGTCACCCCGCCCCATGGCGTGCCCTACTACCTGGTTGACCACAAAGGGGACGGGCAATTCTCGCGTCAGGACAACCTGGATTCCGGGGTGCGCGTGCCGCAGTGGGTGTTGATGCGTTTCTAAGCCACTCACGATCGTTACCGCATGTCCGTTTTTACTACCGTTTCCAGAGATGAACTTGCCGTCTGGCTGAAGAATTATTCCCTGGGCAGCCTGGTCGATCTGCAGGGCATTTCCGCCGGCATCGAAAACACCAATTATTTTGTTACCACCAGCCATGCGCGCTATGTGCTGACTCTGTTCGAGAAGCTCAACCGCGAAGAGTTGCCGTTTTTCCTCAACCTGCTCGACCATCTTGCCTCCCACGGCATCCCCTGCCCGCGGCCGATCGCCAGCCTGGAAAACAGCTTTCTCGGCGAGCTGAACGGCAAGCCGGCCTGTATCGTCAGCTGCCTTGAGGGTAAGTCGCTGGAGCAGCCGAATGCGCACCACTGCAGCCAAGTCGGCGAAATGCTCGCTGACATGCACCTCGCCGGCCGTTCCTATAAGGCTGAAATGCCGAACCCGCGCGGTCCGGCCTGGTGGAAGGCGACCGCGCCGCTGGTGCTGCCCAAGCTGCCGCCCGAGGAAACCGAATTGCTCAGCCAGGAAATCGGCTACCAGTCCGGCTTTCGCTTCGAGGACCTGCCGCGCGGCGTGATCCACGGTGACCTGTTCCGCGATAATGTATTGTTCAAGGACGACGCCTTGAGCGGCGCCATCGATTTTTACTACGCCTGCAGCGGCGCCTGGCTTTACGACCTGGCGATTACGGTGAACGACTGGTGCATCGCCGAGGATGGATCGCTGGATAGTGAGCGGACTGCGGCCATGTTGCGCGCCTACCACCAGACCCGTCCGCTGTCCGAGATGGAGCAGCAGGCATGGCCGGCGATGCTGCGCGCCGGCGCGCTGCGCTTCTGGCTGTCGCGCCTCTACGATTTCCATTTTCCGCGCCCGGGCGAGCTCACCCACGCCAAGGACCCCGGCCATTTCCGCCGTATTTTGCAGCGGCATGTGGCGACGCCGTCCGAATTGCAGCATTTATTGTAAGGATCAAACATGGAAGTGCGTAAAGTCGATGCCGGACGGGGCTGGCAGTGGATAGTGGGCGGCTTCGCCTTGTTCCGGAAGAATCCGCCGATCTGGATCGCGCTGTTCGTGATCTATTTTCTGATCGTCATCGTGGTTTCCATCATTCCCGTGGTCGGTCCGCTGGTGATGACGCTGCTGGCGCCGGTGTTCACCGCCGGCTTCATGCTGGCCTGCCGCGGCGTGGAGGCGGGTGAAGAGCTCGAACTGGGCTATCTGATCGCAGGATTCAAGCACAACACCGGCCAGCTTGTTACCGTCGGCGGCCTGTATCTGGTGGGGTCGATCATTATCCTCGGGCTGATGATGATGAGCGGCGGCGGCGCCATTCTCGGCTCGGCGGCGCTGGGCCAGATGCAGGGCGTAGAGCCGAACGAGGCGATGGTGGGCGCGATGGGCGGAATGCTGATCGCCCTGCTGGTCGCCTTTGCGCTCTTGATCCCGCTGCTGATGGCGTACTGGTTCGCCCCGGCACTGGTGGTGTTGCGCAACATGACGGCCATGGACGCGATGAAGCTGAGCTTTGTGGGCTGTCTGCGCAATATGTGGCCGTTTCTGGTTTACGGGGTGATCGCCTTTATCCTGATGATGATCGCAATGATCCCCTTCGGCCTCGGCATGCTGATTCTGGTGCCGGTACTGAATGCCTCGATCTATTTGGGCTACAAGGATATTTTTCCGGCTGAGCGGGAGCAGGAAACCGAGTCGCCCACGCTGCCGGCGTAACTTCCCTTTCCGTCCAGCTCAAGCAGCCGTCAGCTTGGCATACTCCAGCGCCAGCCATTTCACCCCAGCATTGCGGAATTTCACCTGCACCCGTGCATCCGCGCCGCTGCCTTCGCAGTTGACGATGACGCCCGCGCCGAACTTGGCGTGAGCCACGTTCTGGCCGACATGCCAGGGCGAGTCGATCATACTGCGCTCATAAGCGCTGGGTTTGGCCGGCTCTGGCCGTGCCGCCCAGTTGTCCGCAACAGATTGCGGGTATGGGCGTGAGGCTTTAGGCGCCGGGTTGATCCGTTTCAGCAGGTTTTCCGGGATCTCGCTCAGGAAGCGCGAAGCCAGCCCGTAGCGGAACTGGCCGTGCAGCATCCGGCTCTGCGCCAGGCTGAGGTAAAGCCGGCGCCTGGCGCGGGTGATGGCGACGTACATCAGGCGCCGCTCTTCCTCGACGCCGTCGGCTTCGTTGCGGGCGTTGTCGTGGGGAAACAGTCCCTCCTCCAGCCCGCTCAGGAACACGGCGTGGAACTCCAGCCCCTTGGCGGCGTGCACGGTCATCAGCTGGAGCGCGTCGCTGCCCGCCTCGGCCTGATGCTCGCCCGCCTCCAGCGCGGCATGGGTGAGGAAAGCGGTAAGGCTGTCGTCCTCGTTCTCGTTGACGAAGCCGACGGCGGCGTTGACCAGTTCGTTGAGGTTGTCGACCCGGTCGGCGCCGTCTTTCTCGGCCTGGTAATGCGCCACCAGCCCACTCTGCGCCAGCATGTGCTCGATTTGCTCCGGCAATGGCAGACCTTCGCAGGTGTCCTGCATCGCCCTGATCAGCTCAAGAAAGGCGCCGATACTCGACCCCGCCTTGCCGCCGAGCTGTCCGCTTTTTGCCGCCTGCCACAGGCTGGGCTGGTTTTGTCTGGCGATTTCCTGCAACTGCTCCAGGCTGCGCGCGCCGATGCCGCGCGCCGGGAAGTTGATCACCCGCATCAGGGCGCCGTCGTCGTCGGTATTGCCGATCAGGCGCAGGTAGGCCAGCGCGTGCTTGACCTCCTGCCGTTCGAAGAAGCGCAGGCCGCCATGGACGCGGTAAGGAATGCCGGCGTTGAACAGGGCGTGCTCCAGCACGCGGGATTGGGCGTTGGAGCGGTACAGCAAGGCGATCTGGGCGAAGTCCACGCCTTCGCGCTTCAGCGCGCGTGCTTCGTCGACGATGAACTGGGCTTCTTCCTGATCGTTGGCGGCTTCGTACAGGCGGATCGGCTCGCCGGTGCTTTCGGCGGTCCACAGGTTCTTGCCGAGCCGGCCGCGGTTGTGGCGGATCAGGGCGTTGGCGGCATCCAGGATGTTGCCGTGAGAACGGTAGTTTTGCTCCAGCTTGATGACTTTCTCGACACCGAAATCGCGCTCGAAATCCTGCATGTTGCCCACCCGCGCGCCGCGGAAGGCATAGATCGACTGGTCGTCGTCGCCGACCGCGAACACTGCGGCATCCGGCCCCGCCAGTTGCTTGAGCCAGAGGTACTGGAGGCGGTTGGTGTCCTGAAACTCGTCCACCAGGATGTGGCAAAAGCGGCTCTGGTAATGGGCGCGCAAGGCGGCATCGCGGGAAAGCAGCTCGTAGCTCCGCAGCAGCAGCTCGGCGAAATCCACCACGCCCTCGCGCTGGCACTGCTCGTCATAGGCGGCGAACAGCTCCTGCTGTTTGCGCGTGTAGGGGTCGTAGGCCTCCACGTCCTTGGCGCGCAGCCCCTGATCCTTGGTGTTGTTGATGAAATGCTGCAGCTGCTTGGGCGGGTATTTCTCGTCGTCGACATTCAGCGCCTTGAGCAGGCGCTTGATCGCGCCGAGCTGGTCGGCGGAATCGAGAATCTGGAACTGCGCGGGCAAGCCGGCCTCGCGGTGGTGAGCGCGGAGCAGGCGGTTGCACAGGCCGTGGAAAGTGCCGATCCACATGCCGCGGGTGTTGATCGGCAGCATCGCGCCCAGCCGCGTCAGCATTTCCTTGGCCGCCTTGTTGGTGAAGGTGACGGCCAGTATCCCCGCCGGGCTGACCTGACCGGTCTGGATCAGGTGGGCGATGCGGGTGGTCAGCACCCGCGTCTTGCCGCTGCCGGCGCCGGCCAGGATCAGCGCGGACTGGTGCGGCAGGGTGGCGGCTTCGAGTTGTTCGGGGTTGAGCCCGGCAAGAAAGGACTGGGGCATGGCGTGGTAGACTTCTGGGCAACGGAAAACCTATTATAAAGCATGGCAACGGAGGAAACACGATGACAAAACTGATGTATTTCGCGCAACTGGCAGAATCGCTGGACCGCACCTCGGAACAGGTTACGCTGCCGGCTTCGGTGAGCAGCGTAAAAGCATTGATCGACTGGCTGGGCCGCCGCGACGACGCATGCTGGAAAGCGCTGGCCGGAGACAAGGTGGCGGTGATGGTGAACCGGCAGCCGGCCGCCCCAGAGACGGCGATCAAGGAGGGCGACGAGATTGCCTTCATTCCCGAACGGCTGAAATAGGATTGTGGGTGGCTTAAAGCAGACAGGCAGGGATAAACATAATATGATTTGAAGGGTTAGGTTAGGTTTTATCTTCGATCTGGAAATAGAGAGGGGGAGGCCAGGCAATGGAACTAGCAAAAATCGTTTCGACGCATCCCGCCCTGGCGGGACACGAGTCCAGGATGGTTTCGGCGAAGGAGGCTGTTGCTACGGTTCGTGCCGGAAACAATGTCTATCTCGGCACGGCCTGCGCAACCCCCCGCTTGCTGTGCGCTGCGCTGGAGAACCTTGCCGATCCGCCCCCCGATGTGACGCTTTTCCATTTCCTGACCGATGGTGCGATGCCGCACAAGGAGGGCAAACCCTCGACGCGGTACAGACACAAATGTTTCTTTGTCGGCAGCGACATGCTCACTGCTGTCGCAAAGGGGCTGGCCGAATACATACCCGTATCCCTGTCGCAGGTACCCGGGCTCGTCGAAAACGGGCGTATCCCGATCGACGTGGCATTTGTCCAGGTATCCCCGCCGGACGAATTCGGCTATTCGAGTCTAGGCGTTTCGGTTGACGTGACCGCCTCGATGGTCCAGAACGCCCGCCGCGTCATTGCCGAAATCAACCCCAACATGCCCCGCACTACCGGGGACAGTCTCGTCCATGTCAGCCGCTTCGATCGCATGGTCTGGCACGACGCGCCGGTTATCGAAGCGCCTGCGGCCCCCGTCGACGAGGTGACCGAGCGGATAGCCCGGCATGTCGCAAGCCTCGTCGAAGACCGTTCCACCTTGCAGATCGGGCTGGGCTGCCTGCCGCAGGCGACGCTCCGGCATCTCGGTGACCGGCGCGATCTCGGCGTTCATACGGATGTCATTACGGATGCCCTGGTCGAACTGATGGAGAATGGGGTGGTGACCGGCCGCTGCAAAAGCCAGTACCGGGGCATGGTTGTCGGCAGCTACTGTCTGGGTACGCGGCGGCTTTACGACCTGATCGATGGTAACCCCCTGTTTTCCTTCCAGTCGATCGAGCGCGTCAGTGCCATCGACACCATCGCCCGGCAGTACAAGATGGTTTCGGTGAACCAGGCCTGCGCGGTGGACCTGACCGGGCAGGTCTGCACTGACCAGTTTGCCGGCCAGTTTTGCGGCGGGGTGACGACCCAGGTGGAATTCATCCGGGGCGCGGCCCTGTCGCCCGGCGGCAAGCCTGTCGTCTGCCTGACCTCCACGACGGAGGACGGCAAGATGTCGCGCATCCGCCCGCTGCTGTTGCAGGGAGAAGGCGTGACCATTGCGCGTTCCGACGTCCACTACGTGGTGACCGAGTACGGCATTGCCTACCTGTTTGGCAAGTCCATTCGCGAACGGGTGCTCGCACTGATCCGGATTGCCCATCCGGATTTCCGCCCCAAGCTGCTGAAAGAGGCCAGGAAGCTCGGTTATGTCGAGAAGGGGCTGTCTCTCAGGAAGTCCGGCGCGGCCTCGGATCGAGAAGAGCGGCGCCTGCTCCTGAGGGACCAGAAGACCGTGCTGATCCGCCCGACCCGGGCCAAGGACACGCCGGCTTTGCAGGGGTTTTTCAGGAGTATGAGCAAGGAAGATCTTTACACGCGCTTTTTCCGGCGCCTGAGCCATCTTTCCGATGCCGAGGCGCAACGCCTGTGCAATGTCGACCAGGACAGCGAGGTGGCCTTCCTGGTGCTGTATGGCGCCAAGGGAAAGGAAACCATTATCGGCAGCGCGTTTTACTTTGTGAACCCGTCTGCCAACATGGCGGAGGTCGCCTATATGGTGTCGCCGGAATGGCAGGGTAAGGGAATCGGCACCGCTATGCAGCTCAGGCTCATGGAACATGCGAAGAAGCGTGGCTTGCGGGGCTTTACCGCCGAAATCCAGACCTATAACGCCAACATGATCAATCTGGCGAAGCGGGCTTGCGACGATATCAGCATCGAGCGGCATGGCGATACGCACGAAGTCACCATGCTGTTCGAATAGGGCCTGGTTTGCGGCAAAAAAAACCGGGTAGGGGCAGAAGCCCGTACCCGGTTTTTTTGCTGCAGCTCTCGATGCTTACTTCTTGTGCTTTTTCTTGGCTTCCATCATGTCGTGGATCATCGGGGCGAGAATGACTTCCATCGCGAAGCCCATCTTGCCGCCGGGCACTACCAGGGTGTTGCGGCGCGACATGAACGAGTTGGGGATCATGCTTTGCAGATAGCAGAAATCGACGCCCTTGGGATCCTTGAAGCGGATCACCACGAAGCTTTCGTCGGGCGTCGGGATGTCGCGGGCGATGAAGGGGTTGGAAGTGTCCACGGTCGGCACGCGCTGGAAGTTGACGTCGGTGCGTGAGAACTGCGGGGTAATGTAGTTGATGTAGTCGGGCATGCGACGCAGGATGGTTTCCACCGTGGCTTCTGCCGAGTAGCCGCGCTCCTTGGCGTCGCGGTGGATTTTCTGGATCCATTCCAGGTTGACGATAGGCACCACGCCGACACCCAGATCCACATATTTGGACGCGTCAACCTTGCCGTTTGCTGCCAGGCCGTGCAGGCCTTCGTAGAACAGGATGTCGGTGCCGCCGGGGATGTCTTCCCAAGGCGTGAATTCACCGGCTTTCAGCTTGGTTTTCAGCTTCAGGCGGGCGTTGTGCGTTTCGGCTTCGTCGTCGTTGTGCAGGTAGTAGCGCTTCTTGCCGGTGCCGGTTTCGCCGTAGCTCTTGAATAAGGCCTCGATCTTGTCGAAATGGTTGGCTTCCGGCCCGAAATGGCTTAAATGGCCGTTGCCCTGAGCTTCGGCTTTGCTTACGGCTTCCTTGAATTGAACCCGGTTCAGCGAGTGGAAGCTGTCGCCTTCCACCACGGCTGCCTGGATGTTCTCCCGGATGAGAATGTGCTCGAACGCAACCTTGACGGTGGTCGTGCCGGCGCCGGACGAACCGGTAACCGCAATAACAGGGTGCTTCTTCGACATCTGGATTTCCTCCCGCTGCTTAAGTCATTAATAATGAATGGGGCGAGTATAATCGTGCGCTGCCGCTTTTGTCACTATGCGGGGCATTCGATTCTTGAATGGAAGGATAAAGTTATTTTGTTTTTCATCGCAGTAACCCGCTGAAAGGCGTAAACCGAGCCAGCCGTTCGCGGGTATAATTGCGTATCGTTAAAGAGGAATATCACCCGTTCATGCAAGCGCAATACTTACCCACCGAGATCGAACGTCAGGCCCAGGCCTTCTGGGATCAAAGCAACGCGTTCAAGGCCGTGGAAATCCCTGGCAAGCCCAAATACTACTGCCTGTCGATGTTCCCCTATCCCTCCGGCAAGCTGCACATGGGGCACGTGCGCAACTACACCATCGGCGACGTGCTGGCGCGCTACCACCGTTTCCAGGGGTACAACGTGCTGCAGCCGATGGGCTGGGACGCCTTCGGCCTGCCGGCGGAAAACGCGGCGATCCAGAACAACGTGGCCCCGGCGGCGTGGACCTACTCCAACATCGACTACATGCGCGGGCAGCTCAAGAGCCTCGGCCTGGCCATCGACTGGTCGCGCGAACTGGCCACCTGCAAGCCGGACTACTACCGCTGGGAGCAGTGGCTGTTCACCCGGCTGTTCGAGAAGGGCCTGATCTACAAGAAAACCGCTCCGGTGAACTGGGATCCGGTGGACATGACCGTCCTTGCCAACGAACAGGTGATCGACGGCCGCGGCTGGCGCTCCGGCGCGCTGGTGGAAAAGCGCGACATCCCGATGTATTTCATGAAGATCACCGCCTACGCCGAGGAACTGCTCGCCGATCTGGACAACCTGACCGGCTGGCCGGAGCAGGTCAGAACCATGCAGAAGAACTGGATCGGCAAGAGCTTCGGTGCCGAAGTTCATTTCCCCTATGACAATGACCAGGGCGTGCTGAAGGTCTTCACCACTCGTCCCGACACCCTGATGGGTGCGACCTATGTGGCGGTGGCCGCCGAACATCCGCTTGCCACCGAAGCGGCTCAGGGCAATCCGGAGCTTGCCGCTTTCATCGAGGAATGCAAGCACGGCAGCGTAGCGGAAGCCGACATGGCGACGATGGAAAAGAAGGGCATGCCCACCGGCAGCTTCGTGGCGCACCCGCTCAACGGCGAGAAGCTGCCGGTGTGGGTGGCCAACTATGTGCTGATGGGTTATGGCGAAGGGGCGGTGATGGCCGTTCCCGCCCATGACGAACGCGACTTCGCTTTCGCTGCCAAATACAATCTGCCGGTCAAGGCCGTAATCCGTACCTCGGCTGGCGATGATACCCCCGCGCCGTGGCAGGATGCCTATGCCGAGCACGGGACGTGCATCAACTCCGGCAAGTACGACGGACTGGATTTCAGCCAGGCTTCCGACGCCATCGCCGGCGATCTCCAGACCAAAAACCTGGGTGCCAAGCGCACCCAGTTCCGCCTGCGCGACTGGGGCATCTCGCGCCAGCGCTACTGGGGCTGCCCGATCCCGATCATCCATTGCGCGTCCTGCGGCGACGTGCCGGTGCCGGAAAAAGACCTGCCGGTGGTGCTGCCGGAGGACGTGAAGATCGACATCGGCTCGCCGATCAAGAAAATGCCGTCCTTCTACGAGACGACTTGTCCCAAGTGCGGCGGCAAGGCCGAGCGCGAGACCGACACCATGGACACCTTCGTCGAGTCTTCCTGGTACTACGCCCGCTATACCGGCCCGGATAACGACAAGACCATGCTCGACGAGCGCGCCAACTACTGGCTGCCGGTCGATCAGTACATCGGCGGCATCGAGCACGCCATTTTGCATCTGCTTTATGCGCGCTTCTTCAACAAGCTGATGCGCGACGTCGGGCTGGTGAACTGCAGCGAGCCTTTTACCCAGTTGCTGACCCAGGGCATGGTGCTCAAGGACGGCACCAAGATGTCCAAGTCCAAGGGCAATACGGTAGACCCCCAGGCGCTGATCGACCGGTACGGTGCCGATACCGCGCGCCTGTTCATGATGTTCGCGGCACCGCCGGAGCAGAGCCTGGAGTGGTCCGACGCCGGGGTGGAAGGCGCATACCGCTTCCTGAAAAGACTCTGGAAGGCGGTGCACGATCACGTCGAGAAGGGCGTGGTCGAGGGCTACAAGGGCGGCGATCTGACCGCGGAACTCAAGACGCTACGCTTCCAGTTGCATGGCACCATACAGAAAGTCAGCGACGACTACGGCCGCCGCCAGCAGTTCAACACCGCCATTGCCGCAGTGATGGAGCTGATGAACGCGCTCGGCAAGGCCGGCGACGACAGCCCCGCCGGGCGTGCCGTGATGCAGGAGGCGCTGGAGGCTGCGGTACAACTGCTCGCACCGATCGTGCCGCATGCCTGCCAGGCGTTGTGGGCCGAGCTCAAGGGCGGGGCCAACCTGCTCGATGCGCCTTGGCCCAAGGTAGATGCTGCGGCACTGGTGCAGGACGAGATCGAACTGGTGCTGCAGGTCAACGGCAAGCTCAGGGGCAGCATCACTGTTGCCAAGGACGCATTGAAAGAGGCGATCGAGCAACTGGCCCTGGCCAACCCCAACGTGCAGAAGTTCATGGAAGGCAAACCAGCGAAGAAAGTCGTGGTGGTGCCGGGCCGACTGGTCAATGTCGTGGTTTAGAGGATTAACGATGCGCAAACTCCTGGCGGTAACCGCTCTTCTCTTTCTAGCCGCATGTGGCTTCCAGTTGCGTGGCGTGGCGAACTTGCCTTTCGAGTTGCTGTATGTGGACGGTGGCGGCAATCCTGCGCTGGCGGCGGAGATCGGCCGGGCGATTCGTTCCGGGACCCAGACCAAGCTAACCGACAAGGCCGAAGACGCGCAGGCGGTGCTGCAGGTGCAGGGGGCCGCGCGGGAAAAACGCATCCTGGCGCTGAGCGGCGCTGGACGGGTAAGGGAATACGAGTTGATTTACCGCGTGGGCTTCCGCTTGATAGACAAGGAGGGGCGTGACCTGATTTCTCCCCTGCCCATCGAAATGAGGCGCGCCATGCTCTGGGACGATGCCCTGGTCCTGGCGAAGGAGCAGGAAGAGGCGCTGCTCTACCGCGACATGCAGAACGATGTGCTCAGCCAGCTGATGCGACGCCTGGCCGCGGCGAAGCTCCAACCGGAAGATGGCGCGACTCAACGCTGACCAGCTGGCCGCGCATTTGCAGCGCGGCCTCGCGCCGTTGTACCTGATTTACGGCGACGAGCCGCTGCTGGCGATGGAGGCCGCCGATGCGATCCGCGCCAAAGCGCGCCAGGAGGGCCATGCCGAGCGCGAGGTGTTTACGGTCGAGTCCGGCTTCAGCTGGCAGAACCTGCTGGCGAGCGGCAACAGCCTGTCGTTGTTCGCCACCAGGCGTATCATTGAAATTCGCATCCCCACCGGCAAACCTGGCACGGAGGGCGGCCAGGCGCTGCAGGACTATTGTGCGCGGTTGCCGGATGAAACCATCACCGTGGTGACCTGCCCCAAGCTCGACAAGCAGGCGCAGGCGACGAAATGGTTCAAGGTGCTGGAGCAGACCGGCACGGCGATACCGGTTTATCCGGTAGAGCGGCCGCGACTGCCGCAATGGATCGGGGTGCGGTTGGCGGCACAGAAACAGCGTGCCGACGCGACGACCTTGCAGTTCCTGGCTGACCGCGTCGAAGGCAATCTCTTGGCGGCACACCAGGAAATCCAGAAGCTCGGGTTGTTGTTCCCCGAAGGCCCGCTGAATTTTGACCAGGTTCGCGAAGCGGTGCTGGATGTCTCGCGCTATGATGTATTTAATCTCTCCGATGCTATGCTGGCTGGAGATGTCGTGCGCCTGGCGCGGATTCTGGAAGGGCTGAAGGGTGAGGGCGTGGCGCCGACGCTGGCGCTGTGGGCGCTGACCCAGGAAATCCGCACTTTGGCAAAATTGAAGCTGGGCCAGCGCAGGGGCGCCGCCCTGCCGCAACTGTTCCGCGAGGCGCGGGTATGGGAATCCCGCCAAGGCTTGGTCCAGCGCGCACTGGGCCGACTGAGCGAAACCAGGCTGGTTGCCGGGTTGAAGCAGGCTGCGGCGCTGGACCGAATGATCAAGGGCTTGAGCCGTGGCGATGTGTGGGACGAGCTGCTGCAATTGGGGCTGGGGATAGCCCGAACAGGCTAAACCGCAAAGGCGCGAAGGCGCAAAGAAAAATGTGGCGTTAACCCTTGGCGTTCTTCGCGCCTTCGCGGTTAATCAGGTTTTAAGGAGTATGTGGATGGATATCAAAGCTTACATGCATACCGTCGGCCAGCAGGCACGCGCCGCTTCGCGCCTGATGGCGAAGGCCGACACCAATGCCAAGAACAAGGCGCTGACAGCAATGGCGAGTGCAATCCAGCGCGACACCGCCAAGCTGATCGCGGCGAATGCCAAGGATCTGGCCGAAGCCCGCGAGGCCGGCCTGGAAGAAGCCCTGCTCGACCGCCTGACCCTGACCGAAAAAGGCGTTGCCGGCATGGCGGAGGGGCTGTTGCAGATTGCGGCCCTGCCCGATCCGGTGGGCGAGATCACCGGCCTTAATTACCGTCCCTCCGGCATCCAGGTCGGCAAGATGCGCGTGCCGCTGGGTGTGATCGGCATCATCTACGAGGCCCGCCCCAATGTCACGGCGGATGCCGCCGGCTTGTGCCTGAAGGCGGGCAACGCGGCGATTCTGCGTGGCGGTTCGGAAGCGATCCACTCCAACCAGGCGATCGCCGCCTGCGTGCGCGAAGGGCTGGCCGCGGCCGGCTTGCCGGCGACGGCGGTGCAGGTGATAGAAACCACCGACCGCGCCGCAGTGGGCGAGCTGATCACCATGAAGGAATTCGTCGACGTGATCGTGCCGCGCGGCGGCAAGGGACTGATCGAGCGCCTGATCGCCGAGGCGCGCATCCCGGTGATCAAGCACCTGCATGGCGTGTGCCATGTTTATATCGACGACAAGGCAGATCTGGACAAGGCGATCCGGATCGCCGACAACGCCAAGACCAGCCGTTACGGCACCTGCAACACCATGGAAACCCTGCTGGTGGCGGAGGGCGTGGCGGCGACGGTGCTGCCGCCGCTGTGCAAGATCTATCAGGACAAGGGCGTGGAGCTGCGCGGCTGCCCGGCAGCGCGCGCGATCATTCCGCAGATGAAGGAAGCCACCGAGGAAGACTGGCACACTGAGTACCTTGCGCCTATCCTTTCGGTGCGGGTGGTGAAGGATCTCGATGCGGCGATCGAGCATATCAACACCTACAGCTCGCAGCACACCGAATCCATCGTCACCGAAGACTACAGCCGGGCGCGCCGTTTCCTGCGCGAGGTGGATTCCAGCTCGGTGATGGTGAACGCCTCGACCCGCTTCGCCGACGGTTTCGAATATGGGCTGGGAGCGGAAATCGGCATCTCAACCGACAAGATCCACGCACGCGGTCCGGTCGGGCTGGAAGGGCTGACCAGCCAGAAATTCATCGTGTTGGGCGACGGCCAAGTGCGTGGCTAAAATTATATTTTACTAAGGAGGGCGGCATGACGATCAACATTCCAGAAACTCCAGCCGGGTATGACCAAACCCGGATTATCGAACGGCCGGACGGTTTTTACTGGCAGGACAGGGAAACCGACAAGGCGTTCGGGCCTTTCCCGACGCTGCTGGATGCGGTGCAGGACATGGAATACAACGCCGACTCCGATTACGAGCCCGGCGAGTCGCTGGCGGAAGTGGAGGCTGAAATCGGCATTGCGGACTGGAATGACCCCGACACCGGCCTGCCTGCTGAGGAAACGCATCACATTGAAGATCACTGATAAGTGGGGAATGGGCGATGAGGAATGGGTAAGTGGTAGGAGGGTTATGCTTCTCACCCATCACTCATTACCGATTACCAGATGATTTCCCCTGTCGGTATTCTCGGCGGCACGTTCGACCCCCCTCATTTCGGCCATCTGCGGCTGGCTCAGGAGCTGGTGGAAGGGCTGGGCCTGAGCGAGGCGCGCTTCATTACGGCGGGGTTGCCGCCACATCGCAGCCCGCCCTTCGCCTCGCCGCAACAGCGGCTGGAAATGGTGCGCCTGGGCATTGCCGGCAACCCGCTGTTCGCGCTCGACGAGCGAGAAATCTTCAAGCCGACTCCCAGCTACACGGTGGAAACCCTGCTGGATTTGCGCCGGGAGCTGGGCGCGATGCAGTCGCTGTGCCTGTTCATGGGCACGGACGCTTTTCTCGGCCTGACCACCTGGCATCGCTGGCGCGAGTTGTTCGGCCTGGCTCATATCGTGGTGGCGCAGCGCCCTGGCGTGGCCGGCATTACCCGGGCTGCCGCAACCTTGCCCGCCGAGCTGCTGGATGAACTCAACCGGCGCCTGGTCAATGAGCCGGAGGCCTTGCGTGATGCACCATCCGGCGCCATTCTCGTGCATCCGGTCACTGCGCTCGACATTTCCGCCACGCAAATCCGCAGCGATCTCGCAGCCGGGCGCAGCCCGCGTTATTTGCTCCCCGACGCGGTTCTCGATTATATTCAGACAAACGGACTCTATAAGGACATCAATGGAACCTGAAGCCATGAAACAAGCGGTAATTTCCGCGCTGGAAGACATCAAGGCGCGCGATATCGTGGTAATGGATGTGCGCAAGCTCACCAGCATGACCGATTACATGATCGTAGCCAGCGCCGATTCCAACCGCCAGACCCGGGCCTTGGCCGATAACGTGCAGAAAAAGCTCAAGGAGGCCGGTGCGCATGTGCAGGGCGTGGAGGGTGAGGGAACCGGCGAGTGGGTGCTGGTGGACCTGGGGTCGGTGGTCGTTCACATCATGCAGCCCACGGTACGGGAATACTACAATCTCGAGCAATTGTGGGGCGGCCCTCCGATGAGCAAGAAACCTAAATTGGCGGAATCCACGGTTCATCCGTGAAACTGTTGATCCTGGCGGTCGGCCACAAGATGCCCGCCTGGGTGAAAGAGGGCTTCGGGGAATACACCAAGCGCATGCCGCGCGAGGCCCGCATCGAACTGGTCGAGATCAAACCGGAAAAGCGGGCCGGCGGAAAAACCAGGGAACAGGTTCATGAGGCAGAGCGGAGTCGCATCGAAGCCGCCCTGCCGGCCGATTGCGTGCGAGTGGTGCTGGATGAGCATGGCAAGGACTGGAGCACCCTGGAACTGGCCGATGAGTTGAAAGACTGGATGCGTGGCGGGCGCGACGTGGCTTTCGTCATCGGAGGCGCGGACGGCTTGCACCCGGAGGTGAAGCGCCAAGCCAACCGGCTCTGGTCCTTGTCCCGTCTGACGCTGCCCCATGGCCTGGTTCAGGTGGTCCTGGCGGAGCAGCTGTATCGTGCCATGACGGTAATCCAGAACCACCCCTATCATCGGGAGTAAGGGTTTGATTTCAGATAAAAAAATTTACCTGGCTTCGCGCTCGCCGCGCCGGCGCGAGTTGCTCGCGCAAATCGGCGTCGGCTTCGAACTGTTGCTGCTTCGGGACGACTTGGCGCGCGGCATGGATGTGGACGAGAGCCCCCTGCCCGGCGAAAACCCGCATGACTACGTGCTGCGTGTCAGTCACGCCAAGGCCGAGGTCGGCTGGCTGCGCGTGCAACAGCGCAGGCTGCCGCATTTCCCCGTGCTGGCGGCAGATACGGCGGTGGTGCTGAACGGCAGGATCATGGGCAAACCCGCGAACCGGGACGCAGCCATGGAGATGTTGCTGGCTTTGTCGGGAAAAAGGCATGAAGTGCTCACTGCCGTGGCGGTGGCGAATGCGGGGAGGATCGAGCAAAAGCTGTCAGCGTCTATCGTACAGTTCGGCAAGCTGACCAATCATGCCGTTCGCCGTTACGCCATGACCGGCGAACCGCTCGACAAGGCTGGCGCTTACGCGATCCAGGGGCATGCGGCGGCGTTCATCGAAAAAATAGAAGGCAGCTACTCCGGCGTGATGGGGCTGCCGCTGTACGAAACGGCGGAGCTGCTGGCCAGCTTTGGCATTGAGGTTTTATAAATCACTTGCCGCGGATTAACACCGATTTACACGGATTAAAATCTGGGCTATCCATGGACATCCGCGGATAAAAATCAAAAAATATGAGCGAAGAAATACTGATCAACGTCACCCCGCAGGAAACCCGGGTGGCGGTCATGCAACAGGGTGTGGCCCAGGAAATCCATATCGAGCGCATCAGCAGCCGCGGCCTGGTCGGCAACATTTACGTCGGCCGGGTGTGCCGGGTGCTGCCGGGCATGCAGTCGGCATTCGTCGAGATCGGCCTGGATCGCGCCGCCTTTCTCCATGTGGCGGACATCTGGCAGGAGCGCCAGGATGTGGAAACCCGGCTGATCGAGAGGATCCTGCACGAGGGGCAGACCCTGCTGGTGCAAGTGATCAAGGACCCGATCAGCACCAAGGGCGCGCGCCTTTCCACCCAGATCAGCATCGCCGGACGCTTTCTGGTGTTTTTGCCGCAGGAGACCCACATCGGCATCTCCCAGCGCATCGAGGACGAAGCCGAGCGAGAGCTCCTGCGCGACAAGTTGCAGCACTTGCTGCAGCCCGATGCGGGCGGCGGCTTCATCATCCGCACCATGGCGGAAGCGGCCTCCGACAGCGAGCTTGCGGCCGATATCGAGTACCTGCGCAAGCAGTGGCGCGACATCAACGACAAAGCCAAAAGCGCCAAGCCGACCACCATGCTCTACCACGACCTGAATCTCTCGCTGCGGGTGCTGCGCGATTTCGTCAACGAGGAAACCATCCGCATTCGGGTGGATTCGCGCGAGACCTTCCAGAAAATGCAGGGTTTCGCCCTGGAGTACACCAGCAACGTCGTCGGCCTGCTCGAACATTATGCCGGCGAGCGCCCGCTGTTCGACCTGCATGGCGTGGAAAACGAGATCGAAAAGGCGTTGGCGCGGCGCGTCGACCTGAAATCCGGCGGCTATCTGATCATCGACCAGACCGAGGCGTTGACCACGGTAGACGTGAATACCGGCGGCTTCGTCGGCGGCCGCAATTTCGACGACACCATTTTCAAGACCAACCTCGAGGCGGCGCAGGCGATCGCGCGCCAACTGCGGCTGCGCAACCTCGGCGGCATCATCATCGTGGATTTTATCGACATGGACAACGAGGAGCACCAGGCCGCCGTGCTCGCCGAGTTCAAGAAGACGCTGGCGAAGGACCGCACGCGCATGACGGTGAACGGCTTCTCCGCGCTGGGCCTGGTGGAGATGACGCGCAAGCGCACCCGCGAGAGCCTGGCGCACATCCTGTGCGAGCCCTGCTCCACCTGTCAGGGGCGCGGGGTTCTGAAGACGGCGCAGACGGTGTGCTACGACATCCTGCGCGAGCTGGTGCGCGAGGCGCGCCAGTTCAGCGCGCGCGAGTTTCGCATCCTGGCTTCCCAGAAGGTGATCGACCTGTTTCTCGACGAGGAATCACAAAGCCTGGCGCAGCTGGGCGATTTTATCGGCAAGCCGATTTATCTTCAGGTGGAGAATCAGTACAGTCAGGAGCAGTACGATATTGTGTTGATGTAGAGGGGGCACGAACGCTGGAGTTAAGCCGATCTGCGAAGCGGCTTCGGCGTGAACGAATTTTTAGGCATTTTGCACTTCTTTGGATAAATGTTTGCTAATAACAGATGGTAGATTCCTAGGCGATTTAATGCGTAGTTGTTTATTGACATTGAATCTGCCAAACACAACTTCAATATCATTGAATGTCACCCCAAATTCTTCTGCCAGGAATCGAACCATATGATCGGTTGCTCTGCCCGCCACTGGCGCGGCAGTGACACTAACTTTGAGTTGTTCACCTTTAACCTTGCCAATAGCATCCCGTTTTGCGCTAGGTTTACCGAGAATATTGAGCACTAACGTTTCACCATCCCAGGCACAGAAAGAATTAATTGCTGATTTTTTACGCGCTCTACCTCCGACATGCATTGACTCTTGCCTCATAGATTGGCGCTTAAGATGCCTAACGTAAATTCGATATCAAAAGTGAAATGTAACCTGGCGCCATGCGTCATATAATCTTTGTGGGATTCAGTTTATCCATTGATCAGAATTGTTTTTGCAAAACAAACCCGGCGTGGCGTAAGAAGAAACACGTCTATGTCCCCAGTCTATACACTTGCCCAAAATACAAGTAACCAAACAAAAAGGCAGTGCGCCAGCACAAACTGGCAAGTGATAGTTGGTGCAAGTCCAACACAAGAAAGGAGTAGCGAACCGTCTTGACCCCGAGTCATGCGTTGCGCATCGCGAGGTGCGTAGCGAAGCGTTGACAGGGGACACCGACAGGCCAGCCATTGAGCCGCGAAATTTGTA
>Ga0307375_10000012_pt1 | contig 273385 bp, 269 predicted proteins | sample TR1MG_FD_202531 | JGI IMG/M metagenome (GOLD analysis project Ga0307375, IMG submission 202531) | Soil microbial communities from Risofladan, Vaasa, Finland - TR-1 | ecosystem: Environmental > Terrestrial > Soil > Coastal area > Acid sulfate soil | place: Finland: Risofladan, Vaasa...
GGCAGCGTCAGCCCTCCCCTCAATCCCCTCCCGCAAGCGGGAGGGGAGGCGATCGCCCCTTCCCCCGCCCGCGGGGGAAGGTTGGGATGGGGGTTGGCGCTACTTGGCATCGTAGACCCAGCTACGACCTGCGTCGCGCGCCTAGCTGCCGGGCTTTCTGGCAGCAATGCATCCCATGATATTTATTGAGACAGCTTCTAAGGCACAATTTCCTCCAGCGGGCGGGGCTTGGCGATGCCGTAACCCTGGGCGTAGTCCACGCCGATGGCGCGGAGTTTCTCCAGGATGGCCTGGTTTTCGACGAACTCGGCGATGGTTTTGATTCCCATCACATGGCCGATGTGGTTGATGGATTCGACCATGGCGCAGTCGATCGGGTCGTTGATCATGTCCCGGACGAAGCTGCCGTCGATCTTCAGGTAATCCACCGGCAGGTTCTTCAGGTAGGAGAAGGAGGACATGCCGCTGCCGAAATCGTCAAGCGAGAAGCTGCAGCCGAGCGATTTGATGGTCTTGATGAAGTTGCTCGCTTTGACAAGGTTGGAGATCGCCGAGGTTTCGGTAATCTCGAAGCAGATTTTGTGCGGCGGCACGCCTGTGCCCTTGATCTGGTCGATGAGGAAGGCGAGGAAGCGGTCATCGTTGACCGACTGGCCGGAAAGGTTGATGGCGCAGATCACCGGCCGTTCGGCGTGGGCGATCAGCCAGTTGAGTGCGTTGTGGATCACCCAGCGGTCGATCTCGACCATCAGGTTGTAGCGTTCCGCGGCGGGGATGAAGGCGCCGGGCGGAACCAGGTTATGGTTTTCGTCCCGCATGCGCAGCAGTATCTCGAAATGCTGTTCCTGTTCGGGCGCGCCATTCTGAACCGGAACGATGGGCTGGTAGTGCAACTGGAAGCGCTCTTCCACGAAGGCCTTGGTGATGCGCGCCACCCAGTGCATTTCACCGTGGCGTTCGGCCATCTCGATGTCGTCCGGCGAATACACCTGCACCCGGTTGCGCCCCTTGTCCTTTGCCGCGTAGCAGGCGGTATCGGCGGCGGACAGCACGCTTGCCGAATTGCCGCTGGTTGCGGTGATCGCCACCAGGCCGATGCTGACGCCGACGGCGAAGGTCTTGTCGAGCCAGACGAAGCGGAAGGCCCCCACCTCGTCGAGCAGGACGTTTGCCAGGCGAACCGCCTGATCCAGCGGGCAGTTTTCCAGCAGGACGCCGAACTCGTCGCCGCCGAGTCGGGCGAAGGTATCGGACTCGCGCACCTTGTCCTGGATCTGCGCGGTTAATTGGCGCAGCAGTTCGTCCCCGGCGCTGTGGCCGCAGGTGTCATTGACTACCTTGAACTGGTCGAGGTCGAGATAAAGCAATGCATGCTGCTTGTGCTGGGTGGCCGCGCTGTCGAGCAGGTCTTCCAGCTGGTGTTCGAATTCGCTCCGGTTGATCAGGCCGGTGAGGGCATCATGCTTGGCCTGGTAGGAAAGCTGGTGGGCCAGCTTGCGCTTTTCGCTGACGTTGTGGAACACCAGCACGACGCCGATGATGCGTCCGTCGCGTTCGCGGATCGGTGCGGCGGAGTCCTCGATGTGCACCTCATGCCCGTCGCGCCGGATCAGCACGGTATGGTTGGCCAGGCCGACGATGCCGTTCTGGAGGAGCGCTTTCTCCACCGGGTTCTCAACCGGTTGACGGGTGATTTCGCTGATAATGTTGAACACCTGCTGCAGAGGTTGTCCGGTGGCCTCGTCGTTGCTCCAGCCGGTGAGGGCCTCCGCCACCGGGTTGAGAAATTCGACCCTGCCTTCGATGTCGGTGGTGATCACGGCATCGCCAATTGACTGCAAGGTGACCAGGGCGCGTTCCTTCTCCGCGTACAGGGCGGCTTCGGCTTGGTCGCGCTCGCGGCTATTCTGTTTCAGCGCCAACGCCATCTGGCTGAAGTCGCGGGCAAGCCTGGCGACTTCATCCCGGCCCTCATAATTCGGCAGGGCGATTTCAAGGTCGCCGGCGGAAATGCTGTCCGCCGCATTGGAAAGCATGTTCAGCCGGTAGGTCACCTTGCGCACCACCAGCCAGGTGATCAGGCCGCCAAGGGTGATGGCGATCAGCGTATAAATTACGCCTTTATGCGTTACCGCATTCAATTCGACCTGCATCGGTGCGGCATCGAGGATGACGCGGGCGAAGCCAATGCGTTTGCCGTTGCTGGTAATGGCGAAAATCGAGTCAATCAGGCCGTCGTGCAATAGTTGATACTCGGTTCGAGTCGGGTCGGTGAGCAGGGGGGCGAGCAATTTTTTGCTGGGCGAGTCCGAGAACGTTACGTTGAACAGTGCAGAATCCGTGGCGGCAAGCACCTTGCCGTGGGTGTCCAGGATCAAGGCAAGATTCAGATGTTTTACCGATTTAAGACTGGAAACCAGTTCATCGAGTGCGTTGACGTCGCGGCTCAACAGCCAGGAGGGGGCGTTGACCGACAGCGTGTGTGCCAGCATTTGGCTTTCATGGGCAAGTTGCTTTTCCATGAAGCCTTGCTGGCGGGTAAGCATGTCGGTCACCACCAGCCCCATCAGCACGGCGTGAAGCAGCATTACGGTGCCGATGATCCGGCCCTTGAGGCTATGGAAAAGAAAATTGGTCAGCCGGTAGTGTTTTCCCACGATTATTTCGAGTTCTGCGTTTTCATTGCCGGAGGCAGGCCGATCGCCTGGTCATACCGCCGGAGGAAATCCTGCATGGGTTTGTAGGAGGCGTTGCTGGCCAATTCAAAATGTTGCTGCCCCACCTTGAATTGCTGCTGGTCCAGTTCCTTGTCCTTGTCCATTCCCGCTAACACGGATGCGACTTGTTGTGCGAGTTTGGGGTCTATGTCGCTGCGCGCAATGATGGCGTTGTGCGGCAGCGGCTCGGTTTTCCATAACACGCGCATTTGCTTTGCTTTGTCCGGATTCTCTTTCGACCACGTGCGCCAGAAGCGCACGCTAGTGCCGCAGGCCGTTGCATCGCCAGTGTAGGCGTTGAGCAACGATGAGAACTGCGAACCGACATAGCGGATCTGGATATCTTGTTTTACCGCAACGCCCTGGACTTCCTGCAGGTAAAGCAATGGGAGCATGGTAGCCGCAACCGCAGTGGCCGAAGGAAAGCAGAGTGTTTTGCCGGACAGGTCGTGTGCGGAGTGCAGATTTTTATCGATCCGAGCCACGATCAGGCCGCGGAAATCCTCGTCCGGGGTCATTTTGGCGATTACGCGGTAGCCGTGTTCCAGGCTGAAAACTGTCTGGTAGGGGTTGGGCAGGGAAAAGTGGAAGTGCTGCGCCGCAAGTTTTGCTTCGTAATCAGCGTAGTTTTTCGAGGCTTCGATCTGGAAATGGGTGCCTGGCAGCTTGCGCTCGAGGTAGCGCATGATCGGTTCATAGTCCTCGAAAACATCCTGCGGGTTAGAGTAGGGATGGGGGCCGAAAATAAACACGCTCTCTTTAGCCGGTGCGCCGGTCGGCTTGTAGGCGGAGTCGGCTTGGGCGCCTCCCCAGGAAAAAAGGAAGAGGACGAGTGAAAAACTGATAATCCTTCGCGTAATGCCCATAGCGTTACAACCCTCTTTATCAATGCGCCTCAGGGGTTCCAGACTGTATATAAGGGAAGACCCGAAGATTGTATATAATTTTTTTATGGGTTGGGATTTTTGTTGCGGACAAAACAATCTTTATTGATTCTGATCAGTCATTGCGGCAGCGCGGGACGGAGGCTGGATGACGACGGGAGGTTGCATACCTGTTTTTAGGCCCAGGCTTTCCAGAGAAGGGAGAGGCCGCTGCCAACCAGCAGCAGCCCAACCAGCCTGAGCATTTGCAGGCTGGAAATGCCGAGATGGACGCGGTGGCCGAGATATAGCCCCAGCGCTATGACCGGCAAGGCGGCAAGGAGGGCGGTGAACATCCCGTCTTGCAATAGCAGGCCGGCGGCGAGAAAGGTGACGACGCGCAGTCCGCCCTCCAAGGTGAAGAGGCCGGAGAAGGTGGCGCGCAACTTTGCCTTGTCCTTCAGGCGGTGGGACAGATAGATGATGTAGGGCGGACCGCCCGTGCCGAATAGTGCGCCTACGGTGCCGCCTGTGAGTCCAGCCGGTATGGCCCAGAGCCGCGAGATGGTGGTTTCGCCATGGATGTTGAGCAGGGTGCGTGCGCCGAAAATCAGCACGAAAATCCCCAGCCCGATCAGCAGGGGTTCGCGAGGCATGTGGATGAGCAGCGTCACGCCCAGCATCACGCCCACCGCACTGAAGGGCAGCAAGGGTTTCAGTTCATTCCAGTCGATCTGTTCGCGGGTTTTGCCGCCAAGGACAATGGAAGCGGTAAAGTCCAGCACCAGTACGAATGGCACGACAAATTGCAGGGGCAGGAAGTGCGCCAGGAGGGGTACCGCAATCAGTCCGGAGCCGAAACCCGTGATGCCACGGATGAAGTAGGCGAGAAGGAGGATCAGCAGTGCGGCCGCTAATGCTTCTAGACTGATGGCCGTTCCCCGCGCTCAATCACAATTCCCAGCCGCTTGACGCCGCGTAGCATGCCCAGTTTGGCGACAGAGACTTTTACCCAGGGCGCGCCGAACTCGGTGCGGATCAGGGCGGCAATGTGCTCCGCCAGGGCTTCTACCAGGGAAAAGTGACGTTCGGCCGCGGTTTGGCGAATGCGCGCCATCACCGCACCGTAGTCGATGGTGTCCGCTATGCTGTCGGTTTCGCCGGCACGGCTGTGCGGCAGGCCGATGTCGATGTCGATGCGGATAGTCTGCGGGACTTTGCGTTCCCACTCATAGATGCCTATGACGATGTCGAGCTTGATTTCTTCCAGGAAAACGATATCCATCGGGTGTTCAGGCGGGCAATTTGCCGTAAAATCTAAAAGTGGCCATTTTAATCGCTTATTGACCAAATGATGTCAAAATTCGACAAGAATTTGGGGTTGAAATGAGCCATACGGTGATGGGTGATGAGGAATGGGTGATGAAAACCTTTCGACCATCCCCCATTACCCATCACTCCATTTTGCTTCCGGCTCATCCGGTCTAGGTGCTTTGACATGAACACGGTAATTTTCATCCTCGCCGCTTACCTGATCGGTTCGGTTTCCTTTGCCGTACTCACCAGCAAGGTGTTCGGCTTGCCCGATCCGCGTACCTTCGGCTCGAAAAATCCGGGCGCGACCAATGTCTTGCGTACCGGCAAAAAATTGGCCGCCGCGGTGACCTTGCTGGGTGATGGCGCCAAGGGCTGGCTGGCGGTTTTTCTTGCGTTGCGCCTGGCGCCGGTCTACGGCCTGGACGAGACTGTCGTCGCCGCATCGGCCATCGCGGTGTTCCTCGGCCATGCCTACCCGGTTTTTTTCGGCTTCCACGGCGGCAAGGGCGTAGCCACGGTGCTGGGTATCCTGCTGGCGCTTAATCCCTGGCTGGGTCTCGCTGCCTTGGCCACCTGGCTGCTGGCGGCCTATATGTGGCGAATTTCTTCCTTGTCCGCCTTGATCGCGGCGGTGTTCACGCCGTTTTACGGCTGGTTGTGGTTGAAATCCGGTGTGCTGGTTGCGGCGGTGGCGGCGGTGTCGCTGCTCCTGATCTGGCGGCACAAGAGCAATATCCAGAACCTGCTTTCCGGCAAGGAACGTGCGATCGGCAAGACCCAGCCCGGCGACTCACCGCCGCAGTAAGCCCTATACTTAAGTTACGGGAGGTGTGGCTGTGGCCTGGTTCGAAAAGGAAATGGATTACGCACGGGAAAGCCTGGAACAGGTTTCCCGCACGGCCATCGAGCAGGCCGCGGAGAAGCTGAATGGCGTTGTCCAGGATGGGGTGAAAGAGGCTAGCGGCGAGCTGCGCGAGGCGGTATTGGGCGCGAGCCGGGAGGTGGATAACAAGCTGGACAAGATTTCCGCCGAATTGCACAGCCAGCGCCAGTTCACCAAGGACGACGTGATCGAGCTGGTGGACTACGCCGCAGAGAAGCTCGGCGCCACCATCGACGCCCGTGTGGGCGTGATGAAGGCGGAAATCACCGCCTTGGTGCAGGACCGCGTCGAATATCTGAAGCGCGAGGTGGACAGCTTCTTCATCCAGCGCCAGCAGGATCTGGCACGGGAACGGCGACGCCTGATCGCCAACATCCTGATCGCGGTGGTCGCTTCGGTAGTCATGGGGGGGCTTTCGCTGATGTATCACCGCGCCCTGCTCGGCGGCATGGACATGTACAGCCTGTTTCGCGTGGTATTCCTGTCGCTTAGCGGCGGCTACGCCGTCTATCTGCTGGTCAAGCTGGTGCTGAAATACCGCAGCATGGCGGAGCACAAGAAGGATCTGGTGTTCCTCGCCATGAAATACTGGGGTGTGTTACGTCCTGAAAGCGTGTTCGGCCATGTGCTGTTGATACTGGTTCTGATCGTATTCTATGCGGTGCTGTTTTTCCCGCTGGAAGTGACGCGGATGATCGGCAATGAATCCTTGATCCGCTGGGTGAGCGGATTGCGCGGAATCAAATAGTTGCCAGATCCCAGCGCGGCCGCACGTTGAACTTCCAGCCCTTGGCGGCGGAGAGCTTGATCCGCATTGCGCCGGCGAAGGCGATCATGGCGCCGTTGTCGGTGCAGAATTCGAGTTTCGGATAAAACACCTCAAAGCCCCGGCGGGCGGAAAGCGCGGAGAGCTGTTCGCGCAACTGCCGGTTGGCGCCCACGCCGCCGGCCACCACCAGTCGGTCCAGGCCGCTCTGGCTCAACGCAGCCAGCGATTTGGCGGCGAGCACTTCGACGATGGCGTCCTGAAAGGCGCGGGCGATGTCGGCCACGGTCTGGTCATCCAGCGTCTGTTGCCTGGCCAGGGTCAGCACCGCTGTCTTCAGGCCGCTGAAGCTGAAGTTGAGGTCGCCGCTGTTAATCATCGGCCTTGGCAGCTTGAAGCGCCCCTGCACGCCCCGCTCGGCCCGCATGGATAGGGCCGGCCCACCCGGATAGCCCAGTCCGAGCAGCTTGGCGGTCTTGTCGAAGGCTTCGCCGGCGGCGTCGTCCAGGGTTTCCCCCAGGGTTTCGTAGGCGCCGATGCCGGAAACTTTCATCAACTGGCTGTGGCCGCCGGAAACCAGCAGGGCGACGAACGGGAAGGCAGGCGGATTGGGTTCGAGCAATGGCGCGAGCAGGTGGCCTTCAAGATGGTGGATGCCGATGACCGGTACCTTGAGCGCGAATCCAAGCGCGGCAGCAATGCTGGCGCCGACCAGCAGCGCCCCGGCCAGTCCCGGCCCTTCGGTGTAGGCGATGGCCTCGATATCGCTCAGGGTGCAGCCAGCTTGTTGCAGGATTTGCCGGGTCAGGGGCAGTACGCGCCGGATGTGATCACGCGAAGCGAGTTCCGGCACCACCCCGCCATATTCGGCGTGCATCGCCACCTGCGAGTGCAGCGCATGGGCGAGCAAGCCTCGCTCCGTATGGTACAGAGCAACGCCGGTTTCATCGCAGGAGGTTTCGATTCCGAGGACGAGCATAAGCCCGCCATCATAGCGGTTTTGCGGGTAACGGTAAATTTGGCTATGAAAAAGACGATTTAGCCGATATAATTATCGATTTACTCCAAAACTCATTACTAATTTAGAAGGTGATTTGCTCATGCCGAGTGTACGCGTCAAGGAAAATGAACCGTTCGATGTAGCCCTGCGCCGTTTCAAGCGCGCCGTGGAAAAAACCGGTCTGCTGACCGAACTGCGTGCCCGCGAGTTTTACGAAAAGCCCACTGCCGAGCGCAAGCGCAAGATGGCTGCTGCCGTCAAGCGCCACTTCAAGCGCCTGCGCAGCCAAATGCTCCCCCCCAAGCTTTACTGAGCAATGAGTCTCAGGCTTCAAATCGCCGAGGATATGAAATCGGCGATGCGTGCCAAGGATGTGCCACGCCTTTCAGCGATCCGGCTGCTGATGGCCGCGATCAAGCAGCGCGAGGTGGACGAGCGTATCGAGCTCTCCGATGATCAGGTGGTCGCGGCGATCGAGAAAATGCTCAAGCAGCGGCGCGACTCCATTTCCCAGTTCGAATCCGCCGGGCGGCAGGATCTGGCTGACACCGAGAAGTTCGAGGTGTCGGTGCTGCAGGGCTATATGCCGCAGCCCCTGACGGATGCCGAGGCCGAGGCGCTGGTCGTTGCTGCCATCGGTTCTTCTGGAGCGGTCGGCGTGAAGGACATGGGCAAGGTCATGGCGATCGTCAAGCCGCAAATGGCCGGACGTGCCGACATGGGCAAGGTGTCCGCCCTGATCAAAGGCAAGCTGGGCGGCTAGCAGCCTGTCGGGCTTAAAGGAAATCGGCTGCAAAATGACCTGGCCGGTGCATATTTCCCCGCTTTCCTGCGCCAATATGAATAACTATTGGCTTGAAATTCGTGAAATGGGGTAAGCAGGCATTTCGCCGTAAGGCGAAAGCTCGCAAAATCTGCCCTCGACCAGCTCATTTTTCGCTTCGATTCTTTAAGTCTGACAGGCCGCTAGCGTTTCATCTCCAAAGTTTCACCCGTCCGACTGTCGTTTCCGATTCCCGTATCATGACGGGCGGTGCCGTTTCGGTATGATGCAGTTAGCAGGGGGCTCATGATTCCGCAGTCCTTCGTTCAGGATCTTCTCAATCGCCTGGATATCGTCGACGTGGTGGACCGCTACGTCCCACTCAAGAAGGCGGGCGCGAACTACGTTGCCTGCTGCCCGTTCCACAGCGAAAAATCCCCTTCTTTTTCGGTTAGTCCCACCAAGCAGTTTTATCATTGTTTCGGCTGCGGCGCGCATGGCAGCGCCATTGGTTTTGTCATGGAGCATCAGGGTCTGGGCTTCGTCGAGGCGGTGGAGGATTTGGCCAGAAGCGCCGGCCTGACGGTGCCGAAAGAGGAATCCGGGCGTTATGAGCACAAGGCAGAGGGAAGTTTAGACGCCCTGTCAGAGGCGCTGCAGCATGCGACCCATTATTACCGCGATGAACTGAAGCGCTCGGAAGTGGCGATCGCTTACCTGAAAAAACGCGGCCTTTCCGGCGAAATCGCGGCGCGATTCGGCGTTGGTTATGCGCCGGGCGGCTGGCAAAACCTTGCCGTCGTTTTTTCCGACTATCAGGAAAAATCCCTGGTGCAGGCGGGTTTGGTGATCGAGGGCGAAGGTAAGCGCTACGACCGCTTCCGCGACCGTGTCATGTTTCCCATCCTCAACCAGAAGGGTGCGGTGATCGGTTTCGGCGGGCGGGTGCTGGAAAAGGGAGAACCCAAGTACCTGAATTCTCCTGAAACGCCGCTGTTCGAGAAAGGTCGGGAATTGTACGGCCTGTTTCAGGCGCGCCAGGCGATTCGCGCTGCCGGCAAAGTGATCGTGGTGGAAGGTTACATGGACGTGGTGGCGCTGGCACAGCATGGCGTCGAATATGCGGTGGCAACGCTGGGCACCGCGACCACGCCGGTGCACGTGCAGAAACTGCTACGCCAGACCGATAACGTCGTGTTCTGTTTCGACGGCGACACGGCAGGGCGCAAGGCGGCGTGGCGCGCCCTGGAAAACAGCCTGGCGCTGGTGGGCGACGGAAAAAGCATCAAGTTCCTGTTTCTGCCCCAGGGCGAGGATCCTGACAGCTACGTGCGCAAGGAAGGAAAGGCGGCATTCGAGGCGTTGCTCGAAAGTGCGATGCCGATGTCGGAGTTCCTCCTGCGTGAATTGGCCGCCGGGGTGGACATGCAAACCATGGAAGGGCGGGCGCACTTTCTCAAGCTGGCACAGCCCCTGGCGCAGCAGGTGGCTGCACCGGCACTTCGCCTGATGCTGCAGCAGCGTCTGGCGGAATTGGCGGGTGTTTCGCGGAATGAACTAGAGGGACTGATCCCGGTCAAATCGACGGTAAAACCCGCCGCTACGCGACCCCGGCCTTCCCGCAAGCCGCCCTCACTGGCCAGAAAGCTGCTGCAGTTGCTGCTTTGCCAGCCCGAACTGGGGGCGGACTTCGATATGGGCCTGTTGGGTGACGAATCGGAAGAGCTGAAGACCTTGGCGGCACTGCTGGGTCTCGTCGCCGGTGGCTATTCACAGCCAATGATGACGGTAGCTGTATTGGAGCGTTTTCGCGGCACATCTCATGAGGCTTTGTTGAGCGAGGTATCGGGCGAGATTCTCCAGTGGGACGAGGAATTCGAGGTGGCGGAGGAGTTCGCCGGCGCGCTGGAGCAGTTGAAAAAGTCGGCCCGTCAGCGGCGGATCGAATCGCTGCTTGCGCTTTCCCGCGTGCAGGGGCTGTCCCCGGAAGAGAAGCAGGAGTTGCAGCGCTTGCTGCAGGGTGGTTCCGCCTCGACAAAAAGTGGCCAATTCACCCAAAAATAGTATATAATTTAGCACTTTTTTGCAACGAAATTCTTTGCTGGAACAGAATGTTATGGCGACTGAAAACGACAAACCAGAATCACGTGTGAGCGACGTCGATGCGCGACGGATGCGCCTGAAGACCCTGATCGTGCTGGGCAAGGAGCGGGGTTACCTGACCTATGCCGAGATAAACGACCACCTGCCCGACGACATGCTCGATGCCGAGCAGATCGAGGGCATCATCAGCATGATCGGCGACATGGGGATTTCCGTGTGCGACGAGGCGCCGGATGCGGAAACCCTGCTCATGTCCGATGCCCCGGCGGCAGTGACCGACGAGGATGTCGTGGAAGAGGCCGAGGCGGCGCTTTCCACCGTGGACTCCGATTTCGGCCGCACCACCGATCCGGTGCGCATGTACATGCGCGAGATGGGCTCGGTGGAGCTGCTGACCCGAGAGGGCGAGATTGAAATCGCCAAGCGTATCGAGGATGGTCTGAAGCACATGGTGCAGGCGATTTCTGCTTGCCCGACCACGATCGCCGAGATTCTTGCGCTGGTAGACAAGGTCGAGCGCGACGAAATGCGTGTGGACGAGTTGGTCGACGGCTTGATGAACGCGGATGGAGAGCTTGCCGCGGATTTGGCGGATTCTGTCGTGGAAGCGGCGGCAGAGGAAGAGGATCTGACGGAAGAAGAGGAAGAAGAAGCCGGCGCCGCGGTAGCAGCGGCCAATCTGGCCCAGCTCAAGGCGGATGCGCTGGAGCGCTTCGCCGTGATCCGCAAGGCATTCGACAAAATGCAGCAGGCGCTGGCGAATAAAGGTCCCAAGACCAAGGGCTACAAGGAATGGCAGGACCAGGTCTCAAGCGAGCTTCTGTCCATCCGTTTTTCTGCTAAACAGGTGGAATTCCTGTGTGAAAGCCTGCGTTCCCTGGTGGAAGAAGTTCGCAGCTACGAGCGCGAGATCATGGAATTGTGCGTGACCAAATCCGGCATGCCGCGCCCGCATTTCATCAAGACTTTCCCCGGCAACGAAAACAATCTGGACTGGGTGTTGACGGAAATCGCCACCAAGAAGCCCTACTGCGAGAAACTGTCGCGTTTCCAGCACGCCATTGTCGACCAGCAGCAGCGCCTGCTGGATTTGCAGGTGCGGGTGCGGATTCCCATCAAGGACCTGAAGGAAATCAATCGTCAGATGTCCACCGGCGAAGCCAAGGCGCGTCGCGCCAAGCGCGAGATGATCGAGGCCAACCTGCGCCTGGTGATCTCCATCGCCAAGAAATACACCAACCGCGGCCTGCAGTTCCTCGACCTGATTCAGGAGGGCAACATCGGCCTGATGAAAGCGGTCGATAAGTTCGAATATCGCCGCGGCTACAAGTTCTCGACCTACGCCACCTGGTGGATCCGTCAGGCGATCACGCGCTCCATCGCAGACCAGGCGCGCACCATTCGCATCCCGGTGCACATGATCGAGACCATCAACAAGATGAACCGCATCTCGCGGCAGATCCTGCAGGAAACCGGGCAGGAACCCGACCCTGCCGAGCTGGCGACCAAGATGGAAATGCCCGAGGAGAAGATCCGCAAAATCCTCAAGATTTCCAAGGAGCCGATCTCCATGGAAACCCCGATCGGCGACGACGAGGATTCTCATCTGGGCGACTTCATCGAGGACTCGACCACCCTGGCTCCGGCCGATGCGGCGCTGTACGCCTCCTTGCGCGAAGCCACCAAGGAAGTGCTGGAATCGCTCACGCCGCGCGAAGCCAAAGTGCTACGCATGCGCTTCGGCATCGAGATGAACACCGACCACACCCTGGAGGAAGTCGGCAAGCAGTTCGACGTCACCCGCGAGCGTATCCGCCAGATCGAAGCCAAGGCCCTGCGCAAGTTGCGCCATCCCTCCCGCTCCGAGCGCCTGCGCAGCTTCCTGGATCACGAGGTCTGATCCAGGCAAGCCGCCTTCATAGCGCAACGCAGCTTTTTTTGGGCCTGTAGCTCAGTTGGTTAGAGCAGAGGACTCATAATCCTTTGGTCCACGGTTCAAGTCCGTGCGGGCCCACCATAATAACAAGGAGTTAGGTTTAATCGCCTAGCTCCTTTTTATTTGGCGGGACACTGGCGGGAGGGTCGTAGAAAATACACTGCTCTGCGCCTTGCCGTATTTTCCTATCCTGGAAAGTTGATTTCTTCATTTTGTTGGTATCCGATTTCCGTGATTGATTTGGCGTAGTGCGATGCAGCAGCGACTACTGATCGTTGGATGGGTAACGGCCCGACCGTTTCACATCGGCCAGGAAGAGACCTATGCGACGAGTCGTTGGTGCCAATTACCGTCAGTCATCACAAGCCGAATTGATGCGCCTGAGTGGCGGGTTTCAGCCAAAAAGCCAACTTACAAGACCTGCCCTGCCAGGTAGTTCCGCCATCTGACGAGGTATATACTAAATTGGGTGGTGATGTTTATGGGGATCAACATGCTTCGGAGATCGATACTCGTCGTGCTGTCCGTCTTGTTCGGAAATCTCGCTGATGCCGACGCAGAGCCAATACATGACGCTACACGCGGTGAGTTGTTGTACTCGACGCGTAGCATCGCCTGCCACAGCGCCGAGGTTCATTGGCGGGACAAGCAACTCGCCACCGACTGGTCAAGTCTTCAGGCGGAAGTACGCCGCTGGCAGGGATTTTCAGGGCTTGGGTGGGGTGATGACGACGTTGCGGAGATGGCTCGATACCTGAATGCTCTCCATTACCACTATTCCACGCCGGACTGACCGGGGCCTTGTGAAATGCCGATAGATTCGACGCGCCGACCTTGGTGGCTTGAGCCACCGTCGAAAGAGGTGGCTGAGCCTGCGACCAAGGCTACCGGCTTGTCGGGCGCCGAGGCCAAAGCCCGGTTTGCCAGATTCGGCCCCAACCTGTTCCGCGAGCGGCAGGAAAAATCTCTGCTGCTACAGTATCTCACCCGCTTCAAGAACCCTCTCGTCATTATCCTTCTCATCGCCAGTGCGGTTTCAGCGTTCACCGGGGAGGTCACCAACTTCCTCATCATCAGCTGCATCGTTTTGCTGAGCGTCACGCTGGATTTTGTCCAGGAGTACCGTGCCAATGCGGCCGCAAAAAAATTGCGCCAGTCGGTTTCCATACGGGCCAACGTGCTGCGCGATGGCAAGCCACTGGAGGTCGCGGTGATCCAGGTGGTACCCGGTGACGTCGTCCTGCTTTCGGCCGGCGATCTGATTCCGGCGGATGGAAGAGTGCTGGAAGCGCGTGATTTCTTTGTCAAGCAGGCGCTGTTGACCGGTGAGTCCTACCCGGTGGAAAAGCGACCGGGCGCGCTACCGGATACGTCCACAGAGCTGCAGGAAGCGACCAATGCGGTATTCATGGGCACATCTGTCATCAGCGGTAGTGCCAGGGTACTGGTGGTCAAGACTGGGGCAGGTACCGCCATCGGAGAAGTCGCTGACAGAGTTTCACGCCAGTCGGAGCCGACTTCGTTCGAAATCGGCACCCGCCGCTTCGGCATGTTGATCATGCGGCTGACGGTCTTGATGGTGCTGTTCGTTCTGCTCGTTAACACTTTTTTCCACAAGCCCTGGCTGGAATCCTTCCTGTTTGCCGTGGCCCTTGCCGTTGGGCTGACGCCGGAACTCCTGCCCATGGTGATCTCGGTGACACTGTCGCGGGGTGCAATGCGCATGGCGAAGCAGCACATGATCGTCAAGCGCCTGTCCGCCATTCAGGATCTAGGGTCCATGGATGTCCTCTGCACCGACAAGACCGGCACCCTGACCGAGGCAAAAATCCGCCTGGAAAGACATGTGGATGCGAAAGGCCGGCCCAGCGAGCGAGTACTGGAGCTGGCCTATTTCAACAGCTTCTTCGAGACGGGCCTAAAAAGTCCCCTCGACGAAGCCATTCTCGCTCATCAGCACATCGAGATTGGCGCCTGGAAAAAAATCGATGAGGTCCCCTTCGACTTCGAGCGCCGTCGCGTCTCGGTGCTTCTGGATAATGGCGAGACGAGATGGCTGGTGGTGAAAGGCGCGCCCGACGAGATCGCGGGACTTTGCACTCATTATGAAGCAGAAGGCGCCAATTTCCAGCGTTCTATAGACGACGAAGCTCTGACGGCGATTCGCGGCCAGTATCACGCGCTTGAAGAAGAAGGTTTCCGTGTGCTGGGCATCGCCTGGCGTCAGGTTCCGCTGGACCATCCCCATGCCGTGGTGAGTGACGAAACGGAACTGGTGCTTGCCGGGTTTGCAGCCTTCCTCGACCCTCCGAAGGAGAGCGCTGCCTCCGCACTTGAGGCGCTCAACAGGGTCGGCGTCGCAATCAAGATCGTTACTGGCGACAGTGATCTGGTCACCCGGCATGTCTGTGCCCAATTGAAGATTCCGGTCACTGGGCTTCTGACCGGCAAAGAAATCGCGAAGATGGATGATCACGCCCTGCAGGCCAGGGTCGAAACGACGAACCTGTTCTGCCGGGTGAATCCGACAGAGAAAGAGCGCGTGATCCGGGCGCTCAAGGCCCGCGGCCATGTGGTTGGATACCTGGGTGATGGCATCAACGATGCGCCGTCCTTGCACTCGGCGGACGTCGGTCTGTCGGTGGATTCTGCTGTAGATGTAGCCAAGGAGGCGGCCGACATGATTCTCCTGAAACAGGACCTGCACGTGCTGCATGCGGGCGTTCTGGAGGGACGACGCACCTTCGGCAACATCATGAAGTACATCATGATGGGGACCAGCTCCAACTTCGGAAACATGTTCAGCATGGCCGGCGCCTCGCTGTTCTTGCCTTTCCTGCCGATGTTGCCGACCCAGATCCTGCTCAACAACATTCTCTACGACATCTCGGAAATACCGATCCCGCTGGACAAGGTGGATGCCGGCGAAATTCACGCCCCGCGTGTGCTCGACATGAATTTCGTCCGCAATTTCATGCTCGTGATCGGGCCGATCAGCTCCCTGTTCGACTTTCTGACCTTCTACATCCTGCTGGCCGTGTTGCAGGCGGATGAGAAACTGTTTCAGACCGGTTGGTTCGTTGAATCGCTGTGCACTCAGGTGCTGGTGATCTTCATCATCCGCACCCGTGGAAACCCCCTGAAAAGCCGCGCCCATCCGATGCTGACGGTTACCTCCCTGGCGGTTGTGACCATCGCCGTGCTCTTGCCGTTTACGCCGCTGGGTACGCATTTCGGTTTTGTGCCGCCGCCGGCCAGGTTCTATTTCATCCTCGGGGCCATGGTGCTTGTCTATCTCTTCCTTGTTGAACTGGCCAAGCAGGGCTTCTACCGATGGTCAGCAGTGGGAAGGCGGCCGCGCAGACCTGCCACCCGGGCTTAGTCCGTCAGCCTCTACAGGCGGCATAAATTCATGCAACGTCTTAGGGTGGAACAGCCATTCATCTTTCGCTTCTGATCATCAGATGTGAGCTTATGCGACAGCTTGGGGTCGGGTACGGCAGTTCGTTCGCCTTCGCTGAAAGCAGGCGCTGGCCTCGATAAAGTGGTGACAGGCAGTTACGTGTAGAGTAGAGATGTGGCGCGGTGGCAGTAGGTTCAGTTTGTCTGTTATCCGCCCCTTGGGCATTTGACTGGGGGTGCAGAGGTCAAGGATACTTCAGGTCGAGCGGTTGAAACGCCAACCTTCGGTGTAGAACCGCGGACTCTGGCTCATGCTATCCGACGTTATTGGCCGATCGAATCCTTAGCATGCGGAAAGTAGCGATGCACGGGAACAGTTCAACATAGTTCTAATGTAATCCGTTTATTCAATCTCACAAGAAAGACTTTCATGAAAAAAATAGGCACGCTAATCGCTTCAATGTCCCTCGTGCTAACGCTAGGTGCTCATGCTGCGGCGCCAACAATCGCTGCGGTCGAGTTCAAGGAAGTAAAGACCCCTTCCGGGATTGGAATAACCACATTGAAAGTAGGATCGGGTGACAGTCCAAAATCAACGGACACGGTCAAGGTTCATTATCGTGGAACCCTTACCGACGGGAAGGAGTTCGACAGTTCCTACAAAAGAGGCCAGCCGACCAGTTTCCCCCTGAACCGGGTCATTCCCTGCTGGACCGAAGGCGTTCAAGCCATGAAAGTCGGCGGCAAGGCAAAGCTGGTTTGCCCGGGCAATCTGGCTTACGGTCCGCACGGTATCCTTGGAACCATACCCCCCAATGCCACGCTGATTTTTGAGGTGGAGCTGCTGGAAATTGTGAAGTAGTCAGAGTGGGGTGGATGGTCAGGCTGGCTGAGGTTGGGGCTAATCAAGAAACCATAAACAGGTGTCTCTGAGGAGTTTCGTAATGCAGGTCTTCGACCGTGACATACTCGAATCGGAGATTCGCGACGGACGACGAACATTCTCCGAATGCGCATTTTCTAATGCGGATTTGTCTCGATTGGATTTGTCGGCCATCGAGTTCTCCAATTGCGAGATCACTGGGGCTAATCTGCGCGGAGCGAGCATTTGCGACAGTACCTGGATTGCATGTAGAGGGGCAGGAGCCAGCCTGCATGCGGCCGATTGCAGCGATGCAGGTTTCTGGCGGTGCAATTTCGCAAACACGGATTGGCGCGGAGCCCGGCTATCGTCTGCACGCTTCGAAGACTGCAAGCTAACGGGAGCAAACTTCAGCGAGGCTCGTCTTCTTGGCATCCATTTCGAGCGCTGCCTGCTCGTCAGCGCGATGCTACGTGGCGTGTCCTTCCGTAAGTGCGAACTTGTAGGGCTTGATTTCACCGACGCCGACCTTGGAGGCGCCGATTTTCGTGATGCCGTGTTAACGGAATGCAGCTTGCGAGAGGCATCGCTACGAACCGCTTTGTTTCTCAATGCGGATCTTCGTGGATGTGATCTCGGCAGTCTAAACCTTAATGACGCAGGGGCGTTACGTGGTGCAATTATCTCAAGCTCTCAGGCGACGGAGCTCCTCGGTGGTTTCGGTTTGACAGTGCTTTAGTCGACTGCCCCATTGATATGCTCCCTGTCATTTTTGCTTTTTTTGATCGCATCAGGAAAAAGCGGGATCGGTTCTGAAATTGGGTGAAAGGTACGTCTGGCGAAGAAGCTCCGCGCTGGACGGTGGGCGACAGTCTCAAATGTGCCAACTGCGGACGGCGAGGCGGAGTCTCAATCAGACTAATGATCGTGACGCTACCTGAAACCTCTTTGCTTGAACGGGTTGCTGTCGTTCAGTTCATCTACATACTGGCTCATGCCTTTTGCTTCGCGCTGTAGAAAATCTTCCACCGCACGCGAAAATTCGGGATGAGCTAGCCAGTGTGCCGACCAGGTGATCACGGGCAGGAATCCCCGTGCGATCTTGTGTTCGCCTTGAGCGCCGCCTTCGAAGGTGGCGATTTTCTGTTCGATGCAAAATTCTATGGCTTGGTAGTAGCAGGTTTCGAAGTGCAGGCCGGGGTGGTATTCAAGCGCGCCCCAGGAGCGCCCATACAGGTCGTCGTCGTTGAAGAAATTGAGTGCGCTGGCAATCGGCTCGCCATTGCGTGAGGCGATGACGAGTAGAATGTTTTCGGGCATGGCTGCACCGATGCGCCGAAAAAAATCCAGATTCAAAGGTTGCGGCGAGTTGTATTGCCGGAAAGTGTGGGTAAAGCAACGAAAAAAGAACGCCCATTGTTCTGCCGTGATCCTTTCCCCGCGGATGCGCTCGAAGTTGATGCCGGCATCCCTCACCTTGCGCCGCTCCTGTTTGATCCTTTTGCGCTTGTCGTGGCTCATGCCGGACAGGAAAGCATCGAAATCCGCATATCCCGGGTTTTGCCAGTGAAACTGCACGCCCTGGCGCAACATCATGCCTTGCTGTTGCATCTCCAGCGCCTGATCTTCGTGGGGAAATAAACAATGCAGGGAAGAGACGCCTGAGCTCTGTGCCAGTTGCAAGGCTGACCGGACCAGCTGTGCCCGAATCTGGGGCGATGAGGCCAGCAGCCGTAGTCCTGCTACCGGCGTGAAGGGCACGGCGCACAGCAGTTTGGGGTAGTAGTTCAGCCCCTGTTTCTGGTAAGCCTCCGCCCACGCCCAATCGAAAACGAATTCACCGTATGAGTGGTTTTTGAGATACAGCGGCATGGCACCAGCGAGGGTGCCGTCCTGCCAGAGGGTAAGGAACTGCGCCTGCCAGCCGGTGCGCGGCGTGGCGCATCCGCTTTCCTGGAGTGCGCGCAGGAAGGCGTGGGACAGGAACGGATTGTTGCCTGCCAGTGCGTTCCACTGCGCCTCGGGGATGTCCGCGATGGTTTCGATAATCTTGAGATCAGGTGAGGGAGGCAATTTCATTGGCCCGGTAATTTAGTCCTCTTGATTCTAGCCGAGTCGGCCCGATTCTCCCAGTAATACACTCGGGATTGAATCGCTCCATGAAAAAACTTGATCAGCTGGATTTTCAGAATACCTTTGCGCGCCTGCCGGACACTTTCCACAGCCGCCTGCACCCTACGCCTCTGCCCGAGCCTTATCTGGTCAGCTTCAACGCGAATGCGGCAAAATTGATTGATCTGGATGCGGACGAAGCGATGCGCGCCGACTTTGCCGAGTATTTCATCGGCAACCGTTTGCTGCCCGGCAGCGACCCGCTGGCGATGCTCTATGCCGGGCACCAGTTTGGCCATTTCGTGCCGCAGTTGGGCGATGGCAGGGCGATATTGCTGGGTGAAGTAAAGAATCGCGCCGGGGAGCACTGGGATCTTCAATTGAAGGGGGCCGGGGCCACGCCGTTTTCACGCAGTGGTGATGGCCGTGCCGTGCTGCGTTCCAGCATCCGCGAATACTTGTGTTCTGAGGCCATGCATGGCCTGGGCATTCCCACCACTCGCGCCTTGTGCATTGTCGGCAGCGACGAAGAGGTTTGGCGCGAGACCGTCGAAAGTGCCGCGGTGGTTACGCGCATCGCGCCTTCTCACGTGCGCTTCGGCTCGTTCGAGGTGTTTTTCTACCGGGACCAGCCAGAACCGATTTCCCTGCTTGCCGATTATGTGATTACCCGGCATTTTCCCGAGCTGGCCGACGCGCCTGACAAATATCCGCGTTTCCTGAACGAGGTGGTCACGCGCACTGCAAGGCTGATGGCCAAATGGCAGGCGGTCGGCTTCTCGCATGGGGTGATGAATACTGACAACATGTCCATCCTCGGTTTGACTTTCGACTATGGCCCATTCGGTTTCATGGAAACCTACAATCCGGGTTACGTCTGCAACCATTCCGACCATGGCGGGCGCTACGCCTTTGACCGGCAGCCACAAATCGGCCTGTGGAACCTGACCTGCCTGGCGCAGGCCTTGACGCCGATTATCCCGGTGGAGGAGGCAAGAGCGGTGCTGGGCAACTATAGCCCGACTTATGCCGAGCATTATGTGGACTTGATGAGCCAGAAGCTGGGCTTGACCCACACAGGCAAAGAAGATGTTTCACTGATCGAGGCGCTGCTGGGGCTGATGCACGCCAACCAGGTGGACTATACCCATCTGTTCCGCAGCCTGGGGTATTTCAAATCCGCAACGGGCGAGCAGAACAGCGTGGTGCGCGATCAATTCATCGACCGCCCGGCATTCGATGCCTGGGCCGAAACTTATCGCGCCCGGTTGCGAAATGAGGCGGGCACGGACGATGAGCGCAAGGTGCGCATGGACAGGGTCAACCCCAAATACATCCTGCGCAATTATCTGGCGCAAGTCGCAATCGGCAAGGCCGAGAAGGAGCGCGACTTTTCAGAAGTGGATCGCTTGCTGAAATTGCTTAGCCGCCCCTTTGACGAGCAGCCGGAGATGGCGGATTATGCCGCGCCGCCGCCGGACTGGGCGCAGCATATTTCGGTGAGCTGCTCGTCGTGACGGGTTTCTAGGGATTCCTAGGAGCGATGCGAGCGCTGCCATACCAGGATCCGGTTGTTGGCAGGCATGGCTACATCCTTCTGCAGCAACAGCCCTTGCGATTCGGCGAGCCGATTCAGGGCCTCAAAATCCCGGACGCCGCTGTTCGGGTCGCGTGACTTGAGCCAGGCGTCGAATCGCGCATTGCTTTCGGAAGTGAATTTTCCGCCGTAGTTGAACGGCCCATACAGACAGAGGATTCCGCCTTCGTCCAGAACGCGGCCTATGCCTGCAAACATAATCTCCACTTCTTGCCACGCAACGATGTGCACGGTGTTGGCATTGAACACGGCGTCCACGCTTTCGATCGGCCACTCGGGATCGTTGATGTCGATGGCAACAGGGGGCAACACATTCGGCAGCAGAGATTCATCCAGCCATGCCTGGATGCCCGCATGGTTCTGCGACAGCTCGCTGGTCTGCCAGGTCAGGTGCGGCAGTGCCCGGCCAAAGTAAACGGCGTGCTGGCCGGTCCCGCTGGCGATTTCCAGCACTCGGCGCTGGCTGGCAAAAATCTCCTGCAGGACTTCGAGTATGGGTCCCTGATTCTGCTCGCAGGATTCGGCGTAAGGTTTCATGTATTGATGGTAATGGATTTGCACGGGTATGGCGCGAATTTTACATGCGAACTTCAGTGGGTAAAATGAACCATGGGAAATAAAGCGATGTGGCAGACAATCGGCAAAGCAATCCAGGCTGCAACGGGGGAAGATTTTACCGTCCGGAAATGCCGCGCCACCGGGGGCGGATGCATCAATTCAACGTATTCGGTCGAGGACGGTGCGCACCGCTTCTTCGTCAAAGTTAACCGTATGTCTGGTCTGGCCATGTTTGAGGCGGAGGCCGACGGGCTGCGTGAAATCGCGGGAACCGGCGTTATCCGCGTTCCCAGTCCGGTGTGTACCGGAACCGCTGCGGATTCTGCATTTCTGGTGCTCGAATATATTGATTTCAGTTCCGGCAGGAAGGGGCGGGCAGAAGATCTGGGGCGCCAGCTGGCCGGCATGCACCGGGTCCGCGGGACACAGTACGGCTGGCGGCGTGACAACACGATCGGTTCCACGTGCCAGGTCAATACACCTGCCGACAACTGGCCGGAGTTCTGGCGTGACCGGCGGCTCGGGTGCCAGCTTGCGCTGGCAGCGAGCAACGGTTATGGCGGTGCACTGCAGCGCAAGGGGGAGCGTTTGCTGGTGAGGCTGGACGGGTTTTTTACCGGCGATGCACCATTGCCGTCGTTGTTGCACGGTGATCTGTGGGGCGGAAATTATGCTTACGCCGCTAGCGGTGAGCCGGTTATTTTTGATCCGGCGGTCTACTACGGCGACAGGGAAACGGATCTGGCGATGACTGAGCTGTTCGGCGGCTTTCCTGCGGCATTCCATGCGGCCTACCGCGAAGCGTTCCCTCTCGATTCCGGCTACCCCGCGCGAAAGTCGTTATACAACCTTTACCACATACTCAATCATCTAAATATGTTTGGCGAAGGCTATCTTGGACAAGCGGAAGGGATGATCGAAAAGCTGTTGAGCGAGGCAGGATAGCCCCACACTTCGTGTACCGCAGTGGCAAGGAACTGAAGTCAGGCCGTAGTGTTGACGTTCTGCCCCAAGTGGGAGGGCATGTTCGCGGCGGAGGTTTTTGTCGGTTGCGGTACGGAATTGATGAGTGCCGCGGTGTTTTGCGCCTGAATTTCCGGGGACTTCCTCAAAACTTCATTCTCGACCGAGTTGCCTACCGATTGGCCTGATAGTGCGCTGACAGACGATGCGCTGGAAATATCCATGGCAGTTTCCCATTGAAATAAATTTTCAATTTTGAATATAGCACAGGACAGTTTTTCATGCGATTAAAATGATCGCTGCCAGTTTAATTGGTAATTGGTCATATGCTAATTTACCTGGTACATTTGTACTAACTATCGGAAATAAAACAAAAAAATTAAAAAAAAGCTTGCTTTGCCCAAGATAAATTCAGTATGCTTGCTTTACACAAACAGCAAATCTTTCCAAGGAAAACGGATGCCTTCGGAGAATGCTCGACAAAACGGAGAAGGAGGAGTGATGCGGAAAAAATCGACACTTTTGTTTGCGCTGATCGCCGGCTTGGGTATCGCGAACCTGTCCATGGCGGCCGAGGGCACAAAGGAGCCCGCTGGACGGGCGGTCGTATTTGATAAGGCGAAGGGCAATTGCCTCGCCTGCCATGCGATCCCCAATGATCCGAAGGCCGAGTCGCCCGGTAACATAGCGCCACCCTTCATCATGATGAAGGAGCGCTTTCCTGACCGAAGCAAACTGCGTGCCCAGATTTGGGATTCCACTGTAGCCAACCCCAAAACATCGATGCCGCCTTTCGGAAAGCACCAGATACTGACTGAGCAGGAAATTGATCAGGTCGTTGAATACATACATAGTCTTTAACTTTTTTATTTGGAGATCGGATGATGAATCACTTGCGTAGAACTTTTTTGAAGAGCACCGGAGCTGCCGGGACGGTGGCGGTCGCGATTGCGGCGGGCCTGCTCAAGCCTGGTCAGGTGTTGGCAGCGGAATGGAACAAGGTGGCATTTGATGCCACGACCACGACGGATGCGATGAAGGGCGTAAATGTTGCTGGCGCCGCCGAGAGCAAGGACATCCTGATCAAGGCGCCGGATATTGCCGAGAATGGTGCGGTGGTTCCGGTAGAAGTGACCAGCAAAATTCCCGGCACCACTTCCATCATTATCTTTGTAGACAAGAACCAGAATCCCTTGATCGCTGATTTCGAGTTTGCCAATGGCGCTGAAGGATACATTTCTACACGCATCAAGATGGCCAACACCTCCCACGTCAGGGTGGCAGTGAAGGCCGGCGGCAAGGCTTACACCGCCTCCAAGGAAGTCAAGGTGACGATCGGCGGCTGCGGCGGTTGATCAGCTTGAATGGATTTGAATATTCACTTTATTTGACAAGGATACGAACATGGCTGAAGGAATGAAAATTCGCGCGACGCTGCAAGGCGATGTCGCCGATGTGAAAGCGCTGATGAATCACATCATGGAGACCGGCCTGCGCAAGGACGCCAAAACCGGGCAATTGATTCCTGCCCACTTCATCAATCACGTCGTGGCCACCCTGAACGGCAAGACCGTACTGGAAGCGCAGTGGGGCGCGGCAATTTCCAAGAATCCCTTTCTGGGCTTCAAGATCAAGGGTGCCAAGGCCGGCGACAAAATCGTGATCAATGCGGTGGACAACAAAGGCGAAAAGATGAGCGGCGAAGCAGCTATTGCCTGATCGAGCCTGGCCGGATGCTTCTCGTCCGGCCAATTTCACACAAAAAATTATAACGATTTCTGCGAAAGGAATTGATGATGAGACGGAGACTCACCGCTTTTCTGGCCTGTCTGTTTCTGGGTGCCAGCCTTGCTGCGAGCGCCGGGCCTGCCGACGATCGCAAGGCCTTGAGCGAGCATTACAAGCAGCATCTTCCTGGCGTAAAGTTTGAGGATTATGTGCTGGGCGCCCTGGCGTTGAATAAAGACGCCCTGGATCAGTATGAAAGCATCATGATTTTCCCGCCTTTCGTTAATGATGTCGATGATGGCAGGAAAATATGGGAAAAGCCGTTCAAGAACGGTAAGAAGCTCTCCTCGTGCTTTCCCAATGGCGGAAAGAATGTAGCTGGCAGCTATCCCTATTTCGATAATGCCAGCGGCAAGGTCATCACTTTCGAGAATGCGCTCAATGCCTGCCTGAAGGCGAACGGCGAGGCGGAGTTGAAATATGGCGGCAATGATCTCGGGTTGCTGTCGGCATACGTAAAGAGTTTGTCGGACGGAATGAAAGTGCAGGTCAAGGTGGAGGGCCCTGCTGCCTTGGCGGCGTACGAGAAAGGCAAGACACATTACTATAGCCGCCGTGGACAGCTGAATTTCTCATGTGCATCTTGCCATATCGACAATGTCGGTAAGTTCATCCGTAGCGAACAGCTCTCCCCGATGATCGGGCAGGCTGCGCACTGGCCGGAATTTCGTGCCGGAACGGAACTGGTTACGCTGCAAGGACGTTTTCGCCAGTGCCAGAAAAATGTTCGAGCAGCACCGCTGGAATTCAACAGCGAAGAGTACAACAACCTGGAATACTTCCTCACCTATATGAGCAACGGCCTGCCGATGCAGACGCCGGTGTTCCGCAAGTAAACCACTTCGGGCCAGAGGCGCGGGGCTGGAGGCTGGAGGCGGTTGTCGCTTCGCGGTTTCCTTTTGTCCCTCGCCTCGTGCCTCTCTACCCTGATTTGGAGTTCCCATGTCCATGAACCGCCGCGAATTTCTGCAGATCCTGGCAGTAGCCGCCGCATCCGGCTTCGCCCTGAACAGCCGGCAGGCCCTGTCTGCCAGCCATGCTGGAAGCTTCTACGATTTACCTTCATTCGGCAATGTCTCTTTGCTGCACATTACCGATTGCCATGCTCAGTTGATGCCGATTTATTTCCGTGAACCCAACGTGAATATCGGCCTGGGTACCAGCCTCAATAAACCGCCGCACCTGGTGGGAGAGCAGCTGCTCAAGTCATTCGGCATTCAGCCCGGGACGGTCGAAGCCCATGCTTTCACTTACCTCGATTTCGAAAAGGCCGCCCGTACCTACGGCAAGGTCGGCGGTTTTGCCCACCTCGCCGGACTGGTGAAGAAAGTTCGCGCCAACCGTCCGGGGGCCTTGCTGCTGGATGGCGGCGATACCTGGCAGGGTTCCGCCACCGCGCTGTGGACCAATGGCCAGGACATGGTGGATGCCTGCAAACTGCTCGGTGTGGACATCATGACCGGCCACTGGGAATTCACCCTGGGTGCAGAGCGCGTCAAGCAGATTGTGGATAACGATTTCAAGGGTAAGGTGGACTTTCTGGCGCAGAACATCAAGACCAACGATTTCGGCGACCAGGTGTTCCAGCCCTATGTCATCAAGCGCATGAATGGCATTCCGGTTGCGATCATCGGCCAGGCCTTCCCCTACACGCCGATCGCCAACCCGCGTTACATGACCCCGGACTGGAGCTTCGGCATCCAGGACGACAATATGCAGAAGATGGTGGATGAGGCTCGCGCCAAGGGCGCCCAAGTCGTGGTAGTGCTGTCCCACAACGGCATGGATGTGGATTTGAAGATGGCCAGCCGCGTCACCGGCATCGACGCCATCCTTGGCGGCCATACCCACGACGGCATACCCGCTCCGTCCATCATCAAGAATGCCAGAGGGCAGACCCTGGTGACCAATGCCGGTTCCAATGGCAAGTTTCTTGGCGTGCTGGATTTCGACGTAAAGAATGGCAAGGTGGCTGGCTTCAAATACAAGCTGTTGCCGGTGTTCGCTAACCTGATCGAGCCGGATGCGGAAATGGCGGGGCTGATCAAGAAAGTTCGCGCGCCCTACGAAGCCAAGCTGGCGGAGAAGCTGGCCGTCACCGAGGGAACGCTGTACCGCCGCGGTAACTTCAACGGCACCTTCGATCAATTGATACTGGATGCCCTGATGGAAGTGAAAGGCGCGGACGCTGCCTTCTCTCCCGGCTTCCGCTGGGGCACTTCGCTGTTGCCGGGCGACACCATCACCATGGAGCACGTGATGGACCAGACCGCCATTACCTATCCGTATACCACCCTCACCGAAATGAGCGGCACGATGATCAAGGACATCATGGAAGATGTCTGCGACAACCTGTTCAACGCTGATCCCTACAAGCAGCAGGGCGGTGACATGGTGCGCGTCGGCGGCATCAGCTATACCTGCGATTTGCGCCAGGGCTTCGGCAAGCGCATCAACAACATGAGCCTGAAAGGCAAGGCGCTCGATCCCAACAAGAAATACAAGGTGGCGGGCTGGGCGCCGGTGGCCGAAGGTGCCAGCGGCGAGCCGATCTGGGATGTGGTGGCAACTTATCTGCGCGACAAGAAGGTGATCACGCCGCGCAAGCTCAATCTGCCCAGGCTGATCGGGGTGGAGGGCAATGCCGGCATCGCCTGAATAGGGTAAGATAGGCGGGCAACTGCCGTAATCCTAGAAAAGTTTATCCACGGATTACACGGATGTACACAGATTATCAATGGGTTACATAAGGCGTATGGCCCACCCTTCTGGCGGCAAACGGTTTATGCCCAACCATTTTTTTATCTGTGTTAATCCGTGTTCATCCGTGGATAATAGTAGTTTTCAGGACAAAAATTTCTTTGTCGAAGATGCCTATGCCCTCAGCCCGTTCCATCCGCATCCCGCTCGTCATTCTCGCGCTCATCGTCGCTGCCGGCGGAGCCTATTATTGGAAGACCCAGAGCGCCAACCCCTCCCAGGAAAAGTACAAAACCCAGGCGGTTGACCGCGGCGATATTGTCCAGAGCATCTCGGCCAATGGCACCCTGAGCCCAGTGGTGCTGGTGAACGTGGGCACCCAGGTGTCCGGCACGGTGAAGAAGCTGAATGCGGATTTCAACAGCCGGGTGAAAGAAGGGCAAATCCTGGCGGAGCTCGACCCCGCCCTGTTCGAAGCCCAACTCAAGCAGGACCAGGCCAACGTCGCCAATGCGGAGGCCGGACTGACCCTGGCGCGTGCCAAGGAAGTGCGAGCGCGCGCATTGCAGCAGAAGGGTTTTATTTCCCAGGACGGCGTGGACCAGGCTCGGCAGCAGCTGGAGTCGGGACTGGCCCAGCTCAAGCTCACACAAGCCCAGTTGGCGCGTTCCCGCACCAACCTGAACTATAGCGTGATCCGTTCGCCGATTTCCGGGGTGGTGGTGGCGCGCAGCATCGATGTGGGCCAGACGGTCGCGGCCAGCTTCCAGACGCCGACGTTGTTCCAGATCGCGGGCGATCTCAAGCAGATGCAGATCGAAACCAGCGTAGCCGAGGCGGATATCGGCAACCTCGGGATCGGCCTGCCGGTGCACTTTAGCGTCGACGCCTTTTCCGACCGGCAGTTTGAAGGCCGCGTCAAACAAGTCAGGCTTAATCCCACCGTGCAGCAGAATGTAGTGACCTACAACGTGGTGGTGGCGGTGGATAACCCGGATGAAGTGTTGTTGCCGGGCATGACCGCTCATGTTCAGATCATCGTTAGCCGGCATGAAAACGCACTACGCGTGCCGAATGCGGCGCTACGCTTCAAGCCGCTGAAGGAAGAAGGCGGCGAGACCGCCGCCAAGAACAACAACAGGAAAGACAAAGGGCGCGGCGGCGCTACCGTTTACCGGCTCGAGCGAGGGGAGCCGAAGCCGGTGAGGATAAAGGCCGGCATCTCTGATGGCTCCTACACTGAAGTGCTGGGAGACGACATCAAGCTCGGGGAGCCGCTGATAGTCAGAGAGATAGGCGCCAAGAAAGAAAAAGGTCCCGGCTTTGGCCTCAGGATGATGTAATGGCTGATCCCCTGATTCGCGTCGAGGGCCTGCACAAGCAGTATGAAGTTGCCGGCGGGCGCGTCGTCCCGGTGCTGTACGACGTCAACCTGAGCATCGCTGCAGGCGAATTCGTCGCCATTATGGGGCCGTCCGGCTCGGGCAAGTCCACCTTCATGAATATCCTGGGCTGTCTTGATACGCCCACTAGCGGCCATTACTTTCTCAATGGTCGGGATGTGGCGCAGCTGAGTCCGGACGAACTGGCACACCTGCGCAACGGCCTGATCGGATTCGTGTTCCAGGGCTTCAACCTGTTGAAGCGCGTCACCGCGCTGGACAATGTCGCGCTGCCGCTGCTTTATGCTGGCCTGGGGCGGGCTGAACGCCGCATACGCGCCCTGGAAATGTTGCGCCAGACCGGTCTGGAAAAATTTGCCCTATCGCTGCCCAACCAGCTTTCCGGCGGTCAGCAGCAGCGCGTCGCCATCGCCCGCGCGCTGATCAACCGCCCGCCGCTGATCCTGGCCGACGAACCCACCGGCAACCTGGACACCAACACCAGCCAGGAAATCATGGAGATTTTCACCCGCCTCAACCGTGAACAGGGCATGACCGTCATCCTGGTGACCCATGAGCTTGATATCGCCCGCTATGCTCACCGAATGGTGCGCTTCGTGGACGGGCGGGTGGCGCATGATGGAAAAGTCAGTTCATTCACCACGAATGCCGAAAGTAGGCGCCTCTAGGCGACACGAATGTTCACGAATGAACACGAATCAGACGAAAATACTTCATCAGGAACTGGCTTACCAAATCGTGGGGTTGGCCATGCAGGCTCATACCAGGCTGGGAAATGGGTTCTTGGAAAAAGTGTATGAGAATGCACTGATGGTGCTACTTCGCAAAGCAGGAATCAATGCGGTGCAGCAGGCTCCGATTACTGTATTGTTTGACGGCGAATCCGTCGGCACTTATTACGCGGATATTCTGATCGAGAGCAAGATTATTCTGGAACTCAAAACAGTAAGTGAAATATCTGATTCCCATAAGGCCCAGACACTTAATTATCTCAAGGCAACCGGCCTGAATTTGGCTATGGTATTTAACTTTGCCAACCCTCGTTTGGAATACCAGCGGGTCGTTCTATGATTTCCTATTTTGATGTATTCGTGCAGATTCGTGAACATTCGTGTCATTCGTGGTTAATCTTTCTGTCATGAAAATTCTCGCGATTTTCGCCGAATCCTGGCGCGCCATGGCGATGAACGGCATGCGCACCGCGCTGACCATGCTCGGCATGGTGATCGGCGTGGCGGCGGTGGTGCTGATGCTCGCCGTCGGCCAAGGGGCGCAATACACCGTCAACCAATCCATTGCCTCGATGGGCAGCAACCTGTTCATCGTCTTGTCCGGCGCCAGCACTTCAGGCGGACTGCGCTTCGGTACGGGCAGCGTGCCTACCCTGACCGTCGGCGACGCGCAGGCGCTCGCTCAAGTCCCGTCGGTCAAGGCGGTTGCCCCGGTCTATCCGGGCAGCGCGCAGCTGGCCTATGGTTCGAACAACTGGAGTACGGTGGTGACCGGCTCCACTCCTGATTATCTGACTGTGCGCAACTGGACCCTGGATTCCGGCCATCCTTTCGAGGAAAGCGATGTGCGCGGCGCGACCCGGGTCGTTCTGCTCGGTCAGACGGTGGCAAAAAATCTGTTTGGAGAGGAAGATCCTACCGGCAAGAGCATCCGCATCAAAAACATGCCGTTCCTGGTGATCGGCGTGCTCTCGGCCAAGGGGCAGAGCCTGGATGGGCGCGACCAGGACGACACTGCCGTGGTGCCGGTCACCACCGCCCAGCGCAAGCTCTTTGGCAACCAGTTCCCCGGTACGGTGCGTTATATCTCGGTACAAGGAAAATCCGCCGAAGTGATGGATGAGGCGGAACGGGAGATGGGCCAGTTACTGCGTCAGCGCCACCGCCTGGCTGAGGGAGCGGAGGATGACTTCATGATCCGCAACCTGACTTCAGTGGCACAGTCCGCAGCCGGATCGGCGCAGGCCATGTCCTTGATGCTGGGAGCAATTGCCTCCGTTTCCTTGCTGGTAGGTGGAATAGGGATCATGAACATCATGCTGGTATCGGTCACCGAGCGCACCCGGGAAATCGGCATCCGGATGGCGATCGGTGCGCGCCGCCGAGACATCCTGTTACAATTTCTGCTTGAAGCGCTGATTATCTGCGTAGTCGGCGGGTTGGTTGGAGTGCTCCTTGGTGTTGGTGGAGCCTGGTTGGTCAGTTCGATGGCGGAAATGGCCGTGGTGGTAACGGTGTGGTCGATCCTGCTGTCGTTTGCCTTTTCTGCCGCGATCGGCGTATTTTTCGGTTACTACCCGGCACGGCGGGCGGCGATGCTCAAGCCGGTGGAGGCGTTGCGGTATGAATGACCTCCTCGTGAGGAGATGCTTCGGAGCCTGATGGGTTTCTCTGTATTTTGTCCGCTCTGCGTAGCAACACTGGCGAAAGGCCAGGGCGTGTCAGTTGACACCGTCAAGAATGCGGATATACTTGTATATCAATAACGGAGGGTTACTGACATGCTTGCTATTCGACTGCCTGAAGAAATCGAATCCCGCCTTGATGAACTTGCTCGGCGTACCGGGCGTACCAAAACATTTTACGCCCGCGAGGCCATCCTTGAATACCTCGATGACTTGGAGGATGTGTATCTGGCCGAGAAGCGGCTAGAGGATATACGCGCTGGACGGGAAAAAACCATCCCGCTTGAGGACGTGATGAAGCGCCATGGCCTGGAGGGTTGAGTTTTCTCCCGCCGCCGATCGGGAGCTTGACAAGCTCGACCCGCAACACGCCAAAAGGATACTTAAGTTCCTGTTTGAACGTGTTGCCGCACTGGACGACCCGCGCAGCATTGGCGAAGCGTTGAAGGGAGCGAGCCTTGGCGCCTTCTGGAAATACCGCGTGGGGGACTATCGAATTGTCTGTGCCATCGAGGATGAAGCCTTGCGAGTCCTCGTTGTGCGGGTAGGCAATCGGCGGGAAGTGTATCGGTGAGTTCCCGGCTGCGAGACTGTGCCCCGGCACGGCGGGCAGCAATGCTCAAGCCGGTGGAGGCGTTGCGGTATGAATAAAAGCACCAACACTGTCTGGCACCATGCCACGGTAACGCGCGCTCGCAGAGAACAGCTCAACGGCCACAAAAGTGTGATCGTATGGTTTACCGGGCTTTCCGGTGCCGGCAAGTCGACATTGGCGCACGCGGTTGAAGAGAGGCTGCACCAGATGAGTTGCCGAACCCTTGTTTTCGATGGCGATAATGTGCGTCATGGTCTGTGTGGTGACCTGGAATTTTCCGAGGAAGACCGCAGGGAAAATATCCGCCGCATCGGCGAAATGGCCAAGCTGTTTGTCGAAGCCGGCGTGATTGCGCTGACCGCCTTCATCTCCCCATTCCGCACGGATCGTCTCAAGGTTCGCAACCTGACGGCCTCAGGCGATTTCATCGAAGTCTATTGCCGCTGTCCGCTGGAAATCTGTGAGCATCGGGATGTGAAAGGAATGTACCGCCGGGCCCGTGCCGGCGAGATTCGCGATTTCACCGGCATCTCCTCCCCCTATGAAGAACCGGAAAATCCGGAACTGACCGTCGATACGGGTAGCATGCCGCTGGATCAATGTGTGGATCAGGTCATCGGCTATCTGCAGGGTCGCGGAGTGATTCCCAAGCCGCAATGAGCAAAATGGTTTTCAATCCCCTGCGCATCGTTGCCGATATCTGGCGCCACCGCTACCTGCTCGGCCAGCTCATCAAGCGCGATGTGCTGCTGCGCTACCGGGGCGCGATGTTCGGCGTGCTGTGGATTTTTCTCAGCCCGCTGTTGATGCTGGGTATTTTCGCCTTCGTCTTCGGCCATATCTTTCAGGCGCGCTGGCCCCAGCAGCAGGAGGGGCTGCCCTTCTGGCTGATCCTGTATAGCGGTCTGATCGTATTCAATATCTTTGCCGAGGCCGTATCCCGCTCGCCCTCGGCGGTGCGCGGCTACCCCAGTTTTGTAAAAAAAATCATCTTTCCGGTGAATATTCTGCCCCTGGTTCCCCTCGGCGCAGGGCTGGTGCATGGCGCATTCAATTTCCTCATCCTGCTGGTGGCACTGGCCTGGACGGGAAATCTGCACGGGCAGGTACTGCTTTTTCCCCTCCTGCTCATTCCCGTCCTGCTGCTCGCCTTGGGTTTTTCCTGGTTTCTGGCCGCCTGGGGGGTGTTCATCAAGGACATGACCCAGATCGTGCCGCTATTTGTGCAGATGCTGATGTTTTTGTCGCCCGTGTTCTACCCGGTGAGCGCTGTGCCTGAAGTGCTGCGCCCCATCTATTTGCACAATCCGCTCGGCGCGGTGATAGAGGCTGGACGGGCTGCCGCCTTGGGAACGTCGATTCCGTGGGCTCCCTGGAGCACTGCGCTGGCCATCGGTTTGGCAGCGGCCATTCTCGGTTATGCCTTCTTTCAGCACAGCCGCGAGGAATTTGCCGATGCGCTGTGAGTAAGCCTGGTGCACGTCACGGCATCAAATCATGAGGAAAGAGTGACATCTGCCAGCGAGAAATGCGAAACTATCCATTGTGAAGCCAGTGAATGTTGGGTTACTCCGTCGGTGGTGAGCCTGTCGAACCATGAAGCCGCTAACCCAATGGAATAGGTGTGACTCTGCGATGGATAGGGAAATAGCCGGCATTCGCTTCCCGGCTTTCGCTTACAGATATAGAGAAATCACACAAAGCAAACCCCTCCAGCAGGAGACATGACATGACACGAGATGACATCCTGACCTTCCTGAGAACTCACAAGCAGGAAATGCAACTGAACTACGGTGTAGCGGTTATCGGACTTTTTGGCAGCTATGCACGCCAAGCTGCACGGGACGACTCGGATATCGACATCCTCGTCGAATTTCAGGCCGAGAAGAAAACCTTGCGGAATTTCTTCGGGTGCAAGCGATATCTTGAAGAAAACCTTGGAAAACACGTCGATCTTGGCATCGAGAGCGCATTGAAGCCGATGGTGCACGAGACAATAAAAAAAGATGTTCTCTATGCCTGAACGCCATCACCAGCTTTATCTCACGGACATACTGGATTCTGGGCGCGCAATCCAGTCCTATGTTCAAGACATTGCCTTCGAACATTTCATTGCCGACAGGATGCGCTGCGCAGCCGTCATACGTGAATTTGAGATCATCGGCGAAGCGGTTGGAAAACTGCCGGAAACAGTCAAGGCTGACTTCCCGGAGGTGCCATGGCGTGATATCAAGGACTTCCGCAACCTGCTCGCCCATGAATACTTCGGCGTCGATCTGGAAATCGTCTGGAATGCCATAAAGACAGAACTCCCATTACTGCTGGACGCGACACAGACGATCCTCAGCGGCGAACAAACAAAGGAAAGCAATCGGGATGCCCTCTGACGAAATCGCCATCTCGGTCAAAAACCTCACCAAGAAATACCGTATTTTCGGCCACCCCGGCGACCGCATCAAGCAGGCGCTTACCTTGGGTCGGGTTCGCTTCCACCGGGAATTCACGGCCTTGCAGGACGTTTCCTTTGAAATCAAAAAAGGGGAAACCGTTGGCATCATTGGGCGAAATGGGTCGGGTAAGAGCACCCTGTTGCAACTGATTTGCGGTATTCTCAAGCCCACTTCGGGTGTGGTGCAGGTCAATGGCCGTGTTTCCGCCCTTCTGGAATTGGGCGCAGGGTTCAACCCGGAATTCACGGGGCGGGAGAACGTCTATTTCCAGGGCGCGGTAATGGGCCTGACAAAGGCCGAAATGGATGAACGTTTCGACAGCATCGTTGCTTTTGCGGACATCGGGGAATTTGTCGACCAGCCAGTCCGAACCTATTCGAGTGGAATGTATGTGCGGCTGGCGTTTGCCGCCGCCATCAACGTCGGGCCGGATATCCTGGTGGTGGATGAAGCGCTGTCCGTGGGTGATGCCCAGTTCCAAGCCAAGTGCTTCGGGAAGTTCCGGGAATTTCAGGAGAAAGGGGTGACCATTTTGTTTGTCACTCACAGCCTGGACCTGGTGGCTGCGCATTGCGAGCGGGTGATTTTGCTAGACTGTGGCAGGTTGGTGGAATCCGGGAGTCCTCAGGTGGCCATCGACAATTACCGCAGGTTGTTAGCAACTATTCAGCATCAGGAACCGGTGTCTGGCTCCTTGGGGACAGGTGCTGACACTCGTCGGTTTTGGGAGGGGATGTTCAAGCCCAATCTGTCGGAGGTACGTTATGGCTCGCGGGAAACGGAAATAATCGAAGCCGGGTTGTTCACTCTGGACGGCAGGCCAACTCAACTGCTGCACCACGGGGATGAATGCCTTGTAAAAATCAGGGTGCTGAGCCATCGGGGCAACCTTCGCCCATTCATGTCGTTTGTCATTAAGGATCTGAAAGGCCTCCCTTTGTGTGGCACGACCACACTCATGGAAGATGTTCATATCGAGTCGCCCCAGCCCGGACAAATACTGAACATTGTTTTTCGGCTGCCGATGTTTCTCAATCCGGGCCATTACCTGCTGTCTGTCGGGTCGCAAGCATTCGGGCTGGATGGGGTATCGGTGGCCCATGATCATCGTACCGACTATCTGCCTTTCGAGGTTATGGGGAAACCGCGCTACGGTGTCTTCGCCCCACCCGCTGTCGTCTCTCTGGAAAGGGAATGCTAACCTGATGGAACACGCTGAAAGCTTTTTCATCAAGCCGGGTTATGTGGTCAGGGGGGCGAGTGTTTATTTCGAGGACTCTCTGGTCAACTGCGGGGGGATAGTCCATCAGCCGGACGTTTACGCTTTGGCGGGTTACCTCGGGCGCAAGTTCGGCTGCACCCATATCCTCGATATCGGCTGCGGCCGCGGCCACAAATTGCTCAAACTGCACCCTGAGTTCAAGCTGGCCGGGGTGGATTCCGGCGCCAATATCGATTATTGCCGCAGCCATTACCCCTTTGGGCAATGGCTGTCCCTGGATTTGGAAAAGCAGCATGGGGACTTGTTGCCACGGGAGATACTGGAAAAAACCCTTGTCGTGTGTTCGGACGTGATCGAGCACCTTACCGATCCCACCGGGCTGCTGCTGGCCCTCAGCCATTGCCTCGAGTACGCCCCGGCGGCCATTCTGACTACGCCGGAACGCGATCTGGTGAGGGGCTTGGACGACATTGGCCCCCCCGCAAACCCGGCTCATGTGCGCGAGTGGAACCGGGCCGAGTTGTTGCAACTGCTGGAGGCGTTTTCATTCAAAATCGCCTTCCTCGGGCTCACCTGCAACAATGACCACGACCGGGAAAAGAAGACGATCTTGTCGGTTCTGCACGGCAACCGTCTGCCGCGGAGGGATATGGCCGCGAACGACGACTTCCGGGTGGTCGCGTTCATGACGGCGTATAACGAGGAAGACATTGTTTTTCATTCGGTGAGCCGGTTGTTGCGTGCGGGCATAGAGGTCTACCTGATCGACAACTGGTCCACCGACGGCACCGTAGCGGCGGTTGAGCCGCTACTGGGCAAGGGGCTGATCGGCATCGAACGCTTTCCAGCCGAGGGTAGCACAGGGACTTTCGACTTGGGCAGGCTGCTGGCGAGGGTAGAAGAACTGGCCCGGACCATTCCCGCCGACTGGTTCATCCACCATGACGTGGATGAGATCCGGGAATCCCCCTGGCCTGAGATTCGGCTCAGGGAGGCGTTGCAATATGTGGACCGGATGGGGTTCAATGCGGTGGATCACACGGTGATTGATTTCCCCCCGATCGATAACAGCTTTGTTTCGGGCAGTGATTTTGGTAGCTATTTCACCCATTGGGAGTTCGGTCGCCGCCCCGGCCATTTCCAGCAGGTCAAGGCCTGGAAGAATCTAGGCCAGCCGCTCACCCTCGCCAAAAGCGGCGGCCACGATGCGGACTTTCCGGGCCGCAGGGTGTTCCCCTACAAATTCCTGCTGCGGCACTATCCCGTGCGCTCCCATAGTCATGGGGAAAAGAAGGTGCTGGGCGAACGCAAGCCCAGATTCAATCCCGAGGAGCGCGCAGTGCGGGGGTGGCACACCCAGTACAACCACATTGAGCCGGGGTACGGCTTCTTGCGCGCGCCTGAATCACTGAGCCATTTCGACCCAGCCGGCTTCTATCAGGAATATCTGGTGGAACGTATTTCTGGAATTGGCATCGCACGGCAGAAAGAGGCCGAGCCTGAAAGAGCCCAGAGCGCCGGGCTGTTTCGGCGGCTGACGTCGTTGTTAGGACTACCATGAACGCGGATTACCCCATCCTATTCCCATGACAGAAGCACGGCCATACTCCTTCAACCCCGAACTCAAAATATGGGTGACGCCATCCCACGACGGCATTGCCTACTCAGACGGCGATGCCGTCGAGCACCGGTTGCTGGCGGCGCTCCGGCAGTGCCGCGATGTAAGCGGGACTTCCGAGGAGCTTCTGCCACACATCACCGATTGGCCGAGTGAATACCACCTGAGCCCCGTTCGGCACAACCTGCTACGTCCCTTTTTGTTCAAACCCACTGATCGTATCCTTGAACTAGGTTGCGGCTGCGGCGCGATAACTCGTTACTTTGGCGAAACTGGGGCCACAATCGTTTCCGTTGAAGGCAGCTACCGGCGAGCAGAAATTGCTGCAGAGCGTTGTCGAGACCGGCCTAATGTTGCGATCTATTGCGACAACCTCGCCGATTTCAGGACTGAGGAGAAATTCGATTACGTCACTCTTATTGGTGTCCTCGAATATGCCCCGTTGTTCATCGAGTCAGATGACCCGATTGGAGCCTGTCTGGCGCATGCCTTGTCGTTTTTGAAGGAGGATGGTGTTCTCATCCTTGCGATCGAAAACAAGTTGGGCCTCAAATATTTCAACGGCTGCAGCGAGGATCACACCGGGGTGCCCTATTTCGGCATCAATGGCCTTTACGACGCGGGGACACCGGTAACCTTTGGTAGGCGTGAACTGGAGGCCCGGCTGCGTGCCGCCGGTTTCGCCGATCTGGCGTTTTATTATCCTTTCCCCGATTATAAACTGCCCAACCTTATCTTGGCGGAGGATGCCTTCGCGCGAGACGATTTTCGGCCCGCTGATTTGCTGTACCGCGCCTTCAGCCGTGACTACGGCGGGGGCACGGACCGGGCGTTTCATGAGAGTCTCGCCTGGCAGTCTTTGGCGCGCAATAGGCTCATGCCGGGGCTTGCAAATTCCTTCCTGGTGCTTGCCCGCAAGGAATCTCCCGCAGACGGCTCCCATCCAGGCTGGCTCGCCCGACTCTACAGCACGGAGCGGGTGCCCTTCTATGCCACGGAAACGGCTTTCCTGCCGGTGGGCGCCAGCATTGCCGTCGCCAAGCGGCATCTCTTTCACCATATGTCTGCTTCGATTCAAGCCAATGGCCCATGCTTCCGGCATCGGCTGCCCCCCCATGCCCCCTACATTTCCGGGCGGCTTTACGTCACTGAACTGCAACCCATCATGGCGCGGGGCGGCGGCGTGGCGGAAGTGGCGCGGTGGGCGGCGCCCTGGGTGGAGCGTCTTGCCGCCATGGCCCAGCCCGGACCCGATCATACGATGGTGCTGCCCGGAGAATGCCTGGATGCCATTCCGTCCAACTTTGTGCGGGACGTCACGGGCGCCCTGGTCGAGATCGATGACGAATGGCGATCCGAGCTGCCGGTACTCCTTGCCTGGGTGCTGATCAGGGGACTGGTCAATGCGCTTTCCGCTTGTCCTTGCTCCCCGAACCTTGCGAGCTTGACGTTCCGTGAAGTGGTGAGTGGGGTGCTGGCATCCCTGGGGCAAAATCTTTCCGACGCGGACTATCGTGCTGCCGTTGCGCTTGAGGAAACCTTGCACGATACCGTCTACGGCTTGCGTCGGCATGGAGCCTCTCTCGCCGAATTGCTGGACGGGCCGCTGCGTTCGTTTACCTCGCCGCCCACCTACGCCGAAGAAATCATCGCGTTGAGAAGAGAGATTGCCCGCGTCAAGGCCACGGTCTCCTGGCAAATCACCAAACCCCTTCGGGCATTCTGGAATGTATTGCGTTCACTGCTGCCGAGCGATTCGGCAAAACGCTAACGGAGGCATGGCGCTTGAGTTCTTGGACCGCAGATATCGAATCCCTTCAGACGAGGCACTCCCTCCTTCATGGCTGGGGCAAGCTGCAAGGTTCAGGCGAGCCGCCCAGCAAGGCATGGCTGGAAGTCCGACATGGAGAGGGTGGCGGTGTCGGCAAAATTCCCGCGATATTCGGGAAGCTTTATCGAAGTGGCGAGGGGCGTTATACGTATATCGATTTCGTTCTTTACGGCGCCTTGGAAGAAGTGCCCGGCTCTCAAGATGCATTCTCCTTGGTCCTGGAGTGGCCGGACAACAGGCGGATACATCTGGCAGCGCCTCTCCCGCGCCATGTGCTGCCCAGCCGAGGGATGGCGCGCATCATGGCACTCCCGTGGAAGCATTACTTCACGCGGGGCATGCAACTCGTTCGTCAAGGGCAGTCGGGGCTGCTGCTGGGCAAGTTGGCCAGGATGATCCTCGCCTTTTTCTCTTCGGGTTGGGATCCCGTGCGCTTGCTGCAGTGGGTGGAAGCGGAAGGAAAACCCCTGGCGCTGGTTATCGATCACGATCTTGGGGGCGGGGCGAATCTTTATCGGCATTCCCTCATGCATCGCCTTGCCGCAGAGGGCTTTGCGCCCATCCTCCTCTCCGCTCATCACGGCATACTCGCTTATCAATTGATTGCGAAACGGGGGAGGCGGACCCGCACTGCTCATGTCGAGGACTTGAATGTGCTATTCGAGACCTTGTCCGGCGCGAATTTCGGGCGCGTGGTTTTCAACAATATCCTTTCCTTCCCGGCGCCGATCGCCTTGGTGGATGCGCTGACAAACTGGTTAAGGCAGAAGGGGATCGAGCAGTTTCTTTTCCTGGTGCACGATCACTACTGCATCTGTCCCTCGTGGCTATTGCTGAACGACGCCGGCAAGTATTGCGGCATCCCGGATACGGCCGTCTGCGCAAGCTGCTTGCCGGCAAACGCTTCCCCTTTCCTGGAGTTCGCCCGCGGAATCGATATTGTTTCCTGGAGAGCGGCTTGGGGCGCCCTGCTCCAAGAAGCCGACGAAATTCGCTGTTTTTCCTATGCAACCCGGAATCTGCTGCTTCGTGCCCATGCCGAAATCAACCCGGAGCGGGTAAGCGTCGTGCCCCACACCCTCGACCATGTTCGACTGAGAAAAGTCGCTCTGAAGGATCCTGGCTGGCCTGTGATTGGGGTTATCGGTCAAATTGGCTACCACAAAGGGGGTGGGGTGGTGCGCGATTTGGCGAATCACATTCGGATCGCCGGGAAAAAGGCCCACATCGTCGTTATCGGGACGATCGAGTATGACCTGCCCAAGGAATCGGTCACGATCACGGGGCCCTACCGCCCGGAGCAACTGCCGGAGCTCTTGGAAACCCATGGGGTAAACGTCGGTTTCTTTCCGTCCATCTGGCCCGAAACTTTCTCATATGTAACGGAAGAAATGATTACAATGGGACTCCCTGTCCTTACATTCGATCTGGGGGCTCCAGGAGAAAGAGTCGCCCAATATGCCTACGGACGGGTAATTCCACTCGGCAGCCCGGAAAGTATCCTTGAGGCGACCGAAGAGCTGTATAAAGATCATGTCCGCAACCCCTAGGTTCGCTAATCTTGACAAGCTGCGTGGTTTCGCGGCCCTAAGCGTGGTGCTTTACCACGTCATCGAGCACACCCACTGGACGACTTATCCTACCAGCGGATTGTTTTTCTGGGGCCGCATCGGATGGATGGGTGTGGACCTTTTCTTTGTCATTAGTGGCTTGGTCATTACTTATTCCGCCTGGTCCCTATACCATACCCAGGGTGTGGATTGGAAATCTCATTATTGGCGGCGGCGTCTGACACGTATTGTTCCGTTGTACCTGCTGACATCGGCGATGTATGTGACGCTGGTGCAGCCGGAGTGGATGTCTGTTTCAATCAAAGGAATTCTCTGGCACGGCGTGACGCATCTGCTGTTTATCCACAACCTGTTTCCGGGAACTCATGGTTCGATTAATGGCGTCAACTGGTCCATCGGCGTTGAGATGCAGTTTTATTTTCTCGTGGCACTCGTTCTGCCCTGGATTGTCAGAACGAGCGCTCTTGTATTGATCGCTACATTCTTCACGATTGCTTGGGCATGGAGAGCGGCTGTTTTCGGGTTGCTGGGCGATCAAGGCGCCTTCCTGCTGTTTCAATATACGACTCAGTTACCCGGAACCCTCGATCAGTTCGTTCTGGGCATCTTGCTGTGCAAAATTATGCTCGACCCTAAATATGTGAGTGTCGCAGAATGGATTAAACAGCATTACGCCATAGTTATTCTTGGCGGCCTTGTTACGGGCATCGTTATGTTCTCCATCTACATAAACCATGCAGACTATTGGCCGAATAACTGGATGGTAATTTTCTTCCGGACGCTGATTGGTGCGGCGGCCTGCGCCATAATACTCAGCGCGACTCTCTGGCCATGGAAAGTGCCGCGCATCATGTCGAGGCCATTGGATTTTCTTGGGGAAATATCATACGGGATTTATTTGTGGCATCTACCGGTCATTTTTTCGCTTAAGCGATTAGGTGTTGGTCCCGGCTTCCCGTTTCTTGTATGGACGTTGTTTGTGACTATCATTCTGGCGACCCTCTCATATTACTTATTTGAGAGATCATGGATGCGTAGCGCTCGATTAAAGCCGCAAGGCCAACTTAACCTGAGTCTCCCCTAAGCACATGACAAAACCTCAGCTTTATGCGTTTACCAGCGCTGCATGCAACTATCTCCCCAAAGTCAGGTTGCTGATCCAATCCCTCAAACGCCATCACCCCGAGATACGATTGGTGCTCGCCCTTTCGGATCGTCTGACCGATCCCGAACTCCTTCGAGGCGAAGCTTGGGACGAGATCATGCCCATCGACACGCTGGATATTCCGGATTGGCGGCGCTGGGCCTTTACCCATGACATTGTCGAGCTGTCCACAGCGATCAAGCCCTTCGTCCTGAGTCGGCTGCTGGATCGGCCGGATTGCGGCGGGGTTTTCTACTTCGATCCCGACATGGTGCTATTTTCGCGCCTCGACGATCTTATTGGCCGCCTAGGGGAATCCGACATTCTGTTGACGCCCCACCAGAACAAGCCGGAGGTTGGCTTGGCTCAGGTGATAGACAATGAGATATGCAGCCTCAAGCATGGGATTTACAATCTCGGCTTCATCGGCGTTCGTCCATCATCTATTGGACGAGCCTTTGCCCGTTGGTGGGCGGACAGGATTTATTATTTTTGCCGCGACGATATTCCCAATGGTCTCTTCACCGATCAGCGCTGGATTGATTTGGCGCCAGCCCTGTTCGACGGGGTCGAGGTCATACGGTCATCCCGATTCAACGTGGCGCCCTGGAACCTCACCACCCGGGAAATGTCCGGCAATCTGGAAGAGGGTTTCAGGGTGGACGGCGAGCCGCTGGGTTTTTATCACTTTACCGGTTTCGATAGCGGCGCCCATCGTATCATGACCGGAAAATATTGCGCGGCCAACTCATCGGTCAGCGCCTTGGTAAGCTGGTATGAAAAAGAAACCAGCGGCTGGCGGAACGACCCTCTTTCCCGCCGGCCTTGGGCCTTCGGTCAGTTCGACGATTGCGCGAAGATTGGCCGTGCCCATCGTCTCATCTTCCGCAGCCGTGCGGATCTACAGCGGCGGTATCCGGATCCATTCGCCGCGGATCATGGTGATGATGAGACTTATGCCGGCTGGTGTCGGCAGCGAGGGTCAAAGGAATACCCCGAGCTTCTTCCCACGCCCTTGGCGAATGCCGACTGGTCCCAAGTATTCGGACCATTGATACCCTCGATCGCCCCGCCGGCGGGCGCTTTGCCTCCATTGGCTGCCCGCCTCCGGAGCGCCGCCACGGACATGAAGCAGGCACGTCTTCTCGGCACTCAGGTGCTAAGGGTGTTGAGGCGGGAGGGCGTACGCGGTCTGATTGTACGAATACGACGGGCCATGACCAGGCGTTGACGACGTTGGCCAGAATTCTAGCGGATGCTCGGCAACCCGTGTTTGACGAGCAATCTCAGCTTGTGGGGTCGCCAGATGAAAGGGGCAACGAATGCTCGCCAAGGGATTGTCCTGCCAGCCTGAATCCCCTGTCGCAGGAGTAAAAGTCTTTTCCGCTCCCGCCACAGGCTTTGCAAACATGCCAGATAAATATCCCGGAACACCTGCCACTCTCTTTTGAGCAATGCCAGTACCAAGCCCTCCACTAGAAGCAGGACAAGGTGCAGTGGGAAGATCAGTTGGAACAGCGGGGCCGGGTAGGCCAACGCCATCACGAAACTCTTGTTGCGCTCCGACAAGGCGCGCCGCTTCCTGGAGGTAACCAGACGATTTTCTTTTGTTACTTTCCCACCGCCAAAGCTTATTCCTACATGGTGGAGGAAACCTGAAGTACCTAGTGCCTGCACGGAATAACCATTGAGACGAGTTAATGAGCACAGATACAAATCTTCGGCCAAAGATCCGAACCAGTCGGGGAAGCCACCCAACTCCTCCCACAGTAACCGGGGAATCCACAGGCATGCTCCCGAGACCATGGCGACATCGTGTCTTCCCGGATCCAGATTTGGCACAGGATTCAGGAAGGGGTCACACTGGCTGCCGATATCGAGCAGTTCCCTTGTTTTCATGTCGTACTGGGGCAGACCCAATATGCCTGTGAGGGGCTGGTTTTCTGCGTATGCGTAAAGTGTTCGTAGTGCATCAGGAAACAGCGCAGTATCATTGTTGAGCAAGAGAATATATTTTCCGCGCGCTTGGGCCACCATACGATTATTGCTGATGCAGAAGCCCACATTTTTTTCGCTGGGAATGACGATGGCGTTGGGATAGCGGTCGCGGATGATGTCGACTGAGCCATCGGTGGAGGCGTCGTCATGGACAAGAACCTCAATGGGGAAATCGCAGTCCTGGGCAAACACCGAGTTCAGGCAGTCTTCGATAACCTCTGCGCCGTTGTAATTGGCGATGCACACCGAGCATACGGGAGATGTGGTGGAGGGGCTATTTTCCATGGCAGTCATCACTCCTAGGCCTTTATGGCAATCGAACGGGTGAGCAGATCGCCATAGCGCTGGGCAACAATTTGCCAATCGAACCGTTGCGATACAAATTTCCTTCCCGCCTTTCCCAGTGAATGGCGTAATGTGGGGTCGGCCAGCAGGGTGAGTATCTTGTGGGCGAGTTCGTCGCCGTCGCCCCGCTTGAACAGCAATCCGGTCTCGCCGTTCAGAATGAGTTCCCGCACTGCGGGAAGGTCAGAGGCAATTACCGGGCATTCACAGGCCAGCGCCTCGACGCATACCAAGCCAAAGCCTTCGTCGGTTGCGGAGGGGAACACCAGAATGGAGGCTCTTCGGTAGAGTTCGGGAAGATTTTCGTTGGCGACGGCACCGAGAAAGCTCACGTTCCGCGCCACGCCCAGCGCTTTGCTTAGCGCTCGCAAGGGTTCCTCCTGCGGGCCACGCCCGATGACCGTAAGGATGGTGTCTGGGCAGGCGCTTACCACTTGGGGCAGCGCCCGGACCAGCGACTCCAATCCCTTTTGTGCAGTGAGCCTGCCGACAAAGAGCAATTCATTATTGCGTTGTGTCGGATGCTCGGCGGGCGTGAAGGTGTTTGCTGTATCCACACCCATGGAGATGATGGAAATTTTTTCCGGTTCGGCTCCCAAAGCAACCGCGTGTTCCTTCATGGCCTGGCTTACCATGCTTACCGTATCGGACCGGCGCATCACCAAGCGCTTTAGCGCCGAAAACAGCCTTCCCCGCAAACCATGCAGGTCGCTGCCGTGGGCGGTGCAAAGCAGCGCGGGAGCCTGACGGGAAAGCAGCCTGGCGGCAACAGCAACCAGCCCTTGGGGAATCAGCCAGTGGGCATGCACGATGTCGAATCTTTCCCGGGCCAGCAGCCGCAACAGGACGGTCAACTGGCAAACAAGGAACAAGGGAACAAGCAGGTAACAGAGCCGGTTGCTGCGGAGGTTGGCCAGTATTCCTCCCCGGTAGGCAAGCGTCTCCCCCCACTCAAAAAAATAACGGAAACGCACTACCGTCAACCCGCTCAAAGTTTCACGGGTTTCCGCACATGGGGCGTGCGGCGCCAGTACCCAAACGTCAAAGTCCGCGCTAAGCCTGCGGCACAGCTCGAACACAAAGGGTGGTTCGTTGTCTCCCTCCCAACGGGGGAAGGTGGAGGTTAGAACCAGTACTTTTTTGCGTTGTTGGCCAGTGTTGTCGCTAGTCACTGTCTTTGTAGATCAGCATGGTGATCTGCTCGGAAATCAGCCCAATTAGGAATACCAGCATGGACGTGGTCAATAGCAGTGCGCTCATGTTGGTGAAGCGATGCTGTGTAACGAAAGTAAATAGGTAATAACTTAAGCCGGAGAAGAAAAAGATCAGGCTGATTGGCAAAAATAATTTCAGGGGCGAATACAGCGTCCCAATCTTGAAAATAATCAGCAGGAAACGTAATCCATCCCGTGTCGGCCGGATATGACTTTTCCCTGTGGCGCGCCGTGGGGTATGGATGGGTAGGTAAGCGACGCTGAATCCAGCACGGAAGAAGCTCATGGTAATAGTGGTCGGATATGAAAAACCGTTGGGCAGCAAGTAAAGGAACGTGCGGAACTTGTTTGCTTTCACCACTCGAAAGCCAGAGGTAAGATCTTCCACTGGTTGTCCTGTCATCCAGGTGGCGAGGCGGCTGAAGACGTCATTCGCCACCGCCCGGTGAGCTCCGGCATGGGAGCCCGACTGGCGTGCACCCACCACCATGTCGTAGCCTTCTTTAAATTTTTCCAGCAGGGCGGGGATGTCTTCCGGTTTGTGCTGGCCATCGGCATCCATGAATATCAGTACGTCCCCATTTGCAGCCCGCGCCCCGGATTTTACTGCTGCTCCATTGCCTTTGGGGTAAGGGTGGCTGATCACTCGTACGGGGAATTCCGTACATGCGGCGAGCGTATTATCGTCCGAGCCATCATTGACGACGATGATTTCCGCGTCGGGTAATAACGTTACCAGTTCCGGCAACAGGCGGCGCAAACCTTCTGCCTCGTTACGGGAAGGGAGAATCAAACTCAATAGTTCTTGTTTCACATGAACATCCAGAAGAATATTGTTGGTTTTTCTCTCGTTGAGTGAAGTGTGTTTTCGCGCTTGAGGCCCACACAGGAGGATGTATGTTACTTGAACGAGGAATAAATGTTAATGTAATGTTTGATATCAAATTCAGCAGGAGAAGCAGAATGGTTTTAAGTTGGTTTGATGCAAGCGAAGCCAAGGAATTTGGTACCTCTCTGGCCCATTTTTATATTGAAAGAATTCCAGCAGATGACTCAGGCGGAAAAAATAAGTCTATAGCCAAAAAGCAGGAAGTGATAAACAAGATGTTTCTGCAGATGGCGCGATTCAAGCTTGAGCACAAGCTGAATATTTACAAAAAAGCACAGCTGGGAAATGCTTTCAAATGGGCATTAAAAGACGCAAGATATGATCCTGTGTTTGTGGATCAATTGACAAAAGATTTGATGCTGAAATGCTGAGAATCCCAACCACACGATATCTTGCAACACTAAAATTATTACGATTAAACCCACTTTAACCTCCTAAGACCCATAAATTATGTTCAGATTTTTCAATAAAGTCATCAACTCTCCAGGGCGCTCGGCACGGGAAAGTGACGGTTCGTTTACGGAAAAATTGCCACAGGAAAGGAAAGTGCTGAACGTGGGAGGTAATAACAAAAAAATCCCGATTCCGGCACAGTATGACGGGTGGGAACATGTTCTGCTGGACATAGACCCGAAAGGTAATCCTGATGTTGTGTGCGATGCTCGGGACCTGACGGGTTTGCCCGGAGCCGATTACGATTCTGTCTATTGCTCCCATAATCTGGAGCATTATTACCGGCATGACGTCGAGAAGGTGTTGGCCGGATTTCTTTATATCCTGAAAGATGATGGCTTCGCGTACATTCGGGTGCCGGATATGGGGGAGTTGATGCAAATCGTGGCCCAACGTGGCTTGGACATAGACGATTTTCTTTATCAGGCCCCCGCCGGGCCAATAACCGTCAGCGATGTCATTTATGGTTATGGCGAAGAGATCGAGAGAAGTGGTAGCGACTTTTACGCACATAAGACGGGGTACACGCAGAAATCTTTGAAGGCGATTCTTTCCAATGCCGGATTCTCTTTTGTATTTGTCCATGCAGGAGACCTGGAAATATCTGCCGTTGCCTTCAAGAGCAAACCAAGTGACTATGCCGCCGCACTATTCAATATTTCCGACGCAATCTCAGCCGAACCTGATCAAAATTTATCGATGCAGTCAGATCTGCAGAATGAAAGTGTAGCCTGTAAGAAGCGAGGGAACGAGTTTTTGGCTCAAGGCAGGCTAGAAGATGCCGCGGAATGTTACCGGCAAGCGGTTGCTGTCAATCCCGACTGTGCCGAAGGTTTTCTCAACCTGGGTTTTGTATTAAAGGAACAGAAGCGCTACGCGGAGGCAGAAGGTTATCTCAAACAGGCTACGCTGATAAACCCAAAACTGGAGGATGCCTATTACCTTTTAGGGACGATTTCACAAGAACTCGGAAATCTGACTGGGGCTATCGAAAATTACCATAAAACCCTTGAGCTCAAGCCGGGTTTTGAAATTGCTTGCCGTGACTTATGTCATGCACTTTTTCAAAGTGGCCAAAATGAAAGTGCCAAGAGAGTCATTAAAAAAGGACTTTCCCTTCACCCGGAATCTGCCGAACTACTCTGTTATCTGGGAAACCTGTACGTTTACGAAAATAAGCTTGATAAAGCCATCTCCTGTTACCAGAAGGCGTTGTTGATTCAGCCGGATTATGTCGCGGCGCACTCCAATATGGGAAAAGCATTCATAGAGCAGGGCAATATTGACAAGGCGATGGACTCTTATCGGAATGCGCTCTCACACGACCTTAATTCTGCTGAACCAAATAGCTGTCTGCTCTTTGCGCAGAGTTTCCATCCCAATTACTCACCTGCTCAGTACCTTGAAGAAGCCAAGCACTATGGATGTAAGGTGCTGTCTCAAGCTCAGCCATATACAAGCTGGTTGGCTCATCCAAATGATGGTGATTTACAGCCTTTGCGAGTTGGCCTGGTTTCAGGAGATTTCAGAAACCACCCGGTCGGTTTTTTTCTGGAGAGCATACTCGCACACTTGAATCCCTCCAGGGTGGAATTGGTGGCCTATCCCACGCATCCGCAAGAAGATGAACTTACCGCCCGCGTCAAATCCCGCTTTGCTGCCTGGAGCCCCATCGCGGGACTGAGCGACGAAGCTGCAGCCCGGAAGATACACGAGGATGGTATCCATATCCTTATAGACTTGGCGGGCCATACTTCCCACAACCGCCTGCCGGTATTCGCGTGGAAGCCAGCCCCGGTGCAAGTAAGCTGGCTGGGGTATTTTGCCAGCACCGGGGTGCCCGGAATGGATTACCTGTTGGCAGACCCCGTGGCGGTGCCAGACTCTCACCGCGATCACTTTACTGAAACAGTTTGGTATCTGCCGGATACCCGGCTTTGCTTCACGCCACCCATGTCGAGCGATAGGCTGGAGCCTTCGCCCCCGCCGGCCATGAGTAACGGTTTTATAACATTCGGCTGCTTCCAGAATGTGAGCAAGATCAGTGATTCAGTGCTGACTTTATGGGGAAAGATTTTCCAATCCTTGCCCCAGGCCCGGCTACGGCTGCAAAGCAAGCAGATGGATTGCCCTTCAGCGCGCGAGCTTCTGCTGCAGCGGCTTGGCCGAGTGGGAATCGCGCAGCAGCGCGTGGTGATCGGAGAGAAAATGCCCAGAGAGGATTATCTGGCGGCACACGCCGACGTGGATATCATTCTGGACACCTTTCCATATCCGGGCGGGACGACCACCTGCGAAGCATTGTGGATGGGCGTGCCAACACTGACTCTCGCCGGAGAGACATTGCTCGCCCTCCAAGGAGCCAGCATGCTGACCTGCGCCGGGCTGGAAGAATGGATTGCCAGTAATGAAGAAGACTACATGGCGCGGGCTTTGTTCCACGCAGCTGACGTCAATCGATTGGCTCAACTGCGGACAGGCTTGCGACAGCAAGTGCTTGCTTCGCCATTGTTCGACGCTCCCCGTTTTGCGCTGCATCTTGAAGAAGCGCTGCAAGGCATATGGCAACATTCCCATCCGTTTGATTCGTCCGGCAATCATGTTTAATTGGCTCAAAAAGGCTATGCCCGCTTCGGAAAAGATTCCGTGCGCAACGGCTACCGTCGAGTCATGCAATGACTCATTAGTGCAGCAGGACTTGCTGAATGGAAGTGCAGCCCATAAAAAACAAGGTAACGAGTTTTTGGCTCAAGGCCAGATGGAAGAGGCGGCGGAATGTTATCGGCAAGCGGTTGCTATCAATCCCGATGATGCCGAAGGTTTTCTTAACCTGGGGTTCGTGTTAAAGGAGCAGAAGCATTTCGGGGATGCTGAACGTTATCTCAAGCGGGCCATTTTAATTAACCCCAAAATGGAAGACGCTTACTACCTATTAGGGGCTGTTTTGCAGGAACAAGGGAACCTGAGTGGAGCAATAGAGAATTTCAGCAAGACGATTGAACTCAAAGCAGATTTTGAAATGGCTTACGGCGATTTGTTTTATGCGCTTTTACAGAATGGGCAAAATGAACGGGCTGAAGACATAATCAAAAAAGGAATCGCGCTTAATTCAGATATCTCGGAGTTTCACTATTATCTTGGAACTCTATATGTTAACGAAAGAAAGCTTGATCAGGCAAGCGACTGTTTTTTAAAAACATTGTCGCTTCAATCGGACCATGTTGAAGCGCACTGCAATCTAGGACTTGTGCTCCAAGCGCAAGGCAGACTGGACGAAGCGGTTGAGCATTATCGTCACGCTCTAACACTGCAACCGGATTACGCTGAATTACATAACAATCTGGGGAGCGCCTTCCAGGCGCAAAACCGGTTAGATGAAGCAGCGGAAAATTATCATCATGCGCTAACGCTCAAACCTGAAATTGCTGAGGCACATCTCAATCTGATAAGTGTGCTTAAGGCACAAGGCAAGCTAGACGAGGCAGTTGAACATTATCGCCATGCGCTTTCGCTTAAACCGAATGATGCTGCGGTACGCGGCAATTTGGGACATACGCTCCATAAACAAGGCAAGCTGGACGAAGCGATTGAACACTATCGCCATGCGCTTCAGTTAAAACCGGATTATGCCGAACTGCATAATAATCTGGGGTATGCGTTCCAGGAACAAGGCAAAATGGACGAAGCGGTTGAGAGTTATCATCAGGCGCTTTCATTCAAACCTGGTTTTTCCGAGGCATACCGCAACCTCATCGGGGTACTCCATGATCAAGGCAAGCTGGACGAGGAGGTCGATCGTTATCGACAGGCGCTGTCACTAGATCCAGTTAACGCCGTCACGCACGAATATTTGGGGTATGCGCTCCGACTACAAGGCAAGCTGGATGAAGCGGTTGGTCATTACCGCCATGCGCTCTCGCTCAAGCCGGATGTGGCTGAATTACATAATAATCTGGGTTATGTGCTTCAGGCGCAAGGCAAGCTGGACGCGGCCGTTGAGCATTATCGCCGCGCCATCTTCCTAAAGCCGGGTATTGTTGAGGCTCACAACAATTTGGGGAATGCACTCCAAGAGCAAGGTAAGCAAGATGAGGCGGTTCAGAGCTATCGCCGTGCGATTGCACTCAGGCCGGATTATGTCGACGCATACAATAATCTGGGGCACACGTTTCAGGCTCAAGGCAAGCTGGATGAGGCGATGGAGTGCTATCGTCATGCCCTGTCGCTGAAGCCGGATCATGTCCAGGTGCATGGCAACCTGCTTTTCCTCCATAGCTTCCATTCTGATTGCACGCCTGCCCAGTACCAGGAAGAAGCCAGGAGCTATGGAAATAAGCTGATGGCTCAAGCCATGCCCTACTCACGCTGGTCTGTTTGCCCGGTGAAAAGTGGCCAACCGCTTTTGCGGGTTGGCCTGGTTTCGGGAGATTTAAGAAGCCATCCGGTGGGTTTTTTTCTTGAGAGTATTCTCGCTCATCTGAATCCGGCACGGGTAGAGCTTGTGGCTTACCCTACGCAGTTACAGGAAGATGAACTCACCGCCCGCATCAAATCCCGGTTTGCCTCCTGGAAGCCCATTGCGGGTCTGAGCGATCAAACTGCAGCCCGGAAAATCCATGAGGATGGCATCCATATCCTCATCGACCTAGCCGGCCACACCGCCAAGAATCGCCTGCCGGTATTCGCGTGGAAGCCTGCCCCGGTGCAAGTGAGCTGGTTGGGCTATTTCGCCAGCACCGGGGTGCCCGGAATGGATTACCTGTTAGCCGATCCCGTATCGGTGCCGGATTCCCACCGCGATCACTTTACTGAAACGGTGTGGTATTTGCCGGATACACGCCTTTGCTTTACGGCGCCGGCGACAAACACGAATCTTACGCTTACGCCTTTGCCGGCTGCACGCAATGGCTACGTCACCTTTGGTTGCTTCCAGAGACTGAGCAAGATAAATGATGATGTTCTTGCATTATGGGGCCGGATTTTCCACGCATTGCCTCAGTCCAGACTGCGGCTGCAAAGCAATGAAATGAAGTCCCCCTCGGCCCGTGAAGAAGTGCAGCGGCGCTTGGCCCGAGTGGGGATTGATCCAGAACGCGTGATGATACAAGGGTCTGTTCCCAGAAAGGACTACCTGGCGGCGCATGCCGATGTGGATATCATTCTGGATACTTTTCCCTATCCGGGAGGAACGACCACCTGCGAAGCGTTGTGGATGGGGGTGCCTACGTTGACGCTTGCCGGGGATACTTTGCTCGCTCGCCAAGGCGCAAGCCTGCTGGCTTGTGCGGGGCTGGGGGACTGGATAGCCAGTGATGAGGATGATTATGTAACCCGGGCGCTAGCCCACGCTGCAAACTTCAACCGCTTAGCGCGTCTGCGATCAGGGTTGCGCGAGAAAGTACTCGCTTCACCTCTTTTCGATGCGCTCCTTTTTGCGCTGAATCTGGAAGAGGCGCTACAAAACATGTGGCAGCAGAAGATGGGGCCAGAGCCTGACCGAAAATGAAATTTTTGGGACGGTACGGCTAGTGGCTACGCTCTGGAGTCGGCTTGAGAAATTCAAAACTTTCGAATTTTCGTTTCAATACGAGGTCTCCTGGCGAAGCTGCGGATGCCATTTTTAGGTAATCTTGTGCTGAGCGAGGGTCAACGGCCACCAGCAATTCATAGTCAGCGGCCGCTTCAAGAAAACGTGCCCGCAGCGAGCTGCTTATTCTGGCATTGTTGGCTCCCGCTACGAAAAGTTTGATGGCGTCCTGCCTGGTTAGACATTTCGGCATGCTGAGCAAAGGTTTGAAAAGGAGATCTGGAAGTGCCCGGTCCTTTGGCGCAAAGGGCGTGTATTCCAAGCGATGTGCGAATTCATCGATCCATTGTTGCTCTACCAGCCTTCCTGAGGAGCACGCCCAAACGATTAAACCCAGATAACCAAATTTGAATGAGGTATCTACCGTTTCTGCTTGCTGCAAATAAAATCGTATGTTTTCCCCGCTAATAGGGTCCCCGGCGTCCCCATAACCAGCCTTGATCAGCGCAAGTGCCGCGGCATGGTTGGCTCGGGCGGATTGCGGGTGCCGCGTGGCTTCAATTTGTGCACCCAGCAGGGGGTCTCCCATCTGATCCGAGCGTAGCCAGGTGAAGAGAGCAAGGACCAGCACGGGAATGGTTGCCACGAGTCTTACTGTCATTGATCGATGATCAAGTTTTACCTTCTGCAGAATGGTTCCCCCCAGATATCCGACACCAAGGATCAGGCCGATTGAAGGCAGGTAGTTTCTGTATTCATGTGCAATTTCGAGAGGCAAAAAGGTGGACTCAAGGCTGTGTCCGATAAGAAACCATGCCGCAGCAAAACTCAGAAGTGGTCGGCGATTGCGAAAGAGCCAGATTCCCAGAATAGCCATACTCCACCCGATGACTGAGAGCAGGGTTGTGTGCGGCTGGAGAATCCCCGTCGATAAAGTAAAGTCGTCGAGATAGGGTCCGAAAGAAGTATATTCAGGGATAATGATTTGTGCAGCATAGAACCACAGCACACGAGTTTCAGTCAGAAGACGCTCGAATAACGTGAATGGGCGCATCGCGTAGGCGCTTTCCAGCCAATTCCAGCCAAGAAATGACAACATGCCTGCCGCAATGATGAATAGAGAGAAAATCGCTGCAGGGGCGACCCATGATTCCCTTCGCGGGAGTGGCGCCGATGTCTGCTGGGTTAATAGCGTGACGGCAAGAATATAAAAGGGGAAAAGCAGCCCTGTTTCCTTGCTTAAGATGGATAGCGGCCAGAATAGCAGCCAGCCAGTGGCAAGCCATGTCCAGTATTCTCTTTTCCCAAAGGGCGTGGACATGGCTTTCAAATGGCTGATGAGCGCCAGCAGCATGAACATCCCCGATAGCAGGGTCATGCGCTGCACGGCTTGCATCACGGGCATGATATTGATGGGGTGGATCAGCCAGATTGCCGCCACCCAGAGCGGCAGCCAGGTACCGGTTTTTTCGGAAAGTTGAATGTTGGGTGTGGCTCGCAGCAGGAGCGCTACAAGCCAGCCCACAAGCAGGCCATTGATGACATGGATGGCGAGGTTGATCGCCTTGAACGCAAACGGGTCAAGACCAAAGAAATAATGCGTAAGTGCGAAGCTCAGAACGCTGATAGGGCGGCCAAGCGGGCCGGCATGAGGCCCTTCAATGCTGGCTCGAAGTGAGTCAAGACTTAAGGTTTGGAGGTGGATCGCATTGTTTTCGACGATGTTGGGGTTGTCGTCAAAAAGGAATCCTCCATTGAGGCCTGGCAGCATGACGGCAAGCGTCAATGCAAGGATGGCAACCCATGGGGAAAAGCGGCGGAAAGCCCGAAAAATTTTGCGCATAATTTACCCAAAAAAAACCCCAGGGCGGTAGCCCCGGGGTCCTTTTCCATGCATGACTCGCAGATTAGTTCTTGCAGGAGCCAGGCAGGTATTTCTGGTTGATGTTGCCTTTTTTACAGGTAAATTTAACTGCGCCTGTTGAAGATGTGCCCTCTGCTAGCAGCAGGATGGTATCGCCAGCGGCGTCACTTAGGCCAGCATCAGTTGACAACGTTACGGTTACCGTACCTGTGTTGGCGCCATCGCCAACCCAGCCCACGCTTGACACATATCTAGAAGTTTGACTTTGTACGCCCATGGAATCAGCGCCAACCAGCATTTTGCCGGAGTTTGCATAAGTTTCGGCGACAGCCGTACGTGCAGAAGATGCGGCAATGATGCCTTCGCTAACTTTGGCGCGAACGGTGTAGTCCTGATAAGCCGGCAATGCGACCGCAGCCAGAATGCCGATGATCGCGATGACGATCATCAGTTCGATCAGGGTAAAGCCTTGTTGTATTTTTTTCATAACGAGCTCCTTGTTGTATGAGTAAACTGCCAACACTTGGAAGTGTCTGGTATTTAACACAGCAATCTGTGTGCCAGTTTGATTGATAGGGTTTGGAGGCCTCGTTTTTTATTGCAGGTGGGGCATGTCACGGCTGAATGTCTGGATTGCTGCTTGCAGAGGTCCGGTTGAAAGTCGGCACAATGTGACGCTTTCCGTCACATTGTGCATTAAGCGGCAAACCCTGGAATTTTCGTTACGTCCACTTCGTCGATTTGCTCCGTATCCAGAAAAGGGTCGGCATACCTTCACTTCAGGTAAAATTCCATTTTGACCCCGGCCAGTTCGATCACGTCATGGTCCGCCAGTTGGCATGGGTGGGCGTTGAGTGTCTGGCCGTTCACCATCGGATAGCGATCACCCTGGACATGGGTGAGGAAATGGCCGTGATGGCGCCGGGCGATGACCGCGACCTGAATGCCGGGCTTGCCCAGCGAGGTCAGGGTCTTGGTCAGCTCCAGTTCCCTGCCGGTGTTCGGGCCGTTCAGAATCTGGATTGCGGCATGGGATTCCACTTTGGCGGGAGGCAAGCCGGGCTCGGCGGCTGTTTCAGCGCGCCGTGCTGCTTCGGGCATGACCAGGGGGATTGTGTGCGATGTCATGTCACTGGTCGGTTTTTCGCCCGGCAACATGGTCGGAACTTGATTCGGGCGCAGGATCGGGTTTTTTTTAAATGCTTGCGCCCCTTTTTCGTGGGCTTCTCTCTTGCTGCCGACTTCCTGGACGTTGGCGTACTTCAGGCGGTACTTGCCGATTTCAATTTCATCGCCGTGGTGCAGTGCGTGTTTCGTGATCGGTTGGTTGTTCACCAGGGTGCCATTGGTGCTGCCCAAATCTTCGACGAAAGCGTCGTTGTGGAAGGTGGTGATGGCGGCGTGTTCACCGCTGATCGCCAGGTTGTCGATCGGGATGTCGTTGTGCGGTTTGCGTCCAATGATAATGCGTTCCTTGTCGAGCGCGAATTCGCTGAGCAGTTGGCCGTCCAAGGTGATAATCAGCTTCGCCATGTGTTTACCCCAGATTGTTCATTAAGTCTGATACCGCAATGTTTGCCAGAATCCGTTCGCCCTGAGCCCTTCGACTGCGCTCAGGAGAGCCTTGTCGAAGGGCTTGTTTACAGTGTATGTGGTTCGACAAGCTCACCACGAACGGCCTAATGGACAATTCGGGTTTACCTCGCCCCCAATCTATTTCTTGCGCCACGCGGAAAGCCAGGCAAAAATGCCGCGCCTGGCTGGAAAGCTATGCAATATCCGCACCAGAATGACCGAAACATTGTCCCGTCCGCCATTGTCGTTGGCCATTTGCACCAGTCGTTGCGCTGCCAGCTCGAGGTTGGTGCCGAGTACGCTCAGGGTCAGCTGGATTTCCTCATCGCCGACCATGTCGTTGAGTCCATCGGAGCACAGCAGATAGACATCGCCGGGCAGGGCTTCATGCTCCTGGACCTCCACGTTCACCGTGGGGTCGACGCCGAGCGCACGCGTCACCAGATTCTTGTTGTTGGACAGCCGCGCATCTTCCCGGCTGATCATGCCGCTGTCGATTTGCTCCTGCAGCAGGGAATGGTCGCGCGTGATCTGCTCGAACTGCGTTTGATCGGGCTCCTTTTGCCGGTAACGGTACAGTCGCGAATCGCCGACATGGGCGACTGTGATGTGGTTGTCGTGGAACAGTGCGCAGACCAGTGTGGTGCCCATTCCCGAGAACTGCGGCTGGCTTTGTGCCGTCTGGTAGATCGCGCCATTGGTTTTTTCGATCTCGCTTTTGACTAACAGACCCGGACCCTGTTCCGGCAGCCCGGCATGCAGTGCCTTTTTCAGGCCGTCCGCCAGCATCGTCACGGCAATCCCGCTGGCCACCTCGCCGCCGTTGTAGCCGCCCATGCCATCGGCCAGGATGGCGAAGCCGGCTTCATTATCCGTGGCGATGCTGTCCTCGTTGTGCGAGCGGACCTTGCCGGGGTCGGTCAGGCTGACGATTTCGAGGGCTAGGCGTAGGTCCATTATTTCTCCCCGGCGGACGAAATTTGTACGGTGCATGCCAGGAGATCGTGCGTGAATTCGACCCTGGTCTGGTAGCGTTGTTCCGGCTGTGTCTGCAAAAAAACCAGCCCCGGCATGCGGTTGGATACCTGTACCCCCAGGTCGTAGGCCTTGCGTTCCAGACTTTGCAGCAGATCGGATTGGGCGGCGAAAAAAAAAGCGAGGGCAATCAGAAGACCCAGAAACCAGTCTGCATTCCAGAATGATAGTTTCATCGACTTGCCCCGTTATTATCGACTGTTGTTGTATATCAATGAAGTATCCTTGATTCTAACAAGAATGTTCATACGCTTTTTGAATAAATTTATTTTTTACACGACTAACAAAGCAATTTCCGCGCCCAGTGCGGTTGCCAAGATGCCCCATAAACAGCGCCGTGCCAGGGCGGCGCTACCGCCGAAGGACACCCGACCGAGGGAGAAGCGTTGCAGACTGAAAAGGGTGATGGTCCACGTCGGCCAGCCCGGAGGCCACTGCGACGGCATAAAGCCCATTGCTGCCGGCATAATCGGAGAGCCCCGGCGGAGAATAACAGCATGGCCGCGGAGAGCAGTCCGAAGGTCAGGGAAGTGCGGATTTCGGCGGAATTTTTTCATCTCCGGCATGGGCGCTCTTTGTCCTGTGCTTAGCTGGTGCCAACTGTGTGCGATGGCGAGCATGATCGCCAGCATGGCGAAGCCGGACCAAATCAGCGCACCCGGTCCGTAACACACCAGCACGGCGATTGCCGGGCTGCGCTCCCGTTCCAGGCCGATCAGCAGGTCGCTGTCGCTGGTGATGAAGGCCTGCAAAGATGCGAGGCCGCCTTGCGGCAAAGGGGTCATCGCCTCACCCGTTCCGCTGCAAAAAATTCCGGCAGCGCGATAGCCCGGTTTTGCCCAGTATCTTATACTTGGAGCCAACTGGCTATAAATGGGATGTGAGTATGGACCTGATTCTGTGGCGTCATGCCGAGGCCGAGGATGGATCTCCCGACCAGGGGCGCAAGCTGACCGAAAAGGGCGAGAGGCAGGCGGCGAAGATGGCGGCGTGGCTGAAAGCGCACCTGCCGGAGGAGGCGCGCATTATCGTCAGCCCGACCACGCGTACTCAACAGACCGCCGCGGCGCTGACGCGGGGTGGAATCGTCGTCAAGGAGGTGGGGCCGGGCGCATCCGTGGCCGCCCTGTTGGGCGCCACCGGCTGGCCGGATGCCAAGGGAGCGGTGGTTGTGGTGGGCCATCAGCCGGCATTGGGGGAGGTGGCGGCCTACCTCCTCGCCAACGCGCAGGAAAGCTGGAATATAAAGAAGGGCGCGGTCTGGTGGTTCAGCAATCGCACTCGCCAGGATGAGACCCAAACAGTGCTGAGAGCGGTTATTTCACCGGAGTTTTTATGAATCCAAAAAAAACAATTCAGCCACGGATTAACACGGATGCACACGGATTATCAATGAATTGCACTGGACAAGACGCTCACCCTTCGGGAAGTCGGGAGCGACTTGCAGCCATCTGCTTTATCTGTGTTAATCCGTGTTTATCCGTGGCTAACCGCCGTTTTTAAGATGAAAACGATTCTGATCGCCAACCCCAAGGGTGGCAGTGGTAAAACCACGCTGGCGACCAATCTCGCCGGCTATTTGGCCAACCGGGGTAACCGCGTACTCCTGGTCGACCTCGACCGCCAGCGTTCCGCCAGCGACTGGCTGGGCCGCCGGCCGGAATTTCTGCCCGCCATTCGCGGCTGGAACAGCCAGCTCGACAAGAAAGCCATGGGTGAAACCAAGCCGGACTGGCTGGTGGTGGACTCCCCCGCAGGAATGCACGGCGACAAGCTGACCCATGCACTCAAGCGCGCCGAGCGCGTGATCGTGCCGGTGCAGCCGTCCGCATTCGACATGGCAGCAACGCGGAATTTTCTCGAAGAACTGCGTGCAGAGAAATCGGTGCGCAAGGAGAAGATCGAAGTGGCGATGATCGGTATGCGCGTGGATGCGCGCACCCGCGCCGCGGCCGATCTCTCCTCGTTCCTCGATGATGCCGGCTTTCCGGTGCTCACCCTGCTGCGCGATGCGCAAATCTACGTCCAGGCCGCCGGCGAGGGTTTGAGCCTGTTCGATATGGCGCCGTCGCGCACCGTCAGGGAGATGGAGCAATGGCAACCGCTGCTGGACTGGCTCGACGTGTGAACCTAAAAAAAGCATTTGAACCGCAAAGGCGCAGAGAACGCAAAGGAAAAACAATGTGTTATTGGAATCTGCTAAGTCAGTAGGTAGGTGAATGCCAAATAGATTTTATTTCCTTGTTTTCTTTGCGCCTTCGCGTCTTTGCGGTTATGAACTGCGGTTTCTAGGATGAACAACACCGAAGTCGAACTCAAGCTCCTGATCGACCCCGCCGACATCCCCAAGCTGCGGCGCCATCCCCTGCTCAAGGCGCTAAGCCCTTCCGGGCCGAAGACGCGCAAGCTCACCAGCATCTACTTCGATACCGACGATTTTTTCCTGAAGAACCGGGACATCGCGTTGCGCGTGCGCCGCGACGGCCGGCAGTGGATCCAGACCGTCAAGGGCGGCGGCAGGGTGCAGGCGGGTCTGCACCAGCGCGACGAGTGGGAGGCGCCGGTCGTCCACGACCGGCCGGATTTCACCAAGATCGCCGATCCCGGCCTGATTGCGCTGTTCGCCGACGAGGCGCTACGACAGAGCCTGCGTCCCGTATTCGTGACCGAGTTCACCCGCACCATCTGGCTGCTGAAAACCGATGCCGGCGATCAGGTCGAAATGGCGCTGGACCGGGGGGAAGTCCGTGCCGATCAAGGCAAATCACCGATTTCCGAGGTGGAACTGGAGCTCAAGGCTGGCAACCCGGCGGCGCTCTACGAACTGGCGCTGGTGCTGCAGGAAGACGTGCCGCTCTCCCCCGAGAACGCCAGCAAGGCCGAGCGCGGCTATGCCCTGTGCGCAGCACCGTTGCCCCGGCTCGCGGTCAAGGCCGCGCAGCCCGAACTGGCACGGAAGATGACGGTGGATGCGGCGTTTCGCGCTATCGCCTGGAATTGCATTGGCCAGTTGCAGGACAACCAGGGCCGGCTGCAGCAGGGCTACGATCCCGAGCTTATCCACCAGATGCGGGTGGCGGTCAGGCGTTTGCGCTCCGGGCTCAACCTGTTCGGTGCCGCCGCGCCCGGCATCAAGGACGCCGCGTTGACTGCGGAGCTGCGCTGGCTCGTCGGCGAACTCGGCCCGGCGCGGGACTGGGACGTGTTTCTCGGCGAAACACTGCCGCCGATTGTCGAGGCACTGCCTCAGGACGCAGGGCTGGGGAAGCTGCAGCAGGCGGCCGACCGGCTCTGCCAGGCGGCGCGCGAACGGGCGTGCGCGGCGGCAGCCTCGCCGCGCTACCACAGGCTGCTGCTGACACTGGGCCGCTGGCTTTGGCGGGAGCCCTGGCGGGAAACGGCGGAAGCCGCCGGGCTGGCGCAGCTGGATCAGCCGCTAGCGGCTTTCGCCGCGGCCATGCTGGGGCGGCGCCATCGCCAGTTGCGCCGGCGCGGCCGCAAGCTTGCGCAGCTGAATGCGGAACAGCGCCATGCGCTGCGGATCTCCGCCAAGAAGCTGCGCTATGCCGCGGAGTTCTTTTCCGGGCTTTATCCGCGCAAGGTTTCGAGGCGGTATTTGCAAGCGCTGGCGGATTTGCAGGACGAGCTGGGCGTGCTCAACGACCAGACCGTCACCGGGCGGCTGCTCGAACAAATCGGGGCGGGAGGCCGGTTGCGTGATCGCGCCAGCAGCGTGATAATCGGCTGGGTTGCCTGCAAAACGCGTTTGCAGCTAGCCGGCATGGCACGGGGATGGCAGCGCTTCAATCGATGCAAGGTTTTCTGGAGTGAGAAAAACAATGTTTGAATCCGCCGAGCTCGGCCACAAAATCGACAAAGCCACCTACGACAAGGAAGTGCCTGTTCTGCGCGAAGCGCTGCTTGACGCTCAACTCGACCTGGCGAAGGCGGCGAACTTTCCGGTCATCATTTTGGTCGGCGGGGTTGACGGCGCCGGCCGCGGCGAGACAGTCAACCTGCTGAACGAATGGATGGACCCGCGCCACATCCAGAGCCACGGCATGGGCAACCCCTCCGACGAGGAACTGGAGCGTCCGCTGATGTGGCGTTTCTGGCGCGAGTTGCCGCCCAAGGGCAAGGTCGGCATCTTTTTCGGCTCCTGGTACACCTGGGCGATCCTCAGCCGGGTGTTCGGCAGAATCAAGAATGCCGATCTGGACCAATGCATGGAGCGCAACGTGCGCTTCGAGAGGATGCTCAACGACGAGGGCGCGCTGATCCTCAAGTTCTGGCTGCATTTGTCCAAGGACAAGCAAGAAAAGCGCCTCAAGGCCATGGAAAAGAATCCCAAGACGCGCTGGCGCGTCACCGAGCGCGACTGGATGCACTTCAAAATGTATGACAAGTTCCGCAAGGTGGCGGAGCGCGTCATGCGCCAGACCAGCACCGCCGAAGCGCCATGGATGATCATCGAGGGCGAGGATGAGCGCTACCGCAGTCTGACGGTGGGGAAGGTCATCCTGGAGGCGCTTCGCAAGCGCCTCGACGCGGCCGAGGCGCCCCATGATGCCCATGCGCCGCCGCTGCTGCCCTCGATCGACAAGCTGCATATTCTGAAAACCCTCGACCTCAACCAGAAGCTGACGAAGAGGAAATACGACCTGGACCTGGAAAAATACCAGGGCAAGCTCAACCTGCTGACGCGCGACCCGAAATTCAAGGAGGTCACTGTCATCGTGGTGTTCGAGGGCAACGATGCCGCCGGCAAGGGCGGCAGCATCCGCCGCGTCACCGGCGCGCTCGACGCACGCCAGTATCAGGTCACTCCGATTGCCACTCCCACCGAGGAGGAGCGCGCCCAACCCTACCTGTGGCGTTTCTGGCGCCATGTGCCGCGCAAGGGGCGGGTCAGCATCTTCGACCGCTCCTGGTACGGCCGCGTGCTGGTGGAGCGGGTCGAGGGCTACTGCTCCAACGCCGACTGGATGCGCGCCTATGGCGAGATCAACGATTTCGAGGAGCAGCTGGTGCGGAACAACACCGTAGTGGTGAAGTTCTGGCTGTCGATCAGCAAGGAAGAACAGCTCAGGCGCTTCGAAGAGCGCCAGAAGACCGGCTTCAAGCGCTTCAAGATTACCGACGAGGACTGGCGCAACCGCGAAAAATGGGAAGACTACGAGATGGCGGTATGCGACATGGTGGACCGCACCAGCTCGGAAATGTCGCCATGGATCCTGGTTGAGGCCAACGACAAGAATTTTGCCCGCATCAAGATCTTGAAGACCCTGTGCGAAAGAATCGAGGCAGCGCTGAAGTAACCCTGGCTTGCGGCTGAAAAGTCTTCCCTTGCTGAAAATCTCCGTTCATCCTGAGCCTGTCGAAAGATGAATGGGAGGTAGGGAATCTTGTCGAAGCCATTTCTAAATATTATGATTTACATAGAATGCCCTTCGACAAGCTCAGGGCGAACGGATTTAATCAGCGACTCACTAGTTTGATTTTGGCAAGACGTGATACTTCTGCCCAATCACCTCGCATCATGGCTTCTTTCTTTTTCCGGCTCCAGCCCTTGATTTGTTGTTCGGCAGCAAGCGCTTCATCGCGGGTCGAAAAAGGTTGCGAGAATGCCAAGCTCACAGGTAGCCTGCTGGCGGTGTAGCAGCCCGGAATGGCCCTTGTATGATGTTCGCCAATGCGTTTCTCAAGATTATCGGTATGGCCCGTGTAATAACTGCCATCCGCGCACTGCAGAATATAAATCCAGAAGGCCATACCGACTATTCCCTGTTCGAAGCTTGATTATTCATTCTACCGTTCGCCCTGAGCTTGTCGAAGGGTGGGTGCGGACTTCGACAGGCTCAGCCCGAACGGAGTCAAAACTTAACCGTGCCAGATCAATCAGGGGCCGCTACTTTTCAAGCGGCTGCGAATGCTCGCGATGACGTAGCCAATTCTCCCGGTAGGCAGCGGTCAGTTCCCGGTTGCCGCGGAAGATCAGCAGATTCTCTGCATTCTTGAATTGTGCGGCATGGGTGAAGTTGAAGCTGCCGGTGATCACGACCGGGGTGGCGCTGCCGGCATCGATCACCATCACCTTGTTGTGGGCGCTGGCGTGCAGGCTGTCGACGAATACCGGCACGCCGCCGGACGCAATCGTCGGCACCTTGCTGCGCTCCATTTTCCGTATCTGTTCTGCGTCCGTGACGACCCGGACATCCACGCCGCGCTGTTTGGCGCTGATCAGCGCCTCGGCGATTCCTCGGTTGGTGAAGCTGAATGTCTGCACCAGCACCTGCTTCTGCGCATGATCGATGGCGTGTACGATCTGGCCGGCGGCGTCGTCCTCGGGGGTGAACAGCACCTGCACCGTGCCGCTGACAGCGATGGCGTGGCTTCTGATGCCTTGCGCCTGTTCGAAGGCGTGAGCCGAAGTGGTGAAAAGCAGCGCCAGGGACAAGAGCGGCATGATGCGCCGGGGGATGTTTTTCATCGGGGCTTTCCTTATTCATTGGGTGCAGTTTCTGGGCGGAGCAGAACACCCGAAGATCGGCTATTATGCATGAAATGGAATAACAGCGAAGGGCGATTGATGAGTCAAAACAGGGAAACCGCCACCCTCGCCGGTGGGTGCTTCTGGTGCCTGGAGGCCGTGTTCGAGCTGCTTGATGGCGTGGAGAAGGTCGAGTCGGGCTATACCGCCGGCAACACCCTCAACCCCAGCTATGAGGAGATTTGCAGCGGAACCACCGGCCACGCCGAGGCGGTGCGGATCACCTTCGACCCGGCAGTGATTTCCTTCCGGGAATTGCTGGAAGTCTTTTTCACGATCCACGATCCCACTACCCTGAACCGCCAGGGCAATGACGTGGGCAGCCAGTACCGCTCCGCCATTTTCACCCACAGCCCGGAACAGCAGGCGATCGCGGAAGAGGTGATCGCCGGGATCCCCTCCGCCGTGACCGAAATTGCACCCGCCGGAATTTTTTACCTGGCGGAGGACTATCACCAGGAATATTTCAGAGGCCACGGCGACCAACCCTATTGCCGATTCGTGGTTGCTCCCAAGGTGGCAAAATTGAAAGAGAAATTCAAGTCCAGGCTGAAGAGCGGGTCGGCTTAGCCGGAATTTCACTCGCCCCCTGGAGATTTCTTGTTTTCCGAATCGGCCATCCCCGAGGCAACCATCAAGGCCTACCTTGCGACTGACTACAAGGTGATGGCTGCCGAGCCATTCGTCCTGAATATCGGCCGTGCCAGCCCTGAACTCGCGCTAAGGTTCAAACTTGACTGGACAGGCAGCACCGCATTCATCACCGCATGGAATCCATCCGGCGAGCTGACATCGGATTCGGAAAACCACGCCGCCCAGCAAAGGCTGCTGGCCGAGATCAAGGCCCTGGGTTTGCCATATCTGGATGGGGAGGGCCGGGATCCATCGGGGCTATGGCCTGGGGAGCCGAGTTTTCTGGTCTTCGGCATTTCGCTGGAGGCGGCCAGAAAACTGGCAAGGCAATTCCGCCAGAACGGATTCGTTTACGCAGGCAGCGATGCGACGCCACGGCTGATCCTGCTACGATAGTCAGGCCTGATTGCTGATGACGAACCGGTGCTTGCCGGAAAGGGTGCGTCTGATCTCGCCAACAGCATTGATTTCCAGAACCATATTCTCGTCCACCTCCCTGCGGACTCTCGCTTTGAGTGAACTCAGGGCCTCGGCGCTCAATCCGGACGGCGAGACGAGGTTCAAGGTGATCTTGTCCGGTTCGCTGTGGATGAACTGGTACTGCTTGATGTCAGCCAGCCCATCCAGCAGGTGGATGAAATACGAGGGGTAAATGCTCTTGCCGCTCCGGGTCTTGATGATGTCGTTGCTGCGACACAGCCCCATTTCCATCATCGGGAAAGGCGAGCCGCAGGCGCAAATCCCCTCCTTCAGCCTTCCCGAGTCGCCGATCTCATAACGGATGAAAGGCATCAGCCGGTTGGTCAATGATGTAACGATGAGCCGGTCTTCATTGTCGATCTTCAGCGATTCGAGATACACCATGTCGGTGAAAATATGCTGGTTGCCGTGCCGGCATTCGCAGGCAATGTTGGGTATTTCCCTGCTGCCGTATTGGTTGAATACCTTGCAGCCGAATGCCTGCTCCATCAGTTCCCGCTGCCATCCATAGAGTACTTCAGCGGTGGAATAGACACCGAGCAGGGTTCTGGGCATGGGTATCCGGTTATCAATCACAACGCGCGCGACTTCGGCCAGAATCGAGGCATATCCTTGAAGCAGGACAGGCCGGTACGACTGGATGAATGTAGCCCAGTCGTGTAACTGCGCTTCAGTGTACTCATACGCGGCGATGGTGTGTTCCGCGGCAATGGTGTCGCTGTATTTCGCTCCGAATACGCCGCCGCGCACAACATCTTGTCTGGCACCCCAGAAATTGAGGATTTTCTGGCCAGGCCGCCAGCCCGACATCATGTAGCTACGGCACATGCCGGCACGCATCAGTTCGTGCTTGGTCCCGTCGTAGTAGAACGCCAGCGGCTTGCCAGTCGAGCCGCCAGTGTGCCCGATTTTCACCTGACTTCTGTCCGCGTTTTTTGACAGAAGATCGTCCATGCGCAGGATCACGTCGTCCTTGTGCAGAATAGGTAGATCGCCGATGGCTAGCGTATCAGCACCATGCCCGCTCAGCGGAAAAAATTTTTCCTGGTAGTAAACCGTGTTGCTGGCAACATAGGCAATCATGCTGGCGAGATCCTGTTGCTGTTTGCGCAGAACCTGCTTGCGCGTCAGGGCCTGATTGCGCAATAGTTCGTCGAGATGGGCGTAACGTTGCGGGTAACGCTGTCTATGCAGCCATTGTCGCAGAAGGTGGATCATGCCGCACGTGGCGTAGCCAATGTTTCGCTCCAAGTCTTGCTGTCCGCCGGGTAACAGTTCACGGCCTCAAGCAGCTTGCTACGCCATTTCTCCCAGTTCTCAGTCGAATTGATCTGGTCGTAACAAGGCGAATCCTCGCCGAAGTTGTGCGCGATATTGGCGGAAAACGTCTCGAAATTTTTGACTGCTGCGGCATACAAGTCTGTCTGGTTCCACCAGTTTGCCTGATCATGCAGCAGAGATTTCAACTGGCCGAGTTTTTCCACAATAAGCTGATGCTTGGCGTTATATTTTTGCTGCATGTCCGCACGCACGACCTCCAGTGTTTCGGCAATCACTGCTGCTGACATGCAGGTCTGCGGGAACCCCATGGCCGTGAAGCATTCGATCGAAAACAGCATTACGTCGCCATAAAACTGGCGTTCAAATTCGTCGCAGAGCTCAATGACATGAGCTTCCGAACTGACGCCCGGCCTGAACTCCGACTGTCCACTGCCCTCCACCGTGCGCTTGTGCAGCATCGGCAGGTTGGCGGAAACGAAACGCTCCTTGATTTCCGATTTGATCAGGCGTCCCAGGGTCGGGCCTGACATGCGCAGCCGTAATGGGGCAAACGGGATGAAATATTTCAGCCCTTCAGGCCGAAAAATATAGTTTCCTGTATACACCGTGCGGGCCGGCTGAATGCTCTGGAACAGCTCTGCGTGAAGATAGTAGCTGACACGTGTTGGATGCTCGCCGTAAAAGAAACTGTTTAGTCGGCTGGCAAAATGCGCGAAGCAATCGCCGTCTGTGTGATCCCCGCTCAACGGGCAGCAGTATGCATACGCCTCGCTTGCCGGCTTGAAGCCAAATAGGTCGGCCATGTCATGATAGGAAGCTTCGCCTTCCTTGTGCGCGCTAGCCTGGTGATGCTGGCAGGAACGTTGCAGACCACTTGCAGCCATTTCGCGCAGAAAGCTGTTCACGTCTTGCAGGAAATTGCCGGCCATGACAGCAGGCGATACGGGCGGATCACCGACCACCTTGCCGGTCAGAATCAGTGTATCCGTGCGGGTGAAAATCTCGTTCAACTGGCAGAAGAAATTCACGGCATACACATCCCGATCCCCCTCTGCCGTACTGACCTTGACCTTGAACTCCTGGTCGCTGTCGATGGTGTAGAACAGCAGCCGCTCGTCATGTCCCCGCATTGTGCTCAGCTTGAGGTAGGCGATGTTGCGCATGATGGCCTGACCCTTGTGGCTGAATGCATTGCGCGGTGCGCTGCCGAGTACCCTGGACAGAGATGTCTTTTCAGTTGCTGTCAACGTATCCACAAGAGCGAGCTGTTCGCTCAGGCCGAAGTAGCGGGTTGCAATACCTTGCTGGTTGAAGTGCCGGACAATCTCCTGGTTCCTGGCGATGTTGTCAGGGTCGCGCGTATCGTCGGCAATGACCACGGAAATTTTCTGATACTTGCCACTGCTCGACCCGCCATAGCCAAACGCCTTGCACAGCACCAGCAAACTGTCGAGGCAGGCTGTCAGGTGCTGTGGCCGGTCGGCAACGGGAATGACGATGACGAAACTGTGCCGGTCGTCGTTCCCTTTCGTTGCGATAAGCTGCTCTAGCTCTCGGAATGCCGCCTGATAAGTTTCAAGCAGCGTCATATTCAGACCGTCTGCCCAAAGCTTCCTTTCAATGTCTGCAATGGCGATTTTCTGCGCGGCAATCTTCGCGTCGAGGTCGAGCTTATCGATCTGACAGGTAGTTCGGGAAGGCATTCTTGTCCAACATGATTTCGATGAGATTGATCGAGTCATTGAAATCTGCTTTGGCAAACAGGTCATCAAGATCGGACTCGAACTCAATCCTTTGGTGGTTAATGCCAAACGATCTGGCAAGAAGTTGCAAATCCGGATTCACGAAATCGCAATCGATAAAGCGGCTGTTGTACAACTGGAACTGGTTCTTGCGTATCAGGCTCATGGTGGAGTTGTTGAACACCACCACATTCAGCGGGATGCCGTAATTTACCGCCGTCATGATTTCCATGCAGCACATTTGAAAGCCGCCATCGCCGAGGATGGCAAAGGTCGGCTTCTGCTCCGCAAACCTGGCGCCGATCGCGGCGGGTATTGCGTGTCCCAGGGAGGATATTCCGGTATTCGGGAAATACTGGTTCCCGCTGGATACGTTGAAGAAGCTCTGGGCAAAAATAATATTGTCGTCGAAGATCAACGCATTTTCCGGAAAATGTGTCTCCAGTCTCGAATAAAATCGCTCGACCAGGGCAAACCTGGACGGCAGCGCAGTGTCCTCTTTGCCGGAGGCTTCCTTCCGTAATCCCTCTGCATGGACATGGAATTTGTCGAGGTTTTTCCGGGTTGCCCCGCTGTCCCCGATTTTTTCCAATACTTCAGTCAGGGCATCCTTGATGTCGCCGTGGATGGCGACATCCGCCTTGTAAACCTTTTCCAGCTGTTCGTGGTCATTGTCGATCTGGGCGATCTTCTTGTTGCCCAGGAGCTTGTCGTCCCACAGGTAGCTGGTTCGTTCGTTGAACCCGGCGCCCAGAAACAGGATCAGGTCCGCATGATCGACGATGTATTTGTACGCATCCCCATTCGAGGTGACGCCCAGGCTGCCAAGAGATAGCCCGGAGCCATCGCCGATGACCCCTTTCCCCTTCAGGCTGGTGGTCACCGGTATGTTCATCAATTCGCTCAATTGGGCGACGACTTCCTGCGCGCCTGATTTGATGCAGCCATAACCCGCAACGATGACCGGGTATTGCGCCTCGGCAATCAGCTCTGTCAGCGCATCCACGGGTAGGCAGTGTTTGTGCAGTAAGTGGGAGCTGCTCTTGGTGTGAATGCGATCCAGTATGCTTTCCTCGACCATTTCTTTCTGGACGTTGTAGGGAAAACTGAGGAGCACAGGGCCGGAGTTGCTGGACAGAAGAATTTTTGATGCCTGATTCAGAACATGAACCAGATAGTCGGTTCTTTCGATGATCTTGTTGTATTTGGTGATGCCCTTGAACAGTGCGGCCTGATCGATGCTGCCGCCCTCGCCGGAGCTCTCCTGCAGCCCACCCTTGCCAAAGATATGGGTCGATGTTTCCCCGGTAATAATCAGGATCGGCTGCTTGTCCGCATAGGCATTGGCGACCCCCGTCACCAGATTGGTGGCGCCCGGACCCGCGGTGGTGATGCAGGCGGAGATTTTTCCCGAGGCCCTGGCATAGCCTCCGGCCATGAACGCCGCCCCCTGTTCATGCTTGACCAATACGCTCTTGATGTTCGAGTCATACAAACTGTCATAGACCGGCAAGATATGGGCGCCCGGCATCCCGAAGATAACCTCGATCCCCAGGCGCTCTAAATACCTTACGATTAATTCACTTACCGCTATTTTCATGTCGTCTCGTCATGGCCATCAATCCATCAATCTTAGTGTCGCCCCGTCGTCATCGGATCTCGATCCGGCGAAAGGGCCGCATGGATCGGTGTCGGGACAGGCATTTTAACCGAACCTGCGCCCAATCATGAAATTGGGGGCGCTCATGTCCCTGAAAGACTGCGTAGATACTGTTATCCCCTTGAATGACTTCACAAGTCTGCTAGTGTAAGATTGCTTCGATTGGTTTCTATTGGGGAATGCAAAAATGAACGCCGTCCTAAAAATCCGTCCGGATTTAATGGCTGAGCTTGACCATTTGGCTGTGGAAACTCACCGCAGCGAATCGGACATTATCAATGAGGCGCTGGAATCTTATCTGGCGCACATCCAAAAGCAGACTGTCGCCGAAGTCATTGCCAAGATTAAGGCAACTCGCCACAAATCCACCCTTGAGGGCATTGATTTGCGGGAAGCCATTGAAGAAGGGCGCGATTAGTGCCGTTCGTAGTGGATAACTCGGTGGTGGTTGGCTGGTATTTCGAGAGCCAGGCCACACCCTACACCGACAAGGTACTAGACCTGCTGGCGAACGAGACCGCCCACGTTCCGTCACTGTGGGTGCTGGAGTTTTCCAACGTACTGCGCAAGGCGCTGAAAGCGGGAAAAGCCGACACCGCCCGAATCCAGGAAATCATTGCGCTGGTCAACGCACTGCCTATTTCTGTTGACTACACCTCAGAGAATGTAGAAAACAACCTGGCCCTGGCGCTGCAATATGGATTGACCAGCTACGATGCCGCTTACCTTGGCCTGGCAATTCGGCTACAGCTTCCCGTTGCCGCCAATGATGGCGCACTCAAGGAAGCGGCAGGCCGTGCCGGTGTCGGGATCGTCAACCTGCAATCAAGCTAAAAACACGTAACGACAAGGGTGGAATCGGTCTGAAATGCCCTGCAAGACAGCACGTGTAGGTCAATGATTTGAATCCAAAACGAGAAGGAAGCAGCAAGCGGGATTCTCGACGCTATTCAGCCGTGTAAGCTTCGGATAAGACACCGATGCCAAACATGAAATACCTCACCGGCTACCCCGAGGATGTCAGAGCCCAAGTGCGCCACCTCATCCAGCAGGGCCGCCTGGGCGACATCCTGCTGAAAAAATATCGCACCGCGCACGATATCCGCACCGACAAAGCGCTGTACGACTATGTCTTCAGACTGAAGAACCGTTTCCTGCGCAACGCCGCGCCCATCAACAAAGTCGCTTTCGATAGCCGGATTCAGGTCATCCAGCATGCGCTCGGTCTGCACACCGCCATCTCTCGCGCGCAGGGCAGCAAGCTCAAGGCCAACCGGGAAATCCGCATTGCCTCCTTGTTCAGGGAGGTGCCCCTAGAGTTTCTTCGGATGATCGTGGTGCATGAGCTCGCGCACCTGAAGGAAAAGGAGCACGACAAGGCTTTCTATCAGCTCTGCGCCCATATGGAGCCCGAATATCATCAGTACGAATTTGACTTGCGCCTGTACCTGACGCACGTTGATCTGTGCGGCAAGTTGTCTTGGCCGTCATGACGCGCTGGGGTTGTTTGACCCAACGGTCATGGCGCAAACATCAGGGTTGGCTTCTTAATGGTTTTTCCAAAGGAGATTTTGGAATGAAAGAACTCCGGAAAATTAATCCGAAGCTTTTGGTGGTCACTTAAGAGGTGTTTCTTGAGTGGCCTACGTTTTGCGAACGTTCGCGGCTTGAACTTGTTTCGATCCATCCGGGGCTTCCTCGACATAGATCTGAAACTGTCCAGTTGCGGTGCTTGCAGTAGCAAGCGTAGCAACCTTTCCATCAATGGCTGCAGACGCTGCGTCTAGCGCCAGCTTCTCAACGAACGTGGAAATGCCAATTCCAATGCGAAGCACTGGTACGCGTTGCCCGTAGGCCGTGTCAGTGAACCACGGCACGGGTGGCTGAATTTCGGCGTAGAAGTCTCCCGATCCGATAGGCGCATGATCGAGTAGGGTTTTACCCATATCAGAGCTTTTCCCCATGAATTCGATGATTGACGGTATCGAGTTAACCACTTGTCCGCCAGAATCATAGATCAGCGCGTTAGATACATCTTCAAGCCGAGCCGGCGTGCCTTCCGTCGCCGTTATGTCAATGAATGGTGAGAATCTTGGAGTCACAAGTTGAACAAGCCCACCAATAAGGCTGCGCGCGAGCGTCGCCCAGTCGGCACTGGCAGCGCTCGCCTGTGAAACCGTGTCGATCTTGAGGGCAGTGGCCTTTGCGATAGCTGCTTTCGTAAAGCCTGATCGGGACCACAGCACAAGCTTCGATGTCGATAGGCTCTCGTGTTTCTTGGCCATTGACTCAATCCACGTTACATCGGCTGAGCGCTTGTGGTCCCTGCACTCAACAGAGATATAGATATCATAGGTTCCGACCGTCGCTTTGGCGACTACATCCACTTCTCGCATTTCCCCTGTAATGCTATCCGTTAGGAACAATGACTCCGTGACATTCCAGCCGCTGCCAAGGCGGGAATGAATAATCGCCGCGAGTTGCTGAAATGGGTTCGTGCGTTTGGGCATTGGGTGGTTCTCGTAGGCCTAAATCGGGATTGGGGAAGATGAAAGGGGGCCAGGCACGATTAAATTTTGTGTTGAAATGTTAGAGCTCTACTGTGCGTTTTATGACAACTGGGCCACTATAGGTCTTTGGTCGGTTTGTTACAAGCGGTGATGGGTTTTGTGTGCGCTTCGTGCAGATGATTGGGTGCCGGGCAGCCCCGGCAATCAAACAACCCGCGAAGCGCACAAATTTAACGCCGCCAATTCACTCTCGCTAAATCCCGCTGCCCGTCGCGCTTCAAGATTGAATGGGCCGCGCATGACCGGTGCATGGTACTCCGCGGCTAGGCGGGCGTAGGTGCTTACCGGCTCCAGGCCGCGCTGCTCGCACAGCCATCCATACCAGCGGTTGCCGATGCCGACGTGACCGATTTCATCGCGCAGGATGATGTCGAGGATCGCGGCGGCGGCCATGTCGCCCACTTGCGCAAGCTTCGCCCGTACCGGCGGGGCGGCATCCAGCCCGCGCGCCTCCATGGTTCGAGGCACCAGCGCGATCCGGGCCAGGATGTCGTCCTGGGTTTTGGTTGCCATCTCCCACAGGCTGTTATGTGCCGGAAAATCGCCATAAGCGTAGCCCAGGCCGTGCAGGTGGTCGGCAAGCAGAGAGAAATGCAGCGCTTCCTCCTGCGCGACCTGCAGCCAGTCTGCGTAATAGTCGCGCGGCATGTTTGCGTATCGCCAGAGGGCGTCCAGCGCCAGGTTGATGGCCGTGAACTCGATGTGCACCAAGGCATGGATCAATGTGGCGCGGCCCTCCAGGATGTTCATCGAGCGGTGCTTGACCAGGCGCGGCGATACCAGTTCGGGCTTGAGCGGTTGGCCGGGTAGGGGAGATTGCGCCGACAAGGTGGCATGCGTGTCCAGCATCACTTCACCGGACTGCCATGCTTGCGCCAGAAGGCGCACCCCTTCCGCCTTGCGGGCGGGGTCCGGCTCTGACAGCCAGAACAGCGCCGCCTGGCGCAATTCCTTGGGGTCGGTGGGTGATTTCATGCGTAAAGCTCAGGGCCAACTCCAAGCAGGGTTACGCCTGCTGGACGTTCTCGCCGCCGAGCGCCTCGATCAGATCGGCCAGCAAGCGGGCCAGTTCCCCGGTCATCAGGGTGAAGTCGAGATCGAACAACTCGTCGCTGGTTTCAGCCTGCGATTCGGCTTCTTCCTTGAGGATGTCCAGAAAGGCGAGGCGCTTGATCTGGAGCTGCTCGGTGAGGACGAAGGAGATCTTGTCGTTCCAGGTCATTCCCAGCCGGGTGGCACTCTTGCCGGCGGCGATGTGCGCACGGATTTCATCTCCCTCCAGGTCGTGGCGGACATAGCGAACCGTCGCCTTGCCCTCGTCGATGGAGCGGAGCTCCAGTTCGCGATCGATGGTAAACCCGGGCGGCGCTTCACCCCCGGCAAGCCAGCCGGTCATGGCTGTGACGGGGGAGAGTTTGGTATGCACAAGCTTGAGCGGCAGGTCGTCCAGTGTTTTGCCTAGCAGTTCCAGGACCTCATCCGCCTTGGCCGGGGAGGCCGCATCCACAACCAGCCAGCCGTTGACGGGGTCGATCCAGACGAAGGTCGTGCGCCGATGCGCAAACGCACGGGGGAGAAGTTCGTCGGTGACCAGTTCCTTGATCTCCTTCATCTCCTTGCGCCCGACGCGGTGGCCCTGCTGCGCTTCGAGTTCGGCGATGCGGTCCTTGGCGAACTGGTTGATGATGGAGGCGGGCAGTAGTTTCTGCTCCACGCCCAGGGCGATCAGCAACTGCCGGTTCAATGCGTGAACCAGAGGCCCATCGCCTTGGGGGGAAACCCAGCCACGGCTTTGCTTGTCCAGGCCGCCGCAGGGCTGAAGCGGCTGGCGGGAGAGGTTTTCTTCCAGAGCCGCGGCGCTCATGGCCCAGTCGGTGGGAAGGCGATAAATGAAGATGCTTTTAAACCACATGGCGTGTTACTCAAAAAAGGGGGCGATTATACAGGCAAGAAAATAAACAGGGGTGCTATTAACTCGCGATGGCGTAATCGGTTTCATCGTCAACCTGTGTGAGCGGCACGCCGGCTTCCCGGATGGCCTGCAGCTTGTTCTCCAGTGCGGTTCGTATCGGTTCATAATCCGCTTGCGGCGGCGGGTAGCCTTGCCATCCTTCCGGCGTGTGAGTGTCCAGGTTGTAATAGGCATAGGGGGCGACCTTGTTCTCGATGTCTTCGGTCACGATGGTCAGCCGATAGCCGCTGAAAGTGGCGGGTTCGCCCGTCTCATGGGGGACGACGCTCTCCTCGAAGTCGATAAACTGGTTGTCCGTTTCCTGAAGGTAACCCGGCAACGACGCGAGCAAATCCACGATTTGCAGGTGCGTTAATTTCGCCGCCTGGGCGCTGGTCGCTTGCAGATAATCTTCGTGGTTCAGTTCCCAGCGCGCAACGGGAACCTGCCGCTCGTTTTCCACCTGGCCGGAAAACAAGCCGCGAATATTTACCATGTCGGAAATGTTCACGCAAAACATTTCAGGGGTCAGCCCTTTCAGGTCGAACCGGGCCAGCTCGGCGGAAGGCAAAACCTGGATATAGCTTGCCCAGCCGGAGCCCTTGCGCACCAGTCCATGCTTGACCTGGTAGTGAAGGATCAGGGTCTTGCCCTGTATGGTGATGAGTATTTTTTTCAAAATGATTTCTTCAAGTCAGGGATAGTTTGCCCGCGGATGAGATCTATCTTACGTCTCGGGTGGCTGATGAAGTATAACAACGCCTGGCATCCAGTGTTGCCGGTTTCGCAACTTGATTTGCCATCCTGTAGGATGCTGGCCTAGGAACAACTAACAATTTAAAGAGGTAACGTGTCGAATCTTTATTCTATCTTGCAGAGCACTGGCGCTGTAGCAGCCACCCATTCCGGGTCCTTTCATGCCGATGATGTGCTGGCGGCGGCGACATTACGCCTGGTGAATCCGGCTTTGCCCATTCTGCGCACGCGCGACCAGGAGCAGCTGGACGCAGCGGATATCCTGTTCGATGTGGGGCGTGTTTTTGACCCGGCGACCTGCCGCTTCGACCACCATCAACTGGAGTACAAGGAAGCGCGCGAAAACGGCATCCCTTACAGTTCGTTCGGCCTGGTATGGCGTGAACTGGGGGCGGAGCTTTGTGAATCCGAGGCCGCGGCATCCAGGGTCGATCGCTGGCTGGTGCAAGGCGTGGACGCCATGGATTGCGGCATTACCTTGAGCAAGGAAACCCTGCCCGTCACGCTGATGTCGATTTCCACGGTCCTTGGAGGCTTCAATCCCGGCTGGCAGGATGTCACGTCCACGGAAGCCAGGAACGAGGCCTTCGAACGCGCCATCAGTATGGCAACAGTCGTGCTGAAAAACACGATCAGGGACGCCAACGGGTTTGAAAAGGCGCGCGCCGCTGTGGCGCAGGGGATTTTGCTGGAAGCGGGGCGGGTGCTGGTGCTGGAGCACGACGTGCCGTGGAAGGATGCCGTGCTGGGATCGAACGAGTACGAGCACCTTCTGTACGTGATTTCCCCCGATGCCCAGGCGAAATGGCATGTGACCGCCGTTCCGGATCATGCGGGCAGCTTCAATAACCGAAAATCCCTGCCTTCGGCCTGGGCCGGGCTGGATGGCGAAGAGCTGGACGCCGTCGTCGGCATGAAAGGCTGCGTGTTCTGCCATCGGGGGCGCTTTGTCGCAGGACACAAGACGAAAGACGGGGCTATCGAAATGGCGCGCTTGGCACTGCAGGATTAAAAAAAACGGCAGATGCTGACCGCATAAATTCAAGATATGTCGGTACTGGGCGACAAATCGCTCAGTTTTGCGAGGCCCCTTATTTCTGCCGTTTCAACAGCTCCTGAATTTTTGGGTCCTTCATCAGTTCATTGATGTTCATGTTTTTTATGTTCGGCATGATCACGTCACCGGGCTTCTGGCCGGGCCTGCAGGGGCCGAGCCATTTGGCTTCCATGGTCATATTCGATTCGCTTATGCCATGCATCGGCGGGTCGAAGCGGGTTTTCATATCACCATTGTAGGCTGTATCAAAGGCGCCGATGAATGCGGCATCCGTCGTTGCCGTGGAGCCCTGGAACTTGCAGACCGAATGCACGGAGACCTTGTTGCCTTCGGGGTTGACGTCAATCACGCTGCAGTCGGTTTTTTCCTTCTTCGCGCTTTGCTGCATAAGATTGTCGGTGTTCTGGTCGATGCACTGCTGCATGGCGCCCATGCTGGGCATCCCCTCCAACTGCGCGTTTATTTCCCACAGCCCCGTCTTGCGTTTGGGCATATCGGCGGCGAGCGCGCCTCCTGCCAGCGAGGCGGCAACCAAGCCGAGAAGCAGCAGGGAGAAAGTTCTACGAGTATCAAATCTGCGTTTCATAGTTGCTCCTTAGTAGAGAGTAGAAAATGCGGGAATATTCGCATCTGGAATGTTAATCCTGAATAAGTACGGCGTCATCAGGGGATTTCCCCGTTTGACGGTGGCTCACTTGCTGCCTAGCCGTAACCGGCCAGGAGCATGTCAACTCAGATGTGGTGGCATCGAAGAGACAAAGCATGTTAGCGGTCTCTGATGAAATCAATCTATCCTTTCGTGCTTTCACGCAGCGGCAACATTGCTTCCCTCGCGGACTGAACAACCATTCGCCATTGACTGGGCCGAAGGGAATTTACCGCAAATTTCGGACTGGACTTTACCTGATATTATTTGCAATTGATAATCATTATCATATACAATGAGAATTGTTATCAACTGTTTCGCGCTTAATTTGATTTCAGGAGCTGTTATGAATCCCGTTAATTTTGTTTCAAACTTGTTTCGGAAGATGTCTCATGTTGTCCTGGGTGCTATGACTGTTTATTGCGCTAATGTGGCTGTGGCAAGTGATAGCGATTATATGTTGGTGATTAAGGACCACCGTTTTCAGCCAGCGGAGTTAACCGTTCCAGCGGGTAAAAAAATCAAGCTGTTTGTTGAAAATCGGGATGCTACGCCTGAGGAGTTCGAGAGTCATGACCTCAATCGGGAAAAAGTGATTGCCGGGCTATCCACTGCAACGATTTTTGTGGGACCCCTTGCCGCCGGACGCTACCGATTTTTTGGTGAATTCAATGAAAAAACCGCCCAAGGTGTGATCGTCGTCCAGTAGCGTTAGGAGAGCTGCAATGTTTGCAACCGTTGTCATTGTCTTTCGTGAAGTGCTTGAGGCTGCGCTTCTCATCGGTATTATTGCCGCGGCGACGCGCTCAATACCTGGTCGTAATCGCTGGTTGCTCGCCGGATTAATGGCTGGATTGGCCGGATCCGCACTGGTTGCGGCTTCCACCGAGGCTATTGCGGGAATGGCGGAGGGTATTGGCCAGGAAATTTTTAATGCGCTGGTGCTGGGCGTCGCGGTGCTCATGCTGGCCTGGCACAACATCTGGATGTCGTCGCACGGTAAGGCAATGGCTGCCGAAGCAACCAATATCGGCAGGGCTATTCGCGATGGGCAGCAGGAACGATCGATTCTGCTCATCGTGGTCGGCTTGGCAGTGCTCCGCGAAGGTTCTGAGACGGTGCTCTTCCTTTACGCAGTCTCGGCATCGGAGGCGTCGGAGGCGTCGGGGGCGTCGGGGGTGTCGACGATCCTGCTGGGAGGTCTCATCGGCGTTCTTGCAGGCATCGCAGTTGGCTACACCGTGTATGTGGGTCTGCTGCGCGTTCCGTTGCGCTGGTTTTTTATCGCAACCGGAATGCTGGTGTTGCTTCTGGCCGCCGGTATGGCATCGCAGGCAGCGCATTTCCTGATCCAGGCCAATCTGCTTCCGAGTCTGGCGGCTCCGCTCTGGGATACATCGATTGCGTTGCCCGTGACTTCCGTGCCCGGCATGCTGCTTCATAGCTTGGTTGGATACGACCCTAGACCTGCCGGCATGCAGCTCATTTTTTACATTATTACCCTGGTCGCCATTGCAACGGGCATGAGGCTGGCCAGCCGCTCATTTCAATTAAATATTCATAAAAGGCCTGTTTCATGAAACAAAGCATATTGGCACTTTCCTTAAGTGCGCTGTCCTGTAGCTCGGTCTTTGCAGGTCCGGCCGATTACGTCTATTTGCCTACCGTGGAGCATGGCGAAAAGGAGGTGGATTTCAAGTTTGGATCGGCCAAAATGCCGTCCGGCGATACCGCTCAGGTAACCAGCCTCGGCTTCGGTTATGGCGCCACCGAGAACTGGTTCACAGAACTATATTTGAAGACCGAGCATGAAGGCCCGGAACCCAGGTTGAATATTCTGGAATGGGAAAACAAGTTTCAGTTAACCGAAACCGGGAAATATCCGCTGGAAATCGGTTTGATCACTGAGTTCGAATTCCCCGTCAACCAGAAGGGGGCAGCGAATGAATTCAAGTTTGGCCCCTTGTTCCAGACCGAGTTCGACAAGCTGCAGTTGAATGGCAATCTGCTATTTGAGCGGAAATTCGGTGGCGAAGTCGATCCGGATGGTGAGTCACATAAAACTGTCTTCCAGTACCAGTGGCAGGCAAAATATCGCTGGAAAAAGGAATTCGAGTTTGGATTTCAGGGTTTCGGGGAAATGGGGGAATGGGATCACTGGGCGCAGCATAATGCCCAGGAACACAAACTCGGCCCCGCCATTTTCGGAAAAATCGCTCTCAATGGACACCAGGCCATCAAGTATAACGCGGCATGGTTGATAGGCACCACTGACGCGACGCCAAATCATACCTTCAGAATGCAGGCGGAATATGAGTTCTGACTTGAACTGCCGGCCAGATTCAGCCGGAGCAGCTAGACTTTAACCTGGTTCTTCCTTTCCATCACCGCAGCAAAGAATCCATCCGTGCCATGCACGTGCGGCGCGAGCTTGAAGTATTTGCCCGTGTCCAGCGGGATATTCTGCTGCGCCAGCACCTCGCTGGCGGCATGCAATTCGAATTCCGGATGCGTGGCGAGGAAGGCCTCGACGATCTGCTCGTTTTCCTCTTCAAGGATGCTGCAAGTGGCGTACACCAGCCGTCCGCCGACTTTGACCAGGCGCGCGGCGGCGGTGAGGATGGCGGCCTGTTTTTGCGTCAGCTCCTCGATATCCTGCGGCTTCTGGCGCCATTTGAGATCGGGGTTGCGGCGCAGGGTGCCGAGCCCGCTGCAGGGCGCATCGACCAGCACGCGGTCGAGCTTGCCGGCGAGGCGCTTGATCTTGATGTCGTTTTCGTTGCTGATCAGCTGGGGATGAAGATTGGATAGTCCGGAGCGCTTCAGGCGCGGCTTGAGTTGGGTGAGGCGCTTTTCCGACACGTCGAAGGCGTAGATTCGCCCTTGGGAGTGCATCAGCGCGCCCAGCAGCAGGGTCTTGCCGCCGGCTCCGGCGCAGAAGTCCGCGATCATCTCGCCGCGCTTCGGCGCAACCAGGTAGCCGAGCAGTTGGCTGCCTTCGTCCTGCACTTCGATCTTGCCGGTGAGGAACAGGGGGTGGCGGTTGATCGCCGGCTTTTCCTTGATTCTCACGCCGACCGGGGAATAGGGCGTGGCTTCGGCGGGGATGCCGTCGCGCTTCAGAATCGCCAGCACCTCATCGCGGTTGGCGCGCACGGTGTTGACGCGCAGATCCAGCGGGGCGGAATGCTGCATGCCGCGCGCCAGGGCGAGAATTTCCTCTTCCGGCATGCGCGCGACCAGCCTTTCCGTCAGCCAGTCGGGGAAGTCCACCCGTACTGCCAAGGGCAGATCGTCCGTAGGCACCGCCTTGACCTGCTTCAGCCATTCGCTTTCATCCTTGTGCAGCAACGGCTCCAGTTCGCGCAGGCTCAGGCCCTGCACCTTCGCCAGCAAGGCCAGAATCAGGTGGCGCGGCGAGGTGTGAGGCGCGGCGAGGTGCTCGAGCAGGCGCTTGCGGCGCAGCACGGCATAGACCGTTTCGGCGACGAAGGCGCGATCCTTGGGGCCCAGCTCGTGGTTGCTGCGGAAATAGCGGCTCAAGCTCGCATCGGCCGGATGGGTCAGCGGCAGGATGTCGATCAGGGCATGTACGGCATGGCCGAGGCGGGTAGAGGAGAGTTGCATGGGCTTTTTATCATTCCAGTGAGTTTGAAATTAACCACGAATGACACGAATTTGCACGAATAAACACGAATAAAAACACCCTGAATGGGAGCTGTGCGGCATTATCGAATGCATGTGGCGCTTTATTCGTGTTAATTCGTGATCATTTGTGTGAATTCGTGGTTAATGCTTTGTTGTGTGTTCATTGCGTAATCGCGATCTCGTTCGCCAGCAGCACCAGCCCATCGCCGTCCTTGTCGAGCTGGCTGATTTTGACCGGCAGGTAATGGTAGTCGGCGGCGAGCCAGACTTCGGTGTCTTTCTCCCCCTCTTCGCGATGCTTGCCGAGGTGCAGGGTGTTCAGCATGCCCATCGGGGTTTCCAGCGCTTCTTCCACGACCCAGTAGGCATAGCTGTCGAGTTTTCTGCCGTTGGTTACCTGCAGTTTCACGAAACTACTCTGCGGCGGCGCGAAGGCGAGCTGATACATGAAGCTTAACAGATCCTGGGTTCCTTCCGGCAGTTTCAGGGTCTTTTTGCCGCCGCCGCTGGCGAGGGTGAGTGTCATGGCATTCCAGTCGAACTCGGCGGTGTCGGTCTTGTCCGCACCCTGCCCGCGTTCCACCCGGTAGCTTGAGGGTTGCAGCCCGGCCAGCGTGATTTTACCCCGGCTCTCCTGGATGTGCTTGCCGGATGCAAACAGGGAGAACAGGCCGCTGGCTTCGGCCACGCTGGAAATCGTATAGCGCTTTCCATCGAGCTTCCAGACCTGCTCTGCACGGCCCACACGCAGGCCGTTCAGTCCCTTGAATAGGGTGAATCGGGTCGTCACCCGCTGCGGCATGGCGGGTGGTGCAGGGGCGGCAGGCTCGGGTTCCACGACAGGTTCGGGCTCCACGGCAGGCGGCGGCGTTTCGGCGAGCGCTGGTGCGGCATCGGGCTGGACGTCTGGCGCAGGCGCGGCTTCCACGGGCGGAGCGGGAATATCTTTCGCGGGACTTGGTTTTGGTTTTGCGGCACGCGGCGGCTTGGGCGTTGCCAGTCTCGCCGGCGGAGGTGGAAGGGGGCTGAGCTTGGCTTCCAGAACTGGAGGGGGAGCCAGGTTGACCGGCAGGGAGAAATGCGGGCCCAACAACACGGCGAGGTGCGCCGTCAAGGAAAGCCCCAGCACCCAAAGCAGTTTTTTTACCTGATCCGGCATGGATTAGGCTCGCCCACTGAATTACTCACCCTCAATAGTCAGGGAGGTCAGGTTCTGTTCCAGCTTGCCGCCATTGTGTTCCTCGACGACGATCCGCACCGGAAAATAGTGGCGCTTTTTCGCCAGCCAGATTTCCGTGCCGTCCTCGTCCGCGGTGCGCTGCTTGACCAGATGGATTGCCTGGAACTGCCCTGCCGGCGTGGTGATTTTTTCTTCCCCGGCCAGTTTGTAATGGTAAAGGTTGAGTTTCTTGCCGGAGGTCATGAACAGCCGGATATCGTCTTTTCCCGGCGGCGCGAACATGAACTGGTACTGCAGGCTGATGCGGTCCTGGGCGCCGGGTTCGAGGGCGACACTTTCGGTTTTGCCGTCGAAGCTGTGGGTGAGGCTCATCTTCTCCCAGTCGAAATCGGCCTGGACGGTCTTGGCCGGATCGGCGGCGCGATGGTGCTCGAAGTGCTGCGGGCGCAGACCCTGGTCGGTCACCTCCCCGTTGCTGATCAGGCGGATTTTTCCCTTCATGAACAGGGCGTAGATGCCGATGGCGGAGGTGACGCTTTCGATCTGATAGCGGCCCTCGGTCTGTTTGAAGCTTTCCGTGACGGTGCCGATTTGCTGGCCTTGCTTGGTGAGACTGTAGGTGGCGGTAACCTGGTGCGGGGCGGCGGCCAGCGCTGCACCCATCCACAGGCTGCACAATACGGCTAATAGTCGCGTCATTGGGGTTCCCACGGCGAGCGCAAAGCGGTTTCGACAGGCTGCTGATTTTGCAGGATGACGTTGCAATCCGGGGTGACGGTCAGCCGGTCTTCGGCAAACCAGCGGATCGCCTGGGGATAGATCTTGTGCTCCTGTTCCAGCACCCGCGCCCCCAGCGTTTCTTCGGTGTCGCCGGGCAGTACCGGTACGGCTGCCTGGATGATGATCGGCCCCTTGTCGAGGTTGGGGGTGACGAAATGCACGGTGCAGCCATGGATTTTCACCCCCTCGGTCAGGGCGCGGGCGTGGGTGTTGAGGCCGGTGAACGCCGGCAGCAGCGAGGGGTGGATGTTGATCAGCCGACCATTGTAATCATTGACGAAGTTCGGCGTGAGGATGCGCATGAAGCCCGCCAGCACCACCAGGTCGGGGTTGAATCCGGCTATCCTGGCGGCCAGGGCGGTGTCGAATTCCTCGCGGGTTTCGTGGTCGCGGTGGTTCAGCGCATGGGCGGGAATGCCGTGTTGCCTGGCGATTTCCAGTCCGTGGGCGTTGGGGTTGCTGCTGATGACTGCGGCGATCTTGACCGGCAGCCTGGCCTCCAGGATCGCCTGCATGTTGCTGCCGCGTCCGGAGATGAGGATGACGATGGACTTCAACCTGGAAACCTCTTCTAGGTTGTTCATTGCACCACGGTCTGGGGCTGTCCTTCGGCGCGCTTCTCGACGCTGCCGATCTGCCACACCGTTTCGCCCGCGTCGCGCAGCAACTGCATGGCGCGCTCGGCATCCGCAGCGGCGACGATCACCGCCATGCCGATGCCGCAGTTGAAAGTGCGGTGCATTTCCTTTTCGGCCACGTTGCCTTCCTGTTGCATCCAGGAAAATAGCGGCGGCATGTCCCAGCTGTTCTTCCGGAGTACCGCCGTCAGGTTTTCCGGCAGCACGCGCGGGATGTTTTCAAGCAGGCCGCCGCCGGTGATGTGGGCCATGCCCTTGACCGGCAGTTGTTCCATCAACGCCAGCATCGGCTTGACGTAGATGCGGGTGGGTGCCAGCACCACGTCGCGCAGGGGGCGGCCGTGGAAATCCGAGTTGAGGTCGATGCCGCTGCGCTCGATGATCTTGCGGATCAGCGAATAGCCGTTGGAGTGCGCGCCGCTGGAGGCGAGCCCGAGCACCGCATCGCCGGCGGCGATGGTGGAGCCGTTGATGAGCTTGTCTTTTTCCGCGGCGCCCACGGCGAAGCCGGCGAGGTCGTATTCGCCCGCCGGGTACATGCCGGGCATCTCGGCGGTTTCGCCGCCAATCAGTGCGCAGCCCGCCTGCTCGCAGCCTGCCGCGATGCCCTTGATGACATCGGTGGCGGTGGCGACGTCGAGCTTGCCGCAGGCGAAGTAGTCGAGAAAGAACAGCGGCTCCGCGCCCTGCACCAGAATGTCGTTGACGCTCATCGCCACCAGGTCGATGCCGACGGTGTCGTGCTTGTCGAGCATGAAGGCCAGCTTGAGTTTGGTGCCGACGCCGTCGGTGCCGGATACCAGCACCGGGTTTTTGTATTTCTTCGAGATCTCGAACAGTGCGCCGAAGCCGCCGAGGCCGCCGAGTACCTCGGGCCGCATGGTGCGCTTGGCGAACGGCTTGATGTTTTCCACCAGGGCGTCGCCGGCGTCGATGTCCACGCCGGCATCGCGGTAGCTCAGGGGGGGTTTGGTTGGATCGGGCTGGTTCAAGGGAGGCTCCGCGTAAATTTGGAAATTGTGGTATTTTAACCCAAATGGACACGAAACGCCTTGAAGAACTCAATCTCAACCACCTGTGGTGGCTGCTGCCGGTCGCCGCGGCGGGCGGACTGTTTTACCTGCTCAGTGCTATCCTCGCACCGTTCCTGTTCGCGGCCATCCTCGCCTACATCTGCAACCCGCTGGTGAACCGGTTGGCCGGCCTGAAAATTCCCCGTACCCTCGGCACCATTCTGGCCATGGTGTTCCTGTTCGGTTTGTTCGCTGCCCTGCTGCTGATCATGATTCCGCTGTTCGAGCAGCAGATCTCCTTGTTCCTAGAGCGCCTGCCGGGCTACCTCGACTGGTTCAGGCAGCATCTGGCGCCTTGGCTGAAAGCCCGATTCGATATTGAGTTGCAGCTCGACAGCGCATATCTCAAACAGGCGCTGGCCGAGCATTGGCAAAGTGCCGGCGGCTTGGCAGCGCAATTCCTGCCCTCGCTCGGAAGCGGCGGTCTGGCACTGGTGGGTTTTTTCGCCAACCTGGTGCTGGTACCGGTGGTACTGTTTTACGTGCTGCGCGACTGGAACCTGATCGTCGCCCGCATCGACGAGGTGATACCACGCCGCTGGCACGAACAAGTCGGTGCGGTGGCTCGGGAGGTGGATGACGTGCTGGGCAGTTTTTTGCGCGGCCAGATCTCGGTGATGCTGCTGATGAGCCTGTTTTACGCGCTCGGCCTGCGGCTGGTCGGGCTGGAACTGGCCTTACCAATCGGAATCATTGCCGGCTTGCTGGTGTTCGTGCCTTACCTCGGCATGATCGTCGGCCTGACCTTGGCCACGCTGGCGGGATTGATGCAGTTCCAGAGCCTGGGTGGAATGATCCCGGTATGGGTCGTATTCGGGGCAGGCCAGGTATTGGAGGGGGTGGTGGTGACGCCCTGGCTGGTGGGCGACCGCATCGGCTTGCACCCGGTGGCAGTGATTTTTGCCGTGCTGGCGTTCGGGCAGCTGTTCGGGTTCTTCGGCGTGCTGCTGGCATTGCCGATGAGCGCGGTGCTGCTGGTGGGGCTGAGGGTGTTGCGGAAGAGCTATCTGGAAAGCGGTTTGTACCGGTAGGTAGGCACAAACGCTACACGCCACTCTGTGGTGCATGGTACAAGTAAAAACGCCCCGGAGCCGTGGCTCCGGGGCGTAGCATTCAAGCGCTAATACTTAGGCGGCTTGGATGTTGGAAGCTTGCTTACCCTTGGGGCCTTGGGTGATTTCAAACTGCACCTTTTGACCTTCTTTCAGGGTTTTGAATCCGCCCATCTGAATCGCGGAGAAGTGCGCGAACAAATCTTCGCTGCCGTCGTCCGGAGTGATGAAGCCGAAACCCTTGGAATCGTTAAACCATTTTACAGTACCAGTTGCCATTACGTAGTCCCTTGCTAATAAAAATACGGGAAACCCCGCGAAAATGCCTGAATTCCAAGACTGCAAACGGCGAAACCGATAGTGCAAAAAACTTGAATCCAAACACCAGACAGTTTTTACGCCTTATATTTTGGCAAGTCAAGCGATAATTAATCCGAATGATTTCAGGGCTAGTCCTTGGGTGAAATTTGTTACATTTTGACAGCACGTTACAGTGAGAGTCAAAGTGGGCGGGTGGGTCATGGAAAGTTTTGGTTTTTACGAGCGTCAGCAGTTTTTTGGGGACACGAAATAGTCCGGGGTCACTGCATGAACCGGAACGGTTCCATCTCCACCGATTCAACCCGCGCACCCAGCAAGACGAGAGTGCCTTCCAGCCGGTTATCGCCGGTATCGCTGAACTCGAAACGATAGGTCCGCCGGATCGCCAGGTGTCCTATTGCGTTACGCCTCAGTGTCAGGGAGGTGACGGTAACCGTGTCGTCGAGAAATTGGACGCCTGCGCTGTGACAGGCGCGTTTGCCCGCATTTCGCGCGGTTTCGAGGGCGCGCAGGCTATCGAGCCAGAATCCCGCCAGCGCGGCAAGCAACAGGATGAAAAGTAAATCCGTGAAATCCATCGGCGAGAAAACAGGATGAATGAAACGCCGAATAATACCCGGTTTTTACGAACCGCTGCAGGCACTGCTCAAGCTGATAGAATACCGATAACCTGATTTCCCTTTAAACCTAAAAACCGCTTTTATCCACAGATGGTCACGGATTAACACAGATAAAACAATGTGTTGTTGAAGACTTGCCGCTCACCCGAAAGGTGATTAAGGTGAGAACGGTAACTCATTGATAATCTGTGTGTATCTGTGTTAATCCGTGGCTGAACTGTTTTTTATAGATTAAAAAATGAAACAGCTACTGCTCGAAATCTCTTCTGACTTCACACCCACGCTGGACAACTTTGTTGCCGGGCGCAATGCGGAAGTGCTGCAAACCCTGAGCGAAAGCGCCGCTGGCGCGCAGCCGGAGCGCTTCATTTACCTCTGGGGCGAGCCTAATGGCGGCAAGACGCATTTGCTGCATGCCTTTGTGGAGGCTGTTTCACGGCGCGGTTTGAAATCGGTTTACGTGCAGTGCGGCGCGGCGCTGCCGGATGATCTGGAGGGCTACGACGCAGTGGCGCTCGACGATGTCGGCCGGCTCGACGGTGAGGGCCAGATCGCGCTGTTCAATCTTTACAACCGGCTGCGCGAAGGGCAGGGGAGGCTTCTGACCAGTGGGCCATGCGCCCCGGCACAGCTCCCGATGCGCCCGGATGTGGTGACCCGGCTCGGCTGGGGGCTGGTATATCAAATTCATGGCCTCAGCGACGACGAGAAGGTGCAGGCGCTACACGCTCACGCCGCAAGCCGCGGCTTCCGGCTCGGGGCTGGAGTGGCGGAATACCTGCTGCGCCATTGGCGGCGCGACCTACCGTCGTTGCTGGGGGCGCTGGATACGCTCGACCGCTACTCCCTCGAAACCAAGCGCCCGATCACCGTACCGTTGTTGCGTGAAACGCTGCATCAGGAATCCTGATTCTGAACTGATGCCTCATCTGCTGGTCGATCTTTCCTATCATGGCTTCGGTCATATCGCCCAGACCGCGCCGGTGGTCAACGTGCTGGCGGAACTCCTGCCCGGTCTGCGGGTGACGCTGCGCAGCGGGGCACCGCACGAACTGCTGGCGCAGCGTTTTCACTGCGATTTCACGCTGGTTCCGCAAGCGCTGGATTTCGGCATGGTGATGGCGGACGCCTTGGCGGTGCGGGTGGAAGAGAGTGCCGATGCCTACCGGGATTTTCACCGTGGCTGGGCGGGCAAGGTGGCGCGAGAAGCGGAAAAGATGGCTGCGCTCGGTCCCGATCTGCTGTTCGCCAATGTGCCTTATCTCAGTCTTGCCGCCGCGGCGCGGGCGGAAATTCCTGCTGTGGCGATGTGCTCCCTCAACTGGGCGGACATCTACGCCCATTACTGCCATGACCGGCCGGAAGCGGCGGAAATCCACCAGCAGATGCTCGATGCTTACCGCAGCGCCGTGTGTTTTCTCAGGCCGCAGCCATCCATGGCAATGGCGGATTTGCCGAATGCCCGTGAAATTGGGCCGATCGCGCGTCTGGGGCGCAACCGCCGCGCCGAGATCGACGCCAAACTGGGGCTTGAAGCTGGCGGCAAGCTGGTGCTGATCGCGATGGGCGGGGTGGCGTTTCGCCTGCCGCTGGAAGGCTGGCCGCGCCTCCCCGGCGTACGCTGGGTGGTGCAGTCCTCCTGGCGGGTGCGCCATCCCGATGCGGTGGAACTGGAAGCCCTCGGCATGGATTTCACCGACGTGCTGGCTTCCTGCGATGCGCTGCTGACCAAGCCGGGCTACGGCAGTTTTGCCGAGGCGGCGTGCAACGGCGTGCCGGTGCTGTATCTTGACCGCAAGGACTGGCCCGAGGCGCCATTCCTGGCGGCCTGGCTGAAGCAACATGGCTGCGGCCTGGAAGTGGGGCGCGAGGCGCTGGAACGGGGGGAAATCATCAATCTGTGGGAGGCGTTGCGCGCCAGGCCAAAAAAGCCGCCGGTTGAAGCCGATGGGGTTCGGCAAGCGGCGGATTATCTAAAGAAAATCCTGGTTTGATGAGTGATTGCCCGCAATGGCCGGCAGTTCTGCCGCACTTTCCTATAATGAATTTTTCATCGGAAAATGTGCGGAGGCGTTTATGCGTACGGCAACCTGTTTTCGTTTTGCGGCGTTTGTTCCCCCCTTACTTAATGGCGGGGAGTGTTTTTGCGCAGCAGTCCGGGGTCGACCCTGGCAGTATGGCGAAGGTCAAACGTGGGGAATATCTCGCGGCCACTGGCCATTGCAATGACTGCCATTCGCCGAAATTGATGACCGCCAATGGGCCGGTGCCCGACCCGAAGCTGCTTTTGTCCGGTCATCCGGCGGCAATCAAGCTGCCGCCGACGCCAGACAAGATCATCGGCCCGGCCAGTTGGGGCGGCGTATTCACTAACGACCTGACGGCGTGGTCCGGGCCTTGGGGAACGAGCTTTGCCGCCAATCTTACTCCCGACAGGGGGACGGGGATCGGCAACTGGACCGAACAGACCTTTACTCAAGCGATGCGTACCGGCAAGCACCTGGGGGTCGGACGGGCTATTCTGCCGCCGATGCCGTGGTATAACGTGGCGCGGCTTAGCGACGAAGACCTGAGCGCGCTCTTCGCTTATCTGAAGGCGCTGCCACCGGTAAAAAACGCGGTGCCCGGCCCGATCCCGCCGAACAACGGGAAGTAAGTTAGGCGAGCGCCCGGGAACGGGCGCTCCGGGGATTACTGAGGATGCTGGTTTGTTTCCTCGGCGATCTGCTTATGCACTTCCACCATGTCGAGCCCCCGCACCTGTTCGATCAGCTGCTCCAGCCCGGAGGCAGGCAAGGCGCCGGCTTCGGCGTAGATGACCACTTTTTCGCGAAACACCATCAGGGTCGGTATCGAGCGGATCTGGAAATAGCCGGCGAGATCGGTTTCCGCTTCGGTATTGACCTTGGCGAAGGTGATGTCAGGGTGTTTCTCCGACATTTGTTCGTAGGTGGGGGCGAAGGAGCGGCATGGGCCGCACCACGGTGCCCAGAAATCCACGATCACGATGTCATCGCCGATGATGGTGCCTTCGAAATTGTCCTGGTTAAGGTCAACGGTTGCCATGCTTGTTTCTCCAGAAAAATGATGGGCGCCGAGAGGGGAATAAGGGCTCCCCGGCGCAATTCGATAAAATATCATTAAGTGCTAATATGGTCCACTGTCGCAATTATTCTGCTGCCGAGACCTTTGTCAGGTGAACGCCATGAACCCCAACCCTATTCCCGATGCCCTGCTGCTGCTCGCACCCGGCTGTCCCCACTGCCCGGCGGTGCTGGAGGGGCTGGGCGCTTTGCTCAAGGAAGGCGTGATCGGGCGACTGGAAGCGGTCAACGTCGTCGTTCATCCGGGACGTGCAGCGGCGCTGGGAGCGAGGACAGTGCCATGGGTCAGGATCGGGCCGTTCGAACTGGAGGGGGCGCTGACTCCCGGCGAGCTGCGTCGCTGGGCGGAACGGGCCGACAGCCTGGACGGCATGGCGGACTATTTCTTCCAGATGCTGAAAAGCGGACGGCGCTCCAGGGTTGAGGAAATGGCGCGGCAGGAGCCGCTCAGGTTGCGGGCGCTGGTGCGCCTGATGGAGCGGCCGGATACCAGCATGGCAGCGCGTCTGGGGATCGGCGCAGTGCTCGAGGAACTAAGCGGCAGCGGGCTTGCCGAAACGATGATCCCCGACCTGGGGGCGCTGGCCAGGAGCGGCGACGCGCTCACCCGGGCGGATGCCTGTCATTTTCTGTCCCTGATCGGCGGCGCGGAAGTGGCGCCATACCTTCGCGCCTGCCTTGAGGACGAGGACAATGCGGTGCGCGAGATCGCCGCCGAATCGCTGGAGGAATTGGAGCAAAAATGAGTAAGGCATTCACGCGCGAGAACGATGGCGCCGAGGAAGATGAGCTGGAGCCGGCGCTGCAACTGCCTCTGGGGCTGAAGAACTACATCACCCCGGCGGGATACCAGAGCCTCAAGGACGAGTTCGACCAGCTTTGGAAAGCCGAGCGACCGGCCCTGGTGAAGACCATCACCTGGGCCGCCTCCAACGGCGACCGCTCGGAAAACGGCGATTACATCTACGGCAAGAAGCGGCTGCGCGAGATTGACCGGCGCATCCGCTTCCTCTCCAAACGCCTGGACAACGCCGAAGTGGTCGATCCGGCTGAGCGCGAGGAATGCGGCCAGGTGTTTTTCGGCGCCACCGTGACGGTGTACGGCCAGGATGGGGTGGAACACACCTACAGCATCGTCGGCGTGGACGAAGCCGATGCCGGGCGCGGCCGGATCAGCTGGGTTTCGCCACTGGCGCGGGCGCTGCTCAAGGCGCGCGAGGGCGACGTGATCACCCTACAGACTCCGGGCGGGAAAGAAGAACTCGAGGTGACGGAAATCCGCTATGTGGCGCTGAGCTTGAACTGATCGGCGCTTTCCCGCCCGACCGCCTGATTGAGGAAATCAATCAATTCCCCGGCGTGGCGTTCCGCCTCGTGGGATGAATCGTGGTCGCCGGCCAGGATCAGCAAACGAACCTGGTCGCCGGGCCGCTGGGCGTAGATCGCCATGGCATCCTCGACCGGCACGGTGGTGTCGTCGCTGCCGTGCACCAGCAGCACCGGGCAGCGGACCTGACGGATGGTGTTGCGCGGGGCGATGTCGCTGAAGCGGTGGCCGATGGCGCGCTGGACGTAACGCAGCACAGTGCGGCCGAGCGGGAAATAGGGAACGTGATGCGCGGCGAGGAATCGCCGCATCATGCTTTCCGGATCGGCAAAGGCGGCAATGCTCGCCACCGCGGCCAGATCGCTGCGGCGCGAGGCAACCAGGAGCGCCGCTGCGGCACCCACCGAATGCCCCAATGCGGCCAGCCTGGTGGCATCCACATCGGGCTGCAACGCCAGCCAGTCGAGCGCGTGCTCCAGGTCCTCGGCAAAGCGCGGCAGGGAAGAAAAGCCGTCGCTATCGCTGCGGCCATGGTTGCGCGAGTCGAACAGGAGCACGGCATAGCCGGCACTATGCAGCGGTTGCGCCAGCGGCAGCATCATTTCGGCGTTGCCGCCCCAGCCGTGCAGCACGGCCACAGCCGGAGCGGGGCCGGCAGCCGGAGGCGGGACGAACCAGGCGAACAGGCGCTTGCCGTTCTCGGTCGGGATCGAGACTTCCCGGTATGTTAGGCCGTACTGTTCAGGGCTGCCCTGTTCGATGATGCGCGGTGCGCGGAAGCCGTTGCGGATAATCAAGGGGAAGGCGGCTGCCATTGCGGCGATGATCAGCAATACTGTAGTCGCCAAAGTCGCCAAAGTGGTCACAGCGGCGGCAGTCCGTACAACTCCATCAGGAAATTGGTGAACACCGGGATCTTGCCGTGTTTGCCCGGATCCTGCCGGTAGCGGGCGCGCACCTCGGCCAGTTTTTTCCGCATCAGCGACTGGGATTCGGCCTGGTCGATGCGGTTGTGGTCGCGCTCCTCGGCAAGATGGTGGTAATAGGCGAACACCTCGTCGTCGTAAAGGTTTCTGCCCACCAGCTCGATGCGCTTGATGTCGAGCCGGTCCGCCGCCTGCACCTTGGTGATCTTGTTGGTCTTGACCAGTCCGGCCAGGTATCCCGCCTCCTGCCGCAGCGCGTCCTGCCGCGTGTCCTTCCATGGCATGGCCGCGCAGCCGGCCAGGGCCAAGATCAACATCAGGGATTTTATTATCTTAAGCATGGTTGATTAGTTCCACGGAATTACGCTGCAGGTGCAATTCAACATGCCGGCCTGCCCGAATGGCCAACGTAATCAGCATATCCAGGCTGAACTTCTCCCACTTGCCCCGCATTAGATTGGAAACGCGGGACTGCGATACACCGAGCACTTCGGCGGTCTTCGCCTGAGTCCAGCTCCGGCCACGGATGATGAGGCGAAGCTCGCCCATCAATTGCGAGCGCATGGCAAGCAAGGTCGCCTCCTCGGGCGAAAATCCCGGATCGGCGAACACGTCACAGCTCGACTCGATGATTTTTTCGGCTTCCATCAAGTTACCCTCCAATTTGTCGGAAACGCCGGCGGACGAGTTCGATGTCTTCCTGCAGGGGTTTTTTTGTGACTTTTTCTGGAACGCATGCAGCATATAAATCGGATCAGCGAACTTGGCTACGTAAATAACGCACCATTCGCCGAGCACATGCACGCATTTCCTTTACGCCGACACCAATGGAAGGCATCGGCCTACAGTCGGACGGTTCAAGCCCGGCTGCGCCTGCCATAGCTCGTGACCGGCGGCACGTTTAGTCTCTGCCGGGAAATCTGCCATGTCGTCGAGGCTCGAACCGACAAATCGCAGAGCTACCATGAATTGAATATATCCATGCTTAGATAATTAATCAAAGTATTTCGATGATTGTAATTGGAATCCATCCCTCTCCCTACCATTGCGCCATCAACAGGCACAGGATGCTTGCCATGTATCGTGAATTTGAAGGGAAACCTCAGTACCCCGTTTGCTTCTTCTTAACGTGTTCTTAACGGAAATGGGTAGAAAATATTTCAGCAAATCTAATTTCACTGATTAATGTCAGGTTCATGTCAGGTTCATGCGCTACCGTCAACTCAAGACATTGGCATCCTGGAACTATATAAAATTTGTATAACTTTAAGAATTAAGAACAATCGTGATAACGGCACCCCAATAGTGTTGTGTAACTGACCCGTACAGTCTATTAATTGCATCAAAAGAAACGACGGCGAAACGGTTTGAGTTGGAAATGCTGTTTTTTGAAAGGGAGAATAATGCGTAGAATCACAATGACAATACAGCGTACCATCTTGCGCCAGGCGGCTCTGGTCTTCGGCGTGCTGGGAATAGCGGCGGCGATGTTCCCGGTGGATTCGCAGGCGCTCCCGCTTTTCGCGCGCCAAACTGGGCAGAACTGCGTGGCCTGCCACGCCGGCGGACAATTTCCCGAACTGACGCCCTATGGCCGGATGTTCAAGATGACCGGCTACACCATCGGCGACCGAGTCGCCGTGCCGTTGTCGGTTATGGGGCTCGTCGCTTCCTCGAAGGTCAAAGACACATCCAAAAGCGACAATCCGGCAGGGGATTTCTCGAAAAACGGGACGCCCCTTTTCTCGGGCGGAAGCGTCTTCCTCGGCGGCAAGATCACCGACAACATCGGCGCGTTCATACAGTGGACCTACGACAATTTCGCCGTCCAGAATGCCGACGGCGGTTACTCAGGACACTCATCAACAGACAACGTCGACATCCGCTATGCAGACCGGTTCATCGACATGAATAGGGATCTGATCTTCGGCGTCAGTCTGAACAACAATCCATCGGTTTCTGATCCGTGGAATACCGCCGCAGCCTGGATGCAATATGTTCCCGTGCCCAGCCCAACCAGCAGCCAGTTCATCGATGGGGCCGCCCCATTCCCCGGCTTCGGCGCCGGCGGAAATCTTGCCGGCGTTAACCTGTATATGTATTTGAACAAGTTGGTCTATGCGGAACTAGGCACTTACCAGACGGCCAACGGGATTTTCTCTCCTCTGAGTGCGGGCTTGGACAATGCGAGCAGGACAAAACTACAGGGCGCCGACAACCCCTATTGGCGGCTGGCGCTAACGCACGAGTGGGGTGCGCATAACATCATGGTCGGCACCTCAGGCATGATCGCACACGTCTACGACGACCCTACGGACACATCGGATCCAAACAGCATTTTCCGTGTATTGAACACCGGACTCGATGCCCAATATCAGTATATCCTCGATCCTCATACGATCACGGCACAGGTTGCCTACATGAGACAGAGAACAAACTATTCGCCTAATACTGTCGCTGCCAATGTCGGGGCTGGGTCGCCTTTGTTTTTTGCCGCCGACGGATCACCCTTGGCTGACGGCAATGATTCCGACACGACCAACACGTTCCGCGCCAAGTTGTCCTATGTTTATCAGGCCAAATACGGCGGCAGTTTGGCCTACTTCAATCTAACCGGCACAACTAACACTGCGCACCAGACCTCGGGTTACGATCCAATATTTGGCATAACAAGCGATCCCGGTGGATCGCTCGGCGCGACCGGAGTGTCACAACGCGTTAACGGCAACCTCTCAGGCAACCCCGCCACGCGCGGCTTGACCTACGAAGCGTTCTGGATGCCAGTGCAATATGCTCGCGTCGGTGTGCAGTACACCGCCTACAGCAAGTACAACGGCGCAACCGACAACTACGATGGTTTGGGCAGAAACGCGCAGGACAACAATTCGCTCTTTTTCTATGTGTGGGGTGCGTATTGAGATCCCTGTCGAAGTTCCTGCCCGAAATCGTTATGCCGCATACCCGACACGATAGTCGGAATCTTCGGAGATTCGAGATGAAAAAAATCTTTTTAACGCTGGCTGTCGGACTAGCCGCGGCCAGTTCCGGCTGCTCCAACCTCGAGCGCTCTCGCGACCTCGCCAACCCGAATGTCCCTCCGGCGGTAACCGCCGTCCAGGTCTGTTCGAACTGCCACGGTATCGACGGCAATTCCGTGTCGCCGAATTTCCCGCGACTCGCCGGGCAGCAGCCAGCCTACATCATCGCCCAGTTGGAGAATTTCAGAGGCCAACACCGCTCCGACCCGGCCGGCTTTGAATATATGTGGGGCTTAAGCCACCACCTCACCGACAATCAAATCAAGGGACTCGCCGAATACTTCGCCAAGCAGGTTCCGCAGCCCAACGCACCGGTCGATGCGCAGAAAATGGCCGCCGGTAAGGAGATTTACGAGAAAGGGCTTCCGGCAAAAGAAGCCCCCCCCTGTATTGCTTGCCATGGACCCAAAGCGGAGGGGCTCGCGACCTTCCCCCGGTTGGCGAATCAGCACCAAGACTACTTGATGAAGCAGTTGCAAGTTTTCCAGAGAACGGATCAACGGCCGAATACGCCGATGACGCAAATCGCGCACCTGATTTCCCATGAGGAAATGGAGGCCGTGACTGGCTATTTGCAGGCGTTTCCCAACGACAAATAACTGGATCCTGTCGTTACCGGCGGCCTGCCGGTAACAACAGACGTCCGTAACGGAGGTTTTCATGAAAAGATATTTAGCCGCTTTCGCAATGATGAGCGCTCTGGTCACGCCCGCGCGCGCTGCCGACAGCTACGCCACCGATTCCGAATTTACCGTCCCGGTTTTTGAGGTCACTCATCTGGGTTTCACAACACAACACGGCCGTTTCAATAAGACGAGCGGCAAAGTTATGATCGACTTCGCGGCCAAGACGGGTAGCGTCGACTTCACGGTCTACACTGAGTCACTTGATATGGGCTGGGGGGCTTGGACGAAACATTTGTCCGACGAGGGCTTGTTCAATGTGAAGAAGTTTCCGACCATGACCTTCAAATCGGACAAACTGATTTTCGATGGCAACAAAGTTGTCGCGGCGGAAGGGCAATTCACCATGATCGGCGTGACCAAACCCCTCAAGGTTACGGTGAACGGTTTCCAGTGCGGCTCCAACCCGGTGAGCAAGAAACCGATGTGCGCCGGCGATGTCACGGCGACCCTCAAGCGCTCTGATTTCGGGTTGACCAAATACATCCCGGCGGTTAGCGACGAAGTCAAAATCAGCGTCCCGGTCGAAGCTTACAAGAACTGAGTCGGGTGGCCTGAGTAGTGCCCGCATACGATCCTTGCTCATTCCAGAGCCGGGGACGTATGCATCTATTGGGTCGCAAAGCTGCTGATGCGCAACACGGATTGACCCTCCTGCGCGTTGAAGGGCCAGTCCGATGATCGGAATGATGAACGTCACACGCTTAATGACTGGATCTAATGAAATAGCCCGCAATAGCGGGCTATTTTTTTTCCACAAAGCGGAACGAAATATTGAGCGGGCCTAGTGCTGCAGTCGTCCATACAGCCGGCTGTAAAGCCCGTCGCCCTTGATCAACTCATCGTGCATGCCTTCCTCGATGATCTGGCCGCCATCGAACACGTAGGCCCGGTCAGCTTGTTTCACCGCGGAGAGGCGATGGGCGATGATCAGGGTGGTGCGATTTTTCAGAAACTCGCGCAGCGCGTCATGCAGTTTCGCTTCGGTTTCGGCATCGAGCGCCGAGGTGGCCTCGTCCAGGATCACCACCTGCGGGTCGGACAGCACCATACGCGCGATCGCCAGACGCTGGCGCTGGCCGCCGGAGAGGCGCACGCCTTGGCGACCGACCACGGTGTCGATGCCGCACGGCAGCTCGCGCACGGTATCGGCCAGCTGCGCCACTTCCAGAGCTTGCCACAGCTGTGGGTCGGTGAGCTCGCGGCCCAGAGTCAGGTTCATGCGCACCGTGTCGTTGAATAGCGCCGGATGTTGCAGCACGGTGGCGACATGGCTGCGCACCACTTCCATGCCGATTTCGGTCATCGGCACGCCGTCGAAATTCACCGTGCCGGAGTCGGGCGGATAGAGGCCGAGTATCACCTGCACCAGGGTCGACTTGCCGCCGCCGGAAGCGCCCACCAGCGCCACTTTTTCGCCCGGCCGGATTTTCAGGCTGACGCCGTTCAGCACCGGCGTTTCGCCGTAGCTGAAGCAGACGTTCTCGACTTCGACGCCGACGGTATGCTTGCCGGCGAAGGGATCCTTCAGGTGTGGGTAATGCGGCTCTTCCTTGAGTTCGAGCAGGCGGTTGATGCGTCCCAGCGCCGCCTTGGCGGCGTAAAAAGCGTACTGGATGCCGAGGATTTCCTGCACCGGGCCCATCATGAACCAGAGGTAGCCGAACACCGCCATCATCTGGCCGATGCTGAGATTGGAGTACACCACCATCAGCATGCTGATGGCGCGGAATACGTCGAAGCCGAACAGGAACACCATGAACGACAGTCGTCCGGCCGCATCGCTTTTCCACGAGAAAGCGGCAGCGTGGGTGCGGATGCCGCGCGCCCGTTCGATCACCTGAGCAATATAGTGGCGTTCGCGGTTGATGGCGCGGATTTGCTGGATTGCGTCCAGGGTTTCGGTGAGCGCCTGCTGGAACAGCTCGAAGGCGCTGTTTTCGCGCTTCTTCAAATCTTTCACGCGCTTGCCCAGCACCGTGGTGAAATAGATGACCGCCGGATTGAGAAGCAGGATGAACAGCGCCAGCTGCCAGTGCATCCACAGCAGAACGATGGCGGTGCCGATGATGGACAGCAGCGCCACCAGGAATTTGGACACCGAGGCACCGATGAAATTGTCCACCGCATCGAGGTCTTTGACGAAGTGGGAGGCGACTGCGCCGCTACCCAGCGTTTCGTACTCCGACATGGCAATGCGGCTCAAGCGCAGCAGCATCTGCTCGCGCATGCGGAAGACCACGTCCTTGGCGATCAGGGTGAAGCTGCGGCCCTGCCATACGCCCAGGATCAGCGCTGTCAGCCGCAGTGCCAGCGTCACCGCCAGCACCGCGCCGATGTACAGCACCGGCCCGTGCCAGGCGGCGGGGAAATGGCTGTCCAGCCAAGCCACCAGCCGACCGGGCTGGTGCAGCAGCACTTCGTCCACCAGCAGCGGCATCAGGAGCGGAATCGGCACGCTTGCCACCGCCGCCAGGATGGCGACGATGTGGGCGCTGATCAGGTCCTTCTTGTGCTCGCGGACGATACCGAGGATGGAGGACCAGGTGTAGGCGGCAGACATCGAATTACGGCAGCAGTTTTACGTCCTCGATCACCACATTCTCCAGCGGCACGTCCGAGGGCAGGGGGTCGCGCTGCCCGGTTTTCACCTTGGAAATCTTCATGACCACGTCCTGGCCTTTCACCACCTTGCCGAACACCGCGTAGCCCCAGCCTTGCATTTTGGGAACGGTATGGTCGAGGAAGGGGTTGTCCCTGACGTTGATGAAGAACTGCGCCTTGGCGGAATGCGGGTCATTGGTGCGCGCCATGGCGATGGTGTAAGTCTCGTTTTTCAGGCCGTTGGTGGCCTCATTCCGGATCGGGTAAAAGGTTTCCTTTTCCATTAGCCTGGTATCGAAACCGCCGCCCTGGATCATGAAGTTGTCGATCACGCGGTGGAATACCGTGCCCTTGTAGAAGCCGACCTTGACGTATTTGAGGAAATTTTCCACCGTCTTCGGCGCCTTGTCCGGGTAGAGTTCGAGTGTGAAGCTGCCAAGATTGGTCTTCATCTCGACCATGGGATTGGCGGCGTAAACATTCAGGTTAAGCAGCAGCCCGCAAACGAGGGTAACCCAGCGCATTTTCATTGATTTTCTCTCCGAAGTTGATTGAAAAAAGTTAAGGTCTCAGGTGGTAGAAACGATAGTCCAGGGTCAGTCCCTTCAGTCCGTCGAAGCGGCTTCCCACTGCGTCACCAAGTTTGGTCAGACGTTCGTCGGGGTGGGGGTGGGTTTTGAACAGTAGCGCCACGCTGCCGCTGTCGCCGGCTGCGGAGTGGCCGATCTCCTGCAGCACTTCGGGCAGGCCGAAGGCGTCGTAGCCGGCGCGCGCAGCCAGCACCACGGCGATGCGGTCGGCTTCGAATTCGGCGTTCTTGTCGAGCGAGCGCGAGACGATTTCCGCGCCGCTGCCGATCAGGTTGTGGATTTTTTCGTCGCTCCCCACCTGCTTCGCCAGCAGTTTTCCGCCCAAGTCCACCAGTTGGCTTTGCTGCAAAATTTTCAGGTGGTGCTTGCGGATGACGTGGCCGATTTCGTGCGCCAGCACACCCGCCAGTTCGGCTTCGTTGCCAAGCAACTGGTATAGCCCGCGGGTGACGAAGATGTAGCCGCCGGGCGCGGCGAAGGCGTTGATGTCTTTCGATTCGATCACGCCGAAGTGCCAGGCGAGATCGGGACGCTCGCTCTGGCTGGCGACCCAGCGACCGACGTTGTTGACGTATTTCTGCAGCTGCCTGTCTTTCACCAGCGGTGCGGCGCCGAGCAGGTTGCCGGCAATCTCGCGGCCGATGGCGATTTCTTCCTCCTCGGAATAGCCGCCCAGGCCCGCTGACTTGCCCGGTTTTTGCAGTTCCTGTTCCGCGGCCTTTTTCAGCTCTTGCATCAAGTCGAAGCCGTGTGCCGCACCGAGGCACAGCAGTAGACCCAGCCCGGTTAGCCATCTGACTAGCGCGCGGTTCATGGTTGTTCTCCCTGTGCCGGGTCGGGCAGGTAATCCAGCTTGCGCGCTGACAGTTTGCCTTTGGCGGCGAATTTTTTCGCCTCCGCCCGGCTGGTGAGGCTGGATTCCGCCAGCTTCAGTTCAGCCTCGTTGAATTTGGCTGCTTTGAGTTCTTCCTCGTTGAGACCGCGGATGCCGGTGGTGGCGACCACCCGCCCGGTCCCGGCCCGTCCCGAAGCGAGTCTGGCCAAGCCGGCGATTTCACTGCCGGCCGAGGCCTTGCGTGCCTCGCCACGGCGGATGCTGAGCATGCGCACCCAGCCGCTGCCCCGGGCACTTTTTACCTGGAACCAGCTGCCATCCTTCTTCAGGATTTCCACCTTGTCGCCGGTGGCCAGCTTGCCGACGGTTTTGGCATCGCGGAACGGCTCCGCTTTCAGTTCGTCCGCCTTGACCGCGGCGCCGCTCACGCCGGCGTGGGCGATCGGCGCCGCCAGCAGCAATGCGGCCAGCAGGATGTTGAAACAGCGTGTCGCGTGCGTCATGATTTCCCCTTTTTTGTCTCTTTCCAGCGTAGCAGCGTTTCGGCGAACAATGCGCGCCAGCTGTTGCGTGCCTCTTCTCCGCCGATAATCAGTCCTTCGTGGACGAACCAGTTCACGTCATTATCTGCAGTTGCAGCATGTTTCCGCAAGAGAGGTCGGATCGCCCGTGCTACCTCGCTGATGTCGCGGACGATGCGTAGCCGACTATCTTCGTCGTCCGCCGGGCGCAGCCAGGAAATCGCCAGGGTGTCCTCAAACAGGTCCCAGATGCCTTTTTGCCGGCCAGTGAGGATTTCCACGCTCTTCGTTGCGCTGCCGGTTTTTTCCAGTCTCCGGCGGATTTTTTCGCGCGCGCCTTCGCTCAGCACACCCGCCTGCCCGCCAAGGCGGATCAGCATCAGCACGCCGTGCAGCTCGCCGCCGTGCTCTTGCGACGTCCGCACCGAGCTTGTTTCCAGCGCCTTGCCGGTGGCGAAGGCGTACAGCCGGGCGAGGGTGAAGTAGGCCAGGCCGAGGGTGACCGGGCCGGTAAGGTTGATGTAGGTGGTGGTGAAGTTGATGCTGGCGTAGGAAATGGTCAGAAGAATGAATTGCGAAGCGCCGAACAGCCTATCGAATTTGTCCTGCCCGATGTTGCGGTAGAACCCCCAGGCGGTCGCCCAGACGATGGCGAGCGTCAGCAGCAGGTAGGCGATGCGGGCATCGGGAAAGCGCAGGTAGTCGTCGTGCTTGAAGTTGTCGATGGCGGTGGCGAGGATTTCCACGCCGGGATGCATGCGGCTGAGCGGCGTCGGCTTGACGTCGAACAGGCTGGGCGCGGTCGAACCGATGATGACGATCTTGCCGGTGAATTCGTCCGGCGGGCGCTGTTTGTTCTTGCTGGTCAGGTCGACAAAGACGTCGCTGAAGCTCACCGAACGGTAGGTGAAGGGCCGGCCGCGCCAGTTGAGCAGCACCCGCTGCGCTTCGGGCTGGGGAAACTTCAGTTGCTGGGCAATGCGCAGCGGCAGCGAGGGGATTTTCCAGCCGTAATCGTCGCGGTAAACCGGATACTGGCGGACGATGCCGTCGGCATCCGGGGTGATGTTGTGCAGCCCGAGCCGGCTGCCTTCCAGCGCCGCCTTGAAGTGCGGCAGCACCATCGCCAGCGTGGCATCGCGCTGCGCCTCGTTGTCCCGTGCAACCACGCCCGGGATCATGGCCGGCTTGATCTGGCTCAGGGCGTCGTCGGCCGGATCGAGCCGCAGCATCGGGAAAAAAGTGTTGCCGGTGGCGGCGATGGCGGCGTCGAAATAGGCGTCGCTGTCCGGGTTGTATACGTCCGGGTCGCTGAACAGGATGTCGAACACCACCGCCTGCGGCCGCTGCTTTTCGATCTGTTCGACAAACTCTCCCAGCACCTGCCGCGGCCACGGCCAGCGACCGTATTCTTTTGACATCGCGGCAAGGCTCGCCTCGTTGATGTCGACGATGACGATATCCTTGTCGGGCGTGGGCACGACGACGCGGTAGCGCACCATCATGTCGAAGGCAGTCTGCTTCATCTCTGCGGCGAAATGGAGGAAAAACGCATCGAACACGATCAGCGCGGTGAATATCCCGGCCAGATAGAGATAAAAGCCGTTCTTCCACTTCTTTGCCAGAAAATCGGAGAGTCGGCCGAGGATTTTTCTCGGCCGGCTTGAAAGGGGGACGGGAGAACTCATGTCTTGGCGCTTATGGATGGGATGGCGCTATTATGCACCGAGGGCATGACGCCAGGTAAGCCGGGTAAAAAATCAGAGGTGACACAAAAAAACAGAATGCGCAGGCGCATTCTGTTTGATGGTTAATCATCGCCGGGAGCGGGAGGCGCCCGATTGCCGAATTAAAGGCTTAAAAAATTCGTGCGGGCCGCGTCCTTATTCCGCTCCGGCGATGCGACAGCCTGGATCAGTTGCGGAGATAGGCGGGGCAGTTGGAGTCGTTGAAGGCCCAGTCGTTGTCCACGCAATAAGTCGGGGTCGTGTCGATCTGCATTGCTCTTCCGGCAGGTTCCCCGTAAGCCGCCTTGCCTTCGGTACGCTCAAGATAGGCGGGGCAGTTGGGGTCATTGAATTCCCAGTCGTTGTCAAGGCAGTAGGACGGTGCTGTTTCAATGCGCATCACCTTTCCGGAAGGGTTCCCGAAAGCCGCTTTGCCGCTGGGCTCCGTTAGAGAAGCGGAGCAGTTGGGGTCGTTAAAGTTCCAGTCCGCACAGTATGTCGGTTCATCGTACATGCCAACGAAATGCGTATCGGCATAAGCGATTTTTCCGGTAAATGCGGCCATGCCGATAACTAAACATGTCAAAGCCAATAGCCATTTGCTTTTCATGATAGTCTCCTTTCAGCTACTAAAAAAACGTACAAACATTTTTAACTATTATCTATTATATATAGCATACCATACAAAAATAGTCGGGTATTTTTAAGAGTCCGTAAATTCCCTTAAGTTCCGGGATGGTTGTATCCGTTTTGACCTGCTGAAGTACCGGCCCTGGTTGGGTGTGGAGGGCGGCAGCATGGTGGGGCGATGGAAGAATGTTCAGTTTTTTGCAGCCAGGATCAAGGCTGCGGAGTTCTCTTCTATGCTTCGATAGACATCATGGAAATTTTCTTTGGCCTTTAGCGCCTGGATCAATTGATCCAGGCCCTTGTGCCCTGCCTTGGCGTACCACCGGACGACTTCCTGCCGGGCCGTGCCGTAGGAGCGCTGCATGTTGATGCCGTTTGCGCCGGTGACCTGGTTCCAGCCATCCACGCTCTCGATCTCGCTCAGCCGAGGCGAGCTTGCGCCTTTCTGGCAGGCCTCCAGCCAAGCCTCGTCGGAAAACTCGTAGGCCAGGCTGACCGTCACCGCAATGCCCTCGTCAAACCATTGCGGGATCTTGTCCATAACCTCCGGCTGTCCGCCCAGACGCGCCGCCAGTTCGACATGGGACAGCTCGTGGCTGACGATTGCAGCCCGTGCGCCGTAGGGGGAAATCAGGATGGTGTTGCCGAGCGTGTAGCCGAGCCCGATAGCGCCGAATTTTCTGTAGCACTCCATGGTGGAGCAGAACAGGATGTCCGGCTCGGCGATCAGCTCGCCGTAGAAATAGGCGGCCCTTACCCGGGCTTTTTCCACGATGTTCAGCAACTGCCGGGTGCTTTCGACGGGTATTTCCCGGTCAACGTAGATGTGCGGGGCAATCGGCAGCATCCCGGTTTGCACCTTCGATAAAGGCTGACCGGATGTTTTGCCGGGCAGGAGGTCGAGACGGTTTTGCGCTTTCACCAGCCGCGCCGAACCCACACCCGCGCAGCCCGGGAGAAGGAAGGATACCGCGATAGCGGCGATCAGGATGGGGTTTGATTTGGCCACTTGGCGTGAACGTGCATAAAAATTTCTGGAATTGGCATGAGTAGATGAAGCCTCACTCGACAAATGTCATCGGCAATGAACCCATTAACGATCATCCTAAATAACCGGATGATCGAATGTCAATACCTTAATAGGGCAAGCTGCCCGCGCCAAAGTTCCCGGCGCCTTGGGCGCCTCAACGCGGGGATGACATCAGCTGAAAGACAATAGATACGCAGCCGACTTAATCGGCTCACGGGGTCTCTGTACAGATCGTTGTGCTAGCCCAGAAATGCTTCCCTGGAAGCAAGATACTCGATTTCCTCAGGCGTGCTTTGCCGTCCGAGTAGGTTGTTGCGGTGAGGAAAGCGGCCGTATTTCCGGATCAGTTCCCGATGATGTTGCGCAAAACGCAGGTTGCCTTCGAGCTTCGCCGCTTCGAACAGCCTGACTGAAAGATCCTGGTCGGCGAGGTTCTCGCTGTGCATCAACGGCATGTATAGAAAGGCCAGGCGGTCTGCCTGCAAGCGCTGGTCGTAGCCTTTGCCGATAGCGTGTTTGGCGATTACGACCGCCTGTTGTTCGGTGCTGAAGCTCTCCGCCCTGCCGCGAAACATGTTCAGCGGCAACTGGTCGAGCACGATGGCCAAGGCAAGGCAGCCCTCAGGGGTTTCTTTCCACCCGTCGAGTTTCCCTGCGGCAGCTCTGCGCCACAGCGCCTCGAATCGGCTGCGGATCTCGTCATCCAGCGCCGGCGTTGATGAAAACCAGCGGCCTTGCATCTCTTTCGAGTACCAGAAGTCGAGAATGTTTTGGGGAGTTATCCGGGCTGCCATTTCTTGCCTTATTTACCCAGGATGTTTCTCCGCCTCTTGTTTTTTCATTTTAGGAGCGGAATAAATTGTTTCTGATCAACCACTTCCCCAATAGCTTTGCCTGGTCTAACTCGGCCCTGATATCGGAGATAGTATCCATCAGGAATCCGGCCAAGGGGGGGGTGATGAAACCCACTCCCAGAGATAGCCCTCTTTCGTGTCGATGATTACCACCGACTGTGATATGTCATTGTTGGACCTGGGAAGTGGAATGGCTTGGTATCGTCCAACCTCATCTGCCGCATTCACCCCATGCGCGGCAATCGACAATAGAACAGCGACCGATAAATTTCGCATACATCCTCCCTGATTTGAAATAGGCACCATAAATCCGCCCATTAGACCAACATCCACATGTATTCAGCAGGTCGCTGAACACGGTTTCCTTCGACAAACCAGAACAACCCGTGCGCAAAATAATCCCATGCAGTTTGGATTTAACGCGTTTATTTCTTTCCCGGCAAGCGGCCGGTTGCTACCATAGCGGCATGATCCGGATTACTTCACAGCTCGCCATCGACGAGAACGAAATCGAACTGCAGTTCATCCGCGCCTCCGGGCCGGGCGGGCAGAACGTCAACAAGGTGTCGACGGCGGTGCAGTTGCGCTTTGACGTGGCTCGTTCTCCTTCGCTACCCGAGGATGTGCGAGCCCGCCTGATGAAGCTGGCGGGCAACCGCCTGACCAACGAGGGCGAGCTGCTGATCGAGGCCAAGCGCCATCGCACGCAGGAGCGCAACCGGCAGGACGCAATCACTCGTCTGGTGGAGCTGATCCGCCATGCCACCGAGAAGCCCAAGCCGCGCATCGCCACCAAGCCGACCAAGGCATCGAAAAAACGCAGGCTGGAAACCAAGAAGCAACGTGGCGAGGTCAAGCGCGGGCGAGGAAAGGTCGAGGACTAGCTTTTTACCGGTATGCCCCAGTCACCTTCGAAGAAATGCACGCCTAGCGCTGTTCTGGCGCGAGCGGCCAGTTCCAGTTCCTTTAGTTCCTCGTTGTCGTTGAGCACTTCCGGTTCGCCCTGGTAGCCCACCGCGATCATCGCCATCAGGGCGAATTCTTTGGGAATGTTGAAAGTACTACGCGTTTTATCCACATCGAAGCCGCCCATCTGGTGCGCCATCAGCCCCGAGGCCACCGCTTGCAGACACAAATTCTCTGCGGCGGCACCGGTGTCGTACTGTCCCCAGCGGTTGGGGCTGCCATCTCTGCGGAACAGACTGTGGGCGGTGGTCAGCACCAGCACCGGAGCGTTCTTCACCCAGTTCTGGTTCCATTCCCCCAGGCAGTCGAAGGCCTTCTGCCAGGCGGCCGCATCGCTGTTCTTGTCCCACACGATGAAGCGCCACGGCTCGTCGCCGAAGCAGGAGGGCGCCCAGCGCGCGGCTTCCAGCAGTGAAACGATCTGTTCCCGGCTGACCGGTTTGGTTGCGTCGAAGGCGCGACAGCTCCAGCGTCTGGCGATGAGGTCGTGAACGCCTACCTGGGTGGAGGCGGATTTGGTTTGCATTGCTGTTCCTTGATATTTTTAAGAGAGAAACGGGTAGTCGGTATAGCCTTTTTCGTCGCCGCCGTAGAAGGTGTTCGGGTCGGGTGCGTTAAGCGCAGCATTTTTGGCGAAGCGTTCCGGCAAGTCCGGGTTGGCAATGAACAATACGCCGAAGGCCACCAGGTCCGCATAGCCCGTGGCCAGGGCTTCCTCGGCGAGCGCCTTGTCGTAGCCGCCGTTGGCGATGTAGGTGCCCTTGAAGCAGCGCCGGAAGGGCGTGAAATCGAATTCCTGCGCGGCATGCTTGCTCTCGCCGATGGTGCCTTCCATGCCATGCAGGTAGGCCAGGCCGAAGGGGCTCAGCACCGTCGCCGCGTACTCGAAGGTTTTCTGCGGGTTGGAGTCGTGCATGTCGTTGAACGGGTTGAGCGGGGAAAGCCGCACGCCGACGCGGTTCGCCCCCCATACATCGGCGACGGCCCGGGTGACTTCGAGCAGCAGGCGGCAGCGATTTTCAAGCGAGCCGCCATAGGCGTCGGTGCGCTGGTTGGAGCCGTCGCGCAGGAACTGGTCGAGCAGGTAGCCGTTGGCAGCGTGGATTTCGACACCGTCGAAGCCTGCTGCCAGCGCATTCTGCGCCGCCTTGCGGTAGTCCTCGACGATGCCCGGCAGCTCGCTGGTTTCCAGTGCGCGCGGCGTGACGAAGGGCTGCAATCCCCGGTAGGTGAAGGCCTGTCCTTCAGGCTTGATGGCAGAGGGGGCGACCGGCAGCGTTCCGGTGTCCAGCAGCGAGGGGTGGGAAATCCGGCCGCAGTGCCACAGTTGCAGGAAGATGCGCCCGCCGCGGCCGTGCACCGCGTCAGTCACCCGCTTCCAGCCGGCGATCTGCTCAGGGCTGTGGATGCCGGGCGTGGCCGGGTAGCCGACGGCGGAGGGTGAAATCTGCGAACCCTCGCTGACGATCAGGCCGGCCGAGGCGCGCTGGCGGTAATATTCCACGCTCATCGGCTGAGGTACATTGCCGGCGCCAGCCCGGTTCCGGGTCAGCGGGGCCATGACGATGCGGTTGGTCAGGGTATAGGGGCCCATTTGCAGCGGCGTGAAAAGATCGGTGGTCATATGATTTATTCCTGTTAACTAAAAAAATTCTGGACACGGATTGCCACAGATGTTCACAGATTCTCAATGAACGTTACACGAATGGCTGCCATTTCGTGAAACTAAGAGTCACTTTCAATGGGATTTATCTTTGTCTATCTGTCTGTGTTAATCCGTGGCTAAGCGCCCTTGATTGAGTTTATGGTCAGGCCAGGTCGAACAGCAATATTTCTGCCGAACTGTCAGATTCTAGACGAATTCTGTTTTCACCCTCGATGCGCGCTCCGTCGCCCGCTTCCAGCGCCTCGCCGTTGAGGCTGGCCGCGCCCCGGGCGACATGGAGATAGGCGCGGCGTCCCGGCGGCAGGGCGTGCTCGGCGCCGTGTTCCGGGTCGATCAGGCCGGCGTAAAGTTTCGCATCCTGATGGATCGTGACCGAGCCTTCGCTGCCATCTGGCGAGGCGACCAGGCGCAGCCTGCCGAGCTTCTCGGCGGCGTCGAAAAACTTCTGCTCGTAGCTCGGCGTGATGCCGCTTTGCTGCGGCACGATCCATATCTGCAGCAGGTGCACCTCCTCGCTGGCGGAAGCGTTGAACTCGCTGTGGCGAATGCCGGTGCCTGCACTCATGCGCTGTACTTCGCCGGGGCGGATCACGGTGCCGTTGCCCATGCTGTCCTTGTGTTCCAGCGCCCCCGACAGCACATAGGTGATGATTTCCATGTCGCGGTGGGGGTGGGTGGGGAAGCCGGCACCCGGCGCCACCCGGTCATCGTTGATGACGCGCAGGCTGGAGTAGCCCATCTGCTCGGGATCGTAGTAGTCGGCGAAGGAGAACGTATGCCAGGTGTTCAGCCAGCCATGGTCGGCATGGCCGCGTTCATGGGCTTTGCGGATATTGATCATGGTCGCCTCCGGTTATTGTTTGGTATGATCAGAAATGGGATCGAACCCCACGATTTTCAAGATGCCAGAAGATAAACCCCTTACTCGTTACCGCGGCCGCTTCGCGCCTTCGCCGACCGGTCCACTGCATTTCGGCTCGCTGGTGGCGGCGGTCGGCAGTTTTCTCGAAGCGCGCAGCCGTGGCGGCGAGTGGCTGGTGCGGATGGAGGACCTCGATCTGCCCCGTTCAGTGCCCGGGGCGGCGGACGATATCCTGCGCACGCTCGACGCCCTCGGGCTGCACTGGGACGGGGAGGTGATGGTCCAGAGTGCCCGCAACGAGGCCTACAGCGCCGCCCTGGCCGAGCTGGAACGGCTCGACGCAGTTTACCCCTGCGCCTGCACCCGCAAGGAGATCGCCGATTCCGCCCTCAGCGGCATCGACGGCCCGGTTTACCCCGGCATTTGCCGTGCCGGCTTGCCGGCAGGGCGAGCCCCGCGCGCGATGCGAGTGCACATCGACTCCAGGCCGGTCGGCTTCGACGATGCGCTGCAGGGGCGCATCAGCCAGATTCTGGCAATGGAGGTGGGGGATTTCGTCGTCCGCCGTGCCGACGGCCTGTTCGCCTACCAGTTGGCGGTGGTGGTGGACGATGCCGAGCAAGGGATCACCCACGTCGTGCGCGGCGCCGATCTGCTCGATTCCACCCCGCGCCAGATCTACCTGCAAAAATTATTGAGCCTGCCTACCCCGGCTTACCTGCATCTGCCGGTGGCGGTGAACCAACGCGGCGAAAAGCTCAGCAAGCAGACGCTGGCGCCGGCGGTGAACCGAATCAGCCCGGTGGTGCAATTGTGCGAGGTGCTGGCATTCCTCAACCAGGCGCCGCCGGAGAAGCTGAAGGACGCCAATCTGGATGATTTCTGGAAGTGGGCGATCGCTCGCTGGCATGTGGACAGGCTGCCGGCAGTCAGGTCGAGGTCGCTATCCGGAGTATAGGTGATTGGATAACCGAAAGGGTTCACAAGACAAAGTGATCGGACGGGTAAGGAGAGCAAACGCGATTTTTTATTTTTCACGCGGGCAGCGCTGTTCCTGCGCGGTTGATGGCCTCACGGCCTGCGCTGGATGGCCAGGAAATTTTCCGCGTTCATGGCTTGATTTGGAGTCTTTGCGGCCTTATTTGTAATAATTGGGAAATCTTAACATGCAGCATGGACAGCACAAGGAACCGTACCGGCTTGCCTGCGGTCACAAGCCCGTTATAATCCAATTATCACCAAGACACAGTCAGGAGCAGCACATGCCTTATTTCGTATATAAAATCACTCCCCCCTTCAAACAGCTGGAGAAGATCGATTCCTTCCCCAATTTCAAGGAGGCCAGCACTTTTGCCAAATCCGTGCGTAGCGGCATGACAGAGACCGATAATTACACGGTCAAGGTAATTTTCGCCGAGAACGAACTGCAAGCCGAAGACGTGTTTAACCAGGTTCGTGAGCCGGAGCCGATGACCGGCGACGATTATTAAGTAATCGACGGATCGGGCGTCGTGGACGAGCGAGCTTTTCAGGATGCCTACCGGGCGACCAACCCGCTCGCCTGTCCGTTCGAAAAGGCGATCCTGATCTGCCGGTGTACTTGCCGCGAAGCCAAGCGCGTCAATATCGCGGAGCGGGACACCGTGAACTGCCGCGACGCCCAGGCGCAGGGGGATTGTTCGTTACTGGTCGGGATGCTGCGGCACAACGCGGCGTTCGCCCTCAAGCTGACCCATGCCGATGCGGTGCTGCCCCATGCCAAGTATGTGAAAGTGCAATGCGGCGGACTGCTCGGCCTGCAGACCGCGCTGCAGCCGGAGTATGCCGGGGAGGCACGGGTGGACGATATCCGTGGTTTGGTGCTGGAGGCGCAGGAGCGGTTCGGCGGCCTGCAGGAGCTACCCTACAGCGAGATTGTCAGAGGCATTGCCGGATTTGAGTTCAGGCGCAGATCCGGGCAGAAATAGGGTTTCACCAGCAGGTGCCACCTTCCTGATACACGGCCATGATGGATTTGAGCTCATGCAGAACCGCCTGGCGTTCGCCCTCGTTGAGTTCCTGCACCTCTGCCATGGGTTCGCTCCGCTCCAGGGCGCGAATAATCAGTGAGACTTCCTTGCAGCCTTTCCGGCACAGAACTTCGATGCAATGGGCGATTTTGGATTGATCCATATTCAAGGCGTTGAGGTCAAGGCGGTAAGATGACACGATTTTAATGCAAATGCATTTTTGCCACGAGGAATAAATTGAAGCAATCTGACAGCTTGCAACGTTTTATGTTCGAGCACGCCGCGGCGCGCGGAGAGATCATTCATCTGGATGCGACCTGGAAGGCCGTACTGGATCGGCGCGATTACCCGCCGGCGTTGCGCAGCGTGCTCGGCGAGCTGATGGCGGCAGCGGCGCTGCTTTCCGCCACACTTAAATTTTCGGGTTCGCTGATCATGCAAATTCAGGGCGGCGGGCCGGTCAGGCTGCTGGTGGTGGAATGCGGCGCCGACCTGACCATGCGGGCCATGGCTCATTGGGATGGCGATCTGGCCGAAGGTGCTGCCCTGCCCGAACTGGTGGGTGAAGGGCGGTTCGTGATCACCATCGATCCGAAGAAGGGACGGCAGACCTATCAGGGCATTGTCGACCTGGAAGGCGGCAGCGTGGCGGCCGTGCTGGAAAACTACATGCAGCGCTCCGAGCAGCTCGATACGCGGATCTGGCTCGCCGCCGACAGCCACGGCGCGGCGGGCATGCTGCTGCAGAAAATGCCCGATGGCCCGGAGGCCGATACGGATGCCTGGAACCGCGCTGCGCTTCTCGGCGCCACCGTCAAGCCGCGGGAATTGCTCGATTTGCCGGCGCGCGAGATCATCCACCGCCTGTTCCATGAGGAAGACATTCGCTTGTTCGACAGCTCGCCGGTGCATTTCGGCTGCACCTGCTCGCGCGAGCGGGTTGCCAATACCTTACGCATGCTGGGCCACGACGAAGTTCGCTCCCTGCTGGATGAAGTCGGCTACATCGAGGCCGACTGCGAATTCTGCAACCACCATTACGTGTTCGACGCGGTGGATGCGGAGCAGATATTCGCCAGTGATGTTGCCGGCCCGGCAAGCCACACCCGGCACTGATCCTAGAAAAAGCATTTGAACCGCAAAGGCGCAAAGAACGCAAAGGAAAAACAATGTGTTATTGGAATCTGCCCAGTCACCGGATGGGTGAATACAAGATGGATTTTCTGCCCTTGTTTTGCGAGTTGGGCAACAAGCCGCCCATCCCTGCTTACCCCATTTCTTTGCGCCTTCGCGTCTTTGCGGTTAATGAACGGCGGTTTTTAGGTTGATATGGCAGCGGTAAGGAAAGCCATTATCCTCGGCGCTGCGGGGCGCGACTTCCACAATTTCAACGTGTTTTTCCGCGACCATGCCGGTTACGAGGTGGCCGCTTTCACCGCCACCCAGATTCCCTACATCGAGCACCGCACCTATCCCGCTTCGCTGGCGGGGCCGCGCTATCCCGCCGGCATCCCGATTTTTCCGGAAAGCGAATTGCCCGACCTGATCCGCCGTTTCGGCGTGCAGGACGTGTTCTTCGCCTACAGCGACGTGCGCCACGAGCAGGTGATGCACCTCGCCGCGCTGGCCTTCTCCTGCGGCGCCTCGTTTCACCTGCTCGGGCCGAACGATACCATGCTCAAGGCCGGCAAGCCCGTGATCGCGGTGGTTGCAGCCCGCACCGGTGCGGGCAAGAGCACGGTCACGCGCTATTTGCGTGCGGCGTTCGCCAAGGCCGGACGGAAGGCGGTGGCGGTACGCCACCCGATGCCCTATGGCCGCTTCGACAAAGCGGTCGAGCGCTACGCCACGACGGAGGACGTGATTCGCTCCGGCATCACCGTCGAGGAAATGGAAGAATACCAGCAGCATGTCGACGAGGGCGGCGTGGTGTTCGCCGGCGTGGACTACGGCCAGGTGCTGGCATGCGCCGAGGCCGAGGGAGATGTCATCCTGTGGGACGGCGGCAACAACGACATGGCCTTCTACCGCCCCGATCTCACGATTGTGGTGCTCGACCCATTGCGCCCCGGCGAGGAGGCGGGATATTTCCCGGGAGAGGCCAACGTCCGCGCGGCAGACATCATCGTCATCAATAAGGTCAATGCCGCATCCGGGGCTGATGTCGAGCGCGCCAGGGCGGCAGCGCAGGTGCTCAACCCCGCCGCGCCGGTGGTGTTGATGGCGTCCGAGGCGACGCTGGACCAGCCGGAACTGGTGCGCGGCAAGAATGTGCTGGTGGTGGAAGACGGCCCGTCGGTCACCCACGGCGGCCTGCCCGAGGCGGTGGGAGCTTGGGCGGCGCGCCGCCTCGGTGCGAATCTGGTGGACCCGCGCCCCTACGCCGTCGGCTCACTGCGCGAAGTGTATGAAAAATATCCACAACTAGGTTTGGTGCTGCCCGCCCTGGGTTACAGCGCCGGGCAGCTGGAGGAGCTGCGTCTATCCATCGATCGGGTGCCGTGCGACGCGGTGGTGCTGGGTACACCGGCCAATCTGGCCGTGGTGGTGGGGATAGCAAAACCGGTGGCGCGGGTCCGGTTCGTGGCCGCAGACGTATCGCACCCCACGTTGCAGGCGCTGGTCCTGGAACGAATCAAGGTGAGCGGCGGCGCAGCCTGATTTTTCAACTCTTAGAGCATTTACCGCAAAGGACGCCAAGGTTCGCAAAGTAAACCAACATCAAAACCAGATCGATCTGATTGTTTTCCTTCGCGAACCTTGGCGTCCTTTGCGGTGAAAGATTTTAATGAATAGTTCTACAAATGAAAGCGGCGCAGGGCGGCGCGTTTTTTCAAGACGCGCTCGCTGGCGGCGGAGGCGGTCGAAGGCGGCAAGGCGCATCTCAACGGGGTGCGCGTCAAGCCGGCGAAAACCGTCAGCATCGGCGACACGCTCGAAATTAGACTAGGTCCGTTCCAGTTCATCGTCGTCGTATGCGGCCTTTCCCCCCGCCGCGGCCCAGCCAGCGAGGCGGTGAAGCTTTATCAGGAAACCGGCGAAAGCCGCTCTGCGCGCGAGGCGCTGGCAGCGCAGTTGAAGGCGGAGGCCATTCATGGCGAGGTGCGCCAGGGACGCCCCACCAAGCGCGACCGGCGTCACATCGTCCGCTTTACTGAAGGCTAGCATCTCTGCAACCTGCACGCCCGCGCCGAAATGAAAAAAGGAAGGCATCGCGGCCTTCCTTTTTTATGGTCGAGAGCAACCGGCTTGCTAGAACGACCAGGTGGATGTCACCATGCTCCAGGTGATCAGGGTAAGGTACATCATCGCCGCCCATGCCACCATGCCGCCGGTGATCATTATGTAACGGAATAAAGCCCCTTCGCCTTTTTCATCGAGCTTGAGGATCGCGGGAGTCGCATAGTAGAGGATCAATGCGGCGGCGAGCAGGGCCAATGCCCCAATGGTCGTGTCGATCATGAAGTTCGGGACGAACAAAATGAGCGGCGCCAGCCACAACGGCGTGGGCGCTACGGCCGCCAGCATGAAGGCATCGTGGTATTCCACTCGGGGCACATCTGCCGGCGTGCCCAAGGTCGGTGTTTCTGCCGGATATTTCAGCAGTTTTTGCCGGCTGTGCATCACTTTTAATTCGGTGTTGGCCATAAACTCGATGGCTCCTGCCATCAGGAAAACGCCTGCCAACTCGGCGACAAAGAACACCCCGCTGAGGATTTGCAGTTGGCGGGCGGTCAGGGTCAGTGCCGGCAGCAGATTGTCGTGGTAGGCCGTTCCCGCGTAATACAACATTAGAGGGGGGATGAGAGACATCGGCAGCACGTAGAAAAAGAACATCGCGGCCACCGGCATATGGCTGCGGGCCAGAGAGTTCCATCCATGAATGTGAGGGAAATGAAGCGTTTTCATAATTGCACCTCCAATGGTCGGTTAGATTTATTCAGGATCATAGGCGTTATGCGGTTTTGACGTGGTTGCTGCTATTTGGCAATGTTCCGGTTGAAGAAAAATACATAGCCCTTTTGAGCGACTTCACTGTACTTGAGATTAACCGAGGCGCCGTCGGCGGTTTCCCACATATAGCTCGTCCCGGCGCTACCGATCCTGGCGGTTTCTCCATAGGTCGCCAAAAGGTGGGTTTTGGCTTTTTCAAAATTCGCCCTGCCTTCGAATTCAATCAGCACGGAATAGAATTTTCCCCGGTAAAAGCCGTAGGAAAGCCGCTTCAGTTCCGCTTCGCCGAGGTTCAATGGGTCGCCGGTCCGGCGGTAGTATTTCACCTGTCCGGAGTCGTCGGCAGCGACCATGCCAGTCAATTTTGACAGCGGTGTTCCCCAAGTGATGCCGCGGAAACCGTTCTGCGCTTCAACAGTCCAACCCGCGTGGGGGAATGAGAAAGAAAGTACAATCAGGATCAGGTAGGGAAGGATGCGCTTGAACATGGCAATTCCTTTATCGGGGAGCACAAATCATTAGGCGCATGATGGCCGGAAAAGTTTCCTCCGGAACCGGAGGGTCAATATATGGGCCACAGGGAGTGTCTATACTGTGGGGTGAAAGCGATGCTTTCGGGCTGGGCGTAAGAGGCGAAATGGGATGATGACCACGCGCAATGACCATCGGATAGACCCTGTATGCGGAGCGGAGGTGCCTGCCCTCCAGAATGAAACTGTCTATTTGAGCATCCATTATGCGTTCTGTTCGCAACAATGCCGGGATCGTTTTGTCGCGCATCCCCACCTGTATGTGGGCTTGCCTGGACGCAAGGCGCCGAAGCAGGAGGGAAGGGAAGTGCTGAAGCGCCGCCTCTTGCATCTGGATCCTGCACTTTCATCCGAACAGGCTTCGCTCCTGAGCGACGCGCTGGCAACCATGACAGGCGTGAAGAAGGTTTTTGCCGAGGGTGACAAGGTAGAGATCACCTACGATTTGTTGCTGGTGTCGGCTGAACAAATCGAGGCGAAAATCGCCGAGATATGTCTTTGTCTGGGGAATGGCTGGCTGGAGCGGATTCGCTACGCATTCGTCCATTATCAGGAAGAATGCGAGGTTGGAAACCTGGAAGTTCAAGAGCCGCATGTTTACGGCGGCGGGCGCTAGCCCGTTGCAAACAAGCGGCGTGCGAGTGAGGTTGTCTAGAAAATCTCCCGCGTTTCCAGAAATTTGATCTCGGGAAACCGTTCCTGGGTCAGGTTCAGATTGACGCGGTTCGGCGCCAGGTAGACGTAATCGTCGGCGCCATCCAGCGCGACATTGAAGCCGTGCTTGTCGGCGAGCTTCTTCAGCTCCGCCTCCGGGCCGCGCAGCCAGCGCGCGGTGGCGACATCGTAAGGCTCGAACAGCACGTCAACCCCATATTCGAATTGCAGGCGGTGCGCCACCACGTCAAACTGGAGCATGCCGACCGCGCCCAGTATCAGGTCGTTGCTGGCGATTGGCCGGAACAGCTGGGTCGCGCCTTCTTCTGCCAACTGGTGCAGGCCCTTCTGCAACTGCTTCATCTTCAGCGGGTTCCTGATCCGGGCGCGGCGGAAGATTTCCGGCGCAAAGGAAGGAATGCCGGTGAATTTCAGGTCCTCGCCTTCGCTGAAGGCATCTCCCAGCTTGATCGTGCCGTGGTTGGGGATGCCGATGATGTCGCCGGCGTAGGCCTCGTCGGCGGTATTGCGGTCCTGTGCCATGAAGGTGATGGCGTTGCTCACCGTGAACAGTTTGCCGCTCACCACCTGCTTGAGTTTCATGCCGCGGTCGAAGCGCCCGGAGCAGATGCGGATGAAAGCGATGCGGTCGCGGTGCTTGGGATCCATGTTGGCCTGGATCTTGAACACGAAGCCGCTGAATTTGGGTTCGTCGGGCTCCACCGCGCGACTTTGCGCCGGGCGCGCCAGGGGCGCGGGGGAGAGCTCGACGATGGCATCCAGCAAGGACTGCACACCGAAGTTGTTCATCGCCGAGCCGAAGAACACCGGCGTCTGCTTGCCGGCGAGATAGGCCTCGCGGTCGAAGGTGTGGGAAGCGCCGCGCACCAGTTCGATGTCGATGCGCAGCTCGTCGGCCTGGTCGCCGATCAGCTCGTCCAGGCGCGGATTGGCTATGCCCTGAATGGTTTCCGAGGTACCTTTCTCGGCGTTCGGGTCGAATACCGAAACGACGTCGTTGTAAAGGTGGTAGGTGCCGCGGAAGCGCTTGCCCATGCCGATCGGCCAAGTCATCGGCGCGCACTGGATTTGCAGCACCGACTCGATTTCGTCGAGCAGGTCGATGGGTTCCTTGCCTTCGCGGTCGAGCTTGTTGATGAAGGTGAGGATGGGCGTGTCGCGCAGGCGGCAGACGTTGAGCAGCTTGATGGTCTGGGCCTCGACGCCGTTCACCGAATCGATCACCATCACCGCCGAATCCACCGCCGTCAGGGTGCGGTAGGTGTCCTCGGAAAAATCCTCGTGGCCGGGGGTGTCGAGCAGGTTGACGATGCAGTCGCGGTAAGGAAACTGCATCACCGACGAGGTCACCGAAATGCCGCGCTGCTTCTCCAGCTCCATCCAGTCCGACACCGCGTGGCGGTCGGCCTTGCGCGCACGCACCGCGCCCGCCATCTGGATCGCGCCGCCGAACCAGAGCATTTTCTCGGTCAACGTGGTTTTGCCGGCATCGGGATGGGAAATGATGGCGAAGGTGCGGCGGCGGCGAATTTCTTCTTGCAGGGTCATCCTAGAAACCTCAGTTGGACGGGGTGGAGTGTGCGGTTTTTGGGGTGCAGGGCAAGGCGCAACGACGCGGAATGGCTGTTCCATTCCAAGGAGTTGCAACACCGCCATGCGCCGCAAAAACCGTGCAATCCACTTCGTAGCGGGTTCACCAATCGGGCGAAACGGTAAATCATGAAAAAGTTTATTGAAATCACGCTGTTAAATATCCTAGCTAGCGGTCAACTAAGGTTTCTAGGATCACGGCAACAGGCTGTTTTGGAAAGTAAAAGAGGCGGAATTATAGCGTTTTATCGGGTTGATAGACAGCCTGCATAGGACTATATTTAAAGTCGGGAGTTCAAAGGATTTTGTGATGCGTTATGTACCCAGCCTTCCGCCGCTTCCCTCGGTGAAGGAAGAAGAGGGGCCACGCCCGATCAGGGCTATCCGGCCGGTTCGGCCGGTGGAGCCGCGCACGCGTGCGCCTCGGGTGATCCAGCACTTCGGGCCAAAGGCAAGGGCTGAAGAGGCGGCGAGCGGGCCCACGGCTGTGCGACAGGAGAAACGCACTAAAAGTGATCGTCGTGAATGGTGCCGCCGCCTGCAGCACGGGCATCCTTTTCTGGATACCCGCAGCGCCGTGGAGAGAAGGAAGAACAAGCGGCGCGGTAGCGATATCGTCACCACACTGGATGAAGAAGGTTAACCGGCCTTATTCACGGATTTTCAAAATCACCGTGCCGATTTCATAGCTGCGGCTGTTTTCCACCCGGACGCAGCGCCTGACCTGGACCAGTGCGCGAAGCGGCTTGATGGTCGAGCCATGGGGAGGAAGCACGTGGATGTCGAGCAGCTGGCCAAAGCGCGGGACATAGTCGGTTACCAGTGAAACGCCATCGACGCTCAGATCCTTGGTGGTGCCATAGACGGTTTCACCGTTTTCCGTAACCCGGATTTTTACCTGACACTTGATGGGGATGCGTCGCGCATTACGCATCTCGCCTTTGTGTTGCCGTCGACCGCCGGGAAGGAGCCGGAGTCTGGCGGGCTGGTCTTCCTGTGCGGACGATGGATCTTCCGCGAAAGGCACCTTGGGTTGTGGCATGAAACGCCTCCATGGTTGATTTTGTTTGTTATTCCCCGACCACAATATATGGGTAGGATGTTTTTATTTATATCAACATATGGTGGTAAAGTTTAGAGCAAAAAAATCCATTCGGCAATATGCCGGGGTGATTTTTTTGCGGGCGGGGAGGTTGCGTTATTTGGTACGGCGGGCGGCTCGCGGTCGATCCAGGGTGTGCTGGGTGCGGGCAGTGCCTCTGCCGGTTTCGGGACGGCGGCTTCCCGCCTGCGAATGCCCTGTTCCCGCCGGTTGCCAGGCCGGCACCAGGTGCTTCTTGCTGCCGCCGATCAGGTCGGCGCGGCCCATCTGCTTGAGCGCCTCGCGCAAGAGCGGCCAGTTCTCGGGATCGTGGTAACGCAAAAAGGCCTTGTGCAACCGCCTTGCCCTGCCGCTTTTCGGAATCGGCACTTCTTCGCCCTGGCGGTCGACCTTGCGCAGCGGGCTCCTGCCGGTATGGTACATGGCGGTGGCCATCGCCATCGGCGTGGGGGTGAAGTTCTGCACCTGGTCCAGGCGGAAATTGTTGGCCTTGAGCCACAGCGCCAGCTCCAGCATGTCCTCGTCGGTGGTGCCGGGGTGGGCGGAAATGAAGTAGGGGATCAGGTACTGTTCCTTGCCGGCCTCTTTGGAAAACTTCTCGAACAGTTCCTTGAACTTGTAATAGGCGCCCATGCCCGGCTTCATCATCTTCGACAATGGCCCTTCGGCGATGTGCTCCGGCGCGATCTTGAGATAGCCGCCGACGTGGTGGCTGACCAGTTCCTTGACGTATTCCGGCGACTTCACGGCGAGATCGTAGCGCACGCCCGAGCTGATCAGGATTTTCTTGATGCCGGGCAGCGTCCGTGCTTTGCGGTAGATCTGGATCAGGGGGCCATGGTCGGTGCCCATGTTTTCACAGATGTCCGGGAAGACGCAGGAAAGCCGGCGGCAGGCAGATTCGATCTTCGGGTCCTTGCAGTGCAGCCGGTACATGTTGGCGGTGGGGCCGCCCAGGTCGGAGATGATGCCGGTGAAGCCCGGCGTCTTGTCGCGGATTTCCTCGACCTCGTGCAGGATCGAGGCTTCCGAGCGGTTCTGGATGATGCGCCCTTCGTGCTCGGTGATAGAGCAGAAGGTACAGCCGCCGAAGCAACCGCGCATGATGTTGACCGAGAAGCGGATCATTTCGTAGGCCGGAATCTTCGCCTCGCCGTAGGCCGGATGCGGGCGGCGGTTGTAGGGCAGGTCGTAGACGCCATCCAGCTCTTCGGTAGTAAGCGGGATCGGCGGAGGATTGATCCATACGTCGCGGTCGCCGTGGGCCTGAACCAGCACCCGGGCATTGCCGGGGTTGGCCTCAAGGTGCAGCAGGCGGTTGGCATGGGCATACAGCACCGGATCGTCGCGCACCTGTTCGAAGGAGGGCAGACGGATGACGCTATGAGTGCGATCCGCTTTCTTCGGCGGGTGAAATTGCACCACCGTTTGCTGTTCGCCTTCGGTTGCGCAGGCTGTCACTGACGTTTCTGCGTAGGGGTTGGGATGTGGCGTCACCTTGCCGGGCGTATCCACCGAGGTCGAGTCGATTTCGTGCCGGCCTTCGGGAATGCCCTTGCGCAAGATGGCGGTGCCGCGCAGGTCGGTGATGCTGGCGATGGGCTCGCCCTTGGCCAAACGGTGCGCCAGGTCCACCAGCGCCCGTTCGGCATTGCCGTAAAGCAGGATATCGGCCTTGGAATCGGGCAGGATGGAGCGGCGCACCTTGTCCGACCAGTAGTCGAAATGGGCAATGCGGCGAAGTGATGCCTCGATGCCGCCAATCACCACCGGCACGTCGGCATAGGCCTCGCGGCAACGCTGAGAATAGACGATCACCGCCCGATCGGGGCGCTTGTTGCCTTCGGCGTTAGCCGTGTAGGCGTCGTCGGAGCGGATCTTGCGGTCGGCGGTGTAGCGGTTGACCATCGAATCCATGTTGCCGGCTGTAACGCCATAAAACAGGTTGGGTTTGCCCAAGGCCTTGAAGGCACTCGGGCTGTGCCAGTCGGGCTGGGCAATGATGCCGACGCGGAATCCCTGCGCCTCCAGCAGTCGCCCGACCAGTGCCATGCCGAAGCTGGGGTGGTCGATATAGGCGTCACCGGTGATCAGGACGATGTCGCAGCTGTCCCAGCCGAGCTGATCCATCTCGGCGCGCGACATCGGCAGCACGGGTGCAGTGCCGAAGCGCTTGGCCCAGTATTTACGATGGGAAAAAATGTTGCGGGCGGTTTCCATGGAGGCTATTTTATTCCATTTCTCGATCAGAAAAGCACTAACCGCAAAGGACGCAAAGGTTCGCAAAGGAAAAGCCAACCCCTCAGACATGCTAACCGGATTGCTTTTCCTTCGCGTCCCTTGCGTCCTTTGCGGTGAAAGATTTTTGCTGTTTATTGTTGGATTGAATACAAATTGGAATTGCGCAGGTAAGAGCAACGGCGAGATGGACACGCCAGATTCGACAAGGTTCACCTGCGATCAGGTTGGTTTACCCGGAAGGGAGTCGGGGAGAACGGGGAAAATCACCCGCATCAGCGTGCCCTGGCCGGTTGGCGGGGTTTTCGGCTCTACCGTGGCATTGTGGGTGCGGGCGATTTCCCTGACGATAGCCAACCCCAGGCCGCAGCCGTCGCCAGGGCTACCCTTGATCCGGTAAAAGCGTTCGAATACCGCGTCAGCATCGCTTGCCGGAATGCCGGGACCGTTGTCCTCCACTTCCAGCACCGATGCATTGCCTTGCACCATGGCGCGCACTGTAATGTTCCCTCCCGCCGGCGTGTAGCGGATGGCGTTGTCGAGCAGGTTGGCGAGCAGTTCACGGATCAGCAGTGGAATGCCGATAATCCGTGCGGATTCCAGCTCGAAGCCGAGGTCAATATTCTTTGCCAGCGCCCTCGGCACCCACTCTTCGGCACATTCCTGGGCGATCTGGCTCAAATCGACCGGCTGCATTTCACCCGGCAGGTGCCCGGCGGGCTCTGCACGCGCCAGCGTCAGAAGCTGGTTGGCGAGGTGGACAGTGCGCTCCGTGGCAGCAAACAGATGTTGCAGCGTCAGGCGCAGATCGCCATCGTTTTTCTGGTGCAGCGCAAGGTCAACCTGGGTTTGCAGAGCGGCCAGGGGCGTGCGCAACTGGTGGGCGGCATCGGAGATGAAGCGCTGCTGGGCGCCCAGTGCCGTGTCCAGCTTTTGCAGCAGGGCGTTCAGCGCTTCTATCATCGGCTGCACCTCGGTTGGGGCATTCTCTCCCTGAACCGGGCGCAGGTCGTGCTGTGAACGAGCGGCAATTTCCTTGCGCAGGCGCTCGATGGGAGCGAGGCCGCGCTTGACGCCAAACCATACCAGCCCGATTGTTGCGACTACCAGCAGGATTTCCGGCACCAGCATGCCAAGAAGGATTTCCCAGATCAGCTTGTTGCGCTTGATCAGGGTTTCTGCAATCAGCACGCGAACCTGACCCGTCTCGGAGGGGACGAACAAGGCTGCGATACGTACCTGCTCGCCGTGAAAAAACCCATCGTAGTAGACCCGGTTCTCTTCCAATGGGCTTTCCTCGGGCAGGGGCAGCCCCTTGTGGCCGGCAATGAATTCGCCGTTGGGTCCTTGCACCAGGTAATAAATATGGTCGTATTTGTCGGTCAGCAACACCTGCTGGGCAACCGGGGGCAGGTCAAGTACGGTCTGGCCGTTCTCGATTCTGATTTGCTTGGCGAGGGCGAGCGCGCCGTCCAGCAATGCCCGATCATAAGCCTGCGTGGCGGCGCTTAGGGTGATCTGATAAGCGGCTATCGCCCCTGCCACCAGCAATAGCACCAATGGCGGCAGCAACCAGCCCAGCAACAACTGGCGCAGGCTATGGCCGGATTTCATTGCTCGGTTTTTCCAGTAGGTAACCCAGCCCGCGCACGGTGCGAATATGCACTCCCGCCGGTTCCAGCTTGGCGCGCAGGCGCGAGATATAGGCTTCGACAGCATTGGTGCTGATTTCCTCATCCCAGCCGCATAGCGATTGCAAAATCTGCTCCTTGCTAACGATGCGCCCTGCGCGCGGAAGCAAGAACTCCAGCACGCTCCACTCCCGCGCCGGCAGCTCCAGCGGTACGTCGTTCAGCCACACTCGCTTGGCCGAGGTGTCGAGCAGCAGCGGGCCGTGACTAATCTGCGGGTTGCCGCCAGATTGGCCGCGTCGGACCAGCGCCCGTATCCTCGCTTCCAGTTCAGCCAGGGCGATAGGCTTGATGATGTAGTCGTCGGCACCCAGATCAAGTCCTGCCACCCGATCCTGCAGTGCGTCGCGCGCAGTCAGGATCAACACCGGGAGGGTTTGTCCGCGCCGTCTCAGCTTGCGCAGCACTTCGGTACCGTCCAGTTTAGGCAGGCCAAGGTCGAGAATAGCCAGGTCATAGTGCTCGCTCGCCAGCCAAGAGTCAGCCTGCTCGCCGTTCTGGGCGAGATCCACGGCATAGCCGGCCTGCTTGAGGTAACAAATAATGCCGTCGGCCAGCAGGGTGTCGTCCTCGACGATGAGAATTCGCATTTGTTGTCAGTTTCCAGTCAGGTTTTGTGATGACAATAGCGCGCTTGGAGAAAGGTCGCAATGATAAGGAAAGATCACTATTTTATACAGACAGGGCTAATTTTAGCCCTGTTTATGCCATGCGCCGTTCACGCTTCGGAGTCTGTGGCTCCAGCGGGCCATAGTCCAGTGTTTTCGCAGCTGTCTCTGCACGATGCGGAGGCGTTGTGGGCTGAACGCAACCGGGCGTTGAAGCTTGCCAACGATGCCGTGGCAGGCGCCGAAGCGGACAGGGTAGGCGCGGCTCAGCGCCCCAACCCACAGCTATCCATCAATACGGCCTCGATCAACCCGAGTGCAGGCATCGGATCGGGTGCGTTGCGCGACAAGCAGATGGACACGATTTTCCGGGTTGACCAGCTGATCGAGCGCGGCAGTAAACGTGAACTGCGTACCAGGACGGCGGAAGCCAGGCTGGATGCGTCGCGTCGCGATTTTGCCGAGAGCATCCGCAGCCAGCGTTTTGCCCTGCACCAGGCTTATTACGACCTGATGCTGGCCCAGGAAAAACGCCACATTGCCGAAGAAAATATCGTCCTCTATCAAAAGACCCTCCATGCGGCTGAACTGCGTCTCAAGGCTGGCGATTTGTCCGCCTCGGATGTATCGCGTATCCGGGTGGAAGCATTGCGCGCCGAGAATGAGTCACGTCAGGCCGTGGCCGATTTTGAAAAGGCGCAAATCGTGCTGGCCTACCTGATCGGTGCGGAGCGAGAGGCCCGCTCATTGAATGCTGCGGATGCCTGGCCAGCGATTTCCGCCGTTGCGTCGTTTGATGCACGGGTCGATGGCCGGGCCGATGTTCAGGCGGCGGCGTCCCGTGTGCATGCCGCTGAGTCCGTGCGCGATCTTGCTCGCTCGCTTAAGACACGCGATGTCACCGTCGGTCTCCAGTTCGAGCATTACCCGCCAGCCAACACTTATGGAGTCGGGGTGAGCATTCCATTGTTTGTCAATCACCAGTATGAAGGCGAGATTCGCCGGGCCGAAGCTGAACTGCAGATGGCCCGTGATGGACTGGAACAAGTCCGCGGTCTGGCGCAAAGCGAGATTTTCAAGGCCCGAACCGACCTGGAAGCCGCGATCGAACGTGGGCGGCGCTTCGAAGACAGTCTGCTGGCCGAAGCCGAGCGCTCGTCGCGGGCGGCTGAATTTGCATTCGGCCATGGTGCCATGGGTGTGATGGACCTGCTGGATGCCCGGCGCACACTTAAATTGATCCAGATTGAATCGGCTACATCCCGGGCCGACTATGCCAAGGCGCTTGCTTCATGGCGCGCGGCCACACAGGAAAATTTGCAATGAACCTAAAAAAAGCAGTTCAGCCACGGATTAACACAGATATACACAGATTATCAATGAGTTACCATTCTCATCCCAATCACCTTTTGGGTGAGGTAAAAATCCTCAACAACACATTGTTTTATCTGTGTTAATCCGTGTTTATCTGTGGATAAAAGAGGTTTTAATGATGAAAAAACGCAGTCTGATTTTATGGGTTGTCGCGATGGGCGCGGCCATCGCCGTATTTATCGGTTACCACCGATTTGTCTCTCCCACTCTTGAGCGTAAACCCGATACGGCGGCACCTGCACAATTCAGTAACCGGACTTTGCGTTATCCGGTTGGCGCGCCTCAGCTCGCCTATCTGCGTGTCGAAAAGGTGGAAGCGTCGCCTGTGCCGTCCTTGGAGCCGTTGCACGGCCGCATTGCTTATGACGATAACGTGACTGCGCGGGTCAGCTCGCCCATCGCCGGACGGGTGGTGAAAATCGGCGCGCAAGCCGGGGACAAGGTGGCGGCAGGCCAGCCCCTGCTGTGGCTGGATTCGCCAGATTACGCCCAGGCGCTGGCAGACCTGCATAAGGCCGAGGCCGATATGAGGCTGAAGCAGCTTGCCTTTGGGCGCGCCAGAACGCTGTTTGAAAATGAAGTGTTGGCTCGCAAGGATTTCGAGGCGGCGGAAAACGACGCGCACCAATCGGCGGCTGAAGCGGAAAGGGCGCGGGCGCGTTTCCATAATCTCAATCCGGGCGGGGCGGGCAGGGAAGGGTTTGCTCTGCGCGCCCCGCTGGCCGGCGTCATTACCGAGCGCCAGGCCAATCCCGGTTCCGAAGTGCGCCCCGATGCGCCTGCTCCGTTGTTTGTCGTTACCGACCCTGCCCGTTTGTGGGCCATCGTCGATCTGCCGGAAAAGGATCTGGGCAAGGTGCGAGCCGGCCAGCCGGTCTCGGTCGAGGTGGATGCCTACCCCGGCGAGCGCTTCCCGGCAAAAATTCTGGCCATCGGCGACGTGGTCGATCCCGCAACCCGCCGCGTGGTGGTGCGCTGCCAACTGTCCAACGACAAGCGCCTGCTCAAGCCGGAAATGTACGCCCGCATCACGCCGTCCGCCGAAGGTGCTCCGCTGCCGCGCGTGCCTAATCCGGCGCTGGTGACCGAAGGCCTGCATACTTACCTGTTCGTCGAGACCGGGCCTGGCGTGCTGGAAAAGTGTCGTGTCGTGCTGGCTTTCCGTGGTCAGGAGGCCAGCTACGTGAAGGAAGGGCTGGCTGTCGCCGAGCGCGTGGTGACGGTCGGCGCCTTGCTGCTAAATGCCGAACTGGCGGGTAACTGAGATGATCCTAAAAAACTTAGTTGAACCGCAGAGACGCAGAGACGCCGAGGAAAAACGATGAGTTATCGCATTGCACGACATCACCTATTTGGAGAGACAGGAAATTTTTGTAACTCATTAGGTTCTCTGCGCCTCTGCGCCTCTGCGGTTAAGCAATTGTGGATTTTAAGATGATCGATCGCCTGATCACTTTTGTCCTGCAACAACGCGCCTTCATTATCGCCGGCGCATTGGCGCTGATTGCAGTTGGCTGGTATGCGGTCAATAACGTGCCGGTGGAAGCTTTTCCCGATGTCCAGGACGTGCAGGTGCAGATCGTGACACAAATGCCGGGCACCGCTCCCGAAGAGGTTGAGCGCATTCTCAGTCTGCCGATTGAACGCGAAATGAGCGGGGTGCCGCGCATGACCCAGCTGCGTTCGGTTTCGATCGCCGGGCTTTCCGTCGTTACCCTGACTTTTTCCGATGGCACCGACGACTACTTTGCCCGTCAGCAAGTGTTGGAGAAGCTGCAGAATGTCAGCCTGCCCCCGAATGTGCAGCCATCCCTGGCGCCGTTGACCACTGCGGTGGGGGAGATCTACCGTTATGTGCTGGATGTTCCGGCCGCCATGCCGCTGCACGAGATTCGCGCTCTGCAGGATTGGGTGATACGACCCTCTTTGCGCCATGTTCCGGGGGTGGCGGATGTGGTGAGTTTCGGAGGTACGATCAAGGAATATCAGGTCAAGGTCAATCCCTATCTGCTGAAGAAACACGGCGTCAGTATCGACCAGGTGGCGCAGGCGCTGACCAATAACAGCGCCAATTCGAGCGGCGGACTGATGAAGCGCGGTGACGAGGCGCTGGTGATCCGCGGGCTGGGACTGATCGAGAGGATCGAGGATATCGGCCGGGTGACGGTATCGGTCAGGGACGGCAAGCCGGTTCTGGTGGGCGATATCGGCGAGGTGGAGATCGGCCCGCGCACCCGTTCCGGGGTAGTTTCCTACAATGACCGCGATGACGTGGTGCTGGGCATCGTGCAGATGACCAAGGGGCAAAACCCGACCAAGGTGGTGGCGGCGCTGAAGGAAAGGATCGCTGAAGTTGCGCGGAAACTCCCGCCGGGTGTGCGCATCGTTCCGGTTTATGACCGCACCGAGCTGGTCAGCCATACCGTGCATACCGTGAGCGAGAACCTGATCGTCGGCGCGGTGCTGGTGGTGGCGATCCTGGTGCTGTTCCTGCGCTCGGTCTATGCGGCGGTCGTCGTTGCATTGGTCATTCCGCTGTCGCTGCTGGTGGCCTTTACGCTGATGAATTTCAAGGGTGTGGCAGCCAATCTGATTTCGCTCGGCACAGTGGACTTCGGCATCATCGTCGACGGTGCAGTGGTGCTGGTGGAGGCACTGATGGTCAAGCTTGCCCTCGGCAAGCTGGATGGGTCTCAGCATCATGCCGGCTATGCCTGGCGGATGCACACGCTCAAGACCACCGCCGTGGAAATGGGTCATCCCATCCTGTTTTCCAAGGTCATTATCATTCTGGCCTTCCTGCCGATTTTTACCTTCGAGCGGGTGGAAGGAAGAATTTTCACCCCCATGGCGCTCACCTTGAGTTTCGCCATTCTCGGCGCGATCTTGCTGACCTTGACACTGGTGCCGGCGCTGTTGTCCTTCATCCTGAAAAATCATGATCTGGCTGAAAAACACAGCCCGTGGATGCACCGGCTGCAGGAGAAATACAAAGCACTGCTGATCTGGGCGCAGGCTAAACGCGGTAAGATCGTGGTCGTTTCCGTGGGACTTCTTGCTCTGGCATTAGCCCTTGCGCCACAGCTTGGCAGTGAATTCCTCCCCAAGCTGGATGAAGGCAACATCTGGCTGACCATCACTCTGCCGCCCGCGACCCATATCGACAAGACCGAGGAAATTGAGCACCAGGTGCGGGGCATTCTGCGCGCTTATCCCGAAGTGACCAAGGTGATCAGCCATGTCGGCCGGCCAGATGATGGTACCGACCCGAAGGGGCCAAACAACCTGGAAATCTTTGCCGATTTAAAGGCCAAAGGAACCTGGCGCTTTGCGGACAAGGAAGCGCTGATCGCCGACATGACGCGCAAGATTCGTACCATTCCCGGCGTGCCGACCAATTTCTCGCAGGTGATTGAAGATAACGTCGAGGAATCCATCAGCGGCGTCAAGGGAGAGATCGCCATCAAGATTTTCGGTCCCGATCTGGATATCCTCGAAGCCAAGGCGGAGCAGGTTGCAGCCATCCTGAATACCATCCGCGGTGCGGCCGATGTGGCGGCGATCAAGGTCCATGGACAGACCGAGCTGGATATCGCGCTCAGCCGCGAGCGCATGTCGCGCTACGGCATCAACGTCTCCGATGTCAACGCGACCATCCAGACCGCGCTGGCGGGGGCGGTTGTCAACACCTTCTATGAGCGCGATCGGCGCTTCGATATCACGCTGCGTCTGCAGAAGCCATTCCGCGATGCGGTGGACGACGTTGCCGAACTGCCAGTGGCACTGCCTGGCAATGCCGGCAACATACCCCTCGGATCGATTGCCGATATCGAGGTCAAGCAAGGACCCACCCGTATCACGCGGGAAGCCGGCGGGCGCTACGTGGCGGTCAAGGCTAACCTGCTTGGGCGAGACCAAGGCGGTTTTGTCGCCGAAGCGATGGAGAAGGTCAATGCCCGGGTCAAGCTGCCACAGGGATACAGCATGACTTGGGGCGGCCAGTTCGAGAACCAGCAGCGGGCGATGAAACGCCTGGCGGTGATTGTGCCGCTTTCCGTCTTGGGGATTTTTGTCCTGCTGTTCTGGGCCTTCCGCTCCATGCGCTTTGCGGCGCTGGTGCTGTTGATGGTGCCGTTTACCTGGATCGGCGGGCTGGCGGGTTTGGCGTTATCCGGCATGCACCTGTCGGTGTCGGCGGCGGTCGGGTTCATCGCCGTGGCCGGCATTTCGGTGCAGAACGGCGTGATCATGGTCGAGCAGTTCATGGAAAATGTCCGCAATGGCACGGAACTGGCAGAGGCGGTGCTGGAAGGCGCTACCAGCCGCCTGCGGCCGATCCTGATGACGGCGCTGATGGCTGGGTTGGGCCTGTTGCCGGCGGCACTGTCGCATGGCATAGGGTCGGAAACCCAGCGCCCATTCGCCGCTGTGATTGTTGGCGGGATCGTTTCCGCGACCATTTTCACCCTGCTTCTGCTGCCCCTGTTGTTTCCCGTGTTCTGTCGTGAAACACCAGGGGAAGAGTCCAATTCCTAAGATCATTGGGAAATAAAAAACAGGTGTTAAGTCATAGGCAGCCTGTTGATTCAATAACCATATGACAAGGTATTCGTCAGATTCGCGTCAGTTTCAAAGCGTACAGTACGACACATAGTTGCTGATGTAAGTATTTATAAGGTAGAAAAACTTGGAAGAATTTCGTGAAATTGACACATGGTTGAAATCGCAGCCTGCCCACCATGAGATCCCCAGTGCAAGCACCTTGCCGGATCCCACGTTCATCAGTGAAGGCAGGCAGTGTGTTTCATTCAGTACCAACAACTATTTAGGGCTTGCGACCAGCCAGAGATTGATTGGTAAAGCGCGGGAAGGTCTCGAGCGATTCGGCGTGGGGAACTGCGAATCCCGTTTGCTGGGAGGCGACCTGGATATCTACCGGGATTTGGAAGCGAAGCTGGCCACCTTGAAACACAAGGAGTCCGCGCTGCTGTTCGCCACCGGCTACCTGACCAACCTGGGGGTGTTGTCTGCCCTGGTGAAAACTTCCCAGCTGGCGCGCTTGTACGGTTTCAAGCCTCTGCGCCGCTATCGCTATACCTATTTCTCGGATGAATACAACCATATCAGTATTCGCGAGGGCCTCCGCATGTCGGGGACCGATAAAGTATCCTATCGCCATCTCGATCTCGATCATTTGGAGAGCAAGCTGAAAGCTTGTGTTGACCGGGAAAAGATCATCGTCAGCGACGGTGTGTTCAGCCAGGATGGCGACATTGCGCCGCTGCCTGGATTGCTTGATCTGGCCGAGCTTTACGATGCTACGGTCTATATCGACGATGCGCATGGTACCGGCGTGCTGGGCGAGCATGGCGGCGGCACTTCGGAGTACTTCGACGCCTACAGCCCAAGGCTGATCCAGATGGGGACCCTGAGCAAGGCATATGGTGCGATCGGCGGATTCATCGCGACGGAAAGCCACATTTCAGAAATTTTAAGGCTGACCAGTTCCGCTTATGGATTTACTTCGACCTTGCCGCCAGACCAGGCCTTTGCCGTGTCCGAGGCAATCGACATGTCTCTGGACGAGCCCGAGCGCAGAAAGCGGTTGTGGGACAATCAGCGCTATTTTGTCAGCCGAGTGGAAAAACTGGGTTACCACATCGTTTCCAAAGCCACTCCGATTGTCCCCATATTCATCGGTGACGAACGGGAATGCGACCGGATTGCCGCGCTGCTCAAAGACGAGGGTATCCATGTGGACGCCGTCAAGTTCCCGGCGGTAGGGCTGAAACAAAGTCGTTTGCGTTTCATCATGAACGCTAACCACACCCGGGCGCAGATCGACAAGCTGGTCGGCATTCTCGAGTCATTGGCAAAAACATTCGCGAACCCTGTTGAATTACGGTCGAAGAAAAGCCATCGTGTTGATGCCGCGCTGACTGTGGATATCGAATAGTTGGCTGTTCTGGATGGCTTCTGTTTGGCGGAAGCCCGGTTCTTTCACTTCTGCCTTCCCATTACCCACCGCGCCTCTTGCGGGAAATCGGGGGTGTGCTTGAATGGGTTGGGGATGCGGTGGAATGTTCCGTCCGCCAATGACCGTCAATCGTAGCGCAGGAAATTTTCCGCCACAGTGTTCTGGCCGTAACGGCTGATCAGGGTTTCGATTTCTTCCTGCAGGGTTTCGTCTTCGTCCGGGTCGATGATGCCATCCCCGACCATGCGCGCGACCAGTCCATGCAGCATGGCATCCCGCACCATGACTAGGGTCGGCGGGGTGCGGGCGCCGGTGTCCATCAATGCCGAGATGATGCGAGTCAGGCTTTCGCTGGCCTTGACGGTGATGAAATCGATGGCGGGGGCGTCGTCCCCGAATTGTTCGATCAGGTCATCGATTTCCACAAGAAGCGAACGGTTCTGGTCGAAATGCAGACGATCGGCTTCGAATTGTTCACCCCCCGTCGTTCTGGAGACAATCCCCCGAACCGAGCCGAGTGTAGGCGCTTCGTCGGCGTCCGGGTCGTTGACTGCGGCTTCCAGGATTTGCGACAACTCATCGCTCACGCTGCTGGCGATATCGATAAACGGCTTCATGCACACCTCTTGGTGGAAGTTCCCCCCTGTTTTCATTGTAGGACAATCCGGGGGCATTGCGATGAGCCGGTTATCTGTTTGGTGAACGCTGCGAGCGCATCAATACTCAAGGCTGAGCGTTATCGAGCCATAGCCTTGGGGGGCGTCCTGAGTTTCAAATTCCTTGCCACGGAGGTGGTGTGCGTAGGTGACTTTCACGCCTTGCCATTGGCCGGAGATGCATCAAAAGGAGCGCAGGGAGGGCTTATGGAACCTCAATTAGCGGTATCGGTTCTAATAAAATTGGTGGGTAGAAAGAGCTTTAAACTGTTGCTGTTTCCGTCCAGCGGAAACCCAACTTTTCCACTTCCGACTTAAGATAGTTCATCCCCTCGATGACTAGCGGCCGCGATCCGCGCAAGCCGAATTCGACCTTGCGTTCGCCCCCCTCGCCGATGTGGGGCAGGCTGGAAAAGCGCAGATCGGGGTAGCGCCGCACGAATTCGTTCATCAGGTCGAGCAGCGGGCTTTCCATCGCGTCGAGCACGGTGATCAAGGCTTCGGTTTCAGGCGCCTGGTCGCGGATTTCCGGGTAGAGCGTGTCCAGCACCCAGTCCATCATCGGCCACGCCATTTGCGGAAAGCCCGGCAGGAAGTGGTGGTGGTCGAGGGAAAAGCCGGGGATGCGGTTGAACGGGTTGGGAATGATGCGGCTGCCCTGCGGCAGGTCGGCCATCAGGATGCGCCGGGGATAGGCTTCCGCGCCGAAGCGCGCCTCGATTTCCGCCACCGCCTCGGGATGGCGGTAGAGCGGCACGCCGGCAGCCTCGGCTGCGCATTGCCGGGTATGGTCGTCGGGGGTAGCGCCGATGCCGCCGAAGCAGAATACGATATCGTCCTGCGCCAGGGTCTGGCGCAGGGTTGCAATGATGAGCGCGGGGTCGTCGCCGATGATGTGGCACCACTTGAGTTCCAGCCCGCGCTGCGCCAGCGTTTCGATCACGTGCTGGAAGTGCCGGTCCGGGCGCTTGCCGCTCAGCAGTTCGTCGCCGATGATGATCGTTCCGAAATTTGTCATGGCATGGCGTCAGCGTTGCTTGAGGGCAGTTCTGTCAGTGGGGGAAAGTGATATTGTAGGGGAGGGGTGAGCGGGTCACAAGAATTTGCGTCCCCTTGAATATCGTTTTCCGGCTCTGCTATATTCCGGCTTTTTCCTCTGCAAGATCGCCGTAAAGCGCTGCGAGAAGGTCGAGCCGGGTGACGATGCCGACCAGCCGCCCTTCTTCGTCGGCAACCGGAAGGTGGTTGATTCCCTTTTCGGAAAAGGTCAGGAACGCATCGGTCAGGTGGGTGTCTTCCCTGGCCGTGATGACCGGCGTGCTCATGATCTGTTCGGCGATGGCGCCCGATTTGCGTTTCAGGAACAGTTTCACGCGCTGGGTTATGCTGTCGCACATGCGCCAGTCCCGGGCCTTGAGGAAATCCGCGATGGTGACCATGCCCGTCACCCTGCCATGATCATCCGTGACCGGAACCCCCCGGATGTGGTGGGCGCGCAGCAGCGACCAGACCGTTTCCTGCGCGGCTGAAGGCCGGATGGTGACCACCTCGCGGGTCATGATGTCTTTCAGGCGTATGTCTCCCAGGCGGCTGCGGTGTGCGTGCAGCGTGGCGAGGGCATAGATTCTGGTCAGGTCTTCGCTGGAAACATCTATATAGGCGCCCATCTCCCTGATGGCGGAGCGCAGATCCTCTTCATTGAATCGCAGCTTGACGGGCGGTTTCCCGCCTGCCGCAACGCCATCTGTTTTTCCTGGCAGGCTCAAATTGGCGGGATAGCGCCGCCCCGGTATCAGATTGTTGATCACCAGAGCCACTGTCAGCAGAATCGCCACGTTCGCCAGCACTGGCATGAAAACGAAGTGATAGCCGAGAGCGTGTATCTTCTGGTCGCCGATGACCGTCAGCAGGGCAGTCGCCCCGCCGGGAGGATGCAGGCAGCGCAGGTAGTACATCGCGCTGATCGACAGCCCCACGGATAAACCTGCCGCCAGGTAGACATTGGGAACGACGGTTGCGCAACTGATGCCGATGAATGCCGAAATCAGATGTCCCCCGGCGAACGCCCAGGGCTGGGACAGCGGGCTGTGCGGGGCGCCCAGCAGCAATACCGTGGATGCGCCCATGGAGGCGAGCAGAAAAGGCAGGGTTGCCCCGCCTATGAAATGCTGCGCCGTCATGGCGGTGAGAAAAATGGCAAGGATACCGCCGGCACCCGAAATCAGCCGCTCGCGGTGGGTGACGCTGGTCTGCCGGGGAAACAGGAAAGAAAAAATGCTTGCTGGATGCATTTTTTCATTATGTTGGATTTCTCAGCAGGCTATAACTACCCAGAAGAAGTACCTGGGGTTCCGACTGTGCATTTCCATTCCCGATCCGGCGGCCGGGCAGGAGCCGCCGCAGCGCGGCGGCTCCGTTAGATCAGCGCAGTACGGTACGCTTGCTGCGCACGATCTGGTACGAACGGCCCAGATAACCGAGCGGTACGCTCCAGACATGCACCAGACGGGTGAACGGGAACAGCAGGAACACCGTCATGCCGAAGAATAAATGGGTGCGGAAAACCGGATCCACGCTGAGCAGCAATTCCGGGTTCGGATGCAGGTAGATGACGCTCTGCACCCATTCTGCCAGGGCGATCATCACGCCGGGTTTGCCGTGATCGGCATGTCCCATGGACACCGGAATGGTGGACAGTCCGAGCATCAGGGTGATCATCAGCCAGGTCAGGATGAGCTTGTCAGAACCGCGGCTGGTGGCCGAGATGCGTGGGTTGAACATGCGCCGCAGCCAGAGCATGACACCGCCAATGAAGCACATGCCGCCGAAAACTGCGCCGGCGGTAATGGCGAGGTACTGGTGCTGCATGTCGGACACGCCCATGGCCAGGAACCAGTGGTGCGGGGTGAGCAGACCCACGGCATGGCCGAAGAAGACGGCGATGATCCCGACGTGGAACAGGTTGCTGGCCACACGCATGTTGTCCTTGGACAGCAGCTGGCTGGAGTCGCTCTTCCAGGTGTATTGCTCCCGGTCGAAACGTATCCAGCTGCCCAGCACGAACACGGTGAGGGCGATGTAGGGGTAGGCCCCAAAAACGAAGTTGTGCAGGTTCATGGTTAACTCCTTATGCGGCGAGCCGGGTCAGACTCGCCCGATTCTCGATAATGCGCACCAGCGGCGCGTAATGGCTGTTTGCTTTTTCCAGGTTGGACGCCAGCACGCCAAACACCTTGACGGCATCGCTGAGAAACGTCTGTGCATCGCTGTCTTCCTGGTAAGCGGCGAACTCCAGAATCAACGGCAGGTAGTCCGGCAGTTCGTTGCCGGCAACCTCCACCCCGTAGTCCTTGTACAGTTCGGACAGATCGATCAGCGCCGGGCCGCGGTTCTTGTCGTCGCCGAACAGGTGATGCGTCAGGTGCAGGCTGTGCTGCGGCGTGAGATCGAAGGTCTGCACGTAGTCCGCCTGGATTTCCGTGGGATCCCCGTTTTCCAGTCGTGCCAGGGCCTTCCGTACCACGGCCCGTTCTGCCTCGTTGATGTCCAGGCAGTCGTCCAGCGCCTGCCGGATCTCCGGCAGGTTGTCGAACAATTCCCGATCCGGGTATTCCAGCAGTACAGATAACAGCTTGTAGATGGTCATGATTTTCTCCTCTTAGCGGTCGTCTGCGGATGGGGCAAGGTCCCTGGGTTCCATGGATTCCTTGCGGCGTCGCGGGAACAGGCTGATTTTGGATATGCCGCGCGAGCTGTCATTGCCGAAGGTGAAGCCGTTCTGGCCCTGGAAGCCGTGGGCATCATCCAGATCCACTTCCGCATGCCCGGTAGGGATGACGAAGCGGTCTTCGTAGTTGGCAATGGCCAGGTAACGGTACATCTCCTTCGCCATGTCCTCGGTGATGCCTGCGGCTTCCAGGGCACGGGTGTCGGCGATGCCTTCCACATGCACCGAACGCTGGTAGCTGCGCATGGCGATGAGGCGGTTCAGGGCGCGCTCTACGGGGGCCTCGTTGCCCGCGGTGAGCAGGTTGGCGAGGTACTTGATCGGCAGGCGCATCGTGCCTGACAGCGGGATCGCACCGTCCGGGCCGACCGGCAGGTTGCCCTGGTCGATCTGGGATTGCACCGGGGAGAGTGGCGGCACGTACCAGACCATCGGCAGGGTGCGGAACTCAGGGTGCATCGGGAAGGCGATCTTCCAGTCGATGGCCATCTTGTAGATCGGCGACTTCTGGGCGGCGATCAGCCAGTCTTCCGAGATCCCGTCCTTGCGCGCCTGGGCGATCACGGCGGGGTCGTTGGGGTCGAGGAAGATTTTGCACTGGGCTTCGTACAGGTCCTGCTCGTTCTGCGTGCTGGCCAGTGTCTCGATCTTGTCGGCGTCGTAGAGCATGATGCCGTTGTAGCGGATGCGGCCGACGCAGGACTCGGAGCACACCGTCGGCATGCCGGACTCAACACGGGGGTAGCAGCCGATGCACTTCTCGGCCTTGCCGGATTCCCAGTTGTAGAACACTTTTTTGTACGGACAGGCGCTGACGCACATCCGCCAGCCGCGGCACTTGTCCTGGTCCACCAGCACGATGCCGTCTTCTTCCCGCTTGTAGATCGAGCCGGACGGGCAGGCTGCCACGCACGCCGGGTTCAGGCAGTGGTTGCAGATGCGCGGCAGATACATGTGGAAGGTATTCTCGAACTGGCCGTACATCTCCTTCTGGATGTTGTGCATGTTCTGGTCCTTGCTGCGCTTCGAGTACTCGCCGGCAAGGTCGTCTTCCCAGTTCGGGCCCCAGGTGATCTTTTCCATTGAGCTGCCGTCGATCTGCGAGATCGGGCGGGCTGTCGGTGCCGCCTCGGACAACGGCGCATTCTGCAGATGAGCGTAGTTGTAGGTAAACGGCTCGTAGTAGTCGTCGATCTGCGGCATGTCGGGATTGGCGAAGATGTTCAGCAGCTTCGAGGCGCGCCCGCCGGCTTTCAGTTCCAGCTTGCCATCGACCAGCTTCCAGCCGCCCTTCCAGACTTCCTGGTTTTCCCACTGCTTGGGATAACCGATGCCGGGCTTGGACTCGACGTTGTTGAACCAGGCGTATTCCACACCCTTGCGGTTGGTCCACACGTTCTTGCACGTCACCGAGCAGGTGTGGCAACCGATACATTTGTCCAGGTTGAAGACAAATGCGAATTGTGCACGTACTTTCATGGGTTTCTCCTATTTATCCTGTTCACGTGACGATCAGCGCTTGCCGATTCCGGGCGGGTTGAGTGCAGCTTCCCGCTCCGGGGTGAGCGGACGCTCGAGCCAGTCCACATCCTTGTCCGCGACCTTGTGCAGAATCACCTGTTCGTCGCGCTGACAACCGACGGTGCCGTAGTAATTGAAGCCGTAGGACAGTTGCGCGTAACCCCCGATCATGTTGGTCGGCTTGATAATGACGCGGGTCACCGAGTTCAGGATGCCGCCGCGCTTTTTGGTTGAAGGCGAGCCCGGCACGTTGATGTTCTTCTCCTGGGCGTGGTACATCATCGCCATGCCGCGAGGAACACGCTGCGAGACGACGGCACGAGCCATGGTGGCGCCGTTGGCGTTCACCGCCTCGACCCAGTCGTTATCCTCGATTCCGATTGACTTGGCATCGATCTCTGAGACCCAGACGTAAGGTCCGCCGCGGAACAACGTCAACATGCGCAGGTTGTCCTGATAGGAGGAGTGGATGCCCCACTTGGAGTGCGGGGTAATCCAGCTCAGCACCAGGTGCGGCTTGGATTTGACGGCAGCCGGAACGGTATTCTGCGCCTTCATGTCCAGTGGTCCGCGGTAAGCGCAGAAGCCCTCGCCGAAGTCCAGCATCCACTCGTGATCCTGATAGAAGTGGGCGCGGCCGGTTAGGGTGCGGAACGGGATGTGCTCGTGGATGTTGGTATACCCCGCGGTGTAGGACACCTTCTCCGACTCGATGCCGGACCAGGTCGGCGCGGTGATGATCTTGCGCGGTTGGGCCTGGATATCGCGGAAGGTGATTTTTTCCTCGTGGCGGCCGGCATACAGGTGATGGTGGTCGATGCCGGTTTTCTTGGACAGGGCAGTCCAGGACTTGTGCGCTACTTCGCCATTGGTTTCCGGCGCCATGCGCAGCACCGAGTCGCAAACGTAGATGTCTTCCTCAAGGGAAGGCATGCCGAAGGAAATGCCCGGCTCCTTCACCGTGTGGTTGCACTTCTTGAGCTCTTCGTATTCCTGCTCGGTATTCCAGTCGATGCCCTTGATGTTGTTGCCCAGCTTGACCATCAACGGACCCAGCGCGATGAACTTCTTGTAGGTGTTGGCAAAGTCGCGCTCGACCACCTTGAGTATCGGCATGGTCTTGCCGGGGATCGGTTCGAGGCCGTCCTTCTTCCAGTCCGTTACCTGGCCGAATGGCTGCGCCAGTTCCGCCGCCGAATCGTGCTGCATCGGCAGGGAAACGATGTCCTTGCGCGTGCCGAGATGCTTCTCGGCCAGCGTCGAGAAGGCCTTGGCGATGGACTTGAAGATCTGCCAGTCGGACTTGGATTCCCAGCCCGGTGACACCGCTTCCGACAGCGGGTGGACGAAGGGGTGCATGTCGGTGGTGTTGAGGTCGTTCTTCTCGTACCAGGTTGCGGTCGGCAGAATGATGTCGGAGTACGCACCGGTGGAATTCAGACGGAAGTTGATGTCCACCATCAGGTCCAGCTTGCCGATGGGGGCTTCTTCGTGCCATTTGACTTCCTTGTTGTCGCGTCCCGCACCGCTTTCCTGCAGCACGCCGTTCTGGGCGCCGAGCAGGTGCTTGAGGAAGTATTCGTGACCCTTGGCGGAGGAACCGATCAGGTTGGCGCGCCAGACGATCAGGTTGCGCGGCCAGTTGACCGGGTTGTCCACATCGGCGAAGGCGACATCCAGTGAGCCGTCCTTGAGCTTGCCGATGACGTGTTTGGCAATGCCGGCCTCGTCGGTAGCGCCGGCTTTCTCGGCTTCGGCTACGAGGTCGAGCGGGTTGGCGTTCCAGTGCGGAGCGGATGGCAACCAGCCCATGCGGGTCGCCGCGACGTTGTAGTCGGCCAGCGAGTAGCCTTTGTTCTTGCCTTTGCCGGCAGGCGACAGCAGATCGTCGGCCTTGACGGTCTCGTAGCGCCACTGGTCGGTGTGGAAGTACCAGTAGGAGGTGGAGTTCATGTGGCGTGGCGGACGCTGCCAGTCGAGGGCGAAGGCGATCGGCGCCCAGCCGGCTTGCGGACGCAGTTTTTCCTGGCCCACGTAGTGTGCCCAGCCGCCACCCGATTGACCCACGCAGCCGCACATGTGCAGCAGGTTCATGATGGAGCGGTAGGCCAGATCGTTGTGGTACCAGTGGTTGATCGCCGCGCCCATGATCACCATGGATTTGCCCGTGGTCTTGGAGGCGTTGTAGGCGAACTCGCGGCCGGTGCGCTCGATGTCGGCGGCCTTGACACCACTGACTTTGGCGGCCCAAGCCGGGGTATAGGCCACATCGGCGTCGTTGTAGTCCTTGGCAACGTTGCCGCCGCCCAAGCCACGGTCGATGCCGTACTGGGCAACTTGCATGTCGAATACGGAGGCGACCAGCGCTTCTTCGCCGTTAGCCAGCTTCACCTTGCGTACCGGCACGTTGCGAAACAGCAGGTCATCTTCGCCTTCGTTGAAGTGCGGGAAACCGACCGAAGCCACGTCATCCTTGCTGTTGATGCAGGTCAGCTCGGCCTGGAGTGCCTGTTGGTTGGCCGCATTCTTTTCCAGCAGGTTCCACTTGCCTTCTTCTCCCCAGCGGAAGCCGATGGAGCCGTTCGGTGCGACAAAGGCCTGGGTCTTCTCGTCGTAGACGATGGTTTTCCAGTCGGGGTTGTTGGTCTCGCCCAGCGCACCGTCGAAATCGGAAGCGCGCAGGAAGCGGTCGGACACGTAGGCGTTGCCATGCTTGCGCAGCATGACCTGCATCGGCAGGTCGGTGTACTTGCGGGCATATTCCTGGAAGTAGGGATCCTGCTTGTCGATGTAGAACTCTTTCAGGGCGACGTGTCCCATCGCCAGGAAGGCTGCGGAGTCGGTACCCTGACGGATCGGCATCCACAGGTCGGAGAACTTGCAGAACTCGGCATAGTCAGGAGACATCGAAACGATCTTGGCGCCCTTGTAGCGCACTTCTGCGGCGAAGTGGGCGTCCGGGGTGCGGGTCATCGGCAGGTTGGCGCCGGTGATGATGATGTAGGTCGAGTTGTACCAGTCGGCTGCTTCCGGCACGTCGGTCTGCTCGCCCCAGGTTTGCGGGGAGGCTGCCGGCAGATCGCAGTACCAATCATAGAAGGAACCGCAGGCGCCGCCGATCATGGACAGATAGCGCGAGCCGGCTGCGTAGGAAATCATCGACATGGCAGGAATCGGAGAGAAGCCGTAAATCCGGTCCGGTCCCCACTTCTTGATGGTGTAGACGTTGGCGGCGGCGATGATCTCAGTCACTTCTTCCCAGTTGGTGCGCACGAAGCCGCCGAGACCGCGCACGGCGGTGTATTGCTTGCGCTTCGCTTCATCGGCCTGAATGGCGGCCCATGCTTCCACCGGATCCTTGCCGCTCTTGCGTTCGGCGCGGTACAGGTCGAGCAGACGGCCGCGGATCAGCGGGTGCTTCACCCGATGCGGGCTGTACAGATACCAGGAGAAGGAGGCGCCACGCTGGCAACCGCGCGGCTCATGGTTGGGCATGTCTTCGCGGGTACGCGGGTAGTCGGTCTGCTGCATTTCGAACGACACCAGGCCGTTCTTGACGAAGATCTTCCAGGAACAGCCGCCGGTGCAGTTCACGCCGTGGGTGGAGCGCACCACCTTGTCATGCTGCCAGCGATGGCGGTAGATGTCTTCCCACTCGCGATCCTCGTTAGTGACGATGCCGTGGTCGTTGGAGAAGGTCTCCTTGATTTTATCGAAAAACTTTAAACGGTCGAGAAAGTGACTCATTTGTTTAACTCCTTTTAAATGTTAGGTGTCGGCTGCAGGTCGGCATGAAGGCCGACCTGCATGCTCCTCACGGATTTTTAATTTCCGAACCTGGGCGCAGGTAGAACCACCAGTTCAGGATCAGGCACAGGGCATAAAATATTGCGAAGCCGTACATCGCGTTTTGCGGGGTGCCGGCCTTGATCTGCGCGCCGATCACTACCGGGGCGATGAAAGCGCCATAAGCCGCCACAGCCGAAGTCCAGCCCAGCACGGGGCCAGCCTGCACGCGGTCGAAAATCACGCCCACGGTACGGAAGGTCGATCCGTTACCGATGCCGGAGGCGGCGAACAGCGCCACGAAAATCAGCAGGAAGGTGGTGAAGTACTGCTCAGGCGTAGCGGAGTTGTAGGCCAGGAACATCACGTAGCCGGCTGCCGCGGAGGCCACCACCATGACGACGGAAATCAGCTGGGTCACAATGGAGCCGCCCACCTTGTCGGAAATCCAGCCGCCCACCGGACGGATCAGCGCGCCGACGAAGGGTCCGATCCAGGCGTAGGTAAGTGCCGACACCGCGTTGGGGTTCTTGATGGTGTGGGTCATCAGGCCGGTCACCGGGTCAGGCACATGCTGGAAGCCGAAGATCACCGTGATGGCAAGGGGCAGGGCCATCGAGAAGCCGATGAACGAACCGAAGGTCAGCAAATAGAGCACGGTCAGCGACCAGGTGTGCTTGTTCTTGAAAATGGCGAACTGCTTGGCGATGTTTTCCTTCATGGAACCGAAGGCGGCCAGCTTCATGAGCAGCAGCGTGCTGCCAATAATCAGGGGCATCGCTACCCACATGTTCAGCAGGCCCATTCCAGTCGGGGCAGGGAGGTAAAGGTAGAGGCCGACACCGGCAGGAATGAACGCCAGCGTATAAAGCCAGGTGATCTTGATGAAGGAGGAAATCGTGCCCGTTGCGTCCGGAGAAATCGGCAGGAGATTGTTCATGCCGAACCATCCAATCACGGCCAGCGGCACCAGCGTCAGCAACCAGGCGAAACCAGCGTTCTGGATATAGGTGGGAGTGCCTGCGACGATTTTTCCGAAAATCCAGCCGCTGTCTTTTACCAGAGTCATTGGCTCGCCACCCATCGCTCCAAAGAGACTAACCGTCATTACCAGCGGTATCACGATTTGCATGGTGGTCACGCCAAAGTTGCCTAGTCCTGCGTTAAGGCCCAGCGCCGTACCTTGCAGCCGCTTTGGGAAGAAGGTGCTGATATTGCTCATCGAGCTGGCGAAGTTGCCGCCACCCACACCTGACCACAGTGCCATCAGCTGGAATACCCATAATGGCCACCCCGGGTGCTGCAAGGCGATACCAGTGCCTATGGCCGGAGCCAACAGCATGGCTGTGGTGAGAAATATGACATTACGACCACCCGCCAGGCGGATGAAAAATGATGACGGGATGCGCATGGTGGCCCCGGCCAGGCCTGAAATCGCGGTCAGCGTAAACAATTCGTCCTTGCTGAAAGGGAAACCCAGATTCAGCATCTGCACGGTGATGATCCCCCACATCAACCACACGGCGAAGCCACAAAGCAGGCTAGGGATCGAAATCCACAGGTTGCGGTTGGCAATTTTCTTGCCGGTGGATTCCCAGAACTTCTGGTCCTCCACGTCCCATTCTTTGATATTAGGCATGCCTGTCTCCTATTGTTTAAAATTTACTGCCAATGCTGCTAACCGTTATTCGAACCTGCATCACTCGATGATATCGTCTGCCTTGACACGCTTCTTTTCCCGTTCCGCATCCAGCGGCTTCACCTCGGTCCAGTACATCCACATCAGGGATACCCATGCCACGCCGAACATCAGCATGAAGGCGGAGGAGCGGATGCCGGTCAGATCCACCAGCGCGCCGAACATGATCGGCATGAGGAAGCCGCCCAATCCGCCCGCCAGTCCCACTACGCCGGAGATCACACCGATGTTGTGGGGGTAGTCATCGGAGATGTATTTGAAGACCGATGCCTTGCCTATCGCGAATACGATACCCAAGGTGAACATGATGATGGTGAATGCGGTCGGGCCGAGTCCCACGTGGAAAGTGGAAGGGCCGGTCACTGTATGGATAGTGAATTCAGTCTGCGGGTAGGACAGGAAGAACAGGCAGATCAGCGATATCCACAGCACCCACCAGGTGATGGAGTGGGCGCCGTATTTGTCGGAGAAGTAGCCGCCGACGGCACGCAGCACGCCGCCGGGTATGCTGAATGCCGCGGCCAGCAGCGCCGCCGTCTTGAGGTCGAAACCGTACTCGGATACGTAGTACTTGGTCATCCACAGAGCCAGGGCGACGTAGCCGCCGAACACGATGGAATAGTACTGGCTGTATTTCCACACCTTGGGGTCTTTGAACGCGGCGAGCTGCTCGCGGATGGTCACGCCCTTGCCCACCGCGTGACTGGGTTCGGTATAGCTGAACATCCAGAACAGAATCGCGGTGACCAGCATGAGGACTGCATAAACCTGCGGCACCATCGCCCAGCCGAAAGCCACCACGATGCTCGGGGCAATCAGCTTGGTCAGCGCAGCACCCGTGTTGCCGGCGCCGAAGATGCCCATCGCGAAGCCCTGCTGGTTTTTGGGGAACCAGCGTGCGCAGTAGGAAATACCCACGGTGAAGGAGCCGCCGGCAACGCCCACGAACAGTCCGGTTACCAGGAATTGCCAGAATTCGGTGGCGCGGGAAATCATGAAAATCGGGATGACGGTGGACAGCATCAGAATGAAGAGCACGATGCGCCCGCCGAACTTGTCGGTCCACATGCCCAGCGGCACGCGGATCAGCGAGCCGGTAAGAACCGGCATGGCGATCAGGATACCGAACTGGGTCTCATTGAGCCCCAGGGTTTTCTTGATGGGAATGCCGATCACGGCAAACATCATCCAGATCATGAAACAGACGGTGAACGCAATCGTGCTAGCGATTACAACGGACCATGCCTTGTATTTTTGCGTAGCCATGCGCTCCTCCAGTCAATGGTATTGCCAACGATTGAAGAATAGTTTTTCGCGGGGCTAAGGCATATATGCAGGATTGTGGATTTTCAAAAGAAAAAAGAACGATGGCCGGCTCCGCCATAAGGCCGGAAGTACTAGTTCTTATGGCTGGGCGGCAGTAGTTCTTTTGGGTGGGGCGGGGGCTTTGCGTCCTCCGCGGTTCAATTGCTTTTTTCCGGGATCAACGAGCTTCGATGATTGCAATGACGCGCCGCTTTGCTTACTCTTTCTGCGCGAGGCCGTGTTCAACGGCATACACTGCGGCCTGCACCCGGCTGGTCAGGTGGAGTTTCTTGAGGATGTTCTGGACGTGGATCTTGATCGTGCTTTCCGCCACGTTGAGGGTACGCGCCATTTCCTTGTTGCTGGCGCCTCGTGCCAGATGGGTAATAATTTCTTTTTCGCGCGGGCTGAGCTTTTCCTTGTCTGCTTCGGTGGCGGCGCCTTCCTTGCCCATGCGTACGCCCATCAACAGTTTTCCGGTCATCTGCGGCGATACCACCGATTCGCCGCGTGCGGCGGCGCGTATGGCGTTGAGCAGGAATTCGGTTTCGATGTTTTTCAGCAAATAGCCCCGGGCGCCGGCACGGATTGTTTCGATCAGGTCTTCCGCATCTTCCGACACGGTCAGCAGCAGCACGTTGCACTCCGGTGCCTCCTCCGCCAGCAGCTTGACCGCTTCGCGCCCGCTGATGCCGGGCATGTGCAGATCGAGCAGCACCACGTCGGGCTGGAGGGATTTGGCACGCTTTAAGCCCTCCAGGCCATCGCCGGCCTCGCCCACGATCTCGAAGCCTTCCTGGCGCTGCAGCAGCGCCTTGATCCCGCTCCGGAAAAGGGTGTGGTCGTCGACGATCAAAACTCGAATCGGTTGCTTCATGCAGTTCCCTTCGGCTGTTTGGTCAGCGCCAATGATACGCGAGTCCCCTCTCCCGGAGCAGAGGCTATCGTCAGTTGAGCGCCGATGCGATGCGCCCTTTCCTTCATGATTTTGATCCCGACATGACTTTCCTCGGCAATGCCGGTTTTCGGGCTGGAGTCGAAGCCCTTGCCGTTGTCGGTCACGAAGACACGATAATCTCCATCCTGCTCCATGGCGACATCAACCTGCGTTGCCTGGGCGTGCTTGCGTACATTGGACAAGGTCTCCTGAATGATGTGCAGCACCTGGATCACATATTCCGGCGCCAGCGGCGCGCCGCTGCCGCTCTGTACGAAGGTGGTTTTGATCCCGGTCTGGCCTTCGAATTTCTCCAGCGCGCTGGAGATCGCGCTGGCCAGATCGGCATGATCCACCCGGGTGCGGAAGTGCACCAGCAGCTCGCGCACGTCGTCATAGCTTTCCTGGACCCCTTCGCGGATCTGGGCCAGACCCTCCATCGCCTCCGCGGTGTTGTTGCGGCGCAACGCATCCGCCAGCATCTGCACCTGGATGTTGAGGAAAGCGAGGGACTGGGCAATGCTGTCATGCAGCTCCTGGGCGATCAGATTGCGTTCCTCGGATACCGCCATTTCCTTCTCGCGCGAAACCAGGCGCTGGTTCTCGATGGCGACGCCAAGGTGCAGGCCGATGGTTTCGAGCAGCCGGATTTCCATGCTGTCGAATACGCGCGGTTCGTGGAAGAAGAGGTTGAAAATGCCCAGTATGTGCGTCTTGGAGCGGATGGGAATGGCGGAAATTGACTGGAAACCGTCGCGCTTGCAATGGAGCAACAACGGCCGCGGCGCCTCGAGATTGAGGTTCCACGATACCGGCGTGCCACTCTGGGCCGTCTCGCCACACAGACATTCACCCAGAGGCAAACACTCCTCTTTCTGGGCGAATTCGTCCGATACCCCTTCATGGATGATGACATGCAGCGCGTCCGAATTCGGGTCGGTCAGGCGCACCAGACCACCCTGCGCGGCAAGAATGCCCATCAGTTTTTTCAGGATGCCTCCGCACAGGTCTTCCACCGAAGCGGGCTTGTTGAGAAAGGCGGTTAATTCATACAATATCGCCAGTTCCTGGTTCTTGTCCTCCAGGCTACGGGTCTTTTCCTGCACCCGCTGTTCCAGCGTGCCGTAAAGATTCTCCAGCCGATCCGCCATCTGGTTGAAGCCGTCGGCCAGCGCGCCGAGTTCATCCTTGCTTTGTACCGGCAGGCGTACGCTGAAATCCGCTGCCGCCATGCGTTGTATGCCTTCCTGCAGTTTTTTCACCGGACTGATCACCATCAGGAAGAACAGATAGATCAGGATGAGGGTGCCGATCAGCGCAAGCATCACCAGGCCAATCTGGAATGAACGCAGCAAGGCAGTATTGCGGGAATTGCTGCGCTCCACCATCAGCACCAGATCGTTCACCATGGCGACAAAATTCTGCAAGGCCGGCTGGAAGTCATTGGCCAGCGTTAATTGGCCGGTTGCCCTGTCGCTGTCCACGATTTTCAGGATTAGCGGCTTCACCTGATTTGTCCATTTCTGCCGCAGCAGCTTCATTTGCAGTTGCACTTCCTCCTCTTTGGGCAAGAACAAAGGTCGCGCAGGGTTGCCTTTCTCCAGTGTGTGCAGGGTGGACTCGAACAGGCCGATTTCGCGCAGAATCTCCGCCTTGATCTCGGCGTTGCCGGCATTGTCGCGGGTGCTTTGCGACAGCAGGTAGGCCATGCGGTAGGAGCGCATGCGCTCGCTGCCGGCATCGTTGATCGCCGCGCCTGCCCCTTCCAGTTGCCAGGAAATGTATAGGGTCATGCTGATTGCAGCGAGCGCAACGAAAAAGAAGAAAATCAGGATGTTGACAATCTTGGTGCCAAGGTTTTGATTGAGAGCGACCATCAGGCGGTTACATTGATTCGAGGAGCGGGTACATTACCCGGAACGGTGAAGAGGATCAAGAGTTAGGAGGGGCTGTAGTGCTGCTATCAGCGGCGGCGGCTCTTGCGCAGTCCTTCCGTCATCATTTCCGCGATGCTGGAGAGGAGTTCAGCGTAAGCTCTGACCTCGCGGGTGAAACGGTCCTGGCGCTGCATTGACTCGGCAGTGAGTCTTTTTGCCTCAGCGGCGGCGGCCCGGTCGCTGTGTTTCGCACGTGCGGCCATATCGGCCAGGATGGTCACCAGCGCTGGCTGCACCTCAAGCATGCCGCCGGAGACATACACCAGCTCCTCGGAGTTTTGCGGCGTCAGGATGCGCACCTCACCCGCCCTGCTCGGCGAAGTCGGCATTCTGCCGCACCACGCCCCGATGCTTACCCCGCTCAGGGCGGGTGCCGAAATGCACAGTGCCTCCCCGGAGTAGATTTCACTTCCCAGGCTGACGATGTTGACCTGGATGGTGATGGTTTCCGCATGGGTGCTCATCGCCGGGAGGGCCTTAGATGCTGTTGCGGCGGCGATATTGCATGGTGAAAATGATGATTTCCGCCACTTCTTCGTATTCGCTCAGGTGAGGAAGGGCTGCATCACCGAGGGATGTTCGATGGCGCTGGTAATGAGGTGTCTTTTCGTTCCGGCGAGTGCCCGCGCAGGTAAGGCTCGATGGCGTCCGCCACTTCCGGCGCCACCGGGGTGGTGACATTGTAGTCGAGATAAACCGGATCGTTCATACGGGCAACTGCTCCAGATCGACAATCTGGCCGGATGGCCGAGTCAGGATTCGCCCCGCTATCCTGCCGAGCCGGTAAATACGCAGCTCCCCAGGCTCGAAAGCGATCCAGCTTCCGTCTCCAGGCAAAGGCTCAGTGGCGATCATGGCGCAGTCGGCAGGGGCGCCGCCCTGGGAATCCGATCCTCTCTGTTCCAGATAGTGGAGCCTGTCATGGCCGTATGCGATCAGATGCTCTCCGTCCGACATGAGGAAGTTGAACTTGCCGTGCGAGGCGATCAGTTCACTGATCAGCGCCACGGTCGGGAACGAGACGGTTTCATTCGCGGCAGGGAAAGCCTGGATATTCTGGGAAATATGGCTCAGGAGGTGGCAAAAGGCGTACTCCGAATCGGTCTCTCCTGCGGGTTGACAGACCGAATCCTTATTTGCGCGCTCCATCTCCACGATATCGGGCACCAGCCCGTTGTGGGCAAACACCCATTCTTTTCCGCAACACATCCGCCGGAACGGATGCGTATTGTCCAGGGTATTGATGGGCGGAAACCTGGCTTTGCGCACATGAGCGACCATCAGGTTAGAGCACGTGGTTTCGCACAAACGCGCGAACGGCGCGCTCTGGTGTGCCGGTAGGGGCTCCTTGACAAGGCGAAAAACACCATTCTCCCACCAGGCGAGCCCCCATCCGTCGGGGTTGTCCGCCGCCAGTCCGCCGCGCAGACGGAAATCACCGAGTGTGACTCTTGCTGTCACCGCTTGGCTGGCAGACATCCCGAAAAGCTCACACATCGTCAGAAAGTTCCATTAAGTTTTATTAGGAAATGATCCGAGCGCCTGATTCAGGTCGGCGATCAGGTCGGCAGCATCTTCCAGGCCGATGGAGAGCCGGATCATGGTATCGGAAATGCCGCGCCGCGCTCGTTCTTCAGGCGCCAGGCCATGGTGGGTGGTTGTCACCGGCATGGTGACGAGACTTTCCACACCGCCCAGGCTGGGTGCGATGGCGAACAGCTTGAGCTTATCTACCGCCCGCACTGCATCTTCGTAAGCGCCCTTGACCTCGATCGTCAGCATGCCCCCGAAGCCCTGCATCTGGGACTTGGCCACGGCATGGCCGGGGAAGTCGGGAAGGCCGGGGTAAAGCACCCGCGCCACCTTGGGGTGGTGCGACATGGCTTCGGCCACGGCTTTCGCCGTGGCGTTCTGCCGTTCCACCCGCACGACCAGGGTGCGCAGGCTACGCGCCAGGAGCGATGCGGTTTCGGGCGCGGGCATCTGCCCCAGGTTTTTGCGCCAGTTCCATACCGGGGCCAGCAGTTCTTTCGACCCCATCAAGGCGCCGGCGGTAATGTCGCTGTGGCCGCCGAGATACTTGGTGGCGCTGTGAACCACGAAATCCGCGCCCAGAGCAAGCGGGCTCTGATTCACCGGAGAGGCGAAGGTATTGTCCACCGCCACCAGGGCGCCATACTGGTGGGCAATTGCGCTGATTTTCCGGATATCCAGCACTTCCAGGGTGGGATTGGTCGGTGTTTCGAAAAATATCAGGCCTGCGCCTGCTTCCAGAAATGTCTTCAGTCCGTCCAGCTCACTGCCGAGGAGAAAATGAGTGGGTATGCCCAGCTCCGGCATCTGGCTGGAAAGAAGCTCCATCGTGCCGCCGTAGGCATCACCGATACAGATCACGCCCTTGCGGCCATGAGCAAAGAATAGCGAGGCTTCCGCCGCCATGCCGGAGGAAAATGCCCAAGCCGCTTCCGCTCCTTCCAGAGCCGCCAGCTTTTCTTCCAGGCTGAAGAGGGTGGGATTCAGGCCGTAGCGGGTATAGAGGCTGCCCGCTTTGCGCCCCTCCACCACGTCGAGCAGGTCGGCGGTGGAATCGAATTTGAAGGTGGTGGTGGTGTAGACCGGTGTGTGCGGTGAGCCGTGGGCATCCTTGATTTCCCCTGCGTGGACGCAACGGGTGGAAAGACCTTGGTTTGTGTCGTTCATGCAAACTCCTCGAGGAAATGTTCATGAATAGCTTCCAGTCGCGAAGCCAAATCCGGGGAGATGCTCAGATCCATTCCGGCGGCTGCCAGGCCGGCGCAAATATCCGCCGCCGACAGAATTACACCGTCCGAAGGCTGAAGCACTGCTCCATTCACTCGCAGGGAAGGAGAACCGTCACCGTGCGCATCGCGACAATCGGTATGGATAACCCGCATTGCCAACCCAAGACAGGATGATAGTTCTTTAGCGTAACTGGCGTAAAGTGTACAGCGTCCACCGGGCGGATGCTGCGACAAGATTTTAATGGGTTCGGGCATGGGGCACCTTCTTCATTTTATTCTCCTGGAATGAACGCCTCAGATCACGCTTTTGATCATGATGTAGGTGGCGACGAATATCAGAAAGATGCCGAACCATTTCTTCAGGGCTTCCTGAGAAAAACGGTGCGCTATTCGGGTTCCTGCAAAACTGCCCATCACGGTTACCGTGGTGAAGGACAGCATGATTGTCCAGTCGATTGGGACTGCCCCCATGTATCCCGCGAAGCCTGAGTAGGACTTGGCGGCGACTATGGCCAGGGAGGTGCCGACTGCTATTTTCATGGGAATCCCTGATAGCAGTACCAGCGCCGGCACAATCAGGAAGCCGCCCCCAACGCCTACCAGACCAGTCAGTATGCCCACACCGATACCGTGCACGGCAATATGCCCCATATGTGCGGTAATCGCCTCATCTTCTGCAGCAAGGTTGGGGCCGCCTGCTCCTGCAAATTGAGCAGGCGCAGGTTTTATCTGATTCTTCCGGAGCATCTTCCAGGCGGCGGCATACATGATCAAGGCGAACAGCGTCAATTGCACTGCAACTGGCGTCAAAACACCCAACCGTGCTCCGCCATAGGTGCCGATCACACCAAACAGGCCGAATACTGCGGCAATTTTCACGTCCACGTTGCCGCGCCGCCAGTTATCCCAGCCTGAAATGGTGGCGGTAACCGCCACGATGCCCAGGCTCATGGCAATTGCCGATTTCGCTTCCACATTAAGCAGATACATGAGCGCCGGCATGGCGATGATGGAGCCGCCACTGCCGAACAGACCCAATACGATGCCGGTGATGGCTCCGGCGAATATGGCGATAATGATCATGGTTCATTTCCTTCTAATGCAACTGACAAATATCAATTGAATATTTGAATATCGAGTAAAAAAAATGGGCTAAAACACCAGCACCTTGTCTGCCCATTCCGTCCACTCCGCCAGATGCTCCAGCGTGGAATGCTCGGCGCCCTGGATCATTTCCTCGTCCTTTAACCCACGGGCGTCCATGCAAGCGCCGCAAACTCCGATTTGTCCGCCACGCTTCAGAATGCTCTGGGCAAAAAATTCGATGTTGTAATAGCCCTCCGGCACCTTCTGCCCCGCCTTGGCGCATAGAGCGGCGTCGCCCAGCAAGAACAGGCGAATTTCATTGCCGTCGTGCTTGGATAAGGCTCGCGCCAGACGGAAACCGTTGTAGCTGCGCTCGGTGCCGTAGGGTGGGTCGTTGAGTATGAAAAGGGTTTTCATCATTTTCTCCTTGCCAGTAAATCAGGCTGGATTAAGACGCGGATGTGTTTCTTCTCCCCAAATCTGTACGACCAGACCTGAGAGGAACATGGAGACAGCGACGAACCAGAAGGACTCCTCGATGGCACCGCTAAAACTCGCCACGATCCCCAGCGCCAAGGCCCCAATGCCATAGCCAAGATCGCGCCAGAAGCGGTAGATGCCGATGGCCGAGCCGCGCCAGTTGGGGTGGGCAATATCTGACACAGCCGCCGAGAGGTTGGGGTACAAAAGCGCCATGCCGAAGCCGGAAACGCCTGCCGACAAAGACCACCAGGCGACACCCTGGCCCAGGAGCATCATCGCCACCCCCGCACCACAAACCCACATACCCCACACGATCGGCTTCTGCCTGCCAATGTGGTCGGACAGTTTGCCGGTGAAGAATTGGGAGCCTCCCCAAACGAAGCCGTACACCCCGATCACCCAGCCGATGCTGGCTAGGGACAATCCGTGGCGATACAGGAAAACCGGGTAAAACACCCAGACCAGTGCATCCACGAATTTTTCCACCAGTCCTGCCTGGCTGATGGATGCCATGCGCTTGTCACGCCACGACATGAGGGAGAACACCTCCCAGGTGGTGGGTTTGTCGGAGATATTGGCGGGATAGCGCGGTTTCGGTCCGGTGGACTGCCCGGCGGCATGCTTGGCCCCTTCCGCCTTGGCCCAGGATAAGGTGTCTTTTACCCACAGGATGGTGAGCAGCGCGGCCAGAACAATCACCGCGACGCCGAATATCAGCAGCCCGTGGCGCGGCCCGTAGGCGGTCGCCATGTAACCGGTGATGATGCCTGCGACCGCAAGGCCCACGTAACCGGAGAATTCATTCAGGCCGATTACAAAGCCTCTTTGATCGGGCCGGGTGATGTCGAGTTTGGCGGTCTGGGTCATGGACCAGGTCAGGCCCTGGTTAACACCCAGAAGCACGGTTGCAGCGACTATCCAGTTCCAGCTGGGCGCGTAAAGAATCATGAACGGGATGGGCAATGCCGCTGCCCAGCCCAACAGCAATACCTTCTGCCGCCCGATGCGCTCAGACAGGCGGCCTGCTACGAAATTAAGCGTTCCCTTGACGAAGCCGAAGGCCACCACGAAGGTGGTCAGCAGCATGAAGGAACCCTTGGGTACGCCGAACTCGGTTTCGCCCAGAGCAGGCACCACGGTGCGCATCATGCCGATGGTCATTCCCACCAGAAATACCTGCAGCAGTTGGTGGGAAAATTGCGCAAAGTTGTCGCGAATGCCATGGCGGTACTCCTGGTATTCATTGCGCAAAGTGTGGCTCATGCGGCCCCCAGATTGACAGCCACGATGCGTTCCATTTCCGCCGGGCGGGGCGGAATGTCGGACAGGATATAATTGACGAACTCGTCCTTGTTGGTCATCTTCAGGCCAGGATTGAAGCGCTTTTCAAAACCAACCGTGGAGGATGGCTTGCCGGAAATTCCCGCACCGCAAGCGCTGCCAGAGGTATGACCGGGAAAAATCTCCACTTCGTCAGGAAGGGACATCAGCTTCGCATGCAGGCTGTCGAACAGCTGCTCCGCCCATTCCTTTCCCTTGCCCGCCAGATCTGGGCGTCCGATGCTGCCCACGAACAGGGTGTCGCCAGTGAGCACGAACCAAGGTTCGGCACTGCGGCGCTTGTCGGTGACCGTCAGGCAGATGCTGTCCGGGGTATGGCCAGGAGTGTGCAGCACTTTCACCGCGACGTTGCCCACTTCGATGGTCTCGCCATCGGAAAGCGCATGGAATGGGAACTGCACCCGCCCCTGATTGGCTTCATGCAGGCAGTATTGGGCGCCCAACTTCTCTGCCAGGACCCGCCCGCCTGAGTAGTGATCGGCATGAACGTGGGTGTCAAAGATATGAGTGATCTTAACGTTCTGCCTGATGGCCTCTTCGATAAACCAATCCTCGTCACCCGCAACCGGATCAACGGCCACCGAAACACCGCATGATCCGCAACCGAGCAGATAGGACAGGGTGGCTTCCTTGGCTAAACGTTGCCTGAAGAACATTTCATCTCCTCCTTGTTAGTTATGGTTAATAATAAAATCAAATGAATGTTTGAATATATTATTCAGCCTTAACCACAAAGTCGTCAAGCTAATTTTTTTATGGCGGCCCAATGACCTAGCAGGCTGCTGGACTTGATGGAAATCCAATAGACATTAAGTGACCCCCGGCCGGGGGTTTATTGGGTGAGCGCCTCAAAGACGCCCTAAAACCGTGAGTCGCCCAAGGCGGCTACACGCCCAGTTTCATCTGGACGTAGCTTTCATCCTTTTGCTCATGATTGCGAATGTATGCTTTCACCATCTCTTCATCCAAGCCCACCGTGGACACAAAGTAGCCTCTGGCTCAGAGCATCTATCTGGTGATAGTTCCTTGCCTTGCCACCGAATTTTGGGGATATCGGATATCGGATATCGCTATTGCTCACTGAATAATTTCTTTGACCATTAATCCGGCAATAGAGTATTCAACATTAGCAAATTCATACATTCGTACATTCGCGCGACTGTTGACATACTAAAACGAAGGGAGTACGTTGCATACAAGATATAGAGGTCTTTTTATCGTGGAGGTAGATACAGATGAATCCGTCGAATCCAACCAAGTTGTCGCGTAGAAGGTTTCTCGAATTGGCCGGGACAAGCCTTTTTGGCTTGGCCATTCCCGGCGCCTCCTTCGCGCTCACTCGACTGCAGCCCATTGGCGACCCGCTCAAGGGCGAGTATCCCTACCGAAGCTGGGAAGATCTCTACCGCAAGGAATGGACATGGGATTCCACAGGCTTCACCACCCATTCCAACGGCTGCGTAGGCGGATGCGCCTGGCGTGTCTACGTCAAGGACGGTGTGCCGATGCGGGAGGAGCAGGTCGCCGAGTATCCGCAACTGCCCGGCATCCCGGACATGAATCCGCGCGGCTGCCAGAAGGGTGCCGTGTACTGCTCCTGGATCAAACAGGCGGACTTCCTCAAGTATCCGCTCAAGCGCGTCGGCGCCCGGGGCGAACGCAAATGGAAGCGCATCTCTTGGGACGAAGCGCTGACGGAGATTGCCGACAAGATCATCGACACCACTCTGAAACAAGGCCCCGGCAACATCTGCATCCCGAAGCGCCCCTTCGCGGTCATCAGCAATACCGCGTACACGCGCCTCGCCAACCTGCTGGGCGCCATCAAGCCCGACGTATCCTCGATGACCGGCGACCTCTATCCGGGCATCCAGACGGTGCGCATGCCGGCGCGGACTGTGTCCACCTTCGACGACTGGTTCACTTCCGACCTGATCCTGATGTGGCACATGAATCCCATCGTCACCCGGATTCCGGATGCGCACTACCTCATGGAAGCGCGCTACAACGGGGCGCGGCTGGTGAATATTTCAGCGGATTACAACCCTTCGTCGATCCATGCCGACCTGTTCGTGCCGGTCAAGATGGGCACCGACTCGCACTTGGCCGCCGCAATCGTGAACGTTCTCCTCGCGGGTAAGCACTACAAGGCCGATTACCTGAAGGAGCAGACCGACCTGCCGTTCCTGGTGCGCACCGACAATGGCAAGTTCCTGCGAGAGACGGACTTCAAACCGGACGGCAGCGACCAGGTTTTCTACGTGTGGGACACCAAGACCGGCAAGGCAGTGCTGGCGCCCGGCAGCATGGGCAGCAAGGACAAGACCCTGAAGTTCGGTGCCGTCGATCCGGCGCTGGAAGGTACTTTCTCTGCGGAGGGCGTCCAAGTCACCACCGTTTTCGAGCGTCTGAAGGCCGAGATCGCCCCCTACACGCCGGAAGCTACCCAGGCGACAACGGGCGTGCATCCGTCCGTGGTGCGCAAGCTCGCCGGTTGGATCGCCGAGTGCAAGGCGTTGCGCATCCTCGACGGCTACAACAACCAGAAGCACTTTGACGGCTTCCAGTGCGGCCGCCTGAAAATCCTCATCGTCACCCTGATCGGCCACCACGGCACCACCGGCTCCATCGACACTACCTACGAAGGCTGGAAACTGGAAGGGAACACAGAGCTCGGCGCGGTGAAGGGCAAGCCCGGACGCAGCGTTTCCATGGTGCTGGCGCAATGGGTGTGGGGCGAACAGTACCGCCGTACCAAGGCCTACTACGACGACACGCAGTTGAAGGAGGATCTCGGCTTCGGTGTCGACGACATGGAGGCCATGCGCAAGGAGTCGGAGGCCAAGGGCTGGATGCCCAACTGGCAATCCATCAAGAATCCGGTGGTCTATATCAACGGCGGTATCAATATTTTCGCCACGTCGAACGGTTATCAGCACCTGGCGGAAAACTTCCTCAAGCGCTGCGAGCTGCTGGTGGTGGTGGACTTCCGCCTGAATTCCGGCGCCATGTACGCGGACATCGTGCTGCCGGCGGCAGCGATGGAGAAACTGGATATCCGCGAGACCTCGGTGACGCGCTTCATCCACCTCTTCGGTCAGCCGGTCAAGCCCATGTACGAGCGCAAGACCGACTGGCAGATTAACGTGGCGCTCGCCAAGAAGATCCAGGAGCGGGCCAAGGCCCGCGGCGTCACTAGGGTGGACGACCCCGAGATCAAGAGCGCCATCGATTTCGACACCATCTACGACGACTTCACCATGAAGGGTGCCATCGAGAAGGACGAGGACGCGTTGCGCTTCGTCATGGAGAAGTCCAAGGCGCTGGGCCCAGGTACCTATGAAGAGATGATGAAGAAAGGCTTTGTCGCCGTCGGCCCCTCGGCTGGCAAGACGGCGCCAGTGCCCGAGGACAAGCCTTACCGACCCTTCACGGTGAACGTCACCGAGAAGAAACCCTACGGCACCCTGACCGGGCGCCTCCAATTCTACGTGGACCACGACTGGTTCATGCGCCTTGGGGCGACCGTGCCGAAACCCCAATTCAAGGGTGGCAACCTGGGTCCGAAGAAGTATCCCTTCATGACCAACTCGCCGCACACGCGCTGGGGCATCCACTCCTTCGCCCGCAACGACAAATGGCTGTTGCGGCACCAGCGCGGCACACCGGATGTCGGCCTCAGCCCCAAGGCGATGGCCAAGAAAGGCATCAAGGACGGCGACATGGTGCGGATCTTCAATTCCCAAGGCGAATTTTTCGCCATGGCGAAGACTACGCCGTCGTTGCCGGACAATATGGTTTTCTCCGAGCACGGCTGGGAGCAATACATGTACAAGAACATGACCCACTACAATATGGTCAACGCCGAATTGATCAACCCTCTGGAGATGGTGGGCGGCTACGGCCACATCAAGTACGCGTCCGGCGGATTCAACCCGAACCGCATCTTCTACGAAACGACGGTCGACGTCGAGAAAGCCTGAGGAAATAACCATGAGACAACTGGCCTACGTATTCGATCTGAACAAGTGCATCGGTTGCCACACCTGCACCATGGCCTGCAAGCAGTTGTGGACCAACCGCAGCGGGCGCGAGTATATGTACTGGAACAACGTGGAAACCCGCCCCGGAACGGGCTACCCGAAGAACTGGGAACAGAAGGGCGGCGGTTTCAAGGACGGGGTGCTGCAGACAGACGGCAAGATCCCGCCGAAGGAGGACTACGGTGGCGTATGGGAGTACAACCTGCAGGAGGTGTTGCTGGAAGGCAAGGGCAACCAGGTCGTGCCCCACGAGAAGCCGACCTGGGGCCCGAACTGGGACGAGGACGAGGGCAAGGGCGAGTTCCCGAACAACCAATACTTCTATCTGCCACGCATCTGCAACCATTGCTCCAACCCGGCCTGCCTGGCCGCCTGCCCGACCAAGGCAATCTACAAGCGGCCGGAAGACGGGCTGGTGGTGGTCGACCAGGAACGCTGCCGCGGCTACCGCTACTGCGTCAAGGCCTGCCCCTACGGAAAGATGTACTTTAACCTCCAGACCGGCACGTCTGAGAAGTGCATTGGCTGCTACCCGCGCGTCGAAAAAGGGGAGGCGCCCGCTTGCGTCAAACAATGCGTCGGGCGCATCCGCTTCTGGGGCTATCGCGACGACAAGGACGGCCCGATCTACAAACTGGTCGACCAATGGAAAGTGGCGCTGCCGCTGCATGCAGAGTATGGCACCCAACCGAACGTCTTCTATGTGCCGCCGATGAACGTCACGCCGCCGCCGTTCGAGGAGGATGGCCGGCTCTCAGACAAGCCGCGCATCCCCATCGCCGACCTGGAAGCGCTGTTCGGCAAGGGTGTCCAGCAGGCACTGGCGACTCTGGGCGGGGAGATGGCCAAGCGCCGGCAGGCCCAACCGTCAGAGCTGACCGACATTCTGATCGGTTACACCAACAAAGATCGGTTCAAGCCATGAATCCGACCGACAGAGCCCGGCAGTATCTCGCGCTCGCGCAGCTCTTCGACTTCCCGCGGCCCGAGGTATGGCAGCCGCTGGAGCGCGACGGCATGACGCCGGCCCGCTCGCAGGATGAGCGCGAGGCGGATTACCTCGCCGCCTTCGAGCTTGGCGGAGAGCAACCGGCCGTGCCCCTTTACGAAGGGCTATGCCGGCCCGGGGATGGGCGGGAAGGAATCCTGGAAGATGTCATGCGCTTCCATGAGTTTTTCGGTGTGCGGCTACAGGAAGCGAATCGTGATTACCCGGATCACCTCGTCACGGAACTCGAGTTCATGGCTTTTCTGTGCCAGCGGGAGGCGGCGGGAAAGGATGTGGATTCGTTCCGGCGGGCATCGCGCGATTTCCTGCAGCGACACCTGCTCGTGTGGGTGCCCGGGTTTGCGGAGCGTTTGGCTGGTGGAAAAACGGACTATGGCGAAATCGCCCAGGCGCTGGCCGACTTTTGTCAGGAGCATGCGGATGAACTTGGAGAAATGAAAGAAGGAGTATTGTCATGAGGATCAAGACAAGTTTGTTGGCTTTGGTTATCGCCGGGGTGGGGACGGTTGCGGTTGCCAGTTTGGCGCCTGCGGCATATGCGGCCGAGAATGTTGTGACCGTGAAGGCATTGCTCGTAGCGAAGCAGGTTGACGCCTCGCAGCCGGATGCCGCGACATGGAACAAGGCGCCCGCCACGAAGGTAAGCCTGCAACCGGCTTTCCCGGGGCATCCGGCTATCGTCGGCACGCCTCGCATCGCCGAGGTGACGGTGCAGGCGGTGCGCAGTCAGGATCGCCTGTTTGTGAGACTGGCGTGGGACGACCCAACAGCCAACGGCAAACCCAGCGATACGACGCAGTTCGCTGACGGAGTCGCTGTTCAGTTCCCCGTGAATGGGAAGGCGAACACGCCGCCGTTCATGGGCGATGTCAAGAATACCGTGAATATCTGGCGCTGGCGCGCCGACGGGTACGCAGAGGAGCTTGTCGCGGGCGGCTTCGGAACCGCAACTTCCTTGCGTGCGCAAGGTGAGGTGAGCGGGATTGGCGCAAGGAGTTCGCAGGGCTGGCAAGTGGTGTTGAGCAGGAAGCTGGTGGGCCCGGAAGGGATGGTCAATCTCAAGCGGTTCCGTGAGATTCCAATTGCGTTCGCCGCATGGGATGGGTCGAACCAGGAGCGCGACGGCCTGAAGGCCGTGACGTTGACTTGGCAGAAGCTCCGGCTCTGAGGGAGATTCGCCGCGTCGCGGCTCAAGCCTTGATCGTCGATTCCACGGGCAGCCCGGCGGCCAGCCATTCTGGCACGCCGTCGGCGATCTTACGTACGCTAAAGCCGTGTAGCGCAAGGAGCTTTTTTGCCTCTTCGGCCCACAGGCAGAAGGGGCCGCGACAATAAGCGATGATTTCCCTGTCGGACGGCAGTTCCGCCAGCCGCCGTTCCAATTCGTGCAGCGGCATGGAGCGAGCGTAGGGCAGATGGCGAGTTTGGTACTCGCTTTCCGGGCGCACGTCGATGAGCACGATATCACCCTCGCGCACCCGGTCAATGAGGACTGCGCGGCTTTCGGCGGTGAGACGTTCGGGCTCCGAAAACATCTGTGCCAAGGCGGAGGACAGTTCGATCAGGTGCTCCTCCGCAACCATGCGCAGGGTCACCCAAAGATGTGAGACATCATCGCTTGAGAGGCGATAGATGATGTACTTGCCCTCGCGGCGGCTCTGAACCAGTCGGGCGGCTTTCAGCGCCTTGAGATGGGCGCTGGCGAGCTTGACGTTGATGTCTGCCTCGGTAGCCAAGGTTTCGACTGTCTTTTCCTTTTGGCTCAAGATTTCGAGCAGTTCGAGGCGCTTCGGGCTGGAAACAGCCTTGCCGATACGCGCAACCTGTTCATAGAGAAGATCTTTTGTCTGTCGATTGTTCATGTCATCATTCTAATGACTATTAGAGTCATTGGTCAATCGCCTCCCCCGACCTAATTATTCCAGGAAGATTTACGGCCCTGAGACCGATATATTTTGGAAAGGTTTTGAGGATTTATTTATCAACTGGAAGCTGATCGACCTTCCATTCAGGGAAACCATCTTCCAGTCGGCGGGCACGGTAGCCGTGCTGGCGCAACTGTTCAACCGCATCGAAGGCCAGCATGCAATAGGGACCACGGCAGTAGGCAACAATCTCCTGGTCATGAGGCAATTTGCTTAACCGCTCCGGCAGGGACTCAAGAGGGATATTGACCGCCCCTGAGATATGGCCGGCATCGTATTCAGCGGCGGGGCGAACATCAATCACCATCGCTTCCCCAGATCTCACCAATCCCAGAAGCTCGTCGCGACGGACGGGCGTCAGGTTGTCCCGGCTATCAAAGTTTTCGCGGACAATGCGCTCCACTTCAGCCAAGTGTTGTTCAGCCACATTACGGATACCCGCTAACAGTGAAAGCACCTTTTCGTCGGTCAAACTGTAGATAACCTGGGTGCCCTCCTTGCGCGACTGGACCAGTCCACCTCCGCGAAGGATCTGAAGGTGGTGGGAAGTGTTGGCTACCGACATGCCGCTTGCTTGCGCCAACCCATCCACGCCGCGCTCGCCCTGTGCAAGCGCCTCCAGCAATTCAAGCCGATTGGCGCTGGCAAGCGCTTTTGCGACGAGGGCGAAGTTCTCGAAGAGTTTCTTTTTGGGAGTCACAGCGGCCATTGAGATGATTTTAAAAATTTAAGCAGGAGCTTATTATAGCCAGAATTAAGTGTCAGCAATGATCCTGAAGCTCAAAAATTCATTTGATGATTGTGGGCCTGGACATCCCTTAAAGCGGAATTCTGTTTCTCCTTATGGGCTTTTTGCGCACTGACAAAATCACCCACATGAAGCTCGGTTTTTCTGGGGTCGATCGACAATTCACCTATCGAGAATAATGGGGATACTTGTTTGATGGTCAGGGACGCAACGGGAATGGTCTGGACTCCCAGTAATCCCTTGGATGCGGACTCTGACTGGATTCGCTTTGCGGAATGATAGACAATGAATTTATCTCCCGGCGCGACACGAGAGGCAGCCCCACTATCGATATAGATTTTGTTATTGTCCAGGTCGATATCGGTAATTTTTGCCGTGAAGGGGATGCAAGCCAGATCAGTCCTGATGCCTTTAATAAGTGATTTAATTAAGTCATCGAACCGTTTCCCAAAAGGGGTACTAAAATACTTGGCGCTACCGAAGAGCGATCTGATTTCAATTTCATTTTCGCCGGCAATCTCCATGCCCTGGCGTCTTTTCGCTACCAGCACTCCGCTAAGTCCATCATAGGCATCGACTTCCACCTCGATCCACCGACCATAATCAGTGCGCCCAATGCCGGCATCGATGACACCGGACAAGATAAATTGACTCCCGGTTTTAAATGCAACTTCACGCGCGGCATCTGTACTTGAAAGTGAATCGGGTTGCGCTTTTAATGGCGGATACCCTATCCCGAGAGAGACATTGCGCGGGAGAAACTCATTGCTTTCCCCTAACCTCCGCAATAAGTCTTCAGGGAAGCCGGACCGAATATTCGGGGTCAGAGCGATGGGGCGATAGTTGATTTTAAAACTCGTGGCGGAAATTTTTCTTTTGAGGCGTGCCAATTCTCTTGTGGCGTCGGTGCCTCCATCGACAGAGGCACAAGCGCCGGGGGGCCTTGCTTGGGGCAAACTTTCCTCGAGCTTGACTACTGGGGGTGTTGCAATAGGGGGAGGGCTGACCTCTGCGGGGCGATACTCTTTGGCGTCAACGGGTTTCTTGAGAGCTGTACCCAAAGAGGGGCGTTTTTTCGGATAAATTGTCACGTCGCGTTTCAAGGGGGGCGCTCGCTTCAGTGGCTGGATATCTGCCCTTTTTAAAGGGGTTTGTTTCGTCTTTTGGAGTGCCAGGATTTGCTCTTGCTGCAGCTTGGCGAGTGCGGTCTGGTATTCCTGTTCGCGTTGGTTGAGCAAAGTCAGTGATTTTTTGAGTTGATTTGCCATGGAGATCAATTCGGCTTCCTTTGCGCCGAGTGCTTTCGCTTTCTTATCCAGCTCGGCTTCCCGGTTAGCGCTCTTTGCTTCAAGCTCGGCTTTCTTTTTTTCCAGATTAGCCTGGAGAGCGGCTAATGAGTTCTTCTCTTTTTGCAACTTGAAATATTGGTATCCAAGCGGCGCTCCCAAAATGATTAGCGCCAATAGCGTTGGCAAAATAAAGCGCTTCGCAAACCCGGTAGCCGTTTTCAAATCGATCATGATCAGGATGTCTCTAAGTGTATTTCGCGGTGTGTGAGCAACAACTGCGCCATCTTTGCTTCCTGCGCCGAGTGCTGAAGAAGTGGAGACAGGTAAACCCCAGTGATTCAGTGCCCATGGAAAGGGTTAATTCCCAGTTTCAAGTTTTTCATGAACATAAGAATACCGCGTTTCTGCTTGACGAGGGCGGTTACAATGGCGTTTTTCCCTTCCAGGATGCCCCGTCATGACAGAACCCGTTCGCCTTGCAAAACGCCTTGCCGAATTAGTCTCCTGCTCTCGCCGGGAGGCCGAGCTTTATATCGTGGGTGGCTGGGTAATGGTTGACGGGCAAGTGGTGGAAGAACCCCAGTTTAAGGTGTCGCAGCAGAAGGTTGAGCTTCACCCTGACGCCAGGCTTGAACCGGTTGAACCGGTTACCATTTTGCTGCACCAGCCGTCCGGCCATGATGCAGGCATGGGCGCCAACTCCGCGCAGCAGCTGCTTACCGCCGACGCGCGGGCGGCTGACGACCTTTCCGGCATCCTCATGCTCAAGCAACATTTTGCTCGACTGACCCCGACCGCACCGTTAGAGGCGAACTCCAGCGGCTTGCTGGTATTTACCCAGGACTGGCGAGTGGCGCGCAAGCTGATCGACGATGCCGCCACAGTCGAGCAGGAGTACATAGTCGAGGTTGCCGGCGAAATGGCGCCAGATGGGCTCAAGCGCCTCAACCACAAGTTCATTTTTAACGGCCGGACGCTGCCCCCAGCCAAGGTCAGCTGGCAAAACGAAACCCGGCTGCGCTTTGCCCTCAAGGGCGCACAACCCGGTCAGATCGCGCAACTGTGCAACAGCGTCGGACTCAAGGTGCTGAGCATGAAGCGGATCAGGATCGGGCGGGTGTCGATGGCCAAATTGCAGCCTGGTCAATGGCGTTATTTGGCGCAGCATGAGCGGTTTTAAGCGCGGCGGAAGAAGAAATTACACCCCTGTTCCTACCAGCGGCGGCGTTTCCTGAGGCGTTCACCTTCCGCCATCATTTCTGCAATGCCGACCAGCAGTTCTGCGTAAGCCCTGTCATGAGAGGTTAAACGATCCAGATGCTGCATGGCTTCCGCAGTCAGCCTTCTGGCCTCCGCGGCGGCAGCCTGGTCGCTGCCCTTCGCGCGAGCGGCGGTATCGGCCAGGATCGTCACCAATGTCGGCTGCACCTCGAGCAGGCCACCCGAGACGTAAATCAGTTCCAGCGTGTTGCCTGGAGTAAGGATACGCACTTCGCCTTCTTTGAGTGGAGTAAGCATCGGTGCATGGCGCGGGTGTATGCCAACCTCGCCGAGCAGGGCGGGCGCAGCAACGCGTAGCGCCTTGCCGGAGTAAATTTCACCTTGCAGGCTGACGATGTTGACCTGGATGGTGGGGGTTTCACTATGCGTGCTCATCGCCAGGCTGGTTTTAGGAAATGTTGCGGTGATGGTATTGCATGGCGAAAATAATGATTTCCGCCACTTCCTCGTATTTGCTCAAATGGTCGGTATTGATCGTCAGGTCGAAGGCGGCAGGCTCGTTGAGCCGCTTTTTGAAAACATCCCAGATAAACTTGGCTCTGTCCCCGTTGACGCGGGCAACTTCCTTGCGGGCTTCTTCCAGGCTGATCTGGCGTTTGTGCGCGACCCGCTCGGCACAGGTTTCCGGGGAGGCGATAATGCGCACCCGGAATACGTTCTGCTGCGCCAGGATGAGATGGGCGCCGCGCCCGATGATGACGCCGCCTTTGCCGGTATTGAAGATGCCCAGCACCACCTTGACCAGATGGCGGCGATAGTTATCATCCAGCACATTTTCGCCGGACAGCATCGAGACAATCCAGCTGTCCCAGAAACCGCGGGTTTTTTCGTCGAGCTGTGCCAGTAGGTGCGGGTCCGCGCCGGAACGTTCCACCACGGCATCCAGCAATTCCTTGTCGTAAACCGGCACGGCCAGATGTTTGGCCAGCTGCTGCGCAATCTCGCGACCGCCGCTGCCATAGTCGCGTGAGAGGGTGACGACTGGCCGCTCCGCACCTCGTCCACCGTGCATTTCGGCAGCATGCGCCTTGAGGATGGCTTCCACCAGCTTTGTTGCGTCCACGGTCATGGGGCAGGGTTCCTGAATTATCTGCTTGAAGCGTATAGAAAATGGCCTGAATTTACAAGATTCAGGCGCAGAGTGTGGCCGGTTTATGAAAATTTCCGGCCAAATGAGAATTGAGGATGTTCATATCCTGAAATTGGTGGTAATGTGACTATGAATATAAGCATATTAAAATTTTTTAATAGTTAAATGAGCTGATACCCTGTCGAACTCAAATTTTCTGTTGGAGATTAATGCCATGAAAACAAAACAAATAATATTTTCCAGTGTCCTGGCGGCGTGCTCGCTTCCTCAACTGGCCTCCGCAACCAACGGCATGAATATGGAAGGCTATGGCGCTACGGCTATGGGCATGGGCGGCGCTTCGATGGCCTACGATAACGGCACGGCGGCGATGATGAACAACCCGGCGACGCTGGCGATGATGGATGAGGGGACCAATCTTGATCTGGCGCTCGGTTTTCTCTCGCCGCAGGTGAAATCATCCGCCGGCGGCACGACATCGCGGTCCAGCGCCGACATGTTCGGCGGCCCGGCCTTCGGCTTGGTCCGCAAGCAGAACGGGCTGCTGTTCGGCATCGGCATGTACGGCCAGGGTGGCATGGGCACCGAATACGGCAACGACTCGATTTTTTCCAATCCCGCCGGTCAGACCCCATCTCCCGGTTTGGTCAACCGCTCTGAGGTCAGCGTCGGCAGGGTGATTTTTCCCTTGGCTTACGACGTGAGCCCGAACCTGAAAATCGGCGGCTCCGTGGATTACGTCTGGGCGGGCATGGATCTGAAAATGGCGGTCAACGGGGCATCCTTTCTGCAAATGGCGGGTGGCACCTCGCCGATGGCTACGGCTTCGGGACCTATGGTCGGCGCTTTCGGCGGCATGATGGGTAGCGCACCCGGCCAGATAGGCGCCGTCAACTGGGGCTATTTCGATTTTTCCAACCAGAATGACTTTACCGGCCAGGCGGTCGGCACCGGCTATGCCGGCAAGATCGGTTTTACCTACAAGCTGGACAGCAAGACCACCATCGGCGCCACCTATCATTCCAAGACCCGCTTGAGCGACCTGGAGGCGCAGGATGCCACGGTGTCCTTCAACGTCGACATCAATTCAGGGCCAACCAACCTGGCTATCCCGGTCAGTGGAAAAATGACCGTAAAGGATTTCCAGTGGCCGGAAACCCTTGGTTTCGGCATCGCCTACGAGGCGAGCGAGAAGTGGATGCTGGCGGCCGACTACAAGCGCATCAACTGGGCGGAGGTGATGAAGAACTTCAGGATGGAGTTTACCCCGGCCGGCAATACCGGCATGGTGGCCGCCTTCAACGGGCTGCCCATGGATGTGGTGTTTTACCAGGACTGGAAAGACCAGGATGTGGTGATGCTCGGTGCCGCCTACCGCATGACCGACGCGCTGACCCTGCGTGCCGGCCTCAACATGGCCAACAATCCGGTGCCGGATACCTATCTCAACGCGCTGTTCCCCGCCATCATCAAGAATCACGTCACCGCCGGCTTCGGCTATAACGTCAGCAAGAAGTCGCATCTCGAGCTGGCCTTCAGCTATGCCCCCAAGGTGACGGCGACCTCGGGCGTGACCGGCGTGACGATCAGCCACGAGCAGTACAACGGGCAGCTGGTTTACAGCACCCATTTCTGAGCAGCCGCTCAAGCGGAAATCACCTCGAACTCCTTCCGGGCGGGAGCGGCAGCCATTTCCGTCCAGGGATCCTTGGTATCCTGCAGCGCGAACAGCAGCCGCTCATAAAGCGCTTTGCGGTTTTCGGCGTCATCGACCACCCTTGCCTTGACGTAATCCAGGCCGACGCGCTGCACCCAGTGCACGGTCCGGTCCAGGTAGCGCGCCTCCTCGCGGTAAAGCTGGAGGAAGGCGCCGCTGTATTCCAGCACTTCCTCGGCCGTTTTCACCTTGGCGAAGAATTGCGCCACCTCGGTCTTGATGCCGCCGTTTCCGGCGACGTGGATTTCCCAGCCGGAATCGACGCCGATGATGCCGACATCCTTGATCGCCGCTTCGGCGCAATTGCGTGGACATCCCGACACGGCGAGCTTGACCTTGTGCGGCGCCCACATCTTCCAGAAAGTTTTTTCCAGATCGATGCCCATCTGGGTCGAGTTCTGCGTGCCGAAGCGGCAGAACTCGCTGCCCACGCAGGTTTTCACCGTGCGTAGCGCCTTGCCGTAGGCATGGCCGGAGGGCATATCCAGGTCGGCCCACACCTGAGGCAAATCTTCTTTCTTGATTCCGAACAGGTCGATACGCTGTCCGCCGGTGACGCGGATCATCGGCACCTGGTACTTGTCGGCCACATCGGCGATGCGGCGCAGCTCGCCGGCGCTGGTCAGGCCGCCCCACATGCGCGGCACCACCGAGAAGGTGCCGTCCTTCTGGATGTTGGCGTGCGCCCGCTCGTTGATGAAGCGCGATTGCGGGTCGTCGGCGGCCTGTTTCGGCCAGGTCGAGATCAGGTAGTAGTTGAGTGCCGGTCGGCAGCTGGCGCAGCCGTTCGGCGTGCGCCATTCCAGGAATTTCATGGTGTCGGGAATGGAAAGCAGCTTGTGCTCGCGGATAGCCGCACGCACTTCCTCATGGGTGTGCTCGGTACAGCCGCACATCGACTTCGCGGCGGGCGCGGCAGAATAATCCCCGCCCAGCGTGGAAGCCAGGATCTGCTCCACCAGGCCGGAGCACGAGCCGCACGAACCGGACGCCTTGGTGTGCTTGCGCACGTCCTCGATGGTGAACAGCCCCTTTTCCTTGATCGCCTTGACGATCGTGCCCTTGGAGATGCCGTTGCAGCCGCATACCTCCATCTCATCCGTCATGGCGGCGGCGTGGGTCTTGCCCTGGTGACCGCCGGTGCCGAGGTTGGCCTGGCCGAACATCAGGTGGTCGCGGATTGCGCCGATACACCGGCCTTCCCGCAACAGCTGGAAATACCATGCGCCGTCTGTCGTGTCGCCGTACAGCACCGCGCCTTCGAGCTTGTTGTCGCGGATCACCAGCTTCTTGTAAATCCCGCCCACCGGGTCGGACAGCACGATTTCCTCGGCACCCTCGGCACCGCTGAAATCGCCTGCCGAAAACAGGTCGACGCCGGTCACCTTGAGCTTGGTCGAAACCGTCGAGCCGACATAGCGGCCGTATCCCAGCAAGGCCAGGTGGTTGGCACACACCTTGGCCATTTCGAACAGCGGCGCCACCAGGCCGTAGGACATGCCGCGATGGGCGACGCATTCGCCCACGGCATAGATGCGCGGATCGTAGGTCTGCATGGTGTCGTTCACCACCACGCCGCGATTGCAGTGGATGCCGGCGGATTCGGCGAGTGCCGCGTTGGGGCGGATACCGACAGCCATCACCACCAGGTCGGCAGGGATATCGCTGCCGTCCTTGAAACGCACACCGGCAACGCGGCCTTCAAGAGGAGAGAGAGCACTGCTGCCGATCAGCTGCTCGGTCTGCTTTTGCAGCAGGAATTTGAGCCCCTTCGCCTCCAGGTTGTTCTGCAACATGCGTGCTGCGGTCTGGTCCAGCTGACGCTCCATCAGCCACGGTCCAAGATGCACCACGGTCACATCCATGCCGCGCAGCATCAGGCCGTTCGCCGCTTCCAGTCCGAGCAGGCCACCGCCGATCACCACCGCATGCTTGTACCGGGTCGAGGCCTCCAGCATCGCATCGACGTCGCGGATGTCGCGGAAGCTCACCACGCCCTGCAATTCACAGCCGGGAACCGGCAGCATCACCGGATTCGAACCGGTCGCCAGCAGCAGGCGGTCATATTCCGCCACCGTGCCGTCTTCCGTCTCGACAGTACGGCGCTGGCGGTCGATTTTCGTGATCTGTTTGCCGAGGTGGAGCGTGATGCCGTTTTGCGCATACCAGTCCACATCGTTCAGCATGATGTCCTTGATGGTCTGCTCGCCCGCCAGCACCGGCGACAGCATGATGCGGTTGTAATTGGCATGCGATTCGGCGCCGAACACCGTGATGTCGTAAATATCCGGGGAAATTTTCAGCAATTCCTCTAAGGTTCTCACCCCGGCCATGCCGTTGCCGACCATTACCAGTTTCATTTTTTTCATGATTTCGCTCCTAAAAACTATAAATACAGGGACACCGGGAAAGACAAACTAAACCCAGATTGTCAGTTAGCCATAACACCGTTCGCCCTGAGCTTGTCGAAGGGCCGTTCATGGTTCGACAAGCTCACCACGAACGGCTTTGCGTGCGGTAATTCGCTTAATGGACAATTTAGGCTAGATACCCTGTGCCACTGAATCCCAGTGGTGAATAAACATCCGTTTAATCTCCGGTACGCACGAACCGCACTGCGTGCCACATTTGAGTTTTTCCTGTAACCCGGCGAAGTCCACTGCAGCCGTCAGCGCCTCATGGATTTCGTTCTCCGCCACGTTCAGGCAGTTGCAGACGATGCGCCCGCGTTGCGCAACGCCGGACGGTGGTGCGGCCAGAGGCGCCAGCAGCCAGGCGCGCACCGCCGCGACGGGCAGTCCTTTCGTCATGCCGTCCTTGAGCCATACGTGGGCGGCAATTTCGCCGGACAGGCGCGCCGCCACCACTTCACCGTCGCGCACCAGGATCCGTTTGGAAATGCCGCGGCGGACGTCACGGTAGGCCATGGCCGACAGATCGTCGTCCATCTCCAGCAGCCGGTCCAGTTCTGCCAGCCATGCGTTATCTACCGGGTTTTCAGCGGCGATGCGCAGGACCATGACCGGCTCATCCTGCCCGACCAGTCCCGCGCTGGCATAAGGGAATTGGGTCAGCAGGGGCTGCACCTTGAGCAGGTGACTGAGCGCATTATTCTTGCGCAGCACCACCATCTGCCAGGGCAGATCGGCCTTTTCCACCTGCACTGCCGCGTGCTTCAGTTCCGGCTGCCTGGAAACCGGGTCCGTTGCCGCGATCGTCAGCGCATTGCAGCCGAATCCACTGAGGAAATTTCCGCCCCAGTGCATGGGCAGGAAGGTCTGCGCAGTCTGCAGTTCGCTTGAAGTGCGAACCTTGATCACGATTTCGCCGCGCCGGCTTTTTACCCGGGCAAAACTCCCGTTCGCCAGTCCGCGCTGCTGCATGTCGGCCTGGCTCATGTCGAGGAATGGCTCCTCGGCATGGCCGTACAGTTTCGCCACCGTGCCGGTGCGGCTCATGCCGTGCCACTGGTCGCGCAGGCGGCCGGTTGTCAGGTGCAGGGGGTGTTTGGCATCGGTCTGTTCGGCCGGCACTCGGTAAGCGACAGGGGCGAAGCGGGCGCGTACGCTGGCCGTGGGGAATCTGCCGTCGCGGTAAAGCCGCGTCGTGCCGGTGGCTGCACCCTGCGGTAGCGGCCATTGTTGCGGGCCCAGCTCCTCGAGCATGGCGTAGGACAGGCCGGTGATATCGAGATCGCGACCGCGTGTGGTTTCGCGGTGTTCGTTGAAGATTTGCTCTACTCCGGAATAGGGAAACAGACGCTCCGTATCCGGATTTTCCAGCCGATCACCCAAGCGTCGCGCGAAATCCACCGCGATCTCCCAGTCAGTGCGCGCTTCGCCGGCCGGTTCGACGGCGGCCAGAACCCGGCTGATGCGGCGCTCCGAATTGGTCATGGTCCCTTCCTTTTCCGGCCAGGTCGCGGCAGGCAAAAGGACATCGGCGTAAGCTGCGGTTTCGGTATTGTGGTATGCCTCCTGCAGCACCACCAGTTCCGCCGTTTCCAGCGCGCGGCGCACCAGGCCCTGATTCGGCAGGGACTGTGCCGGGTTGGTGCAGGCTATCCACAGCGCCTTGATCTCGCCCCGCGCCGCAGCTTCGAACATCTCCACCGCAGTCTTGCCAGGCGTGGCTGGAACCGTGTCCACCCCCCACAGCCGCGCCACCTCGGCGCGGTGGGCTGGATCACTCAAATCGCGGTGGGCGGAAAGCAGAGTGGCCATGCCGCCCACCTCGCGCCCGCCCATGGCATTGGCCTGGCCGGTAAGGGAGAATGGCCCGGCACCGGGCCGGCCGATTTGTCCGCTGGCCAGGTGCAGGTTGATCAGGGCGGCGTTCTTGTCGGTGCCGTGGATGGACTGGTTCAGCCCCTGGCAGTACAGCGACAGCGTTGCACTTGACGCGCCGAACCATTTCGCCGCCTGCACGATATCCTGCTCGCTCACGCCGCAAATCATGGCGACCGATTTCGGCGTGTATTCGCGCACCGCTTCCTTGACCGCGTCGAACCCTTCCGTCATGGCGCCGATGTAGGCCATGTCGCACAGCCCTTCCCACATCAGCACATGGAGCATGCCATTGAACAACGCGACGTCGGTGCCGGGCTGGATAGCCAGGTGCAGGTCGGCGCCCGCTGCCGTGTCGGTGCGGCGCGGATCCACCACGATCAGTTTCAAATCGGGATTGGCCGCGCGTGCCGCCTCGATGCGTCGGAACACGATGGGATGGGCATAGGCCGTGTTCGACCCGGCGATGAAAATGCAGCTGGCCTGCTCGATATCCTCGTAGCAGCACGGTGGCCCGTCCGCACCGAATGCCGCCTTGTAGGCCGACACCGCCGAGGACATGCACAGGCGCGAGTTGGAATCCAGGTTGTTGGTGCCGATCAGCCCTTTGACCAGCTTGTTGAAGATGTAATAGTCCTCGGTCAGCAACTGGCCGGAAATATAGAAGCCGACGCTATCCGGCCCGTGCTCGCGGATGATTGCGGCAAACCGGTCGGCGACATGATCCAGGGCCTCGTCCCAGCTTGCCCTGTGCCTGGGTTCGCCTCGCCCGTGGCGCAGCTCCGGGAACAGCGCACGGGTTTCGTGCCCGGTGGTCAGGTGCAGGTTCGCGCCCTTGGTGCACAGCCGACCATGGTTGGCGGGGTGATCCGGGTCGCCGCGCACGCCGGTGACCCGGCCGCCGTCGCTTTCGACGATCACGCCGCAGCCGACGCCGCAGTAACAGCAGATGGATTTGGTTTCAGTCACGCAACCCCCTTTTTAAGCGCTGTGGTTAAACTTAAAAACGGCAATTTTTTAACCGCAGAGGCGCAGAGACGCAGAGGAATAAATGGGCTACAACAATTTTCGGCACCTCCGAATAGGTGAGGCCGCACAATTCTAGAATTCATTGTTTTTTCTCAGCGCCTCTGCGTCTCTGCGGTTCAACGGATTTTTTAGGTTAAACCTGAATAAACACCACGCCGGCCTCGACCTTGGCCGGAAAAGTCGAGGTTCCGCCCTCGTCCGGCGCCAACGCCCTGCCTTCCTGCAAGGCGATGTTCCAGCCGTGCATCGGACAGGTCACGTGCTTTCCGCAGACGATGCCCTGCGACAGCGGCCCGCCTTTGTGCGGACAGCGGTCTTCGAGCGCAAACACTTCGTCGCCATCGGTACGGAACAAGGCGATGCGGCCATGCTTGCTTTCGACCACACGCGAACCCAGTTGCGGAATTTCATCCAGGGCACAGATTTTTAGCCAGTCATTCATCATCAGCTCCAGTTCTCAGGCTGCCGGGCGCAGCTGCCGGCGATACAGGAAGTCCAGCACCGCACTGCGGTATTCGTGGTATTTCGGGTTGTTCGCCAGCGCCAGACGCTCGCGCGGGCGCGGCAAATTGACGGTCAGAATCTCGCCGATGGTGGCCGCCGGGCCGTTGGTCATCATCACGATGCGGTCGGACAGCAGGACGGCTTCGTCCACGTCGTGGGTCACCATGATCACCGTGCTTTGGGTTTCCGCGGCGATCTTCATCAGCTCGTCCTGGAGGTGGGCGCGGGTCAAGGCATCCAGTGCGCCGAACGGCTCGTCCATCAGCAGCACCTTGGGCTGCATGGAAAGGGCGCGGGCGATGCCGACCCGCTGCTTCATGCCGCCGGAAATCTCGTGCGGATACTTGTGCTCGGCATGGCTCAGACCGACCAGCGCGAGCGCCGCCTGGGTGCGCTTCTTCATGGTTGCGCTGTTTTCTGCACGGGCAAAGACTCGCTCTACCGCCAGGTGAACGTTCTCGAAGCAGGTCAGCCACGGCAGCAGGGAATGATTCTGGAACACCACCCCGCGTTCCGGACCAGGTCCGGCGATTTCCCGTCCGGCGCACAGCATCGCGCCGTTGCTGGGTATCGTCAGCCCGGCAACCAGGTTGAGCAGGGTGGATTTGCCGCAGCCCGAGTGACCGATCAGGGAGATGAACTCGCCCTGCGCGATGTTGAGGTTGATGTCGCGCAAGGCGACGAAGGGGCCTTTCTTGGTGTCGAAAGTCATTTGCACGTTTTCGACCTGGACGTATTTTTCCATGAACTTTTACTCCTTAAATCCTAACCGCAGAGACGCAGAGGCGCTGAGAAAACCTAGAATCCGCGCATTTCTCCGCGTCTCTGCGCCTCTGCGGTGAATACCTATTCATAACTAAACCGCTTGGCCAGCAGCACCAGCATCTGTTCCAGCAGCAAGCCGACGATGCCGACGATGAAGATGGCGATGATGATGTGCTCGACGTTGAGGTTGTTCCATTCGTCCCACACCCAGAAACCGATCCCGACGCCGCCGGTGAGCATTTCCGCCGCCACGATCACCAGCCAGGCCACGCCGATGGAGAGCCGGATGCCGGTGATCATGTAAGGCAGCACGGCGGGGAAGAGGATTTTGGTGAAAATCTTCCACTCCGACAGGTTGAGCACTTTCGCCACGTTCATGTAGTCCTGCGGAATGCGGTTTACACCGACTGCGGTATTGATGATCATCGGCCAGATGCTGGAGATGAAGATCACCCAGATCGCCGCCGGGTTGGCCGCCTTGAATACCAGCAGGCCGATCGGCAGCCAGGCCAGGGGGGAAACCGGGCGCAGCAGGCTGATGATCGGAGCGGTCATGGCGTTGAGGAACTTGAAGCGCCCGATCATGAAGCCGAGGGGAATGCCGATTGCCGCTGCCATGCCGAAGCCGATGGCGACCCTGTGCAGCGAAGCCAGGATGTTCCAGCCGATGCCCTGGTCATTGGGGCCTTTCTGGTAGAACGGGTCGCTGAACAGTTGCACTGCCGAAGCCCAGGTTTTCACCGGGCCCGGCAGGGCCGGTGTGGTCTGTGCAACCAGCGCCCAGATGCCGATGAACAGCAACATGCCGATCAACGGTGGGAGCAGGGTTTTGAGAATTGTGTTCATGTCTTCACCTTGCGTTGGTAATGAGTGATGGGTGATGAGCGAGGGTTTTTCCATTACCCATTACCAGCTTTCAAACCTTGACCTTGAATCCGGCGGCATAGGCCTTGGGGTTCTTGCCGTCCCACACCGTGCCGTCGATCATCTTGCTGCTGCGCATGACATCCTTGGGGATCGGCGTCTTGGTCTGCGTCGCAGCCTGCTTGTACAGTTCGACCTGGTTAACCTTCTTGGCCACGGCCAGATAATCCGGGTCTTCCTTGAGCAGGCCCCAGCGCTTGTGCTGGGTGAGGAACCACATGCCGTCTGACAGATAGGGGAAGTTCACCATGCCTTCCTCATAAAACTTCATGTAGTTGGCGTCCTGCCATTTCTTGCCGTTACCGTTGTCGTACTGGCCCAGCATGCGATCCTCGATCGAGTCGAAGTCGGTGTTGACGTAGGACTTCTCGGCAATGATCTTGGCGACGGAAGAGCGGTTTTTCAGGTCGTCGATGTACTTCGACGCGTCCAGGATGGCCATGATCATGGCGCGGGCGGTGTTGGGGTATTTCGCCACCCACTCCGCCGTGGTGCCGAGCACCTTTTCCGGATGATCCTTCCAGATGTCCTGGGTGGTTGCCGCCGTAAAACCCACGTTGTCGCGGATGGCGCGGGCGTTCCACGGCTCGCCCACGCAGTAGCCGTCCATGTTGCCGACGCGCATGTTGGCGATCATCTGCGGCGGCGGCACGGTGATGTTCTTCACCTCGCTAAAGGGGTTGACGCCATATGACGCCAGCCAGTAGTAGAGCCACATGGCATGGGTCCCGGTGGGGAAGGTCTGGGCGAAGGTGTACTCGCGCGGCTCGGCCTTGATCAGCTTGGCCAGCGACGTGCCGTCAACCGCGCCCTTGGCCTTGAGCTGGTTGGAAAGCGTGATGGCCTGACCGTTATGGTTGAGGTTCATCAGCACGGCCATGTCTTTTTTCTGGCCGCCGATGCCCACGTGCACGCCGTACATCAGGCCGTACAGCACATGGGCGGCATCCAGTTCGCCGTTCACCAGCTTGTCGCGTACCCCTGCCCAGGAGGCTTCCTTGCTGGGGGTGATCTTGATGCCGTATTTCTTGTCGAAGCCCATCACCGAGGCGATCACCACCGAAGCGCAATCGGTCAGAGGGATGAAGCCGATCCTGACCTCGGTCTTTTCCGGCGTGTCGGAACCTGCCGCCCAGGCGCCGCTCCGAATGGCCGGATCGACCATGGACATCAAGGCCCCGGCTCCCAATAAAGTTGCTCCTTTTTTCATGAAATCTCTCCGGCTGTTTTTGAAATCTTCACGCATGGTTTTCTCCTAAATAAAAGAAATAAAAAAAGGCGTCACATCCGCGTAAGGGATTACCCCCGCGAATGGACGCCTTTGTCCTTTGTAGCCAACCGTCGTTGGTCAGCTCAGATTTGATTCGGTTACCGAGGCCCGTCGTTGGGCCGTTTGTTTACGTAAGAGCAATACCCGTGCCAGAATTGTTTAGCCCAGCAAATCCGTGATCTCGATCAGCTGACGGGCCACGTCCGCCAGGCGCGAGCCCTTGTCCATGGCCGCTTTGCGCAAAGCCTGATAAGCCTCATCCTCGGACCAGCCGCGCTGCTTCATGAGTATCCCCTTGGCACGCTCTACATCCTTGCGCGCCGAAAGCTGGTTTTCCGCTTTTTCCAGATCGACCCGCATCGCCTGAAACTCGTTGAAACGCGCAATCGCCGCGTCCATGATGGGCCGCAAACGCTCGCTTTTCATGCCGTCCACCACATAAGCGCTGACCCCGGCGCGAATGGCGGCGCGGATCTTGTCGCTATCATCATCGTGGGTAAACATCACGATCGGGCGCGGCTGATCGCGTCGGATCACGCATAAATTTTCCAGCGTATCGCGATCCGGCGACTCGGTATCCAGAATGATCAGATCCGGTTTCAGTTCGGCCACCAAGCCAGGCAGATCGGCACTGGCGGAGACATGAGCCGCAATCTTGCACCCCGCATCCAGCAAGGCTTGCTTGAGGAGCGCCGCGCGTTCGAAGGTTTCGTCCACCAGCAAGACTCGAAGAGGGGATTCGGATGGATAGACGGGGGATTTCATACCCTGCGAACAACGCAATTCCCATACCATGGCAGGCAACTGATTGATCCTGATAAAAATCAGTAAACAGAGCGGGTATGGTCAGGAGTCAGAACCTCATGGACGCACCAAAAACGGGCGCTATTTGAGCCAAATGCGCCAAACTGGCGCCGATTCCAGGAAAGGGGGGCAGTCCTTGTCCGGTCTGAACTGGATTACTTGCGGTTCTTGGCCAGGAAGCGATCCAGTTGGCTGGCAAAGGCCTTTCGGTCGCTCTGGCTGAGCGATGAAGGGCCGCCGGTTTCCACGCCGCTGCTGCGCAGGGTGTCCATGAAATCGCGCATGTTCAGGCGCTCGCGTATCGTGTCCGGGGTATAAAACTCGCCCCTGGGGTTGAGTGCGTGGCCGCCTTTTTCGATGACCTCGGCGGCCAGCGGGATGTCGGCGGTGATCACCAGGTCGCCTTGTTCCAGATGCTGGACGATCTTGCCATCCGCCACATCGAAACCGGCGGGCACCTGTATGGCCTTGATATAGCGCGATGGCGGGGTGCGCAGGAGCTGGTTGGCGACCAGCGTGAGCGAAATCTGCGCCCGCTCTGCGGCGCGATACAGGATTTCCTTGATGGCGCCGGGGCAGGCATCGGCATCAACCCAGATTTGCATGGATTGCTCTTTCGATAAACCTGGATAATAGCGGTTTTTAGGTTTATTTCATTTTGGAGGGCAGCCGGATCGTCTCGCCGGCAACCATGAACGCGCCTTTTCCGAGATGATGAATTGTCCGCGGATGTTTTATCGATGGGTCTATCCACGCCTTGAGCACCTCAAGGATAAAGAAGTTGTATTGGGTCACCATCTTCCCGTCGATGACCTTGCATTCAAGACTGGCATAGCATTCGTCGATGAGGGGCGCCTTGACGCACGAGGCCGCCACCGGCGTGAGGCCAAAGTCCTTGAACTTGTCGATGCTTCGTCCTGACGTGTTGCCGCAGCCCACTACCTTTTCCGCCAGCTCCACCGTCGGGATGTTGATCACGCATTCCCTGGTGGCCTTCAGGATGTCGAACGAGTAGTTCCGGTTGCTGATCACGCAACCCACGAGCGGCGGTTCAAATTCAATCATGGTGTGCCACGACTGGGTCATGATGTTCGCCCGCTCCTTGCCGGCGGTCGTGACTAGCACGACCGGCCCCGGTTCGAGCAGGCTGTAGACCTTGGACAAGGGAAAGGATTTCTTCGCCATCTCGGCCCCCCGTTTCAAGAATTCGAATTACCCTAAAAACCTCTTTTATCCACAGATAAACACGGATTACCACAGATACCAAAAGTAGGCGCCTCTAAGCGAAACAATGTGTTATTGAGGATTCGCACCTCACCAAAAATGTGATTAGGGTGAGAATTGTAACTCACTGATAATCTGTGTATATCTGTGTTAATCCGTGGCTGAACTGCTTTTTTAGAACTACACCCCGTTCTTCTTCAGCCAAGCCTGCATACGCTTCCATCCGTCTTCGGCGGCATCCTTGCGGTAGCTGGGCCGGTAATCGGCGTGAAAGGCATGGGGCGCGTCGGGATAGACATGAATCTCGGACTTGCCGCCGGCCTTCTTGATGGCGGCACGCATGTCCTCCACATCCTCCAGCGGGATTCCCTGATCCTGGCCGCCGTAAAGCCCGAGTACCGGCGCCTTCAGTTGCGCCGCCAGATCGAGCGGGTATTTCGGCGTAAGCTCGCTCCCCACCCCGTCGATCCGGCCGTACCAGGCCACGGCAGCCTTGAGGCGGGGGTTGTGGGCAGCGTAGAGCCAGGTGATGCGTCCGCCCCAGCAGAAGCCGGTTACCGCAAGGCGCGAAGTGTCGCCGCCATGGACCTTGGCCCACACTTCGCAGGCATCGAGGTCGCTCATGACCTGAGCATCCGGCACTTTGGCGACGATGTTGTCGAGGATGTCCTGGATGCTGCTGATTTTTCGCGGATCGCCATAGCGCGCAAACAGTTCCGGGGCGATGGCCAGATAGCCGAGTTTGGCCAGCCGCCGGCAGATATCGGCGATGTGTTCGTGGACGCCGAAGATCTCGGAAACCACCAGGATGACAGGAAAATCGGCGCCTAGGTCCGGTTGAGCACGATAAGCGACCATTTCGCCATCGCTGACGGGAACCTTGATTTCTCCCGCAATCAGGCCATCGGTGCCGGTTTTGATAACGGTCTCGGCCATGACCGGCTGCGTGGCGAGGGCGAAACCCACGCCCAGCATGGTAATGACGAAAGCACGGCGGGTGTAGGGGATGTTGGGAACCAGGCTGTCGAATTCGGGGTTGCTGGATTGGGTAGTCGTTTTGCTCATCTCGTTGACTCCAATGTAGAACAGAATGGTGTAGCCTGTAGTCAGACGCCAATTACGCTAATAGCGCCAGGAGCAGATATTCAGTCACTCTCGGGGTTTTTTCTCCAGATATTGCAACTTCTCCTCAACACCATTCCATTTCTCTGCCTCGGGAAGAGGGTCCTTCTTCGAAGTGATGACTGGCCAGGTTTTTGCCAGTTCCGCATTGATTTCGAGGAACTTCTCCTGCCCCGGCGGCAGGTCCGCCTCGGGAAAGATCGCTTCAGCCGGACACTCCGACACGCATACGTCGCAATCGATGCATTCATCCGGATCGATCGCCAGAAAATTAGGTCCCTCGTGAAAGCAGTCCACCGGACAAACAACCGCGCAGTCGGTGTACTTACAGAGAATGCAGTTTTCGGTCACGACATAAGTCATTTGCAGTACTCCCTATCCAGTATCTTCTTTATCCCAGGCGCAACCATTTAAAAATAGCAGATTGAGTTATGCGTGATACCTGAAAAATTGGTGCCACAACCCTGTAATTTCAGGAACGGTACGGTCTCCAGAAAACCTCCGCCTTGGAAGTGTTGCCTTTTGCCCATGGGCGGATGGGCGCTTGGTGTCAAAATCAGTCATTCGCGGGCTGGGCCGCCTTCGTGCCGGCCAGCTGTCAGTGGCAGGCTTACCCGCACCGTCGTGCCTTTGCCCGCCGCGCTGGTGATTAGGGCCGTTCCGCCCACCATGGCGGCGCGTTCCCTGATCCCGAGCAAGCCGAAGGATTTTGCTTTCTGGATATTCAGGTCGAAGCCTTTTCCGTTATCCTTGACCGTCAATACCAGCGAGGTATCCCATTCGCTCAAGACGATGCTGACCCTGTTTGCCTTGGCGTGCTTCGCCACGTTGGTCAGCGACTCCTGAATAATCCGGAAGATGGTAGTGGATTGATTTTCGTCCAGCGTCAGCGCTTCCTCGGGCAGGTGAAGGTCGCATTCTATTTCCGTGTTCTTCTCGAATTCCTGCACATACCTTTCGATTGCAAACTTGAGCCCCACTTCATCGAGCAGGGTAGGCCTCAACTCGGTGACGGCCCGCTGCATTGCCTGAATTCCGGCGGCAACCAGCTTCCCCAGGCCGGCCACCTTAGTCTGGATATCCGTCATTTCAGCGGGGATCTGCTCCGCCAGCATGGATACATTGATGTTAAGCGCGGCCAGCACGCCGCCCATCTCGTCATGGAGTTCGCGCGCGATTCGCTTTTGTTCATCCTCCCTGACTACTTCCAGGTGGGTAGTGAGCTTTTCCAGCTCTTTGTAGGACTCGTTGAGTCTTTCCTCCCCGAGTTTGCGTTCCGTGATATCCACCGCGATGCCCAGAACGTTCACCGAGCCATCGCTCTGCTGCTTCATCGGGACTTTGGTGACATGGAGCCAGCGCTCTTTGCCACCCAGGAAATTTTTTGCGACGAACGTCACCGTCCGCCCGCTCGCGATCGCCTCGCGGTCGGCTTGGAGATGGGGCTCGAACTCTTCCCTGTTCCGGAACAGTTCGGCGGCGTCCATCCCGATTAGCTCCTGCACTGTCTTGCCATGCAGCGTCGCCATGGCCTGGTTGACCAGCAAGAATTTCCCCTTGGCATCCTTGACGAAAATCAGGTTCGGATCGGTGTCGATGACCTGGAGGATGAAATTTTTTTGCCGCCTCAGCGCTTCCTCGGCCTGCTTGCGCTCGGTGATATCCTCGGTCGTTCCTATGGAGCGAATCGGACGGCCTTCGTGATCGTACTGCGTTTCGCACCATTCCTGGACAAATTTGACCCGCTGGTCCGGGAAGAGAAGCCGGTGGACAATAGTATATGGGGTCCTGTTCTTCAGCGAGTCGGTGTAAGCCTTGTCCACCATCGCCCGGTCATCCGGGTGTACCGCATCCAGGAAGGCTTCGTAGGAGGCGTCGAACAAGGCCGGGTCGACTTCGAAGATGCGGAAATTTTCTTCCGACCAGAAGAGGATAGCGTTTCTATGGTCCAGCTCCCAGCTCCCGATGTGGGCCATCTGTTGCGATGCTTTCAGCAAGGCCTCGCTCTTCCGCAGGGCGCTTTCGGCCCGTTTGCGCTCGGTGATGTCGCGGATGATGGCCTGGAAATACCTTTCCCCTTCAATGGTGATCGCGCGCACGCTGCTCTCGACGGGAAAAACGGCGCCATTCTTGCGGACATGCACCGATTCGAACTTCAAGCCTTCCTTTTTTTCGATTTCCTCCAGCCGCGAGCGCAGGTCGATCCCCGGGGCAAGCAAAGCGCCCAGCGACATGGTCTTGAGTTGTTCTTTCGGATAGCCGTATGCCAAAGCCGCCCGGTCATTGGCCTCCACAATCCTGCCCTGGGCATTCAACAGCAGGACAATGTCGTTCGCGTATTTGGTCAGATAGTCGAAGTGCTTTACGAGCATCTCGCGTTCGACCGCCCCATCATGCTGCATCTTAAGGTGCGCGTAGCGCGCCCGGTATCCCTTGAACCAGACGAAGACCAGGGCGCCGCCAAGCACGGCAAAAGCAAAGCCCAGCCCGGTCACCCATCGCTGAAGAATGTTGACCGGGGCAAAAAGTTCGGCCTTGTCGATTTTTGACACCATGAACCAGGGGGTATCGGGAACCCTGCGCAGGGTCGCGATCACGGGAACCCCGCGGTAATCGATGCCTTCCGTGACTTTGGCCGATCCGAGCATCGCCTGAGCGCCCGGCAGTTGCTTGTTGGTGAGAGGGATGCGCAGAGACAGCGCGGCGCCTTTTTTATGGCGCAATTCACTGAGGAACAGAACATCGTCGCCATCCCGCCGCACCAGCAGTGTCTCTGTGCTCTGGCTCTTGATCGGCCATGACTGGACCAGGGGGTAGAGAAACGAATCGGGGTCGATTTCGAACAGCAGGGCGCCAACGATACGTGTGGCATTATTCTCATCGGTTACCCTGAGTGGCGCCACGCTGTCGATCTTGATCCTGTTGTCCTTGTGGCCTTCCTTGTGCAAGTCCGAGAATAGTACGCGTTGGCTGCGCATCGCTTCAACGGCGAGTTTTATTGCCTCTGTGTCCGGCGCATAGCTGTCATTCGTCGAGATCCTGGTTGCGCCTTCCTTGTCGAGCAGCGAGATGGTCCTATAGTTCTGCACCTGCCGTAAGCCGGTGAGGATGCTCAGGATCCTTTCCTTGCGTTTGTCTGCTTGCGCACCTTCGCGTAGCCACAGGTCAACTTCGTCGGGAAGCAGCGAGTTGTTCAAAAACATTTCTGCCCGCTGCCTATGGGCCTCGCGCCAGGCGACAATTTGCGCGACTTTCAGATCGGCCATTGCGCCGAGGTTCTGAACTTCTTTTTCTGTTATGGATTTCTTGTTTTGTTCAAAGATGGCATAGCCGGCCGCACCGATCAAAAAAGTGAGCAGAATGAACGCCAGCAGCGGAATCCAGGTGGGGATGCCGGAAAATCGAGGGGATTTGTTTTTCGAATCAGACGCAGTCATGCTCTTTGGCTTGGATCTTGTCCATCGTCGTTCCAAAAAAGTCAGGGATGTCAAAAAAAGTATAACACCACCTTAATGGCACGGACTAACTACCCCTTCACCCCTTCCCAAGCCTTCTGCAACCTTTTGACCGATACCGGATAAGGCGTCTTCAACTCCTGCGCAAACATCGACACCCTCAGTTCCTCGATCATCCAGCGGAATTTGTCCAGCTCCGGGTCGCTGATCCCTTCCTTGCGGTGCTTCTCCAGCCGCTTCTGGTAATCCTGCCACAGTTCGCGGATGGCGGCCGTCCATTTGGCGTCGCGCTCGACCGCGCCGGAGAGCTTTTCCAGTCGGCGCACGGTGGCCTTGAGGTAACGCGGCAGGTGTTGCAACTGCTCCCACGGTGTGGCGGTGAGAAATCCTTTGTAGACCAGGTTGGCGAGCTGCTCGCGGATGTCGGCGGCGACGTTGTCGGGCGGTTTGGCGGCGAGCCTGGCCTGTATCGTCTGGTAGTCGGCGGCGATGGTGGCAAGGATGCGGCAGGCGGCGTCCGATACGGCAGCCAGGCGGGTGCGGGCGCGGTCTTTCTGGGTGGCGAAGGCCTTTGTGGTGCGGGGCAGTTCGTCGTCGCCGATGAAGGCGCGGTCGGTGATGGCGGTGAGCAGGTCTTCCTTCAGGTCGTCCGGGTTCGCGACGGCGCGCAGCAGGATGGCGGTCTGGGTGAAGCCGGGCAGGCTTTTTTCCAGTTGCTTCATCTGCGGGTTGAGGGCGAGCCGTAGCAGCCGGCGCACCCCGGCGCGCATGGCGGTATCCGCCGCTTCGGGGGTGTCGAACAGGCGGATCGAGACCGAATCGCCGTCGTCTTCCAGCGCCGGGTAGCCGGTGAGCTGCTGGCCGCCGCGGGTGAAGGCGATCATCGAAGGCAGGTCGCCGAAATCCCAGTTGGTCAGGCCTTCCTTTTCGATGTCGAGTTCGGGCGTTTTGGCGAAGGTGAGGCGCGCGGCCTGGCCGAGTTTTTCCTTGAGCGCGGCGAGGTCGCGGCCGGAAGCCATTTCGGCGCCAGCCTCGTCCACCACCTTGAAGTTCATGCGCAGGTGCGGCGGCAGGTCGGCGTCCTTCCAGGTGTCGGGCGGGACTTCCTGGCCGGTTTTTTTGCGGATGAAGGCGGCGAGGGATTCGGCGAGCAAGCCCTGGCCGGGCGTCATAGATTCCAGCGCGGCGGTGACAAAATCCGGCACCGGCACGCAGGCGCTGCGCAATCGCTTGGGCAGCGATTTGACCAGCACGGTGAGCTTTTCGCGGATCATGCCCGGCACCAGCCAGTCGAAGCGCTTGGCGTCCATCTGGTTCAAGAGGTGCAGCGGCACGGTGAGGGTGACGCCGTCCAGCGGGTGGCCGGGCTCGAAACGGTAGCTGAGGCGGCAGGCGGTTTCGCCCACGCTTAAGATTTCTGGAAACAGCTCGACGGTGACGGCATCGGCGCCGTGGCGCATCAGGTCGTCGCGGCTCATGTACAGCAGGCGCTTGTCCTTGGCTTCCGCACCGCGGCGCCATTTGTCGAAATCGGTGCCGTTGTGGATGCCATCCGGGATGCGGACGTCGTAGAAGGTGTAAATGCGCTCTTCGTCCACCAGCACGTCCTGGCGGCGCGACTTGTGTTCCAGTTCCTCGACTTCAGCGACGAGCTTGCGGTTGTGCTCGAAGAACGGGGCGCGGGTGTTGAATTCGCCCGCCACCAGGGCGCCCTTGATGAAGATGTCGCGCGACTCGGTTGGATTGATGGTGCCGTAGTGGACGCGGCGGCGCGGCACCAGGGTCAGGCCGTAGAGGCTGACGCGTTCGAAGGCGGCGACTTGGGCGGTGGCCTTTTCCCAGTGGGGGTCGAAGTAGTGGCGGCGCAGCAGGTCGGCGGCGACCTTTTCCACCCACTCCGGTTCGATCTTGGCGGCGCAGCGGGCGTAGAGCTTGGTGGTTTCGGTCAGCTCCGCCGCCATCACCCATTTCGGCGCCTTCTTGTAGATCACTGAGCCGGGAAAGAGGTGGAACTTGATTTCGCGCGCCCCAGCGTATTCCTGGGTTTCGGTCTTGACGCCGAGATTGCCGAGCAGCCCCGCGAGCAGGGCGCGGTGGATCTCCTCGTAGCTGGCCGGGGTCTGGTTCGGGCGCAGGCCGATCTCGACGACTTGGGCGTGGAGCTGGCCGTGGATTTCGCGCCACTCGCGCAAACGCGTGGCGGAGAGGTAATGCTCGCGGCACAGGTCGAGCAGCTTGCGGTTGGACTTCTTGTGCTTCAGCGCCTCGTCGTAGAACGCCCACAGCTTGATGTAGGCGATGAAGTCGGAGTTGTCGTCCTGGAACTGACGGTGCTTGTCGTCCGCCGCCTGCTGACGTTCCATCGGCCGGTCGCGCGGGTCCTGCACGGACAGCGCTGAAGCGATGATCAGCACTTCGGTCAGGCAGTTTTCCGCCTTGGCCGCCAGGATCATGCGGCCGATGCGCGGGTCGATCGGAAACTTCGCAAGCTGGCGGCCGGTTTCGGTCAGCGCGCGCTGCGCGTCCACCGCGCCGAGTTCTTCCAGCAGCTTGAAGCCATCAGCGATGGCGCGGGAGTCGGGCGGTTCGAGGAACGGGAAGTCCTCGATGTCGGCCAGGCCCAGCGCCTTCATCCGCAAAATCACGGCGGCGAGGTTGCTGCGGCGGATTTCCGGGTCGGTGAAGGCGGGGCGGGTGTTGAAATCCTCCTCCGCGTACAGCCGCACGCACACCCCGCTCATCACCCGACCGCAGCGGCCGGCGCGCTGGTTGGCGGAGGCCTGGGAGATTTTCTCCACCTGCAGGCGTTCCACCTTTGATCTATAGCTGTAGCGCAGCAGGCGGGCGTAGCCGGGGTCGATGACGTAGCGGATGCCGGGCACGGTGAGCGATGTTTCCGCCACGTTGGTGGCGAGCACGATGCGGCGCGCCCCACCGGGCTTGAACACGCGTTCCTGCTCGGCGGCGGAAAGGCGGGCGAACAGCGGCAGGATTTCGCTGCCTGCGGGATGGTGCTTCCTCAGTGCCTCGGCGGTGTCGCGGATTTCGCGTTCGCCGGGGAGGAAGATCAGGATGTCGCCGGAGCCGGTGCGCGATACCTCGTCCACCGCGTCGAGGATGGCTTCCTCGATGTCCGATTCGCTGTTCGCTTCCTCGACTTTTCCGGCCTCGACCTTGCGCTGGTGCAGCGGCCGGTAGCGCATTTCAACCGGGTACAGGCGGCCGGAAACCTCGATCACCGGGGCGCCGTCGAAGTGCCGGGAAAACCGCTCCGCGTCGATGGTGGCCGAGGTGACGATGACTTTCAGGTCGGGGCGCTTGGGCAGGATCTGCTTCAGGTAGCCGAGCAGGAAGTCGATATTGAGGCTGCGCTCATGCGCCTCGTCGATGATGATCGTGTCGTAGGCGGTAAGGAAGCGGTCGTTCTGGGTTTCCGCCAGCAGGATGCCGTCGGTCATCAGCTTGATATAGCTGTCCGGGCTGGTGTGGTCGGAAAAGCGTACCTTGTAGCCCACCACCTGGCCGAGCGGGCTCTTCAGCTCCTGCGAGATGCGCGCGGCCACGGTGCGGGCGGCGATGCGCCGCGGCTGGGTGTGGCCGATCAGGCCGGCCGCGCCGCGCCCAAGCTCCAGGCAGATTTTCGGCAGCTGTGTGGTCTTGCCCGAGCCGGTTTCGCCGCAGACGATGACCACCTGGTTGGCGGCGATGGCGGCGGCGATCTCCGTGCGCTTGCCCGAGACCGGCAGCTCTTCGGGATAGATGGGAACGGGCAGTCGCTCCAGCCGTTGCTTCAGCCGACCGACCGAGCGCGCCATGGCGCTTTCCAGTTGCTGCAGCGGGCCGTCGGCTGGCTTGTTGGCGGCGGCCAGTGAGCGCAGCTTGTCGAGTTGCCGCCGGAAAGCGTGGCGGTCGGAGATCATGCAGGCGGGAAGCGCGGCGGCGAGGGTTCGGAGTGTTTGTTGCACGGCGGTTTGCGGGTAAGCTGGCGTAGCGGGAATTATACACTTTGAACATCCCGAGAAATTATTCGAGTTGCCCGGTCGTTATGTGGAGAGCGATTTTTCTGCCGTTTTTGATCCAATTGATACTTGTATAAGACATCTTACCTAGATAACATTATAAAAATTGCCTGGCTTGCCCGGTCATGATAGTTTGAACGGGTGAGCGCAGGTTTTGTCTATGTAAAATGGATTGTTTAAAGGGGTGTTTCGATGTCACAAGCGCGCATGGTTACGATCGACGGCAACGAGGCCGCTGCCTATATTGCCCACCTGACCAATGAGGTGATCGCGATCTACCCGATCACCCCTTCCACGCCGATGGGCGAATATTCCGATGCCTGGTCGGCGCAGGGCCTCAAGAATCTGTGGGGCACCGTGCCGGAAGTGGTCGAGATGCAGAGCGAGGGCGGTGCCGCCGGGACGATCCACGGTGCATTGCAGACCGGTTCGCTGGCGACCACCTTCACCGCCTCGCAGGGCCTGCTGCTGATGATCCCCAACATGTACAAGATCGCCGGCGAGCTGACCCCCTTCGTCATGCACGTCGCGTCGCGCTCGCTGGCGGCGCAGGGGCTGTCGATTTTCGGCGACCACAGCGACGTCATGTCGGCGCGCTCCACCGGCTTCGCTTTCCTCTCCTCCAATTCAGTGCAGGAGGCGATGGACATGGCCTTGATCGCCCAGGTCGCGACGCTCGAATCGCGTTTGCCGATCCTGCACTTCTTCGACGGCTTCCGCACTTCCCACGAGGTGGCCAAGGTCGAGCAGGTGCCGCGGGAAGTGGTGCGCGAGATGATCGACGACAAGCTGGTGTTCGCCCACCGCGCCCGCGCCCTGACGCCCGACCATCCGGTGATCCGCGGCACCTCCCAGAATCCGGACGTGTATTTCCAGGGGCGCGAGACCGTCAACGCCTATTACAGCGCCATGCCCGGCATCGTGCAGAAGGCGATGGACAAGTTCGCCAAGCTGACTGGGCGCCAGTACCAGCTGTATGAATACGTCGGCGCGCCCGACGCCGACCGCGTGGTGATCCTGATGGGTTCCGGCGCGGAAGCGGTGGAGGAGGTCGTCGAGCACCTCAATATCCACGGCGAGAAAGTCGGCGTGCTGAAGGTACGCCTGTATCGCCCGTTCGCGGCGGACGAGCTGCTCAAGGCAATTCCTGCCACGGCCAGGCGCATTGCCGTGCTGGATCGCACCAAGGAACCGGGTGCCGACGGCGAGCCGCTTTACAAGGACGTGGTGACGGCGCTTGCCGAAGCCTACACCGCCGGCGCGAGCAAGTTCACCGCCCTGCCGCGCGTGGTGGGCGGTCGCTACGGCCTGTCCTCGAAAGAATTCACGCCGGGCATGATCAAGGGCGTGTTCGACGAGCTGAACAAGGACCAGCCGAAAAACCACTTCACCGTCGGCATCTTCGACGATGTCACCCATACCAGCCTGGACTGGGACCCCGATTTCCGCACCGACGCCGGCAACGGCGTGATGCGCTGCATGTTCTACGGCCTCGGCTCGGACGGCACGGTGGGCGCCAACAAGAACACCATCAAGATCATGGGCGAGGAAACCGAGCTTTACGGCCAGGGCTATTTCGTCTACGACTCGAAGAAGGCGGGCGCGGCGACCATTTCCCACCTGCGCTTCTCGCCCAAGCCGATTCATTCCCCCTATTTGATCGGCCACAACGAGGCCAACTTCATCGGCTGCCATCAGCCGGTGTTCCTGGACCGCTACGAGATGCTGGATTCCGCCGCCGAGGGCGCGGTGTTCCTGGTCAACACGCCGGAGCCGGCGGACAAGGTGTGGAGCAGCCTGACGCGCAGGATGCAGCAGCAGATCATCACCAAGAAAATCGAGTTCTACGTGATCGACGCCTACGCCATCGCCAAGGCGACCGGCATGGGCAGCCGCATCAACACCATCATGCAGACCTGCTTCTTCGCCATTTCCGGCGTGCTGCCGCGCGAGCTGGCGATCGAGAAGATCAAGCACGCCGCCGAGAAGTCCTACGGCAAGAAGGGCCGCGCGGTGGTCGAAGCCAACTGGAAGGCGATCGACGAGACTATCGCCAACCTGCACAAGATAGCCGTGCCGGCAGCCGCGAGCAGCGTCCACGAGATGCCGCAGCCGGTGCCGGCGTTCGCGCCCGAGTTCGTCAAGAAGATCACTGCCGAAATCATGGCCGGCCGCGGCGACCGCCTGCCGGTCTCGGCGATTCCCGACGACGGCACCTGGCCCACCGGCACTGCGGTGTGGGACAAGCGCAACCTGGCGCAGGAAATCCCGGTGTGGGACGAAGAGCTGTGCATCTACTGCGGCAAGTGCCCGTTCGTCTGCCCGCATACCGCCATCCGCTCCAAGGTGTTCCCCGCCGGACTGGCCAAGGACGCCCCGCCCACCTTCAAGCATATTCAGGTCAAGGGCAAGGAATTCGAGCAGGGCATGCACATCAGCTACCAGGTGGCGCCGGAGGATTGCACCGGCTGCGGCCTGTGCGTTGAAATCTGCCCGGCGGTGTCCAAAATCGACGGCCACAAGGCGCTGGAGATGCGGCCGCAGGCGCCGCTGCGCGAGGCCGAGCGGGCGAATTTCGAGTTCTTTCTCAAGCTGCCGGAATTCGACCGCACCCAGTTGCGCACCTCCACCATCAAGGGCGCGATGGTGATGGAGCCCTTGTTCGAGTTCTCCTCCGCCTGCGTCGGCTGCGGCGAAACGCCCTACATCCGCCTCGCCAGCCAGCTTTTCGGCGACCGCATGGTGATCGCCAACGCCACCGGCTGCTCCTCGATCTACGGCGGCAACCTGCCCACCACGCCCTACACCAAGAACGCCGAAGGGCGCGGCCCGGCCTGGGCGAACTCGCTGTTCGAGGACAACGCCGAATTCGGCCTGGGCTTCCGCGTCAGCATCGACAAGCACGCCGAGCAGGCGCGCGAGCTGCTGGAGGGGATGAAGGATAAAATCGGCGTCGAGCTGGCCGAATCCATCCTCAACGCCGACCAGTCCAGCGAGGCGGGCATCTTCGCCCAGCGCGAGCGCATCGAGACTCTGCGCGGCGCGCTGGCCGGCATCGACTCCGCCGAGGCGCGCAATCTGGAAAGCCTGGCCGACTACCTGGCGAAGAAGAGCGTGTGGATCATCGGCGGCGACGGCTGGGCCTACGACATCGGCTTCGGCGGCCTGGATCACGTGCTGGCATCGGGGCGCAACGTCAACATCCTGGTGCTCGACACCGAGGTCTATTCCAACACCGGCGGCCAGGCGTGCAAGGCCACCCCGCGCGGCGCCATCGCCAAGTTCGCCGCCGGCGGCAAGCACACCGGCAAGAAGGACCTCGGCCAGATCGCCATGAGCTACGGCCATGTCTACGTTGCCCATGTCGCCTACGGCGCCAAGGACATCCACACCCTGAAGACCTTCCTCGAAGCCGAATCCTTTGATGGCCCGTCGCTGATCATCGCCTACAGCCCCTGCGTCGAGCACGGCTACGACATGAGCAAGCAGCACCAGCAGCAGGAGCTGGCGGTCAGCACCGGTCACTGGCCGCTGTACCGCTACGACCCGCGCCGCGAGCAGGAGGGCAAGAACCCGCTGTCGCTGGATTCGCAAAAACCGGCGGTGTCCTACCGCGAGTTCATCCAGAACGAGCCGCGCTTCCGCGGACTGGTGAAGGAAATGGATAGCGACGGTGGGGAAGTGCTGGCGTTCTACGAAAATGAACTGCAGAAGCGCTTCGCTTTTTACGAGCAGATGGCGGGCGGAACCGGCAAGGGGGGCGAAACTGGCATCAAGAAGGAACCAATTGAAACTTGATTGGTCTTAGTTTAAGTAGTTCCTCCCCTTGGCCGTGCCGGTTTTCCGGCGCGGCATTTTTTTTGTCCATCACAAGGTTAAGACCACCGGCTTTAGCTGGTGATTGTCGAGTCGGTGGATGTCCATTTTTGCACCAGGCTGAATCCCACCGCCAGCAGCGTCGGACCGATAAAGAGGCCGACGAAGCCGAAAGCGAGCACGCCACCCATTACACCGAGCAACACCAGAAGAAACGGCAGGCTGCTGCCGCGGCTGATCAGCAGGGGTTTTAACACGTTGTCCACGCTGCTGATGAGGAAGAATCCCCACAGCAGCATGAAAATGCCCCATCCTGTGTCGCCCTGCTGGAACAGCCAGATTGCTGCCCCACCCCATATCAGGGGTGGGCCGATGGGAATCAGGGAGAGCAGGAAGGTGGCTACGCCGAGCAGCATGACGGCCGGCACGCCGGCGATGGCGAAACCGATGGTCGCCACGAAACCTTGTGCCAGAGCGGTTCCCAATAATCCATATGTGACATTGCGTACCGTGCTGTTGGTGATGACGAGCACATTCGTAGCATGAATCCCGGCCAGACGCTCCATCCCTACCCCGATCGATCGTATCAATGCCTCGCCATCGCGGTAAAAAAAGAAGCTGATGAAAGTGGCCAGACTCATTTCCAGGACGCCACGCCCCAGCAGTATTCCGCTTGCGAGGAGAAAATTCCTGGCGGGTTCCAGCAAGCTTTTCGCCAGGGCGAGCATTTCCTCCTTGCTGCTGACGATATTGTGCCAGTACTCCTCGATCGGCCCTCCCAACAGCGGCAGCCCTGTCAGCCATGCCGGCGGCTCCGGCGGTCCGGCTTCCATGGATTGCCTGACCGCATCGTAAAAGGCGGTGACATTGTCGGCGAGGTTGTACGCCACCAGGGCCAGCGGCAAAATGATCACCAGAATTAACGATAGCGTCATGGTGAGTGCCGCCAGAATTTGCCGGTTTTTCAGTTTGCGCAACAGCCAAAGATACTGGGGCCAGGTCGAGACGCAAACCACGGCGGCGAACAGCATGGCGGTCATGAATGGCCTCAGCACCAGGAAGCAACCCGCAACCAGAATGATCACGGCGGCAAGTTGCGCATAAATTTCGAATCGTTTTTTCACGGCATCAGGCCTTTTTTAACTGAGTGAATTGCAGAAACCGGAACGCCAAACCATGAATTCTTCAGCGTTTTACCCAAGGTAGCAGTAAAAGATTATATGGGGCGGTTTCAATGACCAAGTGCAAAAAGCGTAGCATGATGCTACCTGAAATCGAAAGCGTCCGGGGAGAACAACTCTGCGGGACACTGAAGCCCAGCGACTTGCGTGGCCGGGGTTCGGTTTCCAGGCAATCGCCGTTGTTTTGATTCCCATCTCCAGTTGCGTTTGGATCCTCATGCGCACTTAAATACTCAATTGCTTGTAGATATTTCCCATGCAATTTTCTATCAAAAATCTTGCGCTTGGTTTTTTAGCGCGCTCTGCTATAAATAATTAAGCAAAACAATAAGTAGGAAATAATCCTGCTTGAATGAAGGGAGTGACTGAAAATGAAAAAAACAATATTTTTCATTCTGCTGGCTGTTTCCTTGATTAGTGCGGGCTGCGGCGGTGGTGGTGGCGGTGGTGGCGTTGATACTCCCAGTATTGTCAGGCCCAGTTATAGCGACTTGACCAACCTTGCATCCCCGGTCCGGATGGACATCGGCTCCGTGACCTCTTTCAATAACTCGACCGCGGATTACCCGGCTACCACCCTAACCCCGCAAATAACCGCAAATGCCAGTTCGCTTGCATCAATTACAATTGTCATTCCGGAATTAGGGGTTAATGATACTTATACGTCTGCGGACGTGGTTAGTACCGGCGTCATTGGAAACATGACCATTCCAATTATCGATGCAGTAAAAACAAGCGGTGGTGTAACTCGGGAATTTGTTTATATCCAACCAGCCACATCATCGAGTCTTCGCTACTCTTCCCTGGGCATATGGCGCCAAACCGATGCTTCAAGCTTAACTGACATGGCATTTATTTCCTTCGGCAGCAAGACAGCGGGCAGCGACATCCCAACAGCAGGTACAGCGACTTATACCGGAGCGATATTGGGTTTTGCCACTGAAGGGGTCGGCGCGAATTACACAATCAAGGCACCCGCTATCGCCATCGCGGACTTCGGCGCAAGGAGTGTAATGCTTGCTTCCACTTTGTCGATCAAGACAGACCAGGCTACTCTTCTGACATCCTCCGACAATAATTACAACCTGAGCGGCACCCTTACTTATGCCGCTGGCAACAACGCGCTAAGCGGCACAATAAGCACCGTCGGTAAAACCGGCACAGCCACAGGGGTATTCTATGGCCCGCAAGCCGCAGAAATAGGGGGCACCTTCAGGACTTCCGAAGCCGGAGGAACCAAGATGTTCGCTGGAGGTTTCGGTCTAAAACAATAAATTTAATTGCTGTCCCCGAAAATGGGCGGGCCGCCTCGCACCCCATTTTTTTTTGTGTCCCCGATGAAAATAATTCATCTGGTTATCGCATTGGGTCTGTTCCTGAACTTGCATTTCGCATACTCCGGTGAAGCAGGGGAAAGCCAGGCAATTCTGGAGTTAAATGTCGAACAAGCCACTGACTTGGCAACGGTCTGGTTAGAACAGGGGAAGACCGACCAAGCCGAGAAACTGCTGAAGCGACTGCGTTCGGCGCCAAGACCCTCTCTTCAAGTGATGTTCCTCTCCGGTCAACTCGCAGGGATGCGAGGAAACTGGGGAAAGGCGATTGAAGAATATCGGGCAATTCTAATCACCGATCCAAAGGCCGTTCGTGTTCGTCTTGAACTCGCTCGTGCGCTATTCGAAATCAAGGATTATCCGGCCGCTCTTTACCATTTTGAGCTAGCCCTGTCAGAGCCGCTTCCGGATGAAGCACAGAAAAATGTGCTTCGATTCGTAAGAGACATACGTTTTAGGCTGAGTCGATGGGAAATCAGGCTGGATCTGATGTCCGACACCAATATCAACAACGCAACTCAAAACCGGGACATTGTCATATCCGGTAACCATTTCACTCTATCCAACGATGCCATGGCCAAGCATGGAGCGGGTTGGTACCTGGGGCTATTCGGAAGACAGGCATTTGGGGCCGACCTTTCCAGTTTTGCCCAAGTTCAGTTGGAGTCATATGACTATTCCAACCGGACCAACGATCGTCTGTTCACTCAAGCAACAGTTGGAAAATCATTTGGTTTGACAGACCATATATTTACCCTGGAAATGGGCGGACACGGTTCCAGTTATTCAGGTAAAACCCTTTATACGGGCGGTCTGGCACGGATTGCCGACGGGTGGCGCATTAATCCGAGCAGCCTGGTTACAGCCAGTTATGAATTCAAGCAACTCAATTACGCAGATGTTCAATATCTGTCCGGGCATCAAGGCACTCTCAACTTGGGTATTGCCCATGCTTTCGGCGGCGATACCATTGCTTCGCTTGGGGGCTTCCTTGGATATTCCGAGGCGAAAGAAACACCGTACTCATACCGGTATCATGGGCTAAGGGCATCTTTCTCCCATGAAATGTCCCATGCCCTTACGGTCGGGGCGCGAATTGAATCATATAAGCTGAACTATAACGGGGATGACATCTGGTTTGGTTACCCTCGTGAAGACACAAAAAATATCATCGAGGTTGATCTGCTCCGGCGAGATTGGTCATGGCAGGGATTTTCGCCACGGCTGATTTTGGGCGGACAAGTTAATCAATCGAACATTTCCTTGTATGAATTCAACCGTGCATATTTCAGAGTTTCATTTAGCCGGGAATTCTAAGCCCCCGTCTGGTTAGCGGGGATGTGCGCTTCAGGCTGCGGATTTCGGATACTTTATTTTGTGCGCTATTTGTTGCGCTTCAGATAGCGCGCATCGTCGAAGGTGCTGAGCCAGAGTGGACTGTAAACCGCCATCAGGGTGATTGCCATGCCGGTAGTGACTGCCTCGGACCAGGCCATCAGGATGAAGTAGGGCAGGTAGTCATGGTAGAGATAGGCCGGCAGGTAGACGCCGGACAGATGTAGCAGCAGTGTTCCACCCAAACCGGTGGCAGCCATTGCCAGTGCGCCGCCGAAAAAGGCATTGAGAAAGATGTAGACGAAAAGATGGTTGGGCAGCTTCCGGTCTGCCAGCCAGTAGATGCCGTAGCTCAACGCTATCGGCAAGGCCCCCATGATGAGGGCGTTCCAGCCGTATCCCTGCCATCCGCTCATGCCCGCCAGGGTGACGGCAGCCAGAACGATGGCGAGTCCGAGCAAGGCCAGTTGCGGCCCGAACATCAGCGTCATGGCGGTGGCGCCGAGCAGGTGAAAGTTCAGCCCCGGCTTGATGCCGGTCTTGACGCTCCAGAGTGCCATCAGAACCACGCAGGTACCCAGCCACACATTCAGCGGGCTGGCATCCTTGAGCTTGCGCCAGGGCGCGGTTCGGATTGCCCAGAACAAGACCAGTGCGAAGAGTCCCTGTCCGGTCCAATACCAGTCGGAAGGCAGGAGATTGTCAGGTAAATTCATCTTGTTATTTTAACCCGGATGTTTCATAAATTGACGCGCGCCCTCGCTGGTCTTTTGTTTCGCAGGGAAATTTTGTTCAGTCGGGCGTATGAATAACTACGCCACTCTTTCACAAAATTCCCCTACAAAACAAAATCCTGCGCGATCATCACGCGAATTCATGAAACATCCGGGTTAAGCTATACTTCGCCTTATTTTAGTTTGTGGAGATTGATTTTGCGACTGGTGCTATTTGATCTGGACAACACGCTGCTTTCCGGGGACAGCGATTTCGAGTGGGCGCAGTTCCTGATCGAGCGCGGCGTGCTCGACCGCGAGGTGTACGAGGCGCGCAACCAGGCGTTCTACGATCAGTACAAGGCCGGTACGCTGGATATCCACGAGTTCCTCGACTTTCAGCTCAAGCCGCTGTCCCGCCATCCGCGGACCCAGCTGGATATCTGGCATGGACAATTCATGCGCGAAAAGATTATGCCGATCATCAACCCGAAGGCGCGCGACCTGGTCGACCGGAGCCTGCGCGAGGCTGACCTGGTGGCGATCATTACCGCCACCAACAGCTTCGTCACGATGCCGATCGCCAAAGCCTTCGGGGTCGAGCACTTGATCGCGACGGAACCGGAACAGAACGGCGGCGAATTCACCGGCAAGGTGGCCGGCACACCCAGCTTCCGTGAGGGGAAAATCACCCGTCTCGATGCTTGGTTGAAGCAGCGCGGGATGGACTGGGAAGGCGTGCAGGAAAGCTGGTTCTACAGCGATTCCCTCAACGATCTGCCGCTGCTGGAACGGGTCAGTAACCCGGTGGCGGTGGATCCCGATCCTACCCTGAAGGTGCGTGCCGAGAAGAGCGGTTGGCCGGTGATCAGCCTGCGATGAGCGCATGAGAGTCGAGCGGCTCGATCACCTGGTGCTCACGGTGCGCGATGTTCCCGCCACCTGCGCCTTTTACGCCAGGGTGCTGGGGATGACGGAAACCACCTTCGGCGCGGGGCGCAAGGCGCTTGCTTTCGGCAGCCAGAAGATCAACCTGCATCTCTACCAGCACGAGTTCGAGCCCAAGGCGGCCAGTCCGATGCCGGGTTCCGCCGATTTGTGTTTCGTCACTGTCACGCCGCTGGCGCAGGTGATCGCACATCTGCAAGCCTGTGATGTGGCGATCCTGGAAGGTCCGGTTGCCCGGACCGGTGCGCTTGGGCCAATTACGTCGGCGTATTTCCGCGACCCGGACGGCAATCTGATCGAAGTTGCAAATCAGGGTGACCCGGCTCACTGAGCCTTTTGACCGGCCCCCAGAGCCAAGCTATGTCGCGTCCCTTCCTGTTGATCCTTTTCCTGCTCCTGACTCCGCTCAGCCTGCTGGCCGGCGTCGCCTTCGGCAGTGTCGACCTGTCCCTGGGCGAGGTGATGTGCGCGCTTGCCGGCAAGGAAGCCGGGCTGGCGACGGACATCGTGTGGCAGCTGCGCCTGCCGCGGGTGGTCAGCGCTTTCGCCTGCGGCGGCCTGCTGGCCTTGGCCGGCGCGCTGCTCCAGGCGTTGTTGCACAACCCCCTGGCCGATCCTTACGTCCTGGGTATTTCCGGCGGGTCTGCCGTGGCGGCTCTGGCGGCAATGCTGTTTGGCCTGGCCGCCGCCGCGGTGAATTTGGCTGCCCTCGGCGGGGCGCTGGCCGCGGTTGGACTGGTGTTCGCCCTGGGCTTTGGCCGCGGCGGGAACATGGTGCGCCTGCTGCTTACCGGCGTGGTGCTGTCGGCGGGATTCGGCGCACTGATCAGCCTGCTGCTCACCCTGGCGCCGGGGGCGCAGGTGCGCGGCATGCTGTTCTGGCTGATGGGTGATCTTTCCCAGGCGCAGGCGCCCGGCCTGGCCTGGGGCGTCCTGCTGACGGCGCTGGCGCTCGCCTGGTGGCAGGCAAATAGCCTGGACATCCTCGGCCTGGGCGAACTCAAGGCCCAGTCCTTGGGTGTGGCGGTGCGGCCGCTGCAGTTCGGGATCTATTTTACGGCTTCCGCCGCCACTGCGGCGGTGGTGGTCGAGGCCGGAGCGATCGGCTTCGTCGGCCTGATCGTGCCGCACTTCGTCCGTCTGCTCGGCGTCAGTGGCCATCGCTGGCTGTTGCCGCTGGCTGTGCTGGCCGGCGGCAGCTTTCTGACCCTGGCCGACACCCTGGCGCGCACGGTCATTGCGCCGCAACAGCTGCCGGTGGGGGTGCTCACCGCCCTGCTCGGCGTGCCGCTGCTGCTTTTTCTGTTGACCAGGAAAGATTGATGCTAAAAAAACATTTGAACCGCAAAGGCGCAAAGAACGCAAAGGAAAAGCTGTTCGTTATCGGAATCTGCCTAGTCACCAGATTATGTGAATACCAGACGGATTTAATGCCCTTGTTTTCTTTGCGCCTCCGCGTCTTTGCGGTTGATGAATTGGGGTTTTTGGGCTGATGTTGCGCGCCGAAGGCCTGAATCTGTCCGTTCCCGGCAAAGTATTGTGCCGCGACCTGAATATCGCGATCAAACCCGGCGAGTGCTGGGGTATTCTGGGGCGAAACGGCAGCGGCAAGACCACCCTGCTGCACGCCCTGAGCGGGCTGCGTGTGCCCGATGCCGGCCTGGTTTCGTGGGTCGGCAAACCTCTGCCGGATTATCCCCGCCGCGAGCTGGCCCGGCAGATCGGTGTGCTCCCCCAGGACGAAGGCCACGAATTCTGGGGGACGGCGCTGGAATACGTGCTGCTCGGGCGTTATCCCCATAGTCGCGGTTTCGGCATCACGGACGGCGACGAGGAAGCCGCGCTGGCGGCGCTGCAACAGGTGGGCATGGCCGATATGTCGCATCGAACGCTGATTACCCTTTCCGGCGGCGAGCGGCAGCGTGTGCGGATCGCCATGCTGCTGGCCCAGGCGCCTCAGCATTACTGCCTCGACGAGCCTCTGCAGCATCTCGATCTGGGTCACCAGGCAGAGGCCTTGCGGCTGCTGCAGCGACTCGCCGTCAAGGAAGGCAAGGCGGTGCTGATGGTGCTGCACGAGACTCTGTGGGCCGGGCGTTATTGTGATCACATCCTGATGTTGTATGATGAGGGAAGAGTGTTGGCCGGCAGCGCTGCCGAGCTGATGACGCTAAAAAATCTGGAGGAGCTCTACCAGTGCGGATTGCGAGAAATCGAAACGGAGGTTGGCAGTTATTTTCTGCCGGCATGAGATTGGCCGTCTGCGGCCTGTTTGCTGCATCGTTCGCCGCACATGCCGACCGTTTGCCCCAACAGGCGGTGGATACTGCAGAAATTCCTGAAATTGTCATCTCCGGCAGGGATTCCGACAGCAAGCCCTTGCCCTATTATCGCATTGCTCCCGACGTTTATTTCCTCTACGGCAATATTGCCGAGGTCGATGGCAAGAACCGCGGCTTCAACGGCAACGCCGGCTTCGTCGTGACCGACGAGGGGGTGGTGGTGATCGACAGCCTGGGAACGCCCAAGCTGGGGCGGAGGCTGATCGCCACGGTGCGCAAGGTAACGGACAAGCCGATCAGGTACCTGATCCTCACCCACAACCACCCCGACCATTCCTACGGCGCGGTGGCGTTCCGGCGGCTTCCCGGCATCAAGATCGTCGGCCACGTGGGCACGCTGGAATATCTTGGTTCAGGCAATCTGCCGGCTTCGGTTGCCTTCCGTCGCCGCATCCTTCCCGCGGACATGAAAGGATTCAAGGGCGTGGAGCCCGACATCCTGGTGGGCGGCGAGATCTATAGCCACTACGATTTCACTTTGGGCGGCAAAACCTTCGCCGTGTATAATGCCGACCACCACCATTCGTTCGGCGATCTCGTAGTGCACCAGGTGGAAGACCGGGTTCTGTGGATTTCCGACCTCGCCTTCAACAATCGTTCCACTTTCATGGGCGACGGCCATTCAGGTGCCGCCCTGGAAGCGATAGACTGGATGCGGAAGACTTTCCCGGATACCCGGCTGATGATCCCGGGGCACGGCAGTGCCCAGACGCCGCCGTTCCCGATGGTGGAAAAGACTTACCGCTACATCAAGCGGCTGCGCGATGAAATGCGTGCCGCCGTGGAGGCGGGTCAGGATCTCGAAAGCGCGGTGCGGCAATCCGATTTTGCGGATTGGCACGAAATTCCGCTCTACCATGAGAACCATAAAAAAAATGCCAATTTCATCTACCGCGAGATGGAGCAAGAAGTCTATTTCGGCAAATAAATTTAGGCGTGATGGGGAATGGGTGATGAGGGATGGGGAAAGTCAAAATCGGTGCGGACTTTGATTTTACGCATCCCTCATCACCCTTTACTCATCACCCATCCCCACCCAGAGACTAACGAATGATCCGTAAACTAATCAGCCGCGTTTTCCAGAAAAAATCACCAAAAAATGGCGAACCGCGCATCTTCAAGCTGAAGACGCACGGTATTACCGCCAATCAACTCACTCCGTGTGCGCTGAAGACGGTAAAGACGCTGCAGCAGGCGGGCTTCAAGGCCTTCGTCGTGGGGGGTGCGGTGCGTGACCTGCTGCTGGGCCGGGAGCCCAAGGATTTCGACGTGGCCACCGATGCCGATCCGGACGAGGTGCGCAATTTGTTCCGGCGTTCCCGCATCATCGGGCGGCGCTTCCGCATCGTCCATGTGATGTGCGGCCCGGAAACCATCGAGGTTTCCACCTTCCGCACCGTTGCTGTCGCCACCAACAACGACAGCGATGACCGCCAGACCGACCAGGAAAGCGGCCGCATCCTGCGCGACAACGTATTCGGTTCCCAGGTGGAAGACGCAATGCGCCGCGATTTCACGATCAACGCGCTGTATTACGATCCCGTCAGCCAGGAAATCTGGGACTACCACAATGGCGTGGCCGACCTCAAGGCCGGGGTGCTGCGCATCATCGGCGACCCGGCTAAGCGCTACCGCGAGGACCCGGTGCGGATGCTGCGCGCGGTGCGCTTTGCCGCCAAACTCGGGCTCAAGCTGGACCCGGCGGCGATCAAACCGATCCGGGAGCTGGCCGAGCTGCTGGAGGATGTTCCCGCGGCGCGTCTGTTCGACGAAATGCTCAAGCTGCTTTTTTCCGGCCATGCGGTACAAAGCATCCTGCTGCTGCGCAAAAAAGGCCTGCACCATGGCTTGCTGCCGATGCTCGACGTGATCCTGGAGCAGCCGATGGGCGAGCGTTTCGTCATGCTGGCGCTGGCCAAGACCGATCAGCGCATCCTGGACGGGAAGCCGATTTCGCCTGCCTTCCTGTTCGCGGCCCTGCTCTGGCACGAAGTGCTGGCGGCCTGGCAGCAATCCCAGGCCGATGGGGAAAAGCCGGTTCCGGCGCTGCACCTGGCGATGGATCTGGTGTTGGCGGCGCAGAGCGAAAAATTGGCGATTCCCCATCGCTACGATGCGGTGATGAAGGAAATCTGGACGATGCAACCGCGCTTCCTGCAGCGCGCCGGCCAGCGTCCATTCCGACTGCTCGAGCACCCGCGCTTCCGCGCTGCCTTCGATTTCCTGATGATGCGCTGCGAAAGCGGTGAGGTAGACGCCGAGGTCGGCCGCTGGTGGGAGGATTTCCAGGATGCCGGCGACGACGAGCGCGGCCGGATGCTGATCAAGGACGAAGCCCCCGCCACCAAGAAGCGTCGGCGGCGCAAGCCCAAGGCTGCGGGCTCTGCTGGAGAAACCCAACCCATTCTCCACGAATGACACGAATTTTCACGAATGTACACGAATAACCCATTCGAGAATTACCATAGTGCCTGTTTGTTTTTTTATTCGTGCCAATTCGTGTTCATTCGTGTAATTCGCGGTAAGTTTTTCAGTTAAACATGCCTTCAAAAAATCCCGTCAAGCGCGCCTTCATCGGCCTCGGCAGCAACCTGTCCGACCCCGGCGCGCAGATCCTCAAGGCTTGCGCCGAGCTCGGCAATCTGCCGCAAACCCGGCTGCTGTCATGTTCCTCGCTCTACCGCAGCGCGCCGGTGGGCTACGCCGACCAACCCGACTTCATCAACGCCGTGGCCGAAGTCGAAACCGGCCTGGCGCCGCATGCGTTGCTTGAAGCCTTGCTCGACATGGAGCACCGCCATGGTCGCGTACGCGAGTTCCGCAATGCGCCGCGCATCCTCGATCTGGACATCCTGCTCTACGACGACCTGGCCTGCCACGAGCACGGTCTGACCCTGCCGCACCCGCGCATGCATGAACGCGCCTTCGTGCTTCAGCCTTTGCATGAAATCGCGCCGTCCTGCATCATAGCCGGGCACGGGAGTGTGGAGGTGTGCCTGGAGAAATGCATCGCTCAGCGGGTGGAGCGTATGGAGGGAAGCCGGCCATGATGCCCGACAAATACCGCTATATCGTGGTCGAGGGACCGATTGGCGTCGGCAAGACCAGTCTGGCGCGGCGTTTGTCAGAGCGCTTTCAGGCCGGGCTGATGCTGGAGGACGCCGATGCCAACCCGTTCCTGCCCAGGTTTTACCAGGATGCGGCGCGCTATGCGCTGCAGACGCAACTGTTTTTCCTGTTCCAGCGCGCATCCCAGGTGCGCGACCTGAAGCAGCTGGAATTGTTCGGCCAACCCACCGTGGCCGATTTTCTGCTCGACAAGGATACGCTGTTCGCCCGGCTCAACCTGAACGACGAGGAATACCGCCTGTACCAGCAGATTTATGCCCATCTGCAGCCGCAGACGCCGCCGCCCGACCTGGTGATCTACCTGCAGGCGCCGGTGGAGTCGCTGATCGAGCGCGTCAGGCGGCGCGGCGTGGCGTACGAAGCGCCGATCACGGAAGATTACCTGGCGCGGTTGGCGGAAAGTTACAGCCGCTATTTTTACCAGTACGATGCTTCGCCGTTGCTGATCGTCAACAGTGAACATCTCAATTTTGCCGATCAGCCGCAGGATTTCGAGCTGCTGCTGGAGCGCATCGGCCAGATGCGCGGCGGGCGCGAATTCTTCAACCGGGCGGGGTAACAAAGAAGTTGTGTAGGGTGCGCCGTGCGCACCAAATGGTGCGTGAACGCACCCTACCGGCTGATAGCTGAAAGCTGAGGTACTAAAATGCGAACCACTTTGAGCAATTTGCAGAAGCTGGCGCGTGACGGCGAAAAAATCGCCGTGCTTACCTGCTACGACGCGAGCTTCGCCACGCTGCTGGAAAATGCGGGCGTGGACGTGCTGCTGGTCGGCGATTCGCTCGGCATGGTGGTACAGGGCGAGGAAACTACCCTGCCGGTGAGCATGGCCGACATGATTTACCACACCCGCTGCGTCGCGCACGGCGCGAAGCAAGCCTTTATCGTCGCCGATCTGCCCTTCGGCAGCTACCAGCAAGGCCCGGCGCGGGCCTTCGCCAATGCTGCGAAACTGATGGCGGCAGGGGCGCAGATGGTCAAACTGGAAGGCGGCGCGGCGATGGCGAGGACGGTGGCCTTCCTGGTCGAGCGCGGCATCCCGGTGTGCGGCCATGTCGGCCTCACGCCCCAGTCCGTGCACCAGATCGGCGGCTACAAGGTGCAAGGCAAGGGCGACGCGGCGGCGCAGAAGCTGATCGAGGACGCGCTTGCATTACAACAGGCCGGCGCCGGTCTGCTGGTGCTGGAAGCGATTCCGGCGGTGCTGGCGCGGCAGGTGACGCAGCAGCTGACGATTCCCACCATCGGCATCGGCGCGGGCCCGGATTGTTCCGGCCAGGTGCTGGTGTTGTATGACCTGCTCGGTATTTATCCCGGCAAGCCGCCGAAATTCGCCAAGAATTTTTTGACCGGTGCCGCGAGCATCCCGGCCGCTGTCGAGCAATACGTCAAGGCGGTGAAAAGCGGCGAGTTCCCGGCGCAAGAGCATTGTTTTTGATTTGTCATTCATGCAGATTATCTCAACCATCCAGGAATTGCGCGACCGGCTGAAGTCCGGGCCGTCCGTTGTTTTCGTTCCTACCATGGGCAACCTGCATCAGGGGCATCTGGCTCTGGTCCGGCAGGCGCGCGAGCATGGCCGCTGCGTGGTGGTGAGCATTTTCGTCAACCCCCTGCAGTTTGGCCCGAGCGAGGATTTTTCCAACTACCCGCGCACCTTCGAGCAGGACTGCGAAAAGCTGGCCGGGCTGGCCGATGTAGTGTTCGCGCCGACGGTGGCGGATTTGTATCCCGAGCCGCAGCAGGTGTTCATCGAGCCGCCGCCGGTCGCCAATGAGCTGTGCGGGGCGTTCCGCCCCGGCCATTTCCGCGGCGTGGCGACGGTGGTGCTGAAGCTGTTTAACATCGTCCAGCCGCAGGCGGCGGTGTTCGGCAAGAAGGATTACCAGCAGTTGCACGTGATTCGCGCCATGGCGCGGCAGCTCAATCTGCCGCTGGAGATCGTGGCGGGAGAAACCCTGCGTGCCGGGGACGGTCTCGCCCTCAGCTCGCGCAACGGCTATCTCAGTACGGAAGAGCGCACCGAGGCGGTGCGGCTTTACCGGAACCTTGCGTTTCTCCGGGAGTCTATCATTGCGGGCAACCTTGATTTTCCGGCGCTGGAGCGCGCAGCCATTGCCGACCTGGAAGCTCACGGCTGGCGTGTCGACTACGTTTCGGTGCGGGCCGCCGCATCCTTGGTGCCGGCGAAGGCCGGCGAGATGAATCTGGTGGTGCTGGCAGCGGCATGGCTGGGCAAGACCCGATTGATCGATAACCTGGAAATTTGTCTCAATGCGGACAAAGGCTTATAATACGCGTCCTTTTGTTCCCCACTCGTTGAGTGAGTCACAATGCAAAGATTGATGCTCAAATCCAAGCTGCACCGTGTCACCGTCACGCATTCCGAACTGCATTACGAAGGTTCGTGCGCGATTGACGAAAATTTGCTGGAAGCCGCGGACATCCGCGAATACCAGCAGATCGACATCTACAACGTGAGCAATGGCGAGCGTTTCACCACTTACGCCATCAAGGCGCAGCGCGGTTCGGGCATTATTTCCGTGAACGGCGCGGCGGCGCACAAGGCGAATCCCGGCGACCTCGTCATCATTGCCACCTATGCCATGTACAACGAACTGGAACTGCAGAAATTCCAGCCCGAGCTGGTGTATGTGGATGGCGACAACCGCATTGTCGACAAGCGGCAGCAGATTCCGGTGCAGGCAGCATAACCGGTGCCAGTCAGAAATGCGAAAGGGCAGCTGAGGCTGCCCTTTGTTTGTGTGGTGCCGGGAGCCGGAATCGAACCGGCACGCTATTGCTAGCGCGGGATTTTGAGTCCCGTGCGTCTACCAGTTCCGCCATCCCGGCTGGTCTAGTGAGTCGCGAATTATCAACCAAAAACATTTTCCCGGCAAGTTTCTTCGTATGAAAACCAGTGATTTCGATTTCGACCTGCCCCCCGAACTGATCGCCCAGTTTCCCACTCAGGAGCGCAGCCAGAGCCGTTTGCTCCATCTCGACGGCGCGAGCGGCGCGCTGGCGGATGGCCAGTTCAGCGACTTGCCGCAATTTCTCAAGCCCGGCGACTTGCTGGTGTTCAACGATACGCGCGTGATCAAGGCCCGGCTGTTCGGGGTGAAGGACAGCGGCGGCAAACTGGAGGTGCTGATCGAGCGGGTGCTGGACGAGCATCAAGCGCTCGCCCACATCCGCGCCAGCCATGCGCCCAAGCCCGGCTCCGGCCTGCTGCTGGCGGGCAAGATTGCGGCGACGGTGGAGGAGCGGCAGGGCGAACTCCAACGTCTGCGCTTCGCTGGGGAAACGCCGCTGCTGGAACTGCTGGAACAGTACGGCAGCCTGCCGCTGCCGCCCTACATCACCCATGCTCCGGAAGCGCTGGACGAAACCCGCTACCAGACCGTTTACGCGCGTCAACCCGGCGCAGTGGCCGCGCCTACGGCGGGGCTGCATTTCGATCCGGCGATGCTGGCGACGCTGGAAAAGATCGGGGTGAGGACGGCCTACGTCACGCTCCACGTCGGCGCGGGGACTTTTCAGCCGGTGCGCGTGGAGGAAATCGCCGAGCACCACATGCACAGCGAGTGGTACACCGTGCCGCAGCGGACGGTGGATTCGATCCGGCTGGCCAGGGCGGAAGGAGGACGTGTCATGGCGGTGGGGACGACCAGTTTGCGGGCGCTGGAATCTGCGGCGGCGGGCGGCGAGCTGGAAGCGGGGAGCGGCGAAACCAACATCTTCATTTTCCCCGGCTACCGCTTCAAGGTGGTGGAGAGGCTGCTGACCAATTTCCACCTGCCCAAATCAACCCTGCTGATGCTGGTGTCGGCTTTCGGCGGCATGGAAAATATCCGCCGTGCCTATCGTCATGCGGTGGAAAATCGCTACCGCTTTTTCAGCTACGGCGATGCAATGCTCATAGAAAGGCAGCAATGAAATTTGATCTTCTCGCCACCGATGGCCCCGCCCGCCGCGGCACCCTGACTCTGGCCCACGGCACCGTCGAAACCCCGGCCTTCATGCCGGTGGGCACCTACGGCACGGTCAAGGCGATGTCGCCCGCCGAACTGAAGGAAGTCGGCGCCCACATCGTGCTCGGCAACACCTTCCACCTGTGGCTGCGCCCCGGTCTGGAGGTGATAGCGGCGCACGGCGGGCTGCACCGCTTCATGGGCTGGGACGGGCCGATACTCACGGACAGTGGCGGGTTCCAGGTATTCAGCCTGGGCGAACTGCGCAAGATCACGGAAGAGGGCGTGAAGTTCCAGTCGCCGGTGAACGGCGACCGCTGCTTCCTGACGCCGGAAGAGTCGATGCGGATCCAGAAAGTGCTGAACTCCGATATCGTGATGATCTTCGACGAATGCACGCCTCACCCGGCCGATCTGCAGCAGGCCGGGGACTCGATGCGCCTCTCCCTGCGCTGGGCGGAGCGTTCGAAGCGGGCCCACGAGGGCAATCCCAACGCGCTGTTCGGCATTGTCCAAGGGGGCATGCACGAGAGCCTGCGCGACGAATCTCTGGCCGGGCTGGTGAATATCGGCTTCGACGGCTATGCCATCGGCGGGCTGTCGGTGGGTGAACCGAAGGAGGACATGCTGCGCATCCTCGACCACGTCGCGCCGCAGATGCCGGCGGACAAGCCGCGTTACCTGATGGGCGTCGGCACGCCGGAGGACATCGTGGATGCGGTGTCGCGCGGGGTGGACATGTTCGACTGCGTGATGCCGACGCGCAATGCCCGCAACGGCTGGCTGTTCACCCGCTTCGGCACGGTCAGGATCAAGAATGCCCAATACCGGCTGGACATGAGGCCGCTGGACGAGGCGTGCGGTTGCTATACCTGCCGCAACTTCACCCGCGCCTATTTGCACCACCTGCACCGCATCGGCGAGATCCTCGGAGCGCGCCTCAACACCATCCATAACCTGTACTACTACCAGGAGTTGATGCAGGGCATTCGTCGCGCCATCGAGGAAGGGCGCTTTTCCGGCTTCGTGCGCGAGTTTAGGCAAGCGCGGGTGGCGGGGTCGTGATAAAATGCGCCATTTCGTTCTTAAGTAATGGAGAATCAATATGTTGATTAATATGGCTTATGCGGCAGATGCCGCGCCGGCGGACATGATGGGCAGCCTGCAGCAGTTTCTGCCCCTGATCGTGATTTTCGCGCTGTTCTACTTCATGATGATCCGTCCGCAGATGAAGCGCGCCAAGGAGCAGAAAAACATGATTGAGTCGCTGCAAAAGGGCGACGAAGTGGTTACCTCTGGCGGCGAACTGGGCAAGGTGGCGAAAGTTGGCGAAGCCTACGTCGGTCTGGAAGTCGCCCCGAATGTAGTGATCCAAGTGCAAAAGTCGGCGATTACGACCCTGCTGCCGAAGGGCACGATCAAGGACATTTAAGTGAGGAGTGAGGAGTAAAGAGTGAGGAGCATCCCTTCTCCACTCCTAACTCCTAATTCCTCACTCCTCACGGAGTTTGCTGAATGAACCGTTATCCCCTGTGGAAATATCTTGTCATCGCCGTGGCGATGCTGTTCGGCCTGATTTACACCCTGCCCAATTTCTTCGGTGAATCGCCCGCGGTCCAGGTTTCGCCGATGCGCGGTATGACCAAGGTGGACCAGGGGCTGATGAAGCAGGTCGAGGAGGTGCTGAAGAAAAACAATCTCCCCTACCAAGGCATTACGTTCGACTCCTCCGGCGTGAAGGTGCGCTTTGGCGATGCGGACACCCAGATCAAGGCCAAGGATATTCTCCAGTCGCAGCTCGGGGAAAACTTCGTGGTGGCGCTGAATCTGCTGTCGAGTTCGCCCAAGTGGCTTTCCAATCTGGGCGCGCTGCCGATGTACCTCGGCCTGGACTTGCGCGGCGGGGTGCACTTCCTGCTCCAAGTGGACATGAAGGGTGCGATCACCAAGGCGCTCGACCGTTATAACGGCGATATCCGCACCAGCTTGCGCGAGAAAAAAATCGCCTATGCCGGCATTGCCCGGCAGGATCAGGCGGTGGAGATCAAGTTCCGCGATGCCGAATCGCGCCAGAAGGCGATGGGAGAACTGCAGAAGACCTCCCCCGACCTGCTGCTGAAGGAAGTCGACGAGGGCGCCGACTTCAAGCTGCTGGCCACTCTCAAGCTGGAGGCGCAGAAGCGCATCCAGGAATTTGCTCTGCAGCAGAACATCACCACCTTGCGTAACCGTATCAACGAACTCGGCGTGGCCGAGCCAATCATCCAGCAGCAGGGCATAGACCGCGTCGTGGTGCAGTTGCCCGGCGTGCAGGATACCGCCAAGGCCAAGGATATTCTCGGCCGTACCGCCACTCTGGAAATCCGCATGGTGGACGAGGAGCATGACGTGACGGCCGCGGTACAGAGCGGCCAGATTCCCTTTGGCAGCGAGCTTTATACCGAGCGCAAGGGCCTGCCGTTATTGGTGAAGAAGGGCGTGGTGCTGACCGGTGATTACATCAGCGACGCGCAACCCGGCTTCGAAGGGCAAAGCGGCGAACCGGCCGTGCATATCAACCTGGACGGGCGCGGCGCGCGCATCTTCAAGCAACTGACGCGCGATAACGTGGGCAAGCGCATGGCGATCCTGCTGATCGAGAAGGGCAAGGGCGAAGTGATCACCGCACCGGTGATCCGCGAGGAAATCGGCGGTGGCCGGGTACAGATTTCTGGCCGCATGACCACCATGGAAGCCAGCGACGTGGCGCTGCTGCTGCGCGCCGGTGCACTCGCTGCGCCGATGGACATCATCGAGGAACGCACCGTCGGCCCGAGCATGGGCGCGGAGAATATCGCCAAGGGCTTCAATTCCAACATCTACGGTTTTGTCGCCATTTCGATCTTCATGATTTTCTATTACCGTTTCTTCGGCCTGATCTCGACGGCGGCGCTGGCCGTCAACGTGCTGCTGCTGGTCGGCATGCTGTCGCTGCTGCAGGCTACCCTGACCCTGCCTGGCATGGCGGGTATCGCCTTGACGGTGGGTATGGCGATCGACGCCAACGTGCTGATCAACGAGCGCATCCGCGAGGAAATCAGGAATGGCTCCTCGCCGCAGGCCGCGATCCATGCCGGCTACGAGCGGGCTTTTGCCACCATTCTGGATTCCAATATCACCACTTTGATTGCCGGCGTGGCGTTGTTCTGGCTGGGTTCCGGCCCGGTGCGCGGGTTTGCGGTGGTGCTGTGCCTCGGTATCATGACTTCGATGTTCAGCGCCGTGGTGGTGTCGCGCGGCATGGTCAACCTGAGCTACGGACGCAAGGCCAGGCTGGATAAGGTTTCGATTTAAAACAAGCGCCTTTCACGTTCGCCCCCTCTCCCACCCGTGGGAGAGGGTTGGGGAGAGGGAAGTCCGCCGCAACGAGTAGTCTGGATTTTCAAGGAAACAACATGCTGGAATTTTTCCATATCAAACGCGACATCCCGTTCATGAGCTATGCACGGGTGACCACCTTTATCTCCCTGGTGACGTTCATCGCGGCGGTGGCGGCGCTGGGGCTGAAGGGTCTGAACCTGGGCGTGGACTTCACCGGCGGCACGGTGATGGAGGTGAGCTACAGCCAGCAGGCGGATGTCCACAAGATCCGCGACACCCTGACCAAAATCGGCATGCACGATGCAGCGGTGCAGAATTTCGGCACAGCCCGCGACGTCATGATCCGCCTGCCGCTCAAGCCCGAGCTTAGCACCGCCAAGCTTTCCGAGCAGGTGTTCCAGGCATTGCAGGGCGCAGACAATTCCGTCACGCTGAAGCGCGTCGAGTTCGTCGGCCCGCAGGTGGGCAAGGAACTGTACGAGAACGGTGCGCTCGCGCTGCTGGTGGTCTCCCTCGGCATCATGGCCTACCTCGCCGTTCGTTTCGAATGGCGCTTCTCGGTGGCGGCGATCATCGCCAACATGCACGACGTGGTGATCATTCTCGGCTTCTTCGCCTTTTTCCAGTGGGAATTCTCCCTCACCGTGCTGGCCGGCATCCTCGCGGTACTCGGCTATTCGGTCAACGAATCCGTGGTGGTGTTCGACCGGGTGCGCGAAAACTTCCGCAAGATGCGCAAGGCCTCGGTGTCCGAGGTGATCGACAACGCCATCACCCGCACCATGTCGCGCACCATTATCACCCATACCATGACCGAGCTGATGGTGCTGTCGATGCTGTTCTTCGGCGGCGAGGCGCTGTACTACTTCGCCCTGGCACTGACCATCGGCATCGTCTTCGGCATCTATTCCTCGGTGCTGGTGGCCAGCCCGATCGTGATGTGGCTGGGCGTGTCGCGCGAGGATTTCCTCAAGCCGGAGAAGAAGGAAGGCGAAGAGGCGGAAGCGTTGCCCTGATGGAGCTTCTGACTGCTTTTGTCGACCTCGTCCTGCACCTCGACAAGCACCTGCTGTTGCTGGTGCAGGAACACGGCTCCTGGGTTTACCTGATTCTGTTCCTGATTATCTTCTGCGAAACCGGTCTGGTGGTGACGCCCTTCCTGCCGGGCGATTCCTTGCTGTTTGTCGCCGGCGCACTGACCGCGACCGGGGCGATGGAACTTCAGGTGCTGGCAAGCTTGCTGATCGTCGCCTCGTTCATGGGCGACAACACCAATTACTGGATCGGCCGCTATGTCGGGCCGAAAGTGTTCAGCAGGGAACGTTCGCGCCTGCTCAACCCCAAACACCTTGAGCTGACCCACCGCTTTTATGAAAAACACGGGGGAAAGGCCATCATCCTGGCGCGCTTCTTCCCCATCATCCGCACCTTTGCTCCCTTCGTTGCCGGCATCGGTCGCATGGATTACCGCCATTTCCTGCCTTACAGCCTGGCGGGCGGGATAGCCTGGGTCGGCTCGCTGCTGCTGGCCGGCTACTTCTTCGGCAACATTCCGTTCATCAAGCAGAATCTGACGCTGGTGATCTTCGGCATTGTCTTGCTGTCAATCCTGCCGGGAATCATCGGTTACCTGCGCCATCGCACTCAATAGGGCTCGTTAATGGATAAGTTGGGCATACGTTGCCGCATATTCGGGATGGATGCAAGGCGCGAGGCGCGGCGAATGGTTGTTCCATTCGCAAGCCTCGCAACGCCGCAGGCGCCCGAATACGCGGCAACCCTCCGGGCTGGGGCTGGTTGGGGTGCATTCCGGTGTTGCGAGGAGGCCTGCGACACGTTACCGCGAAGCGGCTGTTTGCGGGAGCAGGCCTCGCGGGCGCTCCCCGCAAACGGGCAGCTACGCTGCAAACGTGTCCGCGCCCGCCCTGTTGTGAATGACACAACGGCGCGTCTCGCGCCTAGGACTGCACCCCAACCAGTCCCAGCGTATGCCCAACTTATCCATTAACGAGCCCTTATCCATGGAACCCCTGCTCGACGACGCCACGGTAAGCAGTTTCCTGCCGCCGACCCGGCGCATCATCTTGCATATTGCCGTGATAGCCGCGGTTTCGTTGATCGGCGGCCCGCTGCTTGGGCTGTACGTGTTCAACGCGCCGCGCGGTGAGAGGCTCGTCCTGTCGCTCGGCACCGGGCTGGGTTGGGGGCTGTCCTTTGCTTTCGTCGCCGCCTTTATTTACACCGCCTGGCTCGTTAGAACCGTCTGGAAGGCCTATTACAAACACGTGGCAGCGCGGAAAATGGAAGAGTTCTATCGCGCCATCGAGGGTGAGCAGACGAAGGATTAAACTTTAAAACGGCATTAACCACGAATGACACGAATGTTCACGAATAACCAAAAGTAGGCGCCTCCAGGCGACACGAATTGTAGGTGCAGATTATTCGTGAACATTCGTGTTTCATTCGTGTTATTCGTGGTTAAAAGCCTTTTCCAGATTAAATCCTCGCCGCCAGCTCTGCCGCCATGCCGGTGTAGTTGTGTGGGGTCATCTGCAGCAGCCGCTGTTTCGCTTCCTCCGGAATCGCAAGTTTGGCGATGAAGGCGTGCAGCGTTGCCCGGGTGATGCCGCCCTTGCCACGGGTGAGTTCCTTGAGCTGCTCGTAGGGGTTCTCCACGCCGTAGCGGCGCATCACGGTCTGGATCGGTTCCGCCAGCACTTCCCAGTTGTTGTCCAGGTATTCATTCAGGCGTTTCGGGTTGGCTTCCAGCTTATTGAGGCCGCGCAGGCAGGAGTCGTAGCCGAGCAGGGTGTAGCCCAGGCCCACGCCCATGTTGCGCAGCACGGTGGAGTCGGTGAGGTCGCGCTGCCAGCGGGAAACCGGCAGCTTTTCGGATAGATGCCGCAGTACCGCATTGGCCAGCCCGAGATTGCCTTCCGAGTTCTCGAAATCAATCGGGTTGACCTTGTGCGGCATGGTGGAGGAACCCACTTCGCCGGCCTTCACCTTCTGCTTGAAATAGCCCATCGAAATGTAGCCCCAGATATCGCGGTCGAGGTCGATCAGGATGGTGTTGGCGCGGGCGTAGGCATCGAACAGCTCGGCCATGCAATCGTGCGGTTCGATCTGGATGGTGTAGGGGTTGAAATCCAGCCCCAGCCCTTCGACAAAATGCTTCGCGAAGCGCTCCCAGTCGAAATCGGGATAGGCCGACAGATGGGCGTTGTAGTTGCCCACCGCGCCATTGGCCTTGCCCAGGATGGCGACCTCGGTCAGGCGCTTTTGCTGGCGTTGCAGGCGGTAGGCCACGTTGGCCATCTCCTTGCCGACCGTGGTGGGCGAGGCGGGCTGGCCGTGGGTGTGGGCCAGCATCGGCATGGTCGCGAGTTCATGGGCGAGCTCGGTGAGTCTGGCGACGAGCCTGGCAAGGCCGGGCAGCATCGCCGCTTCGCGTGCTTCCTTCAGCATCAGGCCGTGGGACAGGTTGTTGATGTCTTCCGAGGTGCAGGCGAAATGGATGAATTCGCTCACCTTCATCACTTCCGCATTGCCGGCCAAACGGGCTTTCATCCAGTATTCGACAGCCTTGACGTCGTGGTTGGTGGTCTTTTCGATATCCTTGACCGCCTGGGCGTCGGCTTCTGAAAAATCGTTCGCCAGCGCATCCAGCTGCGCGAAGGTTTCAGCGGAGAAGGTCGGGACTTCGGCGATGGCGGGCTCGCGCGCGAGCGCCTTGAGCCATTCGATTTCCACCTTGACGCGATAGCGGATCAGCGCAAACTCGCTGAAATAGGCGCGCAGGTCGGCCACCTTGTTGTGGTAGCGCCCGTCCAGAGGGGATAATGCGGTAAGCGTGGAAAGATTCATAAGCCGGCCCGTGCTGTAGGTATTTGGAAAACTCGCATTTTACCGCAAACACCATGAAAATAGTCCAAAGACACTCTTGGGATATCAGCCCGACTGAGGCGATTGCCATCCAGCAGCAACTGCGCGGCGAGGTGGTGAGGGAAGACCGGCTCGGTCCGGTGCGCCATGTGGCGGGGGTGGACGTGGGTTTCGAGGAAGGCGGCGCGATCACCCGCGCCGCAGTGGCGGTGCTCGGCTTTCCCTCTCTCGAACTGGTGGATCATGCCATTTTTCGCGCCCCCACTCGTTTTCCCTATGTGCCAGGGCTGCTGTCTTTCCGTGAGGTGCCAGCGGTGATCGGAGCACTGGAGAAGCTGACCGTCATCCCCGACCTGCTGCTGTGCGACGGTCAGGGTATCGCCCATCCGCGCCGTTTCGGCATCGCCAGCCACCTCGGCCTGCTGTGCGGCATTCCCTCCATCGGCGTAGCCAAAACCCGGCTGATCGGCGAGCATGTCGAGCCGCCCGACCAGCGCGGCGCATCCGTGCCGCTGATCGATCATGGCGAAACCATCGGCGCGATATTGCGCAGCCGACCCGGCGTGAAACCGCTATACATCTCCATTGGTCACCGCATCAACCTGGCGACGGCGCTCGACTATGTGATGGCCTGCGTCACCCGCTACCGCCTGCCGGAGACGACGCGCTGGGCGCATCGTCTGGCTTCCGGGCCTGCGGTCGAATGAGCAGGAAGGTGACGATGACGGCCAGGGCGAACAGTGCATACGCCAGCGTGAATACCCATTCCGGCAGGTCGTAGTAGATCAGGCGACCGACCCAGCGCTGCATGAAGCTGGCCCCGCCCGAGCCGGTCTGGCGCAGGAAATCTTCCCACACGGTCAGCGGACAGGCTATACCGACGAGGGATTCAGCCATTACGAAGAGGGTGGCGGCAAGATGCGCGACGCGGAAGCGGAGGTTGCGCACCCAGACCCATCCGAGCGCGGCGCCGGCCCAGATGGCGAGCAAACCGCCCACCACGAACAGCACGAACAGAAAGTGGACGATCAGGACTGCGTCGGCCAAGATCGCCATGAGTAAACTAAACGCCAGCAACCCAATCGCTGGCCAGATTGTAGTCGTCGAACACCCGGGTTTCAGCAGGAGTGAACAGGCTGGTCAGCCAGGTACTCCAGGCGATCCATTGGCTATCGGTGACCACGGCGATTTTCCACAGGTCGAAGCGGTGTTCGCGGGCAAACTTGATTTCTTCCCAGGCAACATCCACGGTGAGTCTGGCCATGTCGCGCAGATCGATCAGCAGGTTGACCCGACCCTCGAACTTGATCTTGTACATGACCGCATCTTCCAGCTCCTTGAAGTCGGCGAGGGTGAACTGACCCAGCACGGCGACGTTGACGAGGTGGCTTCGGAGTTCGATGGTGATCATGGTTTACCCTTAACAGAGGTGGCGTCCTTTCACTATAGCAAACCGGCTATACGGCAGGAAGACGGGGCACCACGCGGGAGGCGAGAACGCCGCTCAGGATGATCAGCACTATCCCCAGCCAGCTGGTCAGGGACAGGATTTCCTGCCACAGCAAGATGCCCCACAGGCTGGCGAACACGACCGTGCTGTAGGCCAGGCTGCCGACCACCAGCGTGTCGCCCTCGCGATAGGCGCGGGTCATGGCGAGCTGTGCCAGGGTGGCGGTGGTGCCGAGGCCGAGCAGGAGCAGGAAATTCCGCGGTGAAACGGGATGAAAGGCGTGAACTCCCATCCAGATGCCGCCTCCAAAGGTGCAGATCAGGGTGAAATAGAACACGATCCGCCATTCCGGTTCGCCGAGCTGTCCCAGTTGCTTGACGTTGAGATAGGCGATGGCGGCGAGAAAACCGGAAGCCAGCCCCATCAGTCCTGCGACCAGCTGTTCCTGGTGCAGGGTGGGGCGCAAGAGTAGCACCACGCCGGCAAAGCCGAGCAGGATGGCCAGCAATAGCGGCAGGTGCGGACGTTCTTTCAGGATCAGCACGCTGAGAAAGGCAAGGAACAGCGGCGCGGTGTAGTTGAGCGTCACCGCAGTGGCCAGAGGTAGCCGGGTGATGGAATAAAAGAACAGCATCAGCGCAGCGAAGCCGGACAACCCGCGCCACAGGTGCGCTTTCCAGTGAGGCGTGGCGGCGCTCATGCCCTGGCTCTTGATGATCAGGGAAATGATCAGCAGGCCGAACAGGGAGCGGTAGAACACCAGTTCGGCGCTGGAAAAAAACTCCGCACCCAGCTTGACGAATACTCCCATGCAGCCGAACAGGACGCCGGCCACGAGCATCCACGCGGATTTTAGCTGCGGAAGTTTGGGCATGGGTTATGTTGTGGAGTTGTTGTGCAATTCATGGTGGAGTAGTTTATCCCGGATTTGCTGTCAGGCTGGAAGTTAAAGCTGCGGGCCGCTTTGCGTCTATGAGTGGGGGCCGAAAGCCGCGCAGAGATTGACCGGAGACCGCAATATGCGGTATTTTAACCCTTTTTAGAGTGCGGCAAGTAATGAGCAAAGCTTCAAAATCACCGACCTTCGAAAGCGCACTCGCCGAGTTGGAAAATATCGTCGCCACCATGGAAGCGGGCCAGTTGCCGCTGGAGCAGCTTCTGTCGGCCTACAAGCGCGGTGCGGAGCTTCTCCAGTTCTGTCAGCAGGCGTTGCAGGATGCGCAGCAGCAGGTGCGCATCCTCGAAGCGGGCAGCTTGCAGAATTTCGTCGCCGACGCAGATAAAGCCAATACAGACAATGATTGATTTTCAGGCATGGGCAGCGGCCCTGCAGCAGCGCATGGAAGGCGTGCTGTCCGACGTGCTGCCGCAGCCCTCGATTGCGCCGCAGCGCCTGCATCAGGCGATGCGTTATGCCGTACTCGGCGGCGGCAAGCGCATCCGCCCTTTGCTGGCTTTCGCTGCCGGTGAAGTGGCCGGCGCCGATCCGCAGCGCGTCGATACGGCTGCGGCTGCGGTCGAGCTGATCCACGCCTATTCCCTGGTGCACGACGACCTGCCGTGCATGGACGATGACAGCCTGCGGCGCGGCAAGCCCACCTGTCACCTCGAATATGACGAGGCCACTGCACTGCTGGTGGGCGATAGCCTGCAAACCCTGGCGCTCCAGTTGCTGGCGGACCGCCCGTTGGCGGATGCTCCCGCGGTGCAGCTGGAAATGGTGAAGATTCTTGCCGTGGCCGCCGGTTCGCGCGGCATGGCCGGCGGCCAGGCGATTGACGGCGAAAGCGTCGGCAAGACGCTGTCTCTGCCGGAACTGGAATTCATGCACATTCACAAGACCGGTGCGCTGATCCGGGCTTCGGTGCAACTGGGTGCGCTGTGCGGCAAGGGGCTTGAAAACGGTGAAATGGAGCGCTTGCTGCACTACGCGAAATGTATCGGGCTGGCCTTCCAGGTGGTGGACGACGTGCTCGACGCCGAATCCACCACTGCCACGCTGGGCAAGACCGCCGGCAAGGATGCCGAGGCCAACAAACCAACCTACGTTTCTATTCTTGGCGCGAATGCGGCGCGTGCCTTCGCTGCCGATTTGCACCGGGATGCGTTACAGTCGCTTGAAGTGTTCGGCGCGCGAGCGGAAAGATTACGCCAGATCGCCGATTTCATCGTCAAGCGGCAATTTTGAACAGGGTTTAAATCTAGAAAAAGCTTTAACCACGAATGACACGAATGAAACACGAATGTTCACGAATAATCAGTTAGTTAGTATGGATAACCTGATTCGCCTGTTTGGTGGAGCGATGATTGTCTCTAAACCATTCGTGTCGCCTGGAGGCGCCTACTTTTGGTTATTCGTGAACATTCGTGTCATTCGTGGTTAATCGCCATTTTTAGGTTAAGTTATTTGCCGCGCCTTCCGCGGTTGAAGGATATTTGTGCCAGGTAAGTACTCCCTCCTCGAAGCTATCAACGATCCCGCAGAGTTGCGCGCCCTCGACCGCAAGCAACTGCCCCAGCTCGCCGAGGAGTTGCGCAGCTTCCTGATCGAAAGCGTGAGCAAGTCCGGCGGCCACCTGGCCTCCAATCTGGGCGCGGTGGAGCTGACCGTCGCCCTGCATTACGTGTTCAACACGCCGGACGACCGGCTGGTGTGGGATGTCGGCCATCAGACCTATTCGCACAAGATTCTGACCGGACGGCGCGAGGCCATGGCCACCCTGCGCCAGCTCGGCGGCATCGCCGGTTTCCCCAAGCGCGCCGAGAGTGAATATGACGCTTTCGGCACCGGCCATTCCAGCACCTCGATCAGCGCAGCGCTCGGCATGGCGGTTGCGGCTCAGGCGGAAGGCAGCGACCGGCGCGCGGTGGCGATCATCGGCGACGGCGCCATGACCGGGGGCATGGCGTTCGAGGCGCTTAACAACGCCGGAGCGATGGACGCCAATCTCCTGGTGGTGCTGAACGACAACGACATGTCGATCTCGGAAAACGTCGGCGCGCTCAACAACTATCTCGCCAAGCTCATGTCGGGGCGCTTTTATTCCGCAATGCGCAAGGGCGGCGAGAAGGTGCTGGGGGCGATGCCGCCGATTCTGGAACTGGCCAAGCGCGCCGAAGAACACATGAAGGGCATGGTCATTCCCGGCACCCTGTTCGAGGAATTCGGCTTCAACTACATCGGCCCGATCGACGGCCACGACCTCGACGTGCTGGTGACCACGCTGAGAAACCTGAAGCAGCTCCAGGGGCCGCAGTTGCTGCACATCGCCACGCAGAAGGGCAAGGGCTACAAGCTGGCCGAAGAGGATCCCTGCCGTTACCACGGAGTGGCCAAATTCAACCCCGAGGACGGGGTGATGGATGCCAAGCCCGGCGGCAAGCTCACCTACACCCAAGTGTTCGGCGACTGGCTGTGCGACATGGCGGCGCAGGACGCGCGCCTGATCGGGATCACCCCGGCGATGTGCGAAGGCTCCGGCATGGTGCGTTTCGCACGGGAATACCCGAAGCGTTATTTCGATGTCGGCATCGCCGAGCAGCACGCGCTGACTTTCGCCGCCGGCATCGCCTGCGAAGGGATGAAGCCGGTGGTGGCGATCTATTCGACCTTTCTGCAGCGCGCGTACGACCAGTTGATCCACGACATCGCGCTGCAGGATCTGCCCATCGTGCTGGCGATAGACCGTGCCGGGCTGGTTGGCGCCGACGGCCCGACCCATGCCGGCAGCTTCGACCTGTCCTTTTTGCGCTGCGTGCCCAACATGCTGGTGATGGCGCCATCGGATGAGAATGAGTGCCGCCAGATGCTCTACACTGCATTTATGCACAACGGTCCGTCGGCGGTGCGCTATCCGCGCGGCGGCGGCACGGGTGTCGCCATCCAGCAGGAAATGCAGGCATTGCCGATGGGTAAGGGTGAAATCCGGCGCGAGGGTGAAAAAATCGCCATTCTCGCCTTCGGCAGCATGCTTACGCCCTCACTGGCCGCAGCCGAAGAACTCAAAGCCACGGTCGCCAACATGCGCTTCGTCAAGCCACTGGACGAGGAACTGATATTACGCCTGGCGCAAACCCATGACCTGCTCGTCACGGTCGAAGAAAACGCGGTGATGGGCGGTGCCGGCAGCGCCGTGCTCGAATTCCTGGAGAGTCGGGGCGTGACGGTGCCGGTGCTGCAACTCGGCCTGCCCGACTGTTTCGTCGAACATGGCGATCCGGCCAAATTGCTGGCGGCCTGCGGCCTGGACCAGGACGGCATCGTCCACGCGGTGAGAGCCCGGTTAACGATAATTGCCCATTAAGCCGTTCGTGGTGAGCCTGTCGAACAGCCTGCATTTCGTAAACAAGCCCTTCGACAAGTCAGGGCGAACGGATTCCGGTAAACATTGAGGCTTCCGGGTAGCCGAGTAGTTTACTCAACTATTAACAAGTGTTATACTTGGTCTAAATTAATTCAAGGAATAAATTCATGAGCGACTGCAGTGAGACTTGCGATGTGAATGCTCCCGTCTGTGACAAAGACGCCATCGCCGATGTGCAGAACTACGCGGATTCCCGCCAGATTGCCATCGACAAGGTGGGCATCAAATCCATCCGCCATCCGGTCAGGGTTGCGGACAAGAGCGAGGGCGTGCAGCACACCATCGCCATGTTCAACATGAACGTCTATCTGCCGCATAATTTCAAGGGCACGCACATGTCGCGCTTCGTTGAGATTCTCAACAGCGACAGCAACGAGCGCGAGATTTCGGTGGAATCGTTCGAGACCATGCTGCGCGAGATGGTACAGCGCCTGGAGGCCGAGTCCGGCCACGTCGAGATGAGCTTTCCCTACTTCATCAACAAGACGGCCCCGGTTTCCGGCGTGCAGAGCCTGCTCGACTATGACGTCACCTTCATCGGCGAAATCGTCAAGGGCAAGTACCAGCTCACCATGAAAGTGGTGGTCCCGGTCACCAGCCTGTGTCCGTGCTCGAAGAAGATTTCCGATTACGGCGCCCACAACCAGCGTTCCCACGTCACCGTGGAGGTGCGTACCAATGAAATGGTGTGGATCGAGGACGTGGTGCGGATGGTGGAGGATCAGGCCTCATGCGAGCTGTACGGCCTGCTCAAGCGGCCGGACGAAAAGTTCGTCACCGAGCGTGCCTACGACAATCCCAAGTTCGTCGAGGACATGGTGCGCGACGTGGCGGCTGCGCTTAACGCGGATAAGCGTATCGATGCTTATGTGGTGGAGGCGGAGAACTTTGAATCGATTCACAACCACTCGGCTTATGCGTTGATCGAGCGCGACAAGACGGCACGCTGAGCAAAAAAAGTAGGGCGCGCCGTGCATCCCATGCACCATGCTTGGGATGCAACCTACGTATGTTTGTACGTGAAACGACATCGAAGTAAACCACCTGCCCTGACTCTGCCCGACCCCGTGATCCTCTTTTACCCTCTTTCAATGGCATGGCGAAATCTCCTTACATAGCTGACGTGAACCCCGCAAACTTCCGCACCCTGGTGCTGGAAAATTCGGGAAAAGGTCCGGTACTGGTGTACTTCTGGTCGCCCCGCGCAGGGCCCTGCATGATGCTGATGCCCAGGCTGGTTCAGCTAGCGCATGAATATGCCGGAAAATTTCTGCTGGTCCTGCTGGATACGGATCAGCACGGCAGGATGGCCAGAGAAGAATACGGCATCACCAGCGTGCCGACGGTCAAGTTTTTTCGGCAGGGGCAGGTGGCCCATACTATCCATGGTGCAGAATCCGATGCCGAATTCCGTTGCGCCATTGACAAGTTCGTTGCACGGCCAGGTGGGGCGTCCCAGGTTGTCCTGAGCGCTTTTTGCCAGCAGGGCAATGTGGAGCAGGCCTGCAGCCTGCTCGCCAAAGCCGCTCTGGATGACCCGGACAATTTCCAGATTCCGGTTGATCTTGCCAAGCTGCTTCTGCTCAAGGGCGATTATGTCCAGGCTGAACATCTGCTGTTAGCCCTGCCGGAAGAGGTGCGCGACGATGCCGAAATCAGCACCTTGCTGACGCACGCGGGCTTTATCCGCATTGCGCAGGATGCACCAGACATCGAAACGCTGGAACGGGATATCGCTGCAGAGCCGAACAACAGCCTGGCGCGCTATCAGTTGAGTGCAGTCAAGTTGATTGGCGATGATTGTGCCGGTGCGATGGAGCAGTTGCTGGAGATCGTGCGCCGCGACAGGAGTTTCCGCGATGATGCCGGCCGCAATGGGCTGATTGCCATTTTCAATATGGTGGGCAGCGAGCACGAACTGGTCGGGCATTATCGTGCCTTGCTGACTGAAGCCCTGCGATGAATGCGGCTCGTTTTTGCTAGGTTCCCTAGCAGCTTTCCCTCGAACTGAAAGTACGTATAAAATTTGATTGAAGGTTCAGCCCCGATTGATTGCCATTCCAGGACGTGGCAGGGACGAGCCTGGATTCCACTCAATATTTTTTCAGCAACGTCATGTTAGTCCCGTCCTGCTTTATTTCCAGCCTTTTCAGGAAGCTCATGCCGAGCAGCACGTAAGGCATGTTGCTTTCCTGCACCAGACCGTCGACCTGGTTCAGCGTGAGATTGCCCACCCTCACCGTGTTGAGGGTGACATGGTAGGCCGGGACCACGCCGTTTGCGGTGGAAACCATGCCGCGTTCGCCGTTGAGATAGGAAATTCCGAGCCGCTTTGCTTCATCCTTGCCCATCGATACCATGGATGCTCCGGTGTCTACCATCATGCGCGTGCCGGTGCCGTTGATGTTGCCGGTGGTGACGAAATGGCCCTGGACATCGGCGGCCAGGACTGCGCTCTGGTTGCCGCCGCCATCGGCGGACGGGATGGAGGCGCTCTTGCCCATGCCCAAATTCTGGCGCTTGCCGTCGATCTCCAGCACTGCGGTCGAGGAGTCGGCGCTGATCAGCTTGACGCCCTCCGGCGTGGTCTCGCCAGCGGTCATTACGCGATGCTTGCCGCCATTGATGCTGACCATGGCCTTGCCGCTGAACAGGCCGACCACGTTGACTTCGGTGGCAGGGGCGCTGGTTGCGGTGCATAGAATAACCAGGCCGGGCAGGATAGAATGGCGCCATACTAAACTCATCAGGACTCCTTCAGATCATGCAGATCATGAAACCGGTTGCGATTTTTCGCCATGCGCCCAGCGAGGGGCCAGGCTATTTTGCCACATTTCTCGATAGTCGCGGCATTCCCTGGCAACTGTTCAGGATCGATGCCGGTGACGCCTTGCCGACAGATGCCAGGCAGTTCAGCGGCCTGGTGTTCATGGGCGGACCGATGAGCGTGAACGACGACTTGCCGTGGATACCCCATTCTCTGGAATTGATTCGGCAGGCGGCGCAGGCCGACATTCCCGTGCTCGGGCACTGCCTCGGCGGGCAGTTGATGGCCAAGGCCCTGGGCGGTGTTGTGGGCAGGAGTCCGGTCAAGGAAATCGGCTGGGGCGAGGTGACGGTGGCGGACAATGCCACGGCCAAAGCCTGGTTCGGAGAGGGGAAAAAATTCGACGCCTTCCACTGGCATGGCGAAACCTTCACGATTCCGCCCGGCGCTACCGGCATCCTGGGTAATAAGCACTGTGCAAACCAGGCGTTTGCCCTGGGCAAGCATCTGGGCATGCAATGCCATATCGAAATGACCGAAGAGATGGTGCGGGAATGGTGCGAGCTGGGCGGGGAAGAAATTGCCTCCGCCAGCGCCAGCCCGGCAGTGCAGCAACCGGCGGAGATCCTGGAAAATCTGGCGGGACGCGTGAAGACCTTGAATGCCGCTGCGCAAAAAACCTATAAAAAGTGGATTGAAGGGCTGGTGCGCTAGCCAGAATTATTCATACGGTAGGGTGCGCCTTGCGCACCATGGTGCGTGGAACGCACCCTACTTCTCTGGCGGTATCACGCGCTAGAACCGCCTCATGACGTCCAGGTGCAACTGCCCTTTCGGTAGGCCGTGCCGCTGTAGCAAGCCGACAATTCCCTCCGTACTTGATTCCGGTGCCGTGAGATAGACGTCGAAGCCGGCAAGATCGGGATGATCGGCGACGATCGCTGTACCTGCGGCTTCCATATCGCGCAGGCCCACCGCCGGGTCGGCGGACGCCTCCCAGCTGGATTCGCCGGATAAATCATTCCCCGTCAGCGCCGTGTAACTGAAGTTGTCCAGGGCGTCGAGCCAGGAGCGGCACAGGTTATTCAGATAGTGGTTGCCGGGCCGGTGCGCCATCCAGTAGAGGTGCAGGGGCTGTTCCAATTCCAGGGCGATGGCGTGCTCGATAATGCTTTTGATCGATGCGAAGCCGGTTTCGTAGGCGACGAAGATGATGGGCCGGTTTGAATTTTCGTCCAGGGAGAAGTTCCCCCATGGCCCTTCGACCATCACCGTTTGAGAGATTTTCAGCTGGTTGAAGACGTATTCCGAGAACGAATCGCCCGGCACCCGGCGGATGTGAAATTGCAAGTGCATGGCGTTGCACGGGCAGCTGGCCAGTGACTTGCTGCGTGGCGGCATGTCGGCGATGGCGAGGCTGAGGTGCTGCCCGGCGAGAAAGCGCAGCGTCTGCGAGCGCGGCGTGCGCAGGTGCAGGATCAGGGTGTCGTCCTGAACGCGCTCCATCAGCTCAACCTTGGTGGGGATCAGCTGGAGCGGGATATCTTCTATGCCGCCGGCTTCCTTGACCTCTATTTCCAGGTCGGATTGCGCAGTGATGACGCATAACAGCACATGGCCCTGTGCCTTCTGCGTGTCGGAAAAGTGGAAATCGTGTTGCTGGGATTCGCGTACCTGGCCGGACTTTATCCTGCCGCCGCAGCCGCCGCAGCTGCCATTGTTGCAATTATAGTTGAGTGCGATGCCGGAGCGGAGCGCGGCTTCAAGCACGGTTTCGTTTTTCTCGGCGGTGAACTCTTTGCCGCTGGGCAGGAGGCGAACTCGGAAACTCATAGTGCATCGCAGAATAGTAGTGTACTTTAGTCAAGTATACACGATTCAGTCTCTGGAGCCAGCATGAGACGGTTGCAGCGTCAGAATTTCCCCGGTCGCTGCAAGCCGGCTTCGACTTCGTCCCGCTGGGCCTTCCCGGCCAAAACTTCGATCAGTTCCAGGGTGAAATCCATCACCGTGCCTGGCCCGCGCGAGGTGATGACCTTGCCGTCCCTGACCACGGGATCGTTCTTGTAGGCGACGGTGGGCAGGTTCATCTTGTCGACGAAGCCGGGGTAACTAGTCGCCGATTTTCCCGCCAGCAGGCCGGCTTCGGCCAGTACAGCGGGTGCGGCGCAGATGGCGCAGGTGTACTTGCCCTCCCGGGCCATTTTTTGCAGCAGGGCGATGATGCGGGGATCGTTCTTCAGATGGGTCATGCCGGGCATACCGCCGGGCAGCACGATCATGTCGAATTCCTGCTCGAGCGCTACATCCAGAGTGGTGTCGGCGATCAGGCGGACGCCGCGGCTGGCGGTCACCGGCTGATCGTCTAGCCCGGCAGAAACGACTTCGATTTTGGCGCGGCGCAGCAGGTCGATAATGGTGACGGCTTCGACTTCTTCGCAGCCTTGGGCGAGGGGGACAAGCACCTTTGGCATCTTTGTACTCTCCAAAATGCAAACCGCAAAGGCGCTAAGTTCCGCAAAGTTTTATTTTCCATCTTCTTTGCGTCTTCGCGTCTTTGCGGTTATTCGGTTTTAATCCCGGAAATTCTGGAATTGCAGCGGAAAGTCGGTGATGGATTTTTTGACCAGCGTGATGGTTTCCTGCAACACATCCCGCTTCGCGCCGGTGACGCGCACCGCTTCGCCCTGGATGCTGGCCTGGACCTTGAGCTTGGAATCCTTGATCAGCTTGACGATTTTCTTCGCCAGTTCGGTTTCTACACCGGTCTTGACGGTAACGGTCTGCTTGACCTTGTTGCCGCTGATTTTCTCGATCTTGCCCTTGTCCAGGCAGCTCACGTCGATGTTGCGCTTGCCGAAGGTCTGGTTGACGATGTCGAGCACCTGGTCGAGCTTGAAGTTGTCGTCGGCGTAGATCGTCAGCACATATTCCGCCTGATCGATGCGTGAATCCGAGCCCTTGAAATCGAAACGGCCGCTGATGACCTTGTTGGCCTGGTCAACGGCGTTGCGCAATTCCTGTTTGTCTACTTCGGAAACGATATCGAATGTTGGCATGGCTGACTCCCCTTTAACCCGCGCAGCAGGTGGACTCGGTGATGAAATGGCAGACGTAATCCAGCAACTCGACGGTTTCGATATCGAAGCTGGTGTTGCCCGGTACGCTGAAGCTCTCGCCTGCCTTGTAGGTTTTCCAGTCCTTCTCGCCAGCCAGTTTCACCTTGCAGACGCCGGCATTGATCTCCATCAGCTCCGGCAGGCCGGTATTGAAAGTGAGGCTGCTCGGGAAAATCACGCCGACGGTTTTCTTGCTGCCGTCGGGGAACACCACCGTGTGGGAAATGCACTTGCCGTCGAAGTAAACGTTGGCTTTCTTGACGACGCTGACATTATCGAATTGGGTCATGGTATTTTTCCTTTCATCTACCGCGGAGGCACAGAGGCGCTGAGAGAAACGGATTTCCTCTGCGTCTCCGCGCCTCTGCGGTTAAATTAACGATTCTGCAATTTCGCCGCAATCCGCAGTCGTAGCGCGTTGAGCTTGATGAAGCCGCCCGCATCAGCTTGATTATAGGCGCCGGCATCATCCTCGAAGGTGGCGATGGTGGAGTCGAACAGCGAGTCGGTCTTGGAATCGCGCCCGACCACCATGACGTTGCCCTTGTAGAGCTTGACCCGCACCCAGCCGTTGACGTGCCGCTGGGTGTCGTCGATCAGCACCTGCAGGGCGCGGCGCTCGGGCGCCCACCAGTAACCGTTGTAGATCATGCTGGCGTAGCGCGGCATCAGGTCGTCCTTCAGGTGCGCCACTTCGCGGTCCAGGGTGATGGATTCGATGGCGCGGTGGGCCTTGAGCATGATGGTGCCGCCGGGCGTCTCGTAGCAGCCGCGCGATTTCATGCCGACGTAGCGGTTTTCCACCAGGTCGAGGCGGCCGATGCCGTGCTTGCCGCCGAGGCGGTTGAGTTCGGCGAGCATTTCAGCGGCCGACAGCTTTTTGCCGTTGAGCGCGACCGGGTCGCCGTTGATATATTCGATATCCAGATATTCCGCCTGGTCGGGCGCCTTTTCCGGCGACACCGTCCAGCGCCACATGTCTTCCTCGGCCTCGGCGGCGGGGTTTTCCAGGTGGCGGCCTTCGTAGCTGATATGCAGCAGGTTGGCGTCCATCGAGTAGGGGCTGCCGCCGGCCTTGTGCTTCATTTCCACCGGGATGCCGTGCTTCTCGGCATAAGCCAGCAGTTTCTCGCGTGAGAGCAGGTCCCACTCGCGCCACGGCGCGATGATCTTGATTTCCGGGTTGAGGGCGTAGGCGCCGAGCTCGAAGCGCACCTGGTCGTTGCCCTTGCCGGTGGCGCCGTGCGAGATCGCGACCGCGCCGGTTTCCCGTGCGATTTCAATCAGCCGCTTGGCGATCAGCGGGCGGGCGATCGAGGTGCCGAGCAGGTATTCGCCTTCGTAAACCGTGTTGGCGCGGAACATCGGGAAGACGAAGTCGCGGACGAATTCCTCGCGCAGATCGTCGATGTAGATTTGTTCCGGCTTGATGCCGAATTGCAGCGCCTTGTTGCGCGCCGGCTCGAGTTCTTCGCCCTGGCCGATGTCGGCGGTGAAGGTGACCACTTCGCACTGATAGGTGTCTTGCAGCCACTTCAGGATGACTGAGGTATCCAGCCCGCCGGAGTAGGCGAGGACGACTTTGTTGACGTTGCTCATTTGAAGCTCCAGTGAAGGGTGATGAGGGATGGGTGATGAGCGGTTTTCGAGGGTTTTACCCATCACTCATCGCTCTTCCCCCATCACTCCGTTATCTTGCCCAGCAGCAGGTATTCCATCAGCGCTTTCTGGGTGTGCAGCCGGTTCTCTGCCTCGTCCCACACCACGCTCTGCGGGCCGTCGATCACTTCCGCAGCGACTTCCTCGCCACGGTGGGCGGGCAGGCAGTGCATGAACAGGGCGTCGGGCTTGGCCAGGCGCATCATGTCGGCATCTACCTGCCAGTCTTCGAAATCGCGCTTGCGTTCTTCGTTCTCGGCTTCGAAGCCCATGCTGGTCCACACGTCGGTGGTGACGAGATCGGCGTCGCGCGCGGCTTCCATCGGGTCGCGGAATTCCTCGTAGTGGTCGGTACCGTACAGCCCGGCGCGCTCCGGCTCGACTTCATAGCCGGGGGGGGTAGAAACGTGGACGTTGAAATCCAGCACTTCAGCAGCCTGCAGCCAGGTGTTGCAGACGTTGTTGGAGTCGCCGATCCACGCCACGGTCTTGCCGCGGATCGAGCCGCGCTGTTCGATATAGGTATAGATGTCGGCCATGATCTGGCACGGGTGGTATTCGTTGGTCAGGCCGTTGATCACCGGCACGCGCGACTGGGCGGCGAAGCGCTCGATGATCTCCTGCTCGAAGGTGCGGATCATCACGATGTCGCTCATGCGCGAGATCACCTGGGCGGCGTCCTCCACCGGTTCGCCGCGGCCCAGTTGCGAGTCGCGGGTGTTGAGGTAGATGGCGCTGCCGCCGAGCTGCTGCATGCCGGCTTCGAACGACAGTCGGGTCCGCGTGCTCGCCTTCTCGAAAATCATCACCAGCGTGCGGTCATGCAGCGGGTGGTAGGTCTGATAGGCCTTGAACTGTTCCTTGATCCGGCGCGTGCGTTCGAACAGGTGCTCGTATTCGTCGCGGGTCAGGTCGTTGAATTGCAGGAAATGTTTGATCTGCATAGATGCCACCGGGGGCGCATTATTTCTGCGCGAGAAAAACCTTGATCAGCGGCGCGAGCATGTCTACCACTTGCTGTGCCTCGTCGCGCTTCATGACCAGTGGCGGCAGCAAGCGTACCACGCTGTCCGCCGTAACGTTGATAATCAGGCCTAGCTCCAGCGCCAGCTTGACCAGATCGCCGCAGGGGCGGTCCAGCTCGACGCCGATCATCAGCCCGGCGCCACGCACCTGGACAACGCCTGTCGTGCCTGCCAGTTGGTTGCTCAAGCCGTCGCGGATGAGCGCGCCGATTTCAGCGGCCTGCTGGCACAGGTTTTGTTCCTCGATGGCTTCCAGCGTCGCCAGCGCAGCCGCGCAGGCAAGCGGGTTGCCGCCGAAGGTGGAGCCGTGGTTGCCGGGCTTGAAGACTTCGGCTGCAGCGCCTTTCGCCAGGCAGGCGCCGATCGGCATGCCCGAACCGAGGCCTTTGGCCAGAGCCATGACGTCGGGGGTGATGCCGGTCTGCTGGAAAGCGAACAGGGAGCCGGTGCGGCCCATTCCTGTCTGCACCTCGTCCAGCATCAGCAGCCAGCCGTGGCTGTCGCAGATGCGGCGCAGCTCTTGCAGGTAGGCGGGTTGCGGTATCTGGATGCCGCCTTCGCCCTGCACCGGTTCGACCAGGATGGCGACGACGTTCTTGTTGTGCTCGGCGATCAGGTTGATCGAGGCGATATCATTGTAGGGTACGCGCACGAAACCGCTCACCAGCGGCTCGAATCCGGCCTGCACCTTGCGGTTGCCGGTAGCGGTCAGAGTCGCCATGGTGCGACCGTGGAAGCTCTTCTCCATCACGATGATGGCGGGGCTGTCGATGCCCTTGTTGTGGCCATACAGGCGGGCTAGCTTGATCGCGGCTTCGTTGGCTTCGGCGCCGGAGTTGCACAGGAACACCTTGTCCATGCCGGCCAGTTGCGCCAGCTTCGTGCCCAGTTGCTCCTGCTTGGGAATCTGGTACAGGTTGGAGGTGTGGATCAGCGTCTTCGCCTGCTCACAGATCGCCTGGGCCAGTTTCGGATGAGCATGCCCCAGACCGTTGACGGCGACGCCGGCGACCGCATCGAGATAGCGTTTGCCTTGTTCGTCCCAAAGCCACACGCCTTCACCGCGGGTAAAGGCGACGGGCAATCTGGCATAGGTGTTCATTAAATGTGACATATAGGGTGAGCTGTTACTGCTTTAGAGTTGGACAAATGACCGCGCGAAAAATATAAAAGCACACGGCGGCATCAGCCGCCGTGCATCGGTACGCTCGAAAGCGTTATATTTAGCCAAACAACGGATACTTGCAAGAGAAATTTGCCCTTCAAACCCGCCTCAAGGCGTGGCAAGCAGGATGGTCAAGCCAAAACAAATGCCCGGCTAGCTAAAGGCTGCCGGGCAAGCAAAACGGGCGCGCGGCAGCGAGTGCTGCGGCGGGTCTTAGGCCATCGCTTTGACGGCTGCGTTCAAACGGCTCTTGTGGCGAGAAGCTTTGTTCTTGTGCACGATTTTCTTGTCGGCGATGCTGTCGATCACGCTAACCGACTCCAGGTAAACCGCCTTGGCAGCTTCCTTGTCGCCAGCTTCAACAGCCTTGATCACCTTCTTGACCGCGGTGCGGAACTCGGAACGCTGGCTGGTGTTGTGCTCGCGCTGCTTGTCGGACTGTCTTGCACGCTTTCTGGCTTGTGCGCTGTTTGCCATTGATGAAACTCCTTGGATATTACTCTGCGGGGCAGACGAAACGCGCAATAATACTTTTCTTTCGTTGGGTTGGCAAGGGCGGCGTCACTCTTTTGTTAGCGCAAACACTCTTTGAATCGGAACCTGATTCATCGCTATGTCGCATCTCCTCAGCCAAGATACGCTTATTATCATGTCTCCACTGGATCATTATGTGAGCCTGGCTGAGGTTGGAGGCTAATTTAAGAATGCTTTTCATGATTCCACGGATAAAATCCTGCCTGGTTTTCTACATGACTATGTAATAACAGGTAAACTACTGCCGGGAAGGGGAAAGGAATGACAGTCGAAGTTTCCGGCCAATTTGGCCATGTGGCTCTTAATATCGGTCAGTCAGAAACCGAAGCATATCATCAGAAATGGCCGGTTTCCGACTCAAGCTCCTGCTCGAGGAACCTGAGACCATTGTCGTGTATGCATCCTACCCGGATAGACGCGACAGCAACCGCTTTGCACGTACCGCATCGCGTCCAGAAGTGCGGCAAGTTCAGGGACTTCGCCCTCGCCAGGTTATGGAAAACCATACCTGCCTCGGGGGCGAGGGCAACGCTCGCCTGGTACGCCCTGAAGTTTTGGGGCGTCAACTGCTTGCCCAACCCTGACCCGCGGGGCCCAGAATACCGTATCTGGCTGTACTATTATTTGGCCTTTAACAGGGTGGGAAGCGTTGCCCTCACCCCCGGAGATTTCGCTTCGAGCGGAAAAAATTGAACTTCGTGGCAAAAATACCGGCCCAGCCCCTGAACCGCCTTCTTGGAATGGCTGTCGTTGCGGGAGTGGAAACCGCCGTTCGAATGCACATTCGACGGGGCGACGATCTGGACGCACGAGACCATAGGGGTTTCACCCCCCTAATGATGGCGGCGGCCAAGAACAAGGTAGGTATCTGTAGACTTTTATTGGCGGCGGGGGTGAACCCTGGTCTTACTGATCCCTCGGGTCGCGATGCACTCGCCATCGCACGGGCAGCCGGGGCGTCCGAGTCGGCAACTCTCATTGGAGAGGTTTTCTCCGCCGCGATGCAAGAGAATCAGATCGACGAGGGTCTAGCTGCGGACTATTCTGAATCTTCTCTCCTCACTACCTTTGAAGCGCCTTCCGAGGGCGAACGGATATTTGAAACTGCCGAAGTAGGAAATACCGTCCAAGAGCTGTCCTTAGAGGAAATTGAAAGCCCAACAGAGGAAAACAGCGAGGCTCCGATTTCGGTTCCCGGTGGCGTGAGCGATCCGAGCTGCGCCAACAACAAGCACGCAGGCACCGCCCTCATCGACGCCCTGTCTTTGGAGTTCTCTGATTCCGATGATGAAGGAAATTCATTCGATTTGTCGGCATGGGAGGCCGAAGAGGATGGTCTGGCGCCTGACGGGGATGATACTTTGGCCGAAGCGGCAGCGGCCCTCCACCGAGCGATTTCAGACCACGAGCCTGTCGACACCTCCGAGGACTGGGGGGAGTTCGAGGCCTTTCTCCCCGAGAGGGCCGTCCCACTGCATCGAGCTGGCGACGATGAAGGCCGCATAGGTCTGAGACGCTTGTTACTCCGGGCTTTCCGGGAAGGCAGTGTTCCGGAATCGGCTGTCGAAACGCTCAGCCAAGGCAATGACGGTTCCAGGAACGAAGAAGGGGAAACCCTTCTACGCTATATCCTGAACGAATTGGGAGCCGAAACCGACGATCGTCTCGAAATCGAAACCCCGTTCCTCGCCTCCGAGGAAACGCCGATCGAAGAGGAAACAGTTTCGGAGGCGTTGGCGTTCATGGAAGACGTTGCCTCCAGCCGCAACGACCCATTGCGACATTACGTCCGCGAAGTACAGCGAATACGTCTTCTGACCGCCGAAGACGAAGTTTTCCTCGGACGGGAGATGGAGGAAGGCGCTATCCATGTCTTGGACGCCCTCGCCTCTTGGCGCGATGGTGTGGCCCGTGTGTTGGCAGCAGCGGAGCTGGTGAGGACAGGGAAAAAAGATGTCGAATGGGCTTCGACTGGTCGTGTGACCTATCTCTCTTCGGGGGGCGACGAGACGGAACGGAGAATCGAAGCCGAGGATGAGAACGAAGATGAGGACGAAGGTGAGGGCGAAATGGAAGCTTCGGTTCCGCTCTCCTTAGCTGCCAAGGACTTTCTGAGCGCAGTAGAAGAAATCGCCGCTCTGTCCCACCATGCTGGACAAGGCGGGTCGGGCGAAAAAGCACTCAGGGAGGCGATCGCTGTCTCTGCTCTTTCAAAAACCTTCCTGTCGGAACTGACGGAAGACAAAGACCTGATGGCGGCCGGAGGCCGATCAGCCTCGCGCTTCGCCGAGGAGGTGAAGCGCCAGGAGCGAGCCCGGGAACGGATGGCCGTCTCCAACCTGCGGTTGGTTCTGTCCATAGCGAAACGTTACCAAAGCTTCCGCCTCCCCTTCGATGACCTGATCCAAGAGGGGAACATTGGCCTCATGAAAGCCGTCGAGCGATACGACTGGCGTCGCGGATTCAGGTTTTCCACCTATGCGACGTGGTGGATACGGCAACAAATCATGCGGGCGATCGCCGACAAGGGCCGGACGATCCGGGTGCCAGTGCACCTCCACGATACGATGTACCGTGTTTCCAAAGAAGCCGACGAGATGGAGAAAAACACCGGGAAACGGCCATCAGCGAAGGCTCTTGCCGAAAGGCTTTCCATGCCTCTACCTAAGGTCGCAGCCCTTTTGCTTTGCATGGAAGACCCTCTCCCCATCCACGAGCCTGGCGAGGACGGCGTTCCCCTCGCTGAGCTAATCGAGGATTCGTCGTCTCCAGATCCCTTCGTTTCCGCGGCCCTGCTCGACCTTCGAAAAATGCTCGACCGCTTGCTTGCTGAACTCGATCAGCGATCGGCGGAAGTTCTCTCTTTAAGAAACGGGCTAGACGGAGGGGGAAGCAAGACGCTTGAGGAAACCGGGACGATTTACGGGGTCACACGCGAGCGTGTCCGGCAAATCGAGTCCAAGGCGCTGAGAACGCTCTCCCGAAAACTTCGGCTGATAGGTTTCAAACACGAGCCCGGAATAGGTTACATGAAATGACCACTAGGACGCGGAACGCCCCGCCACGAGCAGGGGCCATGATGGAGGCTCTAAGAGGCCTCGGCTATTCAACAGCGGCCGCTTTGGCCGATGTCGTGGACAACAGCATTTCGGCCGGAGCCTCCGAGGTTCGAATCGACTTCGCTTGGGAGGGGCAGGCCAGCCGGATATTGGTGCTCGACGACGGTCGCGGGATGGGTGACACCGAACTTGAAAGCGCCATGCGGCTCGGGGACAAAAGCCCGTTGGACGAACGCGATCCGGGAGACCTCGGGCGTTTCGGCATGGGACTCAAAACCGCCTCTTTTTCCCAGTGCCGCAGGCTTACGGTGGCCTCCGTAAAGGATGGGGCGAAGGCCTGCCTGCGCTGGGACCTCGATGCCTTGGCAGCCAAACCCGACAAGGGATGGCTCCTGTTTGAGGGGGCATCCCCCGGCTCCGAAGTGTTCCTTAACCCGCTCGAAGACAGGAAGTCTGGCACGCTTGTCCTCTGGGAGACGCTAGACCGAATTGTAACCAAAGGCTACGTCGCCGACGACTTCGTCGATCTGATAGACCGCGTCGAGGCCCACCTCGCCATGGTGTTCCACCGTTACATCCAAGGTCCGAAAGCACGGTTATGTCTTCTTCTGAACGGGAAACCTGTAGGCCCTTGGGATCCCTTCATGACTGGCCACGTTGCGAAGCCGTGGGACTCCCCCGTTGCGCGAACGATGACGGATGTCGGCCCCGTGGAGGTTGAGTGTCATGTCCTTCCTCACCGAGACAGGCTGACTCCTGCCGAGTTCGAAATTGGTGGAGGCCCTGAAGGGTGGACGGCCCAGCAGGGTTTCTACGTTTACCGCAATGAACGCCTTCTGGTGGCGGGTGGCTGGCTCGGCCTCGGGCAAGGACGTGCGTGGAACCGCGAGGAAGCCCACCGTCTAGCTCGCATTCGCCTTGACATCCCAAACACGGCAGACGCCGAGTGGAAAATAGACATCAGAAAATCCACGGCCAGGCCGCCCATTTCCCTGCGCCCTTGGCTGACGCGGCTTGCCGAGGACACCCGCGAACGTGCCAGAAGGGTTTTTGCCTACCGTGGAAGCCCGATTCCAGGTCCCGGCGGTGCCACCGTCGACCCGGCCTGGCGCGTGGAGCACGCCAAGTCCGGCGCGCGCTACAAGATCGACGAAAAGCATCCCGCTGTATTCGCCGTGCTCGACGGCGCTGGCCCCCTTCTTCCACTTGTGAAAGCCATGCTGCGCGTCGTCGAGGAGACGGTCCCCGTGCAGAGGATTTGGCTGGACACCGCCGAGAACAAGGAAACACCTCGCACGGGCTTCTCCGGGGAGCCGCCCGAGAATGTCTTGGCGGTGCTGAAAACGCTTTTCGGGGATATGGTCGGTCGCAGGGGGATTTCACCCACTCTCGCCAAAAAAACGCTCTCGGTCACTGAGCCCTTCCAGAACTATCCTGGGCTCGTCGCTACCCTGCCCGATGACGAACCAGCCCAAGACTGAAAACAAAGCAAAGGAAACCTGATGTCGGATGCCGACAAAGCTCTCGTGAACATTATCAGCATTGCCCAAACCCTGTTGCTAGGCGAAAAGGACAAAACGGCCATCACCCCCGTCCTTATAGCGGAAAAGGTTGATCTCGCGACGGGTCTCGTCGCCCCCTCGGATCCAGCCGGAATTGACAGGCAGGTGGCGATTGGGGAGCTTATCCGGCGGTTCAGCCTATGGATAGGGCAGGATTCGACCCTACATGACGAAGAGGGGCACGTGCCTTGGCTCGTCTCGGCACGAAAAAAGGACTGGCGCTACTGGCAGCGTTACCAAGGCTTCCTGGAAAGGAAAATGTCTACCACTGCGGTCGATGCCTTGGACAAGTCGACCGACAAGATCCTTGCCCTGCTCGAAGACCCGAACCGCGACGGAATATGGGACCGGCGCGGGCTGGTTGTCGGACACGTCCAGTCGGGGAAGACGGGCAATTACTCCGGGCTCATCTGCAAGGCTGCGGATGCGGGCTATAAAATCATTATCGTGCTCGCCGGCCTTCACAACAATCTGCGCGCCCAAACCCAGATACGCCTCGAGGAGAGTTTCCTCGGCTACGAGACGTCAGCCATCGGTGATTCGGGGAAGCTTATCGGCGTTGGCGAGATAGACAGCGACGCAAAGATTCAGCCGAACTGCGCGACGAACCGATCCAACAACGGCGACTTCAACACCAAGGTGGCCAAGCACCTCGCGATTTCGCCCGAGCAGAGACCCTGGCTGTTCGTCGTGAAGAAAAACAAGACGGTCCTTGAACGGCTGCTGAAATGGATTCGCGGACACGTGGCCGATGCGACCGACGCAGCGACTGGTCGTCGGTTCGTCTCGAACCTGCCAGTTCTCGTGATCGACGATGAGGCCGACCACGCCTCAGTCGACACGGGTGAACAGCTATTCAACCCCGACGGTACGCCTGACGACGAGCACCAGCCGAAGGCCATCAACAGCCGCATTCGGAAAATTCTGCACTCCTTCGCCAAATCGGCCTACGTGGGCTACACGGCTACGCCGTTCGCCAACATTTTCATCCATCGCCGCAACGAGACCACCGACGAAGGCCCGGACCTTTTTCCGCAGTCCTTCATCATCAACCTTGCAGCGCCGTCCAACTATGTGGGCCCCGCACGGGTGTTCGGTTTGCGTTCTCCGGAGGGACGGACAGGAGGCCTGCCACTGCTAAGGGAGGTCTCCGACCACACCGACAACGAAGGTTTGAGCGGCTGGATGCCACCCAAACACAAAAAGGAGCACGTCCCCCTCCATGGCGGGCTGGACACGGTTCCTCCTTCTCTAAAGGAGGCGATTGGAGCCTTTGTTCTCGCTTGCGCCGCCCGCGTCATCCGTGGCCAGGGGTCTGATCATGCCTCCATGCTGATTCACGTAACACGCCTTAACCTTGTCCAAAGAGAGGTACATAGGCAGGTCGAGGAAATTGTGAAACGCATGCGCCAGCGAATCACCAGAGGCATCGACCACGGGGCTCTGGTCGCCGAGCTGCATACCCTTTGGGTGGAAGACTTCGCGCCAACGTGCGCGGAAATTGCCTTGCGCCTCCCTGAGGCAGAGGGCCATCCGGGCACCCCGACCTGGGAGGAGATTCTTGCGGTCTTGCCGGACGTCCTTTCCGACATCGAGGTCAGAATGATCAACGGCACAGCCAAGGATGCCCTGGACTACATCGAACATCAGGAAAAAGGGTTGAAAGTCATAGCCATCGGTGGCGACAAGCTGGCCCGGGGACTCACCCTCGAAGGGTTGTGCGTCAGCTATTTCGTCAGAACCTCGAAAATGTATGACACGTTGATGCAGATGGGCCGCTGGTTCGGCTATCGGCCGGGCTATATTGACCTCTGCCGGCTCTACACGACGGACGACCTCATGGAGTGGTTCGGCCACATCGCCGACGCTTCAGAGGAATTGCGCGAGGAGTTCGACGCCATGGTCGAGAGCGGGGGGACACCAAAAGATTATGGACTCAAAGTCCAGTCCCATCCGATTCTCATGGTCACCTCACCGCTCAAAATGCGCAGCGCGGAAACACTGTTGCTCTCATACAGCGGAAACCTCGTCCAAACTGTTGCCATGTATCGCGAACCACCCATTTTGCGTCGCAACCTGGAAGCGACGAATCGACTGTTGACCGCCATGGGGGAGCCAATGGAGCGCGGGCCATCAAGGATCCGGGATGGGCGTTCGGACGAATGGAAGAGGTCTTTCCTTTGGGACGGTGTGAATGCGAACCTGATCACCGATTTCCTTACGTCGTATTCAACCCATCCCAAGGCATCCCGAGCAAACAGCGCCGTTATCGCCGAGTTCATAGGCAAGATGGTAGCGACCGGGGAATTAACCTCATGGACCGTCGCACTGTTGGGCGAGGGACATGCCGGGAAACCCTATGCTTTCGAAAACGGACTGGAAATCGTCGCAATGCCGTCTCGGTCGGACACGGGTGTGGAGGGCAGCTACTCGATCGGGGTACTGACCGATCCCAGCGACGAAGCCATCGACTTGGATTACCCGGCATGGAAAAAAGCGTTGGACTGGACCTTGTTAGAATGGAAGCCCGATCCCGCACGCAATCGTATTACGCCACCAACACGGCCCAGCGGGAAGAAAATCCGCGACGTGCGAGGGCTTGGCAAAGATGCCATCAAAGCGGCACCTGAGCGCGGCGTCCTGCTTCTCTATCCGCTGGCCCCTGGGGGCGCAGGAGAGTCTGTTGCCAAGAATTGGAGTGAGCCAATCATGGCCTTCGCCATCAGTTTTCCTTCCAGCAATTCGGCCGTAAAAGTCGAATACAAGGTGGATCATCTTCTGTGGGAGCAGGAATATGGCCCGGCCGATTGACGAGTTCGTCCTCGCTTGGAAAGCCCTTTCCGGCTCGTCCGAAAAAGAAGGCTGGAGGAGTATTCCTGTTTCCCCTGCTGGTTCCTGCATCCTGCAGGCAGGTCGCCGGTTTCCGCGCAACGAGGAGGCTCTGCTCGCAGGGTTCTCTGCAGCAAAGATTCCCTCTGCCGAAAAACTACCCGAAGGACACGGATTTACGGTCGAGCGCGTCGATTTGCACGGCGACGATAAAACCTGGGTGGCTCTTACACGAAAGGAGTCAGGCAGCTTCGAACTTTTCGCCGCAATGGTCTGCGACGTGGTCGGGGCGTTGGACGCAGAGTCAGCCTCGGACGAGGAGCGGCTCCTGCGGCTTTTCCTGGGGCGCGTCCGCGCGTGGCAGGAGTTCATGCGGAAAGGTGCTGAGACGTTGGGACACGAGGCCGAAATTGGCCTCATAGGAGAATTATCGTTCCTAAGGGCCATCGTCGAGGCGGGGATTCCCGCTCCGCTGGCAATCGAGGCCTGGGTGGGGCCGCTGAACGGGATTCAGGACTTCGAACTCGGCACGGGGGCCGTGGAAGTGAAGGCGACGGTGTCGGCCTCAGGTTTCCCGGCCAAGATAGGTTCGCTCGAACAGTTGGACGATTCCATTCGCCAACCCCTGTTCGTCGCGGGAGTGCGATTCTCGCAGGCGGAATCCGGGGAAAACCTGCCGGAATTCGCGGAAGCCGTCCGCCAAGTACTGAACGGTGACCCGGAGGCGGAACGGCTTTTCGCTGAAAGACTCTTGGCTGCCGGATATTTCGATGCCCACTCCGACCGATATCCGAGGCGATTCACCCTCGCCGGGACGCGTGTGGTCGAAGTGGTAGAGGGGTTTCCCCGCATTGTTACCGGAACGGTTCCGAGCGGAATCAAAAGGGTAATTTACGAAATAGACCTCGACAAGGCCCCGGGAGAGAACCTGGGTCCAGAAGTGGCGTTGAAAAGACTTGGAGTGCTTTGAGAATGGAACTGTCAGATTTTTTGAGGGAAACGCAGGCTGAAGTTAGAGCCCAGATGAGCGAAGGCTCCCCCTTCGCCGAAATGGTGTTCTCCGAAATTGTCATGCAGCACATGGCGGAGATCGGAATGACGTTCGAGCCCGTTGTCTGCCACTTTCAGGGAAAGGTCGGCAACGCCGTCCTGCGATTGAGCGGTTACGCGATGTCGGACGACGCCGATCAGCTGGATCTGTTCGTGAGCCTCTATGAAGGTGTGGACGAGCCAACGCCCGTCCCCGACGCGGACACCAAAACGGCCGTCGAGCAGTGCATCCGTTTCCTCGGCCTCTGCGCTGAGGGGAAAATGGCCCCAAAACTGGATCCGTCGAGCGACGTCCATTCGCTTGCGCTCACGCTCCAGGAGATTTACAACGATCTCGAACAAGTTAGGGTTTTCGTTCTTACCGACCGGGTGGCCAAGGCCAAGAGTTTCAAGACACGGGAAATAGGTGGGAAGTCCGTTCGCCTCGAGGTCATGGACATCGAGCGCCTGCACCGCCACTGGTCGGAGGGAAAGCCGCGCGACGAACTGGTGGTCGACTTTACCGAGGTGTCCGGCGCCCCTCTGCCCTGCGTATTCGTGCCGGGCGAAACTGACGATTACGACTACGCCCTGACGGCAGTCCCGGGAGAAGCCCTGCGGTTCATCTATGAGAGGTTCGGTGCCCGACTGCTGGAAGCCAATGTGCGCTCGTTCCTGAGTGTAAAAGGAAAGGGGGTAAATTCGGGGATACAAAATACCCTGCGCACCGCCCCGGGACGCTTCATGGCCTACAACAACGGGATCGTGCTCGTGGCCGACGAAATGCGGCTCGGAAAAACCGCCGATGGCGCCACCGGCATCGTTTGGCTGAAAGGCATGCAGATCGTGAATGGCGGGCAGACAACGGCCTCACTCTATTTCGCCAAGAAGAAATTTCCCGAGACAGATCTGAGCCGGGTACGGGTGCCGGCCAAAATCATCGTCATGCGCGTGCAGGACCCGACGAAGGAGGAGGCCCTGGTTTCTGACATCTCGCGTTTCGCCAACAGCCAGAATGCAGTCCGGCAGTCCGACCTTTCGGCCAACAAACCTTTCCACATCGAGGTAGAGAAACTCTCCCTGACGATCTACTGTCCGGACGGTGTCGGCCGCTGGTTCTATGAGCGTGCGGCCGGCAGCTATAATACTCTTTTGAGTCGCGAGGGGACGACCCCGGCCAAACTGAAAGCCTTGAAGGAGGCCATCCCACCGTCCCGGAAAATCACCAAGACGGATCTGGCGAAGTACATCAATGCTTGGGATAAAAAACCTGACGTGGTCAGCCTTGGCTCCCAGAAGAACTTTGACCGTTTCATGGCATCGCTTTCAGGGACCGAGGGGGAGGAATTCCCGCTGCCCGGAGTGCCAGAATACAAGGCGATGATCGCCAAGGCCAAGATATTCAGGGACACGCAGAAACTCGTTCGCCCCATGTTCCAGGCATTCCAGGCGAACGTGGCTGCCTACGTCGTGTCCGTCCTGGCTGACCGGCTTGGGGATAAAATTGACCTCGACCGGATTTGGGCCCGTCAGGGCGTCTCGCCGGAATTGCTCTCGCAGATTGCCATCTGGGCTAGGGAGGTGAATGGTGTCCTCCACAGAACCGCAGGAGGGCGCATGGTTTCGGAGTGGTCCAAGAAGCCGGAATGCCGGGACGCCGTCCTCGGGGCGACCTATTCGGCACCGGCAGATGGAATTTCGGAGGTTCGCTGAGGAGGCGAAGGTGGCGGACGTCGTTGGGTCGGAGACCCGTAGCCGGATGATGTCCGGCATACGAGGCAAGAATACCAAGCCGGAGGTGCTTGTCCGGCGGGCTTTATTCGCTGCCGGTTTCCGGTTCAGGCTCCACCGCCAGGACCTACCGGGGGCTCCCGACGTCGTTCTGCCGGGCCGGAGAATAGCTATCTTCATTCACGGGTGTTTTTGGCACATGCATGAAGGATGCCGTTTTGCAAAACTGCCTGCCACCCGTCCCGATTTCTGGAAAGCCAAACTGGAAGGGAACGTGGAGCGAGATCGACGGGCCGTCGAGACCCTGCTGGCCCAGGATTGGCGTGTGCTCTTCGTCTGGGAGTGCGCGACGAAGGACAAGGCAGTGGATTCGACGCTGCCGGAAACACTGTCGGCGTGGATAAAGGGAACCGTCCGGTTCGGCGAGATTAGCGGTGGCGGGAAACCGTGAGGAAATCCAGGACGATCTCGGCAATTTTCCGGGCGAGCCATGGAGGTACCGCATTACCGATCTGCGTGTATTGCTGGGTTCTGTTCCCCTCGAAGAAGTAGTTATCGGGGAAAGTTTGCAGGCGGGCGGCCTCGCGCACCGTGAGGCTTCGGCATTGCGAGGGATCTGGGTGGATGTAATAGTGTCCGTCCTTGGCAATATGGGCAACAACCGTTGTGGACGGATACCCCGTCAGTTGAACGCGGAAACGGTCGGCGAACGGCACGTACTCGGCGACCTGCTCGGGCGTGGCATTGCCATGGTTGGGCAGAAGCCTCGGAGGAAACTGGCCCAGCTTCGGGGAATACGTGTAGGTGGCCGCGTAGCAGGAGGCGAAAAGGTAGCGGTGCAGATCCGAGCGCATGTGACTGCGGGTATCGTGCTGGAGTACTCCCCTTAATCGCGGGTCGTGAAACCAAGAGCGCAGCTCGGTCGGCATCGAGGAATCCGTGACGACTTGGCGCGGATCAAATCGACCGCCGATGGAAGAATGGGCCGAAGCCTTGCGCCAAGCCCTGCTCATTGCCTCCTCCATGTCCATCCGGATGGGGTTGTGCCAGCCTTTGAGTTCCTCGGTTGCGGACTTAAGAGCGGACAGCCAAGCATCGTGAGAATCGGGCTCCCGCGAAAGCCGGCTACGCAAGGGAGGAAGACCCGACAGTGCGGCCTTGACGCCGACGGGCTTCAGTGAGGCTTTGAGGACGAAACGCTCCGGGTGTCTGGTGAGCGCGGGTGTGGTATCAGCCAGATCAGAACGTATCCCGAAAAGGATGACTCGGTGCCGGTTTTGCGGGACGCCGAAGCGTTCGGCTTCAATGACAAAATCCTGAGGTGCCGGGTCGTCGCCTTCGACCACGAAGGAGCGGATGCGGTATTCGAGGCCATCGCCGGGCGAAGCTAGGTCGGCAAGGATTCGGTCAAATATGGACGAGCCGCCGTGCGTGGAAGAAAGTATTCCTTTCACGTTCTCCATCACGAAAACCGACGGGCCGAAGCGGCGGATAATTCGCAGGTATTCCGTATAGAGGAAATGCCGCTTGTCGCTCTCGAAGATGGCGGTATCTTCCTTCGCGCGTCTCGACCTGCCCGCCAGAGAATAGGCTTGGCAGGGTGGCCCGCCGATGAGCACCCATTCTTCCGCTCCGTCGAGAGCCTTCTCGATCCAGCCGTCGATTTCCTCGTGGGGGGTCTTGCCGAGTTCGGCGTTCTTGGCCTCGGACGCGGCGAACCGTGCCTCCTCGGTGATGGAGGGGTGAGAGAAAAGGTCTTCCCGGGAAATCTCCCCTCGGACGTAGTCGTAATAGCAGTCAGGGGCAGCGCCCTTCCGGAAGGCACGGAACAGCGCCCGAAGAGAGAGGGTTCGGTGGGCAACGGGATCTTTTTCGATGGACACCCGCAGGGCAAAGTGGCGTTCGCCGTTGCCGTCGACGATAGACGAGAATCCCTCGCCGAGCCCGCCCGGTCCGGCGAACAGATCTATCACCGGAATTGGGTTTTGTCTGGCCATCTGCTTTCGTTGTTTTGTTTGGTTTCGGGCACCAGAAGCAAAAGGGCGCTGCTGCGCCCTTGTACCTACCGGGTCTCGCTATCGGGAAAGAGCACGCCTGTAGAACTGGAGGAGTCTATCCTTTTGGAGCATAACGAGCAAGATTCGGAGGGGCAGGGTGGTGACAACTCCTTGATATTGGCCATGTGCAATCAACGGGTTGTCGTGCTAATTGTCAGGCTTCGAGCGTCGCCGCTCCCCGTTCTCCTTGTTATCCTGACCGCGGTATACGCGGTTGGCCGGATTGCCGGGCAGGTCTGCGGCGGGGGCGCGCTCCCGCTGCGGGGTTGCCTCGGGGGCGGAGGGCGTCCGGCCTGGTGCTGCCTCACCCCTGCGGGGTTCCGGCATTGCCCGCGCCCTTTCCTGTTCCTGAACTGTGCGCGGCGGGGCAATTTCACGCACGGTGCGCGGTGGCGTCGCCGCTTCTGGGGAAGAGGTGCGCGGTGCTCTGGGTTCGGCCCGGCCGGTCTGGCCGCGCTCCCGTATCACGTTGCCAGAAGCAGCAGGTTCGGCTTCACGCCGCCTTTCCTTGAAGCGTGGCTGTAGCGGCGGGGTGGCGCGTTCCGCCCCGGTCTGAGCGCCGAATTCCGGGCGCGGCAGGTCGTTGGATGGGCGCTTGGGCATCTCTACGTAGCGTTGCTCGGGGGCGGTTTTTTTCTTGGACTTGGGCGCTTCGGTACGCCATGGCAGTCTGGATTCGCGGGGTGGGCGCGTAGACACCACCGGCCGCGACAGCACACTTTCCGGCGGGCGAACGCCCTTGTGGGCACCGGCCACCAGGCTTGCCGGGCCGGGTTTTACCGGCAGGGCGCCTCGGACATGCTCCAGTTCCCGGGTTTGCGTCACCCGCACCGGCGCATCGTGCACATGGCCTCTGCCGAAGTGCTCTCGTGTCGTGGCGACAACGGCATTGTTCACGCGGGTGTTGTGATAGGTGATGTTGGACACATTGACGACCGTGGTCTGCTTGATGACCACGTTATTCACCACCCGCGGGCCATGCCAGCCGCCCCACCAAGGTCTGCCGATGAAACCGGACCTCCCCCACCATGGGGTCAGAGGTTCGCCCCAGCTGAGCGCCACCCAGCCCACCCCTGAGCCGCCGATGCCGATGCCAACGGACACATGGGGGCTGATACCGAAAAATGCCACCAGGGCAGGGGCATACACCGCGTGTCTGACCACCGGGCCTGGGGCCCACGCCCAGTAGCCGCCCAGGTAAACCCAGCGGCCATAATGGAACGGAGCCCATCCCCACGGTGCATCGTCAATCCAGGCCCACTGGTAGTAGGGATCCCAGACCCACCTGCCGGTGCTGTAGGGCGCCCATCCCGGCGAAACTGCGTCGGGCACCCAGACCGGCCCGTATTCCGGCACGACACGCCATCTGCCATAGTGGTCCAGGTCGGAGGTGCCGGCGATTCCAGAGGGAAGGTAGCGTTCGCTGACCGCATCGACCAGACCTTCCGTGCGGTCGTAATTCCATCGATCCCACTGGTCGAGCTCCGGCGCCACGTAAGTTTTTGCCTGAGCCACGGTGCCACCCTGCACCACGATTTCCTCGGAGGGGTGAATGCTCATGGCCTGCCCACCGGCCGGAACCATCATCGCCCGGCCGCCACGACGGGTGATGAAGTGCACATCCCCATTCACGTCCACCCGGTAATAGCCGGTACGATCGATGGTGAACACCGCATTGGGCGTATCCACCTCCACCGAAAAGCCCGTGGGAAGCGTGCGCAGATCGAAGGACACGCGGCCGGCAGTGATTTTGAACTGAACGAAATCGGCCGTCTGGTTGACGAGCGTGAGCTGGGTATCGTCGTCGGCCCGGACAAAAGCCCGGCTCCCCATCTGGAGTTCGAGGTTGCCGTCCCTGCCGACATAGAGCGCATCGCCGGCGGCAAGCGGAGTGTTTATTTGCGCCTCCACCCAGTCTTCTGCGCCCAGGCGCGAGAAAGAGATATCCCCTTCGACGTAACTCAGACGCAAGGGACTGGCAGCCGCTTTCTGACCATTCTCTTGAGCGAGGGCGGGAAGACCGCTCATGACGATGAGCAACAAGAAGGAAAGCATGAGGGTAATTCTGGACAATGTAAACATGGACGTCGCCTTGTTTAGCCAGGAGCATTTTCCTGGAGATGCGCGCCGTAAGCCTGGCGCGGGGGAGATAGTAAAACAACGTTACAGCTCGGATAAAGTTGACGTTACGACAGGAAAACGGGCCTAGCATTCAGTTTGCGCGGCGGTCTGGCCGTGGCGTAATCCGCTTTGCTATTGCGCATCTTTCGCCGGGTAGCCGACTGATTGCGCAAGGATGATCTGCTGATGACTACCCAGCCCCATGGCTGCGCCAAGTGCTGCGCGATCGATCGACCCGCGCACTACCGTGGCCAAGCCTGCCGAAGCGCAAAAGAGATACACATTCTGGGCAATGAAGCCGGCATCGGTTGCACTGTAGAGCGCTTTCTGTTCTGCTCCGGCGTCGCTCATCCGGTTGAGGGCTGCCACATAAACCAGGTTCAGCGGTACCGTTGCCACAAAGTCCTGTACGCCCGTCAGCCCGCGGATGTCGCCGGTTGCCGTGCGCTTCAGCGTATGGGTGATGGGATCGTAGCGGTAAACTCCTTCTGCCGTTGCCACGTACACATCGATCTCGCGCCAATCGCGAGCTGAAGGCGCGGTACGCTTGCCCGAGTCGGCCCGGTTCACGCCATTCGCCGCCCACAACAGATTCGACAGCACCTGCTGCGGCAGCGGCTTGGCGCCGAACTCCCGCGTCGAGTGACGCTCCTTCAGCACCTGCATCAACGGCTTTCCGCCCTCCATCTGGGGCGGCGGCAGTTTGATGGCATCGGTTTCCTGCGCCCATCCGTTTCCCATCACGCTCATCATGAATAACCCCGCATACATCCATTTGTCCATGGCCGGTTTCTCCCTGGCGGAACTACAGCAGCAGTAGTAACTATAGACGCGCAGGGGCAGGGGGCAAGGAGGCACAGGCGTAAAAAAGCCCCGGCATGCCGGGGCTTTTTCTTAAACTACTGCCGGTTTACGCAGCTTGGATGTTTGAAGCCTGTTTGCCTTTAGGGCCGGCTGTCACATCAAAACTGACCCGCTGGTTTTCTTGCAAAGATTTGAAACCCCCTGCCTGGATCGCGGAGAAATGCGCGAACAAATCTTCGCTGCCATCATCCGGGGTAATAAAGCCAAAACCTTTTGCATCGTTAAACCATTTCACAGTACCTGTTGCCATTTTTAATTCACCTTAATATCAAGTTAACCCGGCTAGGAAATAGCCGGATGAAGACGGGCAAATGCCCAGTCCCCAGTCCATCGAATATCAAGGAAAAAACAGACCAACTTAATGAGGTACCGCAATCGAAACTTGAATTCCACAGACTTGCTTAAGACTACACTAAAAACAGTTAAGTTCAATGTATTTTTTTCCGGGTGCGTGGCACTTGCGTTCAGGCACGACGCCAACGCGTCAGCGCGAGCACCAGCATCCCTGTTTGCACAACCCCCTCTGGCTTTCAGTCAGGCTCAGGGTCGAGCGCACTGTCTCCTTGCTGGCATCGAACAGCACATCGAAGCGCGCCGGCTCATTCCACTCGTCGCAATAGCGCCATTCCCACACCAGCTCGTCGCGCGCCTTGAAATAAACCGTCCAGCCCGGCCACGACGGCCCCAGGATGCGCTGCACCTGCTCCTTGCTCATGCCGGCCTGGATGCGGGAAAAAGCGCTGCGGTCCATCACGTTTTCGATGCGCTGCAGCCTGCCATCCGCCCCGATGAACGCCATATAGCTGTGAAAGCCCATCGGCCCGCGCGGATAAGCCAGCTGCAGGGAGCCGTCCGGCTCCTGCCAGCGCATCGCCGGTTGCCCCATCACGCGCAGCACATCCTCCAGCCTCGCCTCGCCGGGCTTGAGGCCGCTACCGCTGTAAGCCGCGCAACCAGCCAGCAGCAGTGCCGCCAGAATCATCGTCAAGCGTTTCATATATATTTGCTTTCCTGGCCCTCTAAATCCAGATTATAGAGACTTACGCGACTTCTTCTTCCGCCTGCTGTTGCAGCGCCCACATGTGTGCATACACGCCGTCCCTTGCCAGCAATTCCGGATGCCGTCCACGCTCGATAATGCGCCCGGCATCCATGACCAGGATCTCGTCGGCTTCGACTACGGTGGAAAGCCGGTGCGCGATGATCAGGCTGGTGCGGCTTCTGGCGATTTCCAGCAGCTCGGCCTGAATGGCTTTTTCGGTTTTGGTGTCGAGCGCGGAGGTGGCTTCGTCCAGAATCAGGATTGCCGGATTCTTCAGCAAGGTGCGGGCGATGGCGACGCGCTGTTTTTCGCCGCCTGAGAGCTTCAGGCCGCGTTCGCCGACCACGCTGTCCCAGCCTTGCGGCAGGGATTCGATAAAGTTCAGGATATGCGCGGCGCGGGCGGCGGCGATCACTTCAGCGCGCGTGGCAGCGGGGCGGCCATAGGCGATGTTGTAGTAGATGCTGTCGTTGAACAGCACGGTGTCCTGCGGCACCACGCCGATGGCCGCGCGCAGGCTGTCCTGGCTGATGTGGCGGATGTCCTGGCCGTCGATCCGGATGCTGCCCTCATTCACGTCATAAAAGCGGAACAGCAAGCGCGCCAGGGTGGATTTCCCTGCGCCGCTCGCGCCCACCGCAGCCACGGTTTTTCCAGCCGGGATGGTGAAGCTGACATCAAGCAGAATCGGGCGGTCGGCGTTGTAGGCGAAGCTGACGTGCTCGAACCGCACTTCGCCGCCCAGCACGGCCAGCGTGCGCGCATCCGGCGCATCCTCAACTTCCTTGGGACGATGCAGCAGGGTGAACATGCGCTCCACGTCCGTCATGGACTGCTTGATCTCGCGGTACATCACCCCGAGAAAGCTCAAGGGCTGGAACATCTGCAACAGAAAGGCGTTAACCATGACCAGATCGCCCAGCGTCAGCGTGCCTTCGACCACGCCGTTCGCCGCGCGCAGCACCATCAGCGTGACGCCGACGGCGATGGTGCCGGCCTGTGCCGCATTCAGCAGGCCGAGCGAGCGCTGCGATTGCAAGGCCACCCGCTCCCATTCCGCCAGGCTGGCGTCGTAGCGCGCGGCCTCATAGCGTTCGTTGCCGAAATACTTCACCGTTTCATAGTTCAGCAGGCTGTCGATGGCGCGGCCATAGGCTTCCGAATCCAGCGTGTTGGCGCGGCGCACAAACTGCGTGCGCCAGTCGGTAATGGTCACGGTAAAGCCGATGTACGCCGCCAGCGTCACCAGCGTGATCAGCCCGAACACCCAATCCAGCTTGACGAACAGGATGACCGCCACCATCAGGATTTCCAGCACGGTAGGCGTGATGCGGAACAGCAAATAGCCCACCAGGCTGGAAATGGCCTTGGTGCCGCGCTCGATGTCGCGGGTGATCCCCCCGGTCTGGCGCTCCAGATGAAAGCGCAGCGACAGCGCATGCAAGTGCTGGAAAACCGCCATGCTCACCCGGCGCATGGCACGCTGCGTGACCTTGCCGAACACCACATCGCGCAGGTCGGCAAAAGTAGTGCTGGCAAAGCGCAACAGGCCATAGGTGATGATCAGCGCCAGCGGCAAAACCAGATCGGCGCGCGATTTGTCCAGCGCATCGATGATCTCCTTCAACACCAGCGGCACCATCACCGCAGCCAGCTTGGCGCCGATCAGCAAGGCCAGCGCCAGCAATATCCGTCCACGGAACTCCCATAAATAAGGGAACAGTCGGCCGATCGAACGCAAATCGGTTTGGCCGGGCTGGGGCGTCGTGCTGGAATGGGAGTGCTCGGATAAGGACATCGGGTCTTTAGAATCTCGATTAGTAAATTTTGTTACTGCCAGGCGTCAAACAAAAGCAAACATAGGCCGGCAATTATTTCACACCCCGCAAAATCTGTTCAACTTTGCTTTACCTTGTCGCCACAGAGGGTAATAATTCTAGCAAGGTCGCACATAAAAGGAGCACTGCCATGAGCCACAAGCATATCAGCCTGCTTCGCGCCATCTTCCATGATCCAGTCAGCGGCAATATCCACTGGCGCGAAATCGAATCCCTGCTGCATCACCTGGGCGCCAGTGTCGCCTCGGCGCATGGCGCGCGCTTCCACGTGACGCTTAACGGCTTCGATGATTTCCTGCACCACCCCCACCAAAGCAATGTCTGCGACAAAATTCTGATCAAGCAACTGCGCGAATTCCTCACCCGCGCCGGGGTCACGCCATCGAGTTACGAGAGCGACGCATAGCCCCGGCGGCAATGCGGTCGAGTTGTGATGTGGCGCGGTGGTGGCAGGTCAACTACCCACCAGATCGCTTGACGACCCAGCCCTGCTTCTTGAGGTTTTCGGTCACCCGCTCACAGTGATCGCCCTGGATTTCAATCACCCCATCCTTCACCGTGCCACCAGAACCACACGCTGTTTTGAGTTGTTTGCCAAGTTGAGCGAGCGCAAGAACATCAAGAGTGAGCCCCTTGATCACGGTAACGCCTTTCCCTTTGCGGCCTTTGGTCTCCCTGGAGATCCGTACAATACCGTCAGACGCAGGCATGGTTGTATTCCGTCTACAAGCGCACTCGGCAATGGACTTTCGACACTCGGGACACATTTTGCCGTGCTCGGTGGAATAGACGAGCCCACCTGTGGCTTTATTGTTTTTCATAATATTCCGGTGTCTTTGATTATTTCTTTATGGACTCATCTTCCGGCAGCAGGCAGGCGGGATTCTTGCAGCCGAAGATGGAAAAGTAACGCCACCACAACACGATCAATATGGGTAACAGACCTACCCAGAACCCGTTCCAGTCACTCGTCAGGGCAACCTCATCCCGCCACCAAGCCACGGTCACGCTGACGGAGTAAAACAATAGCGTCAGTAACGCCAGCAAAGCCAATACTCGCAGCACTGTGCGTCGCATACCGTCATACCCCTATGCAAAACTTCATTCATTGTAGCGCTGCAGCAGGGCAGGGCAAGTGCTTTGCCGCACGCGGCATCCACCCATTTCTTCCTGGCCTGGATTTCCTGACCCTGCTCCGGCTGGCGTTGATGCAGGAGCGGCGACAAACCCTTGTCTGGATGCTGCTATATTGAAGCGAGGGGCCTATTTTCTAGGATGATGATGAGCAGCTTGATTCGCAATGATGCCGCCTGGAGGCGCATGGCTGTGGCGGTGCTGTTAGCGGCCGTTCTGCCTGTTATGGCGGGCGACAAAAAACAGGAGGGCAGGAACATGATGCTGACATCCACGGTGTTTTTTCAGGGCGGCACGATCCCGCAGCGCTATACCTGCGATGGATCGGATATCTCTCCGCCGTTGGCCTGGTCCGGATTGCCAGCCGGAACAAAAAGCCTGGTGCTGATCGTGGATGACCCCGATGCGCCAGATCCAGCCGCGCCCAAGAGGATCTGGTCGCACTGGGTGCTGTACAACCTGCCGCCCATTGCGGGCGAATTGCCTGAGGCCGTTCCGGCACAGGTGCTCCCGCCGGGGACGTTGCAAGGGGTGAACGACTGGCAGCGCCCGGGTTATGGGGGGCCATGTCCGCCTGTGGGACGCCACCGCTATTTTTACAAGCTGTATGCGCTGGATACTGTTCTGCCGGATTTGGGCGGACCTGCCAAAGCGGCGGTGGAAAAGGCCATGCAGGGGCACATTCTCGGCCATGCGGAACTGATGGGGCAGTATCAGCGTAGCCGATAGTCTTATTTGTCGTTGTGCTCCAGCGTGATGCCGACCAGTTCGATGATGACGCCCAGGGCGAGCAACAGGGCACCCTGCCAGACTTCCGGGGCGAGAAACATCAGGATTGCGCCCAGCACCACCATGATTAGTGCGCCGGTTCGCCGGATGCGTGTGTTTTTGATCATGTCGGACCGCCTTCTGCTATTTTTAAAAGTATAGCGGCTACGCAAATGGTGCGTGCGCTTTAAAAATCAGGGAGAGCTTCATGGCTATCATCGGGATCGACCTCGGCACTTCCAACTCCGCAGCCGCCGTGCTGCGCGGAGGTCGGCCCGTCATCATCCCCAGCGCCGAGGGGGTGAGCCTGGGCGGCAAGGCGTTTCCCAGCTATGTCGCGTTGACCGCTGACGGGCAGGTGCTGGTCGGCGAGCCGGCGCGGCGCCAGGCGGCATCGAACCCGGAAGGCACCGCCACCGCTTTCAAGCGGCAGATGGGGCGGCGCGAGAAGGCGCGCCTGCGCAATAACGAGTATTCTCCCGAGCAGCTGTCCGCCTTCCTGCTGCAAAAAATCAAGCGCGACGCCGAAGCCTTCCTGGGCGAGCCGGTAACCAAGGCGGTGGTGACCGTCCCCGCCTATTTCGACGACAACCAGCGCAATGCCACCAAAGACGCCTGCAGCATCGCCGGCATCGAGGTGGCGCGGCTGGTGAACGAGCCCACTGCGGCTGCGCTCGCCTATGGTCTCGACCGTCTGAGCCAGGAACTGCGCATCGCCGTGATCGACTTCGGCGGCGGCACGCTCGACGTGACCATCATGGAATTCGGCAAGGGCGTGTTCGAGGTAAAGAGCACCTCCGGCGACACCCAGCTTGGCGGCACCGACATGAACCAGCGTATTTTCGAATACCTGGCCGATCGCTTCAGGACGGAATCCGGCATTGATGTGCGCGGCGACCGCAAGGCTGCCGCACGCCTGCTCGAAGCCTCGGAGATGGCCAAGATCGAACTCACCGCCAGCACCACCGCGCATGTCAGCCTGCCCTACATCGCTTCCTCGGGCGGGGAGCCGCGCCACCTCGAGCTGGACTTGACGCGCACCGACCTGGAGCGGGTGGTGCGCTCCGTGATCGAACGCTGCCGCGGGCCGGTGGAGCAGGCGCTGAAGGATGCCGGCATCACCCCGCGCGATGTCGATCGTATCGTCTTTGTCGGCGGGCCGACCCGCATGCCGTCGGTGCGCACCTTCTTCGAGGACCTGTTCGGCCGCAAGGCGGAAATGGGGGTCGACCCGATGGAATGCGTCGCCTCCGGAGCGGCGATCCAGGCCGGCGTGCTGTCGGGCGAGGTGGGCGACATCGTGCTGGTGGACGTGACGCCGCTGACGCTCGGCGTCGAAACCCTGGGCGGCGTGGCCACCCCGCTGATCACGCGCAATACCCCGGTGCCGGTGAAGAAATCCGAGATTTTCACCACCGCCGCCGACATGCAGACCAGCGTCACCATCCATGTGTTCCAGGGCGAGCGCCCGATGGCTCCAGACAACGCCAGCCTGGGGGAATTCAACCTCGACGGCCTGGTGCCTGCGCCGCGCGGCATGCCGAAAATCGAGGTCACGTTCGACATTGACTCGAACGGCATCCTCAACGCCAGCGCCAGGGATACCGCCACCGGCAAATCCCAGTCGATCCGCATTACCGGCTCGACCCGGCTTTCCGATAGCGAGAAGCAGCGCATGATCCGGGAAGCCGAACAATACGCCGACCAGGACAAGCAGCGGCGCGAGGAGGTGGACAAGCTGAACGCGGCCGACTCTGCCTGCTACCAGACGGAAAGGATGCTGGCGGATTTCGGCGACAAGCTCACCGCCGAACTCAAGGGCAGGATCGAGGCGGCGCTGCGCGAGGTGAAGGAAGCGTTAACCAAGCGCGATGCCCAGCTTGCCACCGAGCGCGCGGAAGCCTTGCAGAAGGTGCTGAAGGAAGCTGGTGCGGTGATTTATGCCCAGCAGCCCGGTGCCGGGGTGTACGCCCAGACCCCCTATCCCGGGGAAAAAACCGAAGAAGGCGCTTCTGCCGGCGAAGCCCGGCCGAGCGGTTCCGGGCCGCGCGGCAGGGTGGTCGATGCGGAGTACAAGGAAGCGCGATAGGGCAAGGCGATTTAAGAAAAGGCAATTGCTTAACCGCAGAGGCGCAGAGGCGCGGAGTAAAAACAAGAAGTTATAGACTTGTACCGATTTTTTTACTTCTGGTGAGTTTTTAGACTTTGAACTCCTCTGCGTCTCTGCGCCTCTGCGGTTCAATCGCTTTTTCAAAGCCAATAAATTCATGATGAAGGAATCATCATCGTAACCGCCCAACGCGATTACTACGAGGTGCTTGGCGTTCCGAAAAACGCCGATGGCAAGGCGATCAAGGATGCCTTCCGCAAGCTCGCCCTGCAGTACCACCCGGACCGCAACAAGGAGCCGGGCGCCGAGGAGCGCTTCAAGGAAATCGCCGAAGCCTACGCCGTGCTCTCCGATCCGAAAAAGCGGTCCGAATATGATGCCCGTGGGTTCGAAGCCGTAGCCGGGTTCAGCCGCGAGGACTTGTTCGGCGGCATCGATTTCGAAGACCTGTTTGGCGGCCTCAACTTCGATTTCGGTCCGGGTGGCGGGCTGTTCGATCATTTTTTCCACCGCCGCCAGGCCGGCCCGGTGCGCGGGTCGAATATCGAGGTCGAGCTGACCATCCCGCTGGAGAGAGTGGTTTCCGGCGGCGAGGAGAAGGTTCGCCTGCCGTATCAGACAGCCTGTTCGGCCTGCCACGGCAGTGGTGCGGCAGCGGGCACCCAGCCACGGGCTTGCAGCGCATGCAACGGCACCGGCCAGCAGACCACCCGCCGTCGCGAAACCCGCGACAAGAGCAATGTCCTCATCCAGCAGATCAGCATTTGCCCGGCCTGCCTGGGCAGGGGCAGCGTGATCGACAAGCCCTGCCCGTCTTGCGGTGGCACGGGCAAGACGGAGCGCGAAGAAATTCTGAGCGTCAAGATCCCGGTTGGGGTGGAGGAGGGCATGGCCCTGCGTATTCCTGGTCGTGGCATGCCGAGCAGAGAGCAGGGAGGGCAACCGGGTGACCTGTTCGTGGTGGTGCGTAGCGCGCCCGATCCGCGCTTCGAGCGTGATGGCGCGGACCTCTGGCGCAGCGAGACAATCGCGGTGGCCGATGCCGTTCTCGGTACGAAGCTGAAGGTGCCGACCCTGGATCATCCCGCCGAGGTGACCATCCCGCCGGGTACGCAGCATGATACGGTGCTGCGTGTTCGCGGCAAGGGACTGCCTGCATTCGGAGGCAGTCAACACGGCGATCTTTTCCTGCGCATTCGGGTGCATATCCCTGAGCACCTCTCGTCCGAGGAGCGGGGTCTTTACCAGAAGCTGCGCGATCTGGCCGGCGAACGCAGCAGTAGCTGGTGGCATCTGTAGAAAATGTAAGGCGGTACATTTCTTTTTCCTGGGATGCAAATGGAATTCAAGGATTATTATCAGATCATGGGGGTGTCGCGCGATGCTGTCCAGGACGAAATCAAGCGCGCATATCGCCAACTGGCGCGCAAGTATCATCCGGACGTCAGCAAAGAGCCGGATGCCGAGGTGCGCTTCAAGGAAGTCGGCGAAGCCTACGAGGTGCTAAAGGACCCGGAAAAAAGGGCTGCTTATGATCAGCTCGGCACGAGCTGGAAACCGGGTCAGGATTTCCGTCCTCCGCCTGACTGGAATGCAGGTTTCGAGTTTTCCGGCGGATTTGGCGGGAACGGCGCGGCGGACTTCAGCGATTTCTTCTCGACCCTGTTCGGTGGCGCGTCAAGCCAGCGCGGTTCTGGTGGCTACAGGACACGGGGGGAGGATCGTCACGCCAAGATACTCATCGACCTGGAAGATGCCTTCTCCGGTGCTGCCCGCACCTTTACCCTGCGTGCGCCACAACTCGATCCGCAGGGCCGCATGGTGGTGGCAAACCGCACGCTGAACGTAAGCATTCCCAAAGGCATACGAGCAGGCCAGCACATCCGGCTCGCCGGTCAAGGCACGCCGGGCATGGGTGGCGGAACGGCGGGCGATCTTTATCTGGAGGTGGATTTCAAGCCCCATTCTCTCTATCGGGTAGACGGTCGCGACATCTATCTCGATCTGCCTCTCGCGCCGTGGGAAGCGGCGCTGGGGGCAGCGGTCACAACGCCCACGCCGGGCGGTTCCGTACAAGTCAAGGTGCTGCCGAACACCCAGGCAGGACGCAAGCTCAGGCTCAAGGGCCGGGGCATTCCGGGGAACCCGACGGGTGATCTCTACCTGGTGCTGCAAGTGGTGCTACCCACCGCCGACAGCGTACGGGCCAAGGAAATTTACCAGACCATGGCGCGGGAGATGGCTTTCAACCCGCGGCGGACATTGGGGTATAGGACATGGATGAAAAACTGACCGGCGTGGTGGTGGACGAGACCGGCACGCTTACCCTTGTCGAATTCGCCTGCGCCTGCGGCACCGAGGCCACGTGGGTGCTGGAGTTGGTGGCTGAAGAGGTTCTGCATCCGGCTGGAGGCGACCCGGAAGGATGGCGTTTCGGCGGCAGGGAACTCACCCGCGCCCGGCGCTTTCAGCGTCTGCAGCGCGATCTGGGGGCGAATCCGGATGCTGCAGCCGTCATCATCGATCTGCTTGACGAGATTGATCGCCTCAAAGGGCTATTGCGCCGTGCGGGAATCGAATGAGCCCGCATTGCGTTCAGGCGATTTTGATCCTGACCCGGTTTGATCTGCCTGGCTGCGCCTTGGGCAGGTCTATCTTCAGCACGCCATTCTTGTAGCTGGCCTTGGCCTGGTCAGCCAATACCGGTACCGGCAAGGGAACGACCCGGTCAAAGCGGCCATAGGCGCACTGCAGGACGCGATATCGTCCGGCATCCGATTCTTGCTCGAAGCGCTTCTCGCCACGCACGATCAAGGCATCGTCGCCCACTTCGATGTCCAGGTCCTCCTTCTCCATGCCCGGCACTTCCAGGCGCACGCTCAGCTTCTTGTCATCCTCGAATACATCCCCCGCCAGTAGCGCCCAACCGGGAGATGGCAAGGCCAGATCATCGCTCGCGCCGGATGGCACGGAGTACTTTTCACCGGGACGGAAGCGGGTCAGCGCCCCCGCGGCCTGTTGGCGCAGGTGCCTCCAGCCTTCAGTCACGGATTGCCATATTTCTCCCAGTCCTTCTTTCACTTCACTGATTACCTGCATGACAAATCCTTTGCTTATCAAAACGGCAATTCACCAAATTCACCACAGAGCACGCGGCGGAAATGGGGTTCGCAGGGATGGGCGGCTTGTCGCCCAACTCGCAAAAACAAGGCAAGGGCTTATGCCAAACGAGCGAGAGTGGAGGCAATGGCTCCTTCTCCCGCTTGCGGGGGAAGGTTGGGATGGGGGTTGGCGTCCTCCACGGTTCAATGGCTTTTTACAGAATCATTCCAGCTTGATGGTGTGCCGCTTTGATTTCGTCACTTTGGGCAGGGTCAACTCCAATATGCCATCCTTGAACGATGTTTTGGCTTTGTCTGCGTCCACGTTGCCGGGCAGGACCACGGTGCGGCTAAAGGCGCCGTGTGTAACCTCGCAACGGTAATAGTTGCCCTTCTCTTCCTTAACTTCGCGATTGGTCTTGCCATTGATGGTCACGGTGTTTTCGCTTACCGAGATTTCCAGGTCCTTCTTGTCCACCCCGGGCACCTCGGCGCGCACCAGGACTTCCTCGTCGCGGTCGATGACATCGACCCGGGGTAGCTTGCCTTCGAATGGCAGCGCCAGTTCGCCCATGAAGGGGCGCTCCAAAAGAAATGGGCGCAGCCAGCTACGCGGAAAGAAGCCTTCCATCATGCGTTCCATTTCCTCTAATGGGCTCATGGCGTGCATAGGCGAAATTTTCTGCAATGCGCTTCCCTTTTGGGTTGCGGCGACTTTGGTTTTTGTTTCGTTCGTCATGATTTTTCTCCTCATGGATTAAATAAATAACATAGACACCAACTTTTTTACGGTGGTAACAATAACTATAGGATAGGGATTATTTTTTTCAATTTGGCGTTAGTCGTGTGAGACTGATGCCTCAGGGGGCAAGCAGGGGCGAATTTATGGAGGTGCCCTATAATAAAAAGCAAGAGCGTGTCGTCTTCTCAAGAAAGATAAAAATGCCTACCCTTCTCCCGCTACAACCCATCCAGCTTTATCAACCCTGTGATCCCGAACAGTTCGGATTCCAAACCACGGCCGAGCTGGAAGACCTGGCCGAAATCATCGGCCAGATGCGTGCCATGGACGCGGTGCGCTTCGGCGCCGGCATCCGCCGCGAAGGCTATAACCTTTTCGTGCTCGGCCCCGCCGGCATGGGCAAGCGCAGCATGGTGCGGCAGGTTCTCGAACAGCGGGCGCGGGATGAGCGTCAGCCCTCCGACTGGTGCTACATCAACAATTTCGCCAAGCCGCACCAGCCCCAAGCGCTCAGGTTGCCGCCCGGCAAGGGCGCCGAACTTCGCCGCCACATGGCGCAGTTGGTGGAAGATTTGCGGACTGCGATCCCCGCCCTGTTCGAGAGCGACGAATACCGCGCCAAGACCGAGGCGATCCAGGAGGCATTCAACAAGCGCCGGGAGCAGGCATTCAAGGAAGTGGGAGATGAAGCCGAGAAGCAGGAAATCGTGCTGTTGCGCACCCCGGACGGATTTGCCTTCGCCCCTACCCGCAACCATGAGGTGATTCCCCCTGACGAATACGATAAGCTGCCGGAAGAGGAAAAACGGCGGGTGGAAGCTATGATCGCCGGGCTGCAGGAACGGCTGGAAAAAATCCTGCGGCAGATGCCGCAGTGGCGGAAGGAACGGCATGAACAGGTCAAGCAGCTCAACCGCGAAACCACCCTGTCAGCCGTTGTTCACCTGGTGAACGAGTTGAGGGAAGCCTACGCCGACCTGCCCGAGGTGCTGAAATACCTCGACCTGGTGCAGCAGGACATGGTCGAGAACGCGGACGATTTCCGCAAGCAGGAGGAATCCGCCACTTTCGCCGGTATGACCATGGTGACGCACCAGACCTTCCACCGCTACCAGGTGAACGTGCTGGTGACGCACGACGCAACGCCCGGCGCGCCGATCGTCAGCGAGGACAACCCGACCTACAGCAACCTGGTCGGGCGGGTCGAGCATACCGCCCAGTTCGGCGCGCTGGTGACCGATTTCACCATGATCAAGCCGGGCGTGCTGCACCGGGCGAATGGCGGCTATTTGCTGCTGGACGTGCGCAAGGTGCTGGTGCAGCCCTTTGCCTGGGAGGCCCTGAAGCGGGCATTGCAATCGCGCGAGATCCGCATCGAATCGCTGGGGCAGATGTACAGCCTGGTCAGCACCGTGTCGCTGGAGCCCGAACCGATTCCGCTGGACACCAAGGTGGTCCTGTTCGGCGACCGGCTGTTCTATTACCTGCTGCAGGAATACGACCCGGAATTCGACGAGCTGTTCAAGGTGGCGGCGGATTTCGAGGATCGCATCGAGCGTAGCGCCGACACCCATCTGCTGTACGCCAGGCTGATTTCCACGCTGACCCGCAAGGAGGGCTTGCAGCCGTTCGACCGCGGCGCGGTGGCGCGGGTGATCGAGCACAGCGCGCGCCTGGCCGGCGATGCGCAGAGGCTTTCCACCCACATGCGCAGCGTGGCTGACCTGCTGCTCGAGGCCGATTACTGGGCGCGCGAGGCCGGCCGCGAAGTGGTGGACACCGCCGCCGTGCAGCAGGCGATCGACACCCACATTCACCGGCAGGACCGGTTGCGGGCGAGGCTGTACGAGGAGATCCTGCGCGATACCCTGATGATCTCCACCGAGGGTGCTGTGGCGGGGCAGGTGAACGGGCTTTCCGTGATCGAGCTGGGCGAGTTCGCTTTTGCCCAGCCGACCCGGATCACGGCCACCACCCGGCTCGGCGACGGGGAGCTGGTCAACATCGAGCGCGAGGTGAAGCTCTCCGGCGCCATCCACTCCAAGGGCGTGCTGATCCTGTCCTCGTTCCTCGCCGCGCGCTACGCCAGAAACCAGCCGCTGGCGTTCTCCGCCAGCCTGGTGTTCGAGCAGTCCTACGGCTTCGTCGAGGGCGACAGTGCTTCCCTGGCGGAATTGTGCGCGCTGCTATCCAACTTGGCGGATGCGCCGATCAGGCAGTCGCTGGCGGTGACCGGGTCGGTGAACCAGTTCGGCCAGGTGCAGGCGATCGGCGCGGTCAACGAAAAAATCGAGGGCTTCTTCGATATCTGCGCGGCGCGCGGGCTGACCGGCGAGCAGGGGGTGCTGATCCCCGCCGCCAACGTGAAACATTTGATGTTGCGTCGGAATGTGGTGGAGGCCGCCGAGGCCGGCCGGTTCCGGATCTATGCCGTGGAAAATGCCGATCAGGCGGTAGCCCTTCTGACCGGCGTGCCGGCGGGGGAGGCCGATGCCTCCGGAAATTACCCGGAGGGCAGCGTCAATCGCCGGGTCGCGGCAAGGCTGGCGGAATTGTCTGAAATCAGAAAGTCGTTCGCCCGGCAGATTAAAGAAACGGTGGGAAAAGAGAAGGAAAGGGATTAGCCTTCTTCGATTTTCACCGTATGCCGTACTGATTTCTCCAGCTTCGGCAACGTGATCTCCAGCAAGCCGTCCTTGAACTTCGCCTTGGCTTTGCTGCCATCGATCCCCGCCGGCAGGGAAATTGATTTCCTCCGCGTCCTTTGCAGTTCAATAGCTTTTTCTAAGTTTAAAAGTCGATTTCTGGCGATGAAATATTGGCCTTAGTATCGGGTGTTGTTTTGGCCTCTGATTTTGGCCTGATACATGGCGGCATCGGCTTTTTCCAGCAATGACATGCCGTCGGCACCGTGGTCGGGGAACAGCGCGATGCCGATGCTAGCGCTGACTCCGATTTCTTGAGACGCCAGGGTAAACGGTTCATGCAGGCAGTGCAGGATTTTTTTGGTGACGCCTTCGGCGCTGTTTTCGCTGGACAGTTCATACAGCAGGATGACGAACTCGTCGCCGCCGAGCCGGGCCACAACATCGCTTTCCCGCACGCACTGGGTCAGCCGTTGAGCGACCTGCTGCAGCAGGATATCGCCGCTGCCGTGGCCGAGCGTGTCGTTGATCTGCTTGAATCCGTCCAGATCGAGAAACAGCACGGCGATGGACTGCTTATGGCGCTGCGCCAAGGCAATCGCGCCAGCCAGCCGCTCGTTGAAAAGCACCCGGTTCGGCAGCCCGGTCAGCGAATCGTGATAGGCGAGATATTCGAGCTGGGCTTCCCCCCGCTTTTTTTCGGTGATGTCGCTGAACAGGTGGATGTAGTGGGTGATTTTGCCGGCTTCGTTGGTGGCCGTGGTGACGGTCAGCCATTCCGGGAACATTTCGCCGCCCTTGCGCCGCCCGCGGATTTCTCCTTGCCAGCAGCCTTCCGCAAAAATTTTCTCGCGTATCTTGGCTGAGGAAAGGACATCTTCCTGGTAGGAGAAGAGAAAGCTGGATTTTTTCCCCGCCATTTCTTCCGCCGAATAGCCGGTTATTTCCGTGAATGCCTGATTGACACTGAGGATGTTCATCTGGCTATCGGTGATCAGGATGCCTTCGCGGCTGAACTCGAACACTTTGGCGGCGAGTTCTTTGGCATCGCCGCCGTAGCGGCGCAAGCGAGGTTTCCTGCGCATGAATTTCGCCACGCCCGCCTTCTTTTCCGTGTTTTTAGTCGATGCGGTCATAACGTTGGAGCCGGCTTCGGTCGAGGGTTCGCTGCGAGAAATTTCGGTGCTTTTCTCACGAGAAAGCGCGTCGCTGTTTTTCATGACCCGATTCTCCGCCGTGCGCCCGGGTTGCTGGCTGTTGCCGGTTGCGGCATTGGGATGGAATCGGTCAAGGAGGGTGCGGTTGCCTTGGTGATCCCGGATATCCGGGGTTGTTTCATGACTTGAATCTCCATAAGGCCAACAGGACGAGCAGTTTTTGTTTGTCGATTCGTAACGGTTGCGGACTGCACTGCTTGGCATCAGCATCCGGCTGACCGCCGGGGGCGGGACTGGCCTGTGAGCAGGATTTAGTCGCGCCACGGTTTGTTTCAAGCCTGTCGGTGCTGTCCAGGTGCAGTACCGGGCGTGTGTAGTCTTTCTCCTGCACCTGCGAGGCGCTTGGCTCTCCCGATGCGCTGCCGGAAATGGGGATGATCGTGTCCGCGTCTGCCAACACGCCGAGCGTTACGCCAGTGAGCAGGATGACCATGACTACGGTGATGCCAATCATCATCTTGACCAGTTGGGGTGGTTCGGTTGGATGGTTCATGATCTTGCTCCTTCCATTAGGAAGCACCGAGTCAAAGACCCGGAGCAGATCCGTCATGTGGGCAACGCCGAAATTCCACCTGTTTTACGATTCGGTTGCCGAGAACGGGGCCGGCGATACGGATCTTGCTCGACTGCGGCTCCGAAAATTACGACAGTATTTTTGTGGCTTTGCAGACCCAACGGGTCTATGTCAGACACCTGAACCGATGCTCCGATCCTGCGATAGCTTGCAGCCGCATCCAAGCACTCCTGCCGTCCGCCGAGGTGTCCGCACTGGCGGTGAGTCGATCCGGCTGCCTCCGGCGGGAGAGATCGTGCGGCGGTGCTTCGCGGACGCTGATTGCATTCTCTTTAGCGTGTGCTTTGGCGGGAGCGAGCAAGAAGCCGAGCGCGAAACTGGTTGCGGCAACAGTGGCATATGCGGACGCGACGGCTGCGATGATCGTGATTTTGCTCATGCCCTTATCTCCTGCTTGTCGTTATGGCGATGCCGCTTGACCGGGTGTTGGGCTGGCCCGGGCCGGTGCGGCGGACACTTCCCGATTCGTCCCACAGAATGACCGCGATAATCTGCGCTGCCGGCGTGTCCCAATAAAAGTTTTTGTCGCAGGAAGCGCTAAGCGCTTCACCGCTCAAGGAAGTTGGTAGCACTCCCCCGGTCAGCCACGCGTCCGAACCGGATTCGGGATGGGCTCCGGTTACTCCATGAGCGACAGTCGCAAACGGAAACGTAATCGGAAAAATTGCCGGGCATAAAGCGTGGCGCCGCAGTGGGTGGCTGGTTGATGCTGCTGCCCGGGTGCAATCTGTGCTCATGACGGATCTCGCTTGATTTGGCTCTTGTCTGGAATATATAGCAAGCGCCATGCCAGGAGAATAACGTGATGTAATCTATGTGTTTTTTGAGAGACATAAAACCCTGGTTGTAACGATCCTGTTACAACCAGCCAGGATTGGGACTTTAAAATCGATCTAGCCATTTGAATTGTTGGTGTTTTTCTGTCTTGTAACGATTTTGAGGCAACAGGTTCACGCGTTGAGCCGATTCTCCATGCGATATCGGTGTCAAGGCGCGAGCGCGATTTCAATCGTGGCGATGATGCCATTCCAGTTGCTCCGGCGCTGGAACCCTATCTGCGGATTGCCATGGGAAAAAATAATGAAAAAAAAGGCAACCGGCAACCTGACGCAGGCTGCCGATGGATGATGAAATGGCGCTTGGCCGCGTTCACATCATTCCATGGGCGTGATGCAGGCCGCATTTTTCCATCAGGCGGTACAACGTCACCCTGGATACACCGAGTTCCTGCGCCGCCTTGGAAACATTTTTGTGAGTACGCCGCAGCGCGGTTTGTATGGCTTCGCGTTCGGCAGTCGATCGCACCTCGTCCAGGGTCAGCATGTGCCTTCCGGAAGCCCGACGCTCGAGGCCAAGGTCTGCTGGCGTGATCAGGCGGTTTTCGCACATGACCATGGCACGCCGGATGCGGTTGATCAGCTCGCGCACATTGCCGGGCCAGTCGTGGTCACTCATTATCCGTATTGCCTCCCTGGTGAATCCTTGGACATTCCGGCATTTTTCGGCGGCAAATTTCTTGAAAAAGAATCTGGCTAGCAGCTCAATATCCCCTTGGCGGTCACGCAGGGCCGGCATTTTCAGGTCGAGCACATGCAGCCGGTAATACAGGTCTTCACGGAAGCGCCCTTCCTTTACAGCCGTTTCCAGATCCACATGGGTCGCTGCGATGACGCGGACATCCACATTGATGTGCTCGGTGCCGCCAACGCGCTCGATGGTTTTTTCCTGCAAAAATCGCAGCAGATTAACCTGCATGTCCATGGGCAGGTCGCCGATTTCGTCGAGAAAGATCGTGCCGCCGGCGGCGGCTTCAATGTGTCCGATTTTGCGCTGGGCAGCCCCGGTGAAGGCGCCTTTTTCGTAGCCAAACAGTTCCGACTGAATCAGGTTGGGCGGCAGCGCGCCGCAGTTTACCGCCACGAATGGGCCGCCAGACCGGCTGGATCGCTCGTGGATGGCCGTAGCGCCAAGTTCCTTTCCCGTGCCGCTTTCACCGGTGATGAGTACGGGTGCATCGACGCCTGAGATCTTGCGCAGATTGGAGAATAGCGCCAGCATGGCCGGACTTGCGCCGACCATTTCGTCCTCGCCGGGGTATTCGTCACCCTGGATCAATGGCTTGTGCGGAATGCTTGCCATGCCGTAAGCGTGACCCAGAATTGGCAGCAGGCGTTTACTGTCGGCGGGAAGGGTATGGTAGTCGTAAAAGTTCTCCTGGATCATCTGGCTGATGTCCTCGTTTTGCATTTGGGAGGGGGGCAGCAGGGCGATCCATTTCATTGGGCCACCCGTTGAAATCAGGTTCTCGCCGAGGAAATCGATATTGTTCGTGGAGTCGAACAGCGCCAGACCGACATGAAAGCGCTCGGAATTGATCATGACCCTGGCTTCGTCCGGATTTTCGGTAACTTGGGCATTCCATCCCGCTGCCCGGATGTCCGATAGCAGTACGGGTTGCGTATGGGGTGGTGTGAGATAGAGTAAGTTTCGGGTTTCCATTTTTTTGCTCATCCATAATCTGCAATTAGCCACAAATGATGCAAATGCCCTTCAAATCTCATGATGAGCATGACTGAAACCAATCTGGTCCAGGCATGTTGCGTGCTCATCCGGTTATGCAAAAGCGTTGAGTATCCGCGATTGTCTGTTAACGGGTTTCCCGTGTTTTACCTTGCTTATGCCGCTTTTACATATTCATCGATCATTTGCCTTTTCTCTCTTTCCAGTGCTGCCAGATCGATGCCGAAAAACTCCAGCAGGAGTTTTTCCTTGCTGGCATGAATAGGGATGTACCATGAATACTGCGGTTTGTATGGCTCGCACAGGCTCAGCCCTTTCTGCTTTTCGGCCCATTCAAGGAAGCTGGCGATAGCGTGCGTCAAGTCGGAGACGTGTTCGAATTTATTGTTCAATGGGTATTTGGTGTCTGACATGATCTGAATTTCCTCGATTCGAAAAAAGTGATTCATTAAGTTCATGCATGGTTGGTTAGCGCAGTGGATAGACATAGGCCTCAGCGCCCAGCCAGTCATTTTCTCCCGCGCCGAATCCGTGATTTGCGCCGGCGTCTAACCCGATCGTTGTGGCAGCATGGCGGCGCGTCTCTTCGACGATGGATGGAGGCGGCGGAATGATCTTTCTGCCGGTCAGAAGAGCTCCACAGTTGGCAAAGCGGCTGGTTTTCTGGTTGTTCTTGTTGGGCACGCTATTCTCCAATCTCATCGCTTTAAAAAAGACGTTATCAAGAGCTCAGGCGGCCTTGAGAAAAGTTGCACGTCGTACTTCCAACCTGTTTCACCAGGTCGGCGAAAGGGTCGATCTGCAATGGCCGGCAGAGAAAATTCCCTTGCATGACATTGCATCCTTCGTTGTATAGCAGCATCATCTGGCTGGCGCACTCCACACCCCATGCCACCACGTTAAGCTCCAGCTTTTCCGCCAGTGACTTTACGGAGCCGACAATTTCAGCTGCGTCGCGCTCCTTGGCGAAACGCCAGAAGAACGGGCAGTCGATCCAGATGGCGGTGACTGGAAAGTGTTTTGGATAAGAAAGGCCGGATCGGTCCGAACCAAAATCGCGGATGGCGATGCCGACACCGGTGTCGGCCAGCTTTTGCAGTGCCGGGGCCATGGCCTGGTAATTCCCCAGTAGCATACTTTCGGCAACGCCGAATTCGATTTTCTCCGGCTGGATGCCGGTTTCCATCAGGGATTCCCGGACACATCCAGCCAAATGCGGGCTCATCAGTTGACGTGCCGAGAGCCGGATAGTCGTGTGCACGGCAGGCAGGCCAAGCTGGCTCATGGAGCGGAGATTTACGCAGGCTTGCCGTACCGCCCATTCGGACACCACCTTTTCCATGGCCGTGCCGCCGATCAGCGCAGCGAGCGCACTATGCGAAACGACTCCAAATTCTGGGTGTGCCCAGTGGATCAGCGCTTCCACCCCGGTGATTTTTCCATTGCCCATATTGATCTGCGGTTGGTAACGCAGGCGTAGTTCCCCAACCTCGATGGAACTGTTCAATTCGTCCTGGGCGCATTTCAGAATGAATTCTTCTGCTGCGGTATTGATGTCGTTTGACTCCATGGCCAGTACTCCATGGTTGCCGAGTCGGGTGCCTCGGTCGGCGGACAGGTGCTTTTCTCCAAATTGCATCATCATCGTTACTCCCATGTGGATGGCGATTTCGCGCTATGCGCGGGCGCTGCGGATCGCCAACAATAAACAACGAATGGATTAGGCGGGTGCTAGGCCTACTGGTTGGAGTGCCGCGAATGCTGGGCGGCGAAAGAGGCGTTACTGAGGTGTTGCATTCGGGCGGGTGCGGAGCCCTGAAAAAATCTTTATATCTTTATTAAACCTAAAAAAAGCAATTCAGCCACGGATTAACACAGATATACACAGATTATCAATGAGTTACCATTCTCATTCCAATCACCTTTTGGGTGAGGTGAAAATCCTCAACAACACATTGTTTTGTCTGTGTTAATCCGTGTTTATCTGTGGATAAAAGAGGTTTTAAGGTTAAATTCTTGGTAGATTACCGTCTGGACGACACTTTCTGTTCGGCGGTGATGCCTGTTTCACTGGGTTTCATGGGCTGCATCTGGTTGGCGAATTCGATGGCCCGTATCAGTTCCTCTGCAACATCTTTAATCTTGCGTCGTTGCGAACGGGCGTAATCCCGCAGGACATCAAACGCACTGTGACGATCGAGGTGTTCGCGTTCCATCAGGATGCCGACCGCTATGCTGGTTTCCCGACTGTTTGCCAGAGCGGTGCTGAGCTGCGTCTCGGTTTCACGCAGCTGGCCCAATTCCTTGCCGCGGGCGAGCGCAGCCTCGATGGCCGGAACGATTTGCGAGATGTCGACCGGCTTGACGAGGTAACCCATGGCGCCATGTTCGGTGGCCTGTTTGACGATGTCTGCATCGCCGTAGGCTGTCAGGAAGATGAATGGGATCATGGTCTGGGCGCGCAGCGATTTTGCTACCTCCAGGCCCGAGATCCTGGGCATGTTCACGTCGAGCAGGACCACGTCCGGGTTCGTTTCCAGCGCAAGCTTCAGGGCGGTCTCGCCGGACGCAGCCTCGGCAACTTCGTAGCCCCACTGGCGAAGGCCTTTGGCCAGTGTCGCAAGCACCAGGCGGTCGTCGTCGACCACCAATACACGGGTTTTATGCTGCTGCGTACTATCTCTGAACATTTCATTCTGTTGCATCGGTCATCTCCCTTCAGTGCGGTACTACAATCGGCGGAGATACGTCCAGCACCGTTTCCACGCCACCGTTGGCAGCCATGATCCTCAGACTGGCGCCTTCCACGGGCAGCAAGGAGTGGACCAGGCTGAGACCGTTGCCGGTTTCCTGGCTGCGCTCGAAATTGAACCCGAGGGGCAGTTTTCCCTGGTTGAAAATTCTGACCTGGGCGGCCTTGCGGGCACTCGTTACGCCAATCCGGATAATTCTTCTGCTTTCTTCTCTGATGGGGGAATGCTTGACTGCATTCATGATCAGCTCGTTCAGGATCAGAGCGATGGCTACTGCTTCGCTTTCCGATATCTGCGCCGGCATGGCTGAATCCGCCATGATGCTGGGCACGATTTGGGCGTTGGTCAGATCGCCCACGGTGCTGGCGATGCTGGATACCATGTCGCACAAGTTGACCCGGCTGCCCGCCTGTTTGCCCTGCAATCCGTGGATAGCCGCCACGGCCTGTATTTGTGTGATGGCTGTATCCATGATGGGTCGTATTTCCGGGTGTTCGTTGGCATGCTGGCGCAACAACCCGGCTACGCCCTGAAGATGGTTTTTGATGCGATGGTGAACTTCCCGCACCAAGGTATTGCGCAAACTTATCGAGTCGTCTGCATGGTCGCAATCATGGGCCTGATGTAATTGCACGTTGTAACCTCCATGATACAAATTATCCGGTGCCGGGCCGGTATTGAAGCACTGGCGCGGCATCGTTATTGGTGACGAGTTGTAAATGTAATGCAATCAGAAGGTCAAATATATAAGCACAATTCGTAATCGCTACTAAAACAAATGCTTATTGATTGTGGGGGTATTCGCCTTAACTTTGCACGCGTTGTGCGTCGCAACATAACGGCGGTTTTATGGCGTGTGATCAGGCGTGATCAAGAGAGTAAAGCAGATTTATGACGATATTATGAAACCTGATTTTTCCTGCTTGGCATCGAGCGGCTGGTTCGGTCGGATCAGGGCTGGATGATGCCCTGTTGGATGGCCAGCCTGACAAGCTGGACGGTATTCTGGACGTCCAGCTTTTTCATGATGTTGGTATGATGGACCCCAGCGGTTTTTGGGCTGATGGAGAGGATTTCGGCGATTTCGATGACCGAATGGCCTTCCGCCAGCAACTGGAAAAGCTGGAACTCCCTCACTGAAAGTGAGCGTATCGGGTCATCGGGCGGGTTTGTGCGCCAGCGCATGAGGCTGGGGATGTATTTGGGGTCGACGAACAGGTTGCCCTTGGCGACCTCCCGTACCGCATCCACCATTTGTTTAACGCCGGACTGCTTGGTGATATAACCCATGGCGCCCGCCTCCATCAATCGCAGAATCAGGGTTGCGCTGTCATGCATGGTGAACACCAGAATGCGCGCCTCCGGATTTTTAGCCCGGATTCGGCGCAGGGTTTCCAGTCCGCCGATGCCCGGCATGTTGAGGTCGAGTATCGCCACGTCCGGCAGGTGTTTCTGATAGAGTTCGCATGCCGTTTCGCCGTCGCTGGCTTTCGCCACCACCTTGATGCCGGGTGTCTTGTCCAGCAGGCGGCAGTAGCCATCCAGCACTACCGGGTGGTCGTCGATCAACATCACCGTGATGATGTCTTTTGTCTTCGAAACGGGAAGATTCATTTATCATGCTCCGATTGGGTCAGCGGTAGTTTGACATCGATGCGCACGCCCTGCCCGGGCTTGCTAGTGAAGGAAAATTCCCCTTCCGCGGCAATTGCGCGTTCCCGCATCCCCAGTAATCCCAGTCCCATGCTGGGCAGATGCATATTCATATTCATTCCCTGGCCGTTGTCTGCTATCGACAGCAGGATATGGTCAGGTTCGCGGCGCAGGCGGATGGATACCTGACTGGCACCCGCATGGCTGGAGATGTTGGCTAGCGCCGCCTGAACGGTACGGTACAGCGTAATATTGGTGACCTCGTTCAGGTCATTTAGAGCGCCTTCCAGCGTAAGCTCGCAGTAGACATCCGGGTGGTGGGTGCGCCATTGGCCGACTATCTCCTCCAGGCTGTCTGCCAGGCCGAGTTGGTCTAGCACAACCGGGCGCAGGCGGCGCAGGATGCGGCGAACCACATGGTGAATCTGGTCGGCGCCGCTGACGATGGCTTGCGCGCTTTCCTCGCAGTTTGCACAGGTATCCGGATTCTTGATGGACACGCAGTGGATCGACTGTGCATCAGCCTGGATCGCGGTCAGCCATTGTCCCAGTTCGTCGTGCAACTCGCGTGAGAGATGGCGGCGTTCGAGCTCCTGCACGGTGAACAAGCGCCGAGTCAGGCGGCGGTTCTCCTGCAGCAGTTTTTTGGTGCGCATTTCGGCCTGCCTGAATAGGGTGATATCGGTCATCACCGTCCGGCAGTTGCGGCTTCTGCCTGTGGCATCATGGCTGGCCGAGCTTTCCAGTCTTATGTCGCGTAATTTTCCGGCGGCCATGATTTTTGTCTCGATAACCACGTTGCTCGTGGAAGAGAGCACCTGATTCAAGTGTGCAAGGAACTGCCCGGTCTCGCCCGGGGCAAGCCAGTCCGCAAAAGGCTTTCCAACCACGTTTGCACGTTCCTGATCGAGAAGAATGGTGGCGGTTCGGTTGGTTTCCAGCACGCAGCCGTCTTCGTTCAGGGTTAAGCAGCCGACTGGGGAGAAATCGTAAAGATAGGCATAGCGGTCACGCGCTTCTTCCATCTGATCCTGAGTTTTTCGCAGATCGAGGATCTGCATTTCCAGCTGGATCTGGTGCGCCTTCAACTTGTGCAGCATGTGCGCTTCGCAGTTCATTAACCGCAGCTCGGACTGTGAAATTTCGTCGATCAGTTCCAGCTTGGTTCGTTTTTCGAGATCGTCGACACGTTGCTTTTTGGTGTCGTCGCTCATGACATTTCCAAGTTTTCCATTTTCTTAAATATTTGATGGAGGCGGATTTATCTGCTTTTTGAGGCGTGTTGTCATCTCAATAGAGATAGTTTATTAACTGTATGTAACATTTGATAAGATGCAACTAAAAAACCTTTTGCACAATAGGGAAAATGCTTAGATTTTGATCAGAAGTTGGCGAAGAACTTTGAAATGGGTGAACAGCAACGCTGTAAACTAGCTATCGTAGCGATTCCCGGCGGGTTTATGCTTGTTCGCGCTGAATACAGATATGACCCTCACTGAACTTAAATATATCGTCGCCGTCGCTCGTGAGCGACACTTTGGCCGTGCGGCGGAAGCCTGCCACGTCAGCCAGCCGACCTTGAGCGTGGCGGTGCGCAAGCTGGAAGAGGAGCTTGGGGTAACTTTGTTCGAGCGCGGCGCTAGCGAGGTATCGCTGACACCCCTCGGCGAACAGGTCGTGGCCCAGGCTCATCGCGTGCTGGAGGAGGCGGAAGGGGTCAAGCGCATCGCTTCGCAGAGTAAGGACCAACTGGTGGGGCCGCTGCGTCTGGGCGCCATTTATACCATCGGGCCTTATCTCCTGCCGGAGCTGATTCCGATCCTGCGCGAGCGGGCGCCGCAGATGCCGTTGCTGATCCAGGAAAATTACACGCTCAAGCTGGCTGATCTCCTCAGGCGCGGCGAGCTGGATCTGGTGGTTCTGTCGTTGCCCTTTGCCGAAGCCGGTATTGTCACCCGGGCCGTGTACGACGAGCCGTTTCGCATCGTTCTGCCGAACGGTCATGCCTGGCTCAAAAACGAGGAAATCCCCGCCGCCTTGGTGGGTGAGGAGGATGTGCTACTCCTGACCAGCGGCAACTGCTTTCGCGACCAGGTGCTGCAGGCATGCCCGGCGCTCAACCGCGGCAGCAACGGCATCCAGAAGACGCTAGAGGGCAGTTCGCTGGAAACTATCCGCTACATGGTGGCTTCCGGGGTGGGCATTACCGTGCTGCCCTCGACCTCGGCGGATTCAATTCCCGAGCATAATCGCCTGCTTGCCGTGCGCCCGTTTGCTGCCCCCGTTCCCAGTCGCCGCGTGGCGCTGGCGTGGCGCAAGAGCTTTCCTCGCCCGCTGGTGGTGGAGGCGGTGTATCAGGCGATCCTGGCCTGCAATTTGCCGAGCGTGAGCAAGCTGGACGAACCCGCTGTTGTGTCGCAAGCGGCATCATAGTTAATGGCTATCACATATATCGTAACAATCAATTAGACCTATCTTCTGCGTTTCTCTACCATGCGAATCGTGTACTCAACGCACGATGATTAAAACCGTAAAGGAGAAACCAGATGCAAGCGCCAACCACGATCCAGAATATTGAAGCCGCCTTTGCCGGCGAATCGATGGCTCACACCAAGTACCTGTTCTTTGCCAAAGTTTGCCGCGCTGCAGGCGATGTGGTGACTGCCAGGGTGTTCGAGGAAACTGCTGCCCAGGAAGTGCAGCATGCTTTGGGACATCTTGATCTGCTCTACCCGGCAGGGTCCATGACGCCCGCCAGGTGCCTGGAAATGGCGATTGCCGGCGAGACTCACGAATACACCGAGATGTACCCGTCCTTCCGCCATACCGCTGTGGAAGAAGGCAACCAGGCTGCGGTGGCGGAAATCGACGAGCAGATTGCCGAATCCAGGGAGCATGCCCACCAGTTCAGGGTCACTCTGGAGAAAGCCGCCAAGCGCTTTGCGGCATTGGCCAAGGTAGAAGAGAAGCACGCCAACCACTACCGCGATACGTTGGCCAAGATTGAAGTGAACCTAACAACGGCAATTGCTTAACCGCAGAGGCGCGGAGACGCAGAGGAATAAGTGGGTTACAACAATTTTCTGTCTCTCCAAATGGGTGAGGTCGTGCAATGCTATAACTCATTGTTTTTTCTCAGCGCCTCTGCGTCTCTGCGGTTCAACTGAGTTTTTTTAGGGTGAAATAACCTGACCATTTAATGATTATCAAGGAGCTGAAAATGAAAGTATGGAAATGTATCGTATGTGGCTTTGTTTACGACGAAACCGTGGGTGATCCGAAGGAAGGTATTCCTGCCGGCACGCGCTGGGCAGATGTGCCGGAGAGCTGGGCCTGCCCTGAGTGCGGCGTCGCCAAGGCCGACTTCGAAATGGTGGAGATCTGATCATGAACCAGCCGCCCGTGGTCATTATCGGCAGCGGGCTTGCGGGCTTCACCGTGGCCCGCGAGTTCCGCAAGCTGGACGGCGAGGCGCCCCTGGTAATGCTTTCATCGGATCACGGCGGGTTCTACTCCAAGCCCATGCTCTCCAATGCGTTTGCCCAGAAGAAGGATGCCGATGCGTTGCTCGGCAAAAGTTCCGTCCAGATGGCGGAGGAGCTCAAGCTGGAGATTCGTGCGCACGCCAGGGTGACGGCTATCGATGTCGCGCGGAAGCAGTTGACGGTGAATGGCGAAACGGTGCCTTACGGCAAGCTAGTGCTGGCCATGGGCGCCGACCCCATCCGTTTGCCGCTGCACGGCGACGGGGCGGATGCGGTGTTGTCGGTGAACGATCATGCCGACTACCGGCGCTTCCGCGAGGCCATCGAGGGGAAGAAGGATATCGCCATTCTCGGTGCCGGGCTGATCGGCTGCGAGTTTGCCAATGACCTCGTCGGGGCCGGCTACAACGTGCATGTCATCGATCTTGCCCCGCAGCCGCTGGGGCGCTTGTTGCCGCCTGCCTCCGCGGCATTCATGCAGCGCAAGCTGGAAGCGGCGGGGATAATCTTCCACCTCGGCACGACCACCCAGCAGGTGGAACACGCCGGTGAAGGGTTCCGCATGACGCTGTCCAACGGAGTAACCCTGGCGGCCGACGTGGTGCTGTCGGCGGTCGGGCTGCGGCCGCGGAACGCACTGGCAGAATCTGCGGGGATCAAGGTCAATCGCGGCATCGTGGTGAATGCTTCGTTGCAGACCAGTGACGAGGATGTCTACGCCCTGGGCGATTGCGCGGAAGTGGAGGGCAGGGTGCTGCCGTTCGTGATGCCGATCATGCAGGCGGCGCGCGCCTTGGCCCCTACCCTGGCCGGCACCGCTACCCAGGCGCGCTACCCGGCCATGCCGGTGGTGGTGAAAACCCCGGCCTGCCCGGCCGTGGTGTCGCCGCCGGATATGGGTGTGCATGGCGAGTGGCAGGTTGAGGAAGTGGACGATGGCGTCAGGGCTTTGTTTCGCAGTGCGGATGGAAAGCTGCTCGGTTTCGCGCTGCTGGGCACCGTGACGGTGGAAAAGAACGCACTCACCGCGCAGTTGCCGCCGGTGATGGAATAGCGATTGCATTTTTAAACCTAAAAAACGCTGCTATCCACAGATGTACACGGATGTACACGGATGTACACAGAATCAGGTCGTATTAGCAGAGGACGTAAAGCCTATAGACTCTCTTCGAGTAGCAAACGGCTTATGCTCATCCATTTGTTTTATCTGTGTTAATCCGTGTCAATCTGTGGATAAACTGTTCTTTTACAGTTTGATTTGAAATGGAATTAGAGCTTCTGGTGGCTGCCGTCGCAGGTTACGCCGCTGGCGCTATGCTTGCAGCCGCAAAAATAAACCGTGCCCGCTTTTTCTGCCTTGTGTTCAACAGGAGCGAAATCGCTGCCCTGGTGGCTGCCATCGCAAAACGGCTGTGTCGCGCTTTTGCCGCAGGAACACCACCAGTAGCTCTTGCCGGCTTCGACTTCCACGGCAAAGGGGGATTTTTGGGCGATAACGGGTTGCTTGCCTGACATTGTAAAACTCCTTTTTAAGATGATGACCTGCTGAAAATCGTGGGAACCAATATTGTCGGCTGCCGCTTATTCCTTGACTGCCTCGACGGGGATGGTCAGGGTCACTTCGTCGCTCACGTAGGGAGCGCTTTTCTCGGCGTTGAATTCGGAACGCTTGATTTTGGTGGTGGCGTTGGCGCCGCAGGCGTCTTTCTTGAGCATCGGGTGGGGCATGCAGTGGAAGGATGTCACGGTGAGCGTCACCGGCTTGGTCACGCCCTTGACGGTCAGGTCGCCATCCACGGCGACCAGTTTGTCGCCATCGAATTTCATGCTGCTGGACTTGAAGGTGATGGTCGGGTACTTCGCGGTATAAAAGTAATCCTCGCCCTGGATGTGCTCATTGAACAGCGCATAGCCGGTATCCACGGATTTGGCATCGATCACCACATCGACAGAGCCGGTCTTGGCGGCTCGGTCCAGGGTGATCTTGCCGCTGGTTTTGTCGAAGCGGCTGACCTGGGTGGAGTAGCCCAGGTGGTTGTACTCGAAGCGCGGGAAGGTATGCGTGCCGTCGATGACATAGGTTTCCGTCGCAGCGAAAGCGGCGGATGACAGGGAAGCGGCAACGGCGAGCATGGCGAGTTTTTTCATGGTATTTCTCCTGTTGAGGGTGGGGACTACTTCAAGACGAAATGGAACTTGACCAGGACTTCATCGGCAACCACCGAGGTGTCGCTCCACACGCCGGAGCCGATGCCGTAATCTAGGCGTTTCAGCGGAAAGGCTCCGTCCAGAATCAGGACGCCCTTTTCTTGTTTGAGGGTGAAAGGAGCACGCGTTTCCAGGGTCTTGCCCTTGATGGTCATCTTGCCGAAAGTTTCGAAGCGGCCGTCGCCGAGCGCCTTGACCGCGCTTGAGACAAAGCTCGCTTTGGGGAATTCGCGGGTGTTGAACCAGCTTTTGCTTTTGACTTCGTCGTTTGCCTCGGTGCTGCCTGCGTCGATGCTGGCCAGGTCGAGCTCGATCCGGGCGCGACCGGCTTCGGGTCTGGCCGGGTCGATGTTGATTTGCGCGGTGAATTTTTTGAAGGCACCTTCGACCGGCACGTTCATCTGTCTGGAAACGAAAGCGATGCTGCTTTGGTCGAGCTGTACGGCGCTCAGTTCGGCGCCGTCGGCGAAACTGGAAGAGAGCAGGCTGAGGATGGCAAGCAGGCGGATCATAGGGATTTCTCCTTGTCGAGGAAAGGCAGCATCCGGGCGAGGATGCCATCGCGGTCGATAAAATGGTGTTTGAGCGCGGCGCCGACGTGGGCGATAACCAGTCCCAGCATCCCGTAGTTCAGCAGCCGGTGTACTTCCTTGAGAAGATCCCCCAACGCCTTGTCCTTGCCGATCAGGTCGGGCAGCGGCAGCACGCCCAGGTATACGGTCTGGAAACCCTTGGCCGAGCTCATCAGCCAACCGCTGAGCGGAATCGCGAACAGCAGCACATACAGCAGGTGATGCAGCCCGTGCGCGGCGTATCGCTCCCAGGCCGGCATGGTGGAAGGCAATGGCGGCGGGGTGTGGGTTGCGCGCCAAGCCAGGCGTGCCGCGGTGAGCAGGAATACGGTGACGCCCAGCCACTTGTGATAGCTGAGCAACCTGAGTTTGAGCGGCGATAGAGCCAGGTCGCTCATGGTGAGGCCGAGCGGGAAGGCGGCGAGAATCAGGAAAGCGACCAGCCAGTGCAGGCTGATGGCTGTTCCGGTGTAGCGGGCTGGGGATGTCATGGCGTTTCTTTCATCATATAAAAAGATTAACCACGAATTTGCACGAATTAAACACGAATGTTCACGAATAATCAGTGGATTAGACCCGCTTTTTGGGTTTGCCTGTTTGGTGGTGCGATGTTTGTCTCTAACAATTCGTGTTTATTCGTGAACATTCGTGTCATTCGTGGTTAATCGCCGTTAAGGTTCATGCTGTTGCGTGCGCTGACCAGCGCCTCGCGCAGGCGGCGCAGAGACTTCTCCAGGTTGGCCAGTTCATCCGGCGAGAGTCCGACGAAAGCGCGCTGCAAATGAGCCAGGTGGTCCGGGAAGATGCGCTCGAACAGGTCTTCCCCCTGTGGGGTCAGTTGCACGGTCTGGCTGCGGCCGTCGCTGGGGGAGGCGACGCGCTGCACCAGTTTTTTGTCGGTCAGACGGTCGACCACGCCGGTGAGCGTCCCCTTGGTGATCAGTGTCTTTTCGCCCAGCTCCTTGAACGGCATGCCCGGCGTATTGCCGAGCGTGGCGATGATGTCGAACTGGGCTGGGGTCAGGTCGAGGGTGCGGATATGTGCTGCCGAATAGGCCTCGAAAGCCTGGTAGGCGCTGGCCAATTCACGCAGGGCGGGCAGGAATGGAGTGGGGTTCATGGTCAATAACAAGTCCTAGTTAGAAGCATAATAGTTCTAGCTAGGACAAAAATCAACCGCTGATTGATTTTTGCGAGTAGTGAACCCGTCATGAGTTGGCTACAGGGGTTGAATTATTCGGCATTACAGGGGTCAAATTTGCTATAAATAAAGAATCTGGAGGAGGTGAATCATGCAACTCAAGGCCCAAACCGGTGCGTCAATTAGCTCCTGTTCGGAAGACGATGTTTGTGTCCCATTGACCTGTGATCTCTGCAAGGCCGAAATTCCGCCAAGTGCGGCGCTGACTTTTGAAGGCGCCGACTACACCGCCCACTTCTGCGGCTTGGGATGCATGGAAACCTGGAAGCTGAACCATCCCGCGAAGGATTCCAAGCCTTCAGTCTGAATGGTGGCCGGCATGTCACCAATTTCATTCAGGAACAGGGTGCTGCTATGGCATTGACTCGGCTGCGTTAAACAAGCAGGAAGGCTTGGAATATTTATGTACCTTCTTCCGGTGCTGAAATTTCGAGTTTTTTCATCTTCTCCCACAGGTTCTTGCGGGTAATGCCGAGGGCGGCGGCGGTTTCCTTGATGCGCCACTGGTGGGCTGTTAGCGCCTGTTCGATGTAGTGTCGTTCGGTGGTACGGAGGTGATGGGTAAGGCTGCCTACCGTCGCTTCTTCTTGTTCGTTGGAAGACAGCGCCTGGCCGAAAAGATCCTTGGCCGTGAGTACGGGGTTGGGGGAGAGGATGCAGGCGCGTTCGATGCAGTTACGCAGTTCGCGTACGTTGCCGGGCCATGAAAAAGTCACCAAGGCCTGCGTTGCAGCAGGGTGAAAGCTGTGCTGCGCTCTGGATTCGGCAGCGAATTCTTCCAGGAAGCGCTCAGCCAACCACAGGATGTCCTCCAGGCGTTCGCGCAGCGGTGGGACGGGGATATGGATGACGTGGATTCGATAGTAAAGGTCTTCGCGGAATTCCCCCCGTTTCACCATTTTTATCAGATCCTGGTGGGTGGCGCAGACCAACCTGATCTCCACCGGTATCGGCTTTTCACCTCCCACCCGCACGATGGTGCGCTCCTGGATAGCGCGCAACAGCTTGACCTGCATCGCGAGCGGCATGTCGCCGATTTCGTCGAGGAACAGGGTGCCCCCATGAGCCTGTTCGAAATAGCCTTTTTTCTCCCGGTTGGCGCCGGTGAAGGCGCCTTTTTCGTAGCCGAACAACTCCGCCTCAAGCAGGGATTCGGCCAGCGCGCCGCAGTTGACGGCGATGAAGGGGCGCTTGTCCTGCGGGTCACGCAAGTCGTGCAGGGCGCGAGCGACTCTTTCCTTGCCTACACCGGATTCGCCGGTAATCAGCACTGTTCCTGAGCTGGTTGCAACTCGTGCCAGCATCGCCTCGATTTCGCGCATGGTACTGGAAATGCCAAGTACGAACGCTTCGCCCAGCGGGGTTTGGCCGCGCTGGCAGAGATTGCGGATTTTATCGAGCAGGACGTTGACCTGGAATGGTTTGGTCAGATAGTCCTCCGCCCCCAGCTTGAGCAGGCGCACCGCGTCGTCGATCGCGCCGAAACCGGTGATGAAGATGAACGGCGGTAGCGCCATGCCGTCGGCCAGCAGTTCCTCGAACAACACCTGACCGTTGATGTCGGGCAAACGGATATCGCTGATCGCCACCTGGTAGCGCTTGCTGGCCAGCGTCAGCCGTGCTTCCTGCCCGGTGCGGAACCAGTCGCAGGCGTAGCCTTCCATTTCGAAGCGCTCCATCAGCGCTTCACCCATGATTTCGTCGTCCTCGATCAGGCAGATACGGGCGGGGGATGTACTCATGATTGTCGCTCCAGGGGTAGCCGCACGGTGAAACGGACGGTACCGGGCTCGTTTTCGGCGGCAATGCTGCCACCCAGTTGCTGTACGATCTGGTAGGTGACCCACAGGCCGAGCCCATGTCCGGTTTCCTTGGTGGTGGCGAAAGGCTCGAACAGGTGGGTCATCTGTTCGTCCGTCAGCGGTTTGCCGTCGTTGGAGATCGAGATGACCAGTTCCCGGTCTTTGAGCCCGATGTTACAGGCGACGTGGCCGCCTTCATGGGCGGCCTGGATCGCGTTCAGCAGCAGGTTGATCAGTATCTGGCGCACATCGGTGGCGGGCAGGGCAACTTCGCCTGCCAGTTCGTTGTGCCATTCCAGGTGCGGATTTTTTTTCTGCGTCTGGGGCTGAAGTAGCGTGCGCACGTCCTCGATGTCGTTCGGCGCAAGCGGGCGGCTCTGGGCACGTGCCTCCACCAGCAGGGCTCGCACCGTGTCGCTGATATGTATCAATCCCCGCTCCAGCATGCCTATCGTCTTCATCACGCGCGGGTCGATGTCCGGACGATGCTTGAGCGTATCCACGGCGGTCAGCATGCCACACAGGGGGTTGTTGACCTCGTGAGCGATGCCGGCCGCCAGCGATCCCACCGCAGCCAGCCGCTGGGATCGCACCATTTCGTTCTTCATCCGCTCGCTTTCCCGCAGTTCCTCCACCATTTCGCCGAACGCGGTGAACAGCCGCCCCAGTTCGTCCTGATAGGCATAGGCGTCAGGGTCGAGCGCATCCGGGATGCGTGTCCTGATTTCGCCCATGCGGGAAGACAGCTGCACCAGCGGCACCGCCATGCGGCGCCCCCAGTACCAGTTGATCGGCAACAACACCACTAGCACCAGCAGGGCAATGCCGCCGGCGCGCAGTGCGATCGCCCGGAAGCGCGGAACGGATACCGTTTTTGAATAAAGAATCAGCAGGGTGCCGAGCCGCTTTCCGCCGTCGGAAATGGGTGCGGCGACAAAAATCTGGTCGGAGCCTTCAATCTCGAAACTTTGGGTGGTTTCTTCTTTTACACCCTTCAGTTTTTCCGCCAGTTCCGCATAGTGCGGCCCGAAACGGCGGAAATCGGCCAGGGTGGGGTAGGTCTCGGGGAGGGTGGAAACGTAAACCCGCTCCTGGTTGTCCAGCAGGATCAGGGCGCTCGCCTGGACGGGATTTTCCGGCGTGGCGCCGTGGAATGGCGCATTGATGATCTCGAAGGCGCGCCAGACGTCGTCGTGTAGCATGGCCGGAAACAGTGTGTTGGAGAGTGTGCGCCCCAGGCTGTCGGCGCTGATGAGAACGTCCTGGCGCAGGTCGTCGTAGGCGCGGAACATCAGGGTCAGCCCCACTAGGCCGGCGGTGACCAGAATCAGCAGGCTGCCCCAGAGCGGAATCTTGGCGCGGAAGCTGAGATTGAACAGAAATTTTATCACTCGCCCAGGACCTTCATCATTTCGGTGACGCCCCGGTAGATGCCGGGATCGCCGGGCGTGAAGCCATCAAGGTTAAGGCGCTGCAGCAGCGCGGCGCCCTCGGCATTCTGCCCCATGCGGATTAATTCATCCTGCATGGCTCGGAAATCACCTTCGCTGACCGAATGGTGGGCGATGAAGGGTGGGAAGCCATACTCCGGGGAACGGGAAATGATGCGGGTGCGCGCGGTTAGCTCCGGCCTGACTTTAGCCAGAGTGTCCCACACAAAGCTGTCCACTGCGGCGCCTTGGGCGACGCCACTGGCTACCGCCTCAATGGCCTTGCGATGCGACCAGGTGAAGAAGGTACGGCTGAAAAAAAATTCCGGGTTTTCGCCCATCTGATGGAGCTGGTAACGGGGCACGAGGTAGCCGGTGTTGGAGTAGGGATCGGCATAGGCAAACACCTTGCCCCTGAGTTGGGCGAGGGACTGGGTGTGCGGATCGCGGGCGGAGACGATGAGGTATGAGCGGTACAGCGGCTTGCCCTGGTTGACGGGCACGGCCAGCAGCCGTACCTGATCCTTGAGATGCACGTAGGGATAGTCGCAAATCCAGGCGAATTCCAGCTTGCCCAGCCGCAGCAGATCCATGGTTTCCCGGTAGCTGTCGCGCTGGACGAACTCGATCCTATGTCCCAGCTTCTTTTCCAGATAGGCGCGCCAGTCCTCGAGCACGACGTGCTGATCGTTGAGGAAGGCCGGAGTCATGCCCACTCGCCACGCCGGGGTTTCGGCCAAAACGGGTGCAGCTACGCCCAGCACAGCAAAAACGGCGAGAATCCTCGATATATAGCGCAACATTCTGTTCTCCATTTTCCCGCATTATCATGAGCACGCGCCGAAGGCGCACTTCTTCCCCCTCGCCCACCTGTGGGAGAGGGCAGAGAGAGGGAAACCTGTTATGCCGTGAACGGCATGACAGGTTAGATAGTTCTTATCTGGTAACCCATTTCATTGCGGGTTACCAGATGGTGACCATATATTGTCAATTTCTCAAGATACTCCCCCGAATTCCACTTCGCTGCAACTGGGCTACGATCTCTAAACCATGTTAAAGGCCATAGGAGGTGGACCGGTTCTTGCAACGACACCGGCTATATTTTTTAATCTCTCGTGAACCTGATGCAATCCCAAGAATTGAAATCCTTCTACGGACTGTCCTTGTAGCAGGGAGCTTGCCTTGCCGTCCGCTCATTGCCGGCATCCTGTTCGCCCTGCGCCGTCAGCGCAGAGATATCAGATTCTCGACGGGTTACCGGAAGGTAACCGCGAAATTGCTATCGAATGCTTGAAGGTGCTACCCCGTTTGCTTGCCGAAGGCACCAACGCCGCCCCAAATGACTGTGCCTGCGATGTGAAAACCCCCGCAACCTGGCCGCCGATTTCTGTGGCACGATATTTGCGGATAGATCAGGCGTAAACGGATGAATGTCATTGAATAAATTTGAATAATTTAAGGTAAGTTATGCGCATTCAAAATCTTTTATCCTGGGTCGTGGCTGGTTTGATCTGTTTAACTGGCGTTGCCTGGAATGCCGGGGCGGTAGCCACGGAAATTGCCATTGGCAAACTGGACAATGCATCGTGCCAGAGCTGTCACAACGGGAAAAAAGAAGAAATAAAAGTGCCGGGTGCTGAAGGAGCGATGCGCGCCTTGCATGCGGTGAGTGACGATGGTTACGGAAAAAGTGTGCATGCCAAGATGGAATGCGTCGCCTGCCACACCGACATTACCGATAACGTCAGCCCGCACCAGAAGAGCGGCGCCAAAGCGCCCGATTGTGCGCAGTGCCACCAGGCCCTGTGGGACAAGGCGAAGCAGGCCGGCACGACCGGCGCCAAGCCGCGGCTGGAAACCGTGGCCAAGAACATCGAGGCGTACAAAAAATCTTTTCACGCCCGTCCAAACCAGGATGATCCGTCCCAAGTCAACGCCACCTGTACCCAATGCCACGACACGCACGGCTTCAACGTGCCGGCTGACAAGAAGAGCCCGCAATACGCCGCGTGGCGCAAAGAAGTTCCCGCCCTGTGCGGCGAGAAATGCCACGACGAGCAGCTCGAAACCTACACGGAGTCCGTGCATGGCAAGGAAGTTCTCGACAAGAACAATGCCAAGGCGCCTGTCTGCACTACTTGCCACACCAACCACGAGATCACCAATACCTCGCTGGACTCGTTCAAGCTCCTCAACTCCGAGGTATGCGGCAATTGCCACAAGGACCGGCTCGAATCCTACCGCGACACCTATCACGGCCAAGTC